>Ga0070735_10000026_pt1 | contig 203675 bp, 176 predicted proteins | sample Coa_R1_FD_66443 | JGI IMG/M metagenome (GOLD analysis project Ga0070735, IMG submission 66443) | Surface soil microbial communities from Centralia Pennsylvania, which are recovering from an underground coalmine fire - Coalmine... | ecosystem: Environmental > Terrestrial > Soil > Unclassified ... | reverse complement strand
GATGACCCGGTTCTGGGCCGACGAGCTGGCGGACCTGGCGCCGACCCACCTCGTGACGACCGACCCGTCCTCGTTCCCCGAGGGCGCCCTCGAGCTCGGCGACGTGGCCGGGCGGGCGATGCTCGTCCACCGCGCCGAGATGCTCCCCCTCGAGTGCATCGTGCGCGGCTACCTGTCCGGCTCGGCTTGGAAGGAGTACCAGTCGACCCGCACGATGCACGGCACGCCGCTCCCGGCGGGCCTGCGCGAGTCGGAGCGCCTGCCGGAGCCGGTGTTCACCCCCTCGACGAAGGCGGCCGAGGGCCACGACGAGAACATCTCCTTCGAGGAGGCAGTGAAGCTCGTCGGCGCCGAGCACGCCGAGCGTGCCCGCGAGATCGCCCTCGCCGCCTACTCGCGGGGGGCGGCCCGCGCCCTCGAGCACGGGATCGTGGTGGCGGACACCAAGTTCGAGCTGGGTTTCGTCGAGGGCGAGCTCGCCATCTGCGACGAGATCCTCACCCCCGACTCGAGCCGCTTCTGGGCGGCCGACGAGTGGGAGCCCGGTCGCACGCCGCCGTCGTTCGACAAGCAGCCCGTGCGGGACTGGGCCGAGCGGACGGGTTGGGACAAGGCGTCCGATCCTCCCGCCCTTCCCGCCGAGGTCGTGGCGGCGACCCGCGAGCGCTACGTCGCCGCCTACGAACGGATCAGCGGCCGCTCGTTCGGCGACTGGTGGGGCGTCTCTTGAGGTTCCGCGTCACGGTCGAGGTGAACGGGCTCGAGGGCATCTCGGACCCCGAGGGCCAGACGATCGAACGCACCCTTCCCCTCCTCGGCTTCTCGGCTGTCTCGCACGTGCGCACCGGCAAGCTGTTCCGCTTCGATCTCGAGGCGGTCGACGCCGCCGAGGCGGAGCGCCTCTCCGGCGAGCTGTGCGAGCGCCTCCTCGCCAACCCCGTCATCGAGCAGGCCGAGGTGCGCGTGGCGGCGGCCGGCTCGTGAGCGGCGACCTCGGGGCGCCGCGCCCCCGGGTGGCCGTCGTCGTCTTCCCCGGCTCGAACTGCGAGCACGACGCTGCGTCGGCCCTCGAGCTCGTCGGCGCCGCCCCCGAGCTCGTGTGGCACACCGTCGAGAGCCTCGAGGGCTTCGACGCCGCCGTCGTTCCCGGCGGCTTCGCCCACGGCGACTACCTGCGTCCGGGCGCCATCGCCCGCTTCTCTCCGGTCATGACCGCGGTGGCGGAGCTGGCGGGGCGGGGGCTCCCGGTGCTCGGGATCTGCAACGGCTTCCAGGTGCTCACCGAGGCGGGACTGCTGCCCGGCGCCCTTCGCCGCAATGCGGGGCTCCGGTTCCTGTGCGAGGCGGTCGAGTGCACGGTGGCCTCCTCCGCCTCTGTGCTGACCTCCTCGGTGGCCGTCGGGAGCCGCCTCAGGCTCCCCATCAACCACTTCGAGGGCAACTACACCTGCGACGAGGCCACCCTCGGCATGCTCCGACGATCGGGCCGCGTGGTTCTCACCTATGACACCCCCCCGAACGGCTCGGTGGGAGGGATCGCGGGAATCTGCAACGAAGCGGGCAACGTGGTCGCGCTCATGCCCCACCCCGAGCGGGCGTGCGACGAGCTGCTCGGCGGCTCCGACGGCCGCGTGCTCCTCGAGAGCTTCGTGGCGGGCGCCGCGCCCCTTCGTGAGGCAGGCACCCGCGAGACGTCGCCTGTGGCGACGGCCTAACGGCGGCTCCAGTGGACGCCGGCACGCTGGAGGACGTCCGCCGGGACACCGGCCTCGCGCCACGTGGCGTAGTCGATGCCCTTTCGGCTCCCGTACTCGGCGGCCACCTCGACGAACGCCTCTTCGAGCGTGGCGAGGTCGTCCCCGTTCTGCTCGTTGGCGGCGGCCAGCCTCTGCTCGAGGTCCCGGCGCTGCTGGATGAGGTGGACCCGCTGCAACGCGTCGGCCGAGTCGATCTTCTTCTCCACGTCCTGCAGCCGCTTGGCGAGCGCTTCAGGGCTCACTTGACGCCCACGACGCGGGCGGTTCGTCTCGAGAGCGACGAGATAGCGGCGGACCGCATTTCCCTGTCGACGGCCGGCTGCGAGCGCGTCTTTGTGCGCCGAGCTCAGCCCGGCCTTGCCTGTTCTCTTGCGGGGTGGCATAGAACAAGTGTCCACCGCTTTGCCACGGAATGCAAACCGGGCGCGTCGTCGCCATTGATGCAACGTTGCCGGGGAACTCAATGAGCACCGCCGGCACGGCGATTCATCGGGAGCTCGGCCTCACCGACGAGGAGTACGCGATGATTCTCGCGGTTCTCGGTCGCCCTCCTTCACCGGTCGAGCTCGCCATGTATGCGGTGATGTGGAGCGAGCATTGCTCGTACAAGTCGTCGCGGATTCACCTTCGAAGGCTGCCTTCGGAGGGCCCCGATGTGCTCGTCGGGCCGGGTGAGAACGCAGGTGTCGTCGACGTCGGAGACGGGGTCGCCGTGGCGCTTCGCATAGAGAGCCACAACCACCCTTCGGCCGTCGAGCCGTACCAGGGAGCCGCCACCGGCGTGGGTGGGATCCTGCGCGACGTCTTCACGATGGGGGCACGGCCGATCGCCCTCATGGACCCGCTCTTCTTCGGCCGGCTCGACGACCCCCACTGCCGCTACCTCCTCGACGGCGTCGTGCGGGGCATCTCGGGCTACGGGAACTCGGTCGGGGTGCCGACGGTGGGCGGCCAGCTGACGTTCTCGCCCTGCTACCGGGAGAACCCGCTCGTGAACGTCTTCTGCCTCGGGCTGCTGCCGAAGGAGCGGCTCGTCCTCGGGCGGGCGTCCGGCGTCGGCAACCTCGCCGTGCTCCTCGGCTCCCTCACGGGGCGCGACGGGATCGGGGGCGTGAGCGTGCTTGCTTCGGCGGGTTTCGATGCCGGGGCCGGGCAGAGCGCCAAGCGGCCGAGCGTGCAGGTGGGCGACCCGTTCGAGGAGAAGCGGCTCATCGAGGCCTCCCTCGACTTGCTCGACCAGGGACTCGTCGTCGGCATCCAGGACCTGGGCGGCGCCGGCCTCGCCTGCGCCACGTCCGAGACGGCCGCCAGGGCCGGACTCGGGATGGAGGTCGACGTCTCCGCCGTGCCGCTGCGCGAGGCGGGCATGACGCCGGTCGAGGTGATGACGAGCGAGAGCCAGGAGCGGATGCTCGCCATCGTCGAGCCGGGCTCGCTCGAGCAGGTGCTCGCCACGTGCTCCCGCCACGAGGTGCGGGCGACGGTCATCGGCCGCGTGGTCGAGCCCGGCCCGGACGGGGTGGGCCTGCTCACCGTGCTCGACGGTCCCGCCGGCGACGTGCTCGCGAGCGTGCCGGCGAAGTCCCTCGCCGACGAGGCGCCCCGCTACGACCGCCCGCTCGAGCCCCCGCCCGACCGGGTCGAGCTCGCCACGGTCGGCCCGGCGGCGGCCGCCGCCGCCGGGCCCGGTCCCTGGGCGGCCTTCGACCTCGCGGCGGACCTGCGCGGCCTCCTCTTCGACCCTGTCTTCGTCTCGCGCCAGTACGACCACCAGCTGTTCCTGAACACCGCCCTCGGTCCCGGGGAGTCGGACGCCACGGTGCTCAAGCTGTCGGCGCCGGGCGTGCCCTGGACCGGGAAGGGCCTCGCCCTCACCTGCGACGCCAACCCGTCCTGGTGCGCCGTCGACCCGCGGGCCGGGGCCGCCCTCACGGTCGCCGAGGCGGCGCTCAACCTCTCCTGCGCCGGTGCCGGCCCGATCGCCGTCGTCGACTGCCTCAACTTCGGCAACCCGGAGCACCCCGTCGTGATGTGGCAGCTCTCCGAGGCGATCGACGGCCTCGCCGAGGCCTGCTCGGCCCTCGGGGTGCCGGTCGTCGGCGGGAACGTGTCGCTCTACAACGAGAGCGACGGGCGCGACATCGACCCGACGCCCGTCGTCGGCATGATCGGCCTCATCGAGCGGCTGGAGCGCCGGCCGCCCGGGATCGCGCTGCGGGAGGGCGACTCCCTCGTGCTCGTGGGGCCGCCGTCGTCCGCCCTCGGGGGCTCCCGCTGGGCGGTCGAGGCCCATGGCGAGCGGGGAGGCGCCCTCCCAGAGCTCGACCTCGCACTCCACCAGGCGGTCTGCGGCGTCGTCTCGTCGCTCGCCCGGGAGGGCGTCCCGAGCGGGGTGCACGACGTGAGCGACGGCGGCCTCGCCCTCTGCCTGGCGGAGCTGTGCTGCGCCTCCCGGCTCGGCGTCGTCGTCGAAGGTGTCGCCACGCCCGCCGAGCTCTTCTCCGAAGGGCCGTCCCGGGTCGTCCTCTCGGTGGCGCCGGGGTCTCTCGACGCCGTCCTCGGGGCCTGCGGGTCCGGCGGCGTGCCGGCCCGGGTGATCGGCCGCGTCGGGGGCGAACGCCTCGTCGTCGAGGGCCTCCTCGACCTCGCCGTGGCCGACCTCGTGCGGGAGCGGTCGGCCCGGCTGCAGGAGGCGGCCGACTCCGCCGTCCGCTGACCGACGGCCCGCCCGACGCCTCGAAGAGGGCTACTCCGCCCGGTGGAGGAGGAAGGTCCCCGTCGCCCGGCTGACGAGGTCGCCCTCGGCGTTCTCGATGCGGGCCTCGGCGAAGGCGATCTGGCGGGTCTCGCGCACGACCGCCCCGCGCACCGAGAGCCGTTCGCCGGCGGAGGCCGGGCGCATCGTCTCGGTCTTCATCTCCACCGTCGCCTTGGTACGGTCGCGGCCGCGCAGCCCGGCGTTGACCGCGAAGTTCATGGCGGCGTCAAGCACCACCGAGTGCACGCCTGCCTGCACGGTGCCGTGCGGGTTGCAGGCGAGCGCCGTCGGCTCCCACACGGCCGTCGCCCAGCCGGCGTCGTCGTCGTCCTCGACGCCGTAGTCGTCGAAGCTCAGCCCGACGGCGGCGAGGATCTGCATCCCTCCGTCCCCGAGCCAGCGGCTCATGTCCTTCGGGGGCGCCTCGCTGCCCGCCTCGGCGGCCGTCGTCTCGCTCACGGGGCGACACGCTACTTCGGCGGGTGGTCGTGCCTTCCCGGGCGGCGGTACGCTCCTGACCGCCCCGTCACTTCTTGCGACGGGCCCGTGGGTTTCGCAGGTCGAAGAGGCGAGAGAGCCGAGGAGTCAAGGAGACCGGGATGCCGAACGCCGTAATCGTGGACGCTGTCCGAACACCTGGTGGCAAGCGCAACGGCAAGCTGTCCGGCTGGCATCCTGCCGACCTCGCCGGCGAGACGCTGAAGGCCCTCGCCGATCGCAACGGCCTCGACCCGGCCATCGTCGACGACGTCGTGATGGGCTGCGTCATGCAGGTGGGCGACCAGGCCGTCAACGTGGGCCGCAACGCCGTCCTCGCCGCCGGGTGGCCCGAGTCGGTGCCGGCGACGACCGTCGACCGCCAGTGCGGCTCGTCCCAGCAGGCGCTCCACTTCGTGGCCCAGGGCGTCATGGCCGGGGCCTACGACGTCGCCGTCGCGGCCGGCGTGGAGACGATGACCCGCGTGCCGATGGGTGCCTCGATCGGCTCCGGCGTCGGCTTCCCGTTCGGTCCAAAGGTCCGCCAGCGCTACGAGGACGTGGGCGGCCTCGTCCCCCAGGGCATCTCGGCCGAGATGATCGCCGACCAGTGGGACCTCTCCCGTGAGGACCTCGACGAGTTCGGCGCCCGCTCCCAGCAGCTGGCGGTGCAGGCGACCGAGGAGGGGCGTTTCGAGCGGGAGATCGTCCCGATCGAGGTGAAGGACGCTGAAGGCGCCCTCACCGGCGAGACGATCTCCACCGACGAGGGGCTCAGGCCGGGGACGACCGCCGAGTCGCTCGCAAAGCTGAAGCCGGCCTTCAAGGAGGACGGCAAGGTCACTGCCGGCAACTCGTCCCAGATCACCGACGGCGCCTCCGCCGTGCTCGTCATGTCAGAGGAGCGGGCGGCGGCGCTGGGGCTTCGCCCCCGGGCACGTTTCGTGGGCTTCGCCGTCGTCGGGGTCGACCCCGTGACGATGCTGACCGGCCCGATCCCGGCCACGAAGAAGGTGCTCGAGCGGGCCAAGCTCACCATGGACGACATCGACCTCGTCGAGATCAACGAGGCGTTCGCCTCGGTCGTGCTGGCCTGGGAGAAGGAGCTCCACCCGGACATGTCCCGAGTGAACGTGAACGGCGGCGCGATCGCCCTCGGGCACCCGCTCGGTGCCTCCGGGGCCAAACTGATGGCCACCCTCCTCAACGAGCTCGAGCGCACCGGCGGCCGCTACGGCCTCCAGACGATGTGCGAGGGCGGCGGGCTGGCGAACGCCACGGTCATCGAGCGCCTCGACTGAGCTGCGCGCTCGGGCGGCCGATGAGCCCGGTGAGCCTGGTGCGTCCGGACGCGCCCCGAGGTCAGTGGTAGAAGGTCGCCATCACGAGGCCGGCGACGATGGCGACGATGCCCGCGATCAGGTAGTAGTTGTGCGTGCCGCTCGGCAGCACGCCGACGTAGTTGAGCACGATGAGCAAGAGCCCGAGCACCATGAGGGCGAGGAGCACGACCCCGAACCAGAGCGGGCTGTGGCGGCGCTCCTTCGGGATCGGCGGGGTGTAACGGCCTGACTGCGCCGGGCGGCCGGGCGCGGCGGCCCTTCCTCCCTTGGGGGTGACCCGGCCCGAGAGACCTCGCCTCTCCCCTCGCTCGGCTCCCTCGGCTGCGCCGCCCCCGGACGCGCCGACCCTGTCGGACTTCTGTGGCACGAGGGTCAAGGTTACCCACGGCAGGCGGGGTAACCTCGCCGGCACCGCTCGCCGACGGGGGCGGCTGCGAGCCCTCTGGACCTCGAAGGAGGCGTCGTGCCCCGGATCGCCGTCGTCGACAACTACGACAGCTTCGTCTACAACCTCGTGCAGTACCTGGGCGAGCTCGGCGCGCAGCCGACGGTCGTCCGCAACGACGAGGTCTCCGTCGCCGAGCTGCAGGCGGGCGAGCCCGACGCCCTCCTCGTCTCGCCCGGCCCGGGACGCCCGAAGGACGCCGGCATCAGCAACGAGGCGATCGTGGCCTTCGGGTCGGCCGGCATCCCCGTCCTCGGGGTGTGCCTCGGCCACCAGTGCATCGGGGAGGTCTTCGGAGGAGAGATCGTGCAGGCGCCCGAGATCGTGCACGGCAAGTCGTCGGCGATCCACCACGACGGGCGCGGCGTCCTCGAGGGGTTGCCCGACCCGTTCGTGGCCACCCGGTACCACTCGCTCGTCGTCGACACCTCCTCGGTGCCCGACGACCTCGAGGTGTCCGCCCGCACCCGCGACGGCCTCGTGATGGGCCTCAGGCACCGGACCCTTCCCATCGAGGGCGTCCAGTTCCACCCGGAGTCCATCCTCACCGGAGAAGCCGGAAAGGCGCTCATGGGCAACTTCGTGGCCTGGGCCGCCCGGGCCGCCGAGCGGGCAGGCGCCTCCTCGCGCTGACGGCCGCCGCGCCGAGACCGGCGGCGGAGCAGCCGTGCCCTCCAGCCGCCGGTCAGCGCCCTCTCGGCCGGTCGGTCTTGGCGGCCGGCGGCCCGCCCGGGGGCCCGCCGCCACCGGGGGTCGTCGTGGTGGTGGTCGTGGTCGATGTCGTCGAGTTCGACGGCCCCGAGTCGACGATGATCGTCACCGTCGAGCCGCTCGCCACTTGCGTGCCCCCGGTCGGGTTCTGGCTGATGACCTGGTTGATCTGGGAGGCCGGACCCGGCTCGGTCGCTTCAGCGGGCACGAGGCCGCGAGCCCTGATCTTCTGCTCCGCCACGGGAGCTTGGTCGCCGACGACGTCCGGCACCTTCGCGCCCGGACCCTGCGAGACGACGATCGTGATGGGCGTGCCATAGGGCACCGAGGAGCCGGGCGCCGGGTTCGTGGTGATGACGTTCCCGTTCGCCACGGTCGAGGAGAACCCTTGTGTAGTAGGTCCCAACTTGAGACCGGCGTTGAGGATGGCCGTCTGGACACTCGAAAGCGACTGGTTGGCCACGCCGGTCGGGACCTTCACGAGCTGCTTGCCGGAGACGTAGTAGATCTTCACGGTGCTGCCCGGCGGCTCGTAGGTGCCGGCGATCGGCGACTGCCGGATGACGATCCCGAGGGTCTGGTTCGGGTTCGTCGGCCGCACGGGGATGGCCTGCACCCTGAACCCGAGGGAGCCGAGGCGGGACTCCGCCGCCGAGCGCGGGACGCCGTACTCGCTCGGCACCTGGACGACCTTCAGGCCGGCGGAGTAGTAGAGCGTCACCCGCGTGCCCGGGGCGACGACGGTTCCGCCCTGGGGGTTGGCGCCGAGCACGGTGTTCTTCGGCCGGCTGCTGTGCTCCGGTGACAGGGAGTACTTGAGACCCTTGTGGTGGAGGGCGGTCTCGGCCTCGTGCAACGTCGAGCCGACCACCGAGGGCACCCGCACGTCGGCGGTGCCGCCGAAGTAGCCGAGCTGACGGCCGCCGTAGTACACGAGGAGGCCGAGCGCCACGAGCAGCAGCACCCCGGCGACCACCCAAGGGATCCAGCGCCGCCTCGGCATCTCCGGCACGGGCGTCTCGCCGGTCTCGGTGACGTGCTCCACCTGGGTCGTCGCCGCCCCACCGGCGAGGCCCGGTAGGACGGACGTCGACGCCGCGGCGGGGGCCATCATCTGGGTGGCGGCGGCGCCGAGGGCGGCCCCGCCCACCATAGCGCCGGCACCGGCCAGCACCGGCGCCCCCTGGGCGAAACGCTGCAGGTCTGCCTGCATGTCCTCGGCGGTCGCGTAGCGGTCGGCCTGCCGTTTCGCCATGGCGCGCAGGATGATGGCCTCGAGCGCCTCGGGCACCCGCGGCTCGAGCTCGCGGGGTCGCACGGGCGTCTCCGAGACATGCTTGTAGGCGATGGCGACCGGCGTGTCGGCCGCGAAGGGCGCCTTCCCCGTCACCATCTCGTAGAGGACGACGCCGAGCGAGTAGACGTCGCTCCGTCCGTCGACCCCGAGGCCCTGGGCCTGCTCGGGCGAGAAGTACGTGGCCGTGCCCATGACGAGCCCCGTCTGGGTGACGTTGTCGTCGGTCCCAACGGCCCGGGCGATGCCGAAGTCCGTCACCTTCACCTGGCCGTCACGTGTGAGCAGCACGTTGCCCGGCTTGATGTCGCGGTGCACCACGCCGTGGCGATGGGCGTAGGAGAGCGCGCGGGCGATGTCGGACGCGATCGATGCCGCCCGCAGGGGCGCGAGCGGCGCCTCCGCCTTGATGAGGGCGGAGAGCGCCTCGCCGTCGACGTACTCCATCACGATGAAGTACGTCCGCTCCGACTCGCCCCAGTCGAACACCGGGACGATGTTCGGGTGGGAGAGGTTGGCGGCGGCCTGCGCCTCCCGCCGGAACCGCTCGACGAACGAGCTGTCGCTCGACAGCTCCGGGAAGAGCACCTTCAGGGCGACGGGGCGGTCGAGCAGCTGGTCGCGGGCGAGATAGACCTGCGCAGTCCCGCCGCGGGCGATCTGGTGGCTCAGCTCGTACCTGCCGTTGTAGACCGGTGGAGCGCCGTCGCCCGAGTGCGTGGGCCGAGAACTCATGTCACTTCGAGCCTATTGCGGGCGCCCCGGTGGCCACCGACGGCGGCGGCCACGGCGGACGGCCGGCGAGGAGCCGGACGGCCGGACGACCGCCGGACGAGCCCCCGGCTGCTCATGGGGCGAGCCCGAGCGCCACCCGCAGCACGGGGATGAGCACCGGCCCGGCCACCGAGGCGCCCGTCGGGTTCGTGGAGCACGAGGTCGAGTTGCTCGGGATCGGGACGACGGCCGCCGCCGCCACGCTCGGGCGCTCGCCCGAGCCGGCCGGGCCGAAGGAGATAAGCCAGTTGTAGGTGCCGCACACGTTCTTCTGCGGCTCGGCAGTGCCCGTCTTGGCTGCCATCGTCGGCATGCCCTGGCCGTACGCCTGGAAGACGCCGTAGGCGGTACCCGAGGGGTTCTGGGTGACGCCGACCATCAGCTTTCGGACGTTGCGGGCCGTCGTGAGGGAGGTGGCCTGCCGCCACACCTGCGGGTGCGCCTGATAGTCGGCCGTCCCGTCGCTCCCGACGGCGCGCCAGACGAGGTACGGCCGCATCATCTTGCCGTGGTTGGCGATGGCGGCCGCCACCATCGCCATCTGGAGCGGCGTGGCCGCGTCGTCGAGCTGACCGATCGCCGAGTAGCCCTCGAACGGCGTGGCCCCGATCTGCGACGGCGAGGGGAAGTAGCTCGGCGTCACCTCGTACGAGGGCAGGTCGATGGGCGGCCTCGAGTCGAAGCCGAACGAGCGCGCCTCGAGTGCCAGGTTCGTGGCGCCGAGCTCCACGCCGACCTGGCTGAAGGAGGTGTCACACGACTTGAGCAGGATCTGCGCCAGGTCGCCGCCGCAGACCTCGCCCCCGTAGTTGTGGATGGACTGCGGCGGGTTGCCCGAGTTGGGGAACTTCCAGCTGCCGACGCTCGGGAAGATCTGGCTCGCGATGGACGGCATGTGGTCGAAGATCGCCGACGTCGTGATGACCTTGAAGGTCGAGCCCGGCGCGAGGCGGTTGAAGGTGGCGAGGTTCGGCAGCGGCCGCGAGTTGAACGGCTGGCTCACGATCGCCTTGTAGGCGGCGTCGGCGATCTTCGGCGAGTGCGAGGCGAGGAGGTTCGGGTCGAAGCTCGGGTACTCGGCCATGGCGAGGATCGCACCGGTCCGCGGGTCGAGGACCACCATGGCGCTTCCCGGCTGGTTGGCCGCCTTCAGGGCGTCGTAGGCGGCGATCTGCAGCTTGGCCGAGATGGTGAGCTGGACGGTGTCGGTCTCCTTCTGCTGGTTGAGCAGGCCGGTCGTCTCGTGCTGGCTGAGCTTCGCGTCGTAAGACCCCTCGATCCCGTACGGGTCCGCCGCTGCGACGACGTCGTAGTAGCCGGTGATCGGCGCGAAGGCCTCCGCCGTCGCCGCCGGGTACACCCTCTGCCACTTCCAGTAGCTCTTCGGGGCAGGCACCGACTTGGCGACGACGACGCCGTCGGCCGTGATGATCTCGCCCCGCGGCTCGCGCCAGAGCGACTGCGACTGCGGCACGCTGTGGAGGAGGGGGTTCTTCACGAGCGAGGGCGCCTGGCGGATCTGGATGTTGTTCAGCTGGATGAACAGCACCACGAAGCAGACCACCACGATGGCGCCCACCCAGCGGATCCTCGGGTTCACGGCGCGCTCCTCATCCCGGCTTCGTCGGCGGCGGCAGCGTGCTCGGCGACGTGGAGGTCGGCGGGCTCGTCGAGGTCGTCGGCGCCACCGTGGTCGTGGTGGCATTCGACGGGCTCGTGGACGACGGGCTCGAGGACGGCGGAGGGGCGGTCGTCGAGGGGGAGTATGCCGTCGAGGGCGGCGCAGTGGTCGTGGGCAGCGTGGAGGTGGTCGTGCCGAGGGCGAGCAACCTGTGCTCACGGGCGAGGAAGGAGACGAGCCGCCGGGCGGCCGGGTACGACGACTCGGTCACGCCGGAGCGGAGCTGCGAACGGGTGGCGGGGAACAGGTCATGGGTCTTGAGGCGGCTCACCTCGACCAACTGGGGACGAAACCACAGCATCCCCCCCGGGCGTCCCTGGTAGATCGCCACCCTCGAACCGTCGAGGCCGACGTAGAACGACGACTGGTTGAACCAGATCACCGTGCCGAGCACCCCACCGAAGACGGCGAGGACGAGCAGCACGTAGACGGCGACCCTTGGCGTGACCACACGATCCCTGAACACCCCGAGCCTGCGCCCCTCCGGCACGAGGACGACCGCCCGGTGATGCTGGGTCACCGCGGCGGAGCCGTTCCCCCGGCCGCGCGTCGCCTCGGCGCCGTCGGCCGCTGCGGCGCCCGCCCCGGCGGCTCCCGGGTCGGCACCGCCCACAGTGACCTGCTCACCGGGATCGCGCACGGTCATCGAGCGTGCGCCCTGCGGCCGCGACGAAACGAGCCCGGAGGCGATCGTCCCGCCACCCTCCGCCACGGCTCCGGCCACCGCCCCGGCTCCTCCGGCTGCCGCCAGCTCCGCCGTCGACATCGCCACGGTGGCCGGCGACCCGTCGCCGGGGTCGTCGCCCGACCACCTGTCACCCGACGAGCCTGCCGAGTCCCCGCTCCCGCCCTCGAAGCCCTCGTCGTCCGCCGCCATGCCCGAGGCGGCCGCAGCCAGGCCCTCGTCCTCCGCGGCCCGGTCCGAGCCGGCCGGCGGCGTGGCGGCGGGTGTGACGGGGAGCGCCTGGGTGATGTCGGTCGTGTCGTCGACGGCGTTCGTGAGGTCAGCCGCCCTGGCCGGCACCATCTGCAGGGGCACGTCGGCGGCGTTCCCGCCCTCGGCGACGTCGACCACGATGACGGTGACGTTGTCCATCCCGCCGTGGCCGAGCGCCCGGCCGACCAGCTCCTGGGCGGCCCTGTAGGGGTCCTCCTCGGCGGCGAGGACGCTCGCGATGTCGTCCTCGGTGACCTCGTTCGTCAGGCCGTCGCTGCAGAGCAGAAGGCGGCTGCCGCGCTCGAGCTCGAGGTCCCAGACGTCGAGGGCGACGTCGGGGTCGATGCCGAGGGCGCGGGTGAGCACGTGGCGGTGAGGGTGGACCGACGCCTCGGCGGCGGAGAGGTCGCCGTGGCGCACCATCTCCTCGACGACGGTGTGGTCCTCGGTCAGCTGGACGAGCGAGGGGCCGTCGGGGTCGAGCCGGTAGGCGCGCGAGTCGCCGATGTTGACGAGCGTGAGGTGGGCGTCACCTCCGGCGGCGGCGCTCGCGGAGCCGTCGGGGTCGGACGCCAGCGCCGCAGCCGTCAGCGTCGTCCCCATCCCGTGGAGCTTGCGGTCGACCCGGCTCCGCCGCCAGATCGCCCGGTTGGCGCGCTGGACGGCGCTCACGAGGCCGTCCGGCGTCCGATCCCTCCGAAACGCCGCCACCAGCTCCTCGATGGCGGTCCTCGCCGCCACCTCCCCGCCGAGGTGCCCGCCCATCCCGTCCGCGATGGCGACGAGGTCGCCGCTCACGACCGCCTGGTCCTGGTTGATGGCCCGGACGTAGCCGGTGTGGGTCTCGGCCGCGGCCCGAAGGACCGTCACCCGGCATCCTCCACGGCCCGGCGCCCGACGGTCACCGGGCGACCTCGAGCGTCGTGCTGCCCACCTTCACCCGGTCACCCCGCTGGATGCGGGACGGGCCGTCGACCCGCTCGTCGTTGAGCCACGTCCCGTTGGTGGAGCCGAGGTCCTCGAGCCAGAGCTCGCCGCTTCGTCGGAACACCCGGGCATGGACCGAGGAGACGAAGGTGTCGTCCTCGAGGGCGACGGCACAGCCCGGTGAGCGCCCGACCGTCACCTCGTCGCCGAGCTCGAAGATCCGTCCCCGCCGCTGGGGCGGGTCGACCACCCGCAGCCGGAGCGATACCGCCTTGTCGGCGCCGAGGGGGCCGGGGGGCGGCGGAGCCGGCCGCTCGGTGCGCGAGCGCCGCAGCTCCACGAACACCATGCGGGCCGCGTAGAGGAAGAACAGCCACAGGAGCGCGAGCAGGAAGTAGCGCAGCAGGTGGAGCAGGGCATGAGGCATGGACGCGCTCCGGTCAGGCGGGCTCGAACCTCAGCGCCGTCGTCCCGACACTGATGACGTCGCCTGGTTGCAGCCGGTGTTCCCTGACCGTGACTCCGTTCACCTTCGTGCCATTCGTCGATCCCAGGTCCACGAGCACCACTTGCGTGCCCTCCCGTCGCAGCTGGGCATGACGGCGTGACACGTTGGGGTCGTCCAGCACGACGGCGCACTCGGGCAGCCGGCCGATCGTGACGACCTCGTCGGCGATACCTACCCGCCGGCCGTCGGGGAGAACCAACCAGTCGGGCGGCCCACCTGCGCCTTCGCGGACGTCGCTCTCGATGGCGAACGTGCTCGTCGAAAGATCGGGGTCCTCGTGGATGACGATCTCGATCGGCCCGAGGAAGACGTAGCGCTCGTCGGCGGCGTGCTCGCGCACCGCCTCGACGAGCTCGCGGTTCAGCTCGTCCCCGAAACCCTCGAAGCGCTCGTAGTCCTGGGTGGCGAGGAACACGTCGAAGTGGTTGGGCGCGATGACGCCCCGCACGCCGACGGTGCGGTGGAGGTCCATCTCCCGCGTGAGCCGGCGACCCAGCTCGACGGGCTGAAGTTGACCTCTGAAGGCTTTGGCGAACGCGCCCTCGACCATTCGTTCGAGACGGCGCTCGAACTGCTCGAGTCCCATGTCGGTCACTGAGGATACCGGCCAGTCGCACTGGCCCTGTGGCGCGGCGGCCGCAGACTCCCAGGTGACGGAGCCGCCGGGGAAAGGCGGCCGGGCCGACTAACGTCGCAGCGCGCCCGGGCGAGTGGCGGAATAGGTAGACGCGCAGGATTCAGGTTCCTGTGTCCGCAAGGACGTGGGGGTTCAAGTCCCCCCTCGCCCACCGACCGAGCCCCGAGAGGGGTGAGGCCCGCCGGGAGTGGGAACTGTCCCCGCTGTGACGCAAGCGGGGCCATCAGTGCGAAGGGCAGACTTCGGCCGTGCCTGACCCATGGGACCTCGTCCGCCGTCCGGTGGGAGCCGCAACGGGCATCGTGACGGGGGCCGCCGTGCTCGCCCGTGCCGGGCTGCTCCGCCCGATGCGGCCCCACGTCGTGCCCCGCGCGCTCCTCGCCGTCGCCCGCGACGGTCTCTCGCCTGCCGCCGCCTACTCCTACGCGGCCGCCCGCTACCCCCGCGACCTCGCGCTCTGCGACGAGTGGGGGGCGATGACCTTCGCCGAGACGTCGGCCGCCATCGCCGGCTACGCCGCCCTCCTCGCCGAGCGGGGCGTCCAGGCCGGCTCTCGCGCCGGCCTCCTGGCACGAAACCACAACGGCCTCGTCGTCTCAGCCGCCGCCCTCTCCCACGCCGGCGCCGACGTCGTCCTCATGAACACGGCCTCGTCGCCCGGCGAGCTCGCCACCGTCGCCGAGAGCCAGGGCCTCGACGTGGTCGTCCACGACGAGGAGCTCGCCGGGAGCCTCGGCCGCCTTTCGCCCGACGTGGCCCGGGTCGAGGTCTGGGGGCCCGGCACCGACTGTCCGCCGCCGCCTCGCCCGGCGCTCCCGCCGCAGGGTCGGCGCTCCCGTTTCGTCCTGCTCACCTCGGGGACGACAGGCGCCCCGAAGGGTGCCGCCCGCCGCCCGCCCGCCTCCCTCGAGCCGCTCCTCGCCCTCCTCTCGCGCATCCCCTACCGCGTGCGCGACACGACGATGATCGCCTCGCCCGTCTTCCACGCCTGGGGCTTCGGCAACCTCGGCCTCGCCCTGGCGCTCTCGTCGACCCTCGTGCTGCGGGAGCGCTTCGACGCCGAGGCCACCCTCGCCGCCGTCGCCCAGCACAGGGTCCGCGTGCTGGCCGCCGTCCCTGTGATGCTCCAGCGGCTCGTCGAGCTCCCCGACGACGTGCGGCGGCGCTACGACCTCTCGTCGCTCGAGGTCGTCGCCTCGAGCGGCTCGGCCATCCCCGGCGAGCTGGCGGTCGAATTCATGGACTGCTTCGGGGACGTCCTCTACAACCTGTACGGGTCGACGGAGGCCGCCTGGGCGTCGGTGGCCACCCCGGACGAGCTGCGCCGGGAGCCGGCCACCGCCGGCCGGGCGCCGTACGGCACCCGTCTGCGCATCGTCGACGACGCCGGTCGGGACGTCGCCACGGGCGAGACGGGCCACATCCTCGTCGGCAACTCGATGGTGAGCCCGGCGGGTCGTGGCGGCCGGGCCGCGGCCGGCGACGGGACGCCGCCGGTGCCGGCGGGCTTCGCCGCCACCGGCGACCTCGGCCACTTCGGCGCGGGCGGGCTGCTCTTCGTCGACGGGCGGGCCGACGACATGATCGTGTCGGGCGGCGAGAACATCTATCCGTCCGAGGTGGAGGACCACCTGGCCGCCCACCCCGCCGTCCGAGACGTCGCGGTCGTCGGGGTGGAGGACGAACGGTTCGGGCAGAGGCTCCGGGCCGCCGTCGTCCTCCACGACGGTGAGCACGTGAGCGAGGACGACCTGAAGGAGCACCTCCGTGCGAAGGTGGCCCGTTTCAAGGTGCCCCGCGAGATCGTGTTCCTCGACGAGCTGCCCCGCAACGCCACCGGGAAGACCTTGCGCCGCCACCTCCGCGACGGTCCTTGAGCGGAGCGTCCCGCCGACGGAGCGCGTGACAAGCCCGAGCGCCCGCGCCTAGCCTGCCGCCAGCACGACCAGCGGCGATGGTGCCGCCAGACGAATCGGGGGGTGGCCGATTTGAAGTTCAAGACCCTTTCGGCGATCGGTGCCGCGCTCTGCGCCGGCCTCGTGTTGGCTGTGCCGGGAGCCTCCGGCGCCGCCACCGGTGCCCACGCCGGGCCGGCCGCAGTGCCGCAGGCGGTGGGCAGAGCAACCCGGGTGATCATCATGCTGCGCGACCAGCAGCAGGGGCTCGCTCCCCGGACCGTCGCCCGCAGCAACAGCCTGAACAGCGAGCAGACGCCGTTCGTCGCCTCGCTCAGGGCGAGCGGCGCACGGATCGAGAAGGTCGGCCACGCCATCCCCTACGTCGTCGCCTCGGTGACGGCCAACCAGCGGGCGGCCCTCGCCCGCAACCCGCTCGTGCGGGGCATCTTCCCCGACGTCGTCATCCCGCGGCCGACGCCCGAGGTGGCGACCGCAGCCGCCCCTGTCGCCCGCTCGACGGCGTCGACCTCGAGGTCCGGCGCGGTGAGCGCCCGGAGGGCCGCCACCGCCCCGAGCATCTGCGGGACCGCCGCCAACCCTGAGTCCGACCCCGAAGCGCTGAGCGTGATCCACGCCAGCGAGGCGAACGCCCTCGGCTACGACGGAGCGGGCGTGACCGTCGCTTACATCGCCGGCTCGATCGACCCGACGATCCCCGACTTCCAGCGCAACGCCAAGTGGGCGTCGTCCGGCTCCGCCGCCGGCTCGCCGGTCGTGACGGCCGTCAACATGGCGGGGGACCCTGCCGGCACGCCGGGCGGTGACGTCGCCGAGGAGTCGTTCCTCGACGCGAGCTCGATCGCCGCTCAGGGCAACACGGTCTACGACCTCAACAACTTCATCAGCTCCGCCCACTCCCTCCCGAGCCCGTGCGACATCACCGTGACGGGCGCCGCCCCGGGCGCCAAGGTGATCGGGATCGACGTCTTCTCGAACGTGTACGACACGACCGAGTCCAACTTCATCCAGGCGATCGACTACGCGGTCGGCGCCGGGGTCAAGGTGCTGAACGAGTCCTTCGGGGCCAACAACTTCCCCGACACGGCCCTCGACGCCACCCGCATCGCCGACGACGACGCCACCGCGGCCGGCGTCACCGTCGTCGCCAGCACCGGTGACGCCGGCGTCGGCAACACCGTCGGCTCGCCCGCCACCGACACGAACGTCATCAGCGCCGGCGCCTCGACGACGTTCCGCTCCTACGAGCAGAACTTCTACGGCGGCGTCAACGCCACCGTCCCGAACGCCGGAAACGGGACGTGGCTCGACAACAACATCTCGAGCATCTCCTCCTCCGGCTTCTCGATGTCGGGCGGCAACACGGTCGACGTCGTGGCGCCGGGCGACCTCAACTGGATCGACTGCAGCACGAGCCCGCAGTTCGCCGACCCGGCGGCCGGGATCTGCGCCGACGAGAACGGCAACCCGGCCCCGATCGCCCAGAGCGGAGGGACGAGCGAGTCCGCCCCGCTCACCTCGGCCGCCGCCGCCGACGTCATCCAGGCGTATGCCTCGACCCACCACGGCAGCGACCCGAGCCCGGCGCTCGTGAAGCAGATCCTCATGAGCACGGCGACCGACGTCGCAGCGCCCGCCGAGGAGCAGGGCGCCGGCCTGCTCAACGTGCTCGCCGCCGTGAAGGAGGCGATCTCGCTTCCGGGGAGCACCGCCACGGCCGAAGGCGGCCTCCTCGTGAGCCCGAACCAGGTCAACATCGAGCAGGCCCCCAACACGGGCACCACCCAGACGATCAAGGTGACGAACACGGGCGCGAGCGCGGTCACCGTGCACCTCTCGACGCGGGCCCTCACCCACAAGCTCGCCACGGCGACGGGGTCGTTCTGCCTCAACCCGTCCTCGTCGTCCTCGGGCGCCTGCGGGCCTCCGACCGCCAACACGTTCCAGATCTGGAGCGGGGTGACGGAGGTGTACCAGGAGGAGACCTTCACCGTCCCGAACACGAGCTCGCCGTCGCGCCTCGAGTTCTCGGCCGACTACCCCGACACCGGTCAGTCGTCTCTCCTCCACGTCGGCCTGTTCGACCCCTCGGGCGCCTACGCCGGCTACTCGATCCCGCAGGGCCTCGGTGACTACGGCCACATCGAGGTGGCGGACCCGGCCCCAGGCACCTGGACGGCGGTGTTCTTCACAGAGCAGGACGGGGCCACCGGGGCCGGCTCCACCGGGACGAGCGGCACCATCCAGTGGGCGGCCACGACCTGGGAGTTCGGCAACGGCGGGCCCATCACCCCCTCGACGCTGAACATCGGCCCGGGCAAGACGGCGACGGCGACCTTCACCGGCAACAGCCCGGCCACCCCCGGTGACACGGCGCAGTCGATCGTGCTGTCGACCGCAGGGGGCGCCACCAACACCATCCCGGTGACGATCCGCACCACCGTGCCGGTGACGCGGGCCGGCGGCACCTTCACCGGGCTGCTCACGGGCGGGAACGGCCGGGGCGGAGCTCCGGCTGCCACGTCGATGTACGCCTTCTCTGTGCCGCGCGGCATGCGCGACCTCGACGTCAGCGCGGCCTTCAACGACCCGGGCGATGTGCTCGTCGCCTACCTGGTCGACCCGGAGGGCAACGCCGTGGCGTCCTCGTCGAATGCCTCGCTCAACCCGGACGGCTCGTTCAACTTCACGGGCACCGTGAACCTCTACAAGACCGCCCCGCAGGCGGGCCAGTGGCTCCTCACCTTCGACTGGCTGAACCCCGTCTCGGGCTCCGAGCTGTCAGAGCCCTTCCAGGGCGCCATCCGCTTCAACCAGGTGAGCGTCTCGTCCCAGTTGCCCGGCAAGGGGGCGGTGCTCACAGGCGGGCAGGCTTCGGTGTACTACGTGCACATCAAGAACACCGGCCTGTCGCCCGAGGCGTTCTTCCTCGACCCGCGGACGACGACCAACCAGACGGTGCAGCTGCCCGACCTGAACGGCAGCGACCAGAACATGTCGCTGCCGCTCGCGCCGGGACTCAGCTTCCCCTTCTACCTCGTGCCTCCTGACACGACGGGGATCAAGGCGAGCATCACCGGCTCGGCGCCGGTCAGCTTCGACACCGAGCCCTTCCCGGGCGACCCCGACATCTCGCCGGCGCTCCCGGCGCCGAGCGTCAAGACGAGCCAGTCGGGCGACTCGGCCTCGCTCACCTACACGACGAGTGACGAGATGACGCCGGGTCTGTGGCTGCTCAACCCGAGCGAGACCGGCCCGTACGGGGCGGCCGGGGCTCCGAGCGTGACGGCGAGCGCGTCCTTCTCGGTCGTCACCAAGGGCTTCGACCCGACGGTGTCGACCTCGACCGGCGACCTCTGGACCCTCGGCTCGTTCAGTCCCGTCTGGGTGGACCCCGGCCAGAGCGCGTCGATCCCGGTCACCATCACACCGGACGCGGCTCCGGGTTCGCACGTGAAGGGCGTCATCGAAGTCGACGACACCTTCCTCGTCGACTTCGCCACCGGCTTCGAGGTCTCGAACGGCGACCAGCTCGCCTCGCTGCCCTTCAGCTACACGGTGGCTCAGGCCTCGCACCACCGCAGCTAGCCACCTCGACCCACGGCCCCCGGCCGGGCAGGTTCGTCCGGCCGGGGGTACCGTGAGAAAAGGCCGTCCTCCGTGGCGGCCGGAGAGGGGCGGCAGATGAGGACTCGCGCTGTCTCGAGCGTCGCGCTCGCCGCGGCACTGCTCGCAGGTCTCGTGTTGACGGCGGGCGCTGCCACGCCGGCCAACGGCGCGGCCCGATCGTCGTCCGACAAGGTGACCATCGTCACCGATGCCGCCGGCATCCCCCACGTCACCGCCTCCAACTTCTACGCCCTCGGCTACGGCGAGGCGTGGGCCTTCTCGGAGGGCAACTTCTGCACCCTCGCCGAGGACTTCGTGACGCTGAGCGGCGAGCGGTCGAAGTACTTCGGTCCTTCGGCGCTCGCGGTCAACTACTCGGCGGGCGTCGACCCGACCAACCTCGACTCCGACCTGTTCTGGCAGGACGTGAGGAGCTCCGGGCTCTACCAGTCGGAGCTCAAGGCGAAGCCGCCGGTCGGCCCGCTCCCGCAGGTCCTCCAGCTCTACAAGGGCTACATCGCCGGCTACAACGCCTACCTCGCATCGGGCGACCTCAACGACCCCGCCTGTATGGGGCAGCCCTGGCTCCGGCCCATCACCCTCGAGGACATGTTCCTGCGCGGGGTGCAGATCGCCACGGAGGCCTCGAGCGAACAGTTCATCACCTACGAGGCGGACGCCGCCCCGCCCTCGGGGAGCAGCTCGACCGCCGCGGCGAAGCCGGCGCGCCCGACGGCGGCCGGCCTCCGTCTCCTCCGGCGAATGTCGGAGGACGGCAGCTCGAAGAGCGGCTCGAACGGCATCGGCATCGGCTCGCTCGACACGCGAGCCAAGGACGGGATGGTGCTCGCCAACCCGCACTTCCCCTGGTACGGGACGGAGCGGTTCTTCGCCATGCAGCTCGACGTGCCGGGCAGCTACGACGTGGAGGGCGGGACCCTGATGGGCTTCCCGTTCGTCGGCATCGGCTTCAACTCGAACCTCGCCTGGACCCACACGGTCTCGACCTCGAAGCGCTTCACGCTCTACCAGCTGAAGCTCGCCAAGGGTCACCCGACGAGCTACGTGGTGGACGGCAAGACGATCCCGATGGGCTCCGAGAAGGTGACGGTCGACACAGGCTCGGGGACGACGACGCACACCTTCTACACGACCCGCTTCGGGACAGTGCTCGTGGTGCCGCCGGCCGGCTACTCGTGGACGGCCACCACCGCCTACGCGCTCGACGACGTGAACCTCAGGGACGAGTGGCGGGCGGCCGACCAGTACTTCGAGATGGGCAGGGCGACCTCGGTGGGCGACCTCCTCTCGGTGGAGTCGAAGTACCTCGCCATCCCGACGTTCAACACGATCGCAGCCGACAAGACCGGCCATGCCCTCTACGGCGACGTCGGCGACACGCCGGGCGTGACGGCCGCCCTCCTCACCAAGTGCCTGCCGCCGGGGCTTCCCACCCTCGTCTACGACGCAGCCGGCGTGATCACGCTCGACGGCACCACGTCGAAGTGCGACTGGCTGACGGCCAAGGGCACCCCCGTTCCGGGCATCCTGTCGGCGAGCGAGGAGCCGCACACGATCCGGACCGACTACGTCGAGAACTCGAACGACTCCTACTGGCTCGCCAACCCGAGCCACCCGTTCAAGGCGTTCTCCCCGATCGTCGGGCCAATCGACGTCGCACAGGGGCTGCGCACCCGGCTCGGCAACGAGATGATCGCTGCCCGGGTGGCTGGCACGGACGGGCTCGGATCGGCGAAGTTCACGATTGAGACGCTGCAAGCGATGTGGGAGAACGACCGCTCCCTCCTCGCCGAGCTGGTGCTGAAGCCCCTCGTCGCCGCCTGCGAGGCGGCTCCCGACCAGAAGGCGTCCGACGGGACCGAGGTGGACCTGACGCAGGCCTGCGGCGCCCTCGCCGGCTACGAGAAGTACGAGAACGGCGAGCTCGACGCCTCGGGCGGCTGGCTCTTCTCGATCTGGGCCGGCCAGTCGTTCTCGGGCACCTTCTACAAGGTCCCCTTCAGCGCGAAGCACCCGCTCACCACGCCGAGCGGGCTCGACACCTCGAACCCGGCCATCCTCCAGAACCTGGCGAACGCCGTGCTCGACCTTGACGCCCAGAGCATCCCGCTCACGGCGACCTACGGCGACGTGCAGCACTCGACCAAGGGGAGCGACGTGATCCCGATCCACGGCTGCGACACCGGGTGCTTCAACGCCATCTACGCAGGCCTCGGGACCGGCAACCCCTTCTACCCCGGGAACTACGGTGAGGTCGGCGACGGCTCTTCGCTCGTGATGACGACCGAGCTCACCCCGAAGGGCCCGGTGTCCGAGGGGATCGTCACCTACTCGCAGGCGACCAACCCGAGCTCGCCCTACTTCGCCACGATGACCAAGCTCTACTCGGCGCAGAGCTGGGTGCCCTTCGCCTACACCGCCGCCCAGCTCGCCGCCGAGAGCGGCACGACGACGGTCGTGCTCACGGCATGAGGGCGGCGAGGGTCAGGCGGGTTTCGTAGGCGGGCTCACACGGCCGCCGCCTGCGGCGCCACCGGGCCGGCGTGCTCGCGAAGCTCGCTCGGCGTGCTGCGGCGTGAGCGCCACGGCAGCACGGCCGGCACCTCGCGGCCGCCGTCCGGCAGGCTGAGGCGGAGGATGGTCCGCAGCGTCTGGCCGTACTGGCGCCAGAGCGGGCCGGTCGTGTACGGCAGGTCGAACTTCTCGCAGAGCTGGCGCACGCGCCCGGCGATCTCGGGGTACCGGTTGCTCGGCAGGTCCGGGAAGAGGTGGTGCTCGATCTGGTAGCCGAGGCTGCCCGACATGACGTGGAGGAAGCGGCCGCCCTCGAAGTTGGCCGAGCCGAGCAGCTGGCGCAGGTACCACTCGGGGCGGGTCTCGCCCTCGAGCTCCTCCTCGGTGAACTTCTCGGCGCCGTCGGGGAAGTGGCCGCAGAAGATGATCATGTAGGACCACAGGTTGCGGATGAGGTTGGCGGTGACGTTGGCCGTGAGGGTCGTGAGGGCGTTCGGTCCGGCCAGCAACGGGAAGACGACGTAGTCCTTGCCGACCTGGCGGCGCACCTTGCGCCAGATCTGGCGGAGCTGGCGCTTCATCTCGACCGGGTCCTTCTCCCTCCGACGGATGGCAGCGATGTCGAGGTCGTGCAGGGCGACCCCCCACTCGAAGAGGAGGGCGAGGAGGGCGTTGTAGATCGGCTGGCCGAGGTTGGCCGGGTGCCACTTCTGATCGGGGGTCACCCGCAGGATGCCGTAGCCGACGTCGTTGTCCTTGCCGAGCACGTTCGTGAAGGTGTGGTGGACGAAGTTGTGGGAGTGCTTCCACTGCTCGGCCGGGCAGGTGGTGTCCCACTCCCAGGTGCCCGAGTGGATCTCGGGGTCGTTCATCCAGTCCCACTGCCCGTGCATGATGTTGTGCCCGAGCTCCATGTTCTCGAGGATCTTCCCCGCCGCGAGCATGAGCGTGCCGGCCACCCACGCAGGCGAAAAGCCGCTCGCGAACAGCACGAGCCGGGCGGCGACGACGAGGCGCCGCTGGATGGCGATGAGCCGCCGGATGTAGGCGGCGTCGTCGGCGCCCCGCGCCTCCTCGATGTCCCGGCGGATGCCGTCGAGCTCGGCGCCGAGCGCCTCGACGTCGGACTCGCTCAGATGGGCGAAGGTGGCGGCGTCGGAAATGGCCATGGTTGCGTTCCTTCCTGGTCTCGTTCTCTCGGCGGCGGGTCAGATCTCGAGGACGCAGTCCCCGGCCGCCGCCGTCACGCACGTCTGGACGTTCTGGGTCGCCTCGAACTCCTCGCCGTCGCGGAGGTCCTTCACGACCCCCTTGCGCAACGGCACGACGCAGGTGTGGCAGATGCCCATCCGGCAGCCGAAGGGCATCGCCACCCCGGCGCGCTCGCCGGCCTCGAGGATGGTCGTCGCCCCGTCGAGGTCTGCTTCCTTGCCGGACTTGGCGAACACGACGTGGCCGCCCGAGGCGGACGCGGTGAGCCTCGTCGAGAAGCGCTCGAGGTGCAGCTGCTGCGGCAGGCGCTCGGCGTGCCAGCGACGCTCGGCGTCCTCCAGCATCGCCGGCGGCCCGCACACCCAGGCTTCCCGCTCGCGCCAGTCCGGGCACACCTCCTCGAGGCGCTCGACGCCGAACCGTCCGTGCTCGTCGTCGTAGTTCTCGACGAGACGCAACGACTCGTGACGGGCCGCCAGCTCGGCGAGCTCCTCCCGGAAGATCGCCGCCCGGCGGGACGGGGCCGAGTGGATGTGCACCACGTCCGGGACCGTCCGCCGCCGGTCGAGGGTGCGGAGCATGCACATGACGGGGGTGATGCCGCTCCCGCCGGTCCAGAAGAGGACCTTGTCCGGCGGGGGGTCCGGCAGGACGAACTCGCCCTGGGGAAGGGCGAGGCGGACCACCGTGCCGGGCTCGAGCCCTCGCACGAGGTGCGAGGAGAGGAAGCCCTCCGGCATCGCCTTCACCGTGATGGTGAGGCGCTTTCGCCCCGACGGCCCCCACGACGGCGAGCTGATCGAGTACGAGCGCCAGTGCCAGCGCCCGCCGACGTTGACGCCGATGCCGACGTACTGGCCGGGCTGGTAGTCGGCGCTCCAGCCCCACCCCGGCTCGATGACGAGGGAGGCGGCGTCGTCGGTCTCGGGCCGGATCTCGACCACCCTCCCCCGCAGCTCGCGGGCCGTCCAGAGCGGGTTGACGAGATGCAGGTAGTCGTCCGGCAGGAGGGGCGTGGTCATCCGCGCCGCCACGCTGCGCAGGAAGTCGGCGTCGGGCGCGAGCCCCCTTCCGCCGACGCGCTGGCGGCGCCGCAGCTCGACGGCGGCGCTTCCCGCCGCGGCAAGCCCTGCCCCTGTGAGGCTCGCCGCGGCCTTGTAGCGAGGCGGCAAGGCGGTGCCGGCAGCATGGATCTTCGAGATGATGCTCATAAGGACGGGTCCTGTGCGCTCGGCGCCCGTCGAGGTCCGGGCGGTGTTACTCAGAGTAACAGCATCAGGTTACTACCCGTAACACACTGTCTCAAACGTCGCGCGCATGCCGCCTGCCGACGGGCGCCGGGGCCGCCGGGTGAGGGCTCGGCCGCCGGCCTCAGGCGCGGCGGCGGCCCCAGGCGTGTGACACGTTCACCACGGCGATGGCGGCCCAGCTCGCCGCCACGCCGAGGAAGCCCCAGAGCCCGTGCTGCTGGGAGGTGATGATGGCCGTGATCGGGATGCCGAGAGCGATCGAGGGGATGGCGATCGAGCCCCGCGAGACCCGCGACCGGTTCCTGTCGACCACGTTCGGGGCCTTCGCCTCGAGCTCGCGGTCCACCCGGGCGACGATCTCGCGGTCGACCTTCTCGAGGAACGACTGCACGAGCGCGGTGTCGTAGCCCTCACCGAGCTCCCTGCGAGCTCCGAGGGTCGCCGAGAGGTCGTCCCCCAACTGGGCGTCACTCACCAGTTCCGAGTCTCCCATCGCCCCTCCGGCACGGCAAGGGTGGTGCCGGACCGGGGGGAGGCTCAGGCGTCGTCGCCCGGTGGGACGAGCTGGTACCCGATGCCCGGGCGGCTCGTCAGGAACTCGCCGTTCTCGTCGCCGAGCTTCCTTCGCAGCCGGTAGGCGTACTCGCGCAGGTAGCGGGGGGAGGCGCCGTAGCCGGGGCCCCAGACGGCGTCGAGGATCATCTTGTGGGTGAGGACCTTGCCGGCGTGGAGGGCGAGGAACGAGAGGATCTGGAACTCCCGGCGGGTGAGCTCGATCTCCTTGCCGTCCATGCTGACGACGTGGCCGACGAGGTCGACCTCGAGCGGGCCGACCGTCACGGTCGACACCTCCGCCGTCTCGTCGCGGCGGTGCCGGAGCGCCACCCGGAGGCGGGCCTGCAGCTCCGACATCGAGAAGGGCTTGGTCACGTAGTCGTCGGCGCCGAGGTCGAGCGCCTCCACCTTGCGGTCCTCGGTGGCGTCGGCCGAGAGCACGATGATCGGCACCCGGCTCCACTCGCGAAGGCGCCGGCACACCTCGACGCCGTCGATGTCGGGGAGGCCGAGGTCGAGCACCACGACGTCCGGGTTGCGAAGCGCCGCCTCGGAGAGGCCGTCCTGTCCGGTGACCGCCCCGGACACCTCGTAGCCGAGCGCCTGGAGGGCGAGCCGGAGGACGCGCTGCAGGGCCGGATCGTCGTCGACGACGAGCACCGTCGCCATCAGCCGAGGCTCTCGTCGTCGGTGTCCGGCGCCCCGCCGCTGCCCGCCTCGTAGGGCGGGAGGGCGACCACCGCCCGCGTGCCCCCGCCGGGCTCGTCGCCGAGCGTGACGGTGCCGCCGTTGGCCTCGACGAAGGCCTTCACGATCACGAGCCCGAGGCCGCTCCCGCCGTGCGCCCTCATCGGCTCCGGCAAAGGGCCTTCGAACAGCCGCCCCCTCAGCTCGGGGGCGACGCCGGGGCCGCGGTCGACCACCGACACCGTCACGAGGCCGTCCACAGTGGCGCCGGCGACGCGGACCTGCGAGCCGGCAGGTGCGAACCGCAGCCCGTTGTCGACGAGGTTCACGATGGCCTCGGTCACGAGGCCGGCATCGACGTCGACGGCAGGCAGGCCGTCGAGGCCCTCGAGCACCACGCTCCCGCTCGGCGGGTGGAGCAGGTCCAGCGCGTCGCGCACGAGGGCTCGGGGTGAGACGGGGTTTCGCTTGAGCACGAGGGCGCCGGACTGGACCCTCGACAGCTCGAGCAGGTTCGAGACCATGCGGGACAGCCGATCCGCCTGAGCCTCGATGAGCGAGGCGAGCTCGGCGGAGTCCTCCGACGAGAGCGGGACCCGCCGGTCGGCGAGGGCCGACGCGGACGCCTTGATGGACGCAAGCGGGGTGCGCAGGTCGTGCGACACCGCTCCGAGCAGTGCCTGGCGAAACCCGTCCACCTCGTCGAGCACCTTCGCCCTCATCGCCTCGTCCGCAAGTGCCGCCCGCTCGAGAGCGATCGCCGTGTGGTTGGCGAAGGCCCGCAGCAGCCGCCACTGGTGGGCGTCGAGCCGCCCCCCGACCGCACCGAGCACGCCGACCGGCCGGCCGGCCACCTGGAGAACGACCGAGACCGGCTGTCCGAAATCACGAGCCGGAGTCGAGAGCGCCGTCAGCACGCCGCTCGCGGGACGGACGCTCAAGAGCTCCTTGGCGCTGAGCGGACGGCCCGCCGCGGCAGCCACCTCGAGCTCGTCGTCGAGGGGGAGCATCACGACGACGCCCTCGAAACCGAAGGCCGCCTGCACCGTCGAGGCGACGACCGGGAGCAGCTCGCGCATCGCCCGCTCCGCGACGAGGAGCTCGCTCACCTCGAAGAGGCGTTCGGTCTCGCGCTGGCGGGCGTCGGCCTCCCCGCGCGCGCGCTCGAGGGCGTGCGTCACCCGGAGCAGGAGCGCCAGCACGACGACGTAGACACCGAGCGACACCCAGTTCTGCGCCCGTCCGACGACGAGGGTGCCATAGGGCGGGATGAAGACGACGTCGTAGACGAGGAACCCCGCCACGACGGAGACCGCACCCGCCCACGCCCCGCCGGAGATGACGCCGACGATCACGGGGATGACGAGGACGAGGGCGACCGTCGCGATGCTGAGGTGCGGGCGAAGCGCGAACATGACGGCCGACAGCGCTGCCATGACGGCCAGCGCCAACAGGCTTCCCGCAAGCGCCCTTCGCCACGGTGCGGGGAGCCGCGACAAGGTGGTGACCTTGGCCACTCAACCGGACAATAGGCCGCGGACGGATGCGGCGGCCGGAGACGCCCCCGAGCTCGTCGAGCCGGCCGGGCGGTTCCGCCTCTATCTCGGCGCCGTCGCGGGCGTGGGCAAGACCTGCGCCATGCTCGACGAGGGCTACCGGAGACGGAACCGTGGGACCGACGTCGTGGTGGGTTTCGTCGAGACACACGCACGGCAGTTCACCGCCGACCAGATCAGGGACCTCGAGGTCGTCCCCCGCCTGCAGGTGCCCTACCGCGGTACGACCTTCGAGGAGATGGACCTCGACGCCGTCCTCGCCCGCCACCCGGAGGTGGCGCTCGTCGACGAGCTCGCCCACACCAACGTCCCCGGCTCCGGCCGGCACGAGAAGCGCTGGCAGGACGTCCTCGAGCTGCTCGACGCCGGGATCTCGGTCATCTCGACCGTGAACGTCCAGCACCTCGAGTCGATCGCCGACGCCGTCGAGCAGATGACCGGGACCCAGGTGCGCGAGCGCGTCCCCGACTGGGTCGTGCGAAAGGCCGACCAGCTCGAGCTCATCGACTCCTCCCCCGAGCAGCTGCGCCGCCGCATGGCGCACGGCCACATCTATCCCCCCGACAAGGTCGAGGCGGCCCTCACGAACTTCTTCAAGACCGACAACCTCATCGCGCTGCGCGAGGTGGCGCTGCGCTTCGTGGCGGACGAGACCGACGAGACCCTCCTCGAACGCCTCAGGGAACGCCAGATCCAGGACATCTGGGACGTCACCGAGCGCATCATGGTGGCGGTCGACGGGACGCCCGGCACCGACGGCGTCATCCGCAGGGCCGCCCGCCTCGCCGCCAGAGCCCGGGGCGAGCTTCACGTCGTGCACGTCCGCAACGACGCACCCTCGTCCAAGTCGGCGCTCGACAGCCTGGCGAAGCTCCGCCAGCTGGCCGACGACGTCGGGGGCGAGTGGCGCGAGATCTCCGGCGACGACACCGCCCGCGCCCTCATGGACTTCGCCGTCGAGCACCAGATCACCCAGATCGTCCTCGGGGCGAGCCGCCGCGGCCGCCTCGAGGAGCTCGCACGCGGGTCGATCGTCTCGAAGGTGATCAGGCTCTCGAGCACGAACAACGTCGACGTGCACGTCATCGCCCGGCGCGACGCCACCCGTGTCGAGGAGGAGCCGGCCGAGCTGGCCGGCGAGATGACCTAGTCACCGCGGTCAGCCGAGGCCGGCCCATGCAGTTCCAGGCAGGTCCTCAGGCCCCTCGAAGGCGCCGTTGACGCCGAATTGACGCCTCCGGCGCGGCGGTTGACGCAGCCCCGTCGCAGTCCGGCCGCAGACTTCGCCTCATGGCAGACCTGTTCGCGGTGCTCGGGACGATCCTCTTCGTCGTCCTCATGCTCGGCTTGATCAAGGCGTTGGAGCACGTATGACCTGGGTCCAAGGCGTGCTCCTCGCCATCTCCATCATCGTGTTCATCTACCTCGGGGTGGCGATGTTCCGGGCGGAGTGGTTCTGATGCCGTTCACCTGGACGCTCGTCCTCCTCGTCGTCACGCTGGCGCTCAGCTGGCGGTTCCTCGGCTCGTACATGGCGGCCGTGTTCGAGGGGCGGGTGCACTTCCTCGGCTGGTTCGAGCGCCCCGTCTACAAGGTCATCGGCGTCGACCCGGACAGCGAGCAGACCTGGCAGCGCTACGCCGCCTCGATGATCATCTACTCGGGGGTGGCGATCCTCGTCGTCTACGGGATGATCCGCCTCCAGGGCTCGCTCCCGCTCAACCCCCAGCACTTCGGCGCCGTCGCCCCCGCCCTCTCCTGGAACACCGCCGTCTCGTTCATCACGAACACCAACTGGCAGAACTACTCGGGCGAGTCGACCATGTCGTACCTCTCCCAGATGGGGGCGCTCGCCGTCCAGCAGTTCGTGAGCGCCTCGGTCGGCATCGCCGTCGCCATCGCCCTCGTCCGCGGCTTCTCCCGCAAGGGCTCGCCGACCATCGGCAACTTCTGGGTCGACATCATCCGCTGCACCTTCTACATCCTCATGCCGATCGCCCTCGTGTTCTCGGTCGTCTGGATGGCCGAGGGAGCCGTCCAGACGTTCCTCGGCCCGGTCAGCGTCCACGACGCCTTGAGCGGCATGCACCAGGTGATCCCCCGCGGCCCGGTCGCCTCGATGGAGCCGATCAAGCAGCTCGGGACGAACGGGGGCGGCTACCTCAACGCCAACGGGGCCTCCACCTGGGAGAACCCGACCGGGCTCACCAACTACCTCTCCTTCTTCCTGCTCCTCTGCATCCCCTTCGCGCTCACCTACACCTTCGGGAAGATGGTCGGGAGCATCCGCCAGGGCGTGGCGCTCGTCGCCGCCATGGCGCTGCTGTTCGGGGTCTGGGTCGGGTTCGCCTCCTGGGCGGAAGCCCGCGGCAACCCCGCCGTCGCCGCCGCCGGCGTCCACTACCAGCCGGCCGGCAACATGGAAGGCAAGGAGACCCGATTCGGCGTCACCCAGTCGGTCCTCTACGACATCGCCTCGACGCAGACCTCGACCGGCAGCGTCGACGGGTCGAACGACTCCTACACGCCGATCGGCGGCATGGGACTGCTCACCGGGATGATGCTCGGCGAGGTCACGCCGGGCGGGACGGGGAGCGGCCTCTACACGATCCTCATCTACGCCATCATCGCCGTGTTCATCGGCGGCCTCATGGTGGGCCGAACACCGGAGTACCTCGGCAAGAAGATCCAAGCCGCCGAGGTGAAGCTGGCGGCCCTCGGCTCGCTCGTCATGCCGATGATCGTGCTCATCCTGACGGGAATCGCCGTCTCGATCGCCGAGGGCAGAGCCGGGCCGCTCAACAAGGGGCCGCACGGCTTCACGGAGATCCTCTACGCCCTCACGTCGCAGGCCAACAACAACGGGTCAGCCTTCGCCGGCCTCAACGGGAACACCGCCTTCTACAACGTCGTCGGTGGGATCGACATGCTGCTCGGGCGCTTCGCCATCATGGTCCCGGCGCTCGCCCTCGCCGGTGTCCTCGCGAAGAAGCAGGTGGTGCCGGCCTCGGCGGGCACCTTCAGGACCGACACGCCCATGTTCACCGGGCTCGTCGTCGGCGTCATCGTCATCATCGGCGCCCTGACGTTCTTCCCGGCCGTCTCGCTCGGCCCCATCGTCGAGCAGCTCATCCACGGAAGGTTCTTCTGATGCCGGACGACACCCTCCCGATCGAGGGCCCCCGCCCCGAAGGCGCCGTCACCCAGGCGGCACCCCCGCCCGGGAGCACCGGGCCCTCCCAGCCGCACGGGGTCGCCCAGTCGCGCAGCCTGTTCGATCGTCAGATCCTCAAAGAGGCGAGCTGGGCGTCCGTCCTCAAGCTCGACCCCCGCGTGCAGATCAAGAACCCGGTCATGTTCGTCGTGCTCATCGGGTCGGTCGTCACCTTCGTCGAGTCGATCGCCCACCCGACCCTCTTCGACTGGAGCATCACTGTCTGGCTGTTCCTCACCGTGCTCTTCGCCAACTTCGCCGAGGCGATGGCGGAAGGACGCGGCAAGGCCCAGGCGGACGCGCTCCGGCGCATGCGCTCGGAGACCGAGGCTCGCCGGGTGCTCGCCGGCGGTGGCGAGCAGCGCGTGCCCGCCTCCGAGCTGCAGAAGGACGACTGCGTCGTGTGCGAGGCCGGCGATCTCATCCCGTCCGACGGCGAGATCATCGAAGGCATCGCCTCGGTCGACGAGTCGGCCATCACCGGCGAGTCGGCACCGGTCATCCGCGAGTCCGGTGGCGACCGCTCGGCGGTGACCGGCGGCACGAAGGTGCTGTCGGACCGGATCGTCGTCCGCATCACGGCCGAGCGGGGGCACACCTTCCTCGACCGGATGATCCAGCTCGTGGAGGGCGCCAACCGGCAGAAGACGCCGAACGAGATCGCCCTCACGATCCTGCTGGCGATGCTCACCATCATCTTCCTCCCGGTCGTCGTGGTGCTCCAGCCCTTCGGCCACTACGCCGGCGCAGTCGTGTCGGTGGTCATCCTCGTCGCCCTCCTCGTCTGCCTCATCCCGACGACGATCGGCGCGCTGCTCTCGGCCATCGGCATCGCGGGCATGGACCGCCTCGTGCAGCGCAACGTCCTCGCCATGAGCGGACGGGCCGTCGAGGCGGCGGGCGACACCCAGACGCTGCTGCTCGACAAGACCGGCACGATCACCCTCGGCAACCGCATGGCCTCGAGGTTCATCCCGGTCGGCGGGGCGAGCGAGGAGCGGCTCGCCGAGACGGCCCAGCTCGCCTCGCTCGCCGACGAGACGCCGGAGGGCCGCTCGATCGTCGTCCTCGCCAAGGAGCGGTTCAACCTGCGCGAGCGCGACCTCGGCGCCGAGCACACCTTCATCCCCTTCACCGCGGTCACGAGGATGTCCGGCCTCGACCTCGACGGCCGCCAGCTCCGAAAGGGCGCCGGCGACGCCGTGAAGAAGTGGGTGCAGTCCCAGGGCGGCACCGTGCCGAGCGAGCTCGACTCCATCACCGAAGGCGTCTCGCGCGACGGCTCCACCCCGCTCGTCGTGGCGGACGGGCCCGTGGTGCTCGGCGTCATCGAACTGAAGGACGTCGTGAAGCAGGGAATCCGGGAGCGCTTCGACCAGATGCGGTCCATGGGCATCCGCACCGTCATGATCACGGGCGACAACCCGCTCACCGCGGCGGCGATCGCCCAGGAGGCCGGGGTCGACGACTTCCTCGCCGAGGCGACCCCGGAGGCCAAGCTCGCCCTCATCCGCCACGAGCAGGAGGGGGGCAAGCTCGTCGCCATGACGGGGGACGGGACGAACGACGCCCCGGCGCTCGCCCAGGCCGACGTCGGCGTCGCCATGAACTCGGGCACGACGGCCGCCAAGGAGGCCGGCAACATGGTCGACCTCGACTCGAACCCGACCAAGCTGCTCGACGTCGTCGAGATCGGCAAGCAGCTCCTCATCACGAGGGGCGCCCTCACGACCTTCTCGATCGCCAACGACGTCGCCAAGTACTTCGCCATCATCCCGGCCCTCTTCGTGGCGACCTACCCGCAGCTGAACGCCCTCAACATCATGAAGCTGCACAGTCCGACGAGCGCCGTGCTGTCGGCCGTCATCTTCAACGCCCTCGTCATCGTGGCGCTCATCCCGCTCGCGCTGCGAGGCGTGAGGTTCCGGCCGGTGAGCGCCGCCCAGATCCTGCGGCGCAACGTCTGGATCTACGGCGTCGGCGGGATCATCGCCCCGTTCATCTTCATCAAGCTCATCGACCTCTTCCTCACTGCAGTCAGGTGGTACTGATGCTGCTCAACCTTCGCCGTTCCGTCCTCATCTCGCTCGTCTTCTTCCTCGTCTGCGGGCTCGCCTACCCGGCCCTCATGGTCGGGGTCGGAGGGCTCTTCTTCAAGAGCCAGGCGACGGGCCAGATCTCGCAGGACGGCTCCCCGCTCATCGGCCAGCACTGGACCGGGCCGAAGTGGTTCCAGGGGCGTCCCGACGGGGACAACCCGATGGCGACCGGCTCGCAGAACTACGGACCGAAGTCGAAGCTGCTGCTCGACTTCTCCCGCTCGCAGGTCGCCGCGCTGAAGAAGGAGGGCATCACGCCGACCAACGACCTCGTGACGGGCTCGGGGTCGGGGATCGACCCGGACATCGCCCCGGCCGACGCCTACGCCCAGGCGAACGCCGTCGCCCGGGCGAACGGCCTGCCGATCGGCGAGATCGACGCCCTCATCAAGGCGCACATCGTCGGGCGCTACTGGGGCTTCCTCGGTTCGCCCTACATCGACGTCCTGCAGCTGAACGAGGCGCTCGCCGCCGTCGCCCACCGGGGATAGGGCGGCCGCACGGTCCGGCCGGCCGGGGGAGCCACGTCGCAGGTCGCTTGGTCGTCGAACATCTGTTCGATACACTCGGTTCCGTGAGAACCCCCTCGCCGGGCCGGGGTGACCAGACGACCGGGTCCCCCCGGCCGGTCCCGCTCCGCTGGCGGCTGTCGAGCGAGGACGAGGCGGGCGCCCTGTTCTCCTCCGAGGAGATCGTCGAGCGCCACGTCGGCACCGGCGAGTACCGCTCGATGGAGTTCCTCCACGTCAACGCCCGCCGCATCATCAACCGGGTGCCGGCGGCGAGCCGGATGCCCTTCCGCCACACGATCAACGCCTACAGGGGCTGCAGTCATGCGTGCGCGTACTGCCAGGAGGGCTCGACCCCGATCCTCATGGGAGACGGGACGACGCGACCTCTTGCCGCCCTGCGCCGGGGCGACATCGTCTACGGGACACAGCGCGTGGGTGCCTACCGCCGTTTCGTTCGTACGGCGGTACTCGACCACTGGGCAACCTCGAGAGCCGCCTGGAGGGTCGTGCTCGAGGACGGCACCACCCTCGTGGCGAGCGGTGAACACAGGTATCTCACCAACCGCGGCTGGAAGCACGTCTCTGGGTCGAGCTGTGGGCCGAACTGTCGCCCTCATCTCACGACAACGAACGAGTTGCTCGGCACGGGACAGTTCGCCGACGGCCCGAAGAAGGGCGAGGAGTACCGGCGCGGCTACCTCTGCGCCATGGTGCGGGGCGACGCAACGATCGGGCACCACCACCACTACGAAGCGAGGAAGGGGGGCGGTGCCAGCGTCCACCCCTTCGGGCTGGCCCTCGTCGATCGAGAAGCTCTCGATCGAGTCGCCGGCTACCTGGACGAGATGGGCGTCCCACTGCGCCGGCGAGTGTTCGCGGAGGCGACGGCCACCCACCGACGTCTCGGCTCGGTCTTCACAGCACAGAAGTCGTTGGTGGAAGCCGTGGAGCGAGTCATCGCGTGGCCAACCGAGCCGTCCGAGGAATGGAGGCGCGGTTTCCTGGCGGGCATCTTCGACGCCGAGGGCACCTACAGCGGTGGTGTCCTTCGTATCGTGAACAAGGACCCCCTGATCCTCGGACACACGCTCGAGGCGCTGCGGCGCCTCGACCTGCCGGCGGTGCTCGAGCCACCGAGGCCGAACGAGGTCTGGACCGTGCGGCTCACCGGAGGGCTCTGTCAGCACCTCCGGTTCATGCACTTGGTGGATCCCGCGATCACCCGCAAGCGAGACATCGAAGGACAGGCGATCAAGAATCAAGCACGACTGCGAGTCGTCGCCGTCGAGCCGCTCGGCGTCGAGATCCCGATGTACGACATCGCCACTGGGACGGGCGACTTCATCGCGAACGGGGTGGTGTCACACAATTGCTTCGCCCGGCCGACCCACGAGTACCTCGGGCTCGGGATGGGTGAGGACTTCGAGCGGAAGATCGTCGTCAAGGTGAACGCCGTCGAGCGGGTGGAGGCGGAGCTGCGCTCGCCGCGCTGGCGGGGCGAGCACATCGCCATGGGCACCAACACCGACCCGTACCAGAAGGCGGAGGCCAAGTACCACCTCACCCGCGGCATCGTCGAGGCCCTCGGCCGCGCCGCCAATCCCTTCTCCATCCTCACGAAGTCGACCCTCGTGCTGCGGGACCTCGACGTCCTGCGGGAGGCCGCCCGGCGGGCCGACGTGCGGCTCGCCTTCTCGATCGGGACGCTCGACCGTGACGTCTGGCGCCTCACCGAGCCGGGCACTCCGCCGCCGGACAAGCGGGTCGACGCCGTCCGCAAGCTGAACGAGGCGGGCATCCCCTGCAGCGTGCTCGTCGCACCGGTGCTGCCCGGCCTCTCGGACTCCGAGGAGCAGCTCCGGGCGGTGGCGACGGCGTGCGCCGAGGCAGGCGCCACGTCGGTGACACCCATCGCCCTCCACCTGCGGCCAGGGGTGCGTGAGCACTACCTGGGCTGGCTGGGTGGGGCCAGGCCGGAGCTCGTCGAACTGCACCGCGAGCGCTTCGGCCGGCGGTCCTACCAGCCGGAGGCCGACCAGCAGCGCATCCGGGACATCGTCGACGCCGCCCTCGCTGCCGTCCCACGACCGGCCGTGGCCGGAGACCGAGAGGGCGCCGGCCCGAGCTGGCGGAGCGGCGACTTCGCCACCGGACACGAGGCGGCCGCCGAGCACGACGCCGCCCTCGAGCGCCGGGCCGGGGGCGAGCGGCCGCGGCCCGGCCCGGACCAGATGCGGCTGTTCTGAGTCGTCGAGGCCGGCCACACGCGTCGGTAGAGTCGTCGGTTCATGGGGCTGGTGGAGGTGGATGCGGCGCGAGACCGCACGCGTCCTCAGCCGCACCGCTTCGTCGTCCTCGCCGTCGTCCTCGCCGGGCTGTTGGCGGTCAACTGGACCTACACGATCTTCGCCGTCGCCCTCACCCGCATCGGGGCGACGTTCCACACCTCCGAGTCGACGACGACGTGGGTGCTGACGGCGCCGCTGCTCTGTTTCGCAGTCGCGGCCCCCGTGCTCGGCAAGCTCGGCGACCGCGTCGGACATCGCCGCGTCTACCTCTGCGGCACCCTCCTCACCATCGTGGCCGCCCTGCTCACGGCGACGGCGCCATCCTTCGGCGTGCTCGTGGCGGCCAGGGCGCTCTCCGGCCTCGTCGGCGCCGCCACCGGCACCGCCTCGATGGCGATCGTGCTGAGGGCCTTCGACCAGGAGAGCCGCGTGAAGGCGATGGGGTGGTGGTCGCTCGTCGGGGCCGGCGGGCCCGTCCTCGGCGTCGTCATCGGCGGGGTCCTCATCGACGACTTCGGCTGGCGCTCGCTCTTTCTCGTGCAGGGGGCGGCCATCCTCCTCACGACCGTCCTCGCCGCGGCCGTGCTGCCGCGAAGCCGTCCCTCGGCGGACGCCGCAGAGCCGTTCGACCTCGCCGGGGCGGGCCTGCTGGCGGTCGCCTGCCTCGGACTGCTGCTCGGGCTGAACCGGGGCCCGGCGAGCGGCTGGGCGTCGCCGCTCGTGCTGTGCTCCTTCGCGGCGGTGCCGGCGGCCCTCTACGGCTTCGCCAGCGTCGAGCGGCGCGCCGCCCGGCCGGTCCTCCCGCTCCACCTCCTCAGGAAACGAAACTTCGGCTTCGCCATCGCTAACCAGTTCTTCGCCAACTTCGCCTACATGGGCGGCTTCATCTTGAGCCCCCTCCTCCTCGAGCGCGTCTTCGGCGACACGGCATCGGCCGCCGGGCTGACCGTCATCGCCCGCCCGCTCGTCTTCTCGATCGCGGCGCCGCTCGCCGGCTACGCCGCCGCCCGCACGAGCAAACGGCTCACTGCGGTGGCGGGGGGCGTGACCCTCACGGCCTCGATGGCCGTGTTCGTGCTCGTCACCCACGCCGCCGGGGTCAGCCTCGTCGTCGTGGGCCTCGCCCTCTCCGGCCTCGCCCTCGGGCTCTCGTCGCCGGCGGCGTCGGCCTCGGCGGCCAACGAGGTGGAGGACGCCGACCTCGGGATGGTGAGCTCCACCACCCAGCTGATGAGCCAGCTCGGCACCGTGGCCGGCATCCAGGTCCTCGAGACGGTGCAGGCCGGGGCGCAGCGGTCCGCCGGGGTGGTCGGCTCGTTCCACGACGCCTTCGTGGCCGGGATCGCCGCCGGCCTCCTCGCGACGGCCTGCGCGGCCGGCCTCGCCAAACGGAGGGTGGCGGACGGGGAGCCGGACCCGACAGGGGCGGTCGTCCTCGCCGAGGAGCCGCAGCCGGCCGGAGTGGTCGCCCTCGTCGAGGCGTGAGGGCGGGCCGCCGGACTGCCCGCCCGCGCGCCCGGGTAGGACGTGGGGCGTGACAGACGGCTGGAGGGGCGCGGCGACGGCCGGCGGCCGGCCGCGACTCACGGTCTGGGCACCCGCCGCCCGCCGGGTCGAGGCGGTGCTCTACGACGACCACGGCTCGACCGAGACCGGGCGCACCGCCATGGGCCACGGCCCGGTCGAGGGGTGGTGGCAGGCGGCCGAGCGGCTCCCCGACGACGCCGTCGTCTATGCCTTCTCGATCGACGGCGGACCGCCGAGGCCTGACCCCCGCTCCCAGAGCCAGCCGTTCGGGGTCGACGGGCCGAGCCGACTCGTCGACCACTCGGCCTTCGAGTGGGGCACAGGCGAGGAGCGCTGGCGCGGGGTCAACCTCGAAGGCGCCGCCCTTTACGAAACCCACATCGGCACCTTCAGCACCGAGGGCACCTTCGACGGCGCCCTCGAGCACCTCGACCACCTCGCCGGGCTCGGCGTCGACGCGATCGAGCTCTGCCCAGTGGCCGAGTTCTCAGGCGAGCGCGGCTGGGGCTACGACGGTGTCGACCTGTTCGCACCCCACCACGCCTACGGCGGCCCGGACGGGCTGAAGCGGCTCGTGAGGGCGAGCCACGAGCGCGGGCTCGGCGTGGTCCTCGACGTCGTCTACAACCATCTCGGACCGGCAGGGAATTACCTCGCCGACTTCGGGCCGTACTTCACGACGCGGCACTCGACCAACTGGGGTGACGCCGTCAACTTCGACGGGCCGGGGAGCGACGAGGTGCGGCGCTTCGTGCTCGACAACGCCCTCATGTGGTTCCGCGACTACCACGTGGACGGCCTCCGCCTCGACGCCGTGCACGCCATCGCCGACGACTCCGCCGTCCACATCCTCGAGGAGCTGGCCCGGGCGACACGGGCCGCCGCCCGCCAGAGGGGAAAGCCGCTGTTCCTCGTCGCCGAGAGCGACCGGAACGACCCCCGCTACGTCCGCTCGCTCGACGCCAACGGCCTCGGCATGGACGCCGCCTGGGCCGACGAGTTCCACCACGCCCTCCACGCCGTGCTCACCGGGGAGCGAACCGGCTACTACGAGGACTTCGGATCGCTCGACCTCCTCGCCAAGGCGTGCCGGCAGGCGTGGGTCTACACCGGCGAGTACTCGGGGCACCGCGGGCGCCACTTCGGGCGGCCGCCGACGGCCCTCGGCGCCGGAGGATTCGTCGTCTTCCTGCAGAACCACGACCAGGTCGGCAACCGGGCCCGCGGCGAGCGCATCGCCGAGCTGTGCGGCCCCGCCCGGGCCAGGATCGGCGCCGCTCTCACGGTGCTCAGCCCCTTCGTGCCCATGCTCTTCCAGGGCGAGGAGTGGGCAGCCTCGGCGCCCTTCCAGTACTTCACCGACCACTCCGACCCCGCTCTCGGCGCCCGGGTGACGCAAGGTCGGCGAGAGGAGTTCGCCGACTTCGGATGGGGCCCCGACGACGTCCCCGACCCTCAGGACGCCCAGACCTTCGAGCGCTCGAAGCTCGACTGGTACGAGCTCGAGAAGGAGCCCCATGCCGAGATGCTCGCCTGGTACAAGGAGCTCCTCGCCCTGCGAGAGGCCTTTGCCGACGTGGTGGAACCCTCCCTCGGCGCCACGACGACCCGGCACGACGAGGACGAAGGGTGGCTCGTCGTCGAGCGGGGAGCGCTCGTGATCGCCGCCAACCTCGCGAGAGAGACGAGGAGGGTCCCGTGCGGTGGAGAGGGATTGAGCGTGCGGCTCGCCTCGGGCGCGGCCGAGCTGCACGGCGGCGAGCTCGAGCTCGGCCCCGAGACCGTGGCCGTCCTCACCCGGTGAGCGCCCCGTGAGCGCCCTCGAGATCTGGCCGGGCAAACCGGCCCCGCTCGGTGCCCGCTACGACGGCGCCGGCACGAACTTCTCGATCTTCTCCGAGGTGGCAGGGGCGGTCGAGCTCTGCCTCTTCGACGAGGACGGCGGGGAGACGGCCCGCGTCGCCCTCGAGGAGGTGGACGCCTTCTGCTGGCACGTCTACGTCCCCTCCGTCGGGCCAGGACAGCGGTACGGCTACCGGGTGCACGGCGAGTGGGCGCCCGAGCGGGGCGTCCGCTGCAACCCGAACAAGCTGCTGCTCGACCCGTACGCCAAGGCGATCGAGGGCGAGGTCGACTGGGCGGAGGCGTGTTTCTCCTACCGGTTCGACGACGAGGGCGTCCGCAACGACGACGACTCGGCGCCGCACGTCCCGAAGTCGGTCGTGCACAACCCCTTCTTCGACTGGGGCAACGACCGCCCTCCCGAGACGCCGCGGCACGAGACGATCATCTACGAGACCCACGTCAAAGGCTTCACGAAACTGCACCCCGACATCCCCGACGCCCTCCGGGGCACCTACGCCGGGCTCGCCCACCCGGTCGCCACCGACTATCTCTCGGCGCTCGGGGTGACAGCAGTCGAGCTGCTCCCGGTGCACCAGTTCGTGCACGACGCCCACCTCGTCGAGAAGGGCCTGCGCAACTACTGGGGCTACAACTCGATCGGCTTCTTCGCCCCGCACAACGGCTACTCGAGCTCGGGACAGCTCGGCCAGCAGGTGCAGGAGTTCAAGCAGATGGTGCGGGCCCTCCACGAGGCCGGCATCGAGGTGATCCTCGACGTCGTCTACAACCACACCGCCGAGGGCAACCACCTCGGCCCGACGCTCTCGTTCAAGGGGATCGACAACGCCGCCTACTACCGGCTCGTGCCCGACGACCCGTGCTTCTACTTCGACACGACCGGCACGGGGAACTCGCTCAACGTGCGGCACCCGCACACCCTCCAGCTCATCATGGACTCGCTGCGCTACTGGGTCACCGAGATGAGGGTGGACGGGTTCCGCTTCGACCTGGCGGCGACGCTCGCCCGCCAGTTCCACGAGGTGGACCGGCTGGCCGCCTTCTTCGAGCTCATCCAGCAGGACCCGGTCGTGAGCCAGGTCAAGCTCATCGCCGAGCCGTGGGACCTCGGCGAGGGCGGCTACCAGGTCGGCAACTTCCCGCCGCTCTGGTCCGAGTGGAACGGCCGCTACCGCGACACGGTGCGGGACTTCTGGCGCGGCGAGCCGGCCCGGGTGGGCGAGTTCGCCTCCCGCCTCACCGGCAGCTCCGACCTCTACCGGGCCGACACCCGAAGCCCGTCGGCGAGCATCAACTTCGTCACCGCCCATGACGGCTTCACTCTCGCCGACCTCGTCAGCTACAACGAGAAGCACAACGAGGCGAACGGCGAGGGCAACGCCGACGGCGAGAGCTTCAACAGGTCGTGGAACTGCGGGACCGAGGGCCCGACCGACGACGAGGGCGTCCTCGCCTGCCGGCACCGCCAGCAGCGCAACCTCCTCGCCACGCTGCTCCTCTCCCAGGGGATCCCGATGCTGCTCGGCGGCGACGAGCTCGGGCGCACCCAGGAGGGCAACAACAACGCCTACTGCCAGGACAACGAGATCTCGTGGTTCGCCTGGGACCGGGTCGACGAGGAGCTGCTCGAGTTCACCCGGGAGCTCATCCGGCTCCGCCGCGAGCACCCCGCCTTCCGCCGGCGGCGGTGGTTCCTCGGAAGACCGATCCGCGGCTCGGTCGACCTCGGGTGGTTCCGCCCCGACGGCGAGGAGATGGAGGACGAGGACTGGGAGACGCCCTTCGCCCGGGCGGTCGGCGTGTTCGTGAACGGTGCCGCCCTCGACGAGCGCGACCAGCGCGGCTCGCCGGTGCACGACGACTCGTTCGCCCTCCTCTTCAACGCCGACCAGGACCGCATCGACTGGAAGCTGCCGGCAGTTCTCGCCCGCACGTGGGAGGAGGTCCTGCGCACGACGGCGCCCGACGAGGGGACCGGGCTCGTCGACCCGGCCGGCGTCGCCGTCGTGCCCGGGAGGTCGCTCCTCGTGCTACGCAAGGAGGAGTGACAGCCGAGGGGGGAGCAGACGACGGGGCGGCCGGTGCCCTGGCCGCCTGGCGCAACCCGCCGCCGGGCCGGGTGCTCGGCCGTGGCCATCCGGCGGGCGACTTCCTCGAGGCTTACGACTGGGTCGTGCTGGAGGAGGAAATGGGGCACCTCCGCCTCGAGGCCTCGCTGCCCGAACGGGTACGAAACCCACGCGGTCAGCTCTTCGGGGGCTTCACGCCCACCTACGTCGACCTCGTGGCCCTGCTCACCGTGCGTGCAGGCCACGGCCGCTCGTCGCCGAGGCGGCCGGCCTGGCTGGCGACGACGAACCTGCGGGTCGACTACTTCGAGCCGATCGTCGGGCCGACCTTCGTCATCGACAGCCGGCTCGAGCGCCGCCGTGCCCGCACCCACTTCGTCGCCACCCGCTTCTACCAGGACGGCGAGCTGGCGGTCTTCGCCCTCACGACGATGCGCCTCGTGGACGTGAGCCGCACGATCGGGGACGCCTGAGGGCCTGAGGCGCTCGCCGGTGGGGCCTTCTCGCGGCCTGCGGGCGCGTCCCTTGGTGGCGAACAGCACGTAGTGGGCTCGAAGTCACTAAGGGACGCGACGACGGCCGTCACGAAGGCCCGCCGCCGGGATTGCCACCGTCCGAGCCCGAGCGCTCACTACCTTTGGCCGGATGGCGCAAGGCAACCCGCGGCACCGGCAACAGCACCGGCACCGCCGCACGCAGCAAAAGACCCAGGTCGCAAGGCGCCGGCTCAGCCTCGCCTCGGCCGCCGTGGCGGTCGCCCTCGTCGTCGGCGTCGTGGTCCTCCTGACGAGCCACTCGAGCGGGCACCACCCGGGAGCGGCCGCTCAGCGGCACCACCACCCCGTCGTCGCCGCCAGCCGCTGCCCCCTCACCGACCTCCGGCCGGCCGGCGGGAGGGTCCCCGACCGGCCCGCCGTCGCCGTGAAGATCGGCAACGAGCCCTTCGGCGCCCGGCCACAGAGCGGCCTCAACGAGGCGGACATCGTCTACGACACGCCGGCCGAGGGCTTCATCATGCGCTACATCGCCGTCTTCCAGTGCTCCTCGGCGCGGGCGATCGGCCCGACCCGGTCGGTGCGCTGGGTCGACTGGCACATCCTCGAGGCGTACACCGGCCTGCCAGTCCTCGCCTTCGCCGGCGGCATCAACCCCGACGTCGGCGCCGTCCAGTCGATGCGCTGGCTCGAGGCGGCCGACCTCCTCGAGTCCCCCTGGGCGAACGCCTCCTACCGCACGACCAACCGGGTCCCGCCCGACAACCTCTACACGAGCACCGGCGCCCTCTGGAGCCTCTTTGGGCACAAGGGCTCGGCACCGAAGCCTGTCTTCGCCTACTCGCCGGCGGTCCCGTCAGGCGGCAAGGCCGTCCACCAGGTGGCCATCGACTTCTCGTCGGGCACCGACGCCGCCTGGACGTGGGACCCGGCGGCCGGCCTCTTCCTGCACAGCTACTCGGGGAGCCCGGACATCGACGCCCTCACCGGCACGCAGGTGAGCACCGACAACGTCGTCATCCAGGTCGTCCACTACCGCTTCGGCCCCTACGCCGAGAGCCCCGGCTCGACCGGCGACGTCGAGTCGCAGGTCATCGGCTCGGGCAAGGGCTGGGTCCTGCGAAGCGGGGTCGAGATCCCCGTCACCTGGCACCGGGCCGCCGCCGGCGACGCCACGACCTTCACGAACGCGGCCGGGCACCCCGTCGACCTCGCCCCCGGGCGGACCTTCGTGGAGATCGTCCTCAACACGATCGCCGCCACCCCCGGGGCGATCACCTTCACGCCGTAGCGCTCACAGCCCGAGCACGGCCCTCGTCACCCGGTCGCGCAGCCCCGTCGGCGTGAGCTGGCTCACGGCCGCCGCCACGTAGGCGTCCGGCCCGACGAGGTAGCGGGCGCGCGGTCGCGGGCTGCGCACCGCCTCGGTGATGACGCGGGCGCACGCCTCGGGGTCGCCCATGAGGGGGACCGTCATCTCGATCAGCCGGCGGGAGCGCTCGTAGGCGGTGCCGTAGCGCGAGCCGGGCCGTCCCGCCATGCCCTCGTCCCAGATCCCGGTACGAAACCCCCCCGGCTCCACCAGCACGACCGCCACTCCCCCGCCTGCGACCTCGCAGCGAAGCGCGTCCGAGAGCGCCTCGAGGGCGTGCTTCGCCGCCTGGTACCAGCCCGAGAGGGGGGTCGTCGTGCGGCCGTAGACCGACGAGACGTTGACGATGCGCCCGCCGCCCTCCTCGCGCATCTCCGGCAGCACGAGCCGGGCGAGGCGCGCCGGAGCGAGCACCATGGTCTCGAGGATCGTGCGGGCCTCGTCGTCGCCGACGTCCTCGACCGCCCCCGACTGGCCGATCCCGGCGTTGTTGACGAGCCCGTAGACCGGTCCGAAACGCTCCGACACCTCGCCGACGGCCGCCTCGCAGGCGGCGGCGTCGGTGACGTCGAGGAGGACCCAGCCGACCTTCACGCCGGCCGCGTCGGCGGCCTCCTCGAGGGTGGCGGCCTTGGCGGCCGAGCGGACCGAGCCGACCGAGCAGTAGCCGGCCCGGGCGAGCGCGACGGCCGTGGCGAGGCCGATGCCCGAGTTGGCGCCCGTCGTGAGGACCACGCGGCCCCCCGGCGCCTCCGGCTTCGAGAGGCGGGCCAGCTGCGAGAGCACTCCCATTTGAAGCTCCTTTCGGGGGCCACCATCATTGCCGGATGCCCGCGGAGTCAAGGCCGCTCCGCCTCGCCCGAACGGCCCTCGGTCCGACCGACGACCAGTACCTGGCGCTGCGCGACTTCGTCGCCGAGACGGCCCGTCCCGCAAGCCGCCTCCTCGACGTCGGGGCGGGCGACGGCGACGACGGCTACGCGGCCCTCATCCGCCCCCTCGTCGGCGAGCTCGTCGGCGTCGACCCCGAGCCGGGCATCGAGCAGAACACGGCGCTCGACCGCCGCTACGCGATGACCGTGGAGCGCTTCGCGGCCGAGGCGCCGGAGGGCCGTTTCGACCTCGCCCTCGCCGTCTACGTGGTGGAGCACGTGGCGGACCCGGCCGGCTTCCTCGCGGCGGTGGCGGCCCTGCTCGCCCCGGGCGGCTCGCTCTTCCTCGTCACCCCCAACCTCTGGCACTACTTCGGGCTCCTCGCCAAGGCGACGGGCGCCCTCGGCATCGAGGACCGGCTGCTCCGCCTCGCCCGGCGAACGCACCCCGGGCACGACCACGTCGGCCACTTCCCGGTCGCCTACCGCCTGAACTCGGTCGCCGAGCTGGAGCGGCGCGGCGCCGAGGCGGGTTTCGTGGCGGGCGAGATCAGGTTCCTCGACAACCCGGCCGTCTTCGAGGGCTACTTCCCGCCGAGCCTCGCCGTCCTTCCCCGCAGCTACTCGCGGGCGGTCCACCGCCTCGGCGCCGCCGCCCTCTACGGGACCATCCTCTGCCGTCTCGTCATGCCGGCGGGCGGCGGGGCAGACTGAGGCCATGGCCGAGCCTGCCGAGATCGTCGAGGAACGCGTCGAGAAGCTGCTCGCGGAGGCCGACCCCCGCCAGACCGACCCCGTCGCCTTCCGGCGCCGGCAGTACGAGCTCGGCCTCGCCTGGGTGCACTTCCCCGAGGGCTACGGCGGCCTCGGGCTGCCGCCCTCGTTCCAGCGCCAGGTGGACCCGGCCTTGTGGCGGGCCGGGGCGAAACCACCCGGCGTGCGCGAGTTCTTCGGCCTCGCCATGGCCGGCCCGACCCTCGTCACCCACGGCTCCGACGAGCTGCGCGACCGCCTCCTCCCGCGGATGTTCTCGGGCGAGGACGCCTGGTGCCAGCTCTTCAGCGAGCCCGGCGCCGGCTCGGACCTCGCCGGGCTCGCCACGAGGGCGGTGCGCGACGGCGACGAGTGGGTCGTGAGCGGCCAGAAGGTCTGGAACACCATCGCCCACCTGGCCGACCGGGGGATGCTCGTCGCCCGCACCGACCCCGAGGCGCCGAAGCACAAGGGCCTCACCTACTTCGCCCTCGACATGCACGCCGACGGCGTCGAGGTCCGGCCGCTCCGCCAGATGACGGGCGAGGCCGAGTTCAACGAGGTCTACCTGACCGAGGTGCGGGTGCCCGACGCCGACCGGGTGGGCGACGTCGGGGACGGCTGGCGGGTCTCGATGTCGACCCTCATGAACGAGCGCACCTCGATCGGCGGCGGGATGGGCGTGCCCGAGCGCGGCTCGGGCGCCATCGCCGAGGCGGTCCGCATCTTCACCGAGGAGGCGGGCGACCGCTCGGCCGTCGCCCGCGACCGCCTCATGCGGCTCTGGATCGAGGCGGAGGCGCTCCGGCTCACCAACCTGCGGGCCTCGGCCAACCGCCGCGCCGGCAACCCCGGCCCGGAGGGCTCGATCGCCAAGCTCATGTTCGCCGAGGTGAACATGAGGATCTACGAGCTCTGCGTCGACCTGCTCGGCGCCGAGGCGCTCGTCGGCTACGACTACACGATGCGCCGCTCGGAGCACCTCGGCCTCACGGGCGGGCCGGGCACCTCGCGCAAGATGTTCCTCCGCTCGCGGGCCAACTCGATCGAGGGCGGCACCTCCGAGATCCAGCGCAACATCCTCGGCGAGCGCGTCCTCGGCCTGCCGGGCGACGTCCGGGTCGACAAGGACCTGCCCTGGTCCAAGGTGCCGCGCAGCTGACGGCCTGACCGGGGGGCGCCCCGGCTCAGACGAGCGAGGCGTCGAGGGTGATCTCGGTCCCCGCCAGGGCCTTTGAGACCGGGCAGTTCGCCTTGGCGGTCTCAGCCTCCTTGCGGAACGCCTCCTCGTCGATCCCGGGCACCTCGGCCTCGCAGCGCAGGTCGATCCTCGTGATGGCGAAACCCGCCTCCTTCCGCTCGAGCCTCACGCGTGCCGTGGTGTGCACCCGGGTCGCCACGTGGCCGCCGCCGGCGAGCCCCGCCGACAGGGCCATCGAGAAACAGGCCGCGTGGGCGGCGGCGATCAGCTCCTCGGGGTTCGTGCCCGGGGTGCCGGCGGCGTCCTCGAAGCGCGAGGCGTACGAGTACGGCCCGCTGTAGGCGCCGCTCCCGAGGCTGACCGTGCCCGTGCCCTCGCGGAGATCTCCCTCCCACGCTGCCTCGCCGGTCCGTTCTGGCATGGCTTCTCCTCCTGTCCTCGTCCGCACCGCCCGGCGTGTCAGCCGGGCGGCCCTGTTCCGTCGCCGAGCTCGTCGGTGACCCTCGTCACGATGCCGTGGGCGTCCCGCCATCCCCGTGCCATCGCCCGGGAGTTGAAGCGGGCGGCGTAGGAGCCGTCGGGCCTGATGGCGATGGCGCCTCCCTCGCCGCCGTGGGCGGCGACGTGCCCGAGGGCGTCGTCTATCGCCGCCCCGATCCCGTGCCCCTCCCGCACCAGCCAGTCGATGCGGTGGCCGAACCCGGTGTAGACGAACACCTCGCCCGTCCCGGTGGCGGAGACCGCCACGGTGGCGGGTGCAGCCCAGGTGCCCGCTCCGAAGACCGGGGTGTCGCCGACTCGGCCCCGCAGCTGTCCCGCACGCCCCCCGGTGCTCGTGGCCGCCGCCATCCGGCCGGAGGCCTCGAGGGCGACTGCGCCGACCGTGCCGTGCGGGGAGCCCCCGGCCCCTCCGGCAAGCGCGCGCAGCCGGGCCGGGGCGTCGTCGGCATGTGGCAGGCCGGTCAGGCGGGAGCGCTTCATCTTCGGGAAGCCCTCGGCCTTGGCGAGCCGGTCGGCGCCCTTTCCGGCGAGCAGGATGGGCCCGCCCGGCAGCCCGCCGAGCTCCGCCACCCGCCGCGCCAGCCGCACCGGGTTCGCCGGCCGGCGGGCGGCCGCGATGGCGCCGATCGCGCCGGAGGTGTCCATCACCGCGGCGTCGAGCTCGACGTGGCCGTCGCTCGTCGGCACGGCTCCCCGGCCCGCATTGAAGGTGCCGCTGTCCTCGAGCGACTCGACGGCGGCCGTCACCGCCTCGAGGGGGCTGCGGCCGGCGGCGAGGACCGCCCAGCCGGCGTCGAGGGCGACCGCGACGGCGTCGGTGAGGGCGAGGGCGTGGGCGGGGTCCTCGATCCCGCGGAAGTCGCCGGCCCCGCCGTGGACGAGGAGGGCCGGGGGCGTCAGGTCGCCGATCTCGCCGCGGATCGATCCCATGGCGTGTGGACCGTACCGGGTGCCGGTGGGGCGCCCGATCGCGGGCAGGATGGCGGCCATGGTGCGGGCGTGACGCGACGAGGCTGGCTGCTGTTCGCCGCCATGAGCGTGATCTGGGGGCTCCCCTACCTCCTCATCAAGGTGGCGGTCCGCCAGATCAGCCCCGACCTCCTCGTCCTCATGCGGACGGGAGGGGGCGCCGTCCTGCTCGTGCCCGTGGCGGCCGCCCGCGGCGCCCTCCGGCCGCTGCTCAGAGCCTGGAAGCCGCTCGTCGCCTACACGCTGGCCGAGCTCGGGGTGCCGTGGTTCCTCCTCTTCTCGGCCGAGCGCCGGCTCTCGAGCTCGCTCTCGGCGCTCATCGTGGCTGCGGTGCCCCTCGTCGGGGCCGTCCTCGCCTGGGCGACCGGCACCGAGCGCCTCGACGCCCGGCGGGTGCTCGGCCTCCTCGTCGGCCTCGGCGGCGTGGCGGCGCTCGTCGGCCTCGACGTCGGGCGCTCGGACCTCCTCGCCGCACTCTCGCTCGGCGGCGTGGCGATCGGCTACGCCCTCGGACCCTGGATCCTCGCCCGGCACATGTCCGACCTCCCCTCGATCGGGGTGGTGGCGGGGTCGCTCGCCCTCTGCGCCGTCGTCTACGCGCCCTTCGCGGCCCTCTCGCTCCCGACGACGAGCCTCTCGGCCTCGGTGGTCTGGTCGGTGATCGGCCTCACCATCGTCTGCACGGCGGTCGCCTTCATGCTCTTCTTCGCCCTCATCGCCGAGGCCGGCCCGGTCCGGGCGGTGGTCATCACCTACGTCAACCCGGCCGTGGCGGTCCTTCTCGGGGTGAGCGTGCTCGGGGAGCACTTCGGCGCCGGGACAGCGGTGGGTTTCGTGCTCATCCTCGCCGGCTGCTACCTCGCGACGAGGAAGGCGTCGGTGCCGGCGCCGGTTCCCGAGCCCTGAGCGCCCCGGAGGCGCCACCACCGGACGGTCGCCGCCGCGGCCTCGCCGCGCGCCGTCGGTGCGAGGCCGAAGGCCGACGTGGCGGCGCTCGAGTCCAGCTCGAACGGGCGGTCGAACTGGTGGCGCGTCTCGCTCAGCTCGCCGAGGGCCGGCACGACGAGCCCGGCGGCGCGCACGAGCAGCCACGGGAGGCGCCTCACGGCAGGCGCCGGCACGCCGGCCGCTTCGGCGAAGGCCCGCACCATCTCCCGGGCCGACGACGCCGGCGCCGTCGGGACGTGCCACGGCCGCCCGAGGAGCCGCTCGTCGGCCGTGGTGCCGAGGGCGGCGAGGAGCTCCCCCACGTCCGGCACGTAGGTCCACGAGTGCGCCGCGTCCGGGTCGCCGAGCACGCTCACGGCCTTGCCGGCGAGGAGCGGGCGGACGACCCGCTCGCCGAGCATCCCCTGGTCCGTCACTCCGGGGCCGAAGAAGTCCGACGCCCGCGCCTCGGCGACCCGGACGCGGCCCGCCTCGTGGGCGGCAAGTGCCGCCTGCCACATGGCGGCCCGGACGGCGCCCTTGGTGCCGTTCGGGCGGAGCGGGTCCTCCTCGGTGATGGGGTGGTCGACGACGCCGTAGCCGTACAGGTTCGACATCGTGACGAGCCGGGCGCCCGTCACCTCGGCTGCCTCGAGGAACGCGGCGGCCACCGGCGGCCAGTCTGTCGCCCAGCGGTGATAGGGCGGGTTGACGCAGTTGTAGACGGCCGCCGCCCCCTCGCAGAGCGCCGAGAGCGACCCCGGGTCCGCCGCGTCCACCCGGGCGAGCCCGATGGGGCCCTCGGCCGGGCCTGTGCCCCGGCGGCTCGCCAGAACGACCTGCTCGCCGAGCTCCGCCAGCCTGCCGGCGGTGGCGAGGCCGACCGCTCCTGCTCCGACCACGACATGTCGTCCCACTGGAGATCCTCTCGCTCGGTGCTCTCGGCACTCTCGACTCTAGAGAGCGCCGCTCTCGTTATAGAGCGACGATAACTCCAACCGGTTCTGGCTGTCAAGAGCAATGCTCTTGATTGTTGCCGGTGATCGCTTTCTGAGGCACAATGGGACCGTGACGTCCGCCTCCCTCACGGCCCGCTCCGTTGCCCGCGCCCAGCTGACCGCCGCCATCAAGGACGAGGCGCGCCGCCAGCTCGCCGAGGTCGGGGCCGCCGCCCTTTCGCTGCGGGCGGTCGCCCGCCAGCTCGGCATGGCCTCCTCGGCCCTCTACCGCTACTTCCCGAGCAGGGACGAGCTGTTGACGGCGCTCATCGTCGACGCCTACGACTCGCTCGGCGCCGCCGCCGAGGCGGCCGAGGCTGCGGCGGGCGGCGCCGAGACCTTCGAGCAGCGGTTCGTGCGCGTCGGCAGGGCGGTCAGGGGGTGGGCCCGGCGAAACCCGCACGAGTACGCCCTCATCTACGGCTCTCCGGTCCCCGGCTACGCCGCCCCCACCGACACCGTCGGCCCCGCCAGCCGGGTGACCCTCGTCCTCGCCGGGCTCGTCGCCGAGGCCTGGATCTCCGGTGAGATCGACTACGCCCACGGGTCGAGCCCCACCTTCGAGGGGGCGGTCGCCGGCGACCTCGACCGCGTCGCCCTCGAGGCCATGCCCGGCGTGCCGCTCCCGACGGTGCTCCGCGCCGTCGGTGTGTGGGCACAGCTGTTCGGCCTCGTCAGCTTCGAGCTCTTCGGCCACTTCGAGAACGTGGTCGAGGCCCGCGACGAGTTCTTCGACGCCGCCCTCACCGACATGGCACGCCAGGTGCGCGGGCGGCCCTGACCAGCAACAACGCTCGAACCATCCGAAGAGACGCTCGCCGCTGTCAGAATGACGCTTGACAGACATCGAGGCAGACGTCATAGTGACGTCATGATGCTGTCACCGATCGTGGACGGGCTGGCCGACGACCTCCTGCGCGCGGCCGCCGTCGGGAGCGACGAGGTGCAGCAGGCGGCCGGCCTGCTCACGGCGGCGCTCGGGGCGTCGGTCCGAATGCGGCTCCTCGAGATGCTCGAGCAGGCGGCCGCCGAGCTCTCGGCCTCCCTGCCGGGCGGCGTGGCGGAGGTCCGCCTGCGCGAGGGCGAGCCGGTGATGGTCTTCGAGCCGGTCGCCGAGGCGGGCCTGCCGGGAACCGGCCCCGCCCCCGAGGGGGAGACCCCCGACGAGGCCGAGCCCGACGGCGAGTCCGCCCGCATCACCCTTCGCCTCCCCGAGGGCCTGAAGCGGCAGATCGAGTCGGCGGCCGCCGGCGGCGGGGTTTCGGTCAACACCTGGCTCGTCGACGTCGCCGCCCGCGCCCTTCGCCAGCCGGCGCAGGGCCTCGGCGGGACGTGGCGGGGCGGGCCGAAGCGGTTCTCCGGGTTCGTCCGCGGCTAGCGGCGACCCTTCGTCATCGAGAGAGAAAGGCGGTTCCCATGGAATGGAGCTTCGAAGTGAGCGGGCCGGTCGAGGCGAGCGTCGAGTTCGCCGCGGGCCGGTTGGAGGTCGCCCTTGCGGAAGGGCTCGGCCTCGCCGAGGTGATGATCATCCCGCTCAGCGGTCGGTCCGATCGGGCCGAGCGCCTCATCGAGCAGGCCCGCGTCGAGCTGGTGGAGGGTCACCTGACCGTGTCGGTCCCGCGCCAGCGCTTCTCGAACGAGTCACTGCTCGTGACCCTGAGGCTGCCGGACCGCTCGGCGCTCGTGGCCCACACCGCCTCGGCCGACGTGGCCGTGCCGGCCGGCACCCTCGCCTCGCTCGACGTGCGCACGGCGAGCGGCGACGCCGCAGTCGCAGCCGTCGAGGGGCGGGCGGTCTTCCAGTCCGCCAGTGGCGACCTGCACCTCGGGCGGGCCGGAGGCGACCTCGACGTCGCCACGGCGAGCGGCGACCTCGCGGTCGGGACCGTGGCCGGTGCCACCAAGGTGAAGACGGCCTCCGGCGACATCTCGATCGCCGAGGTGGGCGAGGACTCCTCGGTGCACTCCGCCTCGGGCGACGTCGGCCTGCGCTGCGCCGCCCGGGGCAGCGTGAAGGTGACGACCGTCTCGGGCGACGTCATCGTCGGCGTCGCCCAGGGCAGCGGGGCGTGGGTCGCCCTCACGACGATGAGCGGGGACGCCTCGTGCGAGCTGCCCGGCGACTCGCAGTCGCCGTCGGCCGCCGACCTGCGACTCACCTGCCGCACCGTGAGCGGCGACATCCTCATCCGCTCGGCCGTGCTCGCCGAGCACTGATCGCCCTCCACGAACCGGAGCCCAAGATGATCATCGACAGGCACGACGAGCCGCCCACCCCCTGTCCCGACCGCGCCGGACGGCACAAGCGCCGGCTCCCCGAGGTCGAAGAGGGGGCGAGCGAGGTCTGCTCGGGGCGCCAGCTCGTCTGGGAGCCAGGCCGCGCCGCCCGCTTCGGGGGTCGCCGCACCGCCTGAGCCCGGTCGGCCCAGTCCCGGCGGCGGAGACGAGAGGGCGTGAGGCGTCGCCGTCGAGGACACCTCCACTTGCACCTGGTGCCCTCAACTGACTGACCGGTACGATTCCCCTGGTGACCGCGCCCGGCAAGGCGCGCCGGGCGGCCAGCGGACGTTCACAGCTGTCGGGGGCGAGCGGTGGCACTGCGCGGCGGCTCGACGCGGCAGAGGGAACCCGACGAGAGGAGCGCGACGCCGTCCGACACGCCCTCGGCGCCATCGCCACGCTCGTGCCGATGGGCGTCTTCGCCGCCGCGGCGGACGGGCGGTGCTGGTACGTCAGCCAGCGGCTCGTCGACGCCTTCGAGCTCTCGGGCGGCCACGAGGCCGCCCGCCTCGTCCTCGGCGACGAGGGTGCGTCGGACGCGTCGGGGAGCCGGCCCGCACGGGCGAGGAGCAGCGCCACGGCGACCGGGCGGCCGGCACATCTCCGGCTCGAGACACCGTCGGGGAGCATCGTGGCCGACTGCGAGGTCATCGCCCAGGTCGGCCCGGACGGCGAGCTCGCCGGCTGGCTCGGCGTCGCCACCCGCCCCGCCCTCGTCGCCGCCCCCGCCCCCGACGCCGCCGGCCGGCCGGCCTCGGAGCCGGCCGCCGATCCTGCTGCGAGCGGCCGCCTCCTCCCGGTCAGCCAGCGCCTCCTCGAGACCCTCGTCGACACCTCGCCCGACATCATCACCGTGCTCGAGCCCGACGGCGCCTGGCGCTACTCGAACGCGACCGCCTGGCGGCTGCTCGGGTACCGGGAGGGCTTCGAGGCCGACCAGGGCATCCTCGCCCTCGTCCATCCCGACGACCTGGCCGCCGCGAGCGGGATCCTCGCCGAGGTGCTCGCCGGCAAGCCCGCCAGCACGCCGGTGGCCCTGCGCGTGCGGGCGGCGGACGGCTCGTGGCGCTTCCTCGAGACCATCACCGAGGACCTCACCGACGACCCCGTCGTGCGCGGCATCGTGCTGCGCTCGACCGACGTCACCGAGCGGCTGCGGGCCCGCGAGCGCCTCCTCGAGGCCAACCAGCGCCTCGGCACCGTCATCGACGCACTGCCGATCGCCGCCCTGCTCGAGGACGAGCACCGCAGCGTGCTGCTCACGAACGAGGCCTTCGTCGAGCTCTTCGAGATCCCGGTGCCGCCCGACGAGCTCACCGGCCACAGCCTCGAGGAGCTCCGCCCGGTGCTGTCGCTCCGTTTCGGCGACCCGACCCGCGACCCGAGCCCGGAGCGGCTCGAGCGCATCCTCGCCGGCCGCAAGACCGTGCTCGGCGACCGCATCCCGCTCGCCGACGGACGCGTCCTCGAGCGCGACTACGTGCCGGTCCCGGTGGAGGGCGAGGTCCGCGGCCACCTGTGGCTCTTCCGCGACGTCTCCCACCAGGCCGAGACCGAGGCGGTCTGGGAGCAGCTCCTCGAGTCCCAGTTCGAGGAGAACCGCAAGCTCGTCGAGCTCGACGAGGCGAAGTCGGCCTTCCTCGCCGAGATCTCGCACGAGCTGCGCACCCCGCTCACCTCGATCCTCAGCTTCACCGAGCTGCTCGACGACGGCCTCGAGCACGGCCGCCTCGAGGAGCAGCGCGAGTTCCTCGACGTCATCGCCCGCAACGCCGGCCGCCTGCTCCGTCTCGTCGACGACCTCGTGCTCCTCGACCGCATCGAGACCGGCAAGATCGGCATCGAGTGGGGCGCCTTCGACGTCCCGAGCCTCGTCACGGCGTCGGTCGCCTCCTTCACCCCGACCGCCGAGAAACGGGGCATCTCCCTCGAGACCGAGATCGGCGAGGGACCGCCCCTCTCCGGCGACGCCCAGCGCGTCGCCCAGGTGCTCGACGTCCTCATCTCGAACGCCGTGAAGTTCACGCCCGAGGGCGGCCGCATCGTCGTGACGGCGCGCCCGATCCGGCGGGCGTGGCAGCTCGAGGTGATCGACTCGGGCATCGGCGTGCCGTCGGCCGAGCGCGAGTCCCTCTTCGAGCGCTTCTACCGGGCCTCGAACGCCCGGGCCGCCCGGGTGCCCGGTTCCGGGCTCGGCCTCTCGATCGCCCGGGCCATCACGGACCTGCACGGCGGGAGCATCGAGCTCGCCGACGCGGAGCCGAACGGGACGACCGTCGTCGTCCGCCTCCCGCTCGGCCGGCAGCCGGCCGGCGCCGGGGCCTGAGGTCGCGGGCCAGGTGGCAGCTTGGGGCGGCACGTCGCCGCCACCCCTCGTCCTTGTGATCGAGGACGACGAGGACATCCGCTGGGCGCTCGCCGCCCTCCTCGAGCGGAACGGCTTCCGGGTGGCCTCGGCCTGCGACGGCAGGGACGGCCTGCGCCTGTTCCACGACGAGCGGCCCGACCTCGTCGTGCTCGACGTCGGGCTCCCGACGATGGACGGGTGGACGCTCCTCGAGCGCATCCGCGAGCTGAGCGAGGTGCCGGTGCTCATGCTGACGGCCCGGCACACCGAGGCGGACAAGGTGCGGGGGCTGCGGGCGGGCGCCGACGACTACCTCACCAAGCCCTTCGGCAACCAGGAGCTCCTCGCTCGGCTCGAGGCGCTGCTCCGCCGGCCCCGCGGCGCAACCCCGGAGCCCTCGAACGGGGCGACCTTCTGCCACGGCGAGGTGCGCATCGACCTCGGCGCCCACCTCGTCGAGGTGGCGGGACGGCGGATCGAGCTCACCCCGATCGAGTTCCGCCTGCTCGAGACGCTCATCCGCCACCGCGGCCAGGTGCTCTCCCCCGAGCAGCTGCTCCGCCTCGCCTGGCGCGACCCCGCCGCCATCGGCCCCGACCGGGTGAAGTTCGCCGTCCTCCGCCTCCGGCGAAAGCTCGGCTGGTCCGCTGAGGAGAGCTCGCCCATCGAGACGGTGCGGGGTTTCGGCTACCGCCTGCGCACGAAGGCCTGAGCCGGCTCCCGCCCTCGGCTGAGCGCCGCCCGCGCCCGGCACGAAACCCGCCGCCCTCACCGCCCCAGCCGGCCGCCCCGGCACCCCGGCGCACGGCCCGAAGGCTGCTACCGAGCTGCAACCGCGAGGCACCCGCTTCCTCACCGGGGCCCCTCAGACTGCACCCTGTCAACCCGGCGCCAGCCAGAGCAGGCGGCGCCGGCGAACGAGGAGCAGCAATGGCAGGAGCACAGGGACACAACGGGCGGGCCCGGGTCCTCGTCGTCGAGGACGACGAGTCGAGCGCCCGCTTCGTCACCCACGTGCTCAACCGGCACGGCTTTCGGGCGACCTCCGTCTCGAACGCCGAGCAGGCGGCCGTGCTGCTCGAGGACGGGGCGTTCGACGTGCTCCTCGCCGACTACCGGCTCCCGGGCCGGAGCGGGGTCGAGCTCGCACGCTACGCCCGGTCGGTCCTCCCCACCCTCGGCATCGCGGTCATGACCTCGTTCGCCGAGACCGGGCTCGAGCGCTCGGCGCGCTCGAGCGGCGCGGACGACTTCTTCGAGAAGCCGCTCCCGGTCGCCTCCCTCGTGGAGCGGGTGTCGGAGCTCGTCATCAGGTCTCGTGTCACCGCTTCGCGGGGACCGAGCGACCCGCCGGCCCGGGAGGCGATCACGCCACCGCCGGCGGCCGCAGCGCCAGGAGCCCCAGGCGGGGGCGGGGCTCCTGGCTCGCTGCGATCAGCAGAGAGCGGGCCCGGCGAGCGAGCCTCCGAATGGGGCGGCGGTTTCGTTTCGGGGGACACCGACTGGAGAGGTGAGTTGGGGGCTCACCTGCTTGGGGGAACCAGTGGTGCGAGCCGGGCCCGGCTCTCTGCACGTTCGGCCATGTCCGATGCAGGCCTGGCGCGAAGCCGTGCCGCCCACCCGGCGAGCCTGCGGCGAGGAGCCGGGCCTTCGGCAGTGGCGGTGTGGGCCTCGGGGGGGCCCCGCCTGCACGTCGGGTCGAGCTTCGGAGTCGTCGGGACGCCGCACACGAGCTCCTCGTCCTTCTAGGGCTCGAGGGCGGCGGCCTGCGCGGCACCGCCTGCGGCCTCCGGCAGCCGCCCGGCGGCTGGTCAGCGGGCCGCCCGCGTCCTTCTTTGCTGCGGTGCGGGCGTCCCGATCGGGCCGCCCTCGGCGATGGCTCCGTCGACCACCGTGATCGTCTTCGTGCGCACCCCGGGGATGCGCGGGCCCGGGAGGATGACGCCGGTGAGGTTGAGCGGGTCGGCGGCCGAGAGGCGAACGACGTGGCCCTCGGGCGACGACTTCGAGACCGTCCGCAGCTTCTCGTAGGCCTCCGGGAGGGCGAACTGCTCGCCGGTGAAGCCGCCGACGAAACGGCCGCCCCGCACGACGCCACGGGCCTCGAGGCGGCGCAACGCCCAGAGCACCTCGCGCCAGCCGATGCCGATCAGCTCGCGGACGACGAGGTCGCGGAACACGATCCCCCAGCGCTGGAGGAGCTGGCCGGCGAGGGCCTCGGCGAGCTCGTCGGGGTCGTAGTCGGCCGGGAGGCCGCCCGCGTCGAGGATCGACCAGCGGCCGCCGGTGAGGGCGGGCCTCACCCGTGAGCGCGGGCGGCCGGGCCGGGGGAGGCGCCGAGCGGCTGCGCTCCCGCCCGCCGCCAGGCCGCCGACCGCCGGCGCCACGAGGTTGCCGAGCCTGGCGCGGCCCCCGAGGAGGGCCCGCACGGCCTGGAAGCCGTCGGCCGTGACGAGGCCCCGGGCGATGCCGTCCCAGAGGGCGTCGGCCACCTCGATCGGCATCCGCCCGGTGGCGCTGCACAGGTCAGGCAGGAAGAGGGCGCCCTGCTCCCGCAGCGTCGCGATGACGTCGGCCGACGCCCCGACGGCCGGGAGCTCGGGGAGCGCCCCCGCCCGGATGGCGGCGAGCAGCCACGCCAGGTCCTCCCGGCGGAAGAGCCCGAGCGGGGTGGCCGGCGACGGCGTCGCCCCGGGGCGGCGACCCGACTCGGGCCAGCGGTCCTCGCCGTCGGCGGCGGCCGGGGCGGCCGGGGCGGCCCTCACGGCCAGGCGGCCGAAGCCCACCTCGCCGTGGCTGCACAGCTCGTCGAGGAGGGCCGCCTGGTAGCCGGCGACGCGGGCCGGGAGGATCCAGGACTCCCACGCCTCGACCGGCGCCTCGATCCCCTGCAGCTGCTCGACCACCTCGGCGAGCCCGCCGGCGCCGATCAGGCGGTTGCCGGCGCCGGCGTGCTGCCACTCGACGAGGAACCTCATGAGCTGCTGGGCCGAGACCGCCTCGACCGAGCGCCGCGAGCGGTCCCGCATGGCGGCGTGGATGCGGATGAGGAGGTGCCTCGCCGAGTAGCGGTCGCGGGCGTCGTCGCCGACGTGGCAGCGCAGCACCGAGCCCTCGTGCTCGAGGGCGGCGAGCGCAGTCAGCACCTGGCCCTCGCTCCTCTCGTCGCGGGGGAGCCCGAGCAGCTCGACGAGCTCGGTCACCGTGAGGGGCTCGGCCGTCTCGAGGTGCCCCCGGACCGCTTCGAGGACGGCCCGCTCCCTGCGGGCGAGCTCCTCCCCGGGCCGCTCGGCGCCGGAGTGCGGGACGAGGCTGTGGTCGGGCTCGAAGACCGCCCCCGGCAACATGGCCTCCACCGCCTGGCGCCGCTCGGTGACGAGCCAGCGGGTGCCACCGCCTGGGCTTCGCACCGAGAGCGCCCGGGCGCTTGCGACGAGCCGCTCGTACCAGCCCTCCCACCCGGGGCGGGGCTCGGCGACGACGAGCGACTCGAGGAGGTCGTGCAGCTCCTCGGCGTCGCGCGGCTCGGGACGGACCTGCTCGGCCACGACCGCGACCACCTCCGGGGCGAGGTGCCCGAGATCGGCCGCCTCGACCGGCAGGCCGCGCCGCGACGTGACCGCCCGGGTGCGCCGCTCTTCGAGCGGGGCGTCGTCGAGGAAGGTGTAAGGGCGCCCGTTGAGGATCTCCTCGCAGAGGATCGACGGCGCCACGGAGTCCACGAAACGCGTCTCGAGGCCTCCCGCCTTCAGCGTCTCGAGCAGGCCCATCAGGCCCTCGAGGTCCATCGCCTCGGTGTTGCAGTCGTGAAGGGTCTGGCGCACGACCGGGTGGTCGGGGATCTCGATCGGCCCGCTCGTGTTCTCCTGGCAGGCGGCGAGCGACGGGAAGATCGCCGCCATGAGGTCGTCGGCCTCCATGCGCTGGATGGCCGGCGGGAGGTGACGTGAGCCGCGAAAGCGCGGCGCCACGAGCGAGCGAGACAGGTTCCACCGCCAGCGCGCCCCGAACATCGGCGTCGGGAGGACGGCCTGCTCGAGGGCGTCGGGCACGCCGGCGGGGGCGAGGAAGCCCACCACGTCCTCGAGCGGGAAGGAGTGCTGCGGCCCGAGCGACAACACGACGGCGTCGTCGTTCGCCGCAGCCTGCAGCTCGAAGTCGAAGGACCGGCAGAAGCGCTTGCGAAGGGTGAGCCCGAGCGCCCGGTTGAGCCGCCCGCCGCGGGGCGAGTGCACGACGAGCTGCATACCGCCGGTGTCGTCGAAGAACCGCTCGACGACGAGGCGGCCGGTCGTCGGGAGGACGCCGAGCTCGGACTTGGCGGTGGCCAGGTAGTCGACGACCTGCTCGGCGGCACGGTCGTCGAGCCCGGCTGACTCCTTCACCCACTCAAGGGCGGCCTGGCGCGAGTGGCCGAGCCACTGCTCGACGCCGGCGCGCAGCTCCGAGACCGCCTCGGAGAGCTCGTTCGTCCGCGCCGGCGCCTCACCGAGCCAGAACGGCACGCTCGGGGAGGCGCCCGCGGCGTCGACGACCCTCACCGTGCCCGTCTCGACCCGGCGGATCCGCCAGGTGTGGCTTCCGAGCAGGAAGACGTCACCGGCCATCGACTCGATCGCCCAGTCCTCGTTGACCGTGCCGACGAAGGTCTCGTCCGGCTCGAGCACGACCCGGTAGTCGGCGACCTCGGGGATGGCGCCTCCGGAGGTGGTGGCCGTGATGCGGGCGCCGCGCCGCGGCCGCAGCACGTGGTGGACCCGGTCGCGGTGCACGTAGGCACCGCGGCGCCCGCGGCCGGTCACCACCCCTTCGCTCACGAGCTCCACGATCTCCTCGAAGCCGTCGCGCTCCACCGCCGAGAAGGGCGAGGCGCCCCGCACGAGCGAGAACAGCTCGTCCTCGGCGATCCCGTCCGGCCCTGCGGCGGCCACCTCGGCGACCACCTGCTGGGCGAGGATGTCGAGCGGGGCGACGGGCGGCGCCGTGGCGTCGAGCTCGCCCCGGCGGGTCGCCGCCAAAAGGGCGCTGCACTCCACGAGCTCGTCGCGGGTGAGCGGGTAGAGCCGCCCGGTCGGCGTGCCGCCCACGTGGTGCTGGGCGCGCCCGACCCGCTGCAGCCAGGTCGAGATCGCCCGGGGGGAGCCGAGCTGGCAGACGAGCTCGACGGGGCCGACGTCGATGCCGAGCTCGAGCGAGGCCGTCGCCACGACCGCCTTCAGCTCGCCCGCCCGCAGCCGGCTCTCGACCCGGAGACGGCGCTCCATCGAGAGCGAGCCGTGGTGGGCCTGGACGAGGTCCTCGCCGACGAGCTCGCCGAGGCGGTGGGCCACCCGCTCGGCCATGCGCCGGGTGTTCACGAACACGAGGGTCGTTCGGTGGCCGCGCACGTGCTCGGCGATGCGCTCGAAGACGGCGTCCATCTGCTCGTGGCTGCAGACCGGCCCGAGCTCGTCGTCGGGCAGCTCGATCGCGACGTCGAGGGGGCGCCGGTGGCCGACGTCGACCACGGTGCAGCGAGGGGCGCCCTCGCGGTCGCTCCGCTCCGGGCCGGCCCCGACGAGGAGCCTCGCGATGGTGGAGATCGGCCGCTGGGTGGCCGAGAGCCCGATGCGCACGGGGCGCTCCCGGCCGCTCGCAGGCTCGGCCGGCCACGCCACCGTGCCGGCGGCCGGCGCCGGCCCCCCGGCGGCGGAGCTGAGCACGGTGGCCGCTTCCTCGTGGGCCTCAGAGCGCTGGCGGACCGCACGGTCGAGGCGCTCGAGGCTGAGGGCGAGGTGCGAGCCCCGCTTGTCCCTCGCGAGGGCGTGGATCTCGTCGACGATGACGGTGCGGACCGTGCCGAGGAGCTGGCGGCCCCGGACGGAGGTGAGCAGCAGGTAGAGCGACTCGGGCGTCGTGACGACGATCTCCGGCTTCTCGCGGACCATGGCGGCCCGCTGCGAGGGCGGCGTGTCCCCGTTGCGGACGGCCACCCGGATGTCCGGGACGGCGTAGCCGAGCTCCCGGGCGACCTCGGCGATCTCGGCGAGGGGGGCGGTGAGGTTCTCGGCGACGTCGACGGTGAGCGCCCGCAGCGGCGAGACGTAGACGACGTCGGTGCCCCGGCGCCCCTCACCCCACGACGCCGCCTGGTAGCAGCGGTCGATGGCGACGAGGAAGGCGGCGAGCGTCTTGCCGGACCCGGTCGGGGCGGCGATCAGGGTGTCCTCCCCGGCCGCCACCGCCGCCCAGCCGAAGGCCTGGGCCTCGGTCGGCCCTCCGGGGTAGCGCCGGCGGAACCACTCCGCCACCGCCGGGTGGAAGCCCGCCATCGGGTCGGCCGCCGGATCGGGGCCCGGACCTGCTCGCCGATGCCCCTCCGCGACCATGCCGGGAGTGTACCGAGGGGGTGCGCGGCGGCTCTGTGCCGCCCGGCCGCCGGATGGCCGTCCTAAGAGACTCGCCGGTAACCTCGCGTGACATGACGGTCGAGAAAGTCGGAGTTGTCGGGTCGGGGATCATGGGCGGGGGCATCGCCGAGGTCGCCGCGCTCGCCGGCTGCGACGTCCTCCTGCGCTCCCGCGAGCTCTCGGGGGCCGAGGGCACCGTCGCCAACATCGAGCGGTCGCTGCGCAAGCAGGTGGACAAGGCCAAGCTCACCGAGGAGGAGGCGAAAGAGGCGCTCTCCAAGGTGACGCCCACGGACGACCTGCACGACCTCGCCGAGTGCGACCTCGTCATCGAGTCGGTCGTCGAGGACCTCGCCACCAAACGCCACCTGTTCGCCGAGCTCGACCACATCTGCAAGGACCACACGGTGCTCGCCACCAACACCTCGACGCTCCCGGTCGTCGACATGGCCATGCAGACGGGCCGGCCCGAGAAGGTGTGCGGGATCCACTTCTTCAACCCGGCGCCGCTCATGAAGCTCGTCGAGATCGTCCGGCCGGTGACGGCCTGCGACGAGACGGTGGCGCTCGCCGAGGCCTTCGCCGACGCCTGCGGGAAGACGGCGGTCGTGGTGAAGGACCGGGCGGGTTTCGTGGTGAACGCACTGCTCTTCCCGTACCTGAACAACGCCGTCCGGCTCCTCGACCAAGGGGTCGCCGAGATGGAGGACATCGACGAGGCGATGAAGGGCGGCTGCGGCTTCCCGATGGGCCCCTTCGCCCTGCTCGACCTCGTCGGGCTCGACACCTCGCTCGCCATCCTCGAGGCGCTCTACGAGGAGTACAAGGACCCCAACTACGCGCCGGTGCCGCTGCTCAGGCGGATGGTGACCGCCGAGTTCCTCGGGCGCAAGACCGGGAAAGGGTTCTACGACTACAGCCGGCCGTAGCATCCTGGCGTCTGGGCGGAGGTGAGCCGATGACGGACAAGCCGTGGGTCATGCGCACCTATTCGGGCCACTCGTCGGCCCGGGCCTCGAACGAGCTGTACCGGCGCAACCTCGCCAAGGGCCAGACCGGGCTCTCCATCGCCTTCGACCTGCCTACCCAGCTCGGCTACGACCCCGACGCCCCCGAGGCCGCCGGCGAGGTCGGCAAGGTCGGCGTCCCCGTCGCCCACCTCGGCCACGTGGCCCAGCTGCTCGACGGCATCCCGGTCGGCGAGATGAACACCTCGATGACCATCAACGCCACGGCCGCCTGGCTCCTCGGCTGCTACGTCGCCAACGCCGAGGACCACGGCGTCGACCCCGCGGTGCTGCAGGGCACCACCCAGAACGACCTCGTGAAGGAGTACCTCTCGCGGGGGACCTACATCTTCCCGCCGGCCGAGAGCCTGCGCTGCACCGTCGACGTCATCACCCACTCGGTGCGCCACATCCCGAAGTGGAACCCGATCAACGTCTGCAGCTACCACCTGCAGGAGGCGGGGGCGACCCCCGTGCAGGAGGTCGCCTACGCCCTCGCCACGGCGATCGCCGTCCTCGACGCCGTGCGGTCGTCGGGTCAGGTGACGTCAGACGAGCTGCCACAAGTCGTCGGCCGGGTGAGCTTCTTCGTGAACTCGGGGCTCCGCTTCGTCGAGGAGACCTGCAAGATGCGGGCCTTCTCCCGGCTCTGGGAGCGCATCTGCACGGAGCGCTACGGCGTGACCGACCCGAAGCTGCGCCGCCTGCGCTACGGCGTGCAGGTCAACTCGCTCGGGCTCACCGAGCAGCAGCCGGAGAACAACGTGCAGCGCATCGTCCTCGAGACGCTCGGCGTGACGCTGTCGAGGGACGCCCGCGCCCGGGCCGTCCAGCTGCCGGCGTGGAACGAGGCGCTCGGGCTGCCCCGGCCGTGGGACCAGCAGTGGTCGCTTCGCATCCAGCAGGTCCTCGCCTACGAAACCGACCTCCTCGAGTACGAGGACCTCTTCGAGGGGTCGAGGGTGGTCGAAGAGAGGACCGCCGCCCTCGCCGAGGGCGCCGAGCGCGAGCTCGACGACGTGCTCTCGCTCGGGGGCGCCTTCGAGGCGATCGAGGAGCTGAAGTCGCGCCTCGTCGCCAGCCAGGCCGAGCGGCTGCGGCGCATCGAGTCGGGCGAGCAGAAGGTGGTCGGCGTCAACTGCTTCGTCGAGACCGAGGACTCCCCGCTCCACCGCACGGCCGACGCCGCCGGCTCCATCCTCACCGTCGACCCGGCCGTCGAGGCGCAGCTGCGTGACGACGTCGCCGCCTGGCGGGCCGGCCGCTCGTCGTCGGCGGTCACGGCCGCGCTCGACGAGCTGCGGCGTGTGGCCGAGTCCGGCGAGAACCTCATGCCGGCCACGATCGCCCTGGCGCACGCCGGCGGGACGACCGGCGAGTGGGCGGGGGCGCTGCGCGAGGTGTTCGGTGAGTACCGGGCGCCGACGGGGGTGTCGGGCGGCCTCGGGCACCGCGGCGCCGAGCTGGCGGGAGCCGCCGCCCGGGTGCGGGAGGTGCCGGGCGGGCCGCCCAGGCTGCTCGTCGCCAAGCCTGGCCTCGACGGGCACTCGAACGGCGCCGAGCAGATCGCCGTGGCGGCCCGTGACGCCGGTTTCGAGGTGGTCTACGACGGCATCCGCCTCTCGCCCGCCCAGATCGCCTCGGCCGCCCTCGACGAGGACGTCGACGTGGTCGGGCTCTCCATCCTCTCGGGCTCGCACCTCGAGCTCGTGCCCGAGGTGGTGGCCCAGCTCCGCTCGCTCGGGGTCGACGCCCCCGTCGTCGTCGGCGGGATCATCCCCGACGGGGACCAGGCCAAGCTGCTCGAGGCGGGCGTCCGGGCCGTCTACACCCCGAAGGACTACGCCGTCTCCGACATCCTCTGCGAGCTCGCCTCCCTCGCGACGGAGCACCGGAACAACTCCTGAGGGGGCGCCGGCGCCGGCCGCTGGCGCCGGGCGGCGGGGCTGCTCGGCCGGGCTAGGGAAGGCGGAAGGGCAGGGGCAGCACGACCTCGGTGTTCCGGTCCGTCGACCAGCCTTCGAGGCCCGAGCCGAACCCGCCGCCGGGGACGTTGGCTGCGAGCTCGCGGTGGAGCGACGGGAGGCTGACGGGATCGTCGAGGTCGCCCGGCACGAGCGGGCTCGCGTGGTCGAGCATGGTCGTGAGCACCGAGAGGGTGTGGTTCCCCTCGTTGGCGACGATCTCGACGAGACGCGCCTGTGACGGCCAGTCCGCGATCGAGCAGGTCGTGATCTCGACGAGGGGCGCCACGGCCTCACCCGAGGGCCCGCTGCGGTCGTGCAGGCGGATCTCGTTGGTGTGGGTGTGGCCGTTCAGCCAGCACACGACGTTGGGGGACCCCGCCAGCACCTCCATGAGCGCCTGGCCGCCGAGGCGGGGGTGGTCGTCCTCGAGGCCGCCCTCGGACTGGCGCAGGTTGGTAAGGGTATGCAGGTTGTGATGGGAGGCGAGCACGACGAGCCGGTCCTCGCCGCCGCCTCGGGCGTGGCACCGGGCGAGCTCGGCCTCCAGCCAGGCCAGCTGGCGGGCCCCGATGCTGCCCTGGTGGAACCCGTCGAGGTTGGCGGTGTCGAGCACGATCAGGCGCGCGACGGGGGCCACGTCGAGCGAGAAGTACGTCGTCCCCGAGTCGAGGTTGGCCTGCGAGTACCCGTGCCCGTGCGGGAGACCGGCCGCCTTGAGGTGTGCCTCGACGAACTCCCGGCGCCCGATCACCCGCCGGGAGGGGTCGGCCGTGACCTCGAGGGTGGCGCCGGCGAGGAACAGCTCCGGCCGGTCGGCGAGGTCCTCCTCGTGCGCGAAGGGGTCGAAGGAGGGCGGGAGGTCGTACGCCTTGCGGCTCGAGAGGGTGCGGGCCTCGTACTCCTCGGTGGCAAGGGACATGCCGAAGCGCAGCCCGTCGTGGTTTCCGAAGCACGAAACCCAGGGGATCGAGAGGCCAGGAGCCTCGAACGAGGCGAGCGCCCGCTCGAGCAGGCCGGGAAGCGTCGGGTAGCCGTAGTCCGTCCGCCAGCGGTCGCCGCCGCCGTCGGGCCGCCAGGCGAGACCGCCCGGCCACTCCCTCGCCTGCACGCCCTCGTACGACCGCCCTCCGGCCTGCTCCAGGCGGCCACCTGCCATGAGGGCGACGAACCACTCGAGCTCGTTCCACTGCGCGTTGTCGAGGTTGTCGCCCGTTGAGACGACGAGGTCGACCGGCGTCCCGGTCTCAGGACTGCGGACCTCGCCCACCGTGCGGAGGATGGCGTCGTAGGCCCGGGCGTGCAGCGCCTCCTGGGGCCGCTGGGCCGGAACGAAGGACTCGGTGTTGGGCCGGCCGCGCAGCAGCTCCAGGAACTCGAGCCGCCCGGGCGACTGCACGTCGGCGAGCTGGAGGTCACTCACCTGGGCGAGGTGGACGAGCGAGCGCCGGCCACCGGCCGCAGCGTCCCCCGCCCACGGCGTCCGCAGCACCGTCCGCAGCTCGCCTGGTCCTGCGGCGACCCGCCGGTACGTCCACAGCTCGCCCGCCGCCACCGCCTCACCCGCCACGAGCCTGCGCTCGAGCGTGAGCGGCGCCCCGTCGCGGTCGGTCGGAGCGGCCGGCACGAGCGGGACGCTAGCCCGCGGCCGTCCGGTCGACGCGGAGGCGACGGCCGATCCGGAGGATGAACACACGGTGAATTCATCGTGCTCCTGCCATCGAAGTGCCGGGCGGTCGAGTAGGAAGTGCAGGTCTTCGGCCGGCACGCGACCCTCACCGGTGTTCGCACGCCGGGCGGCGACAAGGACCGCCGAGTAGGGTGCGGGCGACTGACCATTTCGTCTTTGTGACAGGGAGGAAATTCATGCGGGGGGAACACCGTCCAGCAGGTCCCGGATCCGCCTACGACCGCCGCCGGTTCCTTCGCAACACCGGCATCGGCGTGGCCGGCGTGGCCGGAGGCGTACTGCTCGAAGCGTGCGGAAGCTCGGGGTCCAGCACCACCACGACCACCTCGGGCGGCGGCGGTGGTGGCGGGGGGGGCTCGATGGCCTCTCTGATCTCCAAGGCGAAGAGCGAGGGGCAGCTGAACCTCATCGCCGACCCGTACAACTGGGCGAACTACGGCACCGAGAGCATGCCGAACACGGTCATCGGCAAGTTCCACCAGCTGTACGGCATCAGGTGCCCTGTGGCGAACCCGGACGGCACGTCCGCCGAGGAGCTCGCCGCCATCCAGGCCGACAAGGGCACGTCCAACGCGCCCGACGCGGTCGACGTCTCCCCGGCCATCGCCGTGGAAGGCGCCTCGAAGGGCGTGTTCGCTCCCTACAAGGTCTCGACCTGGAACGACGTCCCCGCCACCATGAAGGACGCGAGCGGCCTGTGGACGGGCGACTACTACGGGGTGATCTCCTTCGGGACGAACACCAAGGTCGTGAAGAACGCCCCTACGTCCTTCCAGGATCTCCTCAAGCCCGAGTACAAGGGCCAGGTCGCCATCGACGGGAGCCCGGCCTCCGCAGGCGACGGCCTCGGCGCGGTCTGGGCCGCCGCCCTCGCGAACGGGGGGTCCCTCGACGACATCATGCCGGGCATCGAGTTCTTCGCGAAGTTGAAGCAGAAGGGGAACTTCAACCCGACCGACGCCCTGCCCGCCTCCATCGTGAGCGGCTCCACGCCGATCGCCATCAAGTGGGACTACCTCAACATCGGCTACCGCAAGCAGTACCCGCAGATCGGCTACAAGGTGAGCCTGCCGACCGACGGGAAGTTCGGCAACTTCTACGCCCAGGCCATCAACAAGACGGCCCCCCACCCGAACGCCGCCCGGCTGTGGCTCGAGTACATCTACTCCGACGAGGGCCAGCTCGAGTACCTCGCCGGCTACGTGCACCCGGCCCGGTACCAGGCGCTCGCCTCTGCGGGGAAGATCCCGGCGTCCCTCGCCGCCGAGCTGCCGCCCGCGAGCGAGTATCAGGGCGCGCAGTTCCCGACGGTCGCCCAGATCACGAAGGCGAGCGCGGTCTGCGTGGCCAACTGGGACAAGATGGTGGGCGGTCAGTAGGACCAGCCGCACCACAGCCGAGGGGGTGAGGTGGCACTCGCAGAGGCCACCGGATCGGTAACCGAGTCAGTCGCCCTCGCCGGGCAGCCACCGAAACGACGGTCGCGCTCCCGGCGCTGGGCGATCCTCGGCATGCTGCCGTTCGCCGCCTACGTCGCGATCTTCCTCCTCATCCCGACCGGGGAGCTGATCGTGAACGCCTTCCGGTCGGCCACCGGCAGCTTCACCCTCCACAACATCGCGGACATCTTCCACGCCCCCTACCCGTCCGCCTTCCTCTTCTCGATCGAGCTGTCGGCCGTGAGCGCCGTCCTCGGCGGCATCCTCGGCTTCCTCGTGGCCAACGCCGTGCTCCACCACGGCATCCCGCGCTGGTTGCGGCCCGCCTACCTCTCGTTCTCGGGCATGGCGGCGAACTTCGCCGGTGTGCCGCTCGCCTTCGCCTTCACGGCCACGATCGGGCCCCTCGGGGTCGTCACGGCGCTCCTCGGGCACCTCGGGCTGCGCATCTACCCGTCGTTCAACCTGCAGGGGCTCCTCGGCGCCGCCCTCGTCTACCTCTTCTTCCAGTTCCCGCTCATGATCCTGCTCATGGTCCCGGTGATCGAGGGTCTCCGCAAGGAGTGGCGCGAGGCGGCCGAGAACCTCGGGGCGTCGTCGCTCACGTACTGGCGCCACGTCGGCCTGCCCGTGATCACGCCGTCGCTCCTCGGGCTCATGGTGCTGCTGTTCGGCAATGCCTTCTCCGCCTACGCGACCGCCGAGGCGCTCGGCATCTCCAACCTCGTCACCATCCAGATCGCCAACTTCGTGAACGGCAACAACGTCTACGACCCGCAGGACGCCTATGCCCTCGCCTTCGGCATGATCGTGATCATCATCGTGACGGTGACGCTCTACACCTGGCTGCAGCGAAGGACGAGCAGATGGCTGGCGTGACGGCGGTGCCGGCCGCGCCGCAGAGCGCGGGATCGGGGGTCTCGACGCCCGCGCCTGCAGGAGGGGCGAGCCATCGCTTCCGGCGCATGCGGCGGCGGGTGCCGGTCTGGCACATCCTCTGGTTGGCGCTGGCGGCCGTCTTCTTCCTCCTCCCCATCTACTCGATCGTGCAGTTCAGCCTCGAGGGGACCCTCGGCCAGGGGGTCTTCCACTGGTACTCGGTCGTGTTCACCGACCCGCTGTTCCGAAGCTCGTTCTGGCTGTCGATCCAGATCTCCTTCGAGACCGTGGGCATCAGCCTGCTGCTCCTCGTCCCGACCGTCTTCTGGGTGCATCTCCGCCTGCCGAAGCTCCGGCCGGTCATGGACCTCATCTCGATCCTGCCCTTCGTCGTGCCGCCGATCGTGCTCATCGTCGGACTGGCCCCGTTCCTCAAGGGCTTCAGCGTGTGGCTCTTCGAGCGCCCCGAGGTGCTGGCCTTCGTCTACGTGATCTTCGCCCTGCCCTTCATGTACCGGGCGCTCGACGCAGGACTGCGGGCCATCGACCTGAAGACCCTCGTCGAGGCCGGCGAGAGCCTCGGCTCGTCGATCACCGGCATCCTCATCAGGGTCGTCCTCCCCAACCTGAGGGCGGCCATCATCGGCGGCTCTCTGCTCACGGTCGCCATCTCGATGGGCGAGTTCACCGTGGCGAGCCTCCTCGGCTTCACCACCTTCCCGATCTACACCTACGAGATCGGCACCAGCACGGCCTACGAGGGTGTCGCCCTCTCGTTCATCAGCTTCATCCTCGTGTGGGCCGCCATGCTCGTCTTGTACCTTCTCGGCCGGGGCGGCCGGGGCGCGGCCGGCGTAGCCATCACCGAGTAGGGGGACCCGTGGCAATCGTCGAGTTACAAGGGCTCCGCCGGACCTTCGGCTCGGTCGTCGCCCTCGACCACCTCGACCTCAGCATCGGGTCGGGCGAGTTCATCTCGCTGCTCGGGCCGAGCGGCTGCGGCAAGACGACGGCGCTGCGCATCGTGGCCGGTTTCGACTGGCCCGACTCCGGCCAGGTCGTCGTCGACGGGCAGGACGTCCTCGGGCTCCCCGCCAACAAGCGCAACATGGGCATGGTCTTCCAGGCCTACAGCCTCTTCCCGAACATGACCGCCCAGCAGAACGTGGAGTTCGGCCTGCGCGTCCGCAAGCAGCACCGGGACGAGCGCGCCAAGCGGGCGCGGGACCTCCTCGACCTCGTCGGCCTCTCGAGCGCCGTGGACCGCTACCCGCGCCAGATGTCGGGCGGCCAGCAACAGCGCGTCGCGCTCGCCCGGTCGCTCGCCATCGAGCCGCAGGTGCTCCTGCTCGACGAGCCCCTCTCGGCGCTCGACGCCAAGGTCCGGGTGCAGCTGCGCGAGGAGGTCCGCCGCATCCAGCTCGAGCTCGGGATCACGACGCTGTACGTCACCCACGACCAGGAGGAGGCCCTCTCGATCTCCGACCGCGTGGCGGTGATGTCCGCCGGGCGCATCGAGCAGCTCGGCACCCCGGCGCAGATCTACAGCAGCCCGCGAACCGCGTTCGTGGCGAGCTTCGTCGGGACGATGAACAAGCTGGAGGGCGTCGTCGTCTCGGCCGCGGAGCGCACCGTGCGCTGCGGGCCGCTCACCGTCGTCGTCGCCGATCCCTCCTTCGCCCACGGCGCCGGCGAGCACGTGGACCTCTACATCCGGCCCGAGGACGTGAAGCTGGAGCTGCTCTCGAACGGCGCCGGCGCGGCGGGGGCGGCCGGGGCGATCGAGGGGCGGGTCACGAGCCTCACCTTCCTCGGACCCGTCACGCGGGTGGGGCTCGCGAGCGACGTCGGGTCCCTCTTCTCGGACGTCTCGAGCTCGGTCGCCCTCGGCCTCGCCGCCGACACGCCGGTGGCGGTCAGGCTCGACTCGGAGGGGCTCCGCACGCTGGCGACCGGCGCCGGACACGTGTCGACGAGGGAAGAGGTGGACCCGAACCTCGAGCCGGAGCCGGAGGCGAGCCCCGAGCACGTCCCGGTCTTCGGTGCTCCGATGGAGCCGCTCGGCGACGACGAGCCCGAGACGGACGGCCCGGGCGGTTTGTAAACCCGCACGACGGGGTGAAGTACCACCTGCGTGCTGATCGCTCAGGTCGCCAGTCAGGTGAGCGGCAACATCGAGGGCGCGGCGCAGCTCGGCGAGCTCGGTCTCGCCCTCGTCCTGTCCGCCGCCATCGGCCTCGAACGCGAGGTCCGCCAGAAGAGCGCGGGCCTGCGCACCCACTCGCTCGTCGGCATCGGCGCCGCCCTGTTCATGCTGGTCAGCAAGTACGGCTTCTCCGACGTCCTCGTGCCGAAGGAGGTCGTCGTCGACCCGTCGCGGGTCGCCGCCCAGATCGTGAGCGGCATCGGGTTCCTCGGCGCCGGCCTCATCTTCGTCCGACGTGACTCGGTCCGCGGCCTCACGACGGCGGCGTCGGTCTGGTTGACCGCCGCCGTGGGCGCCTGCGCGGGCGCCGGCCTACCGCTGCTCGCCTTCGCCGCCTCGGGCATGTACTTCCTCGTCACCCTGGTCTTCACGCCCCTGTCGCACCGGCTTCCCAACTCCCGCTGGGCTCCCTCGGAGCTGACCGTGAGGTACACGGACGGGCGCGGCCTCTTGCGCCCCATCCTCACGGAGGTGACCGAAGCCGGCTTCTCCGTGGCGGACCTCCAGACGGCGGCAACCGAACCGGGGGGACGCAAGGTCGAGGTCGCCCTTCACGTCTACGGCCGGGGGTCGATGTCGGATCTCACGTCCCGGTTGCACGAGATCGACGGTGTGGAGTCGGTGGGCGCCACCGACGCCAACGACGCGAGCGAGTAGCGGAGGGCCGGGCGCCGCCTCCCGGGGGTGTGCCGGGTCGAATCTCGTCGCGATCAGTCGCGGATATCCGCAACTGATCGCGACCTAATGGGGTCTGAGCTCCTCCAGCCCTGCGGTGGGCCGGCGGCCCGGCGGGCCCGGCACCGCCTCAGAGCCCGATGAGCACGATCCCGAGCGCCACCACGACGGCCGCCCCGAGGCGCCGCAGGCCGAAGCGCTCCTTGAAGAACAGCGTCCCGATGAGCGCCGCGCTGATCACACCGGTCTCACGAAGGGCGGCCACCTCGGCGAGCGGCGCCCGAGTCTGGGCCCACATCACGGCGCCGTAGGCGACGACGACGAGCACGCCGGCGAGGAGCCCCCGAGAGGGCATCTTCTCGCGGTTCCACTCCGCCCACGGCCGCCGCAGCGCCAACAGCACGAAGGGCGGGCCTTCGAGGACGAACTGCATCCCCATGTAGGCGAAGGGGTCCGGCGAGTGGCGCACGCCGAGCCCGTCGATGAGCGAGTAGCAGGCGATCGTGAGCCCGGTCAGCACGGCGGCGGCCACCGCCGGCGTATCCGACCGCTTGAGGTGCCCGGCGGAGAGGGCGAGGCCGATGAGGCCGGCCGCCAGCACGATCACCCCGGCGAGCGGGACGGGACCGAGGTGCTCGTTGGCAAAGATGGCCGCCCCGAGGGCCACGACGAGCGGAGAGGTGCCGCGGGCGATCGGGTACACCTGGTTGAAGGCCCCGAGACGGTAGGTGCGGATGAGGGCGAAGTCGTAGGCCACGTGCACGCCCGCCGAGCCGAGGGCGAACCAGATGGCGACGAGCGGCGGGAGCCCGGTGATGACGAGCGACACGGCGGCGATCGCCGTGATGGAGAGGCCGATCCAGGCGAAGACCATCATGCGGTCCTCGAACGACTTGGCGATGGCGTTCCAGACGGCGTGCAGGACGCCGGCCCCGAGGACGACGAGGAGGATGCCGACCGTCAGCTCGCGGTGCACGCCCGCTCAGCTCCCCTGCGAGCCCACCTGCCCGTGCTCACGACCGTGGGTGGTCCAGGGGCGGTCGCGGCGGAGCGGGACGGGTTTGGACCACCACCTGCCCGAGAGGCGCCAGACGAACTCAGGGCCGCTGCCCCGCTCCCGGCCGCCGGAAGGCCGGGGACGTGGCCAGCACAGCTCGACGGCGGCGCCGATGGCGGCGACGACGTCGGGCGGCGCGGCGAGAGCACCTTCGGCGACGGGCTGCGGCGGCCCGAGCCGGTCGCCAGAGGCATCTCGAGGGCTCACAACGGGATGTTCCCGTGCTTGCGGCGGGGCAGCTCCTCGCGCTTCGAGGCGAGCAGGTCGAGCGTGCGGACGATCACACGGCGCGTCTCGGCCGGGTCGATGACGTCGTCGACGTAACCCCGCTCGGCCGCCACGTACGGGTTGGCGTAGCGCTGGGTGTAGTCCTCGACGAGCTCGGCCCGGCGGGCGAGCGGGTCGGCCGAGTCGGCCAGCTCGCGGCGGTAGACGATCTCGACGGCGCCCTGTGGGCCCATCACGGCGAGCTCGGCCGACGGCCAGGCGAAGGCGAAGTCGGTCCCGATCGACTTCGAGTCCATGACGACGTAGGCACCCCCGTACGCCTTGCGGGTGATCACCTGGATGCGGGGCACCGTGGCCTCGCAGTAGGCGTAGAGCAACTTGGCGCCGTGGCGGATGATCCCGCCGTACTCCTGGTCGGTGCCCGGCATGAAGCCCGGCACGTCGACGAACGTGATGAGCGGGATGTTGAAGGCGTCGCACGTGCGGACGAAACGCGCCCCCTTCTCGGAGGAGTCGATGTCGAGCACGCCCGCCAGCACGGCCGGCTGGTTGCCGACGATCCCGACCGAACGCCCGGCGATGCGGGCGAAGCCGCACGTGATGCTCATCGCCCAGTGCGGGAAGTACTCGAGGTACTCGCCGTCGTCGACGACCGCCTGGATGATCTGGCGCATGTCGTAGGGCTGGTTCGGGTGCGGCGGCACGATCTCGCGCAGCTCCTCGACGAGGGCGTCGACGTCGTCGGGCCGCTCGCCCGAGGGCGGCATCTCGAGGTTGTTCGAGGGCAGGTACGACAGCAGGTAGCGGACGTCGTCGAGGCAGGCCTTCTCGTCGGCCGCCACGAAGGTGGCGACGCCCGACCGGGTGGCATGGCTCATGGCACCCCCGAGCTGCTCGAGGGTGACCTCCTCGCCGGTCACGGTCTTCACGACGTCGGGCCCGGTGATGAACATGTGGCTCGTCTCGTGCACCATGAAGATGAAGTCCGTCATGGCGGGCGAGTAGACCGCTCCTCCGGCGCACGGCCCGAGGACGACGGAGATCTGCGGCACGACGCCGGAGGCGAGCACGTTGCGGTAGAAGATGCCGCCGTAGCCGTGGAGGGAGACGACGCCCTCCTGGATGCGGGCGCCGCCGCCGTCGTTGAGGCCGATGACCGGCACGCCCACGTCGACGGCCATGTCCATCACGCGGTGGATCTTCTCGGCGTGCGCCTCGCCGAGGGCGCCCCCGAAGACGGTGAAGTCCTGTGAGTAGACGCAGACCCGCCTGCCGTCGATCGTCCCGAAACCGGTGATGACGCCGTCGGTGTACGGCCTCGACCGCTCGAGCCCCATGCCGTAGGCGCGGTGGCGCACGAGGAGGTCGACCTCCTGGAACGAGCCCTCGTCGAGCAGGTAGTCGATCCGCTCCCGGGCGAGCATCTTGCCCTTGGCGCGGTGCGTCTGGACGGCACGCTCGCTGCCGGGCTGGCGGGCCTGCGCCTTCTGCTCCTCGAGGGCCGCGAGGCGCGCCTCCATGGAGTAGTCCTGGATGACGGGCGCGTGCTCGATCTCGTCGGACATGGGGACGAGGCTACTTTCGGCCCGCCTCCCGCTCACGTCGAAGCGTGCGGCGCTACTCCTCGACGAGCTCGATGAGGGTGCCGAAGGCCCCCTTCGGGTGCACGAAGGCGACCGTCGTGCCTCGCGAGCCGGGCCGCGGGCGCTCGTCGATGACGGCATTCCCGGCGGCTTTCACCGCCTCGAGGGCGGCGGCGCAGTCGCTCACCCGGTAGCCGACGTGGTGGAGCCCCTCGCCCCGTTTCTCGAGGAACTTGGCGACGGGCGAGTCCTCCCGCGTGGGCGTGAGGAGCTGCACGTAGGAGTCGGCGACCTTGACGAGGGCCTCCTCCACGCCGTCGGACTCGATCCGCTCGCGGTGGACGACCTCCGCCCCGAGGGTCGACTGGTACCAGGCCGCCGCCGCGTCGAGGTCGCGCACCGCGATGGCGACGTGGTCGATCTCCTCCAGCACGAAACCCATCAGGCGCCGAGCCGCCGGAACGTGGTGATCCGGTCCTCCCCCACCTTGTCCCTGAATTCGGCGTCGGCGACGCCGAGGCCCTCCTCGGGGGCGAGGCAGAGCACGCCGATCTTGCCCTCGTGCAGGTTGTAGTGGAGCTGGGTGGCCGCCTCGCCCGTCTCGGTGAGGGGGTAGACGGCCGAGAGGATCGGCTGGATCTTGCCGAGGCGGATGAGGCGGTTGGCCTCCCACGCCTCCTTGTAGTTGGCGAAGTGAGAGGACTTGATGTCCTTCAGCTTCATCCAGAGGTGGCGGTTGTCGTACTCGATCATGTAGCCGGACGTGGCGGCGCAGGTGACGACCGTGCCGCCGCGCTTGGCGACGAAGACCGAGGCACCCATGGTCTGGCGCCCGGGGTGCTCGAAGACGATGTCCGGGTCCTCGCCGACGAGGGCGCGGATGTCCTTTCCGAGCCTGCGCCACTCCGACTCGTCCTGGGTGTGCTCGTCGAGCCAGAAGCGGTAGCCCTTCTCGGCCCGGTCGATCACGGCGTCGCAGCCGAGCTCCTGCAGCAGCTTCACCTTCGAGGCGCTCGACACCACCCCGACGGGGATGCCCCCGCCGTTCAGCACGTACTGGACGGCATAGCCGCCGAGGCCACCGGTCGCCCCCCAGATCAGCACGACGTCGCCCTGCTTCATGCGCGCCCCGTTCGGCGAGACGAGCATCCGGTACGAGGTCGAGTTGCACAGCGCGTTGCAGGCGGCCTCCTCCCAGGTGAGGTGCTCCGGCTTCGGCATGAGCTGGTTGGCCTTCACGAGCGCCAGGTCGGCGAGGCCGCCGAAGTTGGACTCGAAGCCCCAGATGCGCTGGTTGGCGGCGAGCATCGAGTCGTCGTGCGCCGTCGGGTCCTGGTCGTCGACGAAGTTGCAATGGATGACGACCCGGTCGCCCGGCTTCCAGTTCCGCACCGCCGAACCTGCCCTGATGACGACGCCCGAGGCGTCGGAGCCGACCACGTGGTAGGGGAGGTCGTGCCGCTTGCCCCAGACGGACTCCTTGCCGAGCCGCTCGAGGAACCCGAACGTGGGCAGCGGCTCGAAGATGGAGGTCCAGACGGTGTTGAAGTTGATGGCGCTCGCCATCACGGCGACGTAGCACTCGTCTGGGGCGAGCTCGGGCACCGGCACCTCGTCGACATGGATCGACTTGCGGGGATCCTTCTCCTTCGAGGCGAGACCGGCGAACATGTCCGTCTCGTCCTTGCGCACGAAAGCCGCCCGGTACGACTCGGGGACCGGGATCGCTGCGATGTCCTCGCCGGCGGCGCCCTCGAGGATCGCCTCACGAAAGCGTTCCATGCGTGGGAGAGTACCCGCCGGTCAGTTTTTTCTTCCATGCCGGGTAGGCTCCCCGTCCATTCGTGGCGCCGGCCACGACTCGGCGGGAGCCCGCCGCCCGGGTGGTCGTGAGAGGTGGAGGCAGGAGGAACCATGCCTGGATCCGTCGTCGTCGCAGGGGCTCGCACCCCGATCGGGAAGCTGGCGGGCGCACTCGCCGGCTTCACCGCCATGGACCTCGGTGGGGTCGCCATCACCGCCGCCCTCGAACGGGCCGGCGTGACACCCGAGCAGGTCGACTACGTCTTCATGGGTCAGGTGCTGCAGGCCGGCCAGGGCCAGATCACCGCCCGCCAGGCCGCTGTGAAGGCCGGCATCCCGATGACCGTCCCGGCGACCACGGTGAACAAGGTCTGCCTCTCGGGCCTGAACGTCCTCTACCTCGCCGACCTCATGATCCAGGCCGGCGAGGCCGACATCGTCGTCGCCGGCGGCATGGAGTCGATGACCCAGGCGCCGTACCTGCTGCCGGGCGCCCGAGCCGGGTACCGCCTCGGCGACCAGAAGGTCGTCGACTCGATGATGTACGACGGGCTCTTCTGCGCCTTCGACTGCGTCGCCATGGGGGCGGGGACCGAGCGCTACAGCCGGGCGGCCGAGATCGCCCGGGACCGCCAGGATGCCTTCGCGGCCGCCTCGCACGAGCGAGCGGCGGCCGCCATCAAGTGGGGCCGGTTCTCCGAGGAGATCACGCCGGTGTCCGTGCCGCAGCGCAGGGGCGACCCCATCGTCGTCGACACCGACGAGGGAGTGCGTCCCGAGACGACGCTCGAGTCGCTCGCCAAGCTGAGGGGCGCCTTCGATCCCGAGGGGTCCATCACGGCCGGGAACGCCAGCCAGATCTCCGACGGGGCGGCTGCTCTCGTCGTCATGTCGAAGGAGAAGGCCGAGGAGCTCGGCGTCGCTCCTCTCGGCGAGCTCGTCGGCTACGGCCAGGTAGCGGGCCCGGACGCCTCGCTCCTCACCCAGCCCTCGCGGGCGATCGCCGACGCCCTCTCGCGCTCGGGAGTCGAGCTCTCCTCGATCGACCTGTTCGAGATCAACGAGGCCTTCGCCGCCGTCGCGGTGGCGTCCCTCGACGACCTCGGGGTGTCGAGCGACGTGGTCAACGTGAACGGCGGCGCCATCGCACTCGGCCACCCGATCGGCATGTCCGGCAGCCGGCTCGCCCTCACCGCGCTCCTCGAGCTGCGCCGGCGCGGGGGCGGGATGGCCGCCGTCGCGCTCTGCGGCGGCGGGGGCCAGGGGGACGCCGCTCTGCTGCGCTCACTCTGAGTCGGCGACGCCCAGGGATCGCTGCGGAGGTCTGAGCATCCCTTCAGGGCTTCCACAGCCCGTTCCCAGCATGGTGGACTCAGATGGCCCCGGAGCGCGGACCTTCGCCCGCGCCGTCGGTCAAGCGAGGGCCCAAGCGCCATGTACTTCAGATATCTCGGGCGAGAGCTGCTCCGGCGGAGGCGCCAGGCGGCGGTGATCGCCATAGGCCTCGCCATCGGCATCGGCCTCGTGATGACGGTCTCGTCGGCATCAGCGGGAGTGAAGTCGGCGCAGTCCCAAGTGCTCCACTCTCTCTACGGAGTCGGCACCGACATGACGGTCACGAAGACCGTGTCGGCGCCGACGAGTGGGACGCAGCACTTCGGTGGCTTCGGGGGACCTGGCACCGGCACCCGCCCCGCTGCCGGAACGCACATCTCGCGCAACACCCTCCGGCCGGGCTTCAGCGAGCCCACCTTCGCCTCCTCGTACGTCTCGAAGGTCGCCTCGACCAAGGGCGTGGCGGCGGCGGCGGGCGGCCTCATGCTGACCGACACGAGCTTCTCGGGGACGATCCCGAACTTCTCAGGCGGGGGCGGCCAGTTCTCGGGCGGGGGACCCTCCTTCAACATCTCGAGCTTCTCGGTCGACGGCGTGCAGTACTCGAGGTCGGGCGTCGGTCCCCTCAACGCCTCGGAGATCTCGAAGGGCTCGTACTTCACGGCCTCCGACAACACCGCCGACGTCGCCATCGTGAGCGCCTCGTACGCCACCGCCCACTCGGTCAAGGTCGGGTCCAAGCTGACGGTCGCCGGGACGAAGCTGTCGGTGATCGGCATCGCCTCGCTCTCCTCGAGCGCGGCCGACGTCTACCTTCCCCTCGGCACCGCTCAGCACCTCTCGGGGCTGAAGAACGACGTCAACATCGTGTACGTGAGTGCGTCGAGCGCGTCGAGCGTCTCGTCCCTCGCAGCCGCCGTCCAGAGCGAGGTGCCGCACTCCACCGTCACGACCTCGGCCGACCTCGCCAAGGAGGTGTCCGGCTCATTGTCGAGCGCGGCGAGCCTCACGAACAGCCTCGGCAAGTGGCTGTCCTTCGCTGCGCTCATCGTCGCCTTCATCGTGGCTGCGCTGTTGATGGCCGCCGCGGTGTCCCGCCGGGTGCGTGAGTTCGGCACCCTCAAGGCCATCGGCTGGCGGACGCGGCGCATCGTCGGGCAGGTGACCGGTGAGGGCGTGGCTCTCGGTGTCGCCGGTGCCGTCCTCGGCGTCGTGCTCGGGCTCGCCGGCGCGGCCATCGTCTCGGCGGTCTCCCCCTCGCTCACGGCCACCGTCGGGTCGACGTTCTCGACGGGCGGCGGGGCGGGCTTCTTCGGCGGCGGCGGAGGGTTCCCGGGCGCCGGCTCTGGCACCGGCGGAGCGGGGGCCTTCGCAGGCCGCTTCCAAGGGGCGGGGCGTGCCGGGCTCGCCGCGACCCATGACGTCCTCGTGCACCTGACCGCGCCGATACAGGGCGGGACGATCCTGCTCGCCATCCTGCTCGCCATCGCCGGAGGGCTCGTGGCCGGCGGCTTCGGCGCCTGGCGGGCGGCTCGGCTACGGCCGGCGGACGCCTTGAGGAGGATCGAGTGACGTCGCCGCCGACGGGAGGAACGACCGAGTCCATGTACGAGCTCACCGGGGTCCGCAAGCTCTTCGACAAGAACGGCCAGGTCGTACGTGCGCTCGACGGTGTCGACCTCACGATCGCCAAGGGCGAGTTCCTCGCCGTGCAGGGCCCGACCGGCCAGGGCAAGTCGACCCTCCTCCTCCTCTTGGGAGGTCTGGACCGCCCGACCGAGGGCCACGTGCTGTTCGAGAGCCGCGACCTCGGCCGCCTGCGCGAGAGCGAACTGGCGGGGCTGAGGGCGAAGGAGTTCGGTTTCGTCTTCCAGACGTTCAACCTCATCCCGACCCTCACGGCCGAGGAGAACGTCGAGGCAGCCCTCGTGCCCTTCGGTCTCGCCGGGATCGAGCGACGGCGCCGGTCAGGCGAGGCGCTCGCCGAGCTCGGCCTCGGCGACCGCGGGCGACACCTCCCGGCGGAGCTGTCAGGAGGTCAGCAACAGCGCGTCGCCATTGCCCGCGCGCTCGTGAAGAACCCGACCGTGCTCCTCGCCGACGAGCCGACCGGCAACCTCGACGAAGACACCCGGGACGAGATCGTCGGACTCCTCGAGGGGCTGTGGCGGGATCGTGGGCTCACCCTCGTGGTGGTCACGCACGACAGCTCGGTCGCACGGCGCGCTCAACGTGTCGCAGTGATCCGGGGCGGCCGCGTCAGCCTGCGGGAGTCGGCCCGCCGCTGACGGGTCCGTCAGGACCTGACCGAGATCCGGCCGTCCTCCTCGCGGACCTCGAAACGACGCTGCGGCGACGCCGCCGGCCCGGCGAGCACCCTGCCGTCCTCGAGCGAGAACTGCGAGCCGTGCATCGGGCAGGTGACGCAGTCGCCCTCGAACTTGCCGGGGGCGAGCGCCCAGCCGGCGTGCGAGCAGCGGTTGTCGAAGGCCCTCACGGTGCCGTTCCGCCGGACGAGGAGCACCTCGACCTCGCCCGCTTTGGCGACGGTGTGAGCACCGTCGTTCAGCTCCTCGCTCGCACCGACGTCGGTCCACTCCTCGATGCGGGGGTTGAAGGCCTGGTGGTCGACGCCGACGCCGAGCACGTAGGAGAGGTGCCCGCCGAGGTAGCCGGAGGCGCCGAGGACGCCGAGGCCGAGCAGGGAGGAGAGGCGACCCTTGCCCTTGCCGCGCCGCCGCCACGAGCGGAGGTAGAGCAACAGGGCGAGCGAGTTGCCCGCGGCGTGGACGAGGCCGATCCGGCGGCCGTCGTCGTAGACGTCGATCCAGTCCGAGAGCCCGGTGGCCGCCGTCGGCACCGACGCGAGGATGCCCACGCCGATGAGGCGACGGGCGATGTTCGAGTGGCGAGGTGCGAGCACGTCGACCAGCACGGCGCTGCTGAAGGAGCCGATGGCGACGTCTGTCAGGACGGGATGGAGCCGGTGGCCGAACCAGGCGCCGCTCAACGCGTTGCGGACTGGCGGCTGCGTGAGCGGCGGCCGCGCCAGCTGGTCGATCTTGTCGGCGACAGGGTCGAGCTGCTTCAGCTGGCCGAGCCGGCTGAGCTGCTCACGAACTTGCTGAGAGAAGGCCGTCACTCCCCGCGAGTACCCGCTCGGAAACCGTGACAAAACAGCACGCGGCACCGCTCCGGTGCCGGGCCCGCAGCCGGGCGCCCTCCTGGGCTACTGGCCGACCTCCCGCCGGCCGACGAGGGCCCGTCCGAGGGTCAGCTCGTCGGCGTACTCGAGGTCGCCGCCGACGGGAAGGCCGCTCGCGATCCGGGTCACCTTCAGGCCCACGGGGCCGAGGAGGCGGGCGAGGTACATCGCGGTCGCCTCTCCCTCGAGGTTCGGGTTGGTGCAGAGGATCACCTCTTTCACCTCGCCCGAGCCGAGGCGGCCGAGCAGATCGCGGATGCGCAGCTGGTCCGGGCCGACGCCGTCGATCGGGTTCAGCGCTCCGCCGAGCACGTGGTAGCGCCCGTTGAACTCCCGCGTGCGCTCGACCGCCACGATGTCGCGGGGATCCTCGACGACGCAGATGACCGTCGGGTCGCGCCTCGGATCGTCGCAGATCGTGCAGAGCTGCCCCTCGGCGACGTTGAAGCACCGTTCGCAGAGGCGGATGCGGTCCTTCACCTCCGTGATCGCCGCGGCCAGGCGGAGCGCCTCGTCCTTGTCGACCTCGAGGAGGTGGAAGGCGATGCGCTGGGCCGATTTCGGTCCGATGCCGGGGAGGCGGCCGAGCTCGTCCACGAGCTCTTGGATCGGCCCGGCGAACATGCTCACGCCGGGCTCGCCGTTCCCGGGCGGTCCCCGTCCCCGTTCTCGTCGTCGCCCTGCCCGGCAGCGTCGTCGCGCTCCCTGCCCGAGCCGCCGGCGCCGAGCCCGAGGCCTCCGAGCACTTCCGAGAGGTTGCCGAGCACTCCACCGGCCGACGAGCCGGCTCCCGAGGCGAGGCCGCCGAGGAACCCCGTGAGCGACGACAGGTCGACGCTCGGCGCGGCCGCCGCGTCGGCCACCTTCGCCTGCAATTCGGCCACCTGGCCGAGAGCGTCGCGAAGCGCCGCCAGGACGAGGTCCTCGAGGAGGGAGACATCGCCCTCGGCCAGGATCTCCGGGTCGATCCGGACCGAGAGGGCGTCGAAGTCGCCCGACATCTGGATGGTGACCGCCCCGCCCGCCGCCCGGCCTTCGACGACGGTCCGGGACGCCTCGGCGGCCGCCGACTCGATCCGCTCGCTCGCCTGTTCGAACTGGGAGAGGAGCGATCCGAGATCGGGCAGGACCGGCGGGTGCTCGTCCTCCTCGTCGGTCACCGGGACCTCCTGCTGCTGATCGCGCTCACGAGACCTCCTCGGCGCCGGGGAATTCCTCGAGCAGACGGCTCTCCGCCCAGGCCACCGAGTCGTGGCGACCCGAGCTCCCGGATGATGGCACCTGGACCGGATCGAGGGGTGCGATCTCCTCGAGCTCGGGCTCGGGCTCGGTTTCGCTCTCCGCCTCCGCGGCCACCCTGCCGCCCGGCGAGCGAGCGGCCGGAGCGGTCGGCGCCTCCTCGTCGGCGACGAGACGCAGGGCGAGGAGAGTCCCGAAATGGCTGGAGAGAGCCGCGCCGACCTCGTCCTCGAGGGGGCGGGCGTGCTCCACGTGAGCCGTATTCGGGAGGGCGAAGGTGACCTCGGTCCCCTCGACGGACGTGAACCGCCCGCTCGAGTAGATCGCCCGCGCCCGCGGCCGCAGCTTGGCGAGGATGTGATCCGCCCAGGCCGTCACGAGGTCGTCCCGCGTGGGCGGGGCGACGCCCGGCGGGGCGCCAGTCGACGGCATCGCAGCCGGGGTCGCGGCCGATTCGCGGGCCGGCGAGGGCGACGCCTCGGGGATGGCTGCGAGGTGAGGTTCGGGGGCGCCGGATCCCGTGTTCGGGGCGCTCTGCGCCCGGCGGAAGGCGCCGAGGGCCGGCTTGTCGGTGGCGGCGGCGCGGGCGCTCGGGGCGGCCGGCACGGCCCGCGCCGGCCGCTCGCTCGACGCCCCCGGCCCCCCGGCCGCCGCGGGCGGGTCGGTCGCGACGGTCGACGCGCCCGACGAGGCCGCAAGAGCCGCCGCCCCGCCACCAGGGCGAGGGCCGCTCGACCCGTCCGTCAGCTCCTGCACCCGGCGCTCGAGGCGGTCGAGCCGTTCGAGCAACGTCGCGGTAGTGTCGTCCACGTCGGGGTGGGTGAGACGCACGAGGGCGACCTCGAGGGTGGTGCGGGCGTCGAGCGACTCGCGCATGTCGACCACGGCCGTGCCGAGGACCTCGAGCGAGCGCACCGCCCGGGCGGCCGGGAGCTGGGGCAGGTCCTCCGGCGGCGCAGCCGCGATGGCGGCGTGCGTGCCCGGGGCGACCACGGCGAGGAAGACACCGCGCAGCCCGTCGATGAGGTCCGACGCCAGGCGAGGGGCGTCGAAGCCCGCCGTCAGCGCGTCCGCCACGCTGGCGAGGGCCAGCTCGGTGTCGCGCTCGGCGATGGCCGTCACGATCTGGCGGACGAAACGGTCGTCGTCCTCGACGACACCGGCCGCCGCCACCTGGTCGAGCGCCGAGATGGCGTCGCGGGCCGACCCGTGGCCTCGTCGGACGGCGGAGGTGACACCCTCGGGCGGCAGCTCGAGCTTGGCGTCGCGCACGATCTCGTCGAGGAGCGAAGAGAGGACGTCCGGCTCGAGCAGGTGGAACTCGTAGTGCTGGGTGCGGCTCCGGATGGTCGGGAGCACCTTCTGCGGGTCGGTGGTCGCCAGCACGAAGACGACCCGCGCCGGAGGCTCCTCGAGTGTCTTCAGGAGCGCGTTCGAGGCAGCCGTCGACAGCATGTGGACCTCGTCGACGATGTACACCTTCCACTCCCCGGGGCTGGCGAGCGCGGCGCGCGAGACGAGGTCGCGCATGTCGTCCACCCGGTTGTTGGACGCAGCGTCCAGCTCGTGGACGTCGAGGGAAGCGCCCCGGGCGATGTCGCGGCAGGAGTCGCACTCACCGCACGGCTCGCCATCGGCGGGGTTGGCACAGTTGAGGGCCTTGGCGAGGATGCGGGCGGTCGACGTCTTGCCCGTCCCGCGAGGGCCGGAGAAGAGGTAGGCGTGCGCCACCCGGCCGTCGCGCACTGCGTTGCGCAGGGCGAGGACGACGTGGTCCTGGCCGCGCACCTCCGAGAACTGCTGCGGCCGGTAGCGCCGGTAGAGCGACTGGTAGTTCTCCGCGGAGTCGTCCCGACCGGCCACGGGCCGACAATAGGACGTGCCAGCGACACTCGGGACGGGAGCGACGGGAGCTCTCTCGCGACGAGACGGCGCCGCCGGGCGCAGCAGCCAGGTCCCCTGCGGCACACCAGCGGGCTCGCTGAGAGCTGCTGCCTTCCGGCCCTGACTCGGTTCACGGTCGCCGATTGCGCAGAACCCGGCCACTGCGCGCGGCAGCGCCGTCAGGTGAGACGATACCCTGACCCGCTCGGGAGGAGTGCGAGAGCGGCCGAATCGGCACGATTGGAAATCGTGTGACCTGCAAGGGTCCGTGGGTTCAAATCCCACCTCCTCCGCCGCGTGGCCTCGCCTCCGGCTCGTCCGCGCCCCCGGTTCCCGGCCGTGGGCGCGGTCGGCCTCAGATCGCCGTCCCCGTCTCCTCGGTGCTGCCGGCCCGGCGCTGGTACTGCCCGACTGGCGCACGAGGCCCGGGCGGAGGGCGTCGGTTAGCTTTCCGGCGATGGGATCTCTCCGGTCCTACGCGTCGGGCACCTCCGAGGTCCCCCTGCTCGGTGAGACCATCGGCGAGAACTTCGCCAGGGCCGCCGAGGCGCACGGCGAGCGGGAGGCGCTCGTGGACACCGTGTCCGGACGCCGCTGGACCTATGCCGAGCTCGACGCCGACGTGCGCTCGCTCGCGAGGGCCCTCCTCGCTGCCGGGATCTCGCCGGGGGACCGGGTCGGCATCTGGGCGACCAACTGCGCGGAGTGGGTGCTCGTCCAGTACGCCACGGCGCTCGTCGGGGCGATCCTCGTCAACGTCAACCCCGCCTACCGCGCGCACGAGCTCGAGTACGTCCTCAACCAGTCGGGCATCCGCCTGCTCGTCGTCTCGCCCGCCTCCGAGCGCTCGGACTACCCGGCCATCGTGGAGTCGGTGGCGGAACGCTGCCCGTCACTCGAGCGGACGGCCGTGATCGGCGAGGCGTCCTTCGGCGACCTGCTCGCCGGCTCCGCGAACACCTCCGCGGAAGAGCTCGACCGGCGCTCTGCTCTCCTCGACCCCGACGACCCGATCAACATCCAGTACACGTCCGGGACGACGGGCTTCCCCAAGGGCGCCACCCTCTCGCACCACAACATCCTCAACAACGGCTTCTTCGTCGGCGAGCTGCTCGGCTACGACCCGAGCGACAGGGTGTGCCTGCCGGTGCCCTTCTACCACTGCTTCGGCATGGTCATGGGCAACCTCGGAGCCACGTCTCACGGCGCCTGCATCGTCATCCCGGCCCCGAGCTTCGACCCCGGCGCCACCTTGGACGCCGTCGCCGCCGAGCGGTGCACCTCGCTGTACGGGGTGCCGACGATGTTCATCGCCGAGCTCTCACACCCGGCCTTCGCCTCCCACGACCTCTCCAGCCTGCGGACGGGGGTCATGGCGGGGTCGCCCTGCCCCGTGGAGGTGATGAAACGCGTCATCGCGGAGATGCACATGTCCGAGGTCGCCATCTGTTACGGGATGACCGAGACCTCGCCGGTCTCGACCCAGACGCGCCGCGACGACGACCTCGAGCGCCGCACGGCGACGGTGGGCCGGGTCATGCCCCACCTCGAGGTGAAGGTGTGCGACCCCGCCAGCGGCCGCCTGGTCGACCGCGGGGAGCCCGGCGAGCTCTGCACGCGTGGTTACTCCGTCATGCTCGGCTACTGGGAGAACCCCGAGGCGACGGCGGCGGCCGTCGACACGGCCGGCTGGATGCACACCGGCGACCTCGCCGTCATGCGCGACGACGGCTACGTCAACATCGTCGGCCGCATCAAGGACATGGTCATCCGCGGCGGCGAGAACATCTACCCGCGCGAGATCGAGGAGTTCCTGTACTCCCATCCCGACATCCTCGACGTGCAGGTGGTCGGCGTGCCGGACGAGCGTTACGGCGAGGAGCTGTGCGCATGGGTGGTGCTGCGGGAGGGCTCGAGCGGACTCGACGCCGAGGCCCTGCGCGAGTTCTGCGCCGGACGCCTCGCCCACTACAAGATCCCCCGCTACGTGCACGTGACCGACTCGTTCCCGATGACCGTGACCGGGAAGGTCCGAAAGGTCGAGATGCGCGAGCGCTCGATCGAGCTCCTCGGGCTCGGGAGCGCCGCGAACATCGCGCACGCCTGAGCGCCAGCGGCCGCCCGGCAGCGGCTGCACCCTTCCTGGCGTCACACCCTTCGGCTACGGTCGCCTAAGGGGCGATGTGTCCCTGGACTCGAGAGTGGTCCAGCACGCGCATCAGAGCTCGGCCGGGGGCCTCTCGGCATGCCGGCGACAGGTCGGCCGCGACGCGGCCCTTACACAAGGAGGGTGTCGTGCTCAGAGGGTTCAAGAACTTCCTTCTCCGTGGCGACGTCGTCGTCATCGCGATCGGCCTGATGGTTGCGCTCGCGGTGAGCACGCTCGTCAAGGCGTTCGCCGACTCGATCATCACGCCACTGCTCAACCGGGCCCAGGGCAACGCCTCGGCCGGCCTCGGGGTCCAGCTCGGTCACGCCGGCAACTCGGCGACGTTCCTCAACCTCGGCACGTTCATCTCGGCGATCGTCTACTTCGTCGTCTTCATGGCAGTGCTCTACTTCGGCATCGTGCTGCCCTACAAGGCGATCCAGAAGCGCCGGGGGGTCACGGTCTTCGGCGACCCGGAGCCGTCCCAGACGTGCCCGGCGTGCCTGTCCGACGGCCTGCCCATGGGAGCGACCAAGTGCAAGTTCTGCGCATCGGACCTGCCGGGACCGTCAGCCGCCTGACGAAACCGTCCTCAGCCTGACGACCACGCCTCACGCGGCCGGGCGTCAGCGGCGTCCCGGCTGCTCGAACCGGCCGGATCCAGGAGCCGCGCGACCCGGGCGGAGCGGGCGCAGCTGCGCCCGGCCGGCGAGCACCTCGTCGACGATGCCGTAGGCGACGGCCTCCTCGGCGCCCATCCAGCACTGTCGGGAGCAGTCCTCGGCGACCTTCTCGACGGACTTGCCCACGGCCGCGGCGAGGCGCTCGTGGAAGTGGGCGAGGGAGGTGCGGTGGTGGGAGAGGAGGGTTTCGAACCGGGAGGAAGGCCCGACGATCTCGATGTCCGGATCCGCCAGGTGGAACTGGGCATGTGCCAGCGTCGACCGCTTCTCGCAGACGGCCGCCACCGCCACGGCCGTCGAGCCGACCTGGCCCATGCAGACCACCTCCACGCCGATCCCCATGGCGTCGATCACGTCGATGACCGAGAAGGCGGCCTCGAGCGGGCCGCCCGGGCTGTCGAGCTGCAGCTGGACCGGCTCGTCCCCGGTGGCGTCGAGGGTCATCAGCTTCGAGGCGACCCTCGTGGCGAGCTCGGAGTCGAGCGGGCCTCGCAGGACGACGACCCGCTTGTCGAACAGGTAGCTGTCGAGCCAGTCCCCGTTCTCGTTGCCCATGAAGTCGCGCACCTTCTCGTCCTCCTCACTCGCCGGGCCGGAGCTGCCAGTCGATCTCGGTGTCGAGCACGGCCGCATAGCGCTCGAGGGTGGAGAGGCGGACGTCCGCCTCCCCCGACTCGAGCCGGGCGACCGCCGACTGCGACGTGCCCATGCGAGCCGCCACCTCGGTCTGGGTGAGTCCGAGCTCGAGCCGGCGCGCCTCGAGCTCGGCGACGAGCGCCCGGCGCGAGGCGGCCATCTCGCGAAAGCCCGGGAACACGGGGTCGTGGCGGCGTTTCGGGGTGGTCACGGTCTGGGTCGTATCTCTCCGGTGATATCTTTCAAACGATATACGACTCGTCCAGTCGGGAGGAGACCACCATGGCACAGGCAGGCGTCAGGCACTCGATCATCCCGACGGTCCTCGACCAGACGAGCCGGGGCGACCGCGCCTACGACATCTTCTCGCTCCTCTTGCGCGAGCGCATCGTCTTCCTCGGCCAGGAGGTCGACGACCAGATCGCCAACCTGCTCGTCGCCGAGATCCTCTACCTCGAGGCGGACGACCCCGACAAGGACATCCACCTGTACATCAACTCGCCCGGCGGCCTCGGGTACGCCGGGATGGCCATCTACGACGTGATGCAGCACGTCCGCTGCGAGGTGTCGACCATCTGCGTCGGCATGGGCATGTCCGCCGCCGCCATGATCCTCGCCGGGGGGGCGCCCGGGAAGCGCTTCGCCCTCCCGAACGCCAAGATCATGATCCACGAGGGGAGCGCCGGCACGAGAGGGGCGCCCCGCGACATGGAGATCCACCTCCGTGAGGTGCTCGCCACGACCCGGCGCATGGTCGAGATCCTCGCCCACCACACCGGGCGCAGCACCGAAACCGTGGCGGCCGACATCGAGAGGGACCGCTACATGACGGCCGAGGAGGCCAAGGAGTACGGCCTCATCGACGACATCATCCTCCCCCGCCGGGGCGTGTCGGCCGCTCCGCCGCTGCCGGAACTGGCGGTCGCAGCCTCGTCGTGAGGCGCCCGGTCAGACCGCTGAGGGGACGAGGGTCGCCAGCACCCCGTAGAGCATGAGCGCGGTGGCGAGCGCCGTGGCGACGACGTCCGCCGCGTCGAGGCGCCGCTCGCGCGCCCGCCAGCGCGGGTAGACGACGAAGACCACGAGCAGCGAGAGGTAGAGGGCGACGAGCGAGGGCTCGAGCAGCTGCTCGTAGGCGCCGTCAGGACCGAGCAGACTGAGGGCGCACGACAGCAGGAACGTCCCGCCCACCACCGCCTCGGAGCTGCGCGGGCGAAGTGGCGTCATGACGGTGAGGAGCCGGGTGATGGCCACGTACTCGAGCAGCACGAGGACGAGGAGGCTGGCGGCGGCAGCGAGCACCACCACGTCGGCGAGCCCGCGACCGGCGAACACCCCGACCGCGGTCGCCCCCGGCACCTCGCCGCCGAGGAGGGCGGGAGGAAGGTTGACGAGAGCGAGGGCGCCGACCACGAGTGCGCCGGCGGCCACCGCGAAGGCGACCGAAAGACCCCTTCGCGTCCGGGCGGTCGCTCGCTCGAGCTCGGCGCCGAAGTAGAGAGGAAGGCTGGCGCAGACGAAGAGGAGCGAGGCGGCCGCGGCGCCGTTTCCCGCCGTCACGGCCGGGACGTGGAGGCCGATCCCTGCCGAGCCGGTTCCGCTGTGGGCGAGCTCGACGGCGGCCACGACGACGGTGACGACGACGAGGGCCACCCCGACGAGCGCCGTGACGGCGTAGAGCCCGAGGCGCCAGAAGGCGAGGCCGACCACCAGCGCCGCCGGGATGACGAGCTCCAGCGCCGGCCGCAGCCCGCCCATCGCCGGGTAGGCGCTCGGCAGCACGGCGTAGGCCACCTGCGACACCGTCGAGGGGAGGTAGAGGAAGTAGCTCACGATCCAGATGGCGCCGTGCACCCGGGCCACGTTCGTCCCGGCCGCCCGCTCGACGTAGGCGTAGAGGCCGCCGGCCGATGCGATCTCCGCCGCGTAGCGCCGCCAGACGAGAAGCGGCCCGAGGAAGGCCGCCGCCCCCACGACGCCCGCCAGGGTCGCCGAGGCCCGCAGGCCGCCGAGCACGCCGGGGAGAAAGACGGCCACGAGGGCGAGCGGCGCGGTCGAGCCGAGGGCCAACCCGTAAAAGACGGGCGCCCGCATCGAGCGGCCGAACGGTCGCCCCCCGGAACTCACCACCTGGCTCATCGCTCGGGAGTGGTACGGCCGGGGCGCCGCTCCGGATTGGCCCGGCCGAACCCGGCCACGTGGTGCGGCCACCGACGCCTCGCGGGCGAGCGGCCGACCGGAGGGACCCTTGTACGACCCTCCGGTCGGCCGTTCGTAAGCTCGGCCGGGATGCGGGACTGGTACGCCTGGCACGAGCCGTACGACGAGCCGGGCTCGCCCCTTGCGAGAAGGTTGCTCCTCGTGAGGGGCTTCCTCGAGCGCGCCCTCGACGCATCGCCGCCCGGCGAGATCCGGCTCGTGTCGCTCTGCGCCGGACAGGGACGCGACGTCATCGAGGCGCTCGCCGGCCACCGGCGGGCCGCCGACGTGCGGGCACGCCTCGTCGACCGACGTGTTCGTCGGCATGGCGCCCGCCCACGTCGTGCTGCTCTGCGGGATCTTCGGCAACGTCGCCGAGGCCGACATCCGCCGGACGGTCGCGCTGGTGCCCGCAGCCTGCGCGCACGGCGCAGTGGTCGTCTGGACGAGGCATCGTCGCCCACCCGACCTCACCGGGGACGTGCGCCGCTGGTTCGAGGAGGCGGGGTTCGAGGAGGTGGGTTTCGAAGCGCCGGAGGGCGCCCCCTTCGTCGGGGTCGGAGCGGCGCGCTGGAGCGGTCCCGACGGCGTCGTCGTGCCGGGCATCCGTCTCTTCGAGTTCACCGACGATCCAGGCGAGGCGGTAGTCTCTCGGCCGTGAGTTGATCTCCGGCTCCCCGGGCCGCCGCCCGCTCGTTGCGTCCTTCCTCTTCCCGCACCGGAGATCCTCGTGTCACTGTCCACACCCCCCTCCGCGACCGCCACGCTCGTCGCGCAGCGCCTCTCGAAGTCGCGCGGCACGGCCGTCATCCTCCACGACGTCGACCTCGTCGTCGGGCCCGAGCACCGCATCGGCGTCGTCGGCCCGAACGGGGTCGGCAAGACGACGCTCTTGCGCCTCCTCGCCGGTCTCGAGCCGCCCGACCGGGGCCGCGTCACGCTGGCGCCCCCGACGGCCACCGTCGGCTACCTCGCCCAGGAGATCGACACCGTGCCCGGGGAGGACCTCCGGACGTTCCTCGGGCGCCGCACCGGGGTCGATGCCGCCGAGGCCGGCCTCACCGCGGCCGCCGCCGGGCTCGCCGAGGTGCCGCAGCCGAGTGATGCCGACGCCGCCTACTCGCTCGCCCTCGAGGGCTACCTGAGCCTCGGCGGCCCCGACTTCGAGGCGCGCATCGGCGGCGTCCTCGGCGAGCTCTCCCTCCCCGAGCGGCTGCTCTCCGTCCCGATGACGGGCCTGTCCGGGGGGCAGCGGGCGAAGGCCGACCTGGCTGCGCTCCTGCTCTCGCGCTTTGACGTGCTGCTGCTCGACGAGCCGACGAACGACCTCGACTTCGACGGGCTGGCGAGGCTCGAGGGCTTCCTCGAGTCGCGCGAAGGCGCCCTCGTCGTGGTGTCGCACGACCGGGCCTTCCTCGAGCGGCTCGTCAACGCCGTCCTCGAGCTCGACGAGGCGGAGCACACGGCCAAGCTGTTCGCCGGCGGGTGGACCGCCTACCTCGAGGCCCGCGAGACGGCCCGGCGACACGCCGAGGAGGCCTTCGAGGCCTACACCACCGAGCGGTCCCGTCTCCAGGCACGCGAGCGCGAGCAGCGCCAGTGGGCGATCCAGGGCGTCGCACGGGCGAAGAGGAACCCGCCCGACAACGACAAGGCGCAGCGGGACTTCCGCATCAACCGCACCCAGAAGCAGGCCTCGAAGGTGCGCATCACCGAGAAGGCCCTCGAGCGCCTCGAGGTCGTGACGAAACCCTTCGAGCCCTGGCAGCTCAACCTCGAGCTCGGCCAGGCCCGCCGCTCGGGAGACCTCGTCGCCCTCCTCGAGGAGGCCGTGATCCGCCGAGGCGACTGGGTGCTCGGACCCGTCGACCTCGAGGTCCGTTTCGGAGACCGCCTCGCCCTGCTCGGGCCGAACGGCTCGGGCAAGACGACGCTGATCGCGGCGCTCCTCGGGCGCCTGCCGCTCGAGGCGGGCACCCAGCGCCTCGGCCCGTCCGTCGTCGTCGGCGAGATCGGCCAGGAGCGGCAGCGTTTCTCGGACACCGAGGAGCCGCTCCTCCCGATCTTCCAGCGGGCCACGGGGCTCGTCGACGCCGAGGCGCGTTCGCTCCTCGCCAAGTTCGGCCTCGCGGCGGACCACGTGCTGCGCGGTGCGGCCTCGCTCTCGCCCGGCGAGCGCACGCGGGCCGAGCTGGCGCTGCTGATGGCCCACGGGACGAACTGCCTCGTCCTCGACGAGCCGACCAACCACCTCGACCTGCCGGCCATCGAGCAGCTCGAGAAGGCCCTCGACAGCTGGAGCGGGACGCTGTTGCTCGTCACGCACGACCGGCGCCTGCTCGAGTCGGTGCGGCTGACCGGCCGCCTCGTCCTCGCCGACGGCAAGGCCTCTACGCTGCGGCAATGAGCGACCCGTCCGACCTGGCGGCTCCGGCCACCCTCTGGACGGCCACCTCCGAGGAGGTCGACGCCATGGCGGTGGCCCTCGGTGAGGCCCGGGCGGCCCTCGGCCACGGCGACGTGCCGATCGGGGCGGCCGTCCTCTCGAGCGGGCGCATCGTGAGCGCCCGCCACAACGAGCGCGAGCTCCGCCAGGACCCGACGGCGCACGCCGAGATCCTCGCCCTGCGGGACGCCGCCGAGGCCACCGGATCGTGGCGGCTGCAGGAAGCCTCCCTTGTCGTCACCCTCGAGCCGTGCCCGATGTGCGCCGGGGCCGCCGTCGCCGCCCGGGTCGGCCGGCTCGTCTTCGGGGCGGACGACCCGAAGGCCGGGGCGTGCGGCTCGCTCTACAACCTCTGCTCCGACCCGCGCCTCAACCACGAGGTCCTCGTCGTGCCGGGCGTGCGCGAAGCCGAGAGCGCCGAATTGCTCCGCGCCTTTTTCGAGGGTCGCCGCGGCGCCTGACCCCCTCCGGCGATCCCTGGTGACCCGTCGTGCCTGCTTTGCAGACGGCGTCGCCGCATGTACACTGACCACGTGGAGTGGCGAAAGCGTCACTTTCTGTCACTGACAGTGGGGGCACTGGCGGCGGGGCTGCTCGCAAGCGCGTGCGGGATCGGTCAGGCGGCGGAGACCGTGGTGACCGCGTCGAACGGCACGGACGTCGTCGTGCAGACCAACCTGCAGGTCGCCCAGACCCTCGCCCAGACGCTCTTCACCTCGACCGGGTCGTACGCCGGCCTCGGCCAGCCGCCGTGGACCGCCGGCTCGGGCGTGGCGCTCACGACCGGCGCCTCGGCGCGGCCGAACGCGGTCAGTTTCGACCTGCCCGCCGTCGTCAGCCCTCCCGGCTCGGTGCTGCTGCTCGCGGCCTACAACGGGGTCACGAGGAACTGCTACGGGCTCCTCTTCATCGGGATGCCGCTCACGAGCCGGCTCATCGGCGAGACCACGGGCGGGACGTACTACATCACCGACCCGCACGTGACGTGGCGAGCGTGCAGCGCCTCGGTCCTCGCGAGCTACGAGGAGCCGCTGGCGCACTGGCCGACGAACGACCCGTCGACCGCAGGCTGGCCGGCCGCCTGACCCGGCGGGCGAGGCGACGCCCTGCCTCGCCTATCCTGTCGCCTCGGAGGGATGCGAGAGTGGCCGAATCGGGCGGTCTCGAAAACCGTTGTACGTCCTGCGTACCGTGGGTTCGAATCCCACTCCCTCCGCGTTGTGACCTAAGTCCCAGAAGTTGACCACCGCCAGATCAGTGTCCTCCGAGTCCATCTGTTGAGGGTGGTCACCTCGGAGGCGGTCGGCACATCGGCGTCGCCGCCCACTCGTGGCCCCGCACTGCTTGAGGTGCGCGTGACTGATTGACTGCCCGCGGTGACCGAGACCCGGCTCATTCTCACCTGCGGTCTGCCCGGGGCGGGCAAGACCGGCTCGCAACCCGGCTCGCCTCGGAGCGAAAGGCCGTGCGCCTGACGAAGGACGAGTGGATGTGGGCCCTTGGCTCCACTCCATGGGACAGACCCACTGGGGAGAAGATCGAGCGGGCACTCTGGCGTTTGACACAAGAGATCCTGAGGCTCGGACTCAGCGTCGTTCTGGATTTCGGGCTCTGGGCACGAGCCGAGCGTGACGGAATGCGAACCGTTGCTCGTGACCTTGGGGTCGCCGTCGAACTCCACTACCTCGAAGTGCCGGCCGAGGAGCTGTGGCGGCGCATCGAGGTTCGGAACTCGGCGGCCCCCTGGGACAACGAGCCGATTCGTCGCGCCGACCTCGACGAGTGGCTGGCGATCTTCGAGGCACCCGACGCTTCCGAACTGGCGCTGTTCGACCCTCCGCCAGATTCAAGCTGAGGCACGACGCGTAGTCGGCCTCCTTGACGAACAGATCCCTGCCGGTTAGCGGGCGACTACCGACGAGGCTGGTTACGTGCTGCTTTGACGAGAGTCCGCCGTTTGCGACCGCTGCGGCGCTGGGCGATGCGCAGAGTTCCAAAGAGCCCGATCGCGAGCAGCGGTCCCCGATCACTCCGACGGCAGCGGTGTGCCCCGAGACGGCGGTCGTGATGGCCGCCAGAGAGTCGCCGAGCAACTTCCGGCCGGGTCGAGCTGCCCAACGTGACCCCAAGCCGCTCGACCCGGTCGCTCGGTACGACTCCGTGCTCGCCTACGGCGAACCGTCGAACCTTGATCAGACGAGATCGAAGCGATCGAGATTCATGACCTTGTTCCACGCCGCGACGAAGTCGCGGACGAACTTCTCCTTCGAGTCGTCAGACGCGTAGACCTCCGAGATGGCTCGCAACTGCGAGTTCGAGCCGAAGACAAGGTCCACTGCCGTCGCGGTCCACTTCAGGTCGCCGGACGCTCGATCACGGCCCTCGTACACATTCTCGTCAGAGATGGACACCTTCCACTCGGTTTCCATCTGGAGCAGATTGACGAAGAAGTCGTTGGTGAGCACCTCGGGACGGTTGGTGAGAACGCCATGACGGGACCGGCCGGTGTTGGCGTTCAGGGCTCGCATGCCGCCGATGAGCACCGTCATCTGGGGAGCGGTGAGCGTCAGCAGGTTCGCCCGCTCTACCAGCGCGTGCTCCGCGGGGAACTTCTCTCCCTCTCGCAGGTAGTTGCGGAAGCCATCGGCGATGGGTTCGAGCACGGCAAAGGACTCCACGTCGGTCTGGTCCTGCGTGGCGTCGGTGCGGCCCGGCGCGAACGGCACGGTCACGTCGTGTCCGGCGTTCTTGGCGGCCTGTTCCACGGCCGCGCAGCCACCAAGGACGATCAGATCGGCGAGCGACACCCTCTTCGTCCCCAACTGCGAGCTGTTGAAATCGCTCTGGATCATCTCGATAGTGCCGAGCACCTGACCGAGCTCGGTCGGGTTGTTGGCCTCCCAGTCCTTCTGGGGCTCAAGGCGAATCCGGGCGCCGTTCGCCCCGCCGCGCTTGTCAGTGCCACGGAAGCTCGCCGCCGCCGCCCAGGCCGTCGACACCAGCTGGGAGATGGACAATCCCGACGCGAGCAGCTTGGTCTTGAGGTCGGCGATGTCACCGTCGGAGATCAGTTCGTGATCGACCGCCGGTACGGGGTCCTGCCACAGCTGCGGCTCGGGAACCCACGGGCCCCAGAGCCGCGAGACAGGTCCCATGTCGCGGTGGATGAGCTTGTACCAGGCCCGGGCAAAGGCGTCGGCGAGCTGGTCGGGGTGCTCGTGAAAGCGCTTGGCGATCGGGGCGTAGATCGGGTCCAGCTTGAGGGCGAGGTCCGTCGTCAACATGACGGGCGCGTGGCGCTTCGAGGGATCGTGCGCGTCAGGCACGCTGCTCTGGGCGGAGGGATCGGTGGTGGTCCACTGCTTCTTGCCGTCGGGGCTCGTCGTGAGCTCCCACTCGTAGCGGAAGAGGTGATCGAGGAAGCCGTTGTCCCACTTCGTCGGCTCGGTCGTCCACGCGCCCTCGAGCCCGCTTGTCCACGCGTCGGCGCCCTTGCCGGTGCCGAAGCTGTTCTTCCAACCGAGTCCCTGCTCCTCGAGAGGCGCGGCCTCGGGCTCCGGACCGATGTAGGTGGCGGGGACTGCGCCGTGGGTCTTGCCGAACGTGTGGCCCCCGGCGATGAGCGCGACCGTCTCCTCGTCGTCCATCGCCATCCGGAGGAACGTCTGGCGGATGTAGGCCGCGGCAGCGAGCGGGTCCGGGTGACCGCCAGGCCCTTCGGGGTTCACGTAGATGAGACCCATGTGATCGGCGCCGAAAGGCCCTCTCATCTCCCCGGCGGCGTTGTGACGCTCATCGCCGAGCCAGGTCCCCTCCGATCCCCAGTCGATCTCGTCAGGTTCCCAGATGTCCTCGCGTCCAAAGCCGAAGCCGAAGGTCGTGAACCCCATCGACTCGAGGGCAACGTTGCCGGCGAAGATGATCAGATCGGCCCACGAGAGCTTCCGGCCGTACTTCTGCTTGATCGGCCAGAGGAGGCGTCGCGCCTTGTCGAGGCTCGCGTTGTCGGGCCAGCTGTTCAGGGGGGCAAAGCGCTGAGCTCCGGCGCCGCCACCACCCCGCCCGTCAGTGATGCGGTAGGTGCCCGCCGCGTGCCAGGTCATCCGGATGAAGAGCGGTCCGTAGTGGCCGTAGTCGGCCGGCCACCACGGCTGCGACGTCGTCATCAGCTCGATGAGGTCCCGCTTCAGGGCGTCGACATCGAGGGTCTTGAACTCCTCCTCGTAGTCGAAGCCCTCTCCCATCGGGTCGGACAGGGGCGAGTGCTGATGGAGGACCTTCAGGTTCAGCTGGTTCGGCCACCAGTCCTGGTTCGACATGGGCCGAACCGGCGCTCGAAACAGTGGGCTCTCGCTCTCGGACATGGCGCTCTCCCCGGCCGCTGGTGCACGCGACGCTGGCTGTCGCGGGCTGCCGGGAAACAGCATCGCGCCACTTTGTAAGACTCGACAGTCCCCGACGGCGACGAACCATCGCCACAACTGAACGAGTCGCCGCCGTCTCACGTGACCCCGCTCGGGGAGACCTCGCAGCCAGCCTCGCGAACGGAGAGCTGATGGAAACAGAGGAGACGACCCGGCGTGTCTGGGGAGGTGCCAGGCGCTGCCGGCGACCGAGCATCCGAGATGGCCCCAGGGGGGTGCCGGCGCCGTGCACGACGCGTAGCCTCGGCGCCGATGCCCCGGATCACCTTCCTCGGCACCGGCAACTTCCTCGCGCCGGGGCGGTACTGGAACAGCTTCGTCGTCGACGACCGGATCCTCGTCGAGCCGTCGCCGTCGTCGCTCGCCAACCTCCGCAAGGCGGGAATCGACGCCGCCGGCATCGAGACGATCTTCATCAGCCACTTCCACCCGGACCACACCTTCGGCTGGCCCTTCCTCGCCCTCGAGCTCCTGCAGCACGAGGGCAGCGGCCCGCTCGACATCGTCGGGCCGCCCGGGGTCGCCGAGTTCCTCCGGGAGATGATGCGCCTCGGCTCGGTCGAGTCGATCCAGGATCGCCTGCACGCCCGCCGTGACGTCCGCTACGTCGAGGCGGACGGGACACCGCAGCGGGCAGGCGGGCTCGGTTTCCAGGCCTTCGAGGTCGTGCACGTGCCCAGCCTCCGCTGCTTCGGCTACGTCCTCGACCTCGCCGGCACGAAGCTCGGCTACTCCGGCGACACCGAGCCCTGCGACGGGCTCGAGGGCATCGCGGCCGCCTCGGACACCCTCGTGCTCGAGTGCGCCGAGCTGCACCGCACCCCGAGTCACATGCACGTCGAGGCCGTCGCCGAGCTGCACGCCCGCCACGACGGCCTCCGCATCCTCCTCAGCCACGTCGGCGAAGGGGTCGATGCGCAACTTCCGGCCGGGGTCGAGCTGCCCCTCGACTTCGCCACGGTCGAGGTGCCCTGAGGGCGCCGTGACGGAGACCGCAGCACCGGGTGGCGACGGGGAGCTCGTCGCGGCCCTCTCCGCGCACGGTCTCTACGACCCGGCCGCACCCGATGCCGAGCAGCGCCTCGCCCTCCTCCGCCACTACACCGAGCGCGGCATCACGGTCGAGCAGATGGCGAGCGCCGAGAAGGAGGGCCGCCTCCCGGTCCTCTCCGGCGACCTCACCTTCTTCGACCTCGGCCCACAGCTCACCCTCGACGAGGTGGCCCTGGCGTGCGGCGTGAGCGTCGACCGCGTCCGCCGCACGAGGGTCGCCACGGGGTTGCCGACCGAGCGGGAGGACGAGGTCCCGGCCTGGGTCGTCGAGGACATCTCCGGTTTCCTCGTCGCCGCTGAGCTGTTCGGCGAACCGGCGACCCTCGCCTTCAGCCGCCTCCTCGGATCGACCGCCTCCCGCCTCGCCGAGGCGGCGGTCTCGCTCTTCCTCACCGAGGTCGACAGGGGCCTCGCAGAGCGCCAGGCGCCGCCGGTCGAGTGGGCTCTCGCCAACGAACAGGCGGGGTATCTCGTCGGCGTCGCCTCGACGATCAGCTCCCACCTCCTGCGCGAGCACCTCTCGCGCGCCATCCGGCGCCAACGGGCGCTCGTCAGCCCGGGGGGCGGGGCGGTCGTGAGCACGACGATCGGCTTCGTCGACCTCGTGCGCTCGACCGAGTGGGCGAGCACCCTGACACCGCTCGCCCAGGCCGACGCCCTGGCGGTCTTCGAGTCGGCAGCCTGGGACCTCACGACCCGGCACAACGGCCGCGTCGTGAAGCTCATCGGGGACGAAGTCATGTTCGTCGCCGACGACGCAGCCGACGCCTGCCGGATCGGCCTCGAGCTGTGCGCGGCCATCGCCGAGGAGGAGACGCTGCCGGCCGCACGGGCTGCGCTCGGCTACGGCGAGGTCGCCTTCCGAGACGGAGACTTCTTCGGCCCGCTCGTCCACGTCACCGCACGGGCGGTGAAGGCGGCCGAACCCGCGACCGTCGTCGCCACCGACGGCGTCCGTGAGAGCTGCGAGCACGAGGCGACCGGGCTCTCCTTCGAGCCGCTCGGTGCGCGGGAGCTGCGGGGCGTCCCCGACCCGGTCGAGCTGTACCTCGTCTCGGCATCCGGTCGATCGCGAGCCCCGTCCTAGGTTGGAGGGCTCGTGAGCAAGCGCCCGGCCGCTGACGCCACCCTTCCGCCCTCGGCCGCCCCCGCCTCGGCCCGGGGCGCCCACCTCCGCTTCGAGCCCGCCCTCGACGGGCTCCGCGGCGTCGCCGTCGTCTCGGTCCTCCTCTACCACGGCGGGCTCTCCTCGGCCCGCGGGGGTTTCCTCGGCGTCGAGGCGTTCTTCGTGCTCTCCGGCTTCCTCATCACGTCGCTCCTCGTCTCGGAGTGGCGCGACACCGGCGGCGTCGGGCTGCGGGCGTTCTGGGGCCGCCGGGCCCGGCGCCTCCTGCCGGCCCTCTTCTGCGTCGTCGTCGTCACGGGCATCCAGCAGGCGCTCGCCGGGCCGTCGCAGGCCGTCCCCGGGTTCCGGGCCGACGGGATCTCGACGCTCCTCTACTACGCCAACTGGAACCAGATCATCGCCGGCAACGGCTACTTCCAGCAGACGGCGCTCACCTCACCGCTCCAGCACACCTGGTCGCTCGCGATCGAGGAGCAGTTCTACGTGGTCTGGCCGCTGCTGCTCCTCGGGGTGCTCGCCCTCGCCGGTCGGCGGCTGCGCAAAGCCGGGGGACGGCGCAAAGCCGGTGAGCCCCGCAAGGCGGAGCTGCCGCCGAGCGAGGAGAGCGCCGGGCGCGAGCGCCGCCTGCGCCTCCTCCTCGGCCTCGCCGTCGCCGGGGCACTCGCGAGCGCGCTCGAGATGGCGCTCCTCTACCACGGCGGGAACGGCATCGACCGCGTCTACTACGGCACCGACACCCGGGCGCAGGGCCTGCTCACCGGCGCCGCGCTGGCGATCGGCCTCGCCCTCGTGCGAGGCGGGGCGACGGGCCTCGGGCGGGCGGCCCTCCGGCCCTTCGGCCGCACCGCCTCCCGGATCACCGCAGCAGCCGGAGCGCTCGCCGCGGCCGGCTACGTGGCGCTCGCTGCCACGACGGGCGGCACGGTGCACTGGCTCTACCAGGGTGGGTTCCTCGCCGTCGACGTCGTGGTGGCGGCCGTCATCCTCGCCTCGGTGTCGGCGACGGCCGGCTTCTCGCCCGCTCGAGCCGCCCTGTCCTTCGGGCCGCTCCGCCGGGTCGGGCTCATCTCCTACGGGCTCTACCTCTGGCACTTCCCGTTGTTCCTCTGGCTCACGACCGGGTCCACCGGCCTCGGAGGGGCGTCGCTCCTCGGGCTGCGGCTCGCGGTCACGCTCGCGGTGTCGATCGCCTCCTACGTCCTCGTGGAGCAGCCCATCCGGCGGAGGCGGATTCCGTCGGTGGTGACGAGAGCGCTCGCCCCCGCCGGGCTCGCCGGGGCGCTCGCCTCGGTCCTCGTCGCCTCGAGCGTGGCGGCCGCCGTGCCCGGGGCGACCCGTCAGGTGCGCCTCCCGAGAGCGGAGCAGACGGCGCTCGAGGGCTCGGCGAGCTGCAGGGTGGAGCTCCCCTTCCTTCCCGTCCCGGTCTTCCAGACCTTCCACACCTGCCCGCCGGCACGGGTGATGCTCGTCGGGGATTCGGTCGGCACCACGCTCGGGCTCGAGCTCGGGGCGCACGAGCAGCGCCTCGGCGTGCTCCTCGCCAACCGCTCGGTGCTCGGCTGCTCGTTCGTGACGGGCGGGCTCGTCGACGCCGAGGGGACCTTCGAGCGCCAGAACATCCCCTGTGCGCGGCAGTTCGACAGCTGGGAGAAGGACGCCGCCTCGTTCCACCCCCAGGCGATCGTCGTCGAGATGGGCTACTGGGACTCGATGGACCGCCTCGTCGGCGGGCGGGTAGTCCACCTCGGGGAGAAGGGCTTCGACGAGGAAGTGGTCGCCCGGGTACGGGCACTCGTGCGCGATCTCGCCCCCCACCACCAGCCCGTCGTGCTGCTCAGCGTGCCGTGGATGGACCCGCCGCCCTTCCCGGACGGCCAGCCGCAGCCGGCGGCGTCACCCACCCGCCACCGTGAGATCAACGCGCTGCTCGCCGAGGTCGCCCGGACCTCGCACGGCCAGGTCCACTTCTTCGACCTCGGCCCCTACGTCTCGCCGAGTGGCCACTACCAGGCCGACGTCGGAGGAGGCATCTGCCGTCAGTCCGACGGCGTCCACTTCTACGACGGGCCGTCGGAGTACGACATCGTGGCGACCTACTGCACCGAGCGGGTCCAGGCGGCGCTGCTCCCCTACGTCCGCCGCCTCATCAGGGCGACGAGACCGCGCTAACGGGGGTCGAGAGCGCGAAGGGGAGCAGCGCCGCGGGTTCGCCGGGGCAGGCGACGAGGAGGGCGGGGCAGGCGAAGCGGGTCGCCGGGGCAGGCGAAGCCAGCCGGTCGCCGACGGACGAAGTCGCCGGGGCGGCCGAGCCGCCGTCAGGCGGCCTGTCCGAAGTGGGTGTGGTCCCCGTGACCGCCGTGCCAGCGGTGCAGGTGGCGGTGGCGCCGCCGGATGGCCAACAGGACGACCATCACGATGAGAAGGATCGGGAGGTGCCAGTGCCACGTCCAGGCCGCCGAGGCGATCGACAGCAGGAGGAACATGGCGAGCGCCAGCCCGAGCACCCGCGACCCGATCGGCCGCTTCGGCACCGGCGCCGCCGGCGCCTGCGGTCGCGGCAGGTCGTCGAGCAGCCCGGCGAGGTCGCCACGGGTCTTGGCGCCCATGGCCTTTCCGAGGCGCTCGTTGAACTCGGCCTCGTCCAGACGGCCGTCGCCGTAGTGCTTGGAGAGCTGATCGGCCACCTCGGCCCGCTCGGCGTCCGAGACCCGCATGTTGGGATCGGCGACCGGGCCTTGGCCCGAGCGGCCACCTGAGCGGCCTGCGGACCAGCGAGGCCCGAAGGGGGCGAAGGGCGTTCCGTAGAGGGTGTCCATGTCCATGACGGCCTCCTCAGGCGTCCCCGGCCGCCATGCCGCGGCGCGAGTGGGACAGCAGGTCGGATGCGATGGAGATGCCCGTCCCCTCGTCGGGGACGAGGAGCCATGCGGCGAGGTACAACGGGAGCCCGAGGCCGCCGAGGAGCGTCGCCGCGACGATCACGAGGCGGACGAGGGTCACGTCGAGGCCGAACTGGCGGGCGATCCCGAGGGCCACCCCGGCGACCATCCGTCCCTCGACCGGCCGGCGCAGCTCCCCCATGAGCCCGGGCTCGACTGGTGTGGTGGTTTCTGTCATGCAGACATCGTGCGGGACTCGCCGGCCGGCGTGAATTGGGAAGAGCCCTGAGCGGTCTCAGGGATCTCCCTGAGCCGTCCCTGATGACCTGTGGGCACCCGCGGCGCGATCATCGACGTATCGACGCGCACGACACGTCCGCCTGGGACCGCCGCGAGGAGTGGGGCCGGCAGCTCGCCCGCCAGCTGGCCGAGATCGCCGGCCAGCGCTTCCACGCGCACCTGCAGCGGCAGCTCGCCGGGCGCGTGCAGGCAAGCGACGGGGACGCCGGCACAGACGGCGACGGAGCGAGCCGCCCTCCGCGGCGCCAGTGGCACGGAGCCGAGCCCGGCCCGCAGCCGGCAGGCGGGTGGCCCGACGACCGGTGGCCCGGCCGCCGCCACCACCGCCGCGGCAGGTCCGACGTGTCGTTCGGCTTCGGGCCGGGCCGGCCCATGCCGTGGTGGCGCGTGCCCCGCCAGGGCGGCCGCCTCCGCCGGGCGAGCGAGGGGAGGCTGCTCGGCGGGGTCGCCGAGGGCATCTCGCGGCGGGTCGGCGTCGACGTCACGATCGTCCGGCTCGTCTTCGTCCTCACGTGCCTGCCCGGTTTCGGCCTCGCCCTCTACCCGCTCGCCTGGCTCCTGTTGCCCTCCGACGCCGAGGCGGACGAGACCACCGCCCCCGGGGAACACCCCGGAGCGAGCATCGCCTCGCGGGCGGTCCGCGACCGGCGCGGGCTCGCCCTCTCCGCCAGCCTGCTGCCGGTCCTCATCGCCCTCCTCCTCCTCGCCTCGGCCTTCCAGGCCAACTGGATCTCGAACTACGCCTGGGCGGTGGCGGTCGGACTCGGCTGCCTCGTGCTCATCTGGCGAAACGCACCGAGCGCCGAGCGCCTCTCCCTCGAGCGCGCCGCCCGCCCCGTCCTCGCCGTCGGCGACCCGAGCAGGTCGCTCACCCAGATCCTCATCTGGGCGGTCGTCGGCGCCGGCGCGGTGGCAGGCGGCCTCGCCCTGCTCTTCGAGCACCGCACGAGGGCGATCCTCTGGCCCATCGGCGGCATGCTGCTCGTCCTCGCCGGCGTCGTCGTCATCTTCGGCCCGTGGTGGCTTCGGGTGGCCCGCGACCTCGTCGTCGAGCGGCAGGCACGCGCCCGGGCGGAGGAGCGGGCCGACCTCGCGGCCCGGGTGCACGACTCGGTCCTCCAGACCCTCGCCCTCATCCAGCGCCGGTCGGACGACCCCGCGCAGGTGACGGCGCTCGCCCGCGCCCAGGAGCGCGAGCTGCGATCGTGGCTCTTCGAGGGGCGCCCGCCGGGCAGCCTCGACGAGGAGGCCACCCTGTTCTCCGAGGGACTCGCGGCCATCCAGCGAGACGTCGAGGCGGCACACGGCATCACCGTCGAGGCAGTCGTCGTCGGCGACTGCGCCCTCGACGACGACGTGGCGGCCTTGCTCGGGGCGGCCCGCGAAGCCACGGTCAACGCCGCCAAGTGGTCGGGCGCCTCGACGGTGTCGATCTTCGCCGAGGCCGGCGAGGCGGCCGTCTCGGTGTTCGTCCGCGACCGCGGGGCCGGCTTCGACCCGGAGGTCGTGCCGTCGGACCGAAAAGGGGTGGCCCAGTCGATCCGCGGCCGCATGGCGCGGGCAGGCGGCACCGCCACGGTGCGCAGCGCCCCCGGTGAGGGCACCGAGGTCGTCCTCGAGCTGCCGCGGTCGCCCGAGGCCCGGCGAGAACGTCACGGGTCGGCCCGATGACCGCCGCCGGGCACGAAACCCCCCCAACCCTTCGCGTCTTCCTCGTCGAGGACCACGCACTCTTTCGCGCCGGGGTGAAGGCCGAGCTCGGCGACACCTTCCAGCTCGTGGGCGAGGCCGATGACGTCGAGCCGGCGATCGAGCTCATCTCCGAGCGGGTGCCCGACGTCGTGCTGCTCGACGTCCACCTGCCGAGCGGCGGGGGCCAGGACGTGGTGGCCGCTGTCCTCGAGCGCGGGCTGCCGGTCCGCTTCCTCGCCCTCTCGGTCTCGGACGCGCCGGAGGACGTCATCGCCGTCATCCGCGCCGGCGCACGCGGCTACGTCACGAAGACCATCTCCGGAGCGGACCTCGTCGACGCGGTGCGGAGGGTCGGGGGCGGGGACGCCGTGTTCTCGCAGAGGTTGGCGGGTTTCGTGCTGGACGCCTTCGCCTCGATGCCGGACGCCCCGGCCGGTGCCGTCTCGGGCTTCGACCCCGAGCTCGACCAGCTGACGCCGCGCGAGCGGGAGGTGCTCCGCCTCATCGCCCGGGGCTACACCTACAAGGAGCTGGCGAACGAGCTCTCGATCTCGGTGAAGACGGTCGAGAGCCACGTCTCGGCGGTCCTGCGCAAGCTCCAGCTCTCGACGCGCCACCAGCTCACCCGCTGGGCGACCGAGCGCCGCCTCGTCTGAGCGCAAGGCGTCCTCGCCCTCGGGCGTCATTGTTCGTGAGGGCCGTTCGGCCCGAGGCGGGCCGCTCTCGCGGTGCCGCCGAGGTGGACGCGGGGGTGCAGTGTTCGTGACCAGGACTTCCCTTCTCGCTGCGGGCGTCTCGACGCTGGCGGCCGTCACGCTCGTGCTCGGCGGGACGCTCTCCGCAGGAGCCACGGGCCCCGTCGGCGCCGGCGCCGTGCCGAAGGGCTTCGAGGCGAATTCGACAGCCTGGCTGTCACCGGAGCTCGGTTGGGTGCTCGGCCTCGCCCCGTGCGGCTCGAAGACCTGCACCGACGTGATCGGGACGACCGACGGCGGCGCCAAGTGGGGGCTCCTCGGCAGCGTCCCGGCGCCGATTCCCCAGCCTGGCCCGACGGCGCCCTCGCCGGGGATCACCGACGTCCGCTTCGCCACCGCGAAGGTCGGGTGGGCGTTCGGGCCTGACTTCTTCGTCACGAGGAACGGAGGCCGCACGTGGCAGAAGGCGGCCATCCCGGGCGCGGGACGCCAGGTGCTGGCGTTCGACGCCGAGCCGTCCGGGGCCTTCGCCGTAGTGTCGCCCTGCGCCCTCGGGTCGCGCTGCTCGAAGGCGCTCGGCCTCTACACGGCGAGCGCCACGGCGCCGGCCGCCTGGAGCCGGGTCGCCCTCGACCTGCCGTGGTCGGCCGCGGCCGGCGTGGCGATGGCGGGAAGCGCCGTCTACGTGGCCGACTTCGCGAGGAGCTACTCGAGCCACAAGGACGTGCTCTACGCCAGCACCGATGGCGGCGGCCACTTCGTCGCCCGAAACGTCCGGTGCGACGCCAGACCCGGCCAGACCCTCGACGTCGCCGCCTGGGGCAGCAAGGACGTGGCGCTGCTCTGCCAGGCAGGGTCGGGGACCGGCCAGTCCGACAAGTTCGCCTACACCTCGACCGACGCCGGCGCGACGTGGAAACCGGCCGGCACGCTCCCCTACGACGGGATCGAGGCGCTCATGGCGGTGTCACCGACCGGAGACCTCTTCGTCGCCACGTGGGCGATCGGCTCGTTCCTCGACGTGAACGACGGCCACGGCACGAAGTGGACCGAGGTGGCCGTCGAGGGCAACTCGGCCGGCTGGAACGACCCGACCTACGTGACCGGCAGCCGCGGCTACGTGGTGTACGGCCCGCCCTCGGCCTCCCGCTACGACTTCGGCCAGCTCTTCGAGACGACCGACGGAGGGCTGCACTGGAAGACGGTGACGCTGTGACGCGCCGGCGGTTGCTGCTGGCGATCGGGCTCGGGCTCTCCACCGTGGCCGCCCTCGCCCCGCCGGCGTCCGCCTCGGCTCCGTCGTGGTCCCGCGTCGTCTCCTACCCCCCCTACTTGACGACGGTGCTCGGGCTGTCGTGCCCGACCCGATCGGACTGCTTCGCCGTCGGGCTCACGCCGTGGCACACCGCCGCGGCGGCGGCGACGACCGACGGCGGACTGAAGTGGGGCGCCGAGGGCTCGCTCCCGCTCGGCCTGATAGGGCTCGGCGCCGTCTCGTGCACGAGTCCGACCGACTGCGTCGCCGTCGGGGCGGACGCCCTCGGCGAGGGGGTCGCCGTCCTGACGAACGATGGCGGCGCCTCCTGGCAGATCGGCCTCATGCCGCCGGGCATGCCGGTCATGAACGCCGTGTCGTGCTCCGACGCCGACCACTGCGTGGCGGCCGGAGGCTCGCCCTTCGAGAGTCCCGCCATCGTCGTCACGACCGACGGCGGGTCGAGCTGGCAGTCGGCGGGCAGCGCCGTGCCGCCGGACGTCGCCTACTTCACCGGTGTCTCGTGCCCGACCGCCCTCGCCTGCTACGCGGTGGGCGCGATCGCCGGGGTCGGCGGCGTCGTGCTGGCGACGAGCGACGGAGGGACCACGTGGTCCTCCGAGACCCTCCCGCCGAAGACCGACGGCTTGGCGGCCGTGTCGTGTGCCTCGGCGACCCAGTGCCTGGCGGTCGGCGGTCCGCAGGTCCTTGCCACAAGCGACGGCGGGACGTCGTGGACCCTCCAGCCCGTGCCGCGCTCGGTCGGCTCGCTCGGCGGCATCTCGTGCCTGCCGTCGGGAGCCTGCGTCGCCGTCGGGCTCACCGTCAGCAAGAGCGGTCCGATCGCCATCGCCGACCAGGCCGCCCGCGGGGTCACCTCGGGCGCGCTCTGGGCGGCCGGGACCCTGCCGCCCACCCGCACCGTCTCGCTGAGCGTCGTGTCGTGTGGAGCGCCGGGGGCATGTCTCACGGCCGGCTTCGCACGCTCCGGCTTCCCGACCGTCTTCGCCACCCGCGACGGCGGGGTGGCATGGTCGGTCCGCTCCTTTGCCGCCGGCGTCGACTACCTACGCGGCGGGTCGTGCCCACCGGGTGGCCGGTGCCTCGTGGCCGGGGCGACGGCGACCGGGGGTGGCGCCGTGATCGCCTCCTACCGCCAGACGGTGCGCGTGCCCGGCTCGTACATCCTCTACGACGTCGCCTGCGCCTCGGCCGAGCGCTGCTGGGCGGTCGGCACGACGGTGGCGGGACAGGGCGTCGTGGTCGTCACGGCCGACGGCGGGACGAGCTGGAAGCCGCAACGGCTCCCGTCGGGGGTCGCCTCCCTCACCGGCATGTCCTGCTGGTCGGCCGAGGACTGCCTGGCGGTCGGCGACAGCTCGACCGGCCAGGGCACGGCCGTGGTCACGAGCGACGGCGGGCGGAGATGGGTCTCGGAGGCGGCCGCGGTCCCTTCACCGAGCGCCTACCTCAACGCCGTCGCATGCCGGGCGGGCGGCCGCTGCGTCGCGGTCGGCGGGACGCCGACCCGTGCCGGTCTCGTCATCTCGACGGTCGACGGCGGCCGCCACTGGGCGGCGGCCCGGCTCCCCTCGAGCGTGGCCATCCTCTATGGCGTGGCCTGCCCGACGGCGGGCGAGTGCCTGGCGGTCGGCACCGGCCGGCTCAGCACCTACTCGTCGGGTGCGGCCGTGCTGGTCGAGACGGCCTCGAAGTGGCATGAGGCCTCCCTCCCGCCCGGGGCGAGCCAGCTCGAGGGCATCGCCTGCGAGTCGGCCTCGCGTTGCGCGGCGGTCGGCACGTCGAGCGCCGGGACGGGCGCCGTCCTCTCGACACGAGACGGGGGCTCGAGCTGGTCGCTCGCCCGTCCGGGGGGCACCATCGACCTCTCCGGCATCGTCGTGGCGGGCAGCGGCGCTCAGGCCCTCTACTTCGCCGTCGGCATCGACGACCTCGGAGGAAGCACGGTCGTCTCCTCCTGACCATCGGCCGGTCACAGCGGCGCGGGCAGCGACGGGACGCTGCGACAAACTTGTCTCGTGACCGAGGTGCTCTGCCCCGTCCTCGTCGGCCGGGCGGCCGAGGTGCAGGCCTTGAAGTCCGCCCTCGGGGAGGCCGTCGCTGGGCGGGGCGGCTGTGTGCTGATCACCGGGGAGGCCGGAATCGGCAAGTCCCGACTTGTCAGGGAGTTGGTGAGGTTGGCCGTCGACGAGGGCGTGAGAGTGGCGGGCGGCCGCGCCGTCCCAGCCGCGGCGACGACGGCCTATCGCCCCTTCAGCGAGGCCCTTCTCCAGCTGTTGCGCGACGTAGCCCTGCCCGACGATCCGTCGCTTGCTCCCTGGCTCCCGCATCTCGGCGCGTTCCTCCCGGGGCTCACGGTGGTGGGCGGCCCGGCCGAGCCCCCGGCAGGGACGGACGCGATCCGGGGTGAGGCTGTCCTCCAGCTCTTCCACCGTCTGAGCCCCGACGGGCTGGTCGTCACCCTCGAGGATCTGCACTGGGCCGACCCCGACACCGTCGCGGTGTTCGAGTACCTCGCTGACAACAGCTGGGGACAGCCGATGCTGTTCGTGGCGTCGCTACGAACCGAGCCGGCTTCGCCGGCCGGCGACCTGGTGCGCCGACTGAGGGGGCGGCCGGGCCTGGTCCATCTCCACCTCAGTCGCCTCTCGGAGGAGGAAGCGGCCGAGATGATCGCCGCCAGCTCCTCCGACGCCGACGCGGCGGCCCGTGCGCGGATCGCGCGGATCTCGGACGGCATCCCACTGTTCGTCGAGGAGCTGCTGGCGTCGCCGGGCATTCCCGAATCGATCGCCGACACCGTGCGTTCCCGACTGGCGGAGCTCAGCGACGACGAGCGCGCGGTGATCGAGTCGGCCGCGGTGATGGGGCGACGCTTCGACTGGGAGATCCTCCCTGCCGCCAGCGGCCGGAGCCGGGACGTGGTGTCGCGGGCCCTTGCCCGTGCCGTCGACCGCGTACTGGTCAGCGCCGACACGGACGGGTTCCGTTTCCGCCATGCGCTCCAGCGCGAGGCGGTGCTCGCGAGCATGCTCCCTCCCCGGATGCGAGAAGCCGCCGGCGAGGCGCTCGCCGCCGTCGACTCCGCCCATCCCTACCTCGAGGGCTCATGGCGCGAGGTGGCCGCGGACCTCGCCCTGAGGGCGTCCGACCGCACCCGGGCCGGCCGGCTCCTGGCCGACTCCGGGTGCGACTCACTCAACGTCGGGGCCCTCGCAACCTCGGTCGACACGCTGCGGCGGGCCGTCGAACTCCTCGAGGAGCCCGAACGTGCGGACGCCGAGCTCGCCCTCCTGCAGGCGCTCGCGCTGGCTGGGCGGGTCGACGAAGCGGCCGACGCCGGCTCGCGGCTCGTGCGGAGGCTCGCCGAGGCGCCGGCGACGAGGGAGACCCGGATCGAGGCGCACCTGCGGGTGGCTCACGCCGCCGTGGCGGCGTCGCGCTGGCCGCTCGCCCGCCGGAACCTCGCGGCGGCTGTGGCCCTCGCCAACGAGACGACCGACCCGAGCCTGTCGGCTCGAGCGGCGGTCCTCGCCGCAGATGTGGCCCTCGTGAGCGGCGAGCTAGCCGAAGCCCGCAGCGCCGCCGAGGGCGTGCTGGCGACAGAGGGTGCCGCGCCGGAGCTGCGGTGCCACGCCTACGAGATCGTCGGACGCACCTGGCGGCTCCACGACCTACCGGCCGCCGCCGCGGCGTTCGAGGCTGCCCTCACCACGGCGGAGCGGCACGACCTGCCGGTGTGGCGAATGCGGGCGCTGCACGAGCTCGGCACGGTCGACGCCTTCGAGCGTGCGGACGTGGATCGTCTCGTGCAGGCGCGCCGACTTGCCGAGCCGATGGGGGCGCTCAGCACGGTGGCGGTGCTCGACCTCCAGCTGTCGGCGACGTTCACGGCGCGCTGGGACCTCGAGGCCTGTGACCGCCACGCCTCCTCAGCGCTCGAGACGGCCCGCCACCTTGGATTGAAACAGGTGGCCGCGAAGGCCCTCGCCATGCTGGCGGGGAGCGCCAGCATGCGGGCCGACGCCGCCGCGACCGAGCGTTGGGCCGAGAAGGCGCTCGCAGCTGATCCGTCCGACCCGATGCTTGCGGGATTCTGCCGGGCCAGCGTCGGCATGGCCCTGTTCATGGCGGGCGACACCGCGTCAGCCCTCGGGCCCTTCCAAGAAGGCACCTCCGCCCTCTCCCTGCTGCCGCACTCCGAGCCGATCACAATCCGGGCGCTGTGGCCGCTGATCCTGGCGACCGAGGGCGACCGCCGGGCAGCTGCGGCGATCGACGAGGTGTGCCGCCTCGGCGTGGACGCCTTTCACCTCAACCGCGGCATGATCAACTTCGCCCGGGCGGTGCTGGAGGGGCGCCACGGGCAGGCCGGGCGGGCTGACGCGTTGGCCGCAGCAGCAGCCTCGTCCTTCGTCAATTGCGAGACGTGGGGCGACCTCGCCCGCTTCGTCGCCGCCCCGCGGGCGATCGCCGACGGATGGGGCGAGCCGGCGCGCTGGCTGGAAGCAGCCAGGGCCCGATTCGCCGAGCTCGGGCTCGACCGCCCCGCCGAGCGATGCGCCGTCCTGCTCCGGCACGCCTCCTCGAACCCGTGGGCCGCCGAGGGCGTGACCGACCGGGAGGCCGACGTCCTCCGCCTCGTCATCGAGGGCCTGCCCAACAAGGAGATCGCCGCCGCCCTCGGACTGTCGCGAAGGACCGTGGAGAAGCACGTCGAGCACCTCCTGCGCAAGGCGGGGGCACGCTCGCGAACGGAATTGGCCGGGAACGCCCGCCGGGCCGGCCCATAGCGGGCGGGCGGGCGGCCCTGGTCGGCCCGTAGCCGGGAGGACCAACACGTAGGCGGCCACGAGGGCTACGTGATCTCACCGATGCGCCCTACCCCGGGGAGAGCGCATCCTCGTCGACGAGCCCACCAGGGGCGGAGACGAGGGAGGCAGAGCATGCTCGAGTCCAAGAACATCGCCGCGGCAGACGACAAGCGAACCTTCGAGCACGGCGAGGTCAGCCTCGTCCATCTGACCGGGTTCACGCTCGGTCGGGCCGAGTTCCGGCCCGGGTGGAGGTGGTCGACCGACGTCAGACCCGTCGTCGGGACCGACAGTTGCCAAGGCACCCACATGTCCTACGTCGTCTCCGGACGGTTCCACGTGGTCATGGACGACGGCAGAGAGGCGGACCTCGGCCCCGGGGACGCCCACCTCGTCGGCCCCGGGCACGACGCATGGGTCGTCGGAGACGAGCCCTGCGTCACCATCGACTTCATCCCCAACGGCGACGTGGCCGGCGCAGGGGCGCCCTGACATGACGCCCGACACGGCACCGCGTCGATGGCTCTTCCTCGGGCTGCTCGTCGAGGAACTGACGGAGCCTGGCAGCCCTGTGACGGTGGCGACCGCCGTGCTCCCCGAGGGCGCCTCGCCGCCGGCCCACGTGCACGCCGCACTCGACGACAGCTTCTACGTGCTCGAAGGCCACATGGTCGTGCGCCGCGGCGACGACGTGTGGGACGCAGGCCAGGGGAGCTGGGTGCAGTTTCCCGCCGGCGTGCCCCACACCTTCCGAGTCCTCGACGGCCCGGCCCGCATCCTCATGGTCCATGCCGACGGCAGCTTCCTCGAGGCCGTCCACCGGCTCGGGCGACCGGCCGTCCGGAGCGACCGGCCGAGCGCCGAGCCCGGGCCTTCGATCGAGGAGCTCGGCCGCGTCCTCGCCGAGCACGGCATCACCAACGTCGGTCCGCCGATGGAGGAGGACGAGGCGGCCCGTCTCCGGAGCGAGCTGGAGGCGGCGGCTCCCCGCTGAGGCGGGCGCCCGTCAGGCGCCGGCGGGGTCCTCCGCTCGGGCCTTCTCGCGGCGCTCGAGCCAGAGCCTGAGCCCGGCGGCGTTCGAGTGGAAGCCGTTCAAGGTCTCGAGCTTGCGCTTCGCCTCGTCGTCGAGGTCCGGCCGCTCGACGGTGAAGCGGGAGCGGAGGGCCTCCTCGATGTCCTCGCCGGCCCGCCAGGCGCGCTCGGCCTCCTCGGCCCAGGCGCGAAGCGTCGCCTCGGCCTCGTCGAGCAGGTCGCCCGGCGCGATGGGCACGAGCCCGTAGTGGGCAAGTGCGATGCCGGTCGGCGAGTGGGCGGCGAACCGTTCGAGGGAGTCGAGCGCCTGCTCGAGGTCGAAGTCGGCCGGGGGCGTCGCCGGGCGGAGCACCCCGCCGTCGGGCAGCCGGACGCCGACGGCGTCTCCTGCGAACAACAGGCCGGAGGTCGAGTCGAGAAGCCCGAGGTGGTGCTTGGCGTGCCCGGGCGAGTTGATGGCCCGCAGGGTGCGCCCGCCGCCGAGGTCGATCTCCTCCTCGTCGCCAAGGACGTGGATGCGCTCGGCGGGCGTCGGCGCGAGCCTGCCGTAGAGGGAGTCGAGGAGGGGGCCGTACACCTGCGCCGCCGAGTCGACGAGGCGCGTCGGGTCGGCGAGGTGCCGGGCGCCCTTCTCGTGCACGTAGACGGTGGCGCTCGGGAAGGCACCGGCGACGTCCCCGACACCGCCGGCGTGGTCGAGGTGGATGTGGGTCACGGCGACCCCGGCGAGCTCGCCGGCGTCGAGCCCGAGCGCCTCCAGGCCCGACAGGAGCGTGCCGACCGAGCTCTGGCTGCCCGTCTCGACGAGGACCGGGCGCGGGCCCTCGAGGAGGTAGCCGGCCGTCATGCGCTCCCACCCGCCGAGCAGGGTGTCGATCTGGACGACGCCCTCGGCGATGCGCTCGGTCGTCACCGGCTCACCGGGCGATCTCGATGACGACCTTCACGTCGTCGGGCTGGCGCTCGAGGCCGCTTTGGAATTGCTCCATCGGGACGCTGCGGGAGACGAGCTTTCCGAGCCAGGCCTTGTCCGCCTTCTTCAGGGCGTCGGCTGCCGCCTCGTAGTGGCGGCGGTTGGCGTTGACGGAGCCGACGACCGCCTCGTTGCCGAGCACCATGTCGCGGTTCACCATGCCGGCGTCGATGGAGAGCGTCCGCCCGGTGCTCGAGACCCCCGTCAGGCAGACGACGCCGCCCGAGCCGATGTGGTCGAAGGCGTCGAAGACGAGCGAGGCCACCCCGGTGCACTCGATGACGACGTCGGGCGCCTCGCAGGCCTCCTCGATGGGGCCGGTGTGGTACTGGGCGCCGAGCTCGCGCACGAGGGTCGGTTTCAGGCCCTCGGCCACCTGGTCGATGACGTGGACCTCGAGCCCCTTCTGCACCCCGATGAGCGCCGCCAGGAGGCCGATCGGCCCGGCGCCTGTCACCACGACCGATCGGGGCTGCCAGACCGCCCGGCCCCCGACCCGCTCCGCCTCCTCCCAGGCCTTGGCGACGACGCTCGTCGGCTCGAGCAGGACGCCGAGGGTGCCGAGCGAGGAGTCGACCTTCACGAGGGCATCGGCCTCTGCCCGGTAGCGCTCGCGCATGAAGCCGTCGAGCTCCTTGATGCCGTGCTCGGTGTACTTGCCGTTCCGGCAGAAGTCCCACTCGCCCGCCGCGCAGCTGTAGCAGGGCTCCGGGTCGGGGCGCCGCACGATGCCGACCACGAGGTCGCCCGCCGCCAGACCCGAGCCCGCCGGCGCCTCCTTCACCCGCCCGATCGACTCGTGGCCGAGCACGAGGCGCTCGTGGCCGGGCGGGGCCCACCCGTACTGGCCGGAGTTGATCTCGAGATCGGTCCCGCACACGCCGACAGCGAGGGTCTCGACGAGGACCGGCCCGTCCGACTCGGGCGGCTCGCCGATCTCCTCCAGCTGGGCGGAGCCCGCCTTGCCCGGCGTGATCGTGATCGAGCGCATTGGGGTTCTCCTCGGTCGTCGGGTTTCGTGCCGGTGCTCAGCGGTGGAGCCCGAGCCGGCCGCGCAGGGCGGGGTGGGGGCGTCGCTTGAGGAGCCGGTGCACCGGGACTCCCATACCCCGCAAGCGGTCGGCGTGGCTCATGCCGGTGGCGTGGTCGCCGAGTCCGACGGCGGTGTTGACGAGCGAGACGTGCGAGAAGGCCTGGGGGAAGTTGCCCACCTGGCACTTGGCGACCGGGTCGTACTCCTCGGCGAGGAGGCCGAGGTCGTTGCGGAGCGCCAGCAGTCGCTCGAAGAGCTCGACGGCCTCTTTCGGGCGGCCGATCAGGTGGAGGTCGTCCGCCATCCAGAACGAGCAGGCGAGGAAGGCGCCCTCCCGGCCCGACAGCCCGTCGACGTGCTCGGAGTTGGCGGCGTCGTAGCGCAGCACGAAGCCGTCCCGCATCAGCTCACGCTCGATCGCCTCGACCGTGCCCACGACGCGCTCGTCGGCAGGCGGGAGGAAGCCGACGATCGGGATCATGAGGACGCTGGCGTCGAGCTCCTTCGAGCCGTAGTACTGCGTGAAGGTCTTGCGGTCGGCGTCGTAGCCCTTCTCGCAGACCTCGTCGTGGATCTCCGTGCAGATCGCCCGCCACCTGTCGACCGGGCCTTCCATGCCGAACTCCTCGACGGTGCGGATCATGCGGTCGACCGCCACCCAGGCCATCACCTTGGAGTGGGTGAAGTGCCGGCGGGGGCCCCGCACCTCCCAGATGCCGTCGTCCGGCTCCTTCCAGCCGCTCTCGAGGAAGTCCATGACAGCGAGCTCGAGGTCCCAGGCCGGGCCGTCCGGCTCGAGGCCGGTGCGGCGCGCCTCGTAGAGGGCGCCGAGCACCTCGCCGTAGACGTCGAGCTGGTACTGGTCTGAGGCGGCGTTGCCGATGCGGACGGGGCTCGAGCCCTTGTAGCCGGGGAGCCAGGGGATCTCACGCTCGATGAGGGTGCGCTCGCCCGCCGGACCGTACATGATCTGGAGCTTCGAGGGCTCTCCTGCCGCCGCCCGCAGCAGCCAGTCGCGCCAGGCGGCGGCCTCCTCCCGGTAGCCCGCCACCATGAGCGCCGAGAGGGTGAGGGTGGCGTCGCGCAGCCACGAGTAGCGGTAGTCCCAGTTGCGCGAGCCGCCGAGGGTCTCGGGGAGCGAGGTCGTGGGGGCGGCGATGATGCCGCCCGTCGGCTCGTAGGTGAGGGCCTTCAAGGTGATGAGCGAGCGGCGGACGGGCTCGTGCCACGGCCCGAGGTCGATGTCGAGCTCGTCCATGTCCGACCACGCCTCCCACCAACGCTCGGTGGCGGAGACGGCGAAGCTTGCGTCGATCGGGCGCGGGACGTCCTCGTTGGAGTGGAACCAGCTGAGCACGAACGGGGCGGTCTGGCCCTCCCGCACGAGGAAGTCGGCGACGGTCGTCATCCCCTCGCCGTGGGTGTGGACCGGCGTCCAGAGCGCCAGGCCGTCCGGGCCGGCGATGAGGACGAGCACGCCGTCCATCCGGCGCACCCACGGGATGACCGAGCCGTACTCGAAGCGCACGGCGAGGTCCATGTGCATCTCGACGGCGCCCTTGGTGCACTCGACGACGCGGACGATCTCGGGGTGGGACTCCCGCACCGGCATGCAGTCGATGACCTTCACGGTCCCCTCGGGCAGCTCGAACTCCGTCTCGAGCACGAGCGAGTTCCCCCGGTAGGTGCGCCGGGTGGCGAGGAGGGGCGGCTTGCCGCTGCCGGCCCGGGGGCTCGCCTTCGGGGCGAGGCGCCAGTGTCCGTGGGACTCGTCGCCGAGGAGGGCTGCGAAACAGGCCGCCGAGTCGAACCTCGGAAGGCAGCACCAGTCGATGCTGGCGTCGCGGCCGACGAGCGCCGCCGTCTGGGTGTCGCCGATGAGCCCGTAGTCCTCGATGCGCAGAGCCACGGGCGACATCATTGCCGGTGCGGCCGGGCGGCTGCGCTCAGCTGATGCAGGCCCCCGTCCGGGCGGTCGCCCCGGGATGCGCCTCGGCCGAGCGGACCCGGATGAGCACCCCCCGGGAGGTGAGAGCGAAGCCGATGTGGTCGTTGCTCGACTCCCGCGAGAAGACGACGCCGATCACCTTGCCGGACGGCAGCACGAGAGGGCCGCCCGAGTTGCCGGGCCGGACGAGCGACTGGATCTCGTAGATCTGGCGCTGGACCGTCGAGCTGCCGTAGATGTCGGTCGAGACCGGGTCGAACTGAAGGAGCACCCCGGCGGCCTGGGCGTTGAACGGGCCCCCCTCGGGATAGCCGAGGACGACGGCCTTCGTCCCACGCGCCACGTACGACGGGTCGAGCCGCAGCGGCGGGTCGCTGAGCGACGGCACGCGAAGCACGGCGAGGTCGTAGCGCGGGTCGAAGAAGACGGGCGTCGCCGGGTGCTCCTCGACCTGGTCCTTCACCGTGATCCGGTTCGTGCCGGCGATCACGTGGGCGTTCGTGACGACGAGCCCCGGCGCCACGACGAAACCCGACCCGTACTGCACCAGGTTCCCGCACCCGAGGGCGATCACCTGCACTGTGGAGCGCCCGTCGCGCAGCACCGCCTCGCGCACCGCCGGCGACCTCGGCAGGGCGACCGGTCCGCTCGGCGGAAGGAGCCCGATGTACGGCAAGGGGAAGCCGTTCTCGCCGAGCAGCCGCTCGACCGTCGCCAGCTCGTTCGGGATGGGGGGCAGCACGTCGGCGACGGCCCGCAGCACCTTCGAGCCCTGGATCTGGCTCGAGACGAGCCGCACCTGCGAGTTGACGAGCACCGAGGCGAGCAGCCAGACGACGACGAGCGTGCCCGCCATGGCGACCACGGCCCCGACCCCCGAGTCGACGGCGGCGAACTTCTTGCCCCGCAGCCGCCGCCACGCCCGCACCCCGAGCTGGCGCCCGACGCCCCAGATCGTGGCCGAGGGGAGGATGAGCAGCAGGAGCGAGGCGAAGGTCCGGCCGAAGACGCTGTGCACGTGCGGGGTGACGAGGACGACGAGGCCGATGCCGATGGCGAGCCCCACGAGCGCCCCGGCGAAGGAGAGCACCTGCACCGCCGCGCCGAGGCGCAGCCCGTGGAGGGCCGCCCCGAGGATGACGACGATCAGGATGATGTCGAGCGTGTCCATCATCGACCCGGCACCGAGTGTCCCGCCGCTCTCAGTCGAGCGGCTCGATGCCGAGGTCCCGGTAGGTGAGCAGGGGGACGAAGCGCACCCCGCGCTCGCTGCAGCGACGCACCGCCCCCTCGCCCCGGGACAACAGGGTGACGGCGGCCACGATCTCGGCGCCGGTCTCGGCGACGACGTCCATCGCCTCGAAGAGCGAGCGCCCCGTCGAGACGGTGTCCTCCATGACGACCGCCCGCATGCCCGGGCGAAGGGAGGCACCTTCGATCCGCTGCCGCCGGCCGTGCTCCTTCGCCGCCTTTCGGACCGAGAACCACGAGCGCCCAGTGACGAGCGCCACGGCGTGGGCGACGGGGTCGGCCCCCATCGTCATCCCGCCGATGACGTCGAACTCGACGCCCTCCTCGGCGAGGCGGCGGGCCACCGAGCGCGCCGCCAGCTCGAGGTCGGGGCCGGCGGCGACCGCCCGCCGGAGGTCGACGTAGTCGCGGCTCACGCCGCCGGAGGAGAGCGGGAACGGCTCGTCCCGTCGCTCGTACCCCTTTTCGCGGACCAGTTCGAGAAGCTGTTCGGCCTCCATATGCGCGGGCCGAGTGTAGGCGTGGCCCTCGGGCCGAAAGGCGCGCCCACGGACCGCCGGGCTCGGCTAGACCGGAGGCTGTGACCGCGTCCCCCTCGACGGACGAGCGCCACCACCGGGACATCTCGGGGGGCGGGGCGCGGGCAGCCGTCTTCGGGGTGAGCGACGGGCTCGTCTCGAACACCTCGCTCGTCCTCGGCATCGCCGGCGCCTCGGCCGGCGGGAGCTTCGTCCGCCTCGCCGGCCTCGCCGGGCTGCTCGGCGGCGCCTTCTCGATGGCGGCGGGCGAGTACATCTCGATGCGCGCCCAGCGCGAGCTCTACCAGCGCGAGCTCGACATCGAGCGGCGCGAGCTCGAGCGGCACCCGCGCTCGGAGATGCGCGAGCTCGTCTCGCTCTACGAGCGGCGGGGACTGCCGCCCACGCTCGCCAGGACCGTCGCCGAGCAGATGATGGCCGACCCCGACCTCGCCCTCGAGACCCACGCCCGCGAGGAGCTCGGCATCACGCCCGGCTCGCAGGGCAATCCCGTGCAGGCGGCCCTGTCGTCCTTCCTCACCTTCGCGGTCGGGGCCCTCATGCCGCTCCTCCCCTTCCTCTTCATGAGCGGAGGCCGCTCGGCGACGCTCGTCGCCGTCGCCCTCGGGGGCGGCTCGGCCCTCGTCGTCGGCGCCCTCCTCGCCATCTTCACCGAGCGCAAGTGGTGGGTCTCGGCGCTCCGCCAGCTAGTCATCTGCGCGATCGCGGGGGCGGTCACCTACGGGATCGGCGCCGCGGTCGGAGTGAGTCGGGTCGGCTGAGCCCGTGGCACCGCCCGAGACGGCCCGCCTCTACCTCATCCGCCACGCCAAGGCGGGCTCGCGCGACCGCTGGGACGGCCCCGACGACGAACGCCCCCTCACGCCGCGGGGCGAGCGCCAGGCAGAGGAGATCGGCTCGTCGATCGCCGGGCGCGAACCGGACGGCCTCGGCCACCTCCTCACGAGCCCGGCCGTCCGCTGCCGCGACACCCTCGTCCCGCTCGCCAAGCTGGTGGGCGCCCCGCTCGAGAACGCCGACTGGCTGCTCGAGGGCGCCGACGCCGCCGCCGCCCTCGGCCACCTCGGCCGGGTGCTCGGCACCCACGGATCGCCAGCGGGCCTCCCCCCGGCTGCGGACCCCCCGGTGGCGGCCGCCTGCACCCACGGCGACGTCATGTGGGGGGTGCTCGACTACCTCGCCCGCCGCGGCGTCGACCTCGGCCCCCGCCCCGACGCCCCGAAGGGCGCCGTCTGGCAGCTCGACTACTCCGGGCCCGACGTCGTCTCCGCCGAGCTGCTGCTCCCCGCCGGCGGCGAGCAGTGAGGGCCGAGGAGGTCGCCGGCACCCTCGCCCTCGTCGGCGGTGCCGAGTGGCGGGACGGTTGTGACTTCGACGCCGATCTGCTCGAGCGCTCGGGCGGAAAGGAGGTGCTCGTCCTCCCGACGGCGGCCGCCTACGAGCACCCCGAGCGCGCCGTCGAGACCGCCCGCCGGTGGTTCGAGGCGCTCGGCGGCTCCGTGCGCGGGCTGATGGTGCTCACGCACGCCGACGCCGAGGACGAGGCGAACGCCGCGGCCGTGCGGGGGGCCGCCTTCGTGTACCTCGGCGGCGGCTCGCCCCTCCACCTGCGAAGCGTCCTCAAGGGGTCGGCCGTCTTCGAGGCGATCGAGCAGGCATGGCGCGAGGGGGCCGTCGTCGCCGGCTCCTCGGCCGGCGCCATGGTGCTCGGCGACCCGATGATCGACCCGCGCGGGGGCGCCTTCACGGTCGGGCTCGGCCTCGTCGAGCAGCTGGCGGTCCTGCCGCACCACGACCCCGGCCGCGCCACCAACTGGCGCACCCTCGAGCTCGCCCCGGCGGGCGTCGTCGTCGCCGGCATCCCCGAGCGCACGGCGCTCGTCCGCGACCCGGGCGGGTCGTGGTCCTCGGCGGGCCAGGGCGACGTGAGGCTCTACCTCGACGCTGAGGAGTGCGGCCTCGAGCGCCTCGACGCCTGAAGCCCTCTCCGCCCGGCACGAAACCCGCCGGGCCGCCCCTCACTCGGCCTCTGTGATCCGGACCTCCTCGATGACGACCCGCTCCTTCGGCGCGCCGCTCGGGGTGCCGATCGCGTCGATGGCCGCCAGCACGTCCCGGCCGCTCGCCATGTGGCCGAAGAGCGAGTACTGCGGCGGGAGCCGCATGCCGTCCGGGCCGGAGATGATGAAGAACTGGCTCCCGTTCGTGTTCGGCCCTGCGTTCGCCATGGCGAGCGAGCCGAGCTCGTAGCGGCCCGGCTTCGGGAGCTCGTCCTCGAAGCGGTAGCCGGGCCCGCCCGTGCCGGTCCCTTGCGGGTCCCCGCCCTGCACCACGAAGCCGGGGATCACCCGGTGGAAGAAGATCCCCTCGAAGTAGTGGTAGCGGGCGAGGAAGACGAAGTTGTTGACCGTCCGTGGCGCCGCGAGGGCGTCGAGGGCGAAGGCCATGGTGCCCTTCGTCGTGTCCATCTCGGCGTGGTAGCGCCTCGACAGGTCGATGCACATGGGCGGCGGCTCGGCGAACCGTTGCCGTTTCTCGGCCGAGCCGTCGACCGGTGGGCACTGCTCAGGCATGGACGTCCACCCTTTCCTCGGTGCCGCCTGACCGTGTTCGGCTGCCGGCCTCGGTGCTCAGGACTTCACCTGCTTCACGGTGACCTTCAACAGGTAGATCTTCGCCGTCGGCGCGCCGGTCGACGACGTCGCCGGGCCGCCGTAGGAGTTGATCTTCTCCACGACGCTCAGGCCCGAGACGGTGTGGCCGAAGTCGGCGTAGACCGGCGAGCCGCTCAGCTGCGCACCCCCGCCCGGCACGACGAGGAAGAACTGGCCGCCGTCGGTCGACGGGGTGCCGCGGTTCGCCGTCGCGATGTCGCCGGTGGCGTAGCAGGTCCCCGCTGACTTGCAGCTCGCCGCCGGGGTGTTGCCGGTGAACTCGTAGCCCGGGTAGCCGTACTTGGAGAGCACCCCCGTGCCGGTCCCCGCCCCGCCCGAGCCCGTGCCGGCAGGGTCGCCCCCCTGGTCCACGAAGCCCTTGATGATGCGGTGGAAGAACGTCCCGTTGTAGTACTGGTAGAGGGCCAGGAAGACGAAGTTGTTGACGGCCGCGTACGACTTGGCTGCGTCCATCTGCACCACGAAGGTGCCGACCGAGGTCGTGAACGTGGCGTCCCACACCGACGTCTTTGCGATGCAGCCGGGCGGGGCGTGGGTGAAGAGCACGATCCGGGTCTTCGACCCCGTCGCCGGCGGGCACTTCGGGGCGACGGCCGTCGTCGTGAGCGGTTGCGTGGTCGGCGTCGGGAAGGTCGTCGTCGTGGTCGTGGACGTCGTGGTCGTTGCGTGGTGCGAGCCCGAGGTCGCCGACTTCTTCGGTTTCGAGCCGCTCACCTGGATCAGGACCACGATGAGCACGATCACGGCGGCGATCGCGCCGAAGGTGAGCGTGCGGCGGAGGTTGCGGCGGCGCTGGCGTTGGCGCTGGACGACGGCCTGTTTCTGGGCTCGTTGGGCGCGTTGTCGGGCTCGCTTCTCGCTCGGCACGGCGCGAGAGGCTACCGGCTGCCCTCCTTTTGTCGAAACTCGGCGCCCACGCCCTGCGAGAGGCCTCTCTGCTCGCGGGCGGCTCCCGATCGCCGGCTCGCCCGGCCGGTAGGTTGAGGACGTGGCCCTCGTCGTCCAGAAGTTCGGCGGCACCTCGGTGGGCGACGCCGGCCGCATCCGGGCGGTCGCCGACCACGTCGCCCACGCCCGCCGGAGCGGGGACGAGGTCGTCGTGGTCGTGAGCGCCATGGGCAAGATGACCGACGACCTCGTGCGCCTCTCCGAGGAGGTGAGCGCCGTGCGGCCCGGCCGGGAGCTCGACATGCTGCTCACGGCCGGCGAGCGGATCTCGATGGCGCTGCTCTGCATGGCCCTCGCCGAGCGTGACGTCCCGGCGGCCTCCTTCACCGGCAGCCAGGCCGGGATCATCACCGACACGATCCACGGCCGGGCCCGCATCATCGAGGTGAAGGGGGACCGGCTCCGCGAGGCGCTGAAGGAGGGCAAGGTGCCGGTCGTGGCGGGGTTCCAGGGGGTTTCGACGACGAGGGACATCACGACCCTCGGGCGGGGCGGATCGGACACCACGGCGGTCGCCCTCGCGGCCGCCCTCGGGGCCGATATCTGCGAGATCTACACCGACGTCTCGGGGGTCTTCTCGGCCGACCCCCGGATCGTGCCGGCCGCCCGCAAGCTCGCGAGGGTGTCGTTCGAGGAGATGCTCGAGATCGCCGCCTCCGGCGGCCGGGTGCTGGCGTTCCGCTCGGTCGAGTTCGCACGCAACCACAAGGTCCCGATGGAGGTGCGCTCGAGCTTCACCTGGGAGCCGGGCACGGTCGTCACCGAGGAGGACGATTTGCTGGAGAAACCGATCGTCTCCGCTGTCACGAGCGACAGCTCGGCGGCCAAGATCACGCTCTCGGGGGTGGCGGACCGCCCGGGGATCGCCGCGGCCCTCTTCCGGGGCCTCGCCGAGAGGTCCGTCAACATCGACATGATCGTGCAGAACGTCTCCCACGACGGCACGACCGACATCTCCTTCACGGTGCCGAAGGAGGACCTCGCCGGCTCGCTCGAGGTCGCCGAGGCCATGAAACCCACCGTCGGGGCCGTCTCGGTCGTCGCCGACGAGGGCCTGGCGCAGGTGTCGATCATCGGCGCCGGCATGAAGACCCATCCCGGCGTGACCGCCACCATGTTCGAGACGCTGGCGGCGAACGGCATCAACATCGAGATGATCTCGACCTCGCCGATCCGCCTGTCGTGCATGGTGCGGGCCGACGCCGCCGAGCGGGCCGTCCAGCTGCTCCACGAGGCCTTCGAGCTGCACCTCGCCTGAGCCGGCGCCTCCCTCGGCGCCTCCGCCGGCGCCCGCCTCCGCCGGCGCCCGCCTCGGCCCTCAGGCCACCCCGGCGAGCACCTCGGCGATCTGGACGGCGTTGAGGGCCGCCCCCTTTCGGAGGTTGTCGCCCGCCACGAAGAGGGCGAGCCCGCGCCCGTCCTCCCGGCTGTGGTCCTTCCGGATGCGCCCGACGAGCGAGACGTCGCCGCCCGCCGCCTTGAGCGGGGTCGGGAGGTCGTCGAGGGCGACGCCCGGCGCACCGGCGAGGAGCGACGTCGCCTCCTCGGGCGAGATGGGCCGCTCGAACTCGGCGGTGATGGCCGTGCAGTGGCCCGTGAAGACGGGGACCCTCACGCAGGTGCACGACACGGCGAGGTCCGCGATGGAGAGGATCTTGCGGGCCTCGTTCCGCCACTTCTGCTCCTCGTCGGTCTCGGCGAGACCGTCGTCGACGAGCTTGCCGGCGAGCGGGAGGACGTTGAAGGCGATGGGGCCGGGGAACTTCGACGCGGGCGGGTACTCGACCGCCGCCCCGTCGAAGGTGAGGGCGGCCGCCTCCGGCGCCACCTTCTGGGCCTGCTCGTCGAGCTCGGCCACGCCGGCGAGCCCGGCGCCCGAGCAGGCCTGGTAGGTCGAGACGACGACGCGCCGGAGCCCGGCGGCGTCGTGGAGCGGCTTCAGCACCGGCATGGCGACCATGGTCGTGCAGTTCGGGTTGCCGACGATCCCCTTCGGGATGCTCGCCAGCGCCTCGCGGTTGACCTCGGGGACGACGAGCGGCACGTCCGGGTCCATCCTCCAGGCCGAGGAGTTGTCGACGACCGTGGCGCCCGCCGCCGCGACGACCGGGGCGAGCACGCGCGACGCCGCCCCGCCGCACGAGAAGAGGGCGAGGTCGAGGCCGGCGTAGTCGGCGCCCTCGACGTCCTCGACGACGACCTCGGCGTCCTTCCAGGCGAGCCTGCGGCCGGCCGAGCGCGACGACGCGAAGAACCGGATCTCGTCGACCGGGAACTTCCGCTGCGCGAGGATCGACCGCATGACGCCGCCCACCTGCCCGGTGGCGCCGAAGACACCCACTCGCATGCCGGAAGTCTACGAGCCGCCTTCCCCCGCCTCTGACCGCGGCCGGCCCGGCGTGAGAGGGACCCCGAGGCGAGAAGCTCAGTAGGCGCGGCCGAACACGAGCCGGACGCCCCAGGCGGACGGCCGCCCGCAGCACACGCAGGGGCCCTCCTCGGGCTGTGCACCGAAGGGGATGCAGCGGGGCGTCGCCGTCGTCTCCTCCTTCAAGCGGGCGTCGCACTCGTCGCTGCCGCACCACAGCGCCGAGGCAAAACCCGTCTGGACCGCGGCCACGAGCTCGTCCCAGCTGTCCGCCCGGACGCTGTGGTCGTCGCGGAAGGTGACCGCCCGCTCGTAGAGCGCCGCCTGGAAGGCGGCGAGGCGGCCGGGCACCTCGGCGGCGACCCCTGCGAGGGGGAGCGTGTCCTTCTCCTTCGGGCTCGCCGCAAGGCGGGAGGCGACGGGCACGGTCCCCGCCGCGAGGTCGCGCGGCCCGAGCTCGATCCTGAGCGGGACGCCGCGCAACTCCCACTCGTTGAACTTGAAGCCGGGCGAGAGCTGGAGGCGGTCGTCGAGCTTGGCGCGCACACCGGCGGCGGTGAGCTCGTCGGTGAGCCGGCGCGACGCCGCCAGCACCTCGTCGGCCTCACCCTCCCGCCCGATGGGGACGACGACCGCCTGCCACGGGGCGACCCCGGGCGGCAGGACGAGGCCCTTGTCGTCGCCGTGGCCCATGATGACGGCGCCGACCATCCGGGTCGACACCCCCCACGACGTCGTGTAGCAGTGCTCGAGCTCGCCGGTCTCGGTCGAGAACTGGATCCCGAAGGCCTTCGCGAAGTTCTGCCCCATGTAGTGCGACGTCCCCGACTGCAGCGCCCGCCCGTCGCGCATCATCGCCTCGATGGTGGTGGTCCGCTCCGCCCCGGCGAAGCGCTCGCCGGGCGTCTTCTCGCCCTCGATCGGGGCGAGGGCGCAGGTCTCACGCGCCAGCCCGGCGTACATCCCGAGGGCGAGCACGACCTCGTCCCAGGCGTCCTGGGCGCTGGCGTGGGCGGTGTGGCCCTCCTGCCAGAGGAACTCCGTCGTGCGCAGGAACAGCCGGGGCCGGAGCTCCCAGCGCACGACGTTCGCCCACTGGTTGAGGAGGAGGGGGAGGTCCCGGTACGAGGAGATCCACTTGGCCATGTACTCGCCGATGACCGTCTCGGAGGTGGGGCGGACGACGAGCGGCTCCTCGAGCTCCTTGCCGCCCCCGATCGTCACGACGGCGAGCTCGGGGGCGAACCCCTCCACGTGCTCGGCCTCGCGGCGCAGGTGCGCCTCGGGGATGAACAGCGGGAAGTAGGCGTTCTCGTGGCCGGTCTCCTTGATGCGGCGGTCGAGGTCGGCCTGGATCAGCTCCCAGATGCGGTAGCCGTACGGGCGCATGACCATCGTGCCCCGGACCGGGCCGCGGTCCGCCAGCTCGGCCTTCAGGACGAGCTCGTTGTACCAGGCGGAGAAGTCCTCGCTCTGCGGCGTGACGCCGCGCTCGTTGGGGCGCGCCATCCCAGGTTGCTACCACATTGCGGGCGGCCGGCCGCACGACGCCGGCTCGGCGCGGCGGCGGGCTCGGCGCGGCGGACTCGGTTCGCCGCCCGCTCAGCCGGGGTAGGCGGCGATCTCGGCCTGCACGTCGGCGACGAGGTCGCCGAGGGAGATGTTCACGTCGTAGAGGTGCAGCCCCCAGGTCGGCCCGAGGGACTCGGTGACGATCGGCCGCGTGTCGCCGGCCGCCGGCGTCGGTGTGACCTGGAGCCAGGTGGCGCCGTCCTTCGACTCGCAAGCGCCCTTGTACAGGCCGGGGTAGGTGAGCCACGAGCTGGCGTGGAGCCCGGTCGCCGCTCCCCGGAAGTACGGCGAGAGCGGCGCGCCGACGCCGCTCTCGAGCGCCAGGCCGGCCGGGTCGGTGCAGACGACCTGCAGGCCCTTTCTCCCCCTCTGGAACGACTGCAGGCTCACGCCCTGCCCGGGGATGGCAAAAAAGGCGTCCGACGGCGGCTGCTCGAGGAACGACGAGTAGGCGATGACGCAGTGCAGCTCGCCCGCTCTCGTGCAGGCCGGGATGTTCTTGAAGCTCGCCCCGACGACCTTGCCGGTCGGGACCTCGACGTTGCCGCCGAGGATGATGGCCGAGAGCATGCGGTGGAGGAGCGACGGGGACGAGTCGACCCGCTGCTCGAGCAGGAGGATCAGCATGGCAGCCCCCTGCGAGTGCCCGATGAAGACGATCGGGCGGCCGTGGTTGTCGTGGTTCAGGTAGTCGGCGAAGGCCGACTCGAGGCTCGAGAGGGCGATGTTCACGTACTTGCGCCGCACGGCGTCGCCTGCCGTCAGGCCCGCCACGGTCACCTGGCGGTACATCGGGGCGTAGACGCGACAGACCGTCGAGAACCTCGACGCCTGCTCCTCGGCGGCGGAGATCTCGGCGGGCTGGATCCGGAGGTCCGAGTTGATCGTCTTCTCCGAGCTCACGGTCGGGTACACGTAGAAGCAGTCCGCCTTCGGCGACTTCGCCGGCGACGCCGCCTGGTAGGTCTCGGCGCCGGTGCCCGACACCGAGGTGGCGTCGAGCGAGGCCGTGCACGGGTCGGGCGAATGGCCGGGCTCGCAGAGCCACACCGTGCTCGAGCCGCTCGGGACCGAGGCCGATCCCGAGCCGGCTCGGGACGACGACTGCGCCGACGCACCGGACGCCGACGAGGCGGCCGGCGAGCATGCGGCGAGCACCACCGCGCAGGCGAGCAGCGCGGCAGAGCCAGCTCCAAGGAGGCGGGTCACGCCGAGGACACTACGCCCGGCGGGGCCGGGTCGGCTATGAACCGCCTGCGGACACCGGTGCCGGGGCGGCGGGGCCGGGTCGGCTATGAACCGCCTGCGGACACCGGTGCCGGGGCGACGGGTGCCGGCGGCGGGCCGGACTCCGCCAGCGGGGCCTGGCGGTGCGGCCTCGCCGTGAAGAACCAGAGCGCCCCGAGCACGAGGATGACGAACATGACGACGAGCGTCATCCAGCCGTAGTTGAACAGCGCCCGCGGGCTCGTCACGGCACCCGGGGCGACGATGTTCACCAGCATGCCGACCCCGTAGATGATCGCCACGATGTAGACGGGGTACGCCCACTTGCCGAGGTCGAAGCCCCGCGGCCGCCAGCCGCGCATGCGGGCGATCAGGGCGGCGATCACCACCATCTGGAACGAGAGGTAGATGCCGGAGGTGGCGAACGAGACGAGGATGAACAAGGCGTTAGTCTTCGCCGGGTAGGTGATGAACAGGAAGTGCAGGTTGTGCGAGGGCGTCGCCCGTGCCAGCAAGGCGAAGAGCGCCGGCAGGACGGCCGCCACGACCATGGCGACGACGGGGGTGCGGAACCGCCGCGAGATCGTCCGGAGCGAGCGGGAGGCCGGCAGCTGGTTGTCGCGGGCGTAGGAGAACAGCACCCTCGACCCGGCCGCCTGCACGGCGGTCCCGCAGGAGAAGAACGCCAGGCAGATCAGCACGAGGATGACGTCGTTCAGCGCCGACGAGCTGATGTTCGACGAGAAGATGTAGGGCACCCCGTTGGTGACGAGGTTCGTCAGGCTGTGGCCCGGGATGGCGAGGGCGAGGGCACCGACGAGGACGAAGGAGGTGATGCCGCCCACCACCATCGTCCAGACCATGGCGCGAGGCACCCGGCGCCGGGCGTCGACCACCTCTTCTGCGACGTCGCCCGCCGACTCGAACCCGTAGAAGATGTAGACGTTGGCCAGCACGGCGATGAGGGCGGCCCCCGGGAACCAGCTGCCGTTGAAGTTGGCCCCGAGCGGGTTGCCGGCAAGGTGGCTCGTGCCGTCGCTCGTCGTCAGGAAGCCGAGCCCGTGGTGGAAGCCTTCCACCGCGAGGAGGATGGCGATGCCGAAGGTGCCGAGGATCTCGACCCACACCCCCCAGCGAGCGATGAAGCCCGTGAGGCGGACGCCGATCGTGTTCATGACCGTCTGCAGGGCGATGAGGATGACCGTGCAGACGAGGATGACGTTGGGGTCGAGCGGGTTGAAGGTCGACCCCGTCCAGTTGTTGATGAGGGTGATGGCGTAGATGGTGACGCCGGTGTCGACCGAGGCCACCGTGATGATGAGCGCCCAGGCGTAGATCCACCCGACCCACCATCCGTAGCCGCGGCCGAGAAGGTGCTTCGACCACTGGTAGAGGGCGCCCGCCAGCGGGTACGAGCTGGCGAGCTCGGCGAACACGAGGGCCACGAGGAGCTGGCCGACGACGACCACCGGGATCGTCCAGATGTAGGCGGGGCCGCCGAGGCCCACGCCGAAGGCGAACAGCGAGTAGATGCCGACGACCGGCGACAGGTAGCAGAAGGCGATCCCGAAGTTCGAGAAGAAGCCGAGCGTCCGCTGCAGCTGCGGCTTGTAGCCGAATTGCCGCTCGAGCTCGGCGTCCTCTCCCTCGAGCACCGGTGCCGCGCCCGGCGTCATGGTGGTGTCGGTCATCGCGCCCCCCTCGTCGACCTCGTCGTCATCCCGGCAGCCGTGCCGCGCCGCTCATCGTCGCCGCCCGAGGGCAGGCGCGCAAGCCCTTTAGCCGGCCGCCCTCACGGATCGGCTGGCGGCGAACCAGTCGATGGTGCGGGCGAGGCCCTCACGAAGGGGCACGAGCGGCAGCCAGCCGAGGGCGGCCGTGGCGAGCGAGATGTCGGGACAGCGCCGCTTCGGGTCGTCACCGGGGAGCGGGGCGAACTCGACCGGGCTGTGCGACCGGGTCAGCTCGAGGACGAGGGCGGCGAGGTCGAGCATCGTGAGCTCCTCGGGGTTGCCGAGGTTGACCGGCCCGGCGAGGTCGCTCCCGAGCAGGGCGATGAGGCCGCCCACGAGGTCCGAGACGTAGCAGAGCGAGCGCGTCTGGGTCCCGTCGCCGAAGCAGACGAGCGGTTCGCCGGCGAGCGCCGCCGTCACGAAGCTCGGCACCACCCGCCCGTCGCCCGCCCGCATGCGCGGCCCGTAGGTGTTGAAGATCCGGGCGATGCAGGCGTTCACGCCGGCGGCGTCCCGGTAGCCCACGGTGAGCGCCTCGGCGAACCGCTTCGACTCGTCGTACATCGAGCGCGGCCCGACCGGGTCGACGTTGCCGGCGTACGACTCGGGCTGCGGGTGCACCGCCGGGTCGCCGTAGACCTCGCTCGTCGAGGCGAGCAGGAAGCGAGCGCCCGAGCCCGCCGCCAGCTCGAGCGCCGCCTCGGTGCCACGGCTCCCGGCCCGGAGGGTGTCGAGCGGCCGCTCCCGGTAGTCCGAGGGCGAGGCCGGGCTCGCCAGGTGGGCGACGGCGTCGACCCGTCCGAGCGCGCCGAGGACGCCCGGGTCGCACGCGTCGCCGACGACGAGGCGGAAGCCCGGGCGGCCCTCGAGGTGCGCCACGCCGAGGCGCTCGGAGCTCGAGAGGTCGTCGACGCAGACGACCTCGTCGCCACGGTGGAGGAGCGCCTCGCAGAGATGGCCCCCCACGAAACCCGCCCCTCCCGTGACGACGACCCTCACGCCCGTCCCCGCTCGTCGCCCGGGAGCGCCGAGCCGGTGGTGGCGGACGGCGCCCGGCGGGAGATGCCGATGCCGGCGTACTCGAAGCCGTGCCGGGCGAGCTCCGCAGGGTCGAGGACGTTCCTCGCGTCGACCACCCGCCGGGCCGCCATGGCCCGACCGACGGCCTCCCAGTCCGACCGGGCGAACTGCGGCCACTCTGTGGCGACGACGAGCACGGCGGCGCCGCGGCAGGCCTCGTAGCGGTCGGCGCACACCTCGGCGTCGAGGCCGAGCGGGGCCAACCGCCCGACGTCGCCGACCGCGGGGTCGAAGGCCCTGACCCGGGCGCCGGCCACCTCGAGGCACCGTGCGACGTCGAGGGCCGGCGAGTCGCGCAGGTCGTCGGTCCCCGCCTTGAAGGTGAGGCCCCAGAGGGCGACGAGCCGGCCGTCGAGCGAGCCGCCGGCCAGCTCGGCCACGCGGCCCGCCACGAGGAGGCGCTGGCGCTCGTTCAAACGGGTGACGGTCTCGAGGAGCTCGAAGGGCTCCGCCCGCTCCCGGGCGGCCGCCGCGAGCGCCACGGTGTCCTTCGGGAGGCACGACCCGCCGAAACCGGGCCCGGGGGCGAGGAAGCCGGCCCCGATCCGCCGGTCCGCCCCGACCGCGGCGGCCACGTCGCCCACGTCGGCCCCGAAGGCCTCGCAGAGGGCGGCGAGCGAGTTGGCGAAGGTCACCTTGGTGGCGAGGAAGGCGTTGGCGGCGTACTTGACGAGCTCTGCCGAAGTCGGGTCGGTGATGATCCGTGCCCCGCCGACGCCGGCGAAGAGCGCCGCCACGAGCTCGGCGGCCGCGATGTCGTCGGCCCCGATGACCACCCGGTCGGGCTCGAGGAAGTCCTTCACCGCCGAGCCCTCTCGCAGGAACTCCGGATTCGTCACGACCGAGACGTCGCCTCGTCCGAGGAGCTCGCGGACGCGTGCGTTCGAGCCGAGCGGGCAGGTCGACTTGGAGAGGACGACGGCGCCCGGCCGGAGCACCGGACCGATCTCGCGGGCGACCGCCTCGAGGGCGCGGGTGTCGAGGTGGCCGTCGGGCCGTGGCGGGGTCTGCACGCAGAGGAAGACGAAGTCGGCGGACCCGGCGGCTTGGCGGTTGTCCGTCCCGAAGGAGAGCCGCCCCGCCGCCAGCCCCTCGGCGAGGAGGTCGGCGAGGCCGGGCTCGAGGAGGGGCGAGCGGCCCGAGGAGAGCAGCTCGACGCGAGTCCGGTCGACGTCGGTGGCGCGGACGAGGTGACCGAGGTGGGCGAGGCAGGTCGCGGTGGTGAGGCCGACGTAGCCGCAGCCGACGACCGCGACGTCGCTGCGCCTCACGTCAGGCCCTCTCGGGCGCCGACACCAGCGCAGCCGCCACCCGCGCGACCGTAATCCGCCCGGGCCCGGATCTAAAGGGGTCGGGCGCCAGCTGCCGCCACCCGAGGGCTGGTCGGCGTCGCCGGGGGTAGACGAAGCGTCGTCTGTCGGTGACAATGACGCGGCGGTCGCTGCAATGACGCCACGACCAGGCATCGCAGGACCGGAGGTTCACATGCGCATCGCGAAGCTGCTCGAGGCGAAAGGGAACGAGGTGGCGACCATCTCGCCGGACGCCAGCGTGGGCGACGCCGTCACGGCGCTCGCCCACCACGGCATCGGGGCGCTCGTCGTCTCGGCAGACGGCCGCCACATCGAGGGGATCCTCTCCGAGCGCGACATCGTCCGCGGCCTCGAGCGCGGGGCGGCCCTGCTCGACGAGCCGGTCTCGGGGATCATGTCGGCGACGGTGCAGACCTGCGCGCCCGAGGACGACACCGACGGCCTCATGAGCGTGATGACCGACAAGCGCATCCGCCACGTCCCCGTCGAGCGCGACGGCGAGCTCGTCGGCATCGTCAGCATCGGCGACATCGTGAAGACGAAGATCGGCGAGCTCGAGCAGGACCGCAAGGAGCTGGTCGACTACATCAACGCCCGCTGAGCCTCGAGGCGGCGCCCCCCGCCGCCCCCGATGCTCACGCTCCGTCACCACTCCACCCGCCGTGCGGACCGCTGTGCTTTCCTGTTTCTGCACGACCGCGGGAGCCGACATGCAGAAACGAGGACGATCGCCCGGCACCCCCTCGCCTCTCGCCGCGGTCCCCGCCCTCCTCCTCGCCCTCGCCCTGCTCCTCCTCGCCGTACCCGCCGCCCCGGCCCTGGCCTCCAGGGCGGCCGGCGCCTGCTCGGGGAGCGGGACGAGCGACGTCACCTGCCCGGTCCAGGTCGGCTCCGCCGGGACGAGCGAGGGGGGCGCCGAGCTGCAGCTGTCGCTCACCCCCGGTGCGGCGCTCTACGCGGTCAGCATGACGGCGTACCCGGAGAACCCCTGCCTGCTCGTGTGCTTCCAGCCGGGATTCGTGTGCCTGAGCCGCAGCGCCTTCAGCGCGCCCGTCACCCCGGGCGGCTGCACCGGCCCCGGCTTCGAGGAGCTCGCCATGCAGGGCCCGGCCGGCGACATCGACGCCGTCGGCTCGTTCGGCACGCTGCGGCGCTCGTTCGTCGCCTCGCTCTCAGGTGAGGTCTTCGTCCAGCTGTCGGTCGAGGCGCAGCAGTGCTCCTCGGCCGGGTGCAGCGGCTCGACGCCCGCCTACGCCGGCTGGCAGTGCGGGTCGGCACCAGGCTGCACCGGCTACTACGGCGACGTCGCGGTCGCCCTCCCGCCGCCGCTCGGCGGCACCGAGAAGCTCCCTCCCCTCGCTGCGACCCGGCACAACGGGGCGCTCGTGCGCAGCCTGCTCGAGCGCGTGGGCCTCGGCTCGCTCGCACTGCAGGCCGACCGGTGCGCCGAGGTCAAGGTGGCCGGGGCCCGGCTCGACGAGGGCGACGCCGACTTCTCGATCTTCCACCGCGACTGGACGGGCTGCCGGACGGGCTCCTTCGGTGTCGTCTACCTGGTCCGCCACGACCGGGTCCTGCTCGTCTCGTCGGTCTGCCACTGCCCGCACGAAACCACCCTCGACGTCGCCTACGACCACCGCTACGCCGGCAGGCACCGGGCGCACTTCCACCTGAAGGGCGGCACCCTCGTCCCGGGCGGCCTCAGGGGCTGAACTGGGTCGCCCGCCGATCAGACGAGGCGGGCGGTCGCCGTCCCCGTCAGCACCTCCTCCCCCCGCTGGTTGCGGGTCGCGACGCTGAGGTCGGCGAGGTGCTCGCCGTCCTCTGCGCGAAGGGCCGTGACGACGGCCGTCGCCGTGAGTGTGTCGCCCGGCCAGACCTGACCGACGAAGCGGACGCCGTAGGACTTCAGCCGTTCCGCCCCGAACCAGTCGGTGAGCACCCTTCCGGTCATGCCCATCGTGAGCATGCCGTGGGCGAACACCGAGGGGAAACCGGCCACCTTGGTGGCGAACACCTCGTCGGTGTGGAGCGGGTTGTAGTCGCCCGAGGCCCCGGCGTACTGGACGATGCGGGTGCGGGTGAGGTCGTCCACGAGGACGAGCTCGCGTGAGTCGCCGACGCTGAGCTCGCCGGCCGGCACCGCCATCACCCCTCACCTCTGTCGGGCACGCGCTCGGTGCGCACCCCGACGGACGTCGCCGTGACGACGAGCTCGCCGTCCTGGTTGCGGTACTCGGTCACCGCCTCGGAGAAGTGCAGGGTGCCGCCGCGCCGGCCCTGTTTCTCCCAGGTGCGGCCGGGACGGGTCGTCGTCGAGAGCACGTCGCCGACGCGGACGAGCCCGTGGTACTCGAAACGCTGCTCGGCGTGAAGCACGCTCGCCATGCCCGGGCCGCCCCCACCGCCGCCGGCTGGTGCGCCTTCGGAGCTCCCGGAGGGCTGCTTCATCAGGCCCGAAGGCGTCGAGCCGGATCCGAACCACGGCTCACCGTCCTTCGGCCTCAGCACGTAGTCCTGGTCGAACTGGGCGCTCGCCTGCACGAAGGTCGGCGGCCCGATGATCCCGCCCACCTCGCTCGACGCGGCGGCGGCCGCGTCGGTGAAGAGCGGGTTCGGGTCGCCGATCGCCCGGGCGAACATGAGGACGTGCCCCTCCTCGATCGGGAATCGCTCGACGGCCATCGCCGCACCGTAGACCGCTCTGCGCGTGCTCGTAGGCTGGAGAGGTGGACCCATCGCGGGCCGGGCGAGGCGAGACGGCGGCGCCGTGCCCCGACGAGGCCTGCATCACCTGCTCCGACGAGGCGGTCCGGGTGCGGGTCGAGACGCTCCTCGACGACGGCCTCGCCCTCGTCGACACGGGATCGGGCCTCGAGGAGGTGAGCGTCGCCCTCGTCGACGTCGCCGTCGGCGACACGGTCCTCGTCCACGCCGGCGAGGCGATCGGAGTGGTCGCGCCGGGGTGAGCGGGGCCGTCCGCTCCCGCATCCGGGTCGAGGGGATCGTGCAGGGGGTCGGCTTCCGGCCCTTCGTCCATGCGCTCGCGTCAGAGGCAGGCCTGAGCGGCTTCGTCGGCAACGACTCGGTCGGCGTCTTCATCGAGGCGGAGGGCCCGCCGGAGGCGGTCGCCCGCTTCGTCGAGGACCTGAGGGCGCGGGCACCCACCCTCGCGGTCGTGGACCGGGTGGCGAGCGAGCCCATCGCCCCGCTCGGCGGGGAGCGGTTCGAGATCATGCCGAGCACGCCGGGCACCGAGGCGGACGCCCTCGTCTCCCCCGACTCGGCCACCTGTGCGGACTGCCTCGCCGAGCTCGCCGACCCGTCGGACCGCCGCTACGGCTACGCGTTCGTCAACTGCACCAACTGCGGGCCGAGGTTCACCATCGTGCGGCGGGTCCCCTACGACCGGGACAACACGACGATGGCGGGTTTCGTCATGTGCGGGGCCTGCCGGCGCGAGTACGAGGACCCCTCCGATCGCCGCTTCCACGCCCAGCCGACGTGCTGTCCCGACTGCGGCCCGTCGCTGCGGCTCGTCGCCTCCGACGGGCGAAGGCTCGACGGCGACCCGGTGGCGGCCACGGCCGAGCTCCTCGGGCAGGGATCCGTCGTCGCCATAAAGGGGCTCGGCGGGTTCCACCTCGCGGCGGACGCCACGCAGGAGGGAGCCGTCGAGCGGCTGCGGAGCCGCAAGCACAGGGAGGAGCGCCCCTTCGCCGTCATGGTCCGCGACCTCGAGGCGGCCCGCCGCCTGGCGGAGGTGGACGACGCCGAGGCGGCGCTGCTGACGGGCCCGGAGCGGCCGATCGTGCTCGTGCGACGGCGCGCCCGGCCGGACCCGGCCCTGTCGGTAGAGGTCGCCCCGCGGACACGAGAGCTCGGCCTGCTGCTGCCGTACACGCCCCTTCACCACCTGCTCGCCGCCGGGCTCGACCGGCCGTTCGTGCTCACGAGCGGGAACGTCTCGGACGAGCCGATCGCCTACCTCGACGACGACGCCGTCGAGCGGCTGGCGGGCATCGCCGACGCCTTCCTCCTCCACGACCGCCCGATCGCCACCCGTACGGACGACTCCGTGCTCCGGGTGGCGCTCGGCTCGACGCTGCCGATCAGGCGGTCGCGTGGTTTCACGCCGCGACCGCTCGAGGTACCGATCCACTTCCGCCGGCCGGTGCTCGCCGTCGGCGCCGAGCTGAAGAGCACGTTCTGCCTCGGCAAGGGGACGAGGGCCCTCGTGTCCCACCACATCGGGGACCTCGAGAACTACGAGACCTTCCGCTCCTTTTCGACGGGGGTGACGCACCTCTGCGACGTCTTCGGGGTCGCTCCGAGCGTCGTGGCACATGACCTCCATCCCGACTACCTCTCGACGAAGTACGCCCTCGACCTCGAGGCATCCGCGCCCGAGGACAACCTCGAGCTCGTCGGGGTCCAGCATCACCATGCGCACATCGCCTCGTGCCTGGCGGAGAACGGATCGGTCGGCCCGGTCCTCGGCGTCGCCCTCGACGGCGCCGGCTTCGGGCCCGACGGCACGATCTGGGGAGGCGAGCTGCTCGTCGCCGACCTCGCCGGCTTCGAGCGGGTGGGCCGGCTCGCGCCGGTGCCGATGCCCGGCGGGGCGAGCGCCGTCCGCCAGCCCTGGAGGATGGCGGCCGCCTACGCCGACGCCGCCCTCGGGGCCGAGGCGGAACGGCTCGAGGTGGCGAGGCGGCACGGGCGGGAGTGGGCGGAGGTCGTGGGGTTGAGCAGGTCCCGGGTTTCGTGCCAGATGACCTCCTCGGCCGGGCGGCTCTTCGACGCCGTGGCGGCCCTGCTCGGCGTGCGGGACGTCGTGACGTACGAGGGTCAGGCGGCGGTCGAGCTCGAGCAGCTCGCCGACCCGCTCGAGGCTGGTCGCTATCCGATGGGCTCGACTCGAGGGAGGCTCCTCGAGCTCTCGGGCGCCGAGCTGGTGGCGGCGGTCGCCACCGACCTCGCCGCCGGTGTCGAGCCCCCGCTCGTCGCCGCCCGGTTCCACAACGGGTTCGCCGCCGCCGTCGCCGGTGCCGCTTCCGAGCTGTGCGCCGAGCGGCGCCTGCGGACCGTGGCGCTCTCCGGCGGCGTGTTCCAGAACGTGCGGCTCCTCACGGCGCTCGTCGCCCGGCTGCGCTCGTCAGGGCTCGAGGTGCTCACCCACTCGAGGGTCCCGCCGAACGACGGCGGGATCAGCCTCGGCCAGGCCGCGGTGGCGGCCGCCAGGGGCGCGACCTGAGGCGCCGAAAGCTCGGGCTCTCATCGCCCAGAGGAGACAGAACCTCGGTCGTTTCGACGCACGGGCGATGAGGACCCGAGCTCGTTTCGAGTGTGCGCCGGGGACATTCCTCTCTGCCAGAGGCGAAGGTCCCCTTGTGGCGGGTGCCCAGTGAGGGACTTTCTCCCCTGGCGCGCGGAGTGGTCCGGGGCGCAGGCTGGGGTCGTGGAAGCGTGCAGGGAGCCGGTGTGACGACCTCGACCGAGGCCGGTCACCGGCTCGTCGCCCACCGGGGCGACTACGTCGTCGAGGCCTGGGCGCCCGGCCGGGCCGGCTGCTTCTGCGAGGCGCTGCGCGGGCTCGTCGAGGAGTTCGCCGTCCCGACCGAGGAGCCGGCCACCCGGACGCTCCCCCTCGCCGCCCCGCCGGGCGGCCCGGAGGACATGCTCGTCGCCCTCCTCGAGGAGGTTGTGCTGGCGCTGGCGGTGTTCTCGGTGGTGCCGGTCCGCTTCCACCTGGTCGACACCGAGGAGGGTGGAGTGGCGGGCGACATGGAGGTCGTGGCCCTGTCATCGGCCGGGCTCAAGGGCGATGTGCCCCGGGCCATCTCCCGCCACGGGCTCTCGATGCACCTCGACGGCGGGTCGTGGTGCTGCCGATTCGTCGCCGAGCTTTGAGGTCGCCTTCGAGCATCCCTAGCGCGGCCCCCTTCCCCGGGGCATGCTGTAGCAAGTCCTGAGCTGGGAGGGGAAATGACCACAGTCAGCGACGTGGCCGGGATCCGAGATATGGAGGCTCCCGAGAGTCACGAGGGGTATTCGCTCGGGCAGCTCGAGCAACGGGGGATCGAGCTCGTCCCCGAGAACGAGCGGCCGATGAAGCCGTCGGGGCTGTTCTGGCTCTGGTCGGGCGCCATCTGGAACGTGGAGTTCCTCGTGTACGGGGCCTTGATCGTGTCCTTCGGCCTCTCCTTCTACCAGGCCGTCGCCGCGATCCTCATCGGGAACGTCTTCTACATGTTCCTCGGCTTCGCGAGCCTGCCGGGGCCGGAGACGGGGACGACGGCGTTCATGGTGAGCAGGGCGCCCTTCGGAAGAAACGGCAACCGGGCGCCCTCGCTCTTCAACTGGATCACCCAGGTGGGTTTCGAGATCGAAGGCATCGTCATCATCGTCCTCGTGGTCGAGGCGATGTTCAGCCGGGAGGGTCAGTCGATCAACACGGTCGGCAAGGCGCTCATCATCATCGGCGCAGTGCTCGTGCAGTTCATCATGCCGTTCCTCGGGCACGCCACGATCAAGACGATCCTCAGGTACCTCTCCTACGTGTTCATCGTCGTCTTCATCATCATGGCCTTCCTCGTCATCCCGCACGCGCACCTGAGTGCGCTGCACGGCGCCCACACGAGCTGGTGGCTCTGGACGACCGGCCTCGTCCTCATCGTGTCGGCCGGCGGCCTCGGCTGGACCGAGAACGCCGCCGACTACTCCCGCTACCTGCCACGTGACACGCCCAAGTCGAGGACGTTCTGGGCGGCGACGCTCGGTGGCGCGATCCCGTCGATCCTCCTCGAGCTGCTCGGTGCCGCCGCGTTCCTCGTGGGTGGCTCAGCCGCCACCGCTGTGACCGGCCTGCCTTCGGCGTTCGCCTCCTGGTTCTTCTGGCCGTTCATGATCCTCGCGGTGCCACAGCTGTTCGCCATCAACACCATCGACATGTACTCGTCGGGTGTGACGCTGCAGGCGATCGGAATCCCGCTCAAGCGCTGGGGCTGCATCCTCGTCGACACGGTCGTGAGCGGCGGGATCACGGCGCTCGTGATCTTCAAGGGGAACTTCTACACCGACCTCGCCGCCTTCCTGAACTACATCGTCATCTGGCTCGGAGCGTGGTTCGGCATCTTCGCCGTCGACTACCTGCTTCGACGGGGCCGCTACGACCGAGTCTCGCTCGCAGCCAAGCGTGGGGGTCTCTACTGGCGAAACGGCGGCTGGAACTGGAAGGCCCTGATCGCCCTGTTCGCCGGGATGTTCGCCGGCATGATGTGGATCGACGCCGCGTTCGACAAGCCCCTCAACTACTCCGGGCCACTGTCGAACGGCACGAACGGCATGGACCTGAGCTGGATCTTCAGCCTGCTCGTCGGGGCCGTCATCTACCTCGTGCTGTCGTACTCGAGCGTCCAGCGCGAGAACGAGCTGCTCCTCACCGGCGGTGGGCTCGCCATGGCGCCTGCAGCGCCGGTGGCTCCTGCAGCGCCGATGGCTCCGGCCGCTCCTGCCGCCCCGATGGCTCCGGCCGAGCCTGCGTCCTCTTCCGACGGGCCCGGGATGGGGGCAGCAGGTGACCCGACGGAGGCGCCACCGGGCTGACGTCTGGTTCAAGACGCACGCGGAGGGCCGCGACGAGAGTCGCGGCCCCTTCCGCGATCTCGGCCGGGCTCGTCCGGAACACGGTCCATCCCTCGGCCTGGATGAGCGTCGCCCGTTCCCGGTCGTAGCGAAAGGCCCTCGTGCCCGAGTGGTAGCGGTATCCGTCGACCTCGAGGGCGAGGCGGTGGGCCGGCCAGGCGTGGTCGATCCGGGCGACGAGGTGGCCGGCGGCATCGCACAGCCTGAACTGGTTCACCGGGGCCGGCAGTCCCGCCTCCTCGAGGAGCCGGAGCAGCCGGCGCTCGGCTGCGCTCTCGACCCGCTGCCCGGCAGTGGCCGCCAGGAGCCGGCGCAGACGTCTCGTGCCCGGCCTGCGCGGCGCCGTGGCGAGGTACCGCTCGAGGGAGGCCACCGTGACCCACCGTCTCGCGATCAGCAGGTCGACGAAGTCGACGAGCTGGTCGTCGGTGAGGCCCGACCCGGCCGCACTGACGTCGACGAGGGTCCGCGCCGGCGACGTCACCGGACAGCCGTCCATCGTCCGGACGTCCTCTGTTCCGAGATGCCGCGTGACGTGGACCACCAGTCCTGCCGGAGCCTCGAGCTGGCGCCGCGAGGTCAGGTGCAGCGGTGGCGCCGTGCCGGGCCCGAACCCGTAGAGGGCGGCCGCGCTGCCGTGTGAGACGGCGGCGTCGAGGTGCCTGGCGATGAGCTGCGCCCCTCGCTTGGGATCGTCGCACGGATCGGGAAGGGCGTACACCCCGCGCCGGACACGAACGAGCGCACCGGAACGGGCGAGCCGCCACAGGAACCGTGGGTCGATCCCCCGGCGACGGAGATCCGCAGCTTCGAGGGTCCCGGACCGGCGCGCCAGGTCGAGGATCTCGCCCGACCTCGCGCTGGAGACCACGAGCCGATCCTGGCAGCGCGCCCTACCGGTCTACCTACCGCCCGACGTGCGAACAATCCCCAGTTCAGGTCGTTCCGGGAGCCGCTCACCGGTCCCGAGCCGCTCCGCGGACTCATCCCTTGGTGACGAACAGCACATAGTGGGCCCGAAGTCACCAAGGGATGAAGCGGGCGAGCCGTCCGAGCGGTTGTCCACAGCCTCGGAGAGGCCGGAGAGGCCGAAGGCGGGCGGGAGCCTGGACCGGACCTGACCGGCCCGGAGCAGGCCCGGATCCCCTACGCCGGGGGCCCGCTCGCCAGGATCAGGGTGACGGTGTGCCGTCCGCCCGAGGAGTCGGTGTAGGCCACCTTCACGCTCTCGCCGGGCCGCTCGGTGCGCACCAGCACGGCCTGGAGGTCCTGGTTCGACGTCACCGGATGCCCGCCGACGGAGGTGATCGTGTCGCCGGCACCAAGACCGGCGCCCGACGCCGGACTGCCCGACACGACGCCGGAGATCGTCGCCCCGGCGACGCCGGCAGGTGACGACTTCGACGCCAGGATCTGCACCCCGAGAAACGCCGTCGGGCCCACGTGCACGGTCCCGGTCGTCCGGCCCGCCTCGATGACGGACACGATCGACATCGCCTTGCCGATCGGCACGGCGAAGCCGGAGGAGCCCGCCGACTGGGCGAACTGGAACGACCCGTTGCCGGCGGTGTCGACGCCGACCACGTCGCCGGAGGCGTTGACCAACGGCCCACCCGAGTCACCTGCGACGACGTCGGCGTTCGTCTGGATCATCCCGGTCAGGCGCTCGGACGTCCCGGTGAGGTCGTCCTGGGCCGTGATGGACTGCCCCGTCGCCGTCACGGTGCCGCCTGCGTAGGTCGGCTCCCCGCCCGCCCCCATGGCGTTCCCGATGGCGACGACCTGGGCGCCTTTCTGGACGGCCGAGGTCGCGAGGTGCACGGTCTGCAGCCCGGACGCCCCGTTGAGCTGGAGCACGGCGATGTCGTTGGTGTTGTCGTAGCCGACGACGTTCGCCGTGTAGGTGCGGCCGTTGCCGATGTCGGTGACGCTGATCCGGGTGGCGCCCTCGACGACGTGGTTGTTGGTGAGCACCTCGCCGTTCGACGTGAGGACGATGCCGGTGCCGGCGCCCGCAGCCTCGCCGTAGTCGATCACGGTGTTGACGTCGACGAGCCCGGGCGACACGCGCCGTGCGATCGAGGCGGCGGCCGCAGGCCCGCCGGAGTTCGTCCCCGAGGACGATCCCGAAGGCGATCCGGAGGAGCCGCCGAAGGGAAGGTCTCCGAAACCCCCGCCCCCGAACGGCAGGCCCGAGGAACCTCCAGGCGTCTGCCCGCTGCCGGACGAGGAGGAGGGCTGGAGGATTCCGTGGCCGACGACCCCGCCCACCGCGCCGGCGCCGAGGAGGGCGAGGGCGAGGACGGCGACGAGGGCGACCCGGGACCGTCGCCGGGGCGGCGGCGCGCCGGTCCACGGAGGTGTCGGACCCTGCGACCAGGCGGCGCCGTAGGGCGGAAGAGGTCCGTAGCCGCCGTAGTAGCCCCAGCCCTGCCCGGTGGCGTCGGGTGCGGGCGCCGGGCCGCCGGCCGGGCCGCCGGCGGGGGCGCCTTCCGCGTCGCCCGCGGCGGCACCCGGTGTGCCGTACGGCGGGGTGTCGGCCGGGGCCCGGTCTGCCGGCAAGCCGTCCGGCGAACCGCCCGTCTGTGTGGCTTCGTCTTGCGATCCGTCCATGTCGCCATCTCCTCTGAAGATCGCTCTACGGCCTCCATCGTGCCGCCCGAGGCTTGAAGATCGGTCCGAGCAATCTGAGCGTTCGCTGGGAAGATGCGAGGCGGACGGCCGCGAAAGGCCCGAGAGGCGCCGCGCGGACCAGGAAAAAGCCACTCAGCGCGTCGGACCGGATGCAAGCGGTAGTAGTCGCGCCGCGCCGCTAGTCGCAGGGAAAACCCCGGTTTACATTGCTGAAGCGGACCCACCCGTGACCATGTGCACGACGAAAGGTGAAGTTCTGATGGACAAACAACGACGGGAAGGAGGCGGCGGTTCCTGGAGTCGTCGGGGCCTTCGCCTGATGATGGCGGCCGGCGTCCTGTTTGCCGCCGCAGAGCTCGTCGCCGTGTCGCCGGCGTTGGGCAATGCCGCCAACCCCGACAACAACACGACCGGCACATTCACGGTCAACGGGGACGGAACGGTCACGGTCAACCTGGCCGGGACCTGGAGCTGGCCCGGACAGGACTGTGCGGGTCGCTACGGCGAGGGCTGGGCGGTCGACTGGTGGGGCGTCAGCTCGAGCCAGACGCCGACGAACCCCTTCAGCCTGACCAACGCCTCGATCGTCACGTCGCCGGGCGTCACCTCGACGGGAACCATCTCGCCGGCCGGGGCGTGGCAGATCAAGAGCAGCGGCAACTGGTTCCACGTGCCCCAGCTCTACGACGGTGAGACCGTGAACTCGTCGGCCACCTGCACCGACACGGGCACCGGCAAGAACGCCACGTCGTCTGGCTCGTGGAGCGCGACGGCCACCTACCCGAACCAGGCGGACATGCCGGCGCAGCTCTGCGTGATCATGTTCGACGAGCACGGCTCGGAGGGCAGCGCGAGCAAGGCCGCCTCGGACTTCGACCCGACGTCGGACGGGGACAACTCGATCAAGACCAACTCGTTCGACCCGACGATGGGCAACGGCTACTGCGTCGTTCCCACCCACAACATCCCGACGCCGATCGGGACCATCGGTGGGATCGGCCTTGCGGCCATCGTGGGTGGTGTCGGCGGGTTCGTCATGTGGCGCCGCCGCAGGACGCCCCTTGCCGTCGGGAACACCCAGAGCTGAGAGATCTCAGGAACAGCTGAACCGTCCGGTCGTGCCCCGGGCGGCGAGTGACTCCCGCTCGCTGCCGGGGGCACGATCGCGTCCGGGCGGCGGCGGACGCCGGCACAGGCCGCCCGCCCGCGCACAGCCGGTCAGCCCCGGTGCTCGCCGACCAGGCTCAGCCACTCCACCCGGCTCGGCTGCGGGACGCCCACGGCCTGGAACGCCGGCATCAGCCGGTTGTGGAGGAACTCCTCCTCATCCGCCTGCGAGTCCCACACCTCGACGACCACGAACTTCCCGCCGGACTCGCCCGCGACGTGGTAGCTCATGTGCTCCGGCCACCCCTCGGCCCCGTCGCCGAGACCCAACTGCTCGTTGACGGCGGCGTACTGCTCGGGACCGACACCGGACGCGAACTCGAGCACCAACAGATCTGCCATGGGTTCCCCCTTGATCGCGCGCCGACCCGCAAGGCACGGCGCTGAGGGGCGTGACCTTACGTGGCGCCCGCGGCCGGGGCAACGCCACGCCCGTGCCACTCGAGACCCACGGGGATAAGAATCGGCCGGTGGCAACTCCCGTGCGCTGCGGCCGATGACGACGAAGTCCTACGACGTCGTCGTCGTCGGAGCCGGCGTCACCGGCGCCTCGACCGCCTTCCACCTCGCCACCTTGCAGGCCGGCCGCGTCCTCCTCGTCGACTCCGGCGCCCCGGGCTCGGGGATGAGCAGCCGCTCGTCGGCGCTCATCCGCATGCACTACACGTTCCCGCCAGAGGTGCAGCTCGCCGTGCGGAGCGACGCCATGTTCAGCCGGTGGACGGAGGTGGTCGCTGCGCCTGCGTTCGTCCGACGGGTGGGTTTCGTGCGGGTCGTGCTCCCCGGCGAGGAGCCGCTCCTGCGGGCGAACGTCGACATGCAGCGGGCTCTCGGGGCGGACACCCGCATCGTCACGGCGGGCGAGCTGGCCGAGCTGGCGCCCGGCCTCAGCACCGAGGGGGTGAGCGAGGCCGCGTACGAGCCGAACGGCGGGTTCGGCAACGGGTCGGTGGTGGCGAGCGACTTCGCCGCTTCCGCCCGCGAGCGAGGCGTCACCGTGCGGTCCGGCGTCAGGGTCACCCGCCTCCTCGACCGCCTCGGTCGGGTCGCCGGGATCGAGACGGACGGCGGCACGATCAAGGCGGGCACGACGGTCGTCGCCACCGGCGTCTGGTCGCCGCCCCTCCTCGAGACGGCCGGGGTGCGGCTGCCGATCGAGTGCGAGCTGCACCACGTGGCGATCCTGCGGCACAAGGGGCCGGGAGCCCCTCTCGCCTGCATCGACTCGACGACGGGCACCTACTTCCGGCCGGAGGGCTCGGGCGAGACGACGCTCGTCGGCTCCTTCGCCGGCGGGCGGCCGGCCGAGCCGGGCGACGCCGACCGCCCGGTCGAGGAGGAGGCCCTGGCCAAGCTCGCGGAGGCCGCCTCGCGCCGGGTGCCCGCCCTCGAGGAGGCCGGCATCGTGCGGGGCGTGCGGGGCGTGTACGACATGACGCCCGACTCGAGGCCGATGATCGGCCGCATCGGCGGGTTGGACGGGCTGGTGGTGGCGGTCGGTTTCTCCGGGATGGGCTTCAAGATCTCCCCGGCGGTCGGTGAGGCGGTGGCGGGGATCGTCACCGGAGAGGGGCCGGACTGGATCGACATGAGGCCGTTTCGCCCGGAACGGTTCGCCGAGGGCGAGCCGATCCGGGCGCCGTTCGCCTACGGGGACGACTGAGTGAGCCTCAGGAGGCCTCGGCCTCCTCGCCCGCGGACCAACGGGCGACCGCGGGGACGCACTCGACGATGCGGGCGCCGTTGGCCGGCGCGTCGGCCGGCTCGACCGCCACGGCGGGCGACTGCCGGATGAAGGCTGCCACCAGCACGAGCGCCGCCAGGGTGAACCCGACCGCCATTGAGAACACGTCGTGGACCCCCCGCAGGAGCGTGGCGTCGGCCGCTCCCGCGCCGATCGAGGCGTGGTGGGTGACGACGCCGAACGCCGTGACCAGCACGGCGAGCCCGAGGGCGGCTCCCATCTGCTGCGAGACGTTGATGAGCCCCGAGGCGGCTCCGGCGTCAGCCGGGTCGACCTCCGAGAGGGAGGCCGACGTCAGGCTCACGAACGAGGTGCCGGACCCGATCCCGACGAGCACGAGAGGCAGCGCGATCGTCCAGTAGGAGCTCCCCACCTGGAGGCCTCCGGCGAGCAGGAGCCCGAGGGTGGCCACGGTGATGCCGGCCATGATGACGAACTTCTCCGGCACGCGCCCGAGCGCCCGGCTCGCCAGCTGGGACGAGAGGAAGACTGAAGCCGGCATGGGGAGGAACGCCACGCCGGCTCGTAGCGGCGAGTAGTGCTGGACGTCCTGCAGGAACTGGGAGAGGTAGAAGAACATCCCGAACATCCCGGCGTACAACAGCCCGCGGGCGACGTTGGCGGTCGTGCGGGTGGCGTGCGCCAGCAGCCGCAAGGGCAGGATCGGCTCGCCGACGGTCCGCTCGTTCTGGACGAAGACGCCGAGCAGCACGAAACCCGCCACGAGCGACACCACCGTGATCGGGGCGCCCCAGCCCTTCCCGCCCGCCTCGACGAGGCCGAGCACCACGCCGGTCATCCCGAGGGTGGACGACAGTGCGCCGCCGAGGTCGAAACGGCCCTCCCGGCGGGGCGTCTCGGCGACGGCCACCCGGCCGACGAGCCACACGACGATCCCGATCGGGACGTTGACGAACATCACCCAGCGCCACGAGACGAGCTCGGTGAGAAGTCCGCCTGCGACGAGGCCGATGGCACCGCCGGCGGCCGAGACGGCCGTGTAGAGGGCGATCGCACGCAGGCGCTCGCGGCCCTCGGGGAAGACCGAGGTGAGCAGCGACAGCGCCGAGGGAGCGGCGAGCGCTCCACCGATCCCCTGCACGGCCCGCGCTGCGAGCAGCATCCAGCCGGCGGTGGCGAGCCCGCCGGCGAGCGAGCTCACCGTGAACACGGCGATGCCGACGAGAAAGGCGCGGCGCCTGCCGGCGAGGTCGCCGGCACGTGCCCCGAGAAGGAGGAAGCCCCCGAAGGTGAGGATGTAGGCGTTGATCACCCACGACAGTCCCGTGGCCGAGAAGCCGAGGCCACGCTGGATGTGCGGCAGGGCGACGTTGACGATGGTGGTGTCGAGCACGACCATCATCTGGGCGGCGAGGATCACGAGGAGGACGACCGAGGGCTGGCGGAGCCGCGCACGGAGGCGCTCGGGCCAGGCGGGCGCCGCCGTGCCGTCGTCCGCGGGGGCGAGGGCAGAGGGGCGCGGCGAAGTAGAGAGTGCTGAGGGCATTGACGACGACCTTTCCGCTGATATCCTGAGCTAAGCGGAAGCTTCCTCCGGTTACTATACGGAGGCAGCCTCCGTTTAGCAACACAATTCCGGAAAAGATCCGAAAGACCGTGGTCAGAGCGAAGAACCTTCACCAGCCGGGCGAGGCGGACGGGGCCATCGGCGCCGACCTGCCCGTGGACGGCGGTGGCCGGCACATGCGCGCCGACGCCCGCCGCAACTACGAGCGCCTGGTGGCAGCGGCGAGGACCATCTTCGCCCGCGAGGGGGGCGGCGCCTCGATGGAGGCGATCGCCCGGGAGGCAGGTGTCGGGGTCGGCACCCTGTACCGCCACTTCCCGACGCGGATCGACATCGTCGAAGCCGTCTACCGGGAGGACGTCGACAACCTCGTGCGGGCAGCCGAGAGCGCCGACGCCGAGCTCGAGCCGTGGCCGGCGGTGGTCGCCTTCCTCGAGGCGCTCGTGCGGTACGCCCGGGGGAAGCGCACCTTCCTCAACGAGCTGCGGGAGTGGGTGGACAAGAACCCCGAGATCAAGGTGCAGCTGAGCGAGCGGATCAACCAGGCGATGGAGCTCGTCATCGGCCGCGCCCAGCGCGCCGGGGTGATGCGGACCGACATCACCGGCTCGGACCTGATGCAGCTGGTGGGCCCGATGTGCGCCAACGCCACGCTCTCGGAGGACCAGAGCAGGCGCCTCGTCGCGATGATCCTCGACGGGTTGCGGCCGCCCGGCTGAGCGGCTGGCAGATCAGCCGCCCGCCAGCGCCTCATCCCGGACGAGATCGGCCGGCTCCGCTTCGAGCACAGCGAGCCGCCGCCCCCTGAGCGAGCTCACGACGGCGAGCTCCTCGGCCATGGCGAGGTCCTCGAGGGTGAGGTCGCGCTCGGCGACGGCACCCTCGTCGAGCAGCCGGCCCCGCTCGACACCCGGCAGGAGGCCCGCCGCGACCGGCGGCGTCCACCAGCGGCCGTCGAGCTTCACGAGCAGGTTGGCGATGGTCGTCTCCGTCGGACGCCCTCGCTCGTTCACGAGCACGACGTCGTCGAAGCCCGGGTGCCGTGCCGCCCGCTCGAGGTAGGGCGCACGGCGGGTGGTCTTGTGGAACATCAGCAGGTCGGACGAGTCGATCGGCTCGTCGTCGATCGCGAGGCGCACCGCGCCGGCGGTGGGCACGGGAGCGACCTCCACCACGACCGCCCCCGACCGGACGAGGCTGAGACGGAGCCGCTTCGGCACCGCCAGGCCGGCGGTGGCCTCCTCGAGGCGCTCCGCCACCTCTGCCCGGTCGAAGGCGAAGCCGAGGCGACCCGCCGAGAAACAGAGCCGGGCGACATGGCGCTCCACGTTGCGGATCCCGAGGCCAGGCACGAAGGCCATGGTCTCGATGAGCTCGAAGGTCTCGGGCCGCTCGAGGATGCGGGCCTTGAGCCTGACCTCGTGTCGTTCCAGCCGGGCGTCCGAGCCCCACGTGATGCCGGCGCCGGTGCCGTACTGGGCCTCGCCGGACCGCCGGTCGACGACGACGGTGCGGATGGGCACGCCGAACCTGGCACGCACCCCTTCGCCCGGAGGCGCCACGAAACCCACCGCCCCGCAGTACACGCCGCGGGGCGACTGCTCGAGCTCGGCGATGAGCTCCATCGTGCGACGTTTCGGGGCGCCCGTCACCGAGCCGGAGGGGAAGAGCGCCCGGAACACGTCGACGAGCCCCGTGCCAGTCCGAGGCCGGGCCGAGACCGTCGAGGTGAGCTGCCAGAGCGTCGGGAACCGCTCGAGGCTGAAGAGCGACTCGACCCTGACGGACCCCCACTCGGCGATGCGCCCGAGATCGTTGCGCAGGAGGTCGACGATCATGAGGTTCTCGGCGCGCTCCTTCTCGGAGGCGTGGAGCGCATCGGCGAGCGCCTCGTCCTCGGCCTCGTACCGCCCCCGCCTCGCCGTCCCCTTCATGGGCCGTGTCGTGATCCGGTCGCCGCTCCACTCGAAGAAGAGCTCGGGCGAGGCGCAAAGCACGGCGAAACGGCCCGTGTCGAGCGCCGCGCAGGCACTCCCCCTCTGGGCGAAGGCCAGCCCCGCGTACGTGGCCGGGAGGTCGCCCGCGACCCGCGCCCGCAGCCGCGTCGTCACGTTGCACTGGTAGGTGTCACCGGCGGCGATCCAGTGGCGCACTCGTTCGACGGCGGCCTCGAAGTCCGCGTCGGTGGACTCGGAGCGCCACACGGGCACCGGCGACTCACTGGTCGCAGGCGGCCCCACGGGCTCGCAGCGCTCGGCTTGCCGGAAGATGGCGAACCAGGCCGCAGGGAGGTCGGCGAAGGGCCGGCCCGCCGACGGGAGGCGCACCGTCAACGACGGGTCGAGCCCCGGCGCCGCTTCGTAGGAGACGAAACCCGCCGCCCACGCTCCGGCCACAGCCGCCCTCTCGACCCTTCGGAGGGCGGCAGCGACGTCGTCGGCGTCGGTCGCCTCGATCACGTCCAGCGGGTCGTGAAGGACGAGGGCGCTCCCGGCGACGAAGTCGTCGAAGCGGGCCTGCGGCGCCCCGCCCTGCGTCAGTCCCGAGCCGTCGATCCGGCCATGATCGCGCCGCTCAGCGTGAGAGCGCCGGTGCGCTCGCTCAGGACCCGTTCGCAGGAGGGCTGGTGGCCGCCGTCCTCGGTCGCGCCGCGTCCCGCCGGAGCCAGATCACGTAGGCGACCACGCCCACGAGGGTCGGGAACAGGTAGGTGGACGTCCGCCAGACGAGGTCCGCCGCGAGCGCACTGGACGTCTTCGCCCCGAATGCGGCCAAGGCTCCGATGAACGCCGAATCCACCGTGCCGAGCCCCCCCGGGGTGATCGGGAGGGCGCCGGCGAGCCGGGCCATGGAGAAGGAGGTCAGCACGGCGACGAAGCTGACCCGGCCGGCGGGGATCCCCACCGACCGGACGACGAGAAGGACGAGGGCGATCGCCACCAGCTGCGCGCCAAGTGCTGCTCCTGTGAGGAGCCGGCCTCGGCCGCGCACGGTGTCGACGGTCTGCGCACGGAAGTCGAGGGCGGCTCGTTCGATGCGATCGCTCGCCGGTCGGTGCCGACGGGCGCCCAGCCAGTTGACGGCCCTGTCGGTGCCGCGGCCGAGCCGCCGGGCGACCGTCTCCGATCGGAACGTCAGCCAGAGGCCGACGCCGGCGACGACCGCGATCGCCGCACCGACGCCGGCGGCCACGACAGCGGCCTCGGGTGGGTGCGCCGTCAGGGCAAGAAGGCCGACTGCGACCACGGGCAGGACGAGCTTGGCTGCCACGTTCCAGACTCCGGTGACGACGACGGCCGTCGAGATGCCCTCGTCGGAGAAGCCGAAGGAGGCGAACATCCTGTACGACACGGCGATGGCCACGGCGCCTCCGGCCGGCACCGTGCTCGCGATGGCCGACGTGGTCTCGATCTGGACGAGTCCGTCGCGAAGTCGGAGGCCGGGGAGGGCGGCCTGGTAGATCCAGACGGCGGAGACCTGCGCGACGACGGTCGCCACAGCCAGGCCGAACCACCACAGGGGACCGATGCGGGCCGCAGCCCGCCAGGCGTCCGAGTAGCTGGCGAACTGCGGGAAGGCACCGACGAAGATGCCGGCGAGCACCGCGACAGCCGCGGCGATGCGGAGGTTACGTCGCCGCCGGGAAGGCGTCGGCGGGCGAGACGTGCTCGAGCCTCGGCTGGTCTCCTCTTGCCTCCCGGGCATGCGCTGTGACGCTCAGCGATGAACGCAGCTCACTGCCCGTCGCTGTGACGACGGAAGTGAGCTGCCCTGCGCTGAATCCGCCGCGCGGATGCGTCGCGGCTGGCACGGACCGGGTGCCGGTGAACCTTGTAGAACTCGTACTTCGCGGCTTCTGCGAGGACGAGGTAGACGGCGACCATCCCGAGCAGCGCCGCGAAGTACCCGGCCGGGAGCGCCGTGAAGCCCAGCGTCTTGGCCAGCGGTGTGGCCGGAAGGGCCACCCCGATCGCCACGACGGCAAGGGTGGCGACGAGCATCGTCCTGCTCGGGTGGCTACGGAAGAACGGCGTCCTCCGGGTCCGGATGACGAAGATCACGAGCGTCTGGGTGGCGATCGACTCGACGAACCATCCGGTGCGGAACAACACGGGGCCGGCGTGGAACACCTGCAGCATCAGGGCGAACGTGATGAAGTCGAAGATCGAGCTGATCGGCCCGAAGAAGACCATGAAACGCCGAATGAACCCGACGTCCCAGTGCGACGGTCGAGCCAGCTGTTCCTCGTCGACCCGGTCGGTGGGAATCGTCATCTGGCTCGAGTCGTAGAGCAGGTTGTTCAACAGGATCTGAGAGGGAAGCATCGGCAGGAATTTGAGGAAGGCGGACGCCGCTGCCGCACTGAACATGTTCCCGAAGTTCGACGACGTGCCCATCAGGACGTACTTGATGGTGTTGGCGAAGATCCGCCGGCCTTCCACCACGCCGTCGGCGAGAACGTCCAGGTCCTTCTCCAGAAGGATGATGTCTGCGGCGTCCTTCGCGACGTCGGTCGCCGAGTCGACCGAGATCCCGACGTCGGCGACGTGAAGGGCGAGGGCGTCGTTGACGCCGTCGCCGAGGTACGCGACGTCGGCGCCGGCGCCGTGGTGGGCTCGGATGACCCGGCTCTTCTGCTCGGGGCTCACGCGCGAGAAGATCGTCGTGGCAGAGATCCACCCCGCGAGTGCCTGATCGTCGAGTGCGTCGAGCTCCTCGCCGGTCATCGTGCCGGCAACCGGCAGGCCGAGATCGCGACAGACCTTCTCCGCCACCATCCCGTGATCGCCTGTGACGATCTTCACCGTGACGCCGAGGCCTGCGAGCCGCTCGAGCGCGGCGGCCGCCGAAGCCTTCGGTTGGTCGAGGAACACGAGGAAGCCGGCAAGGCAGAGCTCTGCCTCATCACCTGGCATCACCGTCGACAACTGCGAGGCAGGCCGAGTCGCCACTGCCACGATGCGGCTGCCCGCCGCGAGCTCACGGTCGAGCACCTGGCGGGCGGCCGGGGGGACCGCTACACAGCAGTCGAGCACGCCCTCGGGAGCGCCCTTTGTCACGAGGGTCCTTCCGTCCGGCCCGTCCACCAGCACCGAGACGCGCCGGCGGTCGTGGTCGAAGGGCGCCACGGCGAGCTGGTGGTAGTCCGCGAGCGACACCGTCGCCGCGTCGGGTGCGTCCCATAGGGCGGCGTCGAGGGGGTTGCCGCCCACGGCCTCGCCAGCTTCCCCTCGTGCCTCGTTGCAGAGGAGCCCGAGCAGCAACACCTTGGAGTCGGCGGTGCCGTCGGCCGCCAGCGCGGAACGGAAGGTGATGCGGCCCTCGGTCAGGGTGCCGGTCTTGTCGGTCAAGAGGAGCTCGATGTCTCCGAGGTCCTCGATGCAGACGAGCCTCTTCACGAGCACCTTCCTGGCGGCGAGCCGCCGCGAGCCCGTGGCCAAGCTCGTTGTCACCACTGCCGGGAGCAACTGGGGCGTGATGCCCACCGCGATGGCGAGCGAGAAGAGGACGGCGTCGATGATCGGCCGTGAAAGGACGAGGTTGATCACGAAGATGCTGGTGGCCAGCACCCCGGCCACCTTGGCGAGCAGGAGTGAGAACTTCCGCAGTCCCGCCTGGAACTCCGTCTCTTCCTGCTGGGTGCCGAGCCCGGCGGCGATCTTGCCGAACTCCGTCGTCGCACCTGTCGAGACGACGATCGCCTCTCCCGAGCCGGCATGGACGATCGTCCCCATGAAGGCGCACGACGAGAGGTCGCCGAGGCCGGCCGACGAGCGCACCGGCTCGGTCGACTTCTCGACCGGCACGGACTCGCCGGTGAGCACGGACTCGTCGCACTCCAGCGCGGTCGCGGCGACCAGGCGGACGTCGGCCGCGACCATCGAGCCCATCTCCAGGCGGACGACGTCGCCCGGCACGAGCTCGGTGACGGCGCACGACCGCCAGTCGCCGTCCCGCCGAACCACGACCCGATGCTGGAGCTGCTCGTGGAGCGCCGCCGCGGCCAACGCTGCTCGGTACTCGTTCACGAAGCCGAGCAGGACGCTGATCGACATGATGACGAGGATGATCACCGCGTCGGTGCGGTCGCCGACGAACAGCGACACGACTGCGGTGACGAGCAGCAGCATCAGGAGCGGGCTCCGGAACTGGCTCACCAACACCGACAAGGGCCGCGCCCGGTTCGAGCGAAGGGCGTTCGGTCCCGTCTCGGCAAGCCGTTTCGCCGCCTCGAGCGAGGAGAGGCCCTCCTCGCTCGACTGAAGGCGTTCGGCGACGAGGTGCTGGTCGAGACCAGCCGCCTCTCGCAGCGTGAGCGGCTGGAGGCGATCGGGCGGACCGCTCGTCTTCGGTTCCCTCGGTCCGGACCGCCGCAGCATCTGTCACCTCACATGCGGTACCGCGGGAGATCGAGCCGCGCGCCACCGCGCGGTGACCTCAGCCTTTGAAGTCGTCCTTCAGCTCGTCGGCCAGCTCGTCAGCCGTCGCATCGACGACGTGCTTCAGGGTCTTTGCCGCGTGGGTGACCGCCTTGTCGAACGCCTTCTCGAGCGTCGGCTCGCCGACCATGATCAGGCCCGCCTCGTCCGACGTGAGCTCGGTGGATACCTCCTTCAGCTCCTTTCGAGACAGCGGACCGAAGCCAAGCACCTCCGGGATCACTCGAACCATGGGACGATCCATCCGTTTGGCGACGTGGAGCTTGCCGTTCTCGGTGGTGACGACTGCGGCGTCGAAGGTCCCGATGAGGTCGTGCTTGTGCATCTGCTCGATGGCATCGAGATCGGCCTTCGCGGATTCGACGTCGCCGTAGACGGCGACGAACACTGCCAGGTCCTTTTCCTTGGCCATTGTCGGCCTCCTCGGCTGGGGCCGACGCGACATCGGCCCTGCATCTCGGATGGTACGAATCGGCTCGCTCTCCGCTAGGGCCAAAGGTCCAATCTGCTCGGACGTCGCCTTGGCACCGGTCGGGGTGAGGAGGTCTCGCTGAGGCGCTTGGTGGTAGCGGCGCCGGAAGAGGGCGTAGGCGAGCGGACCGCTGAGGGTCGGCAGCCAGTAGGAGGCGAGGCGGTAGGCAAGCGTCGAGAGGACCGCCTTCGAAGCAGGAACGGCAGCCAACACGAGCAGGCCGGTGAGACTGCCTTCGACCAGTCCGAGGCCGCCGGGCGTCACCGGCAGCAGGGCGAGGACGGCGGTCGCCGCATAGGCGATGAGGACGAGCCACGGCTCGGGCCGTGTCCGGGTCGCCACCAGCATGGCGAGCAGGCAGAGGAAGTCGAACCCGACGCGCCCGACCGCGTACAGCAGCGCCTCCCACCACTTGGCTGCGAGGGCGGCGCGCGTCTCGTTCCGTTGTGCCACGAGCCGCTCCGGTAGGCCGCTGACCGGTCGCCTGTGGCGCAGCACCCGGTTGTGCGCGCCTTGGACGAGTCGCCCGACCAGCTGAAGCGGCCAATCGGCCTGGAACATCACGAACGCGGCGGCGACGTAGAGGGCGAACATGCCGAGGCCGAGGAAGGCAAGGTGGAGAAGCCCTCGGCTGACGGGCAACCCGGCCAGGATCGCCGGCAGCGCCAGGAGAGGCAGCGCGAGAAGGCTCCCCGTCTGCAGCAGCGCCGTGGCCGTGAGCCCGCTGACAGCATCGCTTGTCTCGACTCCGGCGGACGAGAGCATCCGAAGCTCGACGGTGGCTCCCGTCGCATCCGCCCCAGGGAAGACGTTGGTGACGGCGTTGCCGACGAGCCCGCTCGTCACGACGGGGAAGACGGCTCTCGTGCGAAGCGCGATCCGTTTCAGCATGAAGGTGCAGGCGAACGAGGCCACCTCTGCGAGCACGCCCACGGCCGCCCACGCGGGACGGAGGGAGGAAAGGCGCGGCCAGGCGCCGAAGACCTTGATGAGCACCGGTGCGAGCACGTAGATGACCACACCGCTCAGAAGGACCGGGGCGGCCTTGCGAACGACCGCCCGCCAGGTCGACGTGTCGTTGCCCGGCTCGTCGTCGGGGATCGTCGTGGGCTTGGGCGGCTCTGGCGTCGTCATGTCGTCCTGCTCGTCGGCCCGCCGGCGCCGAGCTGCCCGCCGAGATCGGCGTCAGGCGCCAAGAGCCGAGGCGTGCTCGATCACCCGTGACTCGAGTCGCCGGAGCTCCCCGGCGGCGATTCATGCCGGCGAGACTTCGAACCACGGGGGTGAGAGAGGCTGGCCGACTCCGTGGGCCGTCGCCGTGACCGCGGCGCGACCACGCCTGTCAGAGGTGCCAAGACGCCTCCTTCCTCGCCCACCAATTCTGCACCGTGCGACGAGCGTGCGCCGGGGGCCGGTGTGCGATCCTTCTGGGTTTCCTCGGAATCGGCCCGGCGTCGGACCTGTTTGAATAGCCGCCGTGCACATCTCCGCCCGCGTCGAGTACGCGCTCCGGGCGCTGTGCACCTTGGCGGCGGGCGACGGCGCACCCCTCACGGCCGAGGAGCTGGCGAACGCTCAGACACTTCCGGTCCGGTTCCTCCGGGCGATCATGAACGACCTCCGGCGAGACGGGATCGTCACGAGTCAGCGGGGCAACGAAGGCGGCTACCAGCTCGCCAGACCGGCAGCCGACATCACCATCGGGGAGGTGTTCAGGCGCCTGGAGGGTCCGCTCGCGGAGGTGCGGGGACTTCGGCCCGAGGCCACGAACTACGAAGCGGCCGCCGAGCACCTCCAGACGGTCTGGGTCGCGGTGCGAGCGACTCTTCGCGACGTCCTCGACCGCGTGACGCTCGCCGATGTGGTGGCGGGCGAGCTCCCTGCCCACGTGCGCCATCTCGTCGAACAACCGGACGCCTGGCAACCGCGCTGAGTTGGCGCGACCGCCCGTCGCGCTGAGAAGACCAGATTCCGGCGCAGAAAGTCCAGGTGGTGCGCTATTGCCTCTATTCCGCTCGCAATACTTGACTACCCTCCAAATTCGCCAGTATTTTCATCGATCGAATAGTTAATGAGCCACCGCCACCTTGTCAGCGGAGGCTGAGCTGACTGGAAGGAGCTCTTGTGGCGAAGACAACGCGGGGGATTGTCCGGAGGGTGCTCGTCGTGGGTGCCATGGCCGCTGCAGTGGCGGCGAGCATGGCGGTGTCCGGCAACGCCGACGCCCAGACGACGACCGCTGCCAACAACATCATCGTCGGCAGCGGCTCGCAGACCGCCTACAGCTTGATGGTCTCGCTCGACTCGCTCTTCAACGCGTCGCCCGGCTGTGCCCTGCTCGCGACCTCCGGCACCCAGCCGCTCAATTTCAGCTGCCCGTCGGGTACCTCAGGGCTGCCCGCCGCGAACGGCGAGAACCCGACGAACGACGTCGCGGTCGAGGAGCCCCCGCTCGGCGGCAAGTACGGCCTCCAGCAGCTCGAGGACCAGGGCTCGGGCGTCTCGACGCAGACCGCCCCCATCAGCTACGCCACCGGCCCCCGCGGCCCGCTCTCGACCGACCCGCCGGGGCTGAACTTCGTCACCTACGCCCTTGACGGCGTGGACTGGTTCCACTGGACGGAGGTGAAGGGCAAGGCGACGCCCTCTGCCAAAGTCACGACCCTCACCAACGCTCAGCTCGCCGCCATCTGGACAGGACAGGACACGAACTGGGACCAGGTCGGCGGCAAGAACGCCCCGATCGACGTCTACGTCACCAACTCCGGCTCGGGCCTGCTGTCGCTGTGGGACAGCGACCTCGGTGGGATCAACGCCCAGCAGTACGTGATCTCGAAGGGCACGGCGTACGCCGACACCCACGTCATCGAGCAGAACGAGGACGCCTCGATCATCGCCAACGGCGACGAGGCCAACGCGATCTTCTTCCTCTCGGTGGGCCGCTACCACCAGACCTGCGCCACCGTGTGCGGGGGGACCAAGGTCCCGGGCAAGGGAGCGTCGACGACCGCACTCGGCGAGATCAACGGCGTCGCCCCGACGAGCGCCAACATCTTGAGCGGGAGCTTCAGCTTCCTCGTCCGGCTCTCGAACATCTACTCGAACGGGACGAACTCGAACATCCCGGCTGCGACGCAGGCCACGCTCAACTTCGCCAGTGAAGACGGCTTCCTCTGCAAGCCGCAGGTGTCTGGCGGCAAGGCCATCATCGACCCGAACACCGGCGTCAGCTACCGGACGGAGATCGACAACTTGATCAAAGCCGCCGGCGACGTGCCCCTCCCCCTCCAGACCCATGGTGAGGGCGTGGTCGACGCACCGGCCTCGCTCTCGGCGCCGTATTCCGCCTACGACTCGTCGGGCACGAACCCGGAGGGCTACTGCCTCGTCACGACGACCGACGGGAACTGACGCCAGGCATTGATGGGCAACCTCCCGAGCGGCGCAGCACCGAGGCTCGTCCGCACCGAGCACCGGCTCGACGACCAGCTCTTCCGTAACGGCGTCCGTGCCGTCGCCGGCGGCTCCTTCCTGCTGCTCGTTCTCATCGGGCTCTTCCTCTTCCTGAAGGCGCTCCCGGTCTTCAGGAGGGAAGGGTTCTGGCACTTCCTCACGAGCACCGGCTTTCAGCCGATCGGCCCTCACCCGAGCGTCGGGGTGGCGGCGCTCCTGTTCTGGACCGTCGTGATCGCCGTGATCGCCATCGTCATCGCCGTCCCGGTCTCGGTCGGGACGGCCGTCTTCATCACCGAGTACGCCCCCCCTGGGTTGCGGAGAGTGCTCACATCGTTGATCGACCTGCTGGCGGTCGTGCCGGCGGTCATCTTCGGTCTGTGGGGCTTCTACATGTTGCAACCGAACATGGCGGGCTTCGCGGCGTTCCTGTCAGCCCATCTGTCGTTCATCCCGATCTTTCAGACGTCGTCGTCCATCTTCAAGGCGTCGGCGTTCATCGCCGGGGTGCTCGTCGGGCTGATGGTGGTCCCGGTGATCACCTCGATCGCCCGCGAGATCTTCTCGCTCACCCCGCAGGGTGAACGGGAGGCGGCCCTCTCGCTCGGTGCCAGCAAGGCGGCCGTCGTCCGGCGGGTCGTGCTCCCCTTCGCCAGGGAGGGACTCGTCGGCGCCGTCATGCTCGGGCTCGGCAGGGCGATGGGAGAGACGATCGCCGTCGCCCTCATCGTGTCGCCGATCTTCACGATCTCCCCCCGGATCCTGCAGGCGGGGGCCAACCCGATCGCACCGTTCATCGCCACCCACTTCGGCTTCGGCGGCAAGCTCGGGCTTGCCGGACTGGTGGGCGCCGGCTTCGTCCTCTTCTGCTTCACGCTCGTCGTCAACCTCGCCGCCTCGGCCGTCGTGAACAGGTCCCGCACGAGGAGCGTGGCCTCATGACCGACACGCTGGTTCCTGCCACTCGGCCCGTCGCGCCCAACTTTGTCGAGGACGGGGGAGGGGCGCCGAGGCCCGCCAAGCGCCCACCTCTTCGGGCGCTCGCCCGCCGTCGGCCGCGGCACTTCCACCTCGCCGACGCCCTCGTCCTGGCCGGGTCGCTCGCAGCGTCCATGAGCCTCACTTGGGTCGTCTTCTACCAGCTCACCTTCCTCGCCGGAGCCTCCGGCTACCTCATCTGCAGCGGGCTCGCCTTCCTCGCCATCTACTACGGAGCCAACCGCTACCTGTTCGGTGCGTCGGCTGCCGCCGACCGGGTCGTCGCCGCGCTCGTCACCCTCTGCGCAGGTGGCGTCGTGTTCGCCCTCGCACTCGTCGTCGGCTTCCTCGCCGTGAAGGGATACCACCTCGTCAGCTGGAGCTTCCTCACCCACGACCAGAAGGGAGTGGGGGAGCTGGCGAGCGCGTCGAGCGGTGGCATCAGCCATGCCATCGTCGGGACGCTCGAGCAGGTCGGGCTCGCCGTCGCCATCGGCGCGCCGGCGGGTGTCATCACCGCCATCTTCCTCAATGAGGTGAAGGGCCGCTTCACACGGGCGGTGCGAACGGTGGTGACCGCGATGAGCGCCCTCCCGTCGGTCGTCGCCGGACTGTTCATCTATGTCGTCGTCGTGGTCGGGCTCGGCTACCACTACCGCGGCTTCGCCGGCTCGCTCGCCCTGTCGATCATGCTGCTGCCGAACGTCACCCGTACGACCGAAGAGGTGCTGAAGGTCGTGCACGACTCGCTCAGGGAGGCCGCCACGGCCCTCGGGGCACCGCATTGGCGAACGGTCTGGTCGGTCGTGCTCCCGACGGCCCGGAGCGGGCTCGCTACGGCGGTGCTCCTCGGCGTCGCCCGCATCGTCGGTGAGACGGCACCGCTCATCATGACGGTCTTCGGCAACACGGTGATGAACGCCAACCCATTCGCCAACCGGGGCCAAGAGGCGCTCCCGCTCTTCATCTTTGACAAGGCGCAGTCCTCCCAGGCGGCCGACATCGAGCGAGCCTTCGCCGCCGGCCTCGTCCTCGTCGTCTTCGTGCTCGTGTTCTTCGTCCTCGCCCGCATCATCGCCGCGATCCGGCCGGGGACCCTTGGGATCGTGCGTGACCGCCTCCGAGTGCGCCCGAAGGAGGGCCTCGCGTGACCATCGCTCCGCCCTCGCCCTCGGCCGACGAGGAGGTTCGGGCGCGAACGAGTGCCGGCTTCGGCGGATCGGTCGGAGGCAGCCCAGGGGCCCCGGCCCGAGCGGCCTCGCTCGTCGCAGAAGAGGTCTCGGCGTGGTTCTCGGGCCGCCTCGTCCTCGAGTCAGTCTCCCTCGAGATGCCAAAGAGCCACGTCTCTGCCCTCATCGGCCCGTCCGGCTGCGGCAAATCGACCTTCCTTCGCATCCTGAACCGCATGCACGAAGTCGTGCCCGGGGCAGAGCTCGGCGGACGGGTGCTCCTCGAGGGAGAGGACATCTACTCCCCCGACAGGCGGGCAACCGAGGTGAGGAAGCGCATCGGCATGGTCTTCCAGAAGCCGAACCCGTTCCCCGCCATGACGGTCGAGGACAACGTGCTGGCGGGGCTGCGCTTCTCGGGAACGAAGGTGCGAGACAAGAAGGCCGTCGTCCAGCACATGCTGGAGCGGGCGGGACTGTGGAACGAGGTGAAGAACCGCCTGAGCGCTCTTGGCGGCGAGCTGTCGGGCGGACAGCAGCAGCGTCTCTGCATCGCACGGGCCCTCGCCGTCGGTCCCGAGGTGCTCTTGATGGACGAGCCCTGCTCGGCCCTCGACCCGTCCTCGACGAGGCGGATCGAAGAGACCATCCGAGAGATCAAAGACGACGTGACGGTCGTCATCGTCACCCACAACATGCAACAGGCCCAGCGCGTCGCCGACCAGTGCGCCTTCTTCCTCGCGGCAGAGAACAGCCCGGGCGCCATTGTCGAAGCAGGCCCGACCGAGCAGATCTTCGAGAACCCGCGAGACGAGAGGACGGCGGACTACGTCCATGGTCGATTCGGCTGAGACCACGACAGCGGTGAGAACCGAATGAAGAACAGGGCCGCGGCCCGGGCGAGACGCCTCGGCGCCGCCGTCCCCGTCGTCTCCTTCGGCTTCGGACTCGTCCTTCTCGCCGCCCTCTTCCGGCCCACGCCGGCGCTCGCCTCCGGTCCCGAGATCACAGGCGGCGGCTCGAGCTATGCGGCAGTCGCGATCAACCAATGGGTCGCACAGGTCTCGAGCCTCTACGGCGACTCTGTGAACTACGGCACGTCCTCTTCGGTCATCGGCCTCAACGAGTTCGCCCAGCAACAGGTCGACTTCGGCGCCTCCGAGATCGGCTACAGCACCGGCCAGGCGCAGTACACGCCGAAGGGCCACTACCAGTACCTTCCGGACGTCGCCGGGGCGACCTGCCTCATGTACAACCTGGCGGGGCGCCTCGGGAACCAGATCACGACGCTCAAGCTGACACCTGCCGTGATGGTCGGGATCTTCACCGGAACGATCACGAACTGGGACGACCGCCAGATCGCAGCCGTCAACCCTGGCGTCGAGCTTCCCGACAAGCCGATCGTCACGGTCATCCGGAGCGACGCCTCGGGAGAGAACTACCTCTTCTCGCAGTACCTCGGCTACATGGAGCCGAGCGCCTGGGACTCCTTTACGGCGACGTTGAAGCTGCCGTCGAGCGCTCAGGCGATCTGGCCCTATCCGCAGGGCTCAGGCGACTATGGGAAGTACAACTTCGCGAACTGGGTGTCCCAGAGCGGCTCCGACGGTGCCTCGAACTTCACGGCCGCCACGGCTGGCGCCATCACCTACGTCGAGACCGCCTACGCCATCTTGCACCACGAACCGTGCGCCTACGTCCGCAACGCGTCGGGCAACTGGGTGGCTCCGTCCGAACTGACAGACGCGGTCGGCCTCGAGCGGGCGCAACTGCTTCCTGACCTCGAGCAAAAGCTGTGGGGCGTCTACGCGAACCCCCTGCCGAACGCCTATCCGATCTCCGCCTACTCCTACCTGATCACACCAGACGGGCCTGGCTCGATGTCGCGGGCGAAGGGAGCCGTCCTCGGGCGGTTCATCCGCTTCTTCGCCTGCACCGGGCAACAGGCGGCCGGAGAGCTCGGCTACTCGCCGTTGCCGCCCAACCTCGTCGACGAGGACTTCGCGGCGATCAACCGGATCCCGGGCGCCGCCCGCGCACCGACGACGGCGACGGCAGCCAACTGCAAGAACCCGTACGTGGACGGCCAGACGCCGCTCCCCGGTGAGCCAGCGGTGAGCGGCGCGCCGTCCAGCTCAGGAGGATCGGCGCCCTCGAGTGGCGGCGGTCCGCAGAGCTCAAGCACGGGACCGGTCGGCGGCAGCAGCCGATCCGGCGCCCACCGGGCAGCCGCTTCCACGTCGAAGAGCTCGTCGGGTGGCGGCAGGCTCTTCGGCGGCACCTCGGCCCCCGCGGGCCGGGCGACCGCCGTCGCGGAGGGTCTCTGGCCGGGTCAGGACATCCTCCCCGGAACCCGGGCCGGTACGACGCTCCCGAACGGCCAGGCATTCGGCACCGAGCTCGCCAGCGAAGGCATCTCCATCCTCGGGGTGCGGTTGTCGCCCGGTCTCATGGCGCTCTCGGTGCTCGGCCTCCTCCTCTTGCTGGCTCTCCCACCTCTGGCGTTCCGGCTGGCGCGGAGGCTAAGCACGTGAGGAGCCGCGCTCGCCGACTTCTACGGGCGCCTCTCGTGGCGGGCGTCGCGGTGGCGGCACTGGCGCTCGGCATGCTCTCAGCCGGAGCGAGCCGGGCCGCGGCGACGACGCGCCTCGCCGAGGCCGGGCTCACAGCCGGAGGCCACTGCATGCCCGGGTCGACCTGCATCACCATAGAGGCCGCCTGCCCGTCGAGGCGCCAGTGCCCGACCGTCACCGCCGAGCCGACGACAGAGCTTCAGATCGACCAGTACATCTACCTGCGACTGGCTCACTTCCCGGTGGACAGCACTGCGGAGATCTACTACTGCTCCGACCGGGCGCCTCTCTCGGTGGCACGGCCGCCGAGCTGTCAGCTCGCCGGGCAGGCGACCTTCCAGTACCCCTACGAGGTGCTGCCGGTGTCGAGCAGCGGGGCTGCCTCGACGAGCTTCCACGTCCAGCTGCGACCGAAGACACCGGGCGACCCGGCCTTCAGCGGCGAGATCCCGGGCGACGACACGGCTCCGCACACCGCCTTCTTCTGTGACGACGGCGCCAATCCCTGTTCGATCGATGTCGTCGACCCGTCCCTCCTGCCGGCCTCGACACCCCCCGTCCAGAGAGCGGTGCCGCAGCCGGCCGACACCGCCGTCGTGCCGGTTCGTTTCGCCAGTGCCAGCCACGGCTGTCCCGGTGCCGCCATCGTGTCGACGACGAGTGACTTCAGCATTGAGGCTCTCCTTCCTCACGAGGCGCCGTTCGCGTGCGCCCGCGCCCACCCGGCGGTTGCGCTCAACACCGCCACGGACACCGAGACCGCGGTCGCTGCGCTCGCTTCGGGGAGCGCAGCGGTGGGTTTCGTCGACGACCCGCAGGCTCCAGAGGTCGCCAAGCTCGTCGGCTCGGGCGACTTCGCGCTCGTCCCGGTCGCCGAATCCGCCGTCGTCGTCGGCTACTCGGCCACCATGCAGGCCGGCTTCGGTCAGCTGATGTATCCGTTTCACGGCTTCCGGCTAACGCCGAACCAGGTGGCCGGGCTGTTCGTGTACGACTACCAGTCGCCCTACAACGCCGACGTCGTGCGGTGCCCCCTTCCTGGCCGAAGGAAGTGCTCGGCACTCGAGGAGCTGAACGCGCTGCCTGGCTTCACCCCGCCGGGGATCTACGGGAGCTTCCCGCCGTCGGGCGGAAGCGGAGTCACCGAGGCCGTCACGAACTGGGTCTGCCACGCGCCGAACCTGCCGTTCGCGATCGAGGGCAAGCTCGTCCACGACCCTCACTCGGCGGCGACGACGCTCACCACCTCGGACTACGAGTCGCCGTGGCCGATCAGGCAGTGTGCGGCGTTCGACCAGCTGCCGGCGTTGCGCTCGCCAGCCGCCGGTGACTTCGACCCGGCGAGCGACCCGGCTCACCAGGTGAAGTACCTCCGGGCTTTCGCGCCGCCGCCTGGCTTCTCGTCCGCCGTAGCAGGTTTTGCTCCGATGGACTGGGGTGACGCCCGCGTGAACGGCCTCGACGTCGCCGCCCTGCAGAACGCTGCCGGACAGTTCGTCGCGCCGAGCGCCCGGTCGGTCGACGCCGAGCTCGCCGCCGAGAGCCTCGGTTCGGACGGAGCCCTCGCTGCCACTCCGGACAAGGCGGTGAAGGGCGGCTATCCGCTCGCCACAGTCATCTACGCGCTCGTGCCGGACCACCATGTGTCGACAGGCGAGGAGGCTGGGATCAACTCGCTGTTGAACGGACTCGTGGCGTACACCTCGGACAGCTCACGGCTTCCCGACGGTTACGTCGGCCTGTCGCCTCGGCTCGCCTCGGCGGCGCGGAGCGATCTCGTTGCCGTCGCCTCGGCCGAGGCGGCCTCGTCGGCGCCGCCTTCGACCACGACGCCAAACCCGCGATCGCAATCGCCAGGCGGGGCGTCGTCGGGCCGAGCGAGCTCGGGCTCCGGTCCCGCGTCCGCCTCGGGCACGAAGAGCGGGGCAGTGCCCGGCTCGAAGCGTCCCTCGAGCAACCGCTCGCATGGCACCAGCCAGCCGTCGTCGCTCGTCTCGGTCACTCTCGCCTCGTCCGGCGCCAACCTGGCGCTCCCCGGAGCGCTCGCCTCCGGCGTCGTGCTCGCTCTTCTTGCCATCGTCCTGCTCTTTGCCGGGAAGCGCCGCGCGCGGCACCAGGAGCCGGAGAGCGCCGGTGACTGAACGACAGCTCGAGGTGGCGGGAGTCCCGTCGGGGCGCGGCTTGCAAGGAGATGCGAAGCGCAGGGCCTCCTCCAACCCTTCGACCGCGGCCTCGATGACCGTGCCCTCCGGCTCGAGCACGGTGACCGTGCCCCCCACCCCCGCCACTACCGGCGGGAAGGTCCCGCCGGTAGTGGTGCTCGAGCCGCTTCCCTCGCACGTCGAGCCCGACGGGCCAGTCGACGAGGCCGGCGTCGCCAGCCCTCCTCGCGGTCGCCCTGGCGTGGCCGAGCAGCTGCGGTCGCCCGGGGCGGTGCTCCGTCTGCTCGGGACTGTCGCCGGCGCCGTCGCCCTTCTGCTCGCGGGCTTTGGCGCGTACCTGTTCGGATTCACCCCGGTGGAGGCGCTGCACGCCCAGCACCACCTCGCCGACGAGCTCGACGGTGCGGCCGGCCTTGCCGCCCTGAACGGTCGGGTACCGCCCGAGGGCGCCGCCGTCGGCATCTTGCGGATCCCGGCGCTCGGTCTTCGCCAGATCCTCGTCGAAGGAACGAGCGCGAAGGATCTCGAGGCAGGCCCGGGCGTCATGGTGGGCTCGGCGCCACCCGGCACGCGCAGCGACGTGGTCGTGGCCGGACGCCGCGCGACCTTCGGTGCCCCGTTCGCCCACCTCGCCCGGCTGAGCGCCGGAGACGAGATCGAGGTGACGGCGGCGCTCGGGACCTTCACGTACCGGGTCACCGGCTCCGACCTCGTGGCGTCCGGGCACGACTTGCGGCTGGGGAGATCAGACGAGGGCCGGCTGCTCCTCGTGACCGCCGGCTCGGTGTTCGGGGGCGGCGGCCTCTTCGTCGTCACTGCAGCGCTCACGAGCCGAGCTGTCGCCTCGGTGGCCGCAGGTTCGAGCGCCCAGCCCCCGCCGAACTTCGGGCTGAGCGGAGACTCAGGTGCGGTCGCCCCGGCGATCCTGTGGGGCGAGGCGCTCATCGCGGTGCTCGTCATCGCCTGGTACGTGGCGCGCCGCTCGGCCAAGGGGTGGCTCGTCTACGCGCTGAGCGCTCCGGTCGTGATCGCCCTGGCGCTCGTGTGCTTCGTCAACGTGGCAGCCCTTCTACCTGCGACGGTCTGAGGAGACGTCCGTGCGAAAGCGCTTCGTCGGAGAGGTGACGGTGCTGGCGGTCCTGCTCGCGGTCCTGGCGGCCGGCTGTGCGACCTCCGGCACGCCGAGCCGCCCGCCCGGGCAGCCTCGGACCGCGACGACCCATGACACGCACTCCGCGACCGTGCGCTACGTCGAGGTCGCCGGCCGGAAGGTGAAGATGCCGACCGAGCTGCACGGGGCGCCGGTCGAGGCCGCCTCATCGGCCGGCGAGGCGATCGTCATCACGGCGGGCGGTTTCGAACCCCGACAGCTGATCGCGGTCCAGGGAGAGCCCGTCGTCTGGACGAACCTGACGGGTTCCGTTCAGCGCGTGCGGATCGACAACTTCGCCGGCCACCCGACGTCGCCCCCCATCCAACCGGGGGCGACGTGGCGCTACTTCGTCAGATACGGGGGGAGCTACGTCTACACGAGCGCCGCGGGCGCCCGGGGAACCTTCTACGCCGGCCCGGACGACCCGAACCTCCCCTGAGTCAGGCCTCAAGCGGCGATGGGCCGGCCGCAGGTGCGCCACGCCGGGGCCGGCGCAGGTCGAGCTGACCGTCGCGGCCGGAGAGATCGAGCCGTCGAGCCGCGAATCGAGTCGGCAAGCTGCTGTGTGGCCCGCTGCGTCAGTCCCGAGCCGTCGGTCCGGCCAGGATCGCGCCGCTCAGCGTGAGAGCGCCGGGGCGCCGACCTCCCGGTCCTCGATCTCATGGCTGGAGCCGAGTCCGAGCCCGGTCACCGGGAGCGGCACGGGAGCCGCGTCGCCTGCGACGTCGTCGAGCGAGCGCCGGGCCGGCTCGGGCAGGAGCGACGTCGTCGCGAGCCCGACGGCAGCCGCAGCGGCCGCAACGAGGAGCATCCCGCGAAGGCCGATCGAGTCCTGCAGCGCCGGTACGAGGAAGACGCCGATGAACGCACCGAGCTTGCCGACGCCCGCCGCGATCCCGTGGCCGGTCGTCCTCGCTCGGAGCGGGAACAGCTCGGAGGGGAGCACGAACGTCGTCGTGTTCGGGCCGAACTCGATGAACAGGTAACTAAGTCCGAAGATGGCCATGAACGGCGCCACGTTCGCTGTCAGCGTGGGGACGGCACCAAGGACGAGGAAGGCGGCCGCCATCACCGAGAACCCGATCAGCTGGAGGCGGCGGTGACCGATGCGGTCCATGAAGGCGACGGCGAGGAGGTAGCCCGGGACGGCGCACACGAGGAAGATGGCGAGGGTGAGCAACAGCTGCTGGTCGATCGAGGCCGTCGGCGCGACCTTCTTGAGGATCGTCGGCAGCGACAGTGTGTTGCCGTAGTAGGCGTAGTCGAAGAGCAACCAGCTCCCGGCGGTGCCTAGCAGGAGGCGCAACATGCGGCGGTTCCCGAGGAATTGCCGCAGGCCGGAACCCGGCGTGGCACCCGTCTCGATCGACGCGGTCGATGCCCCCAGCTCCTCGCAGCCGGCAGCCACGACGCCGCCCGAGTAGGCGTTGAGCTGGGCCGCTGCCTTGGCGTGATTGCCGCGCACGCCGGCCTCGAAGCGCGGCGACTCCGGCATCTTGGCCCGCAACCACAGCACCGTGGCGGCCGGGACGGCGCCGAGGCCGAGCAGGAGCCGCCAGGTGATGTCGTGGCTGACACCGGACGACAGGAACGTGAGGGCCACGAGTGGACCCACGACGAGGCCGAGGGCCTGCATGGAGAAGACAAGGCCGACCAACCGCCCGCGGTCGTCGCGGTTGGCGTACTCGCTCATGAGGACTGCCGAGACCGGGTAGTCGCCGCCGATGCCGAGGCCGAGGATGAACCGGGCGGCGACGAGCCAGGCGACGTCCGTCGCGAAGGCGGACAGGAGGGCTCCGACGATCATGATCGCCGCGACGAGCGCGTACACGCTCTTCCTCCCGAGCCGGTCGGCGATCCTTCCGAGGAGAACGGCGCCGGCGAAGGCGCCGAGGATGGCCGACCCGGTGACCCAGCTCTTCTCGAGGGTGCTGAGCTGCCATTGCTGGGTGACCAGTGTCGCCACCGTGCTGATGACGAAGAGGTCGTACGCGTCGGTGAAGAAGCCTGCTCCCGAGACCACGACGGCGCGCAGGTGGAACCGGCTGCGAGGAGCGTCATCAAGGGCACGGCCGACACTCGGGGCCGCCAGGACCGATGTCATTGCGTCGAGAGCCTGCCCGCCCCAGGTGACGCAGAGGTGATCTCCAGGTGAACGCCAGGTGAACGGAATCCAAACAGTCGGGGATCGTCCCTGCATAGGGTGGTCGTGTGACGAAGCGGAGTCAGGCGGGCTCGACTCGTGACCCGCTGGTCGCATGGACGGAGCACGCGGCCCCGGAGCTGGCAGGAGTGACCTCGGCCACGAGCGGGCTCTCGCCGGACCCAGGCACGGACGGAGGCGACCTTCACACGAGGGCCGACCTCCTCGCCGCGGCGGCGGGACGGGCGCTCGCCTGGCTGGAGTCGAATGACTGCCCTGCCGTCGACGCCGGCGTAGAGCTGCACTCGGCGCTCTCGGTGCTGCGCAACGCGGCGCTCCTGCTGGGCCGGCTCGCCGACCTCCAGACAGAACAGTCCGCTGTGCCGCCGATCGTCGCCGGCGAGCACAGGGTGCGCCGCCTTCGCGACTCGGTCGCCGCCCTCTTGCGCCAGGCCCGACTGCACTACGACGACTTCCTCACACTGCTCGGGAGCCGGGCCGAATCGCTCCCGCGAATCAGGTAGCGGGGCCAGGCGCCGCCACTCGCGGTCGCTTCGTCGGCGTCCGACCACCTCCCGAGCGACAGGCGCCCTTGCGAGGGTGCCCGGAGCCCCTTGCACGGGCAGGTGCTCCGCGTTAGACCCCTGGTCACGAGGGTGGGGTCAACGTCGCCGCCGCCCCGTCTCGGCCGGTCTTCCCGGCCGGGCACAACAGAGAGGAGTGGTCATGCGAAGTCGCCGTCCGAACGCTCTGCTCTTCGGAGGTGCGTCCATACTCCTGGGGCTCGGCATCGGCATCAGCGTTCCCGCGCTGGCCTCCGGGCCGGGAGCGAGGCCGCCCGCCGGGCACGGCCACCACGGTCCGAAAGGGCCGTTCCCCCACATGCAGCACGTGTTCGTGATCATGATGGAGAACACCTCGTACTCGGACCTGCTCAACCCGTCCAACCCCGACACGACCTACATCCAGAGCATCGCTTCCACCTACGGCCTCGAGACCGACTACTACGGCGTCACCCACACGAGCCTGCCGAACTACGTCGCCGTGACGAGTGGCAGCACGTGGGGCTCGAACAGCGACGACGAGGCGCAGGCCGACGACGGCTACTTCAACCACGCGAGCTTGATGGACCAGCTCGCGTCGGCCCACGTGAGCTGGAGCGGGTACATGGAGTCGATGCCTTCCGCCGGTTACACGGGCAATTACGGGGACTGCACGAACGGGACGACGGCCGACCCGACGTGCACGGCCGGGGGCGACACGGGCACGGCCCTGTACGTACGCAAGCACAACCCGTTCATGCAGTACCCGGACATCGTGAGCGACTCGGCGCAGGCCGACAAGGTCGTGCCGCTCACCAACCTGACGACGGACCTCAAGTCGGGCAAGGTGGCCGACTTCGTGTGGATCACGCCCAACATCTGTGACGACATGCACGGGGGCGCCCCGCAGTGTCCCTACCCGAACTCGCCGACCGACCAGAACCAGGCGCTGCTCTATCAGGACGGCAACAACTTCCTGAAGACCTGGGTGACGGCGATCATGAACTCGAAGGCGTGGACGGGGAACTCGGCCATCTTCGTCATGTGGGACGAGGGCGGCTACGAGGACGCCTCGCCGTACGGTCCGACCGACGACACGGGGTGTTGCGACTCGCCGGTGCTCCCTGCGACCGCGGCCAACCCCTCGACCGGAGGTGGCGGGGACCTCGCGGGAGGGACGCTGTACGGCGGGGGCCATGTCCCGATGATCGTCATCGCACGCCAGGGCGCCCGCGGCGCCACGGACAGCCAGGCGACCAACCACTACTCGCTGCTGCAGACGATCGAGCAGAACTGGGGTCTCCCCTTCCTCGGCGACGCCAGCGACGCCCTGAACGTGAAGTCGCTCGCGCCGCTGCTGAAGAGCTAGGCGCCCGACAAGACGCCGTCGAACCGCCGCCGGTGCCTGCCCGGCATCGGCGGCGGTTCGGGCGCCACGACTGCCTCACGGTTCTCGACACATCGGCGACACGAGAACCGCCGAGGCCCGGATGGGCCTCGGCGGCGGAAAGAGTGCTGTTTGGGAGCGGCAAGAAGGCGGCCGCCGGAGGCTCAGCGGCCAGTCGAAATGATCATCGTCGCGACCGGCGACGACGCGGCGCCCGGCGCCCATGCGGCACCGGCCAGGCGGTGTGCGCGGACGACGACAATCACGTGGCGGCAGACGACCTCGGTGAGAGCCATCAGGATGAGAGCAGCGGTCCAGGCGGCGCCGCCGGTGATGGCGTGCGTGGAGCTGAAGCGCGCGACGGCGGGCAGGCCGCCGTGCGAGACGTACAGCTGGAAGGCGAAACGGCTCGCGACGCCGAGCAGCCAGAAGATCGCCGCCAGCGCGCCCGCTTTGGCGACGGGGGTACCGGAAGAGTCCCGCCGGACGGAGGTGAAGAGTCCGGCGAGTGAGCCGAGGCACGCCCCGATCGCCATGAGGCCGACGATGAGGAACAGGTCGTTTCCAGCAGTGGGGATCGCCTTCAGGGAGTTCATCGCCACGATCCCTACGACCGCGACAGGAAGGACGAGAGCACGGCGCGTCAGCCGCATCCCGTGAACCTGGAAGACGACGAGACCGATGAGAGCGATGTCGATGGCGTAATCGGTGATGGTCATGGAAGCAGTGTCTGCTCCGAGACCTTCGTCGGCATCAACCCGTGGGTTGATTCGGGGGTGGATTGCTCTCCACCCGACGCCGTGGGCCGAAGACCGAACCCCGCGAGAATCGGGCCGGGCCACCACACGAGACACCCCAGGTCAGGAGGGCGAAGACCCGCCGGTCGAGTCGGGAAGGCGGGATTCGAACCCGCGACCTCAGCGTCCCGAAAGCCGCCGGACCGGACGATGACGAACCTGACTGAACTGAAAGCCCAGCTAGTGGGCGTTGTCCGAACGCCGACGGACTTGGCCGAACGACCTGGCTTGTGCCTTGAATGTGCGATGAACCGCACACCACCCACCATTCAACGGACGCGTCTGTCTCAAACGGGAGCGGGCCTAGAACGGACCGCCTCTCGGTAGGAGAACTAGCGGCGCGAGGAGGGCCTATCCGGACTGGCTGCTCCATGAGCCGAACCGTGTCCGTCCAGACCACCGGCAGACAAGGTGATCTAGGGAACAGTTCGAGTCTGTGGTTCGAGTCCGTTGAGGTGGACCTAACGGGACACTTCGCGAACACAGTCCTCGGTATCGCCGAGCAGGTACTTCTTGACTTGGCGGAGCTCGTGAAGTGAACTGTCATATGATCTCACACCTTCGTAGGGGCGCCAAAGCTGGCGGTTGATTAGACGTTCATGACCGTTCCGCAGAACTGGCAGGACACGGCGCTCAGGGTGCAGACACGTCGGCAGCTTCCCCCGTCGGAGCAGGCGTGACTCGGACTTTTCGTGAGCGCGTGACGCGAATCGTGACTGTGATGTCGCTTGCGGTGTTCGGGGCGACGTGGCCGAAATTGATCGGCGAGGGCGTAATCGAGATCCCTACGGATGATTGCCCCGTCGACGGTTTGAAGAAGATGTCAACTACGCGTTGGATCAGCTCACGGAAGGTCGACTCGCGGAAGCCGACAACGAAAGCGATGACCAAGTAGGGCACTTGACCGATGGGTCCCTTGTCGACAGGAGCGGTCAGTGAAGGGTTGACACTTCTCAGTACGCCGATGAAGATCAGGAAGGCGGTTGTACCGAGGATGGCACCGACAAAGGGTCTGACGGCGTGCCACAGGGACCACTTCGTGTCCCAGTCGTGAACGTGATCGACGATGCCGTAGATGCTGATGGTCAGAGCACCAAGAGCACCCCACCAAGGGACTCCAACCGGAATGATACCTCCCATCGGATTCGGAATGCGGTCGATGCCGAGGAAGTGGGCTTGGCGACCGATCAGTAGAACGACGAGAACCGCGAGGTATAGGGCATCGAGAAGCAGCATTGCTCCGGGTCGCCAGTTGCGGATGCCGTTGCGCACCATTCTAATTCTCCGCCAGACTCTCCGTCCGACATTCGCCAGCCACTTGAGCAAATCCCCGAGCCCAGCCGGTCAGGGCCTGCCGGAGTCAATCCAGGCCTTCACTCGGGCGTCGCCGATTCGGCGTGCGGCAGGCATCTTGGCCCAGGCACGGAAGCGCTCCTTCTCCTCGGCCGAGAGCTGTGAGAAGAGCGTCTGGGTGCCTTTGCCAGCACGGCCCGTCCGCGGTGTCCGATTGGAAGATCGTCCGACGCTCGACGCCTTGGCGATGTAGGGGTCAAGGGCTTTTCGAAGGCTGGCGGCGTTCTTCTTGCTGAGATCGATCTCGTAGTTCTTGCCGTCGATGCCGAAGACGACTGTCTCGTCGGCGTCACCGCCGTCTATGTCGTCGATAAGCTTCACAATCACGGTCTTGGCCATAGGAACAACTTATCCGGGCCTGGTTGGGACCGCCACAACTCCTCTGTCCCGGACCACGCGCGCAACCCTGGCGTAGGATGCGAGCAGGACGAGGAGGGGTGTGCGTGGAGCATGGGACAGCTGCGGCCAGCGATCGCGATCGGAAGCCCTTCCTGAAGTGGACCGGCGGCAAGCAATGGCTGTCGCGCCGCCTCGCCTCCGCCCTTAGTTGGGACAGCAAGCTCGGCACCTATCATGAGCCGTTTCTGGGCGGTGGGTCGCTCTTCTTCGCTCTGCAACCCAGCCGCGCCATTCTGTCTGATCTCAACTCTGATCTCATCGCCACCTACATCGCGGTGCGGGATTCGGTCGAAAGGGTTATCGAGGCCCTGGAGGTCCTGCCAAACGACCTGGCGACGTTCGAAGCAGTGCGCGGCTCTGCTCCCGGCGACCGGGTCTCACGCTCCGCAAGGCTTCTCTATCTCAACAGGACCGCCTTCAACGGCATATACCGCGTCAACCGGAATGGGCAGTTCAACGTGCCCTTTGGTTACTACCAGAATCGTGTTATCTGTCACCCGGAGCGACTGCGCGAGTGCTCGAGAGCTCTGAAGACTGCAACTCTAAGAACGGCCCACTTCTCGGACGCGAGTCGTCAAGTGTCCGCGTCGGACTTCGTTTACTTTGACCCTCCTTATGTGACCGGACACAACAATAACGGCTTTATCAAATATAATCGGCGGCTGTTCGATTGGCGGGCCCAAGAAGAACTGGCAGCAGAAGCCCACAGACTGCGAGAGCTTGGTGCTCAAGTAGTTGTCTCTAACGCCGCCCATGACAAGGTGCTAGAGCTCTACGAGGGCTTCAACGTGATAATCATGTCTCGTAAGTCGCTCATCGGAGGCGGCATCCGCTATCGCGGCATAGTGCAAGAAGCCGTCATCTCCTCCCACTCGCTCGATCTCGGGAGTCTCACGGATGGCTGATACGACAACGCTTCAAGAGATCAACCCAGGGAAGATCGATCCTAATCCGGACAACCCCCGCCTCATCTTTCGAGAGCACGACATGAACGAGCTTTTGGAGTCCATCCGCTCGGTTGGCATCAAGGTCCCGCTCTCTGTTTATCACCACGGCCAACGGTTCGTGCTCATCGATGGCGAGCGTCGGTGGCGCTGTGCGACTCGACTCAATCTGGTAAGTGTTCCTGCGATCGTTCAACCTAAGCCTGGTCGGCTCGAAAACATCCTGATGATGTTCAACATCCACAATGTCCGGACTGACTGGGACCTGATGCCGACGGCGCTGAAGCTGCGCGAGGTGAGAAATCTCCTTGAGACTGAGGGCAAGTCGACAGGCGCAAAGGACCTAGCTGGACTGACCGGCATGTCATTGCCGTCAGTGCGGCGAGCACTTGAGCTGTTGACCTTACCGCAGCACTATCAGGACATGCTGATCGCCGAGGCTGCAAAGCCACGCGAGCAACAAAAGATCAAGGTCGATCTCTTTATCGAGATCAATAAGGCAAAGAGTGCAATCAGGCGGTACACACCGGTGGTGTTCGAAGAAGTTGGACAGGACGAGTTCGTGGAAGCGATGGTGGAGAAGTACGTCACCGGCGTCGTTCCTAGCGTGACAGCGTTCCGAGACGTCTCGAAGATCGCAAGAGCTGAGCGTGCAGGCGGGGATCCCGCCGCCGTGGAGCCGGTCCTCGTCGGGCTTGTGAAGGAGGCCAACAAGAGCGTCGCCGATGCCTTCGACGAAACTGTGGGATCGGCTTATCTAACGAGGGACCTGACGACTCGTTCCAAGTCTCTTATTTCGCGGCTGGAGGAGCTTCGCAGCGCGAGACAGCTGGACGAAGGTCTAGTTGCTGCCCTTAAAGACCTCCGCGCCCAAATCGATCGTTTGCTAGATCGTTAACCAGCCGGATGTCAGCCGCGCCTCGATTCAGCTTCACGCCGGAAGAGGCCCAACCGGTAGCGGAGGCGGTAGAGCGGGCAATGGTTGGCGACGGCTGGACTATCAAGCTCGAAGAGGCCTTGGCTGCTGATGCCCCGCTGCGAACGACCATCAAGGCAGAGAAGAAGGGCCAGCCGGTCATGCTCATCGAGGCGCAGGGCACGGCTATGTATCCTCAACATGTCCGAGACCTCCGGACGTGGATTCACGCCGAGCGCGCGTATTGCAGTCTGTCCCTCGCAGTGAGCGAGAGCGCCACGGTGGCCGGTTCGACATTGAGTCGGCTCGCGCGCGACGGTGTCGGTCTGTTGGTGGTTCACCAGGATGGTGAGATCGCGGTAGCCCAGCGAGCCATCGTACCCGCCTTAGTGGTTACACCTGACCCCGGCCTGCGGCTCGGCAAGTACAAGGCGAAGGTCACGGCGATCGTAACTGACTTCAATCTTGGGAACAGAAAAGCTGCGCTTAGAGAGCTCTGCGATCTTGTCGAACTCGAGACGCTGAACCTGGCAAAGAAGGCAGCTACAAAGGGACTGATCGGTAAGACCGTGCCGCAACTAGAGCGAATGCGTTGGGGCAACCGGATAGACGTCTTATCGGCGAAGTCGCTGTCAGTCACTGGAACTCCGGTTATTACTTCCAAGCTGGCCGACGATCTGCGTTCGTTCAGCGGTGCCAGGAATCTCGTTGACCATCCTGCAACATCTCTCGCAGATGAGCGCAGGCGGGAACGCCAGTTCCCGGAGCGAATGCTGATGGGCTGTAGGCTGATATCAGACGTGGTGGCAACGCGTAGAGGGTTTTAGCTTGCAGCATCGATACCTTTGATTGTGGCTCGAAGGACGCCGACTGTACGAGATGGGCACGCAGGTTGGCGTTGCTCGCCTTCGTGTGGTGACCGCGCCCTGTCGAGTTGCCCCACGAGTACTCGGATGGGGCAAGGCCGGTGAAGCCGGCGGAAGCTGGTCGCGGTGGCCGAAGCGACGCCAGTCGCACACCTCGCTCGCCAGAGTGTACGACATGGGGGCCAACGAGGGCTGGGTCTCGGTCGGGGAGGACGCCGACACGGCCGCCTTCGTCGTGTCCACCATCAAGCGCTGGTGGGAGCAGATGGGCCGAGCCCGCTACCCGAAGGCCACGAAGCTCTTGATCTGCGCCGACTCCGGCGGCTCGAACGGCTACAGGCTGCGGGCCTGGAAGGTCGAGCTCGCCAAGCTCGCCAAGGAGACGGGGCTCAATGTCACCGTCTGCCACTTCCCGCCCGGCACCTCGAAGTGGAACAAGATTGAGCACCGGATGTTCAGCTTCATCACCATGAACTAGAGGGGACGACCGCTCGTCACCTACCGCACCGTCGTGCAGCTGATCGCCTCAACTACGACCAAGAGAGGCTTGAAGATCCAAGCCGACCGCGACGAGGGCTACTACCCGCTTGGGGTGAAGATCTCCAACAAGGAGCTTGCGGCCGTGCCGCTCACGAAGCATGAGTTCCACGGAGACTGGAACTACACGATCCAAGCATCGGCTGAGTAATTTCCTGGCGAGCCCTAATTAGTTAGCGTGGCAAGCTGTATCCAAACGGATACCGGATGGCTTGCAACAATGTCGTGCTGATCTGGCCACTTCGATAGCCATTTGTCGCTGACAATCCCGGAATGGGCGCGCTGCCGTGAGTGGGTACACAGCCATCGGCGTGTACGAACACTACATCCGTTGGCCCGGTAGAATAGCCGAACAATACGACCGCGAAGTCTCCAGCAAGTGCGTCGCAATACCCCGACCGATCTGTCACAGTTCGGGGGAGCGCTGTCTGTCCCGCCTTCAGGTGTCGAAGCAGAAACGCGATGCGCGAACGCGCTTTGGCGGACAGCGTTCTCGACTCCACCAGCCACCGTCGCGAGTATATGCAAATCGCAGCACTCGTCGGGCGACCTGGAATCAGCGAGTCTCTACTACCCCTCCGAGCTGGCTGAGTAGGTTCCAGCGTCCGAACCTCACTCAGGCAGCCTCTTGGGTCTACCCGCACGAGACGCACGGTGCTGGCGATTCTGCGAATCGCAGCATCTGGACCTTGAATCACAAGCCCAACAGGAAGCGACTCCCCCACAATAGCTAGCTGCTTTGGAGCGGCCGCAAATCGCTGTACCCAGGCTTCGACGCCCCGTCCAGCACCAAGGCGAACATGGACCTGCTTCGCCTTGCTCCACCCGAGAGTACGAGTATAGCTTACGTCCTCAAACGTAACGACAGTGAGTCCGTTTGGCTGGTTCATCGTACAATATGGATAGCCCATATCACTCTGATCGAAGAGAACAGTGTCAGCCAACGGGACACCGCATGCCTGATCGGACAGTTTCCAGCTCCGTGGCACTTCGATCTCGTAGCCGGCCGATGACACAATCTGCACCGCGCGTGGAGAGTTGATCGTAGTTCGGACTGTCCACACGTCTCGTGCGCTCGGTGCTCCCGATCGCAACGTATGATGGCTGGCTCTGGCCGCAAAGAGCGCCGCTACCACGACTACGACGGATGCTACGGTCAAGGATGCGACAAGAAGTCGCCTTCGAGCCCTGTAGACATGTCTGTTTGCCCTGACATCGTTGCGCTCTAGGCGATTTGCCCTAAGGCGACGTTCAACCTTCGAGATGGCTTCCCTTCGAGGTGCCGCGTCCTCTTCAAACAGACGGCGGAGTACCGCACCCTCATCATTCTGCACTGTCTCGACCACCTTGTTCATTGCTGCCGAGCAGGCCTCGGTTCAGCTCATTGCGCAGGCGGCTGCGCGCTCGCGCCGCCCGCGACCTCACGGTCCCGGCGGGAACGTCCAACACAAGAGCGGCTTCTTCATAGCTAAGCCCGCCTATTGCGACCAGGTAAATGGCGTCTCTTTGGGAGGAAGGCATGCGAAGCAGAGATCGACTCGCTGCCTGCAGTTCTGCCTGCGCAGTCAGTCGCCTCTCCACGGCGCCTGCAAAGTATGCGTCCCCGGACACGTGCGACACTGCCTGCATAGAGCGAAGCTTCGCAACAGCCCGCAGTCGCCGCCGCTCTGTCCTTCGGTGATGCGCCAGAAGGCCGTTAGCGATAGCGAACAGCCAAGCAAGCTCGCTACCCCGACTCGGATCGTACTTCTGCAGACTCCTGAGCGCTATAACGAACGTATCTTCGGCAATGTCCTCAGCGAGGTCACGTCCAAGTCTTCGACCCAGGTATGCCAGCAATCGCGGGTAGTAATCGCGGAGCAGACGGTCGAAGTCATCCGCGGCCAAGCCAGCCTGGCCGGTTTCGCCTGGAAGGTCACTCACCGCCTGGCGCCCCACGCGCGCGTCCATCACTACGTCTATCCCGCTCAACCCGTGCAGTTCCGCAAAGATTTGGCCCGAGACACCTGACGGGACAACCCACAGCCCCAACCATGGTGACCGCAGGTGGCGTCAGCGCAGTTTCAGAGACCGTCGGTTGCGCCGCCCTCCCTCGGCTCGGCGTCGCTCCGGGAGAGCGGCTTGGTTGTGCAACGGGTAGCTCCTCGCGTTGTGAGAAGCAGCTCATCTCGGGCCAAAGCCGGTGCTCGCGACGAGCACTGCCCGACAACTCGAGCCGCCGACCGTAGTGACGGTGCACTAAGCGGACGCTACCGGGACATCCCAACATTTTGAGAGCCTTCTCAGTGTGTGACCGTCAACGCCACCACCGAGGTACTCAGGGACTCCTTCGGTTAGCTGCTGGTATCTAAAGCAATCCCCCACTGCGAGAGCGTCGAGTTGATGGCCGAATACCACATTTCGTTCCCGCACTCCCGGCGCCCGCCCTCAGTGTTGTAGGGACATTGAACATTAAGAAGTCCACCCGAGATGACACCAACTGCCTCGAGGGTGCTGCCTCCATTTGTGAAACGAAACACCGGCCCCCCGCTGTCGCCAGGACCCGCGACAGCTTGACCGGAGGTGCTCTGCACTTCTATTAGGTGACATGTGTGCAGAGGCAGTTCGTAGGGTGGGTTTGTCGTAGTTTCATCGGCCGCATAAGACTGGTCCTGACACCACCCCAATGGAGGCGTGTTGTCCCCATTTTGCACAATCTGGATCATGCCGGTCCCGGTTCCAGATCCACAGTAGACCGGGGCGTTATTTGATCCAAGCTCGCCATCATAGGAGCCGTCGGTGCAGACGTAGTCCCCCATCGGGTTGTTAGTATATCCACTAACAGGGTACGGGTAGGCGCCGCCGATCGGACCTAGCCATACCTGTCCAGCGCCTGAAGCGCCAATCAGCTCCGTGTCTGTGTCTCCATATGCCTGACTTTGAAAAGCTCCGACCGAACCAACATAGAGGCCAGAACCTTGCCACCCGCTTGCTGTCTGGATGTAGTTGTAGATCGACTCGGCGGGGTAAAAGCAATGCGTGGCGGTGATGAGTAGGTCGCCCGTGGCATTACTGTGTCCGCTGAAGCCGGAGCTACAGCCGTTCAAGTATTGTTGACCGTTGTAGGTTCGTATCGAGCCGATGGAGTCGCTACCCCTCCAGGGGCTGTAGTCACTGGTCCGATCGTAGTAAGGAGAGGGCACCTCGGAAGGTGTCAGTGATTGAACGGTGATATGGGACGCACCGTATCTTTCATCGAGCATCGTCACCTGCGCCGTGGTGGCATTCTCAACTTGCAGGTCAATTGTCCCGCTATAGACATCGCCACCGAATCCTATAAGTTCGATTCCTGCCGCCTGGAGCGCTTGCCAGTCGCTGAAGATCTGCGAATCAATGGGGCCCAGGGTGGCGACGGAGTTTGGTGTCGTCAGAAAAGAAATCTCACCGCTCGGAGCAAGGGCTGATAAAGGAGCTTCGACAGTGGCGTTCAACGAGGTCAGATAGACGTCAATATGTGTCTCCTGATCGGTCACTACGAGTCCGCCGTAAGTGTTCGAATAGTCGTTGAGCGCGAGGGCCTCAATCTGACCAGGAACCGGACCGGCACCTACCGGATCGACGACGGCCCTTGTATCCCCCATTGCGGTACCCGTGCCCGGCGTTGCGACCACTGCGAGTACGGCCGCCAAAGCAGCTAAGCACAAATGCAGACCGAACCGACGCCACGCTGTACTCATCCCCCACCCCCTCAATCCCGACCGCTGGCAGGCTAGCACTAGATCTTGCTCCCACAACTGCGGCCTGGCCGCTCACCCCCTGCCTGCAGACCCCTGCGCCTGAGCCGCGAGGGCTCGGTACCTGTGCAAGGCGACATTGTGATCATGTCGTCGAGCGCCGGGCTGCCCCGTCATCGACCGCCCGGCCGAGGACGGCAAGAACACCCACCGCACACTGCTGCGGCTCGGCAAGGTCACCGAGCTGCGGGCGTCGGGCCAGTTGGACCGCACAATCAACGCCCTTCGCAACTACACCGAGGGGAACTGGTTCGAGGCTGGCGAGCTCTCCAGCGAGGGCGCCCCCAGCCTCGGTGGCGTGGCCGCCTGCCACGAGTACTTCCGGCGCCTCGGCCTCGAGTCGCACTTCGACGCCGTCGGAAGAACGCGCAAGTCACCGTCGCTGTCCGACACCGTGTTCGTGATGCTGGCCAACCGCCTGCTCGAACCCGGCTCGAAGCGCCGCACGATCACCGAGTGGCTGTCGACAGTCGCCATGCCGAAAGATCTCCATGTCCCCAATCTGGATCGCTGCTACCGTGCGGTCGACGCCCTGGCCGATGCCCGCCCTGGGTCTCGATCTCGTAAGGAAAGTCGTCACAGCGCAGGTCAGAGCACAGGTCAGAGCACAGGTCAGAGCACTGCTTGGGACCTGAGACCGCCCACCACGCGGCCTCAGAATCGTCTCCACCTGGTTCTTCGCAGCGAACGCCGATGACCCGGCTAGAGCGCCACCCCTTGATCGATCACTACTGCAGACTTGGCAGCGTGGAGCGCTGCCTCTTCTGTGGTTCGCTGGGAGCGTCAGGGACTGAGCACGTACTTCCGAAGTGGGCGCAGCGGGACTTCAACATTCAAGGCAGCCTTACCATCTGGGCTGGCGAGCACAGCGCCGAGCCGGCGAGGCGCAAGGTCGCAAGGCGTCCGCAGCTGACCATCACGCTCGACGGGCGTATCTGCGAAACGTGCAACAACGGGCCTCTTAGCCAGCTCGAGGGGTCCGTGCGGTCAATCCTGTCGCCCATGATGCTGAAAGCCGAGCCAACCGAGCTCGATCCAGCTGCGCAGGAGCTGCTGGCGGCGTGGGGCGTGAAGACCGTGCTGCTCTTGGAGTTGTCTTTCCGTCAGCACTATCCGAATAGTCGGCTTGTGCCCGGCTACGTAGCCTCCGAGGCTGAGTTCGCGTGGCTCTGGAGAGAGCGACGCCCGCCGCCCCGGTCGCTTGTCTGGTTGGGGTGCTGGGACTGTCGGAGCTCCACTCCCATGAGGTACGAGCCTTCGGTGGCCCCCGTCCCGAGCAACGGTGCGTCGCTCAAGGGACATTTCACGACCTTCTCAGTGGGCTTCGTCGTGTTCCAAGTGTTCACGGTCGACTTCGTTGCGGCAGACCACGACGGCGCCACTCTGTGGAACACCAGCGTTCCCCGGTCACTGGAGGCAGCTCTTGCTCGAATTTGGCCCGCTCCGCGACGGACCGTGAGTTGGCCAGGACCCATGCTTCCGTACGACGAGTGGGCGCGGCTCGTCACGTGGGACGGGGTTCTCCGACAGGGCACCGACACGTCGAGCTCGTGACTGCTCAGTGTCGGAACCCGAGCCGTCCGGGGCGCGGTCGGTCCTGGCATGGCTGGCGTTCGTCGCACTTGCTCGAACGCGCGTAGGTACTGACGGGCGCGAGCCCCCGAGACGAACCTGACCCTTTGGTGCATGATTCCCCGGTGCCCGACGACGGGAGCGACCCGCTCACTGGGGGCCGGGACCATGAGTTGCGGTTTGCCGCGCTCGGGCTGCCCGACGCCGACGACCCGGTCTGGAGTCCCGATCGGCTCTTTCGCCACGAGGTGCTTTCCGAGAAGTCAAAGGAGCTCGACGGCCTCCTCGGTCGTCTCTACGGGACCGCGGTAAACCTCCTCCCACAGGTCGAGGTGCCGGGCTCGATGACGCTCCTCGCGCACTGCGTCCGCGAGATCTACAACCGCTACCCGGACTTCGACGGATTCGCCGTCCCGAAACAACAGGCCCGCCGCGACAGCGCGGTTCAGTCGCTCGAGAGGGCCTGGGTCACGCTCGACCAACGCGAGGGCGATATCGAGGCCGGGATGACGGACGGGCTCGAGGCCGGGATGACGGACGGGCTCGCCGACGACCCGCTCCTCACGATCAGGCAGTCCGTCCACGTCACCGTCGACGCCGTCGTCGTCGCCGCGCGCGCCGGCACCGAGGCCGCTCGTGAACGCCACCGCTACTGGGTCAACGCGACCGCGTCGGCAGCCTTCGGCAGCAACTCTGCGCCGAGCGAGGACGAAGCCCATCGCTGTGTGCAGTTCTTCGTCGCCCATGCTCACGTCGGAACAACGCTGCACCGATTCGAGCGAGTCCACGTCGAGCAGCAGTTTGCCCTCTTCGAACGCCTGCTCGACAACCGCCTCCGGGAGTTCCTCAACGCGATCGACGAGGTGGCCGAGCTGCTCGCCGAGGCGAACACGCCTCGGCTGACGGAGGGATGCGCAACTCATGGCTGAACACGACGCCCCGGAGTGGCAGTCCCCGACCGACGAGCAGCTTCGCCGGGCGCTCGTTCTCGTCGGCCACGCCGAGCGGGCACGGCTCTTCTATCAACAGCTCGAGAACCCGCGATGGCTCGGGCCGCTCAACCGCCACAAGGTCTTCGACGAGGCGCCGGCACCGGTGCCCGTCGAGGAGTACCTGCAATATCCCCGTTGGCTGGAGGGCGACTACCTGGTTCGCATGGCCGCGGTCGTCCCCGGCGAGGTCGCCGAAATCCTCCTCAGGCTGACGGACAACGGGAACCCGTGGGCACATCGCCAAGTCATCGCGGCCGCCGTGGCGATGCCGGCCGAGCACGCTGCACGTCTCGTGGACCGGATCGCCGCCTTCGTCGCAGCGGGCCGGACCACGATGCTCGATCCGAACGCCCTCGTCGAGCTCCTCGAGCACCTCGCCACCCTGGAGAACGTCCGCGCGTTCGGGAAGATGGCAAACGCCCTCTACGGTCCGATCCCCCCGTCGGCTGAGGAAGACGGATCGCCGCTCCCGATCCGACGGGTCGCGGCGGGCCTGGACGACTACTGGTACGGAGCGACGCTGCCGCGTGCCTGGGTCGTGCTCAAAGAACGTCTCGGGGTGAACGCGATCCGGACGCTCGTTCGGTGGCTCCGGGACTGGCAGCGCATGGCCGGCTACGCGGACGAAGACGACCACGACATGTCGTACATCTGGTGCCAGTCAGTCGCGGCGGCCAGCGGCGGCCCGACAGCAACTCCGATCGGCGACGCGCTCGTCCGACTCCTAGTGAAGGAGGTGGTCGAGTCGTGGCGAGCCGGAACACCGCTCGACGAGCTCGAGATGATCCTCGAGAATGGCAGGCAATCGGTCTTCCTTCGTATCTCGATGCACCTGCTCGCGGTGGCGATTGGCGAGAGGGACGACGAGGGCGCGATAACGACGGCGCGGGAGCTCCTCGTGACCGAGCGCGCGTTCGATACGGCCGTACGCCACGAGTTCGCCGCACTGGCACGGGCCGTCCTCGGACGGGCCGACGAGGCGTTCGTCGAACGGTGGACCGAGGCGTTGCTCGCTTATCCCAGCATCGACGACGCGACGCTTCGCGAGAACCTGGCCCGGGGTGAGCGGACTCTGGAGCAGATCTCCGACCAAGAGCTCGCACGCACCCGGCGAGGTGCTCGACGAATGATTCTCATCGCGATCGGCGATCCGCTCCCGCCGTTGATCGCGCGCTTGCTTGCAGAGTTCGACAAGGAGTTCGGCGAACACGGATCCGAACCGAACGACGTACCGTTCCGCCTGACCTCCGGCTTCACGGGGCCGATCAGTCCGTTGCCATTCGACGAGCTCGCTTCCCTGTCGCCCTCCGAGGTCATTGCCTTCGTGCGGTCGTGGGAACCCAGCGAGCCGTCGGAGTGGCCACCTCCTCCCACGCCCGAGGGTCTCGGTCGAGCGCTCAGCCAACTCGCAGAGACGGACCCGACAGGGTTCGCCGAGGTGCTCGACGGGGTCACCGACCTCGACCCGACCTACCTCCGCGGGCTGCTCGACGGATTCGAGACTGCGTTGCGCAACGGCACCGCCTTCCCGTGGCCACCCGTGCTGCGACTTGTGAACTTCGTCGCCACGCAGCCCGACGAGGGCGAGGACGTGACCGCGCACTACATGCAGCACGACGTCGGTTGGCGATGGTCACACTCACAAGCTGCTCGCCTACTCCGGACCGGCCTTGAGAAGCACCCGCCACTCGGTCCCCCGATCGAAGAGCGCGAGCACATCTGGGCGTCGTTGGAACTCTTGACCGAGAGCCCGAATCCAACACCGGAGGAGGACGCCGAGTACGGCGGGTCGATGGGTCCGCTCGACCGCTCGCTCAACGTTGTGCGGGGTCAGGCGATGCGCGCGGTCCTCGGCTACCTGGCCTGGGTGCGCCGGCTCACCGATGGCGAGATCACCGAGTCCGAGCTCGGTGAGGTGGCCGCGCTCCTCGGCCGGCACCTGGACCCCGACCACGACCCGAGCACGGCGATCCGCAGCGCTTACGGCGAGCACTTCTGGTACTTGCTGGAGGCCCTGCCGGAGTGGACGACCGGGAACGTGTTGCACATCTTCTCCGAGGGAACGCCATCCGAGACCGCCCTCGGGGACGCGGCGTGGTCGTCCTATCTGGCGAGGCACAACCCGAACCGTCGTCTGTTTGAGCTGCTCGCAGGGCAGTACCAGCGTCGGGTCGAACGCCTGGCCGGCCTCTCGACAGAAGACATGAACCGCGCCCGCGACGTCGAGTCGGGTGCGGCACGGCTCGCCGAGCACATACTCCTCCTGTACGTGCAAGGAACGGTCACGCTCGACAGCGAGGACCGACTGCTACACGCGCTCTTCGAGGGCGCGCCGTCCACCGTGCTCGGCGAAGCACTCGGCCACCTGTTCTGGCGACTCTTCCGGACGGAGGGGCCGCTGGATGACGAGCTACTCGACCGGGTCATGCGTCTCTGGGAGTGGCGCGCCGCCGAAGTCGCCGCGGGTCATGGTGATCTCGCCGAGCTTCGGGGATTCGGCTGGTTGGTCAGAACCGGCCGGTTCCCCGTCGACTGGACGCTCGCCAACCTGGTCGACGTCACGAAGACGCTCGGGTCGGTCGACATGCCGGAGCAGATCGGCGAGGAGATCGTGCCCTACACGCGCTCGCACACGAGCCTCGTACTCGCCGTACTTCAGGGGCTCGTCAGCAACCAAGAAGGCGCCTGGGTTGCCCATCTCCTCGCGAAGCACGCGGTGCCGGCGATCGCGGTGGCCCTTCAATCTTCGGACGACGCGTTGAAGCGCGCAGGGAGCTCGCTGATGAATACGTTCGCCGAGGCGGGCATCTCCGACATTCGCGCGCAGGTGGACGAGTTCAACCTGCCCGAATAAAGGGCTGTCAAGCCTCGCGTCAACAATCCGCGAACTCCCGGCCGTGACGTGGAGTATGTCCTGGTCGCTATTGCGGGAAGCTCCTGTCGTACAGAACGACGACCTCGGCACAGTGGGTGAAGCACACAGAACACGGCGATAGGTGTTCTCTGCTTCGAAGTCGGGCCTCTACGGAAGCGCGACCTCCAGGCAGTCGGCGATCCTCCTGACGCGGTCTGAGCCCAGGACCGACCGCTCACCCTCGATGAGTTTGCGGAGGCGGCGACCTGAGCAGATCCTCACGCCGTCGACCCTGCTGCTCGAGAACCACCCGACGTCGATCGCGGCGCCGTGGATGCAAAGCACTGGGCGAACCGGGAGCTGTTCCTCGCGAAGAACCGCCCTCACGACCTCGGCTTCGCGGTTCGCCTCCTCCAATGCTCGGGCCTCGTTCCTCCCGTTGCGCAGCAGCCTCGACCCCTTGATCGACACCTTGCCCGACCAATTCTTCGACTCGATCACCCATACCCCGCTCGGGCCGACGACGACGTGGTCGATGTTCGCCCTCGAGCCGGGGATGCGCCGGTCGTGGAGGACGACGTAGCCCGCGGCCTCGAGCGGCTCGAGGAAGCGCGCCGTCGCCTGCTCTCCGAGCGCCCCGCGGCGCCAGGCCTCGGTCGTCCGGCGCTTTGAGAAGGCCGCCTCCCCGAGGACGAAGGCGGCCCCGAGCGCCGCGGCCACGGCGAGGAGTTGCTCGAGCCCGGGGCTGACGAGCGGACGACGGGCGAAGGAAGCGCTGTGCGAGACGTGCCCGAGCCCGAAACCTGCGTGCCAGGCCCTTGTCAGCTCGCCGACGGCGAGCTCGACGCCCGCGTAGGCAACGGCGGCGGCGAGCACCATGACGAGGACCACCGTCCATGTCGGCCGGCGACGGGCGAGGTCGCGGGCGCGCCGGCGCTCGTACTCGCGCGCCGCCGACCCGCCGGCTCCCACCTCCACTGCATCGGCAGGGCCTGCGCCTCGACTTGAGCAGTCGGTCGGCCGGAGCTTCGAGGGCCTCATCGGGGAGCTAGCCCGATCGCCGAGAACGAGGACGAGCACGACCGCACGAGCGGAGTATGCGCCAGGGCTGTTCGACGGTCTCTGGGTCGGATCGAAGCGACAGGCGACAGGGGTGAGGTCGGCGATGCGGTCCGGCGGCACGGTCGGGCAGGTGGGGAGAACCCCCAGACCGCTGCAAGCGGTCTGGGGGTCACAGCTCTTCAGGAGAAGAAGGAGTCGGCGGAGCCGCCGGGGCTCACTTGAGGGCGGACATCGGAGCCGTTCCTCAACCATCGGCATCGGACCTCGTCCTCACGGCTCCTTCATCGAAGGACATCCAGCTCCTCGATCGCATGGGGTGGCTGGGGATCTGACCCGAGGACACGTGGACTCGCCTCCGGCACCTGTCCGCACTCGTCCGCAGCCGTCCCGGGAGGGCAACGCCCCCTTTGGGGGCGGCGCCAGCGGGGGGAAGCAGCCATCCGAACCGGGTCTTCCGAAAAAAATTCCGTGGCGTAGGAAAGTGTTCGCTGAGCTGGGCGAAGAGCCGCCGCAGGGCACCCATTGGGGAAGTGTGGGGAACTTTCCGGGGAAGTTGGCGGGGAAGTCGATGTCGCAACCTTCGCCTCGTGGCAGCGACGAGACGACCCGGGTCACCGCTTCACCGCGCCGAGGAGCTGGCGGTGGAGGGCGGCGAGCGCCGCGTCGTCGCCGCACTCGGCGACGACCTCGGGCCAGAGCTCCTCGAGCTCCCCTCTCGTCGTGCAGGTGCTGAGGAGCAGCCGGTAGAGGGCACGGTCGGACTTCGCGGCCCGAAGCCCGAGGCGAGCCGCGGTCCTCGCGTCGGCGAGCATCCCCTCCTCGGCGAGCACGCTCGCCGCCCTGACGGCGGCCCTCTGGACGGCCGCCCCCATCTGCGCGGCGGGACCGTCGGGCTCAAGCGCCCAGCGGTAGTGGCCCTTTGGCACCGAGGCGAAGGGGACGCCTCGGACGAGCTGCAGGCCGTCGAGCAGGATCGCGGCTCCATCGAGCTCGTCGGTCGCCTGCTCAGCTCGCTGTCGCAGTTCCTCGAAGCTCGCCCAGTCGCTCGAGACGACGCCCTCGAAGACGTAGCCGTCCCCGCGGCGTCGCACCATCACGTCCTTGCCGAGAGCCTCCTTCAGCTCATGGACCCGGTTCTGGACGGTCTTCGGGGCGAGGTCCCGCGTCCCGTCGCCGAGCACGTGGCGGAGCTCGTCGCAGCCGACCGGCCGCCCCTCGAGGACGAGGAAGACGCAGAGCTCGAGGCTCTGGGCCCGGAGGGGGGCCGTAAGACCCTCGACGACGACCGGGCCGAGGACGCGGACCGAGAGCCGCCCCGGGGGCGCGGGGACCGCCGACAGGGCGGGTTCCGGGCCCGTCTGAGGCTCCGGGTCGAGCGGCACGGCCGGCGGGAAGCCGACGACGAGGTTCTTCGCCCGGCGTCGCCGGAGAAGGACCGGCACGACGAGGAGGACCACGGTGGCACCGCCGCTCGCCGCGGCGGCCGGGACGACGGACAACTGCCCGCTCGACGCGGCGAGGAGGAGCCGGCTCGGCCCTCGCGGCTTCGTCGGGATGGCGAGTGCGACTGGCGAGCCAACCGGGACGCTGGCCGAGCTGAAGCGGACCTCGACCGGCCGGGGGATGGCCCCATCGAGCTCGGCGCCGAGCTCGACGCCCGGGGTGACGAGGACCCGGACGCCTCGCGACGAGGCGGGGATCACGGCGAAGTACGGGTAGTCGAGGAGCCCGGTCGCCCGGAGGGCGTCGACCCGGGTGGCCTCGAGCCGCCCGCCCGGGAGCTCGACCCGGACGTCGGTGCCAGGGAGCGGCTCGAAGTCGCCGAAGCTCGCACCGGACGGTCCCGGCTCCTCCAGGCTCGTGAACCGGAGGACGAGGAAGGCCTCGTCGAGAGACGGCGGGTGGACGGACGGGTCGCCCGGCTCGAACCAGCTGAGCCCGGCCGAGGCGACCGTGTCCTCGAGCTTCGCCGTCGCGCCGCCGCCGAGGGCGGACTCCTCGAGCACGAAGTGCTCCCCGGCGGAAAGCGAGCTCGGCTCGCGGCCCGAGAGCACCTCGGGCACCTCGCCGACGAGGCGGCCCGTCGTGAGCGACCAGCTCTCGCTGAGGCCCGCCGCGCTGAGGCGGAGGACGGGGTCCGCCCCGGTAGGCACATCGAGGGCAAAGACCGCCTGGCCGGCGTCGTCGAGCTCGTGGCCCGTGATCGGCACCTCGGTCGCGCCCGTGGCGACGGCTGCCGCGAGCCGGGTGGCGGCCTCGCCCTCGACGGCCACGAAGGGCGGGGCGACGTAGGCGAGGCGGAGGAAGAAGGCGCAGACCTCCTCCCCCGCCGGGGCGACGAGGTCGTCGGGGTACGAGCCGACGCTTCTTCCGCAGGCCTCCTCGGTCACCCGGGCGACGAAGCCGTAGCCGCGGATCGGCGTGCCGGGAGCCTCCGGGAGCTCGGGATACGGGCCGAAGCCGGGCCGGAGCACGTGCACGACGCCCGACGAGAGAACGTCCGGCGCGGCGCTCGCCTCGGGCACGAGGACGGCGCCGGAGGCGGCGAGAAGCCCCAGTCCGGCGACGAATCGCAGGAGGCGGACGAGCCGCCTTCTGCCGGAGATCCCGTGGACGAACGAAGCGGCCGGAGACGCCGGCCGCCCGTTGGACAGCAAAGGAGAAGACGACAATGAACCTTCCCATCGACCTTTCGAAGGTGCGCTTCATGGCGACCGACGATCCCGAGGTCGCGATCAGCTGGGAGACGAAGCTCCCGCAGACCTCCGCCGAGACGGGCGAGGTGATCTGGAAGATCCGCACCCTCGTGTCTGCCGAGGGGATGCAGTCGGAGATTATCTGGCTGAAGGTCCCGGGAGAACCGAAGGGCCTGAAGGCCCTCGGCTTCTTCAAGCCGATCGGCCTTCGGGTGAAGGACTGGGAGACCCAGAGCGGCCACGGCTTTGCCTACCGGGCCGACTCGGTCCAGCTCGAAGGCGCGGTGAAGGCGTCATGACCCTTCTCCGGTGGCTCGTCGTCGCCGGCGTGCTCCTCGTCGTTGCGGCGGGGACCACGCCGGTCGTCGCCGTCGTCCTCGCGGCGGTGGCCGGCGTCATCCTCGGGCGAGAGTGGAAGGGGCGGGAACGGTGATCGCCCCCTACGTCGTGCGCCGGTGGCACATCGAGGCCGCCATCGCGAGTGGCTACCTGGTCAACTTCTCCGCCCTCGCCGCCCACGTCGGAGACGAGCGGGCCGCCGTCGTCACCTCGACGGTCCTCCTCCTCGTCGTGCTCTCGTCTCGCTGGGTGCGCTGCGAGCTGCTCCCGCTCCTCTACCGGCGCCATCGCCTCCGCTACACCCAGCTGCGCCTGCACCTCGCCTTGAAGGAGCGGGCCCCGATCGTCTGGTCGGTCGGCCCGCACCCGGCGGGCGAGCTCGTCACCCTCGTCGTGCGGATCGGCTCGTCGGTGCCCGAGCTCGAGCGGGCGGGCCCCGTCATGGCGACGGCGCTTCGGGCGAGGGACGTGAAGGTCTACGGAAGGCGGGAGGACCAGAGCCTCGTCGACCTCGTCATCGTCCGCCGCGAGACCCTCGAGCACGAGGTGAACCCGGTGCCCTTCCTCGGGCGCTACCAGCCGAGCGTGTTCGACTGCGTGCCGCTCGGGATCGACGAGGTGGGCAACCACGTCGTGATCGGCCTCGTCGGCCGCCACCTCCTCATCGGGGGCGAGCCGGGCGCCGGGAAGTCGGTCACCCTCTCGGCCGTCCTCGCGGCGGCCTCGCGCGACACGAACTGCGACATCTGGTGCTTCGACGGCAAGCTCGTCGAGCTCGCCGCCTGGCGGCCCGTCGCCGAGCGCTTCATCGGGGCCGACGTGAACGAGGCGAACGCGGCGCTCGCGGAGCTCCGCGCCTTCATGGACGCCCGCTACGAGGAGATGAAGGAGCACGGGCGGCGAAAGGTGGAGAAGGGCGACGGCTACCGGACCGTCCTCGTCGTCGTCGACGAGCTCGCCTTCTACGTCGCGAACGGCGACAAGAAGGCCGGCCAGCTCTTCGCCGAGCGCCTCCGCGACGTCGTCGCCCGGGCCCGGGCCGCCGGCATCGTCGTCGTCGCCGCCACCCAGAAGCCGTCCACCGACCTCGTCCCGTCTGCCCTCCGGGACAACTTCGGCTACCGCCTGGCGCACCGCTGCGCCACGAGGGAGGCCTCCGACACCATCCTCGGCTCGGGTTGGGCGACCCAGGAGGTGACGGCCTCCTCGATCGCCCCGAAGCTCAGAGGCGTCGGCTACCTCCTCGCCGAGGAGGGCTATCCGTCCCGCATGCGCACGATGCACCTCGACGACGCCACGATCGCCGTCGTCGTCGACGAGGCGCTCAGGCTCCGGGGGAGGTCACGATGAACCCCCGGAGCCCCGACGAGGTGATGGAGCTCGCCCGGGAGCGCCCCGGGCGCGACCTCAACGCCATGTGGGAGCGCCTCGAGCGAAACGGCGGTTGCGAGCGCCCGATCCGCCTCAGGGCGGCCGGGGCCGACTCGCCGTCGGCCAGGGAACCCGACGGGGTCCTCCTCGTCGCCTGCAAGACGAGGCGGGAGAGCCGCTGCCGGCCGTGCTCGGCCATCTACCGGGGCGACGCCCGCCAGCTCGTGCGCGCCGGCATCGAGGGGGGAAAGGGGGTGCCCGAGTCGGTGCGGCGCCACGCCGCGGTCTTCGTCACCCTGACGGCCCCCTCCTTCGGCGCCGTCCACCGGGCCGTCGGGGTGCCCTGCCATCTCGGGCCGCCGGGGCGCTGCGAGCACGGGCGGCCGCGGCACTGCGTCCGTCACCACGACGAGCGCGAGGAGATCGTCGGCTCGGCGCTCTGCCCGGACTGCTACGACTACGAGGCGGCCGTCGTCTTCAACGCCACGGTCGGCGAGCTCTGGCGACGGGTCGTGATCTACGCCCGCCGCCACCTCGCCTACGGGCTCGGGGTGACCGAGGAGCGGCTCAAGAAGCGCGTGCGCCTCTCGTACGTGAAGGTGGCCGAGCTGCAGCGACGCGGCGTCGTCCACCTCCACGCCGTCGTGCGGGCCGACGCTCTGGCCGACGAGCTCGAGCCGGCGCCCTTCGAGGTCACCCGGGAGGCCCTCGCCGAGGCCTTCGCCCGTGCGGCGTCGGTCGTTTTCGCGAAGCGCGAGGCCGGCGGCCGCTTGCTCCGCGTCGTTTTCGGCGAGCAGCTCCGCATCGACCCGCTCGACGCCTCGGGCGTGCCGGGCATCGCCTCCTACCTCGCCAAGTACACGACGAAGGAGGCGAGCGGCTCGGGAGCCCTCGACCACCGCCTCCGGGTCGGCGAGATCGAGGAGCTCGAAATCCCCGAGCACGTCCGGCGCATCGTCGAGGCGGCCTGGGAGCTCGGCGGCTCAGAGGGCGAGGAGCGCTTCCGGCGCTGGGCGCACGCCCTCGGGTTCAGCGGCCACGTCCTCACGAAGTCTCGCCGCTACTCGACGACCTTCTCGTGCCTCCGCGCCGAGCGCCAGGCCTGGCGCCTCTGCGCCGACGGGGAGGCGGCGCCGTCGGGGGGCGGATGGACGTGGAGCTTCATGGGGACGGGCTACCGCAAGGAGATCGACTGGCTCCTGGCCCAGAGCGTCGCCGAGGCGCGACGGGAAGAACGGTACGCGAAGTGGTTGGAGCTCTCGACTCGGGAGCCGACGTCGTGAACGCGAGAAGAACGTGGTGTCCCGAAGATCACCATCACCTCGAAGAACCGCGCGATCCGGACCAAGATGCTCCCGAGGCGGTCGCGGCCGTGCCGGCTCTCCTGGTGTCGCCCGATGATGCCGCGCGCCTTCTTGCAATTGGGAGGACTGCTCTTTACGCGCTGCTCGGGAGCGGCGAGCTCCCATCGGTGCAACTAGGTCGGCGTCGACGCGTCAGGGTGTCCGATCTCGAGGCGTTTGTGGAACGCCTGCCAGTGAACACGGCGGCCGAGCCGGGTCACACCCCTCGCGTAGGCTCCGGCCAACGGTCGACGCCATGGGGACCCGGCTCGGCCACGGAGATGGAATCGTCGGCTCGCTGCCGTCCGAGGTTCTGACTGTCGGGTGAAGGCCCGAGGGGATGCCGAGGAGCGCCATGAGCGTGAGGAAGAGGCAGACGAGGCGAGGGAACGTCTACGACGTTCGATTGCGATCACCGGACGGACGTCAGCTGAGCAAGACGTTCCGGACGCGCAAAGCCGCCGATCGCTTCGAAGCAGCTCAGGTCGCCGACATGGCGCGCGGAACCTGGATCGATCCGAGGGGCTTGACCGTCCGGTTCCGGGAGTTCGCCACTGAGTGGCTTCGGCGAGACCCGTCGAAGAGACCGTCGACCCTCGCGCGCGACGACTCAGTCCTGCGCAATCACATCCTCCCAGCTCTCGGAGACACCAAGCTCGGAGCTGTGACTCCTCGGGACGTTCAGAACCTCGTGAACCGATGGTCAGCTTCCAACGCTCCGAACACCGTCCGGCGCCAGTACGACGTTCTTCGAGCGATCTTCTCCGCAGCGGTCGAGCTGGACCTGATCGGCCGTACTCCCTGCCGGGCGGTGAGGCTGCCCTCCCGCGAGGAGCCAAGGCGCTCGATGCCGACGGCCGATCAGCTCGCGCGGCTGGCAGAAGCGATCGGCCCGGAGTGGGAGGCGATGATCTGGCTCGCGTCCGTGCTCGGGCTGCGTTGGGGCGAGTGCGCTGGACTCCGCGTCGGGCGCGTCGACTTCGAGCGCGGTCGCGTGCACGTCGTCGAGCAGGTGACGCGAGGGATGCACGGCTTCATGGTGCCCGGACCGCCAAAGTCGAAGGCCGGGGCCCGCACGCTCAGCGCGCCGGCTGCGCTGCTCGACGTGCTCAGGCGCCACATCGAGGTGCGCCGGTTGCCCTGCCACGATGAGTCCCTGCTGTTCAGCGAGGAGGACGGTGGCTACCTCGACTATTCCAATTGGCGCAGCCGTGTCTGGGTGCCTGCGTGCAAGGCGAGTGGGCTCTCCGGTCTGGTCTTCCACGACCTACGACGCGTCAACGCGACAGCGCTCGTGCTCGAGGGCGTCGATTTGAAGACAGCTCAGACCCGGCTGGGCCACTCGGACCCCCGGCTCACGATCGCGATCTACGCCCAGGCTTCGACGCAGGCCGATCGTGACGCTGCGGATCGCCTCGCCGGTCGTCTGATGGGACTCGAGTCCCCGCGCGGCGAAGGCCGGGACGAAACGGGCTGTGCCATGGATGTGCCATGGCCCAGGGAAACGGACGAGGCAGACGAGACGGCTGCTGACATCATCCCTCTGAGCAGGGCGAAGACCCGCCGGTCGAGTCGGGAAGGCGGGATTCGAACCCGCGACCTCAGCGTCCCGAACGCTGCGCGCTAACCAAGCTGCGCCACTTCCCGTCGGGGGCGGACCCGACCCACGGCGAGCCGGCCGGTCAGGGTGCCCCTTCGGCGCCCATGGTAGTCGCTGGCGCCTGCACGACGACCTTGTGCACCCTCCGCCTGTCCATCTCGGCGATCCGGAAGGTCCAGCCCTCGAGCGAGACGGCGTCGCCCTCCTCGGGGATGCGCCCGAGGGCGTCGAGGAGGAAGCCCCCGAGGGTCACGTAGTCCCCGTCGGGCACGGGGGCGCCCACCTCGGCCCGCACGTCGTCGACCGACTCCGAGCCCTCGACGAGCCAGCGGCTCGAGTCCACCCGCACGATCGGCTGCGAGCTCTTCAGGTCGTGCTCGTCCTGGATGTCGCCGACGAGCTCGCTCACGAGGTCGTTGATCGTGAGCACGCCCGCCACCCCGCCGTACTCGTCCACCACCACGGCGAAACTCCGCCGGAGCCGCCTCATCTCGGCCAACAGCTCGAGCGCCGGCCGCGACTCCGGCACGAGGAACGGCTCGCGCAGCCGGCGGGACACCTCGGCCACCGACGGCACCACGTCGCTCCCGAGCGGCCCGAGGTGGAACATGTCCTTCACGAAGAGCACGCCTGCCAGCCGGTCGAGGTCCTCCTCGTAGACGGGGAAGTGGCTGTGGCCCGAGCGGCGGACCGCCCGGGCGACGTCCTCGTACGACACCGGCTCGGGCAGGGCGACCACGTCGACCCTCGGCGTCATGAACTCCCGCGCCGTGCCGTCCCGGAGCGACTCGAGGCCACGGTAGATGAGCGACTCCTGCTCGGAGAAGGCGGCGACCTCCCGTCGCGCCTGCCGCTCCCGCCGGCGCCGAACGGTCAGACCCCCGAAGAGGGCCGGCGGCTCGCAGCCACCCGGGTCAGACCTCCGCCGGCAGGGGGAGGGGCCGGTACGAGTCGTCGTGGAACGTCCCGCCGTCGAGGAGGGCCTGGGCCGCTCTCCGCAGCCGGATCGGGTTGAGCGGCTTCACGAGCCAGCCCTCGGCGCCGGAGCGCCGCACGAGGAAGACGTCGGCCCTCCGGTCCACGAGCACGAGCACCGGGACGTGCGGGATCCGCCCACCCGACTCCTCGAGCCGCAGATCCATGCAGATGGCGATGCCTCCCATGCTGCCGACCTGCATGTCGGTGACGACCAGGTCAGGCGGGCTCTCTTCCACCTCGTCACGGACGAGGTGACCGGCCGGCACGACCCGCACCTCGTTGTCGCCCCCCTCGAGGGCGGCCACCACCTCGGCGGCGACGGTCGGCTCGTCGGCGACGACGACGATCTCAGCCACGGCCCGACGCTACCTGGCCGGTGAGGTGCCCGGCCACGACCGAGAGGCCGTCGAGGTCGTGCACGTCCTGCTCGAGGAAGGGCACCCGCACGACGGTCCCCTCCACCTTCTCGCGGATGGTCTCGACGAAACCCTCCTCCCTCCGCGCCACCTCCTCGAGCTCCCCCCAGTTGCGTCGCAGCGCCTCGAGGGCTGCCGCCGCCTCCTCGGGGCCGAGCCCCGAGACGTCCTCGACGGGGAAGGCGTCGGGCGGGCGAACCTCCTCCCCGTCGAAGCGCGGGTGGAGCCTGTTCACGACGAGCGCCGCCACGGGCTGGTGCGCCTCGGCGAGGCGGTCGGCGAAGAAGTGCGCCTCGTCGACCGAGTCGCGCCGTGGTGCGGCCACCAGCACGAACGCCGTGCCCTCGTCCTCGAGGAGCTGCTCGACCCGCCGCGCCCGGTCACGGAAGCCCTCCTCCATCCCCTCGAAAGCCCGGAAGAAGGCGACGGCGTCGTCGACGATCTCGGCGCCGGCCACCTTCGAGATCGTCCGCAGCAGCGCGTGGGTGGCGACGGTGAGCGCCTTGAGCGACGCCCGGGTGGGCATGAGCAGCAGCCGGAACACCCGGTTCTCGAGGAAGCGGGTGAGGCGCCCCGGGGCGTCGAGGAAGTCGAGGGCGTTGCGGGTCGGCGGGGTGTCGACGACGACGAGGTCGAAGGTGCCCGACTCGTGCAGCTCGTAGAGCTTCTCGGCGGCCATGTACTCCTGGGTGCCGGCGAGGGCGGACGTGAGGTTGCGGTACAGCCTGTTGGAGAGGATCCGCTCGGCCTGGTCCGGGTCGACCGAGTAGCGGTGCACGAGGTCGTCGAAGGTGCCCTTGGCGTCGAGCATCACGGCCGAGAGGCTGCCGGGCCAGTCGCCGTCGATCTGTTTCGGGGTGTTGTCGAGCTGGCTGATGCCGAGGGCGTCGGCGAGCCGCCGGGCGGGGTCGATCGTGACGACGCAGGTGTTGCGCCCGGCCCGCGCCCCGGCCAGGGCGACGGCAGCCGACGTGGTCGTCTTGCCGGCGCCGCCCGAGCCGCAGCAGATGATGATCGACTTGTGCTCGACGAGCGGGAGCAGGCCGGTGCCGGGCGCCATCAGCCTGCTGTCCCGCCGTCGCCGGCGGCGACCGGCTGCACCCGACGGAGGGCTTCGGCCAGCTCGGCTGCGTCGAGGGCCTCGATGGCCTCGCCGAGCGCCGCCGACAAGGTGGCGACGTCCGACGGGCCGACGTCGGCCGAGGAGAGGTAGGGGAGGCGGAGCTCGGGGAGCGGGAGGCCGCGCTCGAGCCGGCCCACCTGCTCGTCCTGCACCGACTGCCGGGAGGCGCGGAAGGCGGCGGCCGCCCGCAGCTGCCGGGCTTCGAGGGGGGAGGGCGGTTTCGTGCCCGAGAGCTGGGCGAGGGCCTCGGGGTCGGCGCCGAGATGGGCGAGCAACGGGTAGCAGGCGTTCACGACGACCGGGCCGAGCATGACGCCGACCTCGTCCTCGAAGCGGTAGGCGGTCTCGATGAGCTCGTTGACGGGGGTCTCCTCGGCGATGGTGACGAGCAGCACCTGGCAGCGCTCGGGGTCGTGCAGCATCTCGACCACGTCGGCCGCCTGCGCCCGCAGAGGGCCGCCGCGGGCAGCGTCGAGGAGGCCGTTGGCGCTCGTGAGGAACCGGACGGCGTGGCCCGTCGCCGGGGCGTCGAGCACGAGGAGGTCGGCCGCGCCGCCCCGTTCGAGCTGCTTCACCTTGCCGAGGACGAGGATCTCGCGGATGCCCGGGATGGCGGTGGCGACGACGTCGAGCACCCCGGTCGACACGAGTCGCTTCGCGACCCTGCGCAGCCCGTGCTCCACGAGGTAGTCGAGGAGGGCGTCGTCGGGGGTGACGACCCGCCCGCGGACCCGGCCACCCGAGGCCGCCTCGTAGAGCGAGACCTCGTCGTAGCCGAACGTCGTGTCCTGCCCGAAGAGGCCCGGCAGCGCCCCGGCGTCGTCGAGCCCGACGATGAGGACGTCGAGCCCCCTGTCGGCGCCAAGTCGTGCCAGTGCGGCTGTCACGGTCGTCTTCCCGACGCCGCCCTTGCCGGCGACGACAAGGACGCGGCTCTGGCGGCAGAACGCCTCGACGTCCATGGGGGCGGACACTACCGGCGACGCTCCGCGGCTCCCCGAATTGGGGCCGTTCGCCCCTTGTCCGGCCGTCGGGTCGCGCACTAGGGTCACCCGAAACCCTGCTGGCGCAGGGGGCAGTAGGGGGGCCGGGACGGAGGAGTGGGCCGGCCCGGGGTCCGCTTTCCTGGCGTGCGGGCCCGACGTTCATCGGGGCTGAACGTGACCAAGGAGGGGGACACGTGGTCGCCAAGCACGGCGATGAGGCGTGGCAGTCGAGGGCAGCCTGCCGCGGCCCGCACGCGGGCATCTTCTTCCCGCCGTCCCATGTCGAGCGCAAAGAGGAGCGCCTGAACCGTGAGCGGACCGCCAAGGCGATCTGCCACTCGTGTCCGGTCGAAGGCGACTGCCTCGACTACGCGATCAGGATCCGGGAGGCGCACGGCATCTGGGGCGGGCGAAACGAGTCGGAGCGCAAGCACATCCTCGACCGGCTGCCGACGGCGGCCGCGCTGAGGATGCACGCCTGAGGCCTCGCCGGCTCCCCGAGGTACCGCCAGTGAGCTCCGGCGTTCCCCTCGCGACGCGCGCGGAAACCGTTACTTGCGTCCTCAAGTGGGTTATGTTTCCGAAATGTTTCGCTTGCCAAGCGTGACATCGCTCGTCAAGCTGCCCGGCGTCGGGCTGGTGGCGGGCAGCTGGCTCCTCCCCGACGGCGGAGGACGTCTCAGGCACCGCACGGCCCGGGTGCGCGGGCGGCTCGTGTCCTACGGCATCGTCGATGCCGACGGTCCGACTGCCGTCATCGTGCACGGCTGGGGCCTCGCCCACTCCTCCTACACCCGTGCCGCCGAGCAGCTGGCGGCCGAGGGCTTCCGGGTGATCGTGCCTGACCTGCCGGGTTTCGGGCGGAGCAGCGGGCTCCCCCTCTCTCGGATCACCTTCCACGACTTCGCCCACGTGCTCGCGACGTTCCTGCGCGAGATCGGCGCCGAGACCTCGCCCGTCCATCTCGTCGGCCACTCCTTCGGCGGGGCGGTCTGCGCCCAGCTCGCCCACGACCACCCCGAGCTCGTGCAGTCGGTCGTGCTCGTGAGCTCGGTGAGCGGGGCGACCTGGACCCGCGAGGAGGAGCAGGAGCGGCTCCTCACCGAGCGGCCGCTCTGGGACTGGATGCGCCACCTCATCACCGAGTTCCCCGTCGGCGAGTTCCCCCACGCCGCCCGGGCGGTCCTCAACGACCTCGGGCGCAACCTCACCTTCAACCTGCCGACGCTCGGCATCGTCGCCGGGCTCATCCGCAGGGCGGACCTGCGCTCGGAGCTCGGCAACATCGCCACGAGCGGCGTGCCCTGCGCGGTGATCTGGCCGTCGGGCGACCACGTCGTCACCCGGGCGGCCTTCGACGACCAGTGCGCGGCGCTCGGCTGCGAGGGCATGGTGGTCGAGGGCAACCACGGGTGGCCGCTCGCCGACCCGAAGTCCTTCGGCGAGGTCGTCGGCCGGCTGCTGTCCGCCGTCGCCGAGCGGGCGAGCCTCCCCACCGTCCCCGCCTGACCCTCCGCCGCCCTCCCTCCCAGCCCTAAGGTCGGGCCATGGGCGACGCCGTCCCGGTGCGGGACGCCTCGACGATCATGGTGGTGCGCGACGCAAAGGACGGCGCCGGCATCGAGGTCCTCATGCTCCGGCGCAACGCCCGCTCCGCCTGGGTGGGGGGCGCCCACCTCTTCCCGGGAGGCGCCGTCGACGCAGACGACGGGTCGGAGGAGACGGTGGCGTTCTGCGCCGGCCGCAGCGACGAGGAGGCGAGCCGCCTGCTCGGGGTCGAGCGGGGAGGGAGGGGCTTCTTCGTGGCGGCGGTGCGCGAGTGCTACGAGGAGGCCGGGCTCCTCCTCGCGAACGGCCCCGACGGACCGCTCTCGTTCGAGGACCCGGCCGTGGCCGCCCGCTTCGAGGAGTGGCGGCGCCGTCTCAACCGGCACGAAACCCGCCTGGCCGACATCTGCCGGGCCGAGTCGCTCACCCTCGCCCTCGACACCCTCGGGTACTTCAGCCACTGGATCACTCCGGAGGGATCGCCGCGTCGCTACGACACACGGTTCTTCGTCGCCGTCGTCCCCGACGGCCAGACGGCGCTCCACGACGACAGCGAGGTGGTGGACTCGACCTGGATCCGCCCCGAGGAGGCGCTCGCCCGCCACCGGGAGGGCACCATCGACATGATGTTCCCGACAGTGAAGAACCTGGAGGCGATCGCCCGTTTCGAGAGGGCGGGCGACGTGGTCGCAGCCGCGGCCGCTGCCGAGGTGCCGACGGTGCTCCCCCGCATCTCGGTCGAGGGCCCGGGGGTTCGCATCCTGCTTCCGGGCGACGAGGGCTACGAGGAGGCGACGGGGCTGCCAAAGGGCGCCCAGTTCCCCGATCTTCCCAGTCGGATGCGGCCGCAACCGGGGACGGAGGGCGCCGGGTGAGCGTCGTCCTCGACCAGCCGGTCCCGGGCGTCGCCGTCGAGGTGCTCCCCGGCGTGCGGCGGCTCACGGCCGCGAACCCGTCCCTCATGACCGGGCCCGGCACCAACACCTATCTCGTCGGCGAGGAGGACCTCGTCGTCGTCGACCCAGGTCCCGACGACGAGGGGCACGTCCTCGCCATCCTCGTCGCGGCCTCGGAGGCCGGCGGTCAGGTCCGGGCAGTCGTCGTCACCCACACCCACGAGGACCACTCCCCCGGCGCCCGGCTGCTCGGCGAGCTCGCCGCCGTCCCCGTGCTCGGTTTCGGCCCACGCGACGGGTTCGAGCCGTCCGCCGAGCTGCGCGACGGAGACACCGTCACCGAGGGTGACCTCGAGCTCGTGGCCGTGCACACGCCGGGGCACGCCTCGAACCACCTCTGCTTCCTCGTGTCGGCGGGGCCCGAGCGGGCCCTCTTCTCGGGCGACCACATCATGGGCGGCTCGACGGTCGTCATCGCCCCGCCCGACGGCGACATGGAGGCCTACCTCGCCTCGCTGCGGCGCCTGCTCGCGCTCGAGCCGCCGGTCACGGTGATCGCGCCGGGGCACGGGCCGCTCCTGCCTGATCCCGCCGCCGTCGTCGAGGGCTACCTCGCCCACCGGCTCGCACGCGAGGCCGCCGTGCTCACGGCCCTCGAGCGACGCGGCACGGCGCGCATCGACGAGCTGGTGGCCGACGTCTACACGGACGTGTCGAGCGACCTCCACCCGATCGCCCGCTACTCGGTGTGGGCCCACCTGCTGAAGCTCGCCGCCGAAGGCCGGGCCTCGGCCGACGAGCCGGCAGAGATCGGCGCCACGTGGACCGCCGGAGGCGGTGCTCGCTAGTGCCGCACGGCTGCCGTCACTGTTCTAGGGATTTCTAACCCCGGATCACCACCTCTTAGAAAGAACTAGACTCATGAGGGTGCAGCGGCGGGACAACCCCTACACGCCCGGTGCGGGCCGCAAGCCGCCCTACCTGGCCGGCCGGGACCAGGACCTCGAGGACTTCAGCTCGCTCGTCGAGGTGCTCTCGGCCGGCGGGGCGGACCGCAGCCTCGTCTACTACGGCCTGCGGGGGGTCGGGAAGACCGTCCTCCTCATGGAGCTCGACCTCCTCGCCGCCGAGGCCGGCTGGGCGACGACCGACGTGCAGGAGGTCGGCTCACAGCCCGACTTCCGCGCCACCTTCGCCCAGATGGCCTCGCGCCTCCTGCGCGAGATGAGCCGCAAGCACCGCATCAAGGACCGGGTCGACCGCGCCCTCGGCGTCGTCAAGGCCTTCAGCCTCCTCACCCCGGGCGGGGTGCAGCTGAAGCTCGACGTCGACACCGTGACCGGGGTGGCCGACTCGGGCGACCCCGAGCAGGACCTCGTGGAGCTGCTGCGTGAGATCGGCGAGGCGGCTCGCAGCGCCGGCAGCGGCGCCCTGTTCCTGATCGACGAGATGCACAACCTCGACAGCCCGTCGCTCGCCGCCGTCTGCATGGGCTTCCAGGCGGTGAGCCGGGCGGCCCTCCCCGTGGCGCTCGTGGGGGCGGGCCTTCCCGACCTGCAGATGCGCCTCCTGCAGGCCAAGCCGTACGCCGACCGCCTCTTCGAGTACCGCGAGCTCGGCCGGCTGACCGCCCCGGCCGCCCGGGTGGCGCTCCTCCAGCCGGCGGCCACCCTCGGAGTGGCCTTCGACGAGGACGCCGCGCGTGCCGTCGTCGAGATGGCCGCCGGCTACCCGTACTTCCTCCAGGAGTACGGGAGGGAGCTGTGGAACGCCGCCGAGGGGCCGTCGATCACGATGGCCGACGTCGAGGAGATCAGGGACCTCGTGAGCGAGCAGCTGGCCCGGACCTTCTACGGGACACGTTTCGCCCTGGCGAGCGACGCCGAGCAGCGGTACCTGGCCGCCATGGCGTCGCTCGGGCCGCCTCCCTACCGGACCCCTGAGGTCGCGAGGGCCTGGGGCGCCGAGAACCAGCGGCAGACCTCGCCCCACCGTGACAGCCTCATCCAGAAAGGCCTCATCTGGTCCCCGCGACGGGGCCTCGTGGACTTCACGGTCCCGCTCTTCGCCGAGTACGTCCTCAAGCATCACCCGATCAAGGGCTTCGAGGAGAGCTGACATGTGGCTCCGGGGCGCCGCCGCCTCGCTCGTGGTCGCCGCGACGGCGGCGCTCCCTGCCGCCTCCCCGGCGGCAGCCGCCTCCGCCCGGGCACCGTCCCCCGCGCCGGCGCTGCACGGCACGTTCTCGGGTCTCGACTACCCCGGGGCCGCCCACACGTGGCCGGAGGGCATCACGAACTCCGGGGTGGTCTTCGGCCAGTTCGAGACGGCCGCCGGACGCTTCGAGGGCTTCGTCCTCCGCCACGGTCGCTGGCGCGCCGTCGACGACCCGGCAGCCAGCTGGAGCTTGGTGGTCGGCGTCCTCCCGTCCGGCGCCGTCGTCGGCGACGACCTCGTCGGCTCGACGATGCACGGCTTCGAGGAGCGCCGGGGCCACTTCACGGCCCTCGGCGACCCGCGGGCGACCGCGGCGCCGACCACGCTCGGCTACGGCGGCACGTCCGTCAGCGCCGTCGGCGGCGGAGGGCTCCTCGTCGGGAGCTTCGCGAGCGGCACCGCGACCCGGGGCTTTGTCCGCGAGGACGGCCGGTTCCGCACCTTCACCTACCCGGGGCGACTGGGCAGGTCCCTCACCGAGCTCACGGGCACTGACGCCGGCGGCGACCTCGTCGTCGGGATCGCAGGCGACGGCTCGACCTGGCAGGCCTTCGTGCTGGAGGACGGCCGCGTCCACCGGCGAAACGCCCCGTCGCAGCCGCGAGCAGCCGGGGCGGAGACCGCTCTCAACGGCGTGTCGCCGGACGGGGACGAGATCGCCGGCGCGTGGACCGCGGGGCAGTTCGGCGCGGTGGAGCACGGTTTCGTGATCCTGTCGGGGCGCTTCGTCGGGCTGGACGACCCGGCGGGCGCCTACGGCACCGAGCCGACGGGCGTGAACGACCACGGCGTCGTGGTCGGTTACATCCTCACGTCCACGGGGGCGCACGGCTTCCTCTTCCGGCCCGGCTGAGCCGTTCGAGTCAGGAGGCCGAGCCGAGCGCCTCCTCCACCCGGGCGAGCATGCGGGCGCTGCAACCGCTCATCTCGAGCCTCGGCACGATCTCGGTCATCAGTCGGTCGGCGATCGCCCTGAAGGCGGCCGCCGCCTCGGCACCTGCCCCGCCTCGCGACCCTGCTCCCGACCCGCCGTCGCCGAGGAGGGCGACGGGGCGGCCCTCGTCACCGCCGGCGGCGACCGCCGGGTCGAGCGGCACCTGGCCCACGAGCGGGACGCCGACCTCGGCGGCGAGGCGCTCGCCTCCCCCCTCACCGAAGAGGGGGTAGCGCTCACCGTGCGAGCAGACGAAGGCCGACATGTTCTCGATCACGCCGGCGACCCTGAGGTGGCCCTTCAGCGCCATGTCCGCCGCCCGCCCGGCCACCTTCTGGGCTGCGAGCGACGGCGTGGTGACGATGAGCACCTCGGTGCGGGGCACCATCCTGGCGAGCCCCATCTGGACGTCGCCCGTCCCGGGAGGGAGATCAAGGAGGAGGTAGTCGAGCTCGCCCCAGTGCACGTCCTCGAGGAAGTGCTGCACGGCCCGATTGAGCACGAGCCCGCGCCACATGATGGCGGTGTCCTCGTCGGAGAGGAACCCCATCGACATCACCCGGACGACCCCTGCGCCGATCGTGCGCTCGAGCGGGACCATCTTCTTGTCGCGCGCCTCGATCTCGCCGTCCATGCCGAGGAGCCGAGGGACGGAGTGGCCCCACACGTCGGCGTCGAGCACGCCGACCGTGCAGCCCGCCTCGGCGAGGGCGACGGCGAGGTTGACGGTGACCGAGGACTTGCCGACGCCCCCCTTCCCGGAAGCCACGGCGACGACACGGGTGCGCGACGGGAAGGACGCCTCGAGAGACGAGCGCTCCTGTGCCTTGAGCCGCGCCCGCGACATGAGCTCGGAACGCTGCTCGGCCTCCATCACGCCGGTCGTCACCTGCACTTCGTCGACGCCCGGCAGCGCCGAAACCCGGCGCCGCACGTCCGCGGCCAACTGACCCCGAAGCGGGCAGGAGGCGATCGTGAGGGCGATCTCGACCTCGACGGTCCCTTGCCCGACGCGCACGGCCCGGGCCATCCCGAGCGACACGACGTCGTCGCCGAGCTCCGGGTCGACGACGCCGCGGAGCGCCTCCCAGACGGCCTCCTCCACTCCGCCGGCGTCAGGGCGGGAATGCGGGCGGGGTTCGCCGGGGTTGTCCACGACGAGCCCAGGCTACCGAAGGGGAACCTGCCGCCGGTCGGCGGCAGGTATCATGACCAGGAGTTCGATCGAGGAAGGACAGACTTCACGTGACCAGCGCGACGACAGTGAGCATCGGCCGCCGGCCCAGTCCGGTGACGCTGACCGACGCCGCGACGGCCAAGGTCGCCGACCTGCTGGCCCAGGAGGCGAGCCCTGAGCTCGCCCTGCGGGTGGCGGTCCGACCCGGCGGGTGCTCGGGCTACAGCTACGAGATGTTCTTCGACTCCGAGATCGCGGACGACGACGTCGTGCGGACGTTCGGCGCAGTGAAGGTCGTCGTCGACCCCGAGAGCGCCGAGCTCATCAAGGGCGCCACGCTCGACTACCGCGACGGCTTGCAGGAAGCGGGTTTCCACATCACCAACCCGAACGCCACCCGCACCTGCGGGTGCGGCTCGTCCTTCAGCTGATCTCCTTCACCATCGACCCGAGGAGGGCGCGTGTCCACTCCCGTCGGTCCCTACACGCCGGCCCTCAGGGCCGGTGACTGGATCGTCGTCTCCGGCCAGCTCGGCCTCGTCAACGGAACGCTCGTCGAGGGCGGCCTGAAGGCCCAGGTGGCCCAGGCCGTCCGCAACATCGAGGCGCTGCTGCGGAACCACTCCGCCTCCATCACCGACATCGTGAAGACGACGGTGCTGCTCGCCGACATCGGCGACTACGCGGAGATGAACGAGGCGTACACGGAGGCGTTCGGGAACCACCGCCCGACGCGGGCGGCCTACGGCGTGGCGGGGCTCCCTCTCGGCGCCCTCGTCGAGATCGAGGCCTGGGCCTTCTCGCCTCGGGGCTGACGCAGGCCACACCGGAGCCGCCTGCCCGTCCACCGCCTGGCCCCGGGCGGCTGTCGCCGGTCGGCGGCGCCGGTGTGGTACGAACCGGGAGATGAGGTTGTCCCGGACTCCCCGCGCCCTTGTGACGGGTGCGTCGCCCTTCGCAGCGGCCCTTCTCTTCGGGGCGGTGCTCTCCGCCTGCGGAGGCGGCGGGGCGAGCCCGCAGACGACCGTCACGAGCACGCTCCCGCCGCTGCCGCCCAGCATCTACGCCTACGTGACCCTGGCGGGCACGGGAGCGAACCTCGGCTTCGGCGACCGGCTGGTGCAGGTGAACGTCACTCCGGGCTCCGAGGGCGTCGCCACCCGCATCCCCGTCGGCACCTACCCCGACGCCGTCGCCGTCGACGGCTCGATGGCCTACGTCGCCAACTACACCTCGGGGACCGTCACCCCGGTCGACTTGAGGACGGGCACCGCCGGCAAGCCGATCCCGGTCGGCGCCGGCCCCGCCGCCATCGCCATCTCGACCCAGCTCGACCGGGCCTACGTCACCGACGACGGCACCTCCTCGAGCCTCGGCGACAGCGTGACGCCGATCGACTTGAAGACGCTCAAGGCTCTCGCCCCCATCGCGGTGGGCGCCGGCCCGCAGGGCATTGCCATCACGCCGGACGGGCTCAAGGCCTACGTCGCCGACGCCGGCGCCATCGTGGCCGGGCAGTCGGGTCCGGTCGGGCACACGGTGACGCCGATCGACTTGAAGACCGGGCGGGCGGAACGGCCCATCACCGTGGGGAACGGCCCGACCGGCGTCGCCATCACCCCCGACGGGGGCACCGTCTTCGTCACCAACCTCGATTCGCTGAGCGTCACCCCGATCAACGTGTCGACCGACCAGGCGCTCGCCGCCATCGCGGTGCCGGGCGGCCCGGTGGCGGTCGTCGTGGCCGACGGCGATGCCTGGGTGGTCGACACGCCGTCCAGCCAGTCGCCCGGCAACAACGTCGTGCCCATCTCCGTCTCGAGCGACAAGGCGGGCAAGCCCATCACGGTCGCGAAGGGAGTGCAGGCCATCGCCCTCACGCCCGACGGGAAGACGGCGTGGGTCACCTGCCTCAACGCCGGCGAGATCGAGTCGATCGACCTCGCCAGCCACTCGGTCGGCTCGGCCGTCAAGGTGCCGGGCGGTCCGTTCGCCATCGCGGTCACGAGTCAGGCCTCGTCCGGGGCGGGCGGCTCGAGCCGGGGGTCCTCGAAGAAGAAGACCACGACCACCTCCTGAACCGGCCGCGCGGCCCGAAGCGGGCCAGCCGGCGCTACATCCCCGAGGACGAGTAGGTCGCCCGCACGCCGGCGAACGCCGAGGCGAGGGCGGTGCCGAGACCGAGCGGCGTCGGATCGAAGCCGAAGCCGTACCTGAGCTCGGCGATCGTCGCCTGCTCGACGAGCGGCCAGGCGAGCGGCGGGTAGAGGTCGGGTGGGTTGCAGCCGTCGGTCGCCATCATGAGGAGGGCGCGTGGGACGGGGAGCCGGAGGCGCCGGGCGTCCGCCACCATGCCGCCTCGGGCGTGGGCGATCGTGCAGATGTCGTCGAAGACGTTGTGGCCCGTGTCGTCGACGACGAGGAGCGCCTTCGGCGCCCTGGCGGCGGCGTACTGGTGGCCGAGCGAGGAGAGCGGCACCAACCGGTCGCTTCCCGCCGCCACGAAGAGGGTCGGGATCCCCGACGGCATCCGCCGGGCCGGCGTGCCGCCGAGCGACACGACCACCCGGACGCTCGGGTCGGCAGCGGCCATGTCGAGCGCCACCGAGCCGCCCGACGAGTCACCCACGACCGCGACGGCGCCGTTCAGCACGTGACCCGAGAAGAGGTCGTCCGCCCTGTCGGCGAGGGCGCGCACCGCCTCGACGGCGGCGCGCAGCTGGACGATGTCGCGCCCCGGCCGCAGTTGGGCGCGGTGGCGCAGCTCTGCGGTCAGGTCGCGGCTCGTCTGGTCGGGCGCGACCACGATGAAGCCCCAGTCGGCGAGATGGGTGGTGAGAAACGACGACTGCTGGGGGAACCCGCTCGTCCCGTGGCTGAACAGCACGACGGGGAACCTGCCAGGGGCAAAGGGGAGGTAGTCCCAGGCCGCCTCGGTCACGCGGTCGGGAAACCCCTTCGGCACGATGAGCTGGACGGCCCGCGGGAGCCACGACGTGATCAGGTAGCTGACAGGAGCCCGCGAGCGCTGCGAGCCGCGGCTGGCGGGGTACCAGATCACCGTCCGGTCGCCGTGCACCGTGATGGTGAGGGTGCCCGCGACGTACGGGCCGCGTCCGGCGAACTCCGTCGAGGGGGAGGACGACGCCCCGGGTCGCCCCGGGTTGGTGGTCGTCGTGGCCGACGGCGAGCCGGCAGACGAGCAGCCGGCCGCCAGCAGCACGACGGCGAGCAGCGCCAGGGCGGTGCCCCGGCCGGCGCTCGTGCGACGCGGCGCTGGCGCCATCAGGGCGGCCCGAAGGCCGGCTCCCGGCTCTCGGGCAGCCACCGCGCCGCCCCGAAGCGGTAGCCGACGCTGCGCACGGTGTCGATCAAGTGGGCGTGCTCCTCGCCGAACTTCGCCCGCAGCCGCCTGACGTGGACGTCGACGGTGCGGGCGCCCCCGTAGTACTCGTAGCCCCAGACCCGGGACAGCAGCACTTCACGCGTGAACACCTTGCCAGGATGGGCCGCCAGGAAACGCAAGAGCTCGTACTCCATGTAGGTGAGGTCGAGCACCCGCCCGTCGAGGGCGGCCTGGTAGGTCTCGAGGTTGAGGGCGAGCGGCCCGTAGACGATGAGGTCGTGCTGCTTGCCACGGCCCGTCCGCCGAAAGAGGTGGGCGAGGCGGGCCTCCACCTCGACCGAGGAGGCGCCGGACACGACGAAGTCGTCGAACAGCTCCTCTCTGAAGTCGAGCTCGGCGAGCGACTCCCTCGCCACGACGAGGAGGAGCGGGCGGAACGGGTCATCCCCCTTGCGCAACGTCCTGCACAGGGCGAAACCGCCCTCGTCGGCCGCGACGTCGACCACCGCCCCGGCCCACCCGTCCTCCGGCTCGAGGCGCCCGGCGTCGCCGGCGTCGCCGACCGCCCGGTACGGGTAGCCGGCCGTCTCGAGCACGCCCGCCAGCCAGCCGGCAGGAGGGTCGGGGTAGACGAGAAGCGGCTCCATCGGTCTTAGAGGGCGGGCAGGTACCGGGAGATCTCGAAGGGCGTCACCTCGCGGGTGTAGAGCTCCCACTCGGCCCGTTTGTTGCGGAGGAACCACTCGAAGACGTGCTCCCCGAGCGTCTCGGCGACGAGCTCGGAGCGCTCCATGACGCTGAGGGCCTCGGCGAGGCTCTGCGGCAGCGGGCGGATGCCCTCGGAGGCGAGCTCCTCGGGGGTGAGGGTGAACAGGTTCGAGGAGGCCTCCGGGCCGAGCTCGTAGCCGCCCTCGATGCCCCGCAGGCCGGCCGCCAGCACAACGGC
>Ga0070735_10000025_pt1 | contig 204161 bp, 183 predicted proteins | sample Coa_R1_FD_66443 | JGI IMG/M metagenome (GOLD analysis project Ga0070735, IMG submission 66443) | Surface soil microbial communities from Centralia Pennsylvania, which are recovering from an underground coalmine fire - Coalmine... | ecosystem: Environmental > Terrestrial > Soil > Unclassified ... | reverse complement strand
GATCCATACATGAGCATCGCACTTCGCGGGGTCACGAAGCGATTCGACCGCCACGTGGCTCTCGATAATGTCAGCGTCGAGATCGAAAGCGGATCGCTCACCGCGCTCGTCGGCCCAAGCGGCGGCGGAAAGTCCACGCTGCTGCGCGTCATCGCCGGGTTGGAACGTCCGGATTCCGGCGACGTGTTGATCGATGGACAGCCGGCAGTCGACGTGCCCGTGCAAGATCGCGGCATCGGTTTCGTCTTTCAGCATTACGCTGCGTTCAAACATATGACGGTCTGGGAGAATGTCGCATTCGGACTTCGCGTTCGCAAGGTGCGGCGAGACGCGATCCGGGAGCGCGTCGATCAGCTGCTGCATCTCGTGCAATTGGAGGGTCTCGGCAGCCGTTATCCGAGCCAACTGTCCGGCGGACAGCGCCAGCGCATGGCCCTCGCGCGCGCGCTCGCGATACAGCCCGAAGTGCTTTTGCTGGATGAGCCGTTCGGCGCGCTTGATGCCGCCGTGCGGGCGGAGCTGCGCGCTTGGCTCCTGACGCTGCACCGTGACGTCCACGTCACCACGATATTCGTCACGCACGATCAGGGCGAAGCGATGGAGATCGCAGACCGTATCGTCCTCATCAATCGCGGCCACGTCGAACAGACGGGAACGCCGCGCGAACTCTACGAGCGGCCCGCAAATCCGTTCGTGATGTCGTTCATCGGCCCGATCACGCAGTTGGGCGACGCGTTTGTCCGCCCGCACGATATCGACGTGCATCGCGATCCGGCGGAGTCGTCGCTCGAGGCGATGGTGCAGCGCATCGTCCACTTGGGATTCGAAGTACGCGTCGACTTGATGCTCGCCGACGGGCGCGGCGCGTGGGCGCAGATGACGCGCGACGAAGTCGACCGGCTGGAACTGCGGCTCGGGCAGATCGTCTTCGTCCGCTCAAGCCGCGAGACGCGCTTTCATTCGGATCTGTCGTCACACGCGATGCTCGGCAATGCTGGCTAGTGGGAACCGGGCCCACACTCGGACAAGCATAGGGGCGATGCACGTCACAGCACGGGTCGACTACGCTTTGCGCGCCATGGTCGAGCTCGCGGTCGGAGCGCCGCAACTCGTGAAAGGCGCTCGCATCGCCACGTCCCAGGCGATCCCGCTGAAGTTGCTCGAGAACATCCTGTTGGATCTTAAGTACGGCGGTTTAGTGCGCGCGCAGCGCGGCTTCGAAGGCGGTTATGGCCTTGCCAAGCCTGCGGCCGACATCACGCTTGCAGACGTCATCCGCGTCGTCGAAGGCCCGCTGGCGAACGTTCGCGGCGAACGGCCGGAGACGATCGGCTACAAGGGCAAAGCCGAACCGCTTCGCGACGTGTGGATCGCGGTACGCGCCGCGTTGCGCAACGTGCTCGAGTCGGTGACGATCGCGGATATCGCCGAAGGCGAACTTCCGCACACCATTAAGCGGATGCTGGCCAAACCTGAGGCTTGGCTGCCGCATTAGGATCGGTCTGCGAAAGACCGATAGTTGACTTTCGTCTTGTAAACGGAGCCGGCGTCGACCACCTGTGTCGCAAACGGTTCGCCGGTGCGCACGTGATCCAAATAACGCACAAAAGCCGGACCTGCTTTTTCCGCGATGCGCAGCATCAGCAGCCTCGGTTCGACGATGCCGTCGACGGGAACGATCTCTTGATAGAGGATCTTGCCTGCGTCGATCTGCTCTGACACGTCGTGGATGGTGAAACCGGTATTACGCTCGCCGTTTTGCAGACACCAGTGCGCCGGCGTCGGGCCGCGATAGTAAGGCAGCAACGATGCATGGAAATTCACGAGCGACGAAAATTTCGCGATCGCGGCAGCTGAGAATATCTGGTTGAAGCCGGTGATGATCCCGACGTCCCCCGGTTGGATTCTATCGAGAAAGGCCGGGGCGTTGACGTCGGCGACCGCGATCTCTTCTAACGGCGCGGGGCCGTCGGTGCGGATACCGACGGCGGGCGTTCCGTCGATCGCCCGCCGCACGGACCGCAGCAAATGGACAAGGCCGTTTGGTCGGCCGGTCTTCTTCGTCGACGTGACCGTGGTTATGGCAACGCCATGTGCGCCGCTATAGGCCGTCGCAAGGGCGCGGAACGGCATGCCATATGAACCATTGTAGAAGTGATAGATCATCCTCTTAAAGACAATCGGCAATGTAGCTGTCCCGTAGCACTCTTTCAGTTCTCCCGCCGAATTGGGACTTTCAGACCGAGGCCACAACGCTCGCCTTCCGGTACAATCTCGATGCAGCCGTTATGGCTACCCCCTACTCTCAATGCATCGAAAGGCCTGAAGTGAAGCGAACCGTTGCCTACGCATTGCTCATCCCTGTTGCGCTTGCGCTCGGCTTAGTCGCATGCGGCGGGAGCGGCGGAAGTTCATCGCTGGCTCCGGTGACGGGTGCGTCGAAGCCGATCACCGATCCTGAGATCAATCCGCTCGACAGCGGATCGCCCTCGCCCGTACCGAGCACGTCGCCGACGCCGATTCAACTTGTGATCGGCACCACCGTCGGCACCGAGTATTTCCCTGAGGCGAACTCAGCCGGGAAAGCAGTCGACGGCTTCAATTGCCTGCTGCATGTCGGCGGCCCGGGCCATCACCATGTGCACCTGAGCCTGTTCAACAACGGCGTGCAGATCGCGCTCCCGCGCGGCATCGGCATGAAGAACCCGGATCACAACAACTTCATCTACCATCAGTCGTGTCTGTACTTCTTGCACACGCACGATGAGACGGGCATCATCCACATGGAGCCGAAGGTCGGCAACGGATCGTTCACGCTCGGCAACGTGTTCGACATCTGGGGCCAACCGCTGAACGCGACCGACGTCGCCGGCTTCACCGGACCGCAGCTGATCATCGTCAACGGGCAGACGTACACGGGCGACCCGTCGCAGATCGCGCTGGCGCCGTTCATGCAGATCACGATCGAGGTCGGAACACCGCTGCCTGGACCGCCGCCCACCTATCTGTTCCCGGTCGGTTATCCCTAAGCAGTAATCGCACTCGTCGCGGGCGCGACGCTCGAGCGTATCACTCGAGCGGGCGCGCCTGCTGCGACCGAGTACGGCGGTATGTCCTTCACCACGGCAGAGCCGCAGCCGATGATCGAGTGATGGCCTATCCGAACGCCGGGTGCAATCGAAGTCCCTGAACAGACGAGCACGTGATCTTCGATCACGACCGGGGCGAATTCAAAATCGAGCGGTTTCCACACGTCGACGTCGTCGGGTTTCACCTGACGGCCTTCGTGCGCACTGATGCTCACGTGCGACCCGAGGTGCACGTTGTTGCCGATGGTGATGCCGCCCGCTCCCCAGAGCGCGCAATACGGGCCGATCTCGCTGTTGTCGCCGATCTTCACATAGCCGCCGCGATCGTTCCACTCACCGCCGCGGCAATTGATGTACGCCCGGTGATCGAGGATGAGGCCCTTGCCGGCCGTCAGACGATCGATGCCGCGAACGACGACCCCTTCGCCGATGCTCGCGTCGGGCAACCGGTCGCGAAGCTCCGTGTCGCGCAAGCCGATGCGCAGTTGCCGAAGCGCAGCCCGAAGCACGCGAGCTCCTGGGAGCCCGAACCACCATTTGCGTGCGCGCGACGGCGCATTTTTCGACACGCTTACCTGCTACGCGGACTCCCGCCGCTTGCCCTACTTCATGTGATTTGAAGATGGCCTGATTTTTCGGCGGGGACTCATCGACTCTCTGAAGGGGCCGACGCTAGTCGGCCCGGCAAACATAACGCGGGCCGACTAGCGTCGGCCCCTTCGGACATGTGAACGGCCGATGTAGGGCGGACCTTTACGGTCCGCCGGCGGGCCATAGATGCCCGCCCCACATCTATGGCGTTACCGTCAGCGACGAAGACGACGAGCGGCCGAACTCGTCGGGCGCATATTCCAAGAAGGCTTGGGTCCCAGGCCATTCGTAGGAACCGGGCGTGACCGTCCGGGCGAGATAGTGCATCGTGTAGACGCCTGGCGCGAGGTAGTTTGCAAACGCGACCACACGATCTGCATGGATCTGCTGATAGTCGATCTGCCACGAACCCGCCATCGCCGTCTGCGATTGCGGCGTCGTGACAAATGACGTGTCGACCGCCTCCATGCCCGCGGGCAGCGGATCGACGATCACGACTTGATTCACGGGATGATCGGCTACGATCGTGAGGCCGATGTCGTAGACCCGAGCGGCGGGCAGCGACGTCGCGCTCGACGGCTTCGCCAAGCCCATGTGCGTTATGACGGCGCTGCTGCCCGCAGCGCGCACGTCGCGCGTGACGAGCAATCCCTCTTCGATTCCCGGCTGCGCGCCGCTCAGTCGATACGAGTACGATACGATGTAGTGCAGCGTGCCTGTACCGTCCTTATGCAGCAACAGCACGCTCGGGCCGCGCGGCATCTGAGCGATCGGCACGAAGCTGTCCTGCACCGAATTCTTGTAGCCTCGGAACGGTGCATAAGCGACCTGCTTGTCGGCAAGCGTTGCCGTCGCCGAGAACGCCGGCGGTTCCGGTTCGAGCGCAGCATAGTCGATGAGCGCGTTCAACGCTTGCGCATCGTCGTAGGTGTTCGCCCACGATCCCTTGCGCCGAAGCGCGAGCAGACTGCGCACCATGCGATCGATGATCGCCGGATCGTAGCGCTCTGCGACGTACAGGCGGACCGTCTCGGCCTGACCTTTCGTGATGGAATCGAACCACCACATGTCGTCAGGTACGTTGAGCACGGCATAACGCCCGGTCTCGTAGACGAGTTCCTGGATCTTGGCGGCCATCGCGTCGGCTTTTGGTTTCCATGCAGGCAATGCCGTCATGTAGCGCGCTAGTTCGATCTGCGTCACCAGGTCGAAATCGCCGCGAACGTTGTAAACGCTGTCGAGATGTTTGTCCGAAGTCTCGCCGAGTTGCGAAAGACCGAGCATCGCTTCGAAGCGCATTCGTTCAACGCACGCATCATTGCCGTTGCAGAAGCCGCGGGGATCCGGATCTTCGAGGCGCGCCTCGAGATAGCCGCGGGCGGCTGAAACCATACCGGCGTCCACAACGATCCCGGCTTGCTGTGCCCGGCCGAGCGCTTGCGTAGCATAGCCGGTCAGCAGCGGATCCGACTCACCCTCGCCCGGCCACCAGGCAAAGCCGCCGTCCATCTGCTGCAGCTTCTGGAGCGCGATGAGATCGGCCGCTGATTCTGCGACTGGGTCGATGCCCACGGCGGTCTGTCCGTATTTCTTGCCGAGCAGCTGCAGATCGGCGGCTACCATGATCCTGCTCGAAAGCGGTTCGGCGAACGGCAAGTACTCGAAGAGGAACGTGTTCTTCGCCGGAACGATGATCTCAGGCAGCAACGTGCTGGCCATCGTGATCTGCAAGCCCCCGGCGTTCGGATTGACGGCCGGATCGACGTCGAGCCCGATCGCCGCCTCGGCCGCCGTTACTCCCGTTTCGACGACCGACTCCGTGATGTCCAGCGGCCGAACGGTGAACGGCACGCGGAACGCATCGCCGTTCGGACCGAGAGCGATATGGAACTCGACGGTCGCCGACCCGATCGCGCCGGCGAGCATCGGATAACGCACTGATTGCGTTCCGCCGGTGGCCGGGAATTGCGCACTCACCGTCTGGCTGGCCTGACCGTTCGTATCGAACGACAGATCGCCGGTCAGCGTGCCGTTGACGAGCAGCGTACCGACGGTTCCCGTCGTGTTGTTCGTGGCGATCCCGCCTGCAAAGACGTCTCCAGGGCGCGCGAACTGCGGCAGAAGCGGGTTGGCGAGCAGCGCTTTCGTGACGATGAACGTCGCGTCGCCGTTGCCGAAGCGAAAGTTCGTTGGATCATCGCTCGGAGTCTGCGCTGCGGCTACGACAAGCACGCGCCAGGTCGTCAGATTGTCGGGGACCTTGAACGAGACTTGCGCGTGCCCGGTCGCATCCGTTTGAACGTCGCCGTTGAAGTATGCAAGCTGCTGGAAATTGAGGCGCACCGGGGCGGCTGGACCCTGCGCAGCTCCGCCGTTGGCAACCGTGACTTTCCCGAGCGTCATCGCGGGAACAGCATATTGATCTGCCGTGGCGGCCCGCCCGAGCACGCCGAACGGCGTCATCGGAGGCGAAGGCTGATCGAGTTTGGCCGCTTTCGGCTGCACCAAGTCAGTCACGAGCCGGTTGTCGCCCGCGACCGCGCTGACCGGCCACCCTCCGTACACTGATTGCACGAGATCCGGAAGGCGGTAACCGGTCAATTGAATGACCGATTCGTCGGCCACTACCACCGTGAACCGGCCTGACGCGGGCTTGCCGGAAAAATCGTTCGATTGCAGTTCGAGCGTTTGCATGCTGCCCGGCAGCAGCTGGTCGAGCTGCGGCTTGACAGAGACTTTAAGATAGCGGCGATCCAAGCGGACGTTAAGCGTCGCGCTACCAAATCGCACGAGACTTGTGACGCTTCCCGGTTTGAATGACTCAATCGGTTTGTCGCGCCGAACCAGCACTGCTTCGATCTGCGCACCGGGCACCATCGCAGAATCGACATTGAACGACAGTGTCGGCGCGCTTCCGTTCACGTGCTCGAATGCCCGCCATAAAGTGCCGCGGCGGATGACGGCGACATAGAGGTCCGCCTCGGCATACGGCGATTTGACCAGCACGGTTGCGCGGTCTCCGGGTTCGTACGAATTTCGATCGAGCTGTAGCTGCACGCCGCGCGTATCGGTGCTGTTTCCCCAGTCCACTTCGCCGGGGCCGTACACCCAGACGTCGCGATCGGTCGCACCGGCGTGCGACGTCGCGCCCTCGATATTCGCGGAGAGGCGATACCAACCAGGCGATTTTGGGATGAGCTGCGCCTGAGCGCTTTGCGTCGCAGGCGTCGTGATCCGCGCTTCCGGTCCGGACACCAGATACGCTCGGTCGTTCTTATCCCACGCGATCTTCGAGAGCGTCACGCGGACGCTGCGACCTGCGAGTTGCGTGCCCGCGATATCCGTCGCGACGATCGCGACGCGCATCGGTTTACCGGCGGCCACGAGATAGTCGGCGTTCATACCGATCTGAATCGGCGTCGGCAGTGCATCAAATGAAACGTGCGCCGCTACTGCGAGGTTCGACGCATCGCTCACTGTCAGTTCGGCGTTGTACGACATCGGGAACGGGAGATCGTTCGCGACCCGGATTGTCTGCAGCATCGCGCCAAGCGCGTTTGTCGTGCCGGTGGTCGCCAATACTCCATTCGATGGAGTCGGCGCCGGCATTGGATAATATTGCGGCCCCCACGAATAGGGAGCAGTCTCCCAGCCGTGCGGCACGAACTGCGTCTGCGATCGCGTGACGTTCAGGCTCGTCCGCGCGCCGTCGACCGGCTGACCGAAGAGGTAGTCACTCTGTCCTGCGGCCGTGACGGTTCCGCCCGCGACGACGATCGGCTTATCGACGGACAGCTCCACTTTGAAATTCGGCGCCTTGAATTCGGCGACGGTGATATCGCACGTCAGCGCGACTCCAGCTGGGCTGGTGGCGGTCAGAGTGTAGTTCCCCACGTCGGCGCTTGCCGGCACGACCGTGTCAACGGCGAACATGCCGAAATCGTCCGTGGTGCGGTTGCCGAGATCGTGCGTCGTGCCATCGGGATAGCGAAGCTGAAGGGCGTATCGGGTTCCCTCATCGCGATGCAACGCTCCGTCCTGCAAGTAGAACGCGTAGCCTTCGAACGATGCTTTCTCGCCGGGTTGGTAAAGACCGCGATCCGAGAACAGAGAGCCAAGCGAGCGGATCGGCTGCGAGTCCCAACCGAAGTTGAACGGATCCGACCCGTATTCGCCCGTTCCAAGATCGGCGACGGTCCAATCGCTTCCGGCGCGTACCACCGCGAGCATCGCCGGTCCCCACGATTCTTCGCCGCGCTGCACATCGTGCCACGGCGCGCATCGGCGGGCGTAGCGCGCGTCGATGCGCCCGACGCCATCGCCGTCGGTGAGGAACGTAGCGCAAGGCGTCGGCGGCTTCGCCGTCATGCTGTTCCGTCTGATATACAGGTCCACACGCGCTCCCGCGACCGGCGCTCCGTCGCTAAGCCTATGCACGAGCGCTATCGCTTCGCCGGGCATGATCTGCACGAATGCACCGAGATTGGTCACGTTGATGCGGCCGAACGTGACCACGCGGGAGTCGGGCATATCGTAGAGCGTACCGGGTATCTTTGCCGACATGCCGTACGCGAGGACGCCGTACTGTGAGCCCAGATGACGACTAAGATCGAGGTCAAGCGCGGTCTGCGTGTTTCGGGAGCCCGCGGCGGTGAGATCCGGCCAGGTCATGATGCTTGGAAGGCCGCGCGGTGAGACACCGGGGTTGTTCCAGTCGTACATCGGCATCCCGTCGTACATCGCATAGACGAGCGTTGTCGCGGCAAGCGGGTTGAACGAATCCTGATACGCATCGTTCGGCAAACTGATGACATTGGCCGGAAGCTTGAATCCGAGCGTCGCGGGGTAGACGCGCCAGCCCGCAATGGTCGAGAAATCCGCCGCGATGTCGCTTGTCGTGAAGGTCAGGGTGATCGCCTTACCGAGTGTTTGACCCCACACGTCTTTGAGCCCGGCACCGATTGTGACCGTGTACTTCGTGGCAGGTTTGAGCGCCCAGGGATCGAGCGTTATGTTCTGTCCGCCGAACTCAAATGCGTCCGAAGTCCCATGACGGGGCGTCGGTGCCGGCAAGATCTGAATCGCCCGCCTTGCCGAATCGGGGTCCACGGCGTTGTTGAATCGGACCGCCGGCGTGCCTTGTGCGAAGCGCTGGGTCGCGCGATATCGATCGCTTGCCCCCCCGTTGTACCCGGACCATTCGAGCGCGAGCGGGCTAAATGTCCGCACCCGCGCGACGTAGCGAACGCTCGACGGCAGATTGCCGAATGCGGGCCAAATCCCAGGTGCGATGATCAGTCGGTATGCTGTGTCCTTTGCCAGTGCGCTTTTCGGCTTGACATCGTACGTGCCGCCTTCGTCGGTCGCTTGAAACTGCTCTTGCGGTTGGATGATCCGGCTGAGGTACGGCCGAGGAAGGGTCGGACTGCTCGACGGCTGCGGCTCCACGGTGATCGCGATTTCGGCGCCGCTTCGTTCGTTCACCATCCGAACGCGCCGGCGCAGGGAATCGAGGTCGGCAAGTGCGCTCGTACCGATGTACAGATCGGGATGCAGGCTATATGGGCCGGGATCGGGCGTGCTGACCGACATCGGTTCGGTGTTGAACGTCCACGAAAGATCTCGCGCGAGCCGATCGCCGTCCAGGTCGGTGAGTCCGGCGGTCAGGGTGACGCGGACACGCGTCGCGAGCGGCATCGAACGATTCACTTCGAAGATCACCATGCGCGGCGTGACGAATCGCCAGGTGCCCGGCAGTTTGGGCGTGATCGTGAAATGACTCAGCGCGGCCTGCGTCTGCGCGCTCTCGATCTCTTCGAGTGGGATCACCGGCGCATTGAAGCGCACGCGGATCTGCGCGAGGGGATCCGCTTGCTGCGTCGGGCTCAGCTGGACGATCCACGGCGGCAGCGACGGGGCCGGCAGTGCGGCGACCGCCGGATAGGGATGTGGCCCGCCGGTCTCGCCTGAAGGCCTCGAACCGGCGGCGCCCGACAACGCAATCGCCGCCGCGATCCCGATGACGATATTCACGGCGGCTTTTTTCGGTCGCCCGATCATCGGGTCGTCACAACCAGTTGCGCGGATGCCGTTCGGCCGAATTCTTCAGGCGAATAGAGCAGGTACGCGCGCGCGCCCGGCCAGACGAACGTTCCCGGCGTCACAGTGCGCACGAGATAATGGATATCGTAGATCCCCGGCGGCAGCGTCGTGGCGAAGGCTCTGATCTTGTCGCGATCGATCACCTGGTAGTCGATCTGCCACGGGTCGCCCTTCGCCTGGAAGTAAGGAGTCGACGTGGCGAACGATGCGTCGACCGCCTCGAACCCGGCCGGCAGCGGGTCTTCGATGACGACGTGATCCACGAAGTGATCGGTGATGATCTGCAGCCCGACGTCGAAGACGTTCGCCGCCGGCAGTGAGATCGGCTGCGCGGGTACGCTGAGTCCGATCGAGGCAAGCACTTGGTCTTGATTCGCGGCGCGCACTTCGCGGAGCACGCGCAAGCCGGCGAGGACGCCGGGTTGGCCCTCGCTCGGGCGGTATTGATACGCGACCGTGTAGTGCAGCGTTCCGGTGCCGGTCACGCTCAGGCTGAGTTCGGATTTGCCCGCCGGGATCGTTGCCATCGGAACGTGTGCGCTCCGAAGCGGCCGGACATACCCGTTGAAGGTTTCGCTCGCGATGTTCGCGCCGCCAAGCGCGGCGATCGCGGTGAAGGCCGGCGCCGGATCCTGTGCGGCACCGTAATCGACGATCGCATCGAGGGCTTCGGCATCGTTGAAGGTGTCGCCCCACGAGCCGTTGCGCCGCATACCGAGCAGGCTGCGCAGCGCATTGTCTTGCAGATCGGTGGGAGCGGAGCGCACGACGAGCAAGCGAAGCATCAGCGCCTGCACCGACGTCTGCGAATCGTACCACTGCGACTCGGGCGCGAGACCGATCGCCGCGCCGCGCGCGGTGATATAGACGTTCTTTTCGAACGCATCGCTCATCGCCGTGGCTTGCGAATCCCAGCCGGGCGTTTGCGAGAGATAGCGCGCGAGCGCGAGCCGGGTCGCATCGCCCAACTGATCGCGGTTGGCATAGATCATCGGCAAGAAATCCGTTCGCCGGTCGCCCAGCGCGGCGAGCGCTTGCAGGTCCGCGAAACGCAGCTCGGCCGCGCACGCGTCCGACTTGCAGTAGTCGTCGTACGGATTGGCGAGGTTCAATTGCAGATAGCCCGTCAAGCCGCGCACGAGCGCGGCATCGACGGCGAGACCCGCATCTCTCGCACGCCCCAACGCCGAGCCCGCATACGCGCTGACGAGCGGTGCGGCACGGCTGCCGCACGGGCATTCTGCGATGCCGCCGTTGCTCTGCTGGAGCGCTTTGAGTTCGTTTATGGCGAGAATGGCTTGACCGGTCACGGCCACGTTGAGAATCGACTGGTCGTACTTCTTCTCGATGACCGCGATGTCGGCGACCATGCGCAGGCGGCTCGCGGCCGGCTCGGCAAACGGCAGTAGGTCGTCGAAGTCGCCTGCGTCGGCGGCAGTGCCGGCGACAAGAGGCACGAGCGAACTTGCGAGCGTGACGTCCAGGCCGCCCGCGTCGCGGGCCACATCCGTGCCGACTTCGATGGGTACTGTTGCGCGCGATTGCGTCGAGCCGGTGTCGGCGGTCGACTCCATCACCGCGTTGCCCACGATGTCGAGCGGCACGGAGAATGCATCGGACGACGCGCCAAGCCGGGTGTCATAACGAACCGTGGATGTGCCCAGGCCCGTTATGCGCATTTCCGAACGGAATGCGCTCGTGCCGGTCGGCACGCTCACGGTCTGCGTCGCCGACGACCCGACGAGCGCCAGCGGCCCTGTCAGAGCAAGCGTCGTGGTCGCTTGCGCTACTGCGCCTGTGGAGTTCGTGATGCTCACGCCCCCTTGGAAGTCGTCACCCGGGCGGGCGAATTGCGGCAGCAGTGCGTTCGTGACGAGCGGTTTGTTTGCGATAAACGTCGTGTCGCCGGAACCGAACGTCAGTGGATCGGGCGCACCCGCGGATCCGGGCGCACCGATCGCCACCGCCATCACGCGCCACGTCGTGAGATCGTCGGGCAGCGTGAACGAGATGCGCGCGTGTCCGGCTGCGTCGGTGCGGACGGCGCCGTTGAAGTACGCGATCGGTTGGAAATTCGTGCGCACGCGCGTGCCGGCTGCGCCGCTGCTCAAACCGCCGCCGTAGCCCCAGCCCTTTTCGCCGGCGAGTTTCTGTTTGCTCAACACGACGTCGGCGCGATTATCTGAGAACCGCGTGGAGATCGGCTGATCGGCGAACACCGTCTTCAGCAGATCCGGAGGACGGTAGCCGGTCAATTGCAGGATCGCCTCGTTCACGACCATGACGGCAAATTCACCGCTCGCCGGCTTCCCGTCGGCATCGAGCAGTGAAAGAGCGACGCTCTGCTCTTGCCCGGGCTGGACGGTCGCGGAGCCCAAGCGCAGTTTGAGATTGAGATGATGCGCGCTCACATCGGTCTCAAACGGCGCGAAACCGGCGCGCGCAAGACTGTCGAGGCTCCCCGAAGCCAGACTCGCGAGGGCCGCGCCCTGGCGGACCAGCACCGCCTCGACCGCGGCATTCGGCAGCATGTCCGGCGTCACGCGGAACGAGACTCGCGGCGCGCTCCCGCTCACTTGCAACATCTGCGACGTGATGACGCCGCGCCGCACGACCGCGAAGTAAAGTTGACCGCGCGGATATGGCGACTCGATGAGCGCGGTTGCGGTGTCACCGATCTTATACGTCTTCTTGTCGAGCTTGACGTTGAGACCGGACTGGTTCTCACTGCCCCACGAATACGGCTCGTCGCCGGCCACGTAGATGATGCTGTCGGACGCGGTTGCCTCCGATGTCGCGCCGCCGAGATTCGCGCGAATGCGGTACGAACCCGATGCCGGCGCAGTCAGCGAAACCGTCTGATCCGAGTCGCTAGACGTCACGTCCGTCGACGCCACGCTCGAATAGATCACGCGGTCCTGCGGAGCCTCGCCGCCTTCCACGATCTGACCGGCCCAGATATATTTCATGGATTGCAGGTCGAGATGAACGGCTTTGCCCGCGAGCGGTTTCCCGTCCGGGTCCACGACGACGACGTGCACGGAAAATGGTTTGCCGGCCGTGGCGACCCAGTCGTTGCTCAATCCGATGAGCGAAAGCGATGGCAGGGCCGTGAACGATTGGGAATCCGCAACCGAAAGATTGGAGATGTCGGTTGTCTGCAGATCGACGCGATACGACATCGGGTACGGAAGGTCGGCCGCAACGCTCACCGCTTGCGAACTCGCGCCGCTTTGGTCGACGGTTCCGTTGGCTTGGAGAACATCGCTCGTCACGGTCGGCGGCTGGTCCGGCCAGAACCATTGCGGCCCGAAGCTATAGGCGTCCCAGCCCTTCGGCGCGGGCGACATCTGTGCGCGCGTGACGAACACTTGCGTCTTGCCGCCCTGCACGGGCGCGCCGAACAGGTACGTGCTCATCCCGGTCGCGTTTACCGTCGACCCAGCTTGTGCATACGACTTGTCAAGCGTCAGCGCGACTTTGAAATTGGGCGCGCGGAACCGGGCCACGCGGAAACCGCCGGTGATCGTGACGCCGTCATCGCCGGTTGCGGTGAGCGCGTAATATCCGAGCGGCTGATTCTGCGCGAGCGTGAGCGACTGACTGAAGCTTCCGAACGAATCGGCGGTCGCCGTGCCGACGAGCGAGTGATTGCCGTTCGGATCGTCGAGCGCGACGCGGAATTGTGCGCCGGTCTCACGTTTGAGCTGGCCGCCGGCAAGCGCGAACGCCGCCGTTGCGATCTTGACGGTTTCGCCGGGCTGATACAACTGACGATCCGTATAGATCGCGCCGCGCGATTGTGGACGGCCTTGACCCCAATCGCCGTCGAGGCCGTCTTGCCACGCACCGTCGTACGAAAGCGTGCGGACGTACGACCAGTCGGTGTTCGTGCGGACGACGGTCAGGAGGTCGGGCGCTTGATCCGTATCCGTGTTCGTCGAGACGTAACCGGACATGCACTCCGCGATCGCGGCGCTCCCGAATCGCGCCACGCCGGTGGCATCGGTCGCGCCGACCGCGCACGGACTCGTCAGACTTCCGATCGTGCTGTCGTATGACGAATACGAGCGGTAGATCTGCACGGTCGCGCCGCTTGCCGGTGCGCCGTCGGAAAGATGATTGACGCGCACGATTGCCTGCGCCGGAAAGAACTGCGCGAAGACACCGAGGTCGGTGAGCTGGACGACGCCGAGCATCTGACGCGTCCGCCATTTGGTCCCTCCGTCGTCGTGGTATTGATTCGTGTCGGCTTCGATGCCGTATGCAAGCACGCCGCTCTTGCTTCCCAAGCGGTCTTCGATCGGCACCGACGTAGTCACGAGTTGATTGCGCTGTCCGGTCACGGGAACCGTCGACCACGCGGAATCGTCGGGGAGAATCGTCGACACGTTGCTCCCGGACGGATCGAACCAGACAAGGTCGTCCGGCGTGAGCGCTCGATATGCCGCGCGGAAGCCGGATTTCGGCAGATTGACCGTTGCGATGTCCAGCCGCAGGCCGGTGCCGATCGGGAAGATATGGAAATCCTGTGCGGCCCAGATGTCCCCGGCGAGATCGCCGGACCGATAGTGCGCCGTCACATCTTTGTCCAGCGTCTGACCGAATTGGTCTTTCAGGCCCGCGTGGATCGTGATCGTGTAGGCCGTGTCCGGGCTCAAGACCGCGGGATTGATTCCGATCGTGTTGTCGCCGTCGTATGCGTAGACGAGGCTTTTCGGATCGGATGGCGCCGGTTGTACGGTCACATTTGTGTTCGCCGATGCGGCATCGAGCGGGTTATTGAAATCGAGCTGGATGATTCCGTTGACGAATCTGCCGGCAGGCCCTTCGGCGTTCGGCTCGCCGGTTATCTCTGTTTTCTGCAGCGCGAGCGGCGAATAGGTGACGACTTGGCCGACGAACGTATCGGTGCTCGGGAGATTGCCGTTCGCCGGCGCGATGCCCGGCAAGAATTTTAGCGAGTAGTGCGTGCCCTTGGCAAGATCGGAGCGCGGCGCGATCGTGTAGTTCCACGAATTCTGCGATGCGTCAAAGGCCGTCGTCGAATCGCTCGTGTCTCCGTCGCCCGAATCCGGACCCGGTGTCGAGGTGTCGCGTTCAACGTCGATCGGAACGGACGTTCCGCCTTTGGCTGACAGTGTGGTATGGTCGCGTAACGACTCGATATCGAGTTCGGTGTTGGCGCGAACTTTGAGCACGGGATTCAGTGCGCTCGGCGTCGGCTCGTCTTGCGGCGAGCCGTCGTCCGCGGTGCCTGGAAGATTGGTCAGCGTGACCGGCTGCGTGTTGAACGTCCATGAGAGATCGGACGTCAGCGTGTGACCCGAGAGATCTGCAAGTCCGGCGGCCAGCGTGACCTTCACGCGCGTGGCCATCGGAATGGCGGCATCGGCTTGGAATCCGACCATGCGCGGCGTGAGCAAGCGGAAATGGCCTGCAAGAGCAGGCTCCACGGAGAATTTCGCGAGCACGCTCTGCGTCGCCGGGCTTTCGATGCTCGTGACGGGAACGATCGGCGACTTGAAGATGATGCGGATCTGTGAAAGCGTGTCTGCTTGCCCGAGCGGGCTGATCTGTTCGATCCACGGCGCGACCGACGGCGCCGGCAGCGGCGCCACGGCGGCCAACGGCACTGCGCGATGCGCGCAGCCGCCGGCGAAGGCGACGGCCAACACGGCAAAGACGCCGATGCGTATACGTCGTACCGGCACGTAAGCGACGCCGATCGTCTGCATGACTAACCGTCCGTCCATGCGAATCCATCGCGACATCCGCGCGTACCTTTGAGATGCTTGAGCACGTGCGCACATTCCTCGTTCGTCTGTTCGCGTTTACGCGCCGCCCGGGCATCCGCATCGCGTTCTTCGCCGCCCTTGCGTGCGCCGTTCTACGACTCATCCCGTACGTCGCGCCGATCCGTGCGTCGGCGCTTACGGCAGACACGCCGGCCGTGGACTTCTTCGATCGCAATGGTCTGCCGCTCGGCACGGTGCTCTCGCGCGACCAGGAACACACGGCGTACGTGCCCCTCGGCCAGGTCGCGCCGGACTTCGTCCATGCGATCGTCGCCGCCGAAGACGGTCGTTTCTGGCATCACGGTCCGCTCGACGGAGCGGCGGCGATCCGTGCCGCATGGCAGCTGCTTCGAGAACACAAGGTGGTCAGCGGCGCGTCGACGATCACGATGCAGCTCGCGCGCATGCTCGGGCCGAGCGGCGAAGGGGTCGCAGGCAAGGCCGCGCAGATCTGGGGGGCGTGGCGGATCGCGGCAGGCTCGGACCGCTCCCAGATCCTTGAGGCCTACGTCAACCGTCTCCCAATGGGTGGGAACGTCTATGGAGTAGAGGCTGCCTCACGCACCTACTTCGACACGACGGCGGCTCGCCTCGACCTCGCGCAGGCGAGTCTCCTGGCCGCGTTGCCGAACGATCCGACCGGCCTCGATCCGTACGACAAGCTGGCGGCCCTTCGTGCACGCCAGTCCTACGTGCTCGGGCGCATGGTCGCGGACGGATATGTCACGCAGTCGCAAGCGTCCGCGGCGAGTGCTGAGGATATCTCACTTCGCCCGCGCGGGGGCGGCATCGTCGCGGCGCCGCATTTCCTCTTCTACGTCGCTTCAGCGCTGCCGCCCGGCACGTCGCGCGTTCGAACCACACTCGACCGCCCGCTGCAAGAGTTTGTCGAGGCGCAAGTCCGTCAGACGACTTTAGACCTTGCCGGGCACGACGCACACCAAGCCGCGGCACTCGTCGTGGACAACCGGACCGGAGATGTCCTCGCGTACGCCGGCTCGGCGAACTATTTCGATCGAGCGGCCCTTGGCAGCAACGACGGGGTTCAGAGCCTGCGCCAACCCGGCTCGACATTGAAACCCTTCCTTTACCAGTTCGCACTGCAAGCGCGGTCGATCCATCCCAACACGATTCTCGAGGACGTCCCTTCGTATTACGCGATACCCGGCGGCGAGCTCTACAGTCCGAGCGATTACTCCGGTGACTATCTCGGCCCGGTGCGCGTGCGAATCGCACTTGCCGACTCCCTCAATGTGCCTGCGGTCCGAGTTCTCTCGTCCATCGGGGTCGCATCGTTTCTCGACCGGCTGCACGCGCTCGGCTTTTCGCATCTCAATCATCCGCCCGAATACTACGGGCTCGGTCTGACACTTGGGTCGGGTGAAGTGAGTTTGTGGGAGCTGACGCACGCGTATCTCACAGCCGCACGCGGCGGCGCCGCCGTTTCGCTGCGCACGATCGAAGGCAGCGCCGCCGCTCCCGCTGTGGACGATCTCATCGGCGACGCACCCAGCTGGGCACTTGTCACCGACATGCTGGCCGACGCGCACGCGCGCGCCGCGTCTTTCGGCGTCGACTCGATGCTCGCGCCGCCGTTTCCCGCCGCCGTGAAGACTGGCACGTCATCGGATTATCGCGATACGTGGACGGTTGGCTATACGACCGAGTACACGGTGGGTGTCTGGGTCGGCAACTTCGACGGCAGGCCGATGCGCAACGTCTCCGGGGTGACGGGAGCCGCGCCGCTCTGGAATTGCATCATGCTGCATCTGCACGAAGGACACGATCCTTACCCGTTCGCTCCCCCTTCGGGCCTCGTCCGCGAGCCGATCTGCGCCACGACCGGCGCCATTCCGGGACCGACGTGCCCCGCCACCGTCTTGGAATATTTGTATCCGCAGGATCTCGCCGCGTACTTTGCAACGCGGCCGTTGCCTTGCTGCGGGCCAGGCGTTCGCACCGCTGTGACGCTCACGTCTGCGCCCGTCGTCTCGGGTGTGCACATCGTCTTCCCGCGCGACGGCGACACGTTTGCCTTACACGTCGCGGACTCCGCGACTGAAACGACCGGAGCCCAGGCGCTCGAATTCCAGGCTGCGGCGCCAAAGGATGCGACGGTTCGGTGGCGATTGGACGGTTCGCAGTTATCCTCAAACGGTAGCGCGAGCGCCATCTGGCGCCTGCGTCCGGGGCGTTTCGCGTTAGAGGCAATCGCCGGACGCGCGCACGACCGCATCGAGTTCAGCGTGCGCCGCACCGTTCCTCAACCGCTCCCTACCGGCTTCTCCACCGCCCCGCCATGATGTATCTGACGAGCTGATCTGAAGGGGCCGACGCTAGTCGGCCCTCGTTATGTAGGGCGGACCTTTATGGTCCGCCGCTATGTAGGGCGGACCTTTATGGTCCGCCGGCGGGCCGTAAAGGGCCGCCCTATATTCTACGTCTTCAACGCCGTTGCGACGAGCGAGCGTAGCAGCTCGAGATGCGCGCGCGCGTCGCCATCGAGCGACGTCGACCGTAGCGACGTCGAAACCGAAGATGCCAACGAGTCGAGCTTGGCGCGTGCAGCGGCTTGCGCCGCAAACGGCGTGCCCGGCGTAGGAGCGGTGGCGATCGAGATGAGCAGACGCGCATAGCGCGCCTGCAACTCGCGCTGCAGCACCGGGATGTCGCGTACGTTTTTGGCGTTTAGGTCCCCGAATATCGTCGCCTGCATGTGATCGAATAGGTCGTCCACCGTCAGCGTCGGACCGCCCGGCGACTCGAGCGGATTGCGCACGAGCCGATCGAGCACTGCCGGCTTGAACATCGCATTGAGCGCTTGCTGTTGGAATTCGCCGATCGCGTCGACGATCGAATAGTCGTGCTGCGCCGGCGGATTGTACGCCCAGAACGGCAGATTGCCGTAGCCGGTCCAACTCACGTAACCGTAGCCTGACCATTCCGAATATCCAAGATGGCTCAGCAGCGTCGGTGAGACGTTCCATGCGCTGCTCGCGAAGACATACTTATCGAGCAGCGCCAGCGCTCGCTCTTGTTCGGCTCGCGGCACGGGCACGATCGGCGGTTGCGCGCCCGCATCGCCGCGATGTGCGCGCGACAAATATTGTCCGCCGATGTAGTTCTCGCCGATCCGCGCCAGCGATTGTTCTTTGTTGAACAGAACGCTGAACGCTTTGCGCTCGAACTCGTACGGCTCGCCCACGCGCGGCTCGCGTGAGTCCAGCGTGCGCATGAGCCCGCGCGTGAGGTCGAACTGCACGGCGGCCCACGCCAGGTTGTCGTTGGTCAGGTCGCCCGTCTGCACGCGAGGATCAACCGCGTGGCCGTCGCCCCACGAGACGTCCTCATCCGAACCGTAGCGATAGCGCGGATCCGACCATGCTTGCGCCCACCGTTCGAGCGTCGGCCATTCCTGGTCGGGCGTCGACGCGCCAGGAATGCGCGCGTAGCCCCATTTGATGGCGTAGTAATCGTATGGCCCGAGCGTGTCCATGAAATACGTGCCTTGGCTCGTGCCCTTCGGCCAGATATTGATCGGATCGTATTCCATGACCGACGAAACGGTACCGTACTTCGTCGTGAAGGCTTTGCTTTGCAGGTCCTTGGCCGAATATGCCTCCGACCCGATGAAGTTGTGCTGCAGCCCCATGTTATGGCCCATCTCGTGCAGCACGGTCGAGCGCATCGCGTCATCGACATACCAGTCCGGCAGACGATCGCCCCATTGCGGGTTCATCAGGTCGAGCGCGAGTGCCCCGAACATCCGATCCTGCGCAACGAATGCATCTTCGGCTGACGAGACGGTTGAGTCTTCCTGCGTTCCATTGTCGTTCGGCTGGATGAAATAACGCCAATTGTTCAGGCCGGCGGCATCGGCACTCAGCAAGATGCCCGTCCGAAACTCTTGGCCCGTGCGCGGATCGTACAGCGTCTGCGAGTCGGCGCCGAATGACGGCTGCCACTCGGTGACCCAGCGGATGACGCTGTAGCGGATGTCGTCCGGATCCCATGACGGATCGTCGGGCTGATCGCGCACTTGAACGGCATTGCTGATGCCGATGCGCTCGAACGCCGCATTCCACTCGAGCACCGCGCCGCGGATGGCCGGCCGATATTGCTCGGGCACGGTGTTGCTGATATAGATGATCATCGGATGCTTCGCAGGCGAGATCGATTTCGACGGGTCCGACGGCTGCATATTCCAGCGGATCAAATAGCGCAGTTTTCGCTCGACCTGATGATCGTGATCGAACTGCAGATAAATATCGTCGTAGATCCCGAGCCGATCGTCCGCATAGCGAGGTACGTAATCCGCGTCGCCGAGCGATTCAGCGAAATTGTACTCGATGCGCATCTGCACGCTGCGCGCGTCGGGCGCCGTGTCGATGACGTGCGGCGTCGATGTCGCCCAGGTCTGATCCGCCTCGATCAGCACGTTTTTTGGAAACGCTTTGGTCGGGCCGAAGAACGTCCGGCTGTCGTCCAGCTTGTACTGATCGCCGTGTGTGAGGTTTAACGAGGGATTGATGATGTCGGCGAGGTCGAGTTCATCATCGAGCAGCGGCGATGCGTCGAAGATCACGTCGCCGGATACGGGGTCGGTCGCGACGATCGAACCGATGCCCTCGACCGATTGCGGAAAGTTCCGTTCAATCGCGCGCGCGGGCGGCGTGCCTGGCGTGCCGACGAAGCTCGTGTTCGGCCAGACGATTGCCACTTTGTCTCCGATCCGCTGAAACCGCACGAGCATCGCCGGGAGATGATCCGTATTGCCCCACACGATGAACCAGCCGCCGGCGCCGTTGCCGGGGACGATCGACTCGATGTAATCGTGATCGAACTGATCCGGCTTGAGCTCGAGATAGACTCGGCCATCCTTGCGCCAGATGGTGAAGAGGCCGGGTTGCGATTGCGCCTGCTGCGTGAAGGTCGCATAATCGGACGGCTGCTGGCTCGCAGCAGCTCTCGCGGGCGTCGCCGACACGGTGATCGCCGCTAGCGCGGCCGCAGTGATCGCGGCTGCTATTCCGAGCTGTCTCATAGCGTCTGAATTTCCTCAAAAAGTTCGAGCGATGAGATTTCCTGCTTTGACGGTCGGCGATTTCTTAATTTGGTCTATTGCGCCCTGCGACACGCGCTAGAGGGCGCGATGACATCCGAGCGCAAAAATAACGCCGTGCTCGACGTTCTGCTCTTGAATGAAAAAACGCCAAGTCTAATCGTGGATGCAAGCGTCCTGAGGAGAAGTAGGTGATCCGATGAAAAGACCCGAGCCAAGAATAGCGATGGCGGTTGGAGCGTTTGCGGTCGGTGCGTTCGCGATCGGCGCTCTCGCCGTCGGCACGATCGCGATCGGACGCCTCGCGATCAAACGCGCATCGGTTCTCGACGGAAAACTTCGATCGTTGATCATCGGAGATCTGACTGTCGGACGACTGCGCGTCGATCACCTTGAAGTGACTGGCGAAATCGAGGCGCCCGACATCCAAACGCGCCGCCTCCATCCATGAATTTCACATGAGGTTCACAATCAAGCTATGATCGACGACCCCCTCGTCTCAACCGACTGGCTCGCGAGGCATCTCGAGGACCCGCACATCCGGATCGTCGATGCGTCGTTTGCCATGCCGGGCACGATGCCGCGCCCCGTCGACGAATATGCGAAGGCGCACATCCCCCGCGCGGTGTTCTTCGATGTCGACGCGATTGCGGATCGCACCAGTTCGCTGCCGCACATGTATCCTGCCGCCGAGCAATTCGCTCGAGATGTTTCATCGCTCGGGATATCGGACGACGATCTCGTCATCGCCTACGATTCTGGAAACTGGCTCGGCGCGTCGCGCGCGTGGTGGATGTTTCTCAGTTTCGGCCACGACAAAGTGAAAGTGCTAGACGGCGGCCTGAAAAAGTGGCTCCTCGAGGGCCGACCCACCGAAATGGGATTCGTCAAACCCGAGCCGGGCCGTTTCCGTTCGTCTCTCGACTCCGCTTTCGTCCGCGACAAGCGGCAGGTTCTCGCGAACGTCGAAAAGCGGGCGGAGCAAATCGTCGATGCGCGCGCCCGCGAGCGCTTCGAAGGCACCGTTGCGGAACCGTGGCCAGGCCGGCGATCGGGCCACATACCCGGCAGCCGGAGCGTTCCCTTCGGCGATCTGATCGATCCGGCGACGGGCGTTATGAAGCCGACGGCGGAATTGCGGCGAGCATTTTCAACTGCAGGTGTCGATCTTGAGCGGCCGATCGTGACGATGTGCGGTTCGGGTGTGTCTGCAGCCGTATTGTCGCTTGCGCTCTATCGGCTCGGTGTGCGCGGCTCGGCGCTGTACGACGGCTCATGGGCGGAATGGGGATTGCCGGACGGACCGGCGATCGCCACAGGACCCGCGTAGCCGGTCGCACCCCACTGACGGCGCGATCAGCGCAACGGCCAATCCTTGAAATTGTCGGCGTGACCCACGATAGCTTCCACCGGCCGATCTTCGCGCGAGCCGATAAATGCGGTCGCCCGCGCGTTGCCTTCGACGATCACATACGACCCGTCGATTTCCGCGGCGATCAGTCGGGAGAAGGTTTTGCCGGTCTCGAACTTTCGGCGAACGTCCAATATCGCTTTGACCGGCACCTTGAGGCTGAGCGCGCGGTCGCGAGCGTTTTCGATCTCCATCGCGCCTTCGCTCACAAGCCGGTCGTGATCGACGAGGGTCGACCATGGCGGCACCTTCGCATATTTGAATGAGCCGATTTCTGCTAATGTGAACCTGTGCAGCGTCCACGCAACTTCGCGCGGGAATCCTGTGAACAGCGACGACCGCGTGGCGTATCCCCGGTAGAAAAGCATGCTCAAGCGTGCGGCGTTGTGATCGGCATTCTTCAGATCGGGATGGCCGACTAACTCGGCGAGCGTATATCCGGACGGAATCTTGCACCGATCCCGATGTATCGGTGATTCGAGCTCAGCTCTGACGAACTCGAGGATCATTTCGTCTTCGGACGATTGGCGGATGAATTCCGGCACAATCGAACAATTGTCCGCCCAACGACGGAATCGCCTCTTTGCACTTACGACTGTTGAGCTCAACAGTTACGATTTTCGCCGGCTTTGGTAACGTAGTGTAAACTGGGTTTGTTTTTCGCCTCGTCGAAGACGCACGGAGAAGAACTGCTGGAAACCTTGGAGACCGTTGCCGAATGAAAGCTGCGCTTCTCGCGCTGATTGCCGCACTGCTCCCCGCTTTGTTCGCGATGCAATCTCCGTCCGTAAGCCAGACGACGGTCCGTGTCAACGTGCTGCAAGATGGCAATCCGCCCGACTGGGTCTACTTTCCGGTTTATAACCCTCCATCGACGACGCCAGAAGGGATCACCATCGGCCCCGACGGGCACATTTGGTTCACGGAATCCGCCGGACATAGTCTGGTCCGCGTCGAGATATTCGGCAGCCAGCACCCGATCGAGCTCGCGGCCGACGATCAACCCGGCGATCTAGCCGTAGGATCAGACCGCAAGTTCTACATGACCGACAATGGCAAGAACGCGATCGACGTCGTCACGAGCGATGGCGTTTCAACCCAATATCCAGTTGCCGAAGATTCAGGACTGCACGGCATTGCCGAGGGATCCGACGGGAATATATGGTTCGGCAGTCGCGCGCATATCAGTAAGTTGACGCCGGCCGGGCTTATGACGCGCTACGCCCTCAACGGAAATCCTGGAATCACGAGCGTTACCGCCGGCACCGATAGAAGTGTTTGGTTCGCCGAATCGCAGGCCTCGAAGCTTGCCAGAATCGTGCCCTCCAGCGGTGCGATCGCGTCATATCCGATTCCATGCGCGCCGCTGGGAATCGTGACGACGCCGGACAAGAATATCTGGTTCACGTGCGCGTCGGCAGTTGGTAGGATGACGCCACGCGGCATGGCTACCATATATCCGACAACCATTCGCCCGTCGGGAAGTATCACGGTTGGCCCGGATCATGCCCTTTGGTTTACAAGCGCTTCGGACCGTGCTTTGGGCAGAATCACGACGGGCGGTGAGCTGACCTACTTGAATCCCTTGGCCTCGTTCGGCGGCCAACCGTGGACTATCATAACTGGTCCTGACGGCAATCTGTGGTTCACCGATCATCTTCAGTCCGTTGGAATTTACGTGCTTCGGCAAATCTCGGTCATCCCAACTGGCTGGATCGCGACCGGGCCCGGTCAGAGTGAGATCGTAACCGTTGAAGAGACGAACTATAGCGGACCGTGGAAAGCCGTAAGCGCGAATCCGCCGGTCGCGACGGCCGAGCGCGGAACAAGTTCACATCAGTTCGTCATAACATCGGTAGCGCATGGCAAGACCATTATTGAGATATCGGATTCTTGCGGAAATCGCTTTGACGTCAGCGTTACGGTTCATTGAGCGCCACGCCGTGAAACGGAATCGGCGGATCTTGAATGTGCGGCTATTGCCTCTTCTCCTATTGATCATAAGTTGCTCCAGCCGCCAGAACTCCTTGTCCGCGTTTGTGACACCGTCGCCAACGATCGCACCTGCGTTGGTGCGTCATTATCAGCGCGGTAGCGTGCCGGCCCGCGCTGCCGAGTGGTTGTATCGCTGTATCAACGGCGATTGGGACTGGAGTCAGTTCGGCGGCGGGCCGAAGGATGCGCCTGCCAATCCGGTTGTCCGAAATAATCTGGTGCTTGCTGCGCAAAAGATTCTAAAGCCGTACGGCATTCCCAAATCAATGCGCTTCGTGGACAAGCGATCGTATGTAAGCAACGACGGGCATAACCGAACCGCGTACCGCTACCGCGTAACATTCACCCATGGCATTCTAATATTTATCTTCGCGGAGGATACCGACGGAAATGTCGGGGGCATGCTGATAAGCACAAAGGATTCCGGCTTCACGTTTTGGCGCTCCGGTTAGAACGCCTCGTAGCATCCCTCCGTCGCGGTAAATGCGGTAGACGAGAGACACAGCAGTCGGATCGATGTCGCCGACCCGACCGTTTGTCTAGTTCTTTGCGATCATCACATGCAAAGACGTGGCAGTCGACGCATGCGCTCGCACCTGATATCCGAGCGCCGGCACATCCAACCCCTCGAAGAGAGATTCTCCGGAGCCAAGCAAGACAGGGGCATACGCCAAGTGCATATCATCGACGAGTCTTGCTTGAAGATACTCTCGAATCGTCGCAACCCCGCCGCCCAGTCGGATGTCCTTTCCTCCGGCGGCTTCCCGAGCACGATCAAGCGCGTTCTCGATTCCGTCTGTGACGAAGTGAAATGTCGTTCCGCCGTTCATTGCTAGTGAGGGGCGCGCATGATTGGTGAGGACGAAGACCGGGGTGTGATACGGAGGAGTTTCGCCCCACCACCCTTTCCACGTATCATCCGTCCAAGGGCCGCGCACAGGTCCGAACATATTCCGGCCGAGGATCCATGCACCGATATTTTCGAAACCTCGGGCCACAAAGTCATTGTCGACGCCCGTTCCGCCGCCGTCTTCGCCGCCCATGGCATGGAAGGCGCGCGTCTTGAACACCCATTCGTGTAGCTCACGTCCACCAGCGCCGAGTGGGTTCTCAAGGCTCTGATGCAAGCCCGCCCCGTAACCGTCGATGGACATGCTGAAACAGTGTACGCGAAGTTTGGACACGCTTAACCTCGATTTTTCTGTTCCGCGAAGCCGGTCGCGCCGTTGCGGCGCGTAACGCATGAACGATGAGCCAGTTCTCCCGCGCTTGCCTCGAGGTCCTACAAAAAAGGCTGTGGTGACGGGAACGCGCAAGGGAAATTCGCTGAACGGCGATTAGGTGTTGGTATTTAGACTAGCAGATGGCAAATTCGTCGCCGTTGCGGAATACTTCCGCGACTATCCCGGATACTTGGCATTTTGGAACTGATTGCTGAAAGCCCACGCCGTGAACGGTCTGTTCGTCACCGGTCCACCGACGAGCGGTAGCCCCGCGGGCGCCACAAGAAGGCGGCCCGAGTAGAACTCGGGCCGCCTTGCGGCACTTCGAGGCGTCTTATTGAATCTGCAGCGGGTCGGTGAGCTCCAGCGTCACCGGCGTGCCTGACGGCACCGTGATATTGGCCTTGCTGTTCGAAGTCAGCATGTAGCCGCCAACCGCACCGATGAGGCCGCCTTGATTGCTGTCCATCGCCTTGCCGATCCAGTTCCCGAGCAGCATACCGCCGAGCGTTCCAGCCGCCTCCTTCGCGATCATCGAGCCCTGAATGGGGTCGACCTTCAGCACTTTGGCCGCGATGGGCTGCGGGTCCGAACTATTCGCAAGGGCGATCGAGTCGACTGCGATCTGCACGGACGGATTCGTCCCTTGAGCGGCGGCCTGCGCTTCGACCACCTTGCCGTAGATCGTGGCGCCGGCGAGTGCGGACGGCGCGTCTTGCGCGTTCTGAGACACCGTGAGCGTGACCGGCTGACCGATGTATGCGTTCTTGGTGTAGAGCGCGGTGTCGAGCGTCGCATTGATGATCGATCCGCTCGGGATGGCCGGCTTGGCGGCGGCGATGTTGATCGCGCCCGTCTGGTTGTTGTAATCGACATTGGCGCCGAGCGCTTCAGACACGAATCGGAGTGGGACCATCGCTATGGAATTCTCGAGGAACGGCGGCGCGTCAAGGAACACTTGGCGTCCGTCGACGACGGCCTGATTGGAGCCGATCTTCACCTGAACGGTGTTTGTGCCGGCGGTGGCATTGATCGTGCCGTTGTCGTTAGCGACGCCCGCGCTGAGCCCCTGGAAGATCGAGCGCATGGGGACGAAGAGCCGGCCGCCGCGTTGGACAGGCGCCTGCGACAGCGCTAGGTTCACCCCGTTCAGGACCACTTGATACGACGCGGCCGACGCCGGCATGGCGTACGCGCTCAACGCGATCGCAAGGCCGCACAAGAAAAGTGCGAGCCGGGGGAACCGTGGTGCGGAGATGGGGTTAAACATGATGATCCTCGCTTTTGTCGGGCTAAGAGCGAATCGCTCCTCTATTGACTACGCGCGTATTCACGCTAACGTTTCCGCCGGACATGAGAGGATGAAGAGGAAGCCTGAAAGCTTAGAAATTGATAAGAATTTGCGCCTTCGTGCGCTCTGAAGCGGCACGGACAGATCGTTTTGCTATGCGCAGTCGGCCAAGAGTCACGACGCCTGCGACCCAACGCGTACCGTTAGCATCGAAATGGATCCGCCATCAACGCCTTCGACGGGGAATGTGATAACGTCGTCGCGTTGCCTCGTTCCGATGACGTATAGCAGCGGCAAGTAGTGATCCGGTGTCGGAACCGAAAGGAGAGCCTCCTTCCCGAGCGTCTCGTAGTTTATAAGAGGCCTGGGGTCTCCGGCGAGCAGTAGGCCTCTTGCTTCGGTCTCGAAGCGGATCGCCCAATCGAACGGTTCTGGGTCGTGACGTCCCCACGCATACGTGTGGAGATTGTGCACCAAATTGCCGCTGCCAACAATCAACACACCGTCCTCGCGCAGCGCTGCAAGCTTGCGGCCAATCTCGAAGTGGAACGAAGGTGGCTGGGCCTCGTCGATGCTGAGCTGCACGATGGGCGTACTCGCTTCGGGGTATACGTGACGCAGCACGGACCACGTTCCGTGATCGAGTCCCCACGAGGTGTCTAGTTTGACCTCTAGCGGTGCAAGCATCTTTTGAACGCGCCGCGCGAGCTCAGGATCGCCGGGCGCAGGATATTGGATATCGTAAAGTTCCCGAGGGAACCCGCCAAAATCGTGGATAGTTCGCGGCGCCGTGCTGACCGTAACGCCGGTGTCAGGTACGAACCAATGAGCTGAAATGGCGAGAATGGCCCGAGGTTTTGCGATTTGTGCACCTATACGCCGCCATCCCTCCGTATAGTTGTTGTTGAGGACAGCGTTCATTGGATTGCCATGCCCAAAGAAAATCGCTGGAAGTATCTCTGCCATGGCGGTCCTTTCGGCTGCCGCTGCCCCAACTCATACTTGGGCCGCTAGTCGGTTGCGCGCTGCGATTCTAGGCCACGCCGATTTGCCTGAGCAACCCGACCAAATCATAAAATAACTTTTCTTCGACGATCTCACCATTGACCCAGTGCGCGACCGTACAGAACACCGGCGGCAAGTCATCCGGACTTTCTCTGTCGCGATAGAATACAATTCCTACGACGCTCGCTTCAAAACGTAAATCACCCACGGAGCTACGGTGGTCTCGTTGCTCCACGTATAAGACTCACTACGGGTTGCCAGCGGCCGCAGGGTTTGAATCGCGTTCAGACCGGCATTTGCGAATATCTCCTGGTATGTGTCGTCGGTACACAGGATATCTTCGACCGGTCTACGATCATGGTGATCGGTTACGATGATGCGTACGACATCGCCGGATTTAGCCGAAGCGTTCTCCGGAAAATCTTTGGTCGAAAATGATGCCCATTCATGCGTGTAGATCTCGGGAGACGAAACGATGCTGATGATGGCCCCCTTCGGTGTCAGCAGCTTACCGAGATCAGAAATGATTCTCCCCTTCAGCCCGCCCGGAACGTTGTCGAAAGTAAAGGCGGAGAGCACGAGGTCGAAATTCCCAACGCCAAGTCCGGTGAAATCATCGCCCGGAATCAAACGGTAATCGCCGGAAGGATCGGTGTCGCGAGCTAATCTAACCATGTCCTCCGAAATATCCACGCCGATGACGTCGAACCCAAGCGCTTGGAGAAATCTGGTCGATCTGCCGGTACCGCAGCCGAAATCGAGCGCTCTCTTTCCCGCCACGTGGTGGGCGATTATCGCCGGCAGGTCACGGTATGCGAGGAAGTACGTGTTGGCAAATTGGAGCGTGGAGTAGGCGGCGGCGCGGTTGGCGTCCTCATAGCTGTTTATGAAGTCCATCTTCTACCAATCCCCGCGCGTCGCTGCGATTGCTCCATCTTTAAGTCCAGACGCAGAGACCACTACACCGACTGATCTGCTCGGAACGTCCCCCAGAATTGCCTTAAACGCTAACACGTGTGGTTGGGTGACCGCTGTGCTCCAGTCCTTTGCTTGGAGACGATGAGGCGAAGTGCCGATGCGGACTAGCGAGATGCCTCGTCTCGTGTCACCCATCGCATTAGCAATCCATTAGCAGATCGCCGTTTTCCGGCCGATTCCGGGCTGTCGCGGGAACGCCTCAAACTCCCGTCAAATGGCGCGTTCCGCGACTGTGGGAGAAGTCTGCGGCTGGTGCCGCTGCCGGTCTTCAAAACCGTGTTGGGCTTCGCAAGGGGCCTGGTAGGTTCGATTCCTATCTTCTCCCGCCAGATATTTGTGAATCAGACTTGGCGCGGGCCATCCAGAGCAAATCGCGCCATGCGCCATCGTGATAGATGTAGCGCCGCAGCAACGCTTCGCGAGAAAACCCGCAAGCCTCGTAACAACGGATCGCGGCATGGTTGTCCGGGTACGTGCCGAGCTCCACGCGCCCTATCCGCAGCTCATCAAACGCGAGTTCGCACAGTGCGCTCACGGCAAACCGTCCAATGCCGCGACCGCGTGATGGCGCATCAAAGATCGCAATCGCAAGCTGCACTCCAGCGAAGGTCGGCGGCAGCAACGAACAGACGCCGATGACTTCGTGATCGCGGAGAATGGTGAAGTTGCGAATCGTCCGATGGCGGCGCCCGCCTTCATAGCCGGCCGAGAGCGCCACGTGCGATCGGGGAAGGTGATAGAGCGTCGATGCTGCTGCGTCGCCGCGGTTGAATGCCGCCGCGATGGCGGAGACGTGCGCCTCTGTTCGCGCGACAACCCGCACACCCGCCGGTCGAGGAGCAGCGATGGCGACGTCAGTCTTTGGCACGGTCGCGTCGCCACTCCTCATGCAAGATGCTCATGATCACGACGTCTTCATATTTGCCGCGACGATATTCGCGCGCACGTAAGACACCTTCGCGCGAAAACCCAGCCTTCTCGTAGCAACCGATAGCACGTTTGTTATCCGGATAGACGATGAGCTCGATGCGTAAGAGCGGCAGCGCGCGAAAGGCGCCGTCCACAAGCGTTCGCACCGCATCGGTACCGTAGCCGCCGCCCCAGTAGCGCGACTCATGCAACGCGATGCCCATTTCCGCGCGAGCACCGTGTAACGTCAGACCGGTCACACCGATGTCTTTGCCCGCGAGCGTCTGAATGATGAAGGTCGGCGTCGCCGGACTGATCGCGGCGCTCGCGGCCCACGCCCGTTCATTGGCTCGCGAAAGCGGAAGCCGTGTCATCAGCCACTCCCGCGCCGGCGATTCATTAAACCAGCGCAGAAGCTGTGGGACGTCTTCGGGCTCGATCGCGCGCAGCCGGACTTTCGACCCAACGAGCCACGTCGGCGGCAGCGCGCGCGAAGTCGGACGACGTTTCATCAGACCGCCGACTTTAGCGAGCCCAAGACAGGCTCCCTGGCGATGGGCGCGAGATGCAAACTCGCGGCGCTCCGCGAACGCACTCGGCATGACCGCCGCTCTTGTCGCAATCGCCGTCGCGCTTGCGACTGGCGCCACTCCCGCCCCGGCGCCCCCGATTCCGCTGCCGACTCCGCCGATCTTCCTTCCGACGGCGGGCACGTTATTTCTGCGGCACTCGCAAGCGTTTGGATTGCTGCCCGTCGGCAGCATACGATGGAGCGGCACGGTGACGTCGGGCGGCACCGAAGCCTCGTACGATGCCATCGCCGATGCGAAGGGGCACTTTCGGCAAGACTTCACGTTGCCGCTTTCGGCGCACGCCGAAGGCGATGACGGCGCGCACTTCTGGCAGCAAGACGAGAACGGCAATGTCACGCTCACGGACACGGACAACCATCACAATGCGGTGAGCCGTCTGCTTCGACTCAACGATTACAAATTTGATACGCCTGGCGCGAAGGTCACCGGTATCACCTACCTGGACGGACGCCGCGCGTATGTCGTTTCGACGAAAGTCGGTCAAGTCGATGCGACACTCTACATCGACGCGGCAAGCGCGCTCGTCGACGGCGGTGACTTCGCCGATAGAACGATCCGCTACAGCGCGTACCGGCGATTCGAAGGCGTGCCCGTTCCGACGCTCAGCGTCGACACCGATGCGACGGGAACGACTACGACGACCGTCGACGACGTCCACTTCGCGGCGCCGGTCGCGAGCTCGACGTTCACCGCGCCGACGCAGCGCGAGCCGGATATGCCGGCCGGCAAAGGCGAGGTCACCGTTCCGTTCGACACGGATCACAACCTGATCATACTCGGCTGCACCCTCAACGGCTCATCCGTGCATCTGCTGCTCGACAGCGGTTCATCCACGAGCGTCATCGACGCGCAGGTCGCCGCGCGATTGGGCATGCCGACCGGCGGCGTCGCTCACATCAATGCAGCTGGAGAACTGACCGGCACGGTGACGCGCGCCACGACACTTGGGATCGGCGACGCGGTCTTCCACGATTTCGTCATGGAAGCGGTTCCGCTCCAATTGCCCGCCTCACTCGCGCGCGATCACATCGACGGCATCGCCGGCTACGACATCTTCGCGCAACTCGTCGCGCGGATCTCATACTTCGATTCCAAGGTCCTCTTCATGCTGCCGAGCGCGTTCACGTACAAGGGCACCGGCGCGGTGCTGCCGCTCGCGATCGACAATCGCGTTTCGCGCGTAGACGCAAGACTGGGCCGCAGCGATCCGGTCACCTTGACCTTGGACACCGGAAGCGACGCTGCGCTCGTGCTCTATCGCGAGTACGCGGACGCGCACGCCAACGATTTTGAAACGCAGAATTCCGTGGTGAGCAACGAATTAGGCGTCGGGACCCAGGGTCCGGTCACGCCGGATCTAGCCAGCAATCAGCGCGCGATACAAAGCGCCCGCGGCGCGGGCGGCGGCGAGATCCCGGTGCGCGTCACAACCGTTTCGCAACTCAGCCTCGGCGATTTTTCGCTCGTCGATCTCTTCACGCAAGTCGTGCTGCACGCGACAGGCGCATTTGCGCCGACCGTGTCGGACGGCATTGTCGGCGCAGGCGCGCTCTCGCAGTTCGGCGCGGTATTCATCGACTATCCCGGCCGCCGTCTCATCCTCGAGAAATAGCGACCGAAGGAACCGACGCGATCTAATGAAGGGGCCGACGTCAGTCGGCCCAAGCGAACGTTACGTGGGCCGACTGGCGTCGGCCCCTTCAAAAGAGCCCTTCAAGAGAGCCCCTTCACGAGCGGGCGGCGCGGCTTTCAACGAAGGTTGAGATGCGATCCATCTGATCGTCGGGGAGGCGGATAAAGGCCACGCCGAATTCGCCGACTTCCGCGGTGCGCACGATCGTGGCCTGAACGTTGATGGTCGCATCGAGATCGATCGGCAAGTGGATCACGATCTCCGTGCCGTTGTCGAGCTGTTCGTCCGTGAGCAAAAGCACGCCGCCCATGGAGATGTTATCGACGGTAGCGGCGCAGATGCGCCGCGTGGCTGGTATGCTGAACGTGACCGGCATTGAAATGTTGAAGCGCGGAGCGCCGCGCCGATCCGATGGCTGCTGACCCTCGAAGCTCACCGCGTCTGCTCGATCGTATCTACGACCCAATCCGCCGACGTCGTCCGCGAGTACGCGCCGCAATAGTCGCACTTGCCGTTGTTGAGGTGCAGCGGCGCGCCGCAGTTCGGACACGTGGACGCGAGCGCAGTCGAGCCCACAACGCTCTTCGCATCCGATCGACGGATGAACGTCCAGTACTCGGTGAACGTCTGCTGATAGCGGTCGCCGGAGACGACCTGCTTGGTACGGTCGTCGATCGTGTAGTCGGTCATGCTCGCGGTCATGGCCACCACGATGGAATCGAACGGCGTGCCGGCGCGCACGTCCACGATCCGAGCGCTGCCGATGACGATGTTCTCGAGCACGTCGGTCTGATGCGCTGCGATCAGCTGATCGGTCTGCATCTTGTGGCGCTCGTAAAGCGCGTCGCTCATCACGTCACGCGCTATATCCTGGTCGCGCGCGTTCCATGCCTGCTGCAGTTTGAAGAAAGCGGTCTGCGCACGGTCGAGGAATGCGCGCTCGTCGAAATTTGGATCGCGCCGCTTGATCGTTGCCAGGCCTTCTTCCACCGTGCTGCGGTCGAACGTCGTGGACGGCATCGGAGTGGCGAGCATCGTCGACTGCACGCCTGAATCCGGCGTGCCGGCCGAGAAGCCCATGTTCGCCGCACGGCTCCGCCGGCTGATCGCCCACAGTATGATGAGGAAAAAGAAGAGTCCGCCAAAGCCGCTGCCGTGACCTAAGAACAGCAGGGGCCACAGACTAAAGAGGCCGCCGCCAAAATCATCGCCGCCGAAACCGCCGCCCCCGCCCCCGCCGAATCCCTGGCCTCCGCCGGCGCGAGCCAACGCCTCGGTCGGGCCGATCAACGCAAGCGTGACGGCGGCGGCTATGCGCGCGAAGAGGTAAAAGCGAGACGGCTGCATGCTGCGATAGTCTACTGTGAAGCGCGGCCTAAGGTTACGGATTCTTCGATTTCTTGCGCGTCCCGGCCTTTGGTTTACCGGCCAGGCGCCTCACGGTTGCGACGTTCTCGCGGTCGAGCTCGGGCGTCTTGGGCGTTTCACAGACGGCGGCAACATGAGCGAGCGCCTTTGTGCGCAGCAGGCTCGCAAACCCGGTTTCGCCGATGCGGCCTTTACCGATATGCCAGTGGCGATCGCGGCGTCCCCCCAGCTCCACCTCGGTGTCGTTCAGATGAAGCGCGCGCACGCGATCGAATCCGATGTGCTTATCAACGAGGCTCAAGAACTTCTTGACGCCCGCGGCGTTTGAGATGTCGTAACCGGAAGCCCACGCATGTGCGGTGTCGAGGCACACTCCCAACCGCGGACTGTCGATTTCCGCGATGATCGCGCCAAGTTCTTCCATCGTTCCGCCGCAATGCGCGCCGGCGCCCGCGGAATTCTCTAAGAGCAGCATCGGACCCGGACGCGCGCCGCGCACGATCGCGGCGATCTCCTTGCAGATGCGCTTGAACCCCACCGCGCGATCCTCCGTGCCGTAGCTGCCGAGATGCGTGTTGACGTATTCGATGCCGGCGCGCGCCGCCACGTCCATATCCCGAGCCACGAGAGCGGCGCCTTTTTTTCGAAGCGACGCATCGCTGGTCGCGAGATTGACGAGATACGATGTATGGATGATGGTCGGCGCGATGTCGGCCGCGCGGCGGCGCGCCGCAAACGCGTCCCACGCGGCCGCATCGTAATCGCCCAGCTTGAACGCGCGTGGATTGCCGGCGAATATCTGAATGCACTCGCAGCCCGCCTTGACCGCTTCGTCGATCGTGCCTGCGAACTTGTTCGATGTGCCGACGTGAACGCCAAATCTCATGTCAACGCCTTCGCGCCAGATAGACGTACTGCATGCACTTCACCTCAAACATGCCGGTCGGTCCGGCGAGTGCGCCGATGCGCTCGCGGAGATTGTTGAGAAAGTCGTCGCGCTTGCTGCCCAAGTGGAACCGCGCGATCTCGCGTGATGAGTGGAAACCGACGAAGGACTCGACCGTGAAAGGCAGCCGGAGCGGCAGGCGCCATTCTTCGTGTTCGAAGAACGCGCGCTTGGCTGCCCAGAAGTCGTCAAACCGGCCCGTCTGAGCGCGCGACACGTTGACGGGCTCGTCTTTCTCCGATAATTCGCGCAAGCAGTCCACGGCGCATCGCTCGAACGGGTCGTCCAAGAGTTCGTGCTTCCAGAAGAGCGCCATCAACCCGCCGCTCGCGAGCACGCGGGCCATTTCGACAAAAGCGGCCTGCGGCGCAAACCAGTGGAACGCCTGGCCGCAGACCGCCAGTCCGAATGCAGAATCGGCGAACGGCAGATGCTCGGCGCTCGCTTCGAAAAAGGACGCGCGTTCGCCGAGCGCCGCGCGCGCTTCGTCAAGCATCGGCACTGCGACGTCGACGCCCGTCACCGCAAACCCGCGGTCCAGAAAGCCGCGCGTGCTCAAGCCCGTGCCGCAGCCCACGTCGAGCGCCCGCAGCGGGCTTGTCGCATGCCGGCGCGCATGCTCTGCGACTAGGTCGAAGAGATCGTCGCCGTACGACGTGCGATAACGCGCGTATGCGCGCGCGAGCGTCGCGAAATCCGGTGTCGGTTGGCTGACGCTCAAGCGGATTCGGAGAGCGCGCGTTCCAGTTCGAGCGCGACGTTGTCGCGCAGCGTCGCATCGTCGATCGCGGTGATCTCGTCTTCGTGGCCCTCGACCGAATCGTGAATCTGCTCGAGCGCCTTCTCACGTCCGTCGGGCAACGGCAACTGGATCACTTGTCCATCAACTCTGACGGGCGCGCCTTCAGGCAGCGGCGGCAGATCGTCGAGCGATTTCAGATCGAACGACTCGAGGAAGAATTCGGTGGTGCCGTAGAGGATCGGCCGGCCGACGACGTCTTTCCGGCCGAGTTCGCCGATAAAGCCGCGTTGCTCGAGCGTGTCGATCACGCTATCGGAAACAACGCCGCGAAGACTTTCGATTTCGGGCCGCGTCACCGGCTGGAGATAGGCGACGATCGCGAGCGCCTCGAGCGCCGCCGGCGAGATATGCGTCTTCGGCGGAAGCAAGAAGCGCTCGACGTCCTCGCGATACGTGGGATTCGCCGTCAGCCGCCATCCGCCGCCGACTTCGCGCAGCGTCATCCCGCGGTCGCGCAGATCGGCTGTCAACGCCGTCAGCGCGGATTGCACTGCGGCGGGATCGGCGCCGGTCGCCGCACACAACTGCTTCATCGTCGCCGGCTCGGAGGCGACGAACAGCACCGCTTCGAGCCGGTTACGCAGACTGGGCAAGATCGTCGATCGCCCCCTTCGGTTGCGGCGTGAAGACGATATCGTCGAAAAGCGACGACTGCGCGTAGCGGATCTTGCGCGCGCGGATGAGTTCGAGCACCGCGAGGAAGGTGACCACGATCTCAAGCGTGCTGCAGCCAGCGATCAATTCGGAGAAGGTCATCGTGGTCCGCTCGCGGATGAGCCGCAGCGTGTGGTTCATCTTGACGACGACCGAGAACGTCTCGCGTTTGAGCACGGCCGGCCGCGCCTCGGCGTTTTCGAGCGCGCGCTTGAACGCCGCCGCGAGCGTCGAGGCATCGAGGGCGAACCGCTGCACGAGTCCGTCGGTGTCCGAATTCTCGGCCGGCCGAGGATAATACGCGGCGGCGATCTCCATGCGCTCGCGAAGGCCGGTCGCGGCGTCTTTGAAGTGGCGATACGCGATGAGGCGCCGGCGCAGTTCCTCTTCGGCCAGCGCCGCATCGTCCGTCATATCCTGGTCGAAGGGCGGGGGCGGCGGCGGCAGCAGCTTCTTGGACTTGATGAAGATCAGCGTCGCTGCGATGACCAGATAATCGCTGGCGAGCTCGATATCGAGCGCGTCCATGAGCGCGAGATAGGCAAGATATTGCTCGCAGACGGATGCCAGGCTGACGTGCGTGATGTCCACGTCTTGCTGGAGCACGAGCTGGAGCAGGAGGTCGAGCGGACCGTCGAAGACGTCGAGTTTGACCAGTAATGCAGGCTTGGTGGGCGCGACGGTTTCGGACGCCTGAGCCTCTATGTCGGTGCGCTCCTATAAGCGATTTAGTAGCTGATATGAAGTTTCCCGACGTCGAGCCGACCGCCCTGCGGCACGTATTCGATATAGATCTGGCCTGGTATCAGCGCGATCGCGGCTCCGGATGCATCGGAGAGATACGGCGGATCTTTCGGTCCGGGTGCTTCCCATCGCGCTTGCGTCACGCCATCCGGTCGGACGACGGCGGCCGGAAAATCGCCGTAGACGTCCATCGCCAGATCGCCCAGCGAATCGAGCACGCGGGCCGGAACCCAGACCACGATGACGTCCGCCACCCGATACGGGCGCGCATCGTCGAGATCGTGCTGCACGACGCCGTTGATGATGCGCTCGAAGGCGTCGCCGTTGCGCCGGAACGCGACGGAGTAGTTGAGCCAGAAACCGACGCTGAACGAATCGACGGTTTTGGGGGGCGCTGTCGCCACGGTCTCCACGATCGGCGTCGCGGAAGCAGACGGCTGAGGCGGATCGTCGAAGCGCAGCGGCGACGCCGCAAACGGCGTGTCCGGCCAGCCATGGTCGGGGGCCGACTTGCGAATGCGCGCGATCGACGTATAGAGATTGTGCGGCATGTCGCGCGTGTCGTCGCGCCAGAACGCTTCCGGCGTTCCCACGATCTCTTCCATGTCCGCGAATCCGCCGGCGCGCAATTCTTTGAGCGGCTCCCAGACGTCGTCGTTCTCGCCGGCATGCGCGAACAGCGGATCGTAAGGCTGGGCAAGATTGACGAAATACGTTCGCGTGGACCGAACCGGGCCGATCTTCGCCGGCGTTGGCGCGAGATAGAGCGCCATGTATCGGGTGATGCCGCCCTCGGCCTCCACCTCGTACACGATTTCGGCGTCGTGCAGACCGCTCTGCGGCCGCGCGTCGAACGGATAATTATCGATCATGACCGCCGCAACGCGATGCCTCAGCCTTGCCGGATCCACAAGTTCGCCGTTCAGCGGATCGACGGCAAGCGGTTTCGGCGTTGGCGTGGCAAGGGGCTGCGGTGTCGGAACCGGAGTCGGCCGATGCGCGCAGCCCGCGGCCGCGAACGCTGCCGCGAGAGCGGCGAGAAATCCGGCCGCAATGCGCGAGCGTGGCACGTTAGAACCCCAGTTCGCTGGCCGAGCGCGCATCGACGATCGAGCGCGCGATATCAACGAGGCGCCGCTCGTTGCGGTGCGTCATGACGCCGGCCATCTCGTCGAGTTTGCGCCACGCCGTCTCATCCACTTCGCCTTCTTGCGGCTTGTGTTTGCCGGCCTCATAGCGCATGAGGAAGAAGTGCACGATCTTGCTGTGCTTCACATCGCGGCTGTAAAACCAGTAGCGGATATCTGAGAGCTTTGCCACGATGGCGGCCTGGATCGCCGTCTCCTCGCGCACTTCGCGGACCGCCGCTTGTTCGATCGTCTCGTCCGCTTCGACGTGGCCTTTCGGCAACGACCAGATGCGCGGTACGTTGCGCCCGATCAGCAAGCCGCAGTAGATGCCGTTCTCGCGCTTCAAGACGAGTCCGCCTGCCGAGCGCTCGTGTTTGATCTTTGCCGGGCGGCGCTGTGCGCCGGCGGCTATTTTTCGACGTTCCAACGCAGGCCGATGCCCTTGTTCGCAAGCCGCCCGACCTGCGCTTCATCAACGCGGCGGACCGGCGTGTGCAGCGGAAGCTGCGCCATGGACTCGGGCGCGTCGTGCGCTTGCTTCACGAGCGAGCGCAGGGTTTCCACGAAGGCGTCGAGAGTTTCTTTCGTCTCCGTCTCGGTCGGTTCGATCATGAGACATTCGGGAACCACGTGCGGCCAATACATCGTCGGCGCGTGCACGCCGGCGTCCAAGAGGCCCTTCGCGAGATCGAGCGCGCGCGCTCCGGTCTCCCGTTTCAGCGTTTCGGCGGAGCAGACGAATTCGTGCCTGCAGTAGTCGGCGTACGGCACGGTGAGCACGTCCTTGAGCTTCGCGCGGACGTAGTTCGCGTTCAGCACCGCAAGCTCGCTGTTGCGGCGCAGCCCTTCGGCGCCGTGCACGATGATATACGCGTACGCGCGCACCAGTGCGATGAAGTGCGACGCGAAGACGCGCACGGGCCCGATCGATTTCGCAAAATCGTTCGAGAACGCGTAGGCTTCCGTCGCGTCGGAATTCGCGGCGCCGGCATTGTGCACGCGCACGACACGCGGCACGGGCAGGTAGGGCGCGAGTTTTGCGGACGCGCCCACAGGCCCGGCACCCGGACCGCCGCCGCCGTGCGGCACCGAAAACGTCTTGTGCAGGTTGAGATGCATGAGATCGAAGCCCATATCGCCCGGCCGGCACAACCCGACGATGGCGTTTGCGTTCGCGCCGTCGTAGTACATCAGGCCGCCGGCGGCGTGCACCGCTTTGGTCATCTCGATGATGTCGTCTTCGAACAGGCCGAGCGTATTCGGGTTGGTCATCATGCAGACCGCAACGGTGTCGTCGAGCGCGGCGCGCAGACTCGCCAGATCGGTGCGGCCGCGGCTCGTCGACGGAATCGCGACGACTTTGTAGCCGACCATCGCCGCGCTGGCGGGATTCGTGCCGTGCGCGGTATCCGGCACGATGCAGGTCACGCGTTTGTCGTCGCCGCGATCGCGATGATACGCTTTGGCCATCAGCATCGCGGTGAGCTCGCCATGCGCCCCGGCACACGGCATCAACGAGAATGACTCCATTCCGAAAAGCGCGGCGAGCGTGCGCTCGAGCGTCCACATGAGTTTGAGCGCGCCTTGCGCGCATGCGTCCGGAGCGAGCGGGTGGAGGTCGGTGAAACCGGGGAACGACGCCGCAGCTTCGTTGAGCTTCGGATTGTACTTCATCGTGCACGAGCCGAGCGGATAGAAGTTCGTGTCGACGGAGAAATTGCGATGCGAGAGCGCGACGAAATGGCGGGTCACCTCGAACTCCGCGAGATCGGGCAGCGGCAGATCGGCGCGCAGAAGCGAGCTGTCGAGGTAGTCGGACGGCGTGCCCGAAGGCGCGACGAAGTCAGAGCCGCGCCCGGCTTCGCCTTGCTCAAACAGCAGCGACGGCACGGGCCAGTCCTTTCTTGAGTGCGAGCGCGAAGCGATCAATCTCCGCGTCTGTCGTGATCTCCGTGGCGCAGACGAGCAGATCGTTGTCGTGTCCGGATTCGAGATCGGAGAGCGCGAGCGTGACGATGCCTTGCTCGCGCAGCATCCGAACCGCTTCGGCGCCGGCGATCGGCAAGCGCACCACGAATTCGTTGAAGAACGGCGCGTCGTACGGCGCGCTGACGTTGGGAAGCTGCAGCAGAACCGAGCGCAATTGCCGGGCGCGCTGCAGATTCGCGGCGGCGATCGCGCGCAAGCCGTGTGCTCCGACAGTCGCGAGATAGATGGTTGCGAAGAGCGCGCAGAGCGCCTGATTGGTGCAGATGTTCGACGACGCGAGCTCGCGCCGGATATGCTGTTCTCGTCCTTGCAGCGTCAAGACGTATGCGCGGCGGCCGTCGACGTCGTGCGTCTCGCCCACGAGCCTTCCCGGCAGGCGCCGCACGTGCTCCTTCGTGCACGCGACGAAACCGACAAAGGGTCCGCCATATCCCACCGGCAGACCGAACGACTGCGCTTCACCGACCGCGATCGCAACCCCGGATTCGGCCGGTGTCTTGAGCGCTCCCAGCGATGTGGCTTCAACGATGACTTGCACGGCAAGCGCGCCGATGTTTTTCGCTGCGCTCGACGCTGCAGCCACGTCTTCGATGCAGCCGAGAAAGTTCGGACTCTGCACGATCACCGCGCCGACGTCTGCCGCGACGCCGGCGAGATCGGTGCTGCCGTCTGCCGCGAGCGGCAACTCGTCGATATCGAAATCCATGCCGTCGGCGTACGTCCGCAGCACCGCGCGGTATCCCGGGTGAACGCCCTTACTCACCGCGACCTTGCGCCGCCCGGTGGCCTGCGAGGCCATGATGACACCTTCGACGAGCGCAGTCGAACCGTCGTAGAGCGACGCGTTGCTCACGTCGAGTCCGGTCAGAAGACAGATGTAGGTCTGCCACTCGAAGATCGCCTGAAGGCTGCCTTGGCTGGCTTCGGCTTGATAGGGCGTGTACGCGGTGATGAACTCCGATCGCGTGGCGAGATACGGAACCGCGGGCGGCTGATAGTGCCGGTACGCGCCGGCGCCGATGAAGCATGCGTGGTCGGTGCGATCGAGCGCGGCGAGATCGCGAAGATGCGCATACGCAAGCGACTCAGGCAGCGCCGGAGCGATGTGCAGATCGCCTTTGATCTCGAGGCCGGCCGGCGGCGCCGACAGCTCGGCGAGCGACGGTGCCCCGATGACTGCGAGCATCGCCTTGATGTCGCGTTCGGTGTGCGGCGCATGCATGAGAGCGCTAGTGGCCTTCCGCTTTTAGGAGTTCGTCGTATGCTTTTGAGTCGAGCAGCGTCGCGGCTTCTGCGGCGTCTGCGACCGTGATCTTCGCGAGCCAGCCGTCGCCGTACGGGTCGGCGTTCACTTTCGCGGGGTCGTCTTCCACCGCACCGTTGACGGCGGTGACGGTACCGGATATCGGCGCATAGATATCGGACACAGCTTTGACGGACTCGACGACGCCGATCGGCTTGCCCTTCACCAGGACGGCGCCGGGTTTCGGCAGCTCGACATAGACGATATCGCCGAGCGCGGATTGCGCGTGCTGCGAGATGCCGATGGTCGCAGTCGCGCCTTCGATTCGCACCCATTCGTGTTCTTTGGTGTACTGTCGATCGCTCGGTTCGGGCACGGATCTCTCCTTATTTCTTTCGTTTGTAGAAGGGCAACGGCACGACCGCGCCGCCGTGGCGCGTTCCGCGGATCTCCACGTCCAGGCGCGTGCCGGGCGCCGCGTGCTGCGCCGGCACGAGAACCGTCGCGATGTTCTTGCCGCCCATACTTGGGCTCGGCGATCCGCTTCGCACGTCGCCGATGCGCTGCTCGCCTGCGAAGACGGGGTAGCCGGCGCGCGCCGGCGCTTTGCCGTCCATCACGAGGCCCGCAATGCGATCGTACGACTTGGTCTGCGCCTGCGCGGCGAGCGCTTCGCGGCCCCGGAATCTCTTATCGAGTTTGACCGCCCAGTCGAGACCGGCTTGCAGCGGCGTGATGTCTTCCTCGAGTTCGTGGCCGTAGAGCGGCATGCCGGCTTCGAGCCGGAGCACGTCGCGCGCGCCGAGCCCGGCGGGCAAGAGGCCTACGCGAGAGGCGTCTTGCATCAGCCGCTCCCAGAGAGCCTTCGCGTGTTCGGCAGCGACGAAAAGTTCAAAGCCATCCTCGCCCGTGTAGCCGGTCCGGGCGATCTCTGCCGGCATTCCGGCGACGTTGCCCGTTGCAGCGTAGTAGTATTTCACGCCCGAGAGATCCACATCTGTGAGCGGCTGCAGATACTCGAGCGACCGCGGACCTTGGAGGGCGATGAGGGCCGAGCGCGCGGTGCGGTCGTCGAGCGTGACGCCGGCGCGCTTCGCGCCGTTGAGCTCGCGCCACATCTTTGGTGCGTTCGAAGCGTTGACGACGACGAGCCAGTATTCGGCGAAGCGATAGATGATGGTGTCGTCCAGCGCCCCGCCGATGTCGTTCGTGAAGATGTTGTAACGCGCTTGCAGCGGGCGCATGCTCGCTACCTCGTTGCACGCAAGCCCGTCCAGCCACTCAGGCGCCGCCTCGCCACGCACGACGAACTGGCCCATATGCGACAGGTCGAACATGCCCACCGCCGCGCGCACCGCGCGATGTTCGTCGATGATGCTCGAGTAGGAGATGGGCATAAGAAAGCCCCCGAACGGGGACATTTTCGCGCCCAAGGCCACGTGGACGTCATACAGCGGCGTTCTCGCCGCTCCGATTTCTACGGTCACGGGCCTTGATTCGATTAGGTCGCGGATGCGTCCTCGGCAGGCAGGGCGCCGCCGGTCTCAGCCCTCGCGCCAGCCGAGGATTTTCGACGCAAGCGCGGTGCGCGATCTGACGCCCAGCTTCGTGAAGATGCGCTTCATGTGGTCTTCGACCGTGTACTCGGTCAGGAACAATTGATCGGCGATGCGCCGATTGGGATGCCCGTGCAGCAAGAGCATCACGACTTCGCGCTCGCGGCGCGTCAGCGCATAGCGGTCGAGATTGTGCTGCACGGCATCCTTGCGCTCGACGCGCTCGAACACGAGCAGCAGATGGCGGCCCGAGCCGCCGTCAACGTGGCATGCGCGCACGCAGAGGTCGACGGTGAGGAGGGCCACGGTCGAGGTGTCGAGGCGGTCGCGGACGCGCGCTCGCAATTCGGGCAAGAGCGCCTTGAGCACCGGTGGAAGCGGCGGATCCGCCTCGGACCGGCCGTCGCGGGCTGCCATGTCGCGGAGCAGGCGGATCGCGCGATCGTTGGCGAGTACCACGGCGTCGCCGGAATCCAAGAGCACGATCGCGGGCATTTGCCGGCTTCGCGCGGCGCCCAGCGGCAGCGATGGATCCGTTTTGGCGTCAGGAGGCTTGGGTACGCGTCGATCGGGCATCCAAACTCCCTCGTGAGCAGCGGAGCATTTCCCTTAGGTCCTATAGACCTCTCGCCTTAATTTATATGGGACGTGCCCCGATTCCCGGGGTGGCTAACTCGCTAGGGATTATGGTATAACGCTAGGACCGGAAGAGATAGAGAACGGACCTAAAGCACCAATCTAGACGACTGCTGGTTACACCCGCGCCGCCGATTGGTCTTGGGACGGGCCTGGTGCCCTGGCCCTGTCGATGCGTCACCGTTGTCGCTGCATCCGTCAGCTCAAATTTATTGAAGAGGAACCTGCAATGGATCGAGTTCGGATAGCCGTTATTGAGCAGCAGGCGCTGTTCCGCAAATCGCTTTGTCAGTTGCTCGCCAAAGACGAACGTTTCAGCATCGTGACTGAATGCATCGAGCAGTGCGAACTCCCGCGCATCGCCGCGGCGAAACCCGACATCGTACTCCTCGACGTCGACTTCCATAAAGGCGATCCGGTAGACGCGATTCGCTCGCTTCGCGAAGCCCATCCCGGCGTTCGCATCTGCCTGCTGTCAATGCACGCACAGCAAGACCTTCTCTCGCGTAGCTTGATATTCGGTGTGGAAGGCTATGTCATCAAGGACATCAACCCATCGGATCTCACACGCGCGCTGCTCATGATCCACGGCGGCGACGTCTACGTCGATCCGCGTCTCGCCGGGAATATGCTGCGCCGCTTGAGCACGAAACGATATCGCAACGATCCTACCGAGCTCTCCGAACGCGAGACCGATGTCATCCGCCTCATCGCGCTCGGGCTCTCAAACAAGCAGATCTCCGAGAAATTGTTCTTGAGCGAGAAGACGGTGAAGAACCACATCAGCCGCATCTTCAGCAAGCTCAACGTCACGGCGCGCACGCAAGCCGCTATCCACGCGATCAAGAGCGGAATCGTCTAAACCATTTCATGTAGGGCGGACCTTTATGGTCCGCCTTTTTATGTAGGGCGGACCTTTATGGTCCGGCTTTTTTATGCGGAGCCGGACCTTTATGGTCCGGCTTTTTTATGTGGAGCCGGACCTTTATGGTCCGGCTTTTTTTGTGTGGGGCCGGACCTTTATGGTCCGGCTTTTCTTCTGTGGGGCCGGACCTTTATGGTCCGGCTTTTTTTCTGTGGGGCCGGACCTTTATGGTCCGGCTTTTCTTCTGTGGGGCCGGACCTTTATGGTCCGGCCCCGTGACGTTTGCCTGGTCCTACGCGCGCCGGCCGGTGCGAGCAAGCCTTTACACATCGTCCCCACCATCCACAGGCAAACGTAGGGCCCCCGGATAGTCCCATAAGGTCGCTGCGTTTGAAGAAGTCCAGCGGTCCTAAACGGAACGTGCGGTCGCTGCGAGAGCCGTTGGGTCGAGAGTCCGCCGCGCAAATGAGGCTGCGGGTGGGTCGACGTTCTCGCTCGACCGTGTTATCTTGAAACGAACGCGCCGGGGACGGTCTGGCGAGATTTGCATCTCGCACTGTGGGGGCGATCATCCGAATACCGGCGTTCAACGACGAGAACGGCCTCCGACCGAGCTTGATGGATGTCGGCGTGGAGTTCGGCATCTTTGGAAACGCGAATGTGGGAAACGCGCTGAGGGTCGCGGTCATCGTGCCACAAGGGGTGTTCCGGTCGTCGCTTTCAGCGGCGCTCGAGCAATACGCCGACATAGAACCGTTTGGCATGTCCGCGGTACCAGAGGAAGGGTTCAACTCGACGGTCGATGTCGTCGTGTTGGATCTTGACTTCCAACCCGAGAATCATCGCGAGCTCATGCGCCGGCTGATGACGAGCGCGCCCGAAGCGCGAGTATGCGTGCTGGCCTTCCGATCACTCCCGGCCACGGTTCGCCAATGCTTGAGCCTCGGCGCCAGCGGATTCATGCTCAAGGACTGCACGCTCGAAGAACTGCATCGCGCGGTTCGCGCCGTTTCGCGCGGACAGGTCTTCATCGATCCAAAGATCGCCGGCCTCTTGCTCCGGTCGCCCACGGCCGGACCGGCGGCCAAGGCACCGGACCTCTCGAGCCGCGAGACGGACGTCATCCGTTTGATCGCGCTCGGCCTGACGAACAAACAGATCGCCGAAAAGCTCGATCTCAGCGAGAAGACGATCAAGAATCACATCTCGCACATCTTCCGCAAGCTCAAAATCACGGCCCGCACGCAAGCTGCGATCCACGCGATCTCGAACAACCTCGTCCGCTAGCCCTTACGCGATATTTACACCGAGGCTAATGTAGGGCGGACCTTTACGGTCCGCCGGCGGGCCATAAAGGCCCGCCCTACATTATTATTTGAAGACGCGTGATTCGCGCGCGTAGGCGTCGCGCAGATAGCGCGGCACGTTGAACGCCCCCGCGTGGCTCTGCCCATCATAGTGGCGCAAGCCGCCGCACGCGCGCGCGTGCTCATCGGCACGCGATATCGCAGCCGGGCTGCGGGCATCGAGCGAATCCGCGCACAGCGCAAAGCCCCATTCGGTATCGAACGCCGGTATGTACGCCGTATACGGCGCGACCGCAGGCCACGCCGCCCGGAGCGTTGAGATCATCTGCGCGTGCAGCTGGAAGTTGTGCGGACCCGCCATCGACGTCTGAATCGCATACGCGCCGCCGGCGGACAGCAGCCCTCGCGTTCGCCCGTAGAAGCCCGCGGTGTGCAAACCATAGGACGGTGAATCGGCAAGCGGTTCGGTCAGGTCGCTGATGATCACGTCGAACTTCTCACGCGATCCTTCGACATACGCTTTCGCGTCGCCCACGATCAGCGTGACGCGCGGATCCTCGAACGCGCCTGCGCCCCACTCCGGCATATGCGTGCGGCACGCCGCGACCACTTCACCGTCGATATCCACCATCACCACGCGCTGCATGCTCGGCACGCGCAGGAGCTCGCGCACCGTTGCGCCTTCTCCGCCGCCGAGCACGAGCGCGCTGGCCGGTTTGCCGGCCTGCGCACAGGCTGGATGTACGAGCGACTCGTGATAGATATGCTCGTCGAGCGACGCGCTTTGCGTATCGCCGTCAAGGACGAGCATCTTCCCGAATAAAGGGCTTTCGACGATCGCGTAGGTCTGGTATTCGGATTTGCCTTGCGCGAGGGTCCGCGTCAGTGCGTGGCTGTGAAGCTCGCCGTCAGCGACCTGCTCAACGTACCACTGAAAGTTTTCGGTTTTTGGCAATCGGCTCGGTCCCTGTCGACTTCTTGCCGACGGTGTGGCTGAACACGCCGGCGTCGTCCGTCATGCCGCGGCGCACTTCTGTGGTCAGCATCTGCTTGGCTTGAAACGCTTCAGCAGCAAATCGGCATGCTTTCCAAGGATCCGTGTGGTCACCGCACGTGTAGATGTCCATCGCCGCGTAACCGTACTCGGGCCACGTGTGTATGGAAAGATGCGACTCAGCGATGACTACGACACCGCTGACGCCTTGCGGATTGAACCGATGAAATGCTGTCTGTAGGACTTCCGCGTTTGCTTCCTTGGCGGCTTGCACAAGGATGTTCGTGACTTTTTCGACGTCGCTGAGTACCCGAGGGTCGCATTCAGACAATTCGACGAGGATGTGCGTTCCGAGTGCTTTCAACCATTCAGCCCCCATGCGACAATATCGTGACTACGGGAAGTCCCCACCTCCGGCGCGGCAACTATTCGTCGTAACTGTCAGTTGCCAAGAACAAATAGTAGGGCATTTGTTCGTCTTTGTAAATACTTTAGCCACAATTGAGGGCGGAACATGCCGTGTTTGACGCTAAAAGCACGGTTATGGTACGATTATGCGTCTAAAACGCATAAGAATTCGAATTCGAAAGGCCTTTGCATGTACGCCGTCATCGAAGCAAATGGACGACATCTCAAGGTAAAGGAAGGCGAGATACTGCGCCTCGACCGCGTCGCGGGCGAAACCGACGCCGAGATCGTCTTTGACCGCGTGCTGCTCGCCCACGACGGCAAAGACCTCATCGTCGGATCGCCGCTCGTCGAGCGGGCCACTGTCAGCGCCAAAATCGTGCGCCAGTCGCTCGCCCCGAAAGTCATGGCCTTCCGCTACAAGCCGAAGAAGCGCGTGCGCACCCGGCACGGGCATCGTCAGCCGATCACCGAACTTCGTATTGAAAAGATCTCGTTCGGCTAAGGCTCCTCTCCAGGTCCGCTTCAATCGATCGCGCGGGGCAATCGTCCGCATCACCGTGACCGGCCACGCGGGTTTCGCGCGGGCAGGCAAGGATATCGTGTGTGCCGCGGTCAGCGCGCTCGTGCAGACGGCGGCGAACGGCGTCTCCGCTTTTTGCGGCGCGGTTGCCGTGGTGCACGATGACCCCCGCGGCGACTACCGCTTAGATATTCACGGCGGCGGCGTGAGAGCGCAAGCCGTCCTAGAATCCACAATCGCCGGCCTCCGCGCAATCGCTCGAAGCTATCGTGGGTACCTGACCGTAAGAGGCGCGGGAAAATAGCATTGACCGCCGAAGGGCGCGGCCCCGGAAATGAGGAGAAACGACCATGGAGAGCTCGGCTGAATCACGGATCTCAACGCGCGTGAACGGCGCGACGCGCATGGAAACGGATGACGGGACCATCTTCCGGCAGACCATCGCTGCCGCGGTCATCGGTGCCATCGTCGCATCTGCCGGATTCCTCATCTATAGCCGGCTCGAAGAAGACCAGCGCGAATCCGTCCGCAATTCCGTATTGAAGTTTCTCGAAGAGAAGACGCGCGAAGTTCGCGCCCAGTTCAAGCTCTAGCGGGACAATTGGCGCCGGCCCTTGATGGACGGCGCTGGGAATCCGATACGTCACATATGCGACGCCTCATATTTTCCTGCGCGATTGCAGCGCTCGCATATGCGAGCGCTGCCGGCACGTCGCGCGCCGCCACAACGTCATCCTTACCGACCGATGCGATGGGAGCTTACGTCGACGCGATCCGCTACTTCAATCCCGGCATTGCGGAATCCGAAGCCGAGCGCATCGTTACCGCCATCATGCGCGAAGCGCCGACACAAGGCGTCGATCCGCGCCTCGTAGTGGCCGTGGTGGCGACCGAGAGTTCGTTCGATCGGACCGCGCGCAGCTCGTCGGGTGCGATGGGCCTTGGCCAACTCATGCCCGGCACCGCTGCAGACGATGGAGTCTCGAACGCCGACGATGTCGATCAGAACATCCGCGGCACCGTGCTGACTCTTGGCGGCGATCTTCGCCATTACGCGCGATTCGACCAACAGCGGCAATATCTTTACGCGATCGCGGCCTACAACGCCGGCAGCGGCGCCGTCGACGAGTACGGCGGCATCCCGCCGTATGACGAAACTGTCCACTACGTCATGAAGGTGATCGTACTCTGGCGGCGGCTTTCGGGCATGTCCGCCACCTGACATGGTCGCCGGCGCGCCGTAAAGGCGCGCCCTACATGATCTCCGGCGCGCCGTAAAGGCGCGCCCTACATTAGCGCCGGCGCGCCGTAAAGGCGCCCCACAATGGCGCCGGCGCGCCGTAAAGGCGCGCCCTACATGATCTCCGGCGCGCCGTAAAGGCGCGCCCTACATTAGCGCCGGCGCGCCGTAAAGGCGCGCCCTACATTAGCGCCGGCGCGCCGTAAAGGCGCGCCCTACATTAGCGCCGGCGCGCCGTAAAGGCGCGCCCTACATTATCGCCGGCGCGACCGACCTTTTATGGCGCTTCGGGTGATTTGTCGTCCGGCGCGTCGGCGCTCGGTACATCGGTGACCGGGTCGTCAGGGGGCGGCGCAACAGCTGCCGGTGTGACATCGTGCTCGCGCGCGGCTCGATCCATCTCCAGCATGAACGATTGCGTCGTGTTCTGCATGTGACGCATGACCTCGCCGACTTGGCGAGCCACCTTGGGCAATTGTTCGGGCCCGAAAAGCAGCAGAGCGACCACAAAAATCGTCGCCATGTCGGTTGGGCCTAGCCACAGGAGCATCGCGGTGAGAGGGCTCCCTTCCATCAAGAGCCGAACGTTTCAAGACCGGCTTCGTTCGTCCTCGCGAGGCGCTCCTTGAAGATCATCTACACAAAGAGCCAGCGCGAAGAGGCTGTCGCCACACTCGCGACACTCCGTAAAATCCTCGGCCGGTTCGTCCGGCATCGTGTTTTCTATGAGATGTCGGCGCGTCATCGGCGCTCCCACGAGCTCTATTCTGCGAAGAACGCCTTCACGGTCGGCGCGGTAGAAGTCACCGGCGTCGCGGAAGTCGTCGTGACGTTCTTCGACGCGGTCAATCCGTCACACTCAGTCGAAATCGTCAATCCGCACGCCATGCGCATCTACGACGACAATCCGAGCAAGGGATTCGCCGTCGCGTTCTACGCAGGCGATGCGACGGACTTCGATATCCGCTACTACATCCGGGATGAAGGCGACGACGATCGCGCGCCCAAGCGCAACGCCCTTGAGAAGATCACGCTGCCGCAATTGTTCGAATATCTTCAGGAGATCACGCAAGCCGACGTGGTCGAGGTGGGAGAGAAGCGCTAGTCGCGGCGGAACGCCGAACGCAGCCGCTCGATGATGGCACGCGGACGGTATTCAAGCATGCCTGCCGCGCGCAGTTCGCGCACGCTCTCCTCGACCCGCCCGAGCTTTCGATAGAGAACGCCGAGGTTGTGATGCGCGGGCGCGTAGTTCGCGTCGGCCGCGATCGCCGCTTGATAGCGCTCGAGCGCGGAGTCGAACCGGCCTTCTTCCTGCGCCATGTTGCCGAGGTTCGTGAGCGCGGGGGCACATCGCGGATCGCGAACCAGCGCCGCCTCGAAATCGGCGCGCGCGCCGGCGAGGTCCGCGATCCGCACTTTGCAGACGCCGCGTTTCGAAAGCGCGCTCGCCGCATGGCGCGGATCGAGCGCCGCCTCGGTGAAGAACGCAATCGCCTCATCGAATCGGCCGCGCTCTTGTGCGCGCAACCCTTCAGCAAAGGGTGAGCGCAACGTCATCCGTGAAGTTCCGGCGCGAACGCATGCGCATCGATATCGTCACACTTTTCCCGCAACTCGTCGAACCATTGACGCGCGGCAGCATCATCGGACGCGCGCAAGCCAAGGGGTTGGCCGACATCGCGGTCGTTGACCTCCGCGTGTATGTGCCCGACGGCGAGCGAGCCGACGATGCGCCGTATGGCGGCGGCGCAGGCATGGTCATGCGCTTAGGCCCGCTCGTGGCATGTCTTGATGATCTTCTGGGCGATACTTTGTCAGTGCCGGACGGCACGCGCATCATCGTGCCGACTCCCGCCGGCGCCGTCTTCACGCAAGCGATGGCCCGCGATCTCTCTAGCCTGCAACGACTGATCCTCATCTGCGGTCACTACGAAGGCATTGACGAACGTCTATTCGACATCGTCGCTGCTTCGGAAGTGTCGCTCGGCGATTTCGTGCTGACAGGCGGCGAGATTCCTGCGCTCGCGATAGCGGATGCCTGCGTTCGCATCCTTCCTGGGGCGATAGCGGCCGAAAGCGCGGCAAACGACTCCTTCTGTGGTGACGGCCTCGATTGGCCCCACTACACGCGGCCTGCCACTTTCCGCGGCGTTAGTGTCCCGGAAATATTGTTGTCGGGGGATCATGGCAAGATCGCGTTGTGGCGTGCGGATCGCGCGCGCGAACGGACTTCAAAGCGCCGTCCGGACCTTCGGTCTTGAAGCATTCGACCGCCGTGTGTTATACTTAACGGCGTTCGATTTTTTTGTTTGGCGCCGGCCGGCGGCCGGCGACGATAGACGCGGCAGCGGCGTCGGGCCCCGTGAGGCGGCCGACGCTTTTTTAGCGGCCCGAGGGATAGCGACGATCATGGACATCAAACGCGTGATCACCGACGCGCAGAAAAAGAAGCAGACGGTGGAATTCGGCCCTGGCGATTCCGTCAAGGTGCATTCGCGGGTGACCGAAGGCAACAAGGAACGCATTCAGGTGTTCGAAGGCGTGGTCATCGAACGCAAGCATGGCGGCCTTTCCGAGAGCTTCACCGTTCGGCGCATCGCGCATGGTGTGGGTGTCGAGCGTTCGTTTCTCGTCCACTCGCCGCGCGTCGAAAAGGTCGAGGTCATGCGCCGCGGCCTCGTGCGCCGCGCCAAGCTGTTCTACTTGCAGGATCGGATCGGCAGCAAAGCGACCCGCATAAAAGAGAGAAAGAGCTGAAGCTCGCGGCATGACGCCGTCCATCCTGATCGCCGTTCTGTGCGTCCTTGCGATCGCGCGCGCCGTCCTGTGGATCGCCCCAAACGCGATTCCCGACGATAAAAGCCGGGCGGTCACGCGCGAATATCTCGATGCGTTTCTGATCGCCGGTGTCGTCGCGCTGCTCTTGATGCGCTACGTCATCCGCACGTTCTACATCCCGTCGGGCTCGATGGAGCCGACGCTGAAGATCAACGACGTGCTGCTCGCATCCGAGATCCAGTACGGCATCTCCAACCCGCAGCTCGGACAGATCGCGGTGTTCATACCGCCGCCGGAGCTCGGCACCACCGACTTCATCAAGCGCGTCATGGGCACGCCAGGCGATCGCCTGCGCATCCACAACGGCGTGGTGATCCGCAACGGTCAGCCCGTGAACGAGCCCTATCTGCCCGCGGCGAATCATCCCGACTACGAACTTGAGATCAAAAACTACGACATTTGGGTGGACGGTATTCCGCTCGATCCGACGCGCGCGCAGATCCCGCCGAAGAAGGATTGGCAAGCGCCCGACCGCATCCCGAACGGCTGGTATTTCATGATGGGCGACAACCGCAACAATTCCGATGACTCGCACTTGTGGGGATTCATCGCGCGCGATAAATTCGTCGGACACGCGTTTTTGGTCTTCTGGCCGTTCAGCGACGCGAGATTGCTGCACTAGCCGACCGCGTACGCCATCGCCGCTGACGGAGGTCGGCCGCGTCTATCTCCTGAACACAGGAGTCCGTGTCCGCGTACAGCCCGCGCCTGACCGACACGGACGAATCCGCGATCACGCGTGCTCCGTCGTTCGAAGAAGTTCTCGCCGATGACGGACGCCGTTTGGCGCGTCGCCGCCGCATCATCCACATCGTCAGCCTCGTCGCCGAAGTCGCTGTCCTCTGCGGCCTCATCCTTCTCTTATTCTGGCGCATGCCGCAGGTCGATGGCAAGAGCATGGAACCGCAGTTGATGGATGGCGAACACGTGCTGATCGACACGCTCGCCTACGATCTGCGCATCGGTAATCCGTCGAGCACCGACCACCCGCTCGTGGAGATCGGTCTCCATCCGATCGCGCGCGGCGATCTTGTGGCGTTCGAGATGGGCGCCGGCGATGAGCGCCGCATCTTGCTCAAACGCGTCGCCGGTCTTCCCGGCGATACGATTTCGATCGACAACGGCGCGGTTGCAGTGAACGGCGTACCGTTCTCAGCGTCTTCAAACGAGTCGCTCGACCGGTCGAATCTCGCGCCGCTGACCGTGCCGGCGGGCGACCTCTACGTCCTCGGCGACAATCGCGCACAATCCGTCGACTCGCGGTCGTTCGGTCCGATACCGATCGCGGCCGTCATCGGCCGGGCAAAAGTCGTGCTCTGGCCGCTCACCCGTGCCCGCGCGCTCCGCTAAGCCTGCGAAAGCGGCTGCCTCGTGGTTCCCCGGCCACATGGCGGCCGGTCTACGCGCCGTCATCGAAAACGCGACCGTCATCGATGCCGTTGTGGAAGTCCGCGATGCAAGATTGCCGCGTGCTACCGCCGCGACCGGTCTGCATCCGACGCTTGCGCGCAAGCGCCGGTTGATCGCGCTCAATCGCGAAGATCTCGCCGACCCCGCGATGACCGACCGTTGGCTTGCCGCGCTCGGCCGCGAGGGCCTCGACGCGTTTGCGACGATCGGCACGCATGCCGGTTCGCTCAAACGATTGCGCGATGCGCTTTACTCGAAGCGGCCGCGCGACGGCCGATTGCGGGTCGCCGTGGTGGGCGCGCCAAACACCGGCAAATCGTCGATCATCAATGCGCTGGGCCGCCGCAAGCGCGCGGCAGCGCAGGACCGCGCGGGCATCACGCGGCACGTCCGCTGGCTGCGGCTTGCCGAAGGCGTGGACATACTTGATACGCCCGGCGTGCTGCCGCCGCGTATCGTCGACGAAGCCTCCGCCTGGCAACTAGCGTTGTGCGGCTGCTTGCCCGAGACGGCATACGATCCGGAAGAGGTCGTCGCGCATTTCGAAACCTGGGTCCGCCGTCATCGTCCGAGCGAAGCCGGCCAGATTTCGCTCGCTTCTTTTGCTCGTCAGCATGGGATGATCCGCCGCGGCGGCGAACCTGACGGCCTTAACGCGGCCCGCAAGTTCATCGCCCGCTTTCGTGCAGGCGCGTTCATGCGAGTCACATTCGAGCCATCTGGTTGACCACGCGCCTTTGATTCTTTGGTGAAGATGGACGCAGGCGAACGGCGGCGACTGAGCCGCATGCACCGCTACGAACGCGCCGCTTGGGAAAATGGGGCGACTTCCGTGTGCGGCGTCGATGAAGTCGGCCGCGGTCCTCTTGCCGGCCCGGTGACGGCGTGTGCGGTGGTGATCGCACAGCCGTTGATCCTCGAACATCTCAACGATAGCAAAGTGGTCACGGCATTGCGCCGGGTCGAACTCGATGCAGACATCCGGCGTTTCGCCGTAGACGTCTCGCTTGGCTGGGCGGATCCGGAAGAGATCGACGCGCACAACATCTTGAACGCCACGCGCATCGCGATGGGGCGGGCGCTCGCGGGTCTGCGCGCCGCGCCGGCGCAGGTCTTTGTGGACGCGATTCACATACCGGCGTGCCAGGCGCCGCAGACGGCGATCATCGGAGGCGACGCCAAATCGGCAGCGATCGCCGCCGCAAGCATCGTCGCAAAAGTCGCGCGCGACCAATATATGGAAGAACTCGATGCGCTCTATCCGGGATACGGGTTTGCGCACAACCGAGGCTACGGCACCGAAGAGCACGTGGCCGCCTTGCACAAGCTCGGGCCTTGTCCGGCTCATCGTCGCTCGTTCGCGCCCGTCGTGCAGACGTGGCTCTTCGCCGAGTTGCTCGCATGAGACCGGCCACGCTCAAGCCGCCGGTCGGCACGGTCGGCGAAGCGCTGGCGGCTGAATATCTGACCGCTCGCGGCTATCATGTGCTCGAACGGAATTTCCGTTGCCGCGGCGGCGAGATCGATGTGATCGCGCTCGACGGCGGCACACTCGTGTTCGTGGAGGTCAAGTTGCGCCGCACCCTTTCGCGCGGATCGCCGCTCGAAGCCGTGACGGCGGTCAAACAGGCCCGAGTCCGCAAAGCGGCACAGCAGTACTTGAGTCTTTGCGGCCGCGTCTTCGCGCGCATCCGATTCGACGTCATCTGCATCATGAAAAGCGCCCGAACCACCGATATTACCCATATGAAAGCCGCCTTTTCGCAGTCTTAGGGTTCCCCTTTTCTCATGCAGATCGCCGCAGACAGCGTCCTCGCTAACCGCTACCGCATCGTCAATAAGATCGGCAGCGGCGGCATGGCTGAAGTCTACCGCGGCATGGACCATGTGCTCGAGCGCGACGTGGCGGTGAAGGTCCTCACCGAGCGCTCGGATGAGGTCTGCCGCAGATTCTTGCTTGAAGCGCAGAGCATGGCGCGGCTGAATCATCCGAACATCGTGGCCGTGTACGACGTCGGCGTCGACCGCGACATGTCGTACATCATCCTTGAATACGTGCGTGGCACGACGATGCGCGAAGCGGATCGCACGAAGATCTCCTTCGACGAAGCGATCAACATCACGATCCAACTGCTCGAAGCGCTGCAGTATGCGCACGGTCAAGGCATCATCCACCGCGACATCAAGCCGGGCAACATCATGCTGACCGGCGACGGTTCGCTCAAGGTCATGGACTTCGGTCTGGCCCGGCGCATGTCCGACGTGTCGAACTTGACGCAGAGCGGCGAGATCGTCGGCACGATCGCGTACCTGCCGCCGGAACGCTTCTTGGGCAAATCGGGGGATCGCACGAGCGATCTGTATTCCGTCGGCGTGCTGCTCTACGAATTGTTGTGCGGCAAACTCCCCTTCTCGCACGAATCGGACGACCTCGTCGCAGTCATGTTCTCCCACGTCAACGATCGGCCCAAGCCGCCGCGCCAGATCAATCCGCTCGTGCCGAGCGCGCTCGACCGCATCATCATGCGCTTACTCGATAAAGATCCCGCGCGGCGCTATCCCGATGCAGCTTCGTTGATCACCGATCTCAAGGCCGTGCAAGTCGCGCTCGCGTACCGCGCGACCAAAGCTCCGGAGCCGACGACCGCGGAGGCGGCGACGCCGGCTGAAGCGTTGGCGCAGACGCCGATCGCCATTCCCGAACCGACCGTGCCGGGCGCACCGTCGCCGCACGCGCAAGAGCCCGCGAAGAAAGATCACCCATCGGGTGGATATCTCAAGGGCGATCTCGTCACGAGCAAGACGTTCACCGCCGCGCTCGCTCGAGTGATGCAAGGCATGATTGCAGCGCGCCGTCAAGCGTGGGCCGAGGCGGCGGATCATTACGGTTCGGCGGTCGGCATGTTGACGCCGCTCAATCACCCGTCCGAGCTCGCACGCACGTACGCGCGACTCGGCCACCTCTATGTCGCAAAAGCCAAGGCGTCCGGAACCGCGTTGCCGAGCGATCTCGCAGCCGCGCGCGAGTACTTGAATAAGGCGTTGCCGGTGCTGCGCGAAAAGCGCATGTTCACCGATGTGAAGGAAGCCGAAGCGGCCCTCCGCTCGATATCGTGATCCAATGTAGGGCGGACGTTTATCGTCCGCCGGCGGACCGTAAAGGTCCGCCCTACATCGAATCGAGGACCGTCACCGAACGTTCGCGAACATCGTCCATCTACCATGATCCAATCCAAATCTCGTCTCCGCTATAAGATCTTCACGTCCTTTGCAATAGCGGTGCTGGCGCTTATCGCGCTCGTGCGTTTTGCGGCGATGGAGACGGTCACCGCGCCGGCGATTTTCGTCTACGCCATTCTCGTCGTGCTCGGAGCCGCGAGCTTCTGGCGCGGCATGATCTACCTGCGCGCCGTGCGCACGATGGCGGGCCCCTGATGAATCCGCAGCTATTCGATCCGATCGGCGTCACGATCGCCATTATCGTCGCGGCGGCGATCAGCGCGACGCTCTACTGGATGATGCATCCGCCGTCCAGCCGAACAGTGCGGATCGCAGAGCATGCCACGACTGCTGCGGCGCAGATCACCGGCAACATCCTCGTCGCGTTCTCGGCTGCGGTCAGCTCGGAAGTGCTCATGGCGCTTGCCGCGAAAATGGCGTATCGGACGCACGCGAAACTCGTTGCGATCTATGTGATCGAAGTTCCATTGACGCTGCCGGTCAGCGCCGAACTGCCGAAGGATGAACGCCGGGCGCTTGAAGTGCTCAACGCCGCCGCCGAGATCGGCCGCAAATCAGGCCTCGAAATTTCGACCCGTACCGTGCGCGACAGGCAGGCCGGACCTGCGATCATCAAGGCGGCCCGCGACGAAAATGCTCAGCTCATCGTCATGGGAACGTACCGCGAACATCGCTACGCCGGCGCCCCGCTCGCGCACCTCATCGAGTACGTCACGACGCACGCGCACGTGGACGTCTTGATCGGCGTCTCTGCCAACTCCGAAACCGGAAGCATGTTCGCGCTCGGCTCGCTGGATGCAGCGGCGTCGCGCGTCGGCAAGAAATGAAAATCGGCGCGCCTGCCGCCGGCTTCGCGCTCATCGCCGCTCTGCTCATCGTGTACGGCACGCGGACGCCGGCCGTCGCGTCACCCGCAGGCGATGCGGCGCTAGCGAAGTGGACCAAGGCGTGGTCACAAGTCCAGACCTACACGGTCACGATGACCGCGCGCGAAACACAAGGCAGCGACGTTCAGGATCGCGTGTACGATCTCTATTATGCAGCGCCGAACCACGTCCGCATGGACATCGTGGACGGAGCGGGGAAGGGGTCTCAAGCGCTGTGGACCGGCGGCGACACCGTCGACGGCCATCAAGGCGGATTCTTGCGTTTCATCCATTTGCATTTGAAATTGACGAATCCGATCGCGACGAGCATGCGCGGCGTCACCATCGCGCAAGCGACGTTTGGCGCGGTCCTCGATATGATCAAAGCGTTGAAGGCGTCGTCGCTTGATGCCGCGACCGTGGGCGACACGACGACGATCACGGCGACGGTAGCGGATCCTACCACGGACGGCGGCATCACCAAAGACGTCGTGTATCTCGCGAGCAACGGGCTGCCGACGGGGTACGATCAATACGAAGGCGACATCGACGTCAACCACATGGTCTACTCGGACCTAAAAGTGAACGTGCCGCTGCCCGACTCCACCTGGAACATCTGACTCGCGCTTTGAAGGCCTAGGCTTCTCCGGCGCTCTCGCGGTCGGCGATCTCCTCGGCCGCTTCATCGTATGCGGCTTTGAGCGCGCGCAACGCATCGTAGCACTTTGCTTCTTTCGCGTCGGGTGCGGTGTTTGCGCCCAGTTCCCCGTTATCGTATAAGCCGTACTTGGCTTCGAGCTGCGAGCAGTAGGCGTCGATGTCCGCCTTCGCCCCATCGACTTCGCGCATGAGCCGTTGCAGTTCCGACGTCGGCGCGTGCTCGAGCGCCGACAAACGATCGGCATCCTCGTGAGGCTCGAATTTCTTCCAGCGGGCGATGAGCGGGTCGAGCCGCTCCCAGATCTGGTCCGTCATGCTCCTTTACCTGGATGCGAAGTATCGCTTGCGCAGTTCATCGAGCAGTACGGCAATCAGTATCACCGCGCCGAGGACGACTTCCTGCGCATACGACTGGACGTTAAGCAGATTCATCAGATTGTTGAGGACGCCGATGAGCAGCGCACCGACAAAGGTCCCTACGATCGACCCGCGACCGCCCATGAGCGACGTGCCGCCCACCACGACTGCCGCGATCGATTGTAATTCGTAGCCGTCACCGGATTGCGGTATGCCGGTGCTCAAGCGGCCGGCCAGCAAGAGGCTTGCAAGACCTGCGAGCGCTCCCGAGATGATGTAGACGCTCAGTTTGACGCCGGCGACGTTGATGCCGGAAAGCCGCGCGGCTTCTTCGTTGCCGCCGATCGCATAGACGTAGCGACCGAATCGCGTGCGCGTGAGAACGAAGTGTCCGACGACGACGACCGCGAGCATCACGAGCACGGGCGCGGGAATGCCGGGAAGACCGATCAGGCGTCCGAGACCGGGAAAAAGCGTGCCGCCGCCGATCGCGTTGAACGCGGCATTGTCGATCTCGATCGGCCGGCCGCCGGAATATAGGAATGCTAAACCTCGCGCCATGAGCATCATCGCGAGCGTTGTGATGAATGGCGGCAGATTGAAACGCACGACGGGAAGACCGTTGATGGCGCCCGCCGCGCCGCCGGCACCCACGCCGACGCCGATCGCGATCAGCAGGCCGACGGCCTCGATCGGTTGACCCACCATCACGCCTGCCATGAGCACGCCGGTGAGCGCGATGAGCGAGCCGACCGAGAGATCGATGCCCGCGGTGATGATGACAAATGTTTGTCCGACCGCGAGCACCGCGTAGACCGCGATCTGTTTGAGCACGTTGCTGACGTTGAAGGGCCGCAGGAAGTCGCCGTGCGTCCACGCGTTGAGCGCGACGAGAAGCACGACGAGTCCCACGATAAATATGCCGACGCGCATCAGTGTCTGACGAGCGGCGGGCGCCAAGTTCATCTAGGCGGCCACCGCGCCGGTCGCATAGCGGATCACGAGCTCCTGCGTGGCTTCGGCGCGATCGAAGACCTTCACGATGCGGCCGCCTCGCATGACGCCGATGCGCGTGGACATGCCGAGCACTTCGGGAAGCTCCGACGACGCCATCACGATCGCGACGCCGCTTGCCGCAAGCCGCGTCATGAGCTCGTAGATCTCGGCTTTGGCGCCCACGTCGATGCCGCGCGTCGGCTCGTCGAAACAGATGACCTTTGCCGTGGCGAGCAGCCACTTCGCGAGCACGACCTTCTGCTGGTTGCCGCCCGAGAGGTTGCGCGCGAGCTGCTCGAGCGATGGCGTGCGGATGCGCAGTTCATCGCTGAGCTTTTTAACCGCCTCGGTCTCTTCGCGGCGATCCACCACCAAGAGGTGCACGAAGCGGGCGAGATGCGGCAAGGTGACGTTCTCGCGCACGCTCATCCCCAGAATGAGTCCCTGCGCCTTGCGGTCTTCGGTGACAAACGTCAAGCCGGCAGCGATCGCGTCGCTCGGATTGCGGATGTGCAGCGCGACGCCGTCGAGTTCGACGCTTCCGCCGGCGGGCACATCCGCGCCGCACACGGCGCGCAAGAGCGAAGTGCGGCCGGAACCGACGAGTCCGGCCAGACCGAATATCTCGCCCGGCCGCACCTCGAACGTCACGCCGAAATCGCGGCGCGGCACGCGCAGATCGCGCACGGCGAAACGCGGTTCGGCCTTCGTCGGGACCGGCAGGTCGGGAAAGTGCGCGGACAGCGGGCGGCCGACCATGAGGCGTATGACATCGTCCGCTTTGTATGACGACGCATCGCCCGTCTCCACGAGCTTGCCGTCGCGCAAGACCGTGATCCGGTCGGCAATCGTGAATATCTCCTCGATTCGATGCGAGATGTAGACGATACCGACGCCGTCGCGTTTGAGCGTCCGGATCACGGTGAAGAGCTTCTCCACTTCATCAGGCGTCAGAGCGGCGGACGGCTCGTCCATCACGATAAGGCGCGCGTTGACGGAGAGCGCTTTTGCTATCTCGGTCATCTGCTGCTGCGCGACCGCGAGCGTGCGGATCTCCGCGCGCAACGGCAAGTCGAGATCGAGCCGTTTCAAGACGGCTTTCACTTGATCGTCCAGAGCTCGCGCGTCGATGACGCCCGCGCGGCTCGGCTCGCGTCCGAGAAAGATGTTCGCCGCCACATCCAAGCCGGGAACGAGATTGAACTCTTGATAGATGATCGCGATGCCCAGTCGTTCGGCGTCGCGCGGCGTCCGTATGTTGACCGCTTCGCCGCGAATCGCTATCTCGCCGGAATCGGGCGGCGTCGCTCCTGCGAGTATCTTCATCAGCGTGGATTTGCCGGCGCCGTTCTCACCGACGAGCGCGTGGACTTCCCCGGCACGCACATCGAAGCTCACGCCGTCGAGCGCATGCACGCCGGGATACGTCTTCGAAATCCCGCGCATCGCGAGGTACGGCGCAGCCTCCACGATCGCTACTTGGACTTGCCGGTGTAGGCCCCCACAGGAACGGGGATGACTTTCTTCGGTGTCTTGCCGTCGAAGTAATCACGGATCGCATCGATCGTGAGCTTGCCGATGACGTCCGGGTGCTGCTGCGGATCGCCGACCATGTCGCCTGCTCTTATCGCCTTTTGGGCGATCGGGCTCGCATCGTAGCCGACGATCTTGATCTTGCCGACCTTGCCGGCCGCTTTCACCGCCGACAGTGCGCCGAGCGCGGAGTTATCGTTGATGCCGAACACGCCGTCGAGCGTTGGATACGTCTGCAGCAGATTGTCCATCACGGTCGCGGCGCGCGTCTGATCGCCGCCCGCGGATTGATCGGCGACGATTTTGATGTTCGGGTATTTCAGGCCGAGTTCGTCTCTGAATCCTTTAACGCGATCTTGCACGGACGTGACTTCCGGCTGATCGATGACGGCGACCGTTCCTTGACCGCCGAGCGCCTTGCCGAGAAGGTCGGCGGCGACTTTACCGCCCTCCACGTTGTCGGACGCGACGTGCGCGATGACGACGCCTTTGTCGGACGAATTCGCGATGTCGGCGGTGAAGACGGGAATGTTCGCCTGGTTGGCCTCGGCGATGCTCGAGCCAACGGCTTTCGAATCGGCCGGCGTCAGGACGATCGCGCTCACGCCCTTGCTGATGAAGTCCTCGACTTGCGCAGTCTGCTTGGCTTGGTCGCGGTTCGCGTCCACGAAGCTGATGGCGTAGCCGAGCTTGCTGGCTTCGGATTTCATCCCGATTTCCATATCTTCGTAGAACTGTGCTTGCAGATCTTGAATGGAAACGCCGATCGTCTTCTGAGGTGCGCTCGAGGCGTTGGAAGCGCCCTGACCGCTCCCGCTTTGTCCGCTATTTCCCCCGCTCGTGCAGCCGGCCGACGCCAGCGCGACGATAGCGAGCAATGATCCGAGCCGGCCGAACCAAGTCACTTTGTTCTCCTTTTACCTGAATGTGCGTACTGCCCATCGGAACGAAGTGCCGCCGCCCTATGCGCGGCGACCTGAATTGTGCTCCCTATCCACATTGCGATTCTCGCGGCATGTGGATATGTGTATAAGAACAGCTTCCTCGTTAACGTTGGTTAAAGCCGTACCGCGTGGTCGTCTAGACCGAGCGGAACGCCTTCAATGGCCGACCACTACGCCTTTTTGAGCGCTTCGGCCTTTCCCGTGCATCCCTTGACCGCGACGGCTGTGGCGGTATGAAATCCGAGTATGCTTGCCATCGGACATGCGGCCGCGCTGCGCGGCATCGATGCGATCATCGTTCGCGTGGAAGTCGTCGGCGTGCCCGTTGCCGAGCCCAGCATCCACATCGTCGGCCTTGCGGATCGATCGATTCAAGAATCAAAAGAGCGGGTGAACGCTGCGATCCGATCTTCGGGCTTTCTGTTTCCCACGTACAAAATCGTGGCCAATCTCGCGCCCGCCGATCTGCGCAAGGCCGGGGCGATGTTCGATCTCGCGCTTGCGCTGACGATTCTCGCAATGGATCAGCAGATCGATGCGCGCCGCCTTATCGACATCGTCTGCTTGGGCGAACTCGCGCTCGACGGTTCAGTGAAGTCCGTTCCCGGTGTGCTGCCGTCGGCGATCGGCGTCAAGCACGCAGGCTACCGGCGTCTCATGGTGCCGGCAGAAAATCTGACGGAGGCATCTCTCGTAGATGGTTTGATCCTGCATCCGGTGCGCACGCTGCAGCAGGCGGTTGACGTCGTGCTCGGCCGCGGCGGCCCAACGGTGAGTTCGGGCGGTACGCAATCGTTCGCGGCGGCGCTCGACGAAACGTTGCCCTACACCGAAGATTTCGAAGACGTGCGCGGGCAGGCGCGCGCAAAGCGCGCCATGGAGATCGCTGCCGCCGGCGGCCACAATCTCCTGATGGTGGGTGCACCGGGCAGCGGCAAGACGATGCTTGCGCGGCGCATGCCGTCCATTCTCCCATCGATGACGCGCGAAGAAGCGCTCGAAGTCACGAAGCTCTTCAGCGTGAGCGGATTGTTGCGGCACGCATCGCGGCTCGTCACAACGCGCCCGTTTCGTTCGCCGCACCACACGGTCTCCGCGAATGCGTTGATCGGCGGCGGCTCGGTGCCTCGCCCGGGGGAGGTCTCACTCGCGAACTGCGGCGTGTTATTCCTCGACGAACTTCCCGAGTTTCCGCGCGGCGTTTTGGAAGTGTTGCGTCAGCCGCTTGAAGACGGAACCGTCACGGTTTCGCGCACGGCCGGCACGGTCACGTACCCGGCCAAGTTCATGCTCGTCGCCAGTTTGAATCCGTGTCCGTGTGGTTACAACGGCGATCGGTTGCGCGGTTGCACGTGCTCCCCGCACGCCATCCGCAAATATCTCTCCAAAGTTTCCGGACCGCTTCTCGACCGCATCGATCTGCACGTCGATGTGCCGCGCTTGCCGTACGAAGACATGGCGAACCGCGCGCCGGCCGAGCGATCGGCAGTGGTACGAGCGAGAGTCGAAGCGGCGCGCGCCATTCAGCGGCTGAGATTGGGCGGGGAAGGCTGCAACGCCGCGATGCCGGTCAAGTCGCTGAAAGAAGCCTGTCAGCTCGACGATGCGGGCCGACAGCTCTTGGGCAGCGCAGTCGCCCGGCTGCATCTTTCCGCGCGGGCGCACGATCGGATTCTCCGCGTGTCGCGTACGATCGCGGATCTTGCCGCGAGCGAGCGCGTCCTCCCCGAGCATCTGGCCGAAGCGGTCGGTTACCGCTCGCTCGACCGTTCGCTCTGGGCCGCTTGATATGGGCGACCTTCACGGTCCGCCGGCGCGCCGTACGTTGGGCGGACCTTCACGGTCCGCCGCCCCGCCTGATGTAGGGCGGACCTTTACGGTCCGCCGGCACGCGATATGTAGGGCGGACCTTTACGGTCCGCCGGCGCCGTATGTAGGGCGGACCTTTACGGTCCGCCGGCACGCGATATGTAGGGCGGACCTTTACGGTCCGCCGGCGCGCCGTAAGGGCGCGCCCCACACAATGGCTAGTCCGCCGATAATCACGATACGCCGGGCGGGGGCGGGTGCGCCTTCCCGAATGCTTGGTAACCGCGCACGTCGGCGCGCAGCTGCTCGATACAGGCACCGAGATGTTCCGCGCGATACGCGCCCGACAACATGTTCACGTCGCCGATCTCATTGCTGATCAGAAACGTCGGGACCATCGTGCACGGCAACTCGCGAAACTCCGCTATCGTCGCGTGTATGCGAGCCACGACCGCCGGATCATCCATCGCCGCGCGAAGGCGCTCTGGGCTTAACCCGGCGGCGCCAGTCGCAACGTCTTCGGCGACGGGGCGTTGCTGGATCGGGCGCCCGTCGATCAGGGCTGCCTTCGCGAGCGCTCGTCTCACGGTGTCATCGGTGTGACCGAGCGATCGGGCGGCCTCGGCAGCAAGATTCGGCCACCATGTGCCTTCGGGGGATATGAGCCACGCCGCGTTGAGCTTGGTACCGCTCATCGATCCCGAACGCTCGTACCACCACCTCATCGCCTCTTGCGTGTATCCCGGCGGTTGTCCGCCCTTGATCGCCGCGATGCGCCACTCAAACGCGAGATCGTCGCCGAAACGCTTTCGAACTTCGTCGATCGCGGGCTCGGAATACGTGCACCACGACGACATCACGTCCATGTAATAGATCATTGTTACTGCAGCCATGCCGATTGCATTTGGCTACGACCCGCTTTCGACCTAGCGTCCGCCGATGGCAACAATTGGCAAGAAAAGGTTGGGCTAGCCATCGCGCCTGAATCTGGCGACTGTGGAACCGCTGAAGGCGCGCCAAGCTGCGGAGTGGCACAAGGCCCGCACGATCTTGCTCTGCGAGCCGCGCTTAGAGACCGCGCTAGGCCTCTTGGTTGCGAGCGCACAGAATTTCCCGCGGCCGTTCGGTCTCGAAGCTGCGCAAGCCGAGCATCGGCGTTTTCGTGCGGCATTGGAATCGCGCGGCGCAATGGTCATCGATCTCCGCGATGCCCTTACGACGGGCTGCCGAGAGCCCGGCACAATGCGAGAAATGCTGCAAAGCGCCGCGCTCAAGAACATCGAATTCGACTTCGATGACGGCCTCGACGAGTCGCAGCGCACGCGCATTCGGCACGACGCGGCGATCGCGCTCGAAGGCATGGCGCCCGAGCATCTCGCAGAGCTGCTGCTGCTGCGACCGACCGTGCGCGTCGCGCGCAATCCCGATGCGCTCGATGCGACGACGGCCTTCGTCGCACGTTACGACCTGCGCGCGGCGACCAACTCCTACTACCTGCGCGATCCGCTCATCACGAGCGGCGCGGGTTGCACGATCGGGCGCCTGCGTCTTGCGGTTCGTCAGCCGGAAAACGCGATCGCCGAACTAGCGCTGCGGGCTCTTGGAATCGAGCCGCTCTGTCGCGTCCAGGCGCCGGGCACGCTTGAAGGCGGTGATTTCATCCCGTGCGGCGATTTCGTGCTGCAGGGTCAAGGTCTGTTGACCAACGCCGACGGCGTGGCGCAGTGCTTGGCGGCGCGGGCGTACGGCCGCGTCGAAGTGGGCGTTGTGCGCGACGAGCGGGCACAGATGGACGAGATGCACCTCGACTGCTATCTCGCGGTGTTCGATCACGACCTCTGCGCGTTGTGCGACGATCGAGTGGGAGATACCGAACCTTTGGTCGACGTTTACGAACCGCACGGCGGGGCAGACTTCACCTATCGGCTCGTCCGCACGGTGCGACTGCGCGCGTATCTGGAATCCAAAGGAATGCGCATCCTCGGTTTTTCGACGAAGCAACGAGACGGTTTCGCCGCGAACGGGCTCTTGATCGGACCGCGCCGTTACGTGTGCCCCGCGCAAAGCGGTCACGCGTGGATCGAGTTATTGCGCGAAGCGGGCGTCGAGTTGGAGATCCTCGACTTCGCGCAACTCACCGGCGGCTACGGCGGCCCCCACTGCTCGAGTCAGGTCTTGGTGAGAGGATGAACGCAAAGGTTTGGGTGCCGCAATTCGACCTCGCCCTCGTGCAGATGACGTGCTCGGACGATATGCAAGCCAACCTTGCAAAAGCCGAGCGGCGCGTTCGAGAGGCGGCAGCCCGAGGCGCCCGCGTTATCTGCTTACAAGAGCTCTTCGCGACACGGTACTTCTGCCAGCGCGAAGATCGCCGGTTTTTCGATCTTGCCGAACCGGTTCCGGGGCCGATCACGGAGCGCTTTTCGAGGCTTGCGGCCGAGCTCGACGTCGTGGTGGTCGTATCGGTCTTCGAGCGGCGCGCCGCCGGCGTGTATCACAACACCGCTGTCGTCGTGGATGCGGATGGCGCGATCGCCGGTATCTACCGAAAGATGCACATCCCCGACGATCCGCTCTACCATGAGAAGTTCTACTTCTCGCCCGGCGATCTCAGTTTTCGCGCGTTCGACACGAAGTACGCGCGCATCGGCGTGCTCGTTTGCTGGGATCAATGGTTCCCGGAAGCCGCCCGGCTCATGGCGCTAGCCGGCGCGTCGCTCATCGTCTATCCGACCGCGATCGGCTGGCACCCCTCGGAAAAGCACACGGAAGGCGCGGCGCAGCTCGATGCCTGGGAGACCGTTCAGCGTGGCCACGCCATCGCAAACGGCGTCTACGTCGCCGCGGTCAATCGTGTCGGTCGCGAAGTCATCGAACGCGATGGGCTGGAATTTTGGGGGCGGTCCTTTGTGGCAGATCCGCTTGGTCGGATCGTCGCTCGCGGCGGCGGCCATGAAGAGATCGTAACCGCGACGTGCGCCGCGAGCGTCATCGAAGAGACGCGCCGCTATTGGCCCTTCTTGCGCGACCGGCGGATCGATGCATACGGCGATCTGAGCAAGCGGCTGCGCGACGACCTGCGCTGACTCGCGCTTACGCGGCGGGCTCCAAGAGCGACTGGATCGCCGCTTTGATGTCCGTGATATCGCACTGCGATTGCTGCGCGAGGCGCACGAGCAGTTCTTCCTGCACTTCTTGATGGTGCAGCAGCCGCGCGATCGATTCGTGATCGGCTTCCGCGCGCAGCTCGGCGTGCTCACCGGATTGCCGCTGCGCCACTGCGATGACGAAGATCAATATCAACTGCAAGATATTTGAGCACGTCAGCAGGAAGACGAATGGGAAGGGGTCCCACTTCGTCAACACGCCCACGACGACCCAGACGATCTGCGAGACGATAGCGAGGGCGAGTGCGGCCGGCGCTCCGGTCGCGTCGGCGATCTTCTTGCAGTATTTTTCGACGACGCTCAAATTCTCTTGATGTTCGGCGTTGACGTCGCGGACGAGCGGATGGTCCTCGACGTTTTCGTTCGGGTGCGATAGCAAAGACGCGCGCTCTGTCATATGGGCCTCCATTGACGTCGCCGATGTTGCCGCTGGCGTTACGCCCCTAGCCTAAGCAGCCCTGCCGCGTGACAGCTGTCATGCTAAGGTGGCTCCTCACTGGTTTCTTGCGATCGATACGGAGCGCTTACGACCGCTGCTTCGCGGCAATCTCAAATGCGTCGCTTCGCGCGAGTTCGCGCTCACGTGCGCATCGGGCAGCATACCCGTCATCGCGGCAAGCGCCGTCTCCCACGGGATACGCGCGATTCTGGTCGCTCAGACGCGCGCACACGTGCGAGCGATCGTGCGAACGTTTTGCGCGCGCGCGACAGCGCGATCGTTAGGGAATATCCGATGGCGCGCGGCCGCTTTGATCGAATCGGTCGCACCCGGCGACGTCGCGACTCGAGCCGCCTTTGTTCACGCATGTGCTGAAGCAGACCGAGGAACACAGATGACGATTCGACCTATAAAACCCGGAAGCGCGGCGGCGGTTCGCCGCACAGCATCCACTCTTCGATCAATCGAGGACGCGGTCAACGCGCGGTTGGGCGCCGATGAAGCGGCGCGGCGCATGAGGCGCTACATGGCCGATCACGATGCTCCGGCCGATGACGCCGTCGCGTTTGGCCGTCTCTGCGCGGTGGTCTTTGCCCAAGGCCTCGGCTTCCAGGCGGTCGAGGCCAAGTCCGATGCGCTTCGCGAGGCGTTCGCCGGATACGACGCGGGCGCGGTTTCACATTTCGACGACGCGGACATCGCGCGCGTGATGGCCGCTCCGATCATCCGCAACGAGGGCAAAGTCCGCGCATGCGTCAAGAACGCGTCGCGTTGGTTCGCGATCGCCGCCGAACACGGCACGTTTCTCGGAGGCGTCGCTCTCGTCGCCGCAGACGACGACGCGGCGGCCGGGTGGCCCGCCCTCGTTGAACGGCTGCGATCGTCGTTCGCCCGCATCGGCGAAACCGCCGCGCGTCAGGCGCTCAAACGCTGGGGCTTCTTCACCGCGTTTGCGCATCCGGGAAGCCGTCGCGTACTTGAGCGCCTCGGCCTGATCGCTGAAAATTCCGCCGCCGCCGCGGTGCAGTGTTTCGTCGGATCGGTCGCGCGCGCTATCGGACGCGATCCGTACGAAGTCGAAGCGTGCCTCGCGCTGTTCGCGTCGCATGGGCCGTGCCGTCCGCTTCCCAAATGCGGGACCTGCGAACTCGTCGACCGGTGCGCCCACGGCCAAAGCAGCAGCCCCGAAAAACGTGAGGTCGCGGAGGAAGTCGTGCGCAGCTCACCTCTGAGTGAAATGCCAGAAGCCTGCCATCGGCAGTGATCGTTCTGCCTTCCATCCAATCGACTCCCCGTGAGATGCGCTCTCGTCATGCTCCGCGTCTTCCTCGGCGTGATCTTCGCGATCGCCGTGCGGCCGAAACTGATGGCCGGCCCGGCCTTCGCCGGGATGCTTCGCGGCTTCTTGTCAAACGTCGGATTGCAGAATGCGCACCCGTTCTATCAGGCGATCATCGCCAACACACTGCTGCCGCACGTCGACGTCATCGCGGTTCTCGTCGTGATCGCAGAAACGTGTGTCGCGGTCGCGCTCATCACGGGCACGGCGACGAGACTGGCCGGCGTCGTGGCGATGTTTCTCGTCACGAACTACATGTTCGCCAAAGGCCTGTGGTGGTGGAACCCATCGAGCAATGACGGAGCGGATTTCATGATCGCGTTGGCGCTGGTGATCGGCGCCGCCGGACGGACCTGGGGCGTTGACGCCCATCTCGCACGCAAGTGGCCGCGGGTTCCCCTCTGGTAGCCGCGGCCAAACGCTAACAGCCCAAAGTCACTTCGGTCCGAAGAAATATCACTCCCCGGCCTTGAGCGTGGTCTTAGCGCTTCTTGCGCGGCTTCGGAGCGAGCGCGGAGAGCTCCCATCGATAGCCGTCGGGATCATGGAACCACAACCCGAGGTTCGGCGAACCCGGCGCTTCGGGTCCGATCTCGTCGCCTGGATCTTCTAAATCCACTTTCTTGCGTTTAAGCTCTGCGAGTGCGGCGCGCAGCGCGGCTTTGCTCTTCACGTGGAACGAGATGTGATCGATCGTCTTGGGACTGGGCTTGCCCCGCATGAGCACGAGCGCCACCGCGTCGTTGCCGACGACGACGCCGCCGGGAAATTCGAACTCTTTGCGGAGGTTGAGTTTCTTGGTCCAGAACTGCGCGCTACGTTTGGGGTTTGTCACGGCGATGCAGATGTGGCCGAACGTGCCGAGCGTCAACGGCATAACAGATTCCCTTTCGAAGGCTTACAGGTTGGTCCGCGCGGCTTCGATATCGGCCTGCAGCTTGTCCGGCTGCGCGCGGTACAAACCACGATCGATGGAGCCGGCCGCGATGCCGTCCAAGATCTTCGTCACCACGGCGTTGGCCGGCGCACGCATGCGGACCGCGGCCGCGCGCACCGCGACCGCGCCGTTAAGCCAGTCGACTTCCACGCGTCGCCGCCCGGACCTCACGTCGAGTAGCAGCGACGGTAGTTTGCCGGCTCGCGCGCGGGAGACGCGGCTCGCCATGAACATCCGCAAGATAGCGCTCGGCAGCGAACTGACCGCCCAAGCGAGTTGCGGCGCCGGCAGATCGATGAGCGGAACCGGCGTGACGCCGCTTGCCCGCATGACATCGACTGCTTCGCGCAACGATTCGCGTTCGATCGAAAACGCGATCGGATCGGCGTAGACTTGCGCCGGCGTCATGTCGAGCGCCGCACAGACGGCGTTCGCAGTGAGGTTGACGAGCAGCTTCGACCATTTCAACGCGCGCCAGTCGTCGGCAGCGCGCACGGGAAGGCCCGAATTCGAAAATGCGGCGATGACCCAGTTGTTCGCCGCGCTGCCGACCGGCGCAAGTGATAGGCCGCCCTTCGACGGGGCTTCGATTGTCGTCTCATCGACGCGATCCACGGGCACGGTCAGCGCGCCGGCGAGCACGCGGTCGGCGCCGAAACGCGATGCCAACACCTCTTCATTGCCCAGTCCGTTCTGCACGGTGAGCAGCGTCGACTGATCGCACGCGCCGATCGAGGCGATCGACTCCGCCGCACCGTCGGTGGAAAATGACTTGACGGCAACGATGGCGAGTTCGAACGGATCCCGCAGCCGTGCGTCGTCGACAGACGCGGCTGCGCCGACCGCGATGGGCCACTCCCCGCCTGCGCTGCGCAGCGTGACGCCGCGCTGGTTGATGATATCGCGGGCATCTGCACGCGCGAACAGCACCGCATCGTGGCCCGCCATCGCGAGCCGCGCGGCGAAGTACTGGCCGACTGCGCCGGCGCCGACGATCAGACAGCGCATCCGGCCTCTACATCCCCGTGGAGCCGAAGCCGCCGCGCGCACGCGGCGTCTCGTCAAGTTCGTTCGCGACGTCGAACGAAACGCGCTCAACGCGCGCGATGACCATCTGCGCGATGCGGTCGCCGCGCCTCACCTGATATGGCTCGCGCCCGTGGTTGACGAGGATGACGCCCACGGGTCCGCGATAGTCCGCGTCGATCGTGCCGGGCGAATTGAGACACGTCACGCCGTGGCGCAGCGCGAGACCGCTGCGCGGCCGCACTTGCGCTTCGAGTCCGCGCGGCAGCGCGATCGCAAAACCGGCGGGCACGAGCGCGCGATCGCCGGGAAGCAGCAACAGCGGCTCGTCGATCGCGGCGCAAAGATCGCAGCCCGCGGCGTCGGGCGTCATGTACGCGGGCAACGGCAAGCCCGCGCCTTCCGGCAACACGAGGATGCGCGCCGATGCGGCCGCGTCGTATGAGCTCATTCGCCGCCCGACGAGAGTTCGGCGATCTCGGCTTGAAACGAGCTCAGGTCCTCGAACGATCGATAGACCGACGCGAAGCGGATGTATGCGACCTTGTCGAGTTTCTTCAGCGCGTCCATCAGCAATTCGCCTACGAGCGACGACGGATATTCGTTTTCGCCGCGCGCGTGCAATTCGCGCAGAACACCGTCGGCTGTCTCTTGCATCGCCGTCTCCGACACCGGACGTTTTTCGCACGCGCGGCGCAAACCAGCGAGCAGCTTTTCGCGGCTATACGGTTCGCGCCGGCCATCTTTTTTGACGATGAAAAGGCGCGCGGCCTCGATCCGCTCGTAGGTGGTGAAGCGATGCCGGCAAGCAAAACATTCTCGGCGCCGTCGGATGGCGCTCTCGTCGTCGCGGCTGTCGATGACCCGCGTCTCGCCGACGCGGCATAGTGGGCAGAGCATGGACTAGCGCGCGGCCGAGGGCCGCGCACGACCAGTCGTTGAAGTTACGAAGATGCGCCGATCTTGAAGAGTTTGGTGGAACAGTCGGGGCACGATCCTTGGACGGCGGGGCGGCCGTTCTTCATCGTGACTTGCGTGGGGTTCTTGATCTCTTTTTTGGCTTTGCATTTGACGCAGTAGGCTTCGGGCATCGGGTTGCTCCTTTGCACGCGCTACGGACCCGTTGATTAGGGGACCACCCCACGCCGCTGCGAACAAATGGACGTGGAGAAACGGGACGTGCGCGCAGTCTTCTTCGACGCGGGCTACACGCTCCTCTGTATGGAGCCCGATCAGGAGACGCTGTTTTTGCGGACATGCAAGCGGATCGATGTCGAAATAGATACGAGCAGATTGACGGCGGCCGTCAAACGCGCGAATCTATTGCTTGGGCCAAAACCCGCAAACGCAGTAGCCGTACCGTTTTCCCAAGATTCCGTCGACAAGTTTTGGATCGACTACCATCGCGAAGTGCTCGCCGGTTGCGCATCCCACAGCGGCGCCGCCGATCGCGCCGAAGACGTCTACCGCACGTTTGCTGCCGCTTTGGACTGGCGCGTCTACGACGATGTTAGGGGTTTGTTGAGGTCGCTTCGCGCGCGCGGACTGATGCTCGGGGTCATCTCGAACTGGACCGGCGATCTCGATGATGTGCTGCATCGGGTCGACTTGCGCGAACATTTCGATTTCGTCCTCGATTCGGCGCACGTCGGATTTGAAAAGCCGCACGCCGATATTTTCTTGGAAGCGCTGCGCCGTGCGGGCTGCGCCCCGCATCACGCGCTGCATGTGGGCGACTCTCCCGAACATGATGTGGTCGGCGCGCTCGCCAGCGGTCTGCATGCAGTGCTGCTTGACCGCCACGATCGTCACGCTTCCTTTACCCGCTCGCCCCGCATCCGCTCCCTCGCCGACGTAGAACAATTCATGTAGGGCGGACCTTTATGGTCCGCCTCGTTTAAATGTAGGGCGGACCTTTATGGTCCGCCTCGTTTAAATGTAGGGCGGACCTATACGGTCCGCCTCGTTCAAATGTGGGGCGGACCTTTACGGTCCGCCTCGTTCAAATGTGGGGCGGACCTTTACGGTCCGCCTCGTTCAAATGTGGGGCGGACCTTTATGGTCCGCCTCGGCACGCATCGCTTGCCGCGTATCCAAACCGCGCGTGATACCGATCGTCGTGACTGACGATTTCGAACTCGGCTGGCTCCTCGCGGTTGCGGGCGCCGCTGTCTGGGCGCCGCGGCCGATCGCTGCGTGGATCGCCGCTCTTGGAAGCGCTCGGGAAGTCGTGGCGCACGTCAAGTCTGGCGAGCCGCCGCCCGACGGCATCGAGCCGTTGCCGCGCGAAGCACGTTTGCGGCTCGCCGCATTAGATGATGAATCCGCGCGTTGTGCTCTCGACGCGGCGCGCGCGAGCGGGGCGCACATCCTCACACGCGATGACCAACGATATCCGTCACGACTGCGCGATTTGTGCGATGCACCGCTCGTACTTTATTGTCTCGGCGACGCGACGGCAACGGAAGGACGCGCCATCGCGATCGTGGGCAGCCGCGCCGCCACTTTGTACGGCCGTTCCGTCTCCGCGCAATTTGCGCGCGATGGCGTCGCCCACGGCGCCGCCATCATCTCAGGCTTAGCGCGGGGCGTGGATGCGGCGGCACATACGAGCGCGGTCGACAGCGGCGGACGGACGGTCGCCGTCATCGGCTCCGGTGTCAGTGCACTCTATCCGCAATATCATTCGCTGCTCGCCGACGACATCGTCGCCGCGGGCGGCGCGGTGTTCTCCGAGTTTCCGCCCGCGATGAAGGCGCGCGCGTTTCATTTCCCCATGCGCAACCGCATCGTCGCGGCGCTGGCCGATGCGACGATCGTCACCGAAGCGGCGAGCCGGAGCGGCGCGCTCATCACCGCGCGGCTCGCCGACGAATTCGGGAGGCACGTCTTCGCCGTGCCCGGCGACATCGATCGGCCGACAAGCGCGGGAACGAACGCGCTCATCAAAGATGGCGTGATGGCCGCGACAAGCATGTCCGACGTCGCCGACACGCTTGGATGGAGCGCGTCACAGCCCAGCGATGCAACGCCGTGCGATGCCCTCGTCGCGATCATGCAGACGCGGCCGTTCGACGTCGACGAATTGTCTGAGGTCACGGGGCTTCCGGTGGCGGAGCTCGCGGCGCGGCTCACGCTGCTCGAACTGCGCGGCGATGTGGAGCGCCGCTCGGGCAGCACGTACGCAGCGGTGGCGCGCCGCCGGCCGAAGAACAACGCGTCACGATGAACGTTGACCTCATCGCGGTCGGCAAGATCCGGGAAGCATATGTGCGCGAAGGATGCGCGCTCTACATCACTCGCCTTGAACCGCTGCTTCCGGTCCGAACGGTCGAAGTCAAAGCGTCGACGATGGCTGAGGAAGGCGCTGCGCTCCTGAAGCGCTGCCCTGAAGGCTCCGCGGTCTGGGCGCTCGATCGATCCGGTCGAGAATTGTCATCCGAATCGTTGGCGCGCCGCCTGCGATCAATCGAGCGAACCGGAGCACGCCGGTTCGCGCTCGTCATCGGCGGAGCGGACGGACTCGCGCAGGGCGTCCTCGCGCGCGCCGATTTCGTCTGGTCGCTCTCGCAGCTGACGCTTCTTCACGAGATGGCGCGGCTTGTCGTGCTCGAGCAATTGTATCGCGCCGTGAAGATCAATCGCGGCGAGCCGTACCACCGCTGACGCCAAGCGAGGGGCTTTCGGTACTGCACGCCAACTAAAAGCATATGCGCAGCCGCCATCTCGCGAAACTCGCCGCCATTGAAAGTGGATTGTCTGCGCGCGTCGCGGCGGTCGGCGCCGCTTTGGGCGCGGATCACGCTCCGCCGCCTTCCGTTTCACTTGGACCCACGCGCGACCCGGCACACGGCGACTACGCGACGGCCGTCGCGCTCGCCGCCGCAAAGGCGTGGAAGCGAAACCCCATGGAAATCGCCGAAGCGATCGCGCGTGACGGCGCCAAGGACTTACCGGGCATTGATAAACTCGAGCCTGCAAAGCCCGGCTTTCTCAACCTGCGCATGTCGCCTGATTACTTCCGCGACATCGTGCGCGACGCGCTTGAGCGCGGCGACGACTTCGGGGCGTCGGATGCGCTCGCCGACTATGGCCCGCTGCTCATCGAATTCACGTCTGCAAATCCAACCGGACCGCTCAACGTGGTGCAGGGCCGCTCGGGTTCGCTCGGTTCCACGCTCGTCGCGCTCTTTCGGCGTTCAGGAGCGAAGACCGAATCGGAAACGTACGTCAACGATGCCGGCAACCAGCTCGACATCCTGGCGGAATCGTTGTACGCGCGCTACGCAACGCTGTGCGGCGTCGACACTCCGCTGCCGGAAGAAGGCTACGAAGGCGAATTTCTCGTCGACATCGCGCTGACCCTCAAACAGCGCGACGGCGATCGCTGGCTCCGGGCAAACCCCGACGAGCGGGTCAAGGCGCTCGGCAAGTTCGCGCGCGATATCATCGTCGAAGGTCAGCGGCAAGACATGGAGCGTTTCGGCGTCCACTTCGACCATTGGACGTCGGAAGCGGCGCTGCACGCTGCGGGTGAGATCGACTCGGTTCTTCGCGAGCTGACGGCAAGCAGCCATGCCTACGAAAAGGATGGCGCGCTTTTTCTGCGGACGACGGAGTTCGGCGACGAAAAGGATCGGGTACTTCGGCGCAGCGACGGACGCCCGACGTATCTCGCAGCCGACGCGGCGTATCATCGCGACAAGTTGCGCCGCGGCAATCGCCGCCTGATCGACGTGCTCGGACCGGACCATCACGGCTATATCGCGCGCTTGAACGCACTCGTCGCGGCGCTTGGCCATCCCGGATCGCTTGAAGTCCTGCTGGCGCAATACGTCACGCTGAAGCGCGGCGACGAAGTCGTCAAGATGAGCAAGCGGGCCGGCAACTTCGTCACACTCGCCGAAGTTATGGATGAGGTCGGCGTTGACGCGGCGCGCTTTTTCTTCATCAATCGCGCGCCGGAATCGCACCTCGTCTTCGATCTCGAGCTCGCGCTGGAGCAGTCCGCGAAGAACCCGGTCTACTACGTGCAGTATGGCCATGCACGCATCGCTTCGATCCTGCGCAAGGCGGACTCAGATCAACATCGCGCGGCGCTTGAGCGCGCTCGACACGGATCGGATCTGGTTGGGCTAAGCCATCCCGCCGAATTCGCGTTGATCTCGCGCATCGCCGACTTCGAGCGCACCGTGGTTGAAGCCGCGAAGGCACGCGCGCCGCATCGTCTCGCAGAATATACGCGCGATCTCGCTACCGGCTTCCACGCATTCTATACCGATTGCATCGTATTGAGCGACGACCCGGTCACGACGAGCGCGCGCCTATCCCTTTGCATCGTTACGAAGACCACGATCGCATCGGCGTTAAAGCTGCTCGGAGTCTCGGCGCCGGACCAAATGTGAATCTAGGCGCTGGTTTCGGGCAGGCCCGTGATCCACGGATGGATCCACAGATTCCACGCGATCTTTATCAGCGCGGCGGCTGGAATCGCGAGCACGAGACCCCACACGCCGAATAGCTCGCCGCCGGCAAAGATCGCGAAGATCACTGCCATGGGCGAGACGCCGACGCTTTCACCCATCACCTTCGGGACCAAGATTATGTCGGCGATCTTCGAGATGATCGCGATAGCCGCGGCCGTGATGATCGCCATGGTCCAACCCTGCAGTGATCCGAGCATAACCCCGAGCGCGATGGCGACGATGAGACCGAGGAACGGCAGCGCATAGAGCACGCCGGTCAGCACGCCAAGCAAGAGCGCGTATTGCGATCCAGCGATCGTCAACACGACCCACGTGGTGATGCCGACGAACAAGCATAACACGATCTGGCCGAATACGAATCCCCCGACCACGCGCGAGATTTCGCGGGCGATCTTCGAGGCCGCAGCTCTATGGCGTCCGGGGAACAAGCTATAGATGGACTCGCGTATTTCTTCGCTGTGCGTCAAGAAGAAGAATGAAAGCACGACTGCGGTGACGCCGACGACGATGGCGCTCGCGAGTCCCAATAGCGCATTGCCGGCCCGCGCGACGATATTGTTGATGCCCGCCGTGAGCTGCGCCAGCAAATTGGTTTCGATGGCTTGCAATTGCGCCGGAAGGACGCGGTTTCCGAGATGGGAAGCGATCCAGTCCTGGGTGGAGTTCGCGGCGCCTTGCAGTGAGATCGTCAGGTCGCCGCTGTTCACAAAAAACGTCTGCAGCTGGGCGACCGTGTCCGGCACGACGACGAAGAAGAGCGCGAGCACCGCTAACGTCACCACGATGTAGACGACAGCGACCGCGGCGATGCGTGGGATACGAGTGCTGAGACGCCGCACGATCGGATTGATGCCGTACGCGATGAGCGTGGCGACGATGAACACCTCGACCGTGAGCGGGATGCGCGACAGCGCATACAACACGATCGCCGCCAACGCGATGACACCGGCCGCACGCCATACGCGCGGCCAATTCGGCGTTGACGCTGAAGCAGCCGGACTCACGAAGCGGCCGGTTCGACGCGTTTGGTCAGCACGAGGCGCTCGTCCGTGAAACCAAAGCGCCGATACAAAGCCCGCGCCGGCGCGTTATCCGCCGTGACCATGAGGCTGAGATGCGGCAACCCGAGGCTGCGCGCCTCTTGTTCCGCCGCCGCCAAGAGTTTCGCCGCCGCGCCGCGCCGCCGGGCGGCAGGCTCAACCGCCATGAACGCGACGAACGCCTGCGGCGCTTGCGTGACGTCGTCGGGTATATCGGTCACGAGCAACAGAAAGCCGACCGGAATGCCTTCGGACTCCGCGATGAGCGTCACCGTTTTCGGGCGCTCTTCGCAAAACGCGAGCAGCCGGTGAAAGGCTCGGGCAGTCGTGTCGGCGTCTGCCGGACGGATCGCGGACACGCCGCTGTGCGCGGTTTCGGCTCCCAACGCTTCGACGAAACGCCGATCGCCGGAGCGCGCGTGCCGGACGCCGATCGTCAACGCGCTTGGATGGGTTCGGGCGCAAAGCCCAAGCGGGCGGAGAGCTTGTGGCCGCTGTCGAGCAGATCGGGGAGCACGGTGTCGACGCGCGAGTCGCTTAGTCGTGCCGCTGGACCGGATACGCTCAGACTCGCAACGACTTGTCCTGACGCATCGCGCACCGGCACGGCGACGCAGCGGACGCCTTCTTCGTGCTCTTCGTCGTCGCGCGCGTAGCCGAGCGCGCGGACTTGCTCGAGCTCACGGAATAGTTCGGCCGAATCTGTGACCGTCTTCGGCGTGCGCGGCGCCATGCCGTAGCGGCGCAAGATCCCTTCAACGACTTCGCGCGGCAAGAACGCCAACAACGCCTTGCCGCTGCCGGTCGAATGCGCGGGCAAACGATTGCCGATCTGCGTGAACATGCGCAGGATGCGCGCCGATTGCGCTTGATCGATGTATACGACTTCGCCGTCATCGAGCACCGCGAGATTGGCGCTTTCGCCGCTCATCTGCATCAGCCGCTGCAGAAATGGGCGCGCTTCGAGCCGCAGGCTGAAGCGCTGGCGCATGTCGTTGCCCATCTGCAGCGCGCGGAAGCCAAGGGAATATTTTCTATTCTGCCGGTTCTGCTTGACGTAGCCTCGCGTGATGAGCGTGCCGAGCAGCCGGTGGACCGTGGCAAGCGGCAAGCCGACGACCTGGCTGATCTCCACCAAGCCGACTTCGGAACCGAACTCGACAAGCGCTTCGAGGATGTCGAGCGTGCGCTCTACCGATTGGACGCCGGTTCTCTCGCGTTTGACAGAGTCGCCCGACGCGTCCTGAGATGGCTTTCGCATGCGTTACCGCCGGCTTAGCACCGGATGAAAGTTTTTGGGATGCGGAAAAATCCTAGCACTAATGGCGAAATGATGTCAAGGGCCGACGGTCGTCGACGTGCCGCCGCGTTCGTGTTCGAGCGCGTACTCGATTCGCTCGTCGAGCGGCGGGTGGTCGTAGAAATACCAGACCGCGAGCGCCGGGGGATGCAGGCTCGACAGATTCTCGGTTCCCAAGCGAGCAAACGCTCGCACTCCGGCGTCGCCGAGCGCGGTATGTTCGGCCGCGAAGACGTCCGCGGCGTGTTCGATGCCGCGCGAGATCGCATTGGACACCGGTGCGACGACGAGCGACAAGGCGATGAGGAACGCCCCGAGCAGCGGCAGCGAGGCAGGATCGGAGAGCGCGGTCGATCCGCGAGGTCCATGCCTGAGCTTGAGCGGCAGCACGAACGCGACGAGCGCGATCAACCCGAGGCTGCCGAGCCACGCATAGAGCGAACCCCACCAGAGATGATGCAGTTTGTAGTGCCCCATCTCGTGCGCCACGACGTAGAGCACTTCATCGGGTTTGAGATCGCGCAGCATCGTGTCACCGATCGCGATACGTTCGAACGAGCCGATGCCCGCGACATACGCGTTGCCTTCGTTGGTCTGCCGGCTCATGTCGTATTCGTAGACGACCGATGCCGCGATGCCGTTGCGTGCGGCCATCGCAAGGATCGAGCGCGAGAGCGGCGAGTCCGGCAGCGGCACGTAGTGGTTGAAGAGCGGCGTCACGAACACCGGGAAGATCGCGTTGCTGAATAGGATGAGCGGCGCGGCAAGCACGGCCGCCACGACGGGCCACGCCCTTGCGCGGCGCGCGACCAGGCGCACGAAGCCTGCCCCGATCGCGGCTCCGATCACCGTGGTCAATGCGAGATCTTTCGCCCAATCCGAGATCCAGACGGAAAACGGCGCATCGCTCAAGCCGAAGCGGTGTGGAAGCGCATAGCCGCCGTACCAGGCGAACGGCAAGAGCGCGATCGAGAAGCCCAGCAGCGTGAGAAACGTGAAAGCGGCGGCCGAGAAAAACGGCAGGCGGATGCGGCGATCGCACGCAGCCGCAAGACGCGCTGCGGTGCCCGATTGCCAGAACCAGACGAGCAAAGCGAGTTCGAAGGCGGCGATGATGAAGTACAGCGGCCGGCCGATCGCGGCGATTTCGTACGCAAGCGCTTGGCGAGCCGGCGGATAGATGCTGTCGACAAGCCGTGCGACATCGGGCGTGAACGTGACCATGTGTCGGGCCATTCTGTAGGAGGGCAAGCATCGCTTGCCCCGTCCGAAACTACCGCTTCGTCGATGCGACGGTTTGCAGCGTCGAGCCTGTGATCATGACTCGGCCGACCGCTGTCTTCGCAGGCGCGCGGGTGACCTTGATTTCGACATCTCTTTTCAGCCTGGTGAGAAGCTGGACGATCTTGTCAATCGTGAAACCCCGCGTATCACCGCGCAGAAGTCGTGAAACCTTCGGCTGGGTTAGTCCGATCATCCTCGCTGCTTCGACTTGTGAGAGATTTTGGGCTTTGATTGCCCCGGCGAGCGCAACCACCAAGCGTGCTTTGGCAAAAACGACGTCCGCATCGGGCAAATTCAATTCTGCAAAGACGTTTTTGCCTGCGCGGATAACCCGATTCTCCCTGCTCTTAACCACCTTCTTCATACCGCTCCCTCGCAAACTTTATCCGGCCTTCAATCATTTCGAGATGACGCCTCGGAGTTCTGGAGCCTTTCTTTGATTTCTTAATAAACGCGTGGAGGACGCAAACCATACTGCCAAAATCAGCCGTGTAAACGACTCGAAATGCTTGCCCCGTCGAGCGTACGGATATCTCATGAGCCTCTCGAAGCGTCCCCTTCATCCGCTTTGCGTCCGGATGTTTTTCGCCAGTTTGGGCTTAGACGAGCGCCTGACCGATCAACGCTCCGGATTCGTGCGGTTAGGTTCCACGTCGCCTCCTCACTATACCATAAAGGGTATATATCGACAAGCCACCTGGAGGCTCAATCGTCAACTTTGTTAGCTCACGCAGCCGGCTCGTTTGGGCTAGCACCGGCGCCCTCTGGATTGAAGCGAGCGACGCCGCAAGGCGAATCATAAAAGGTCCGCCCTACATCGACGCCGCAAGCATCGGTACGGAATCTCTTCCACATCGCTCATGCATGATGGAGTGCGCCCATGCGTCTAGGTCCGATCTTCCTGGCCTTCGCCATTGCGGTCGCCGCGAGCGCGACGCAAAAGGCGTCGGCGGCGCCGCTGCCATACGCGTCGCTCTCGTGGCGCTCCATCGGACCGGCGATCTCGGGCGGCCGCGTGGGAGCGGTCGTCGGCAGCGACACGAATCCTTTCCTCTACTATGTGGGGAGCGCGGGCGGCGGCGTCTATAAGACGGTCGATGGCGGAGCGCACTGGCAATCGGTCTTCGACTCGCAAGACGTCGCCTCGATCGGCGCCATCGCGATCGCTCCGGGAAACGGCAACGAAGTCTGGGTCGGAACCGGTGAGGCGAACCCGCGCAACGACGTCGCGGCCGGAGACGGGCTGTATCACTCGCTCGACGGCGGCAAGACGTGGCAGCGCGTGGACCTGCACGGAACATCGCAGATCGCGAAGATCATCGTGGATCCGCACAACGTGAACGTCGTGATCGTCGCGGCACTCGGCGACCCCTTCCACGACAGTTCGGATCGCGGCGTCTACCGCACATCAGATGGCGGAAAGACGTGGTCGAAGACGCTCTACCTCGGTCCGCGCAGCGGTGCATCAGACCTTGCGATGGACCCGAAATCGTCGAGCATCGTCTATGCCGGCATGTGGCAGTACTCGCGCGTCTCGTGGGATCTCGAGAGCGGCGGTCCGTTGGATGGGCTCTTCAAATCCACGGACGGCGGATTGACCTGGACAAAACTTGAGGGACACGGCCTGCCGGATGGTCTGCAAGGCCGCGTCGGCGTTGCGATCGCGCCAAGCGATTCGCAGCGCGTGTACGCGCTGATCCAATCCAAGCAAGGCATCCTGTGGCGCTCGACCGACGGCGGCAGCACGTGGCAGCTCGTCTCCACCGATACCGAAGCGAATCAGCGGCCGTTTTACTACACGCATCTTTACGTCGACCCAACAAACGCCGATCATCTCTTCGCAGTTTCGGTCGACCTCGTCGAGAGCAAAGACGGCGGGAAGACATGGGCCGTCAGTGATCAAGCGGTTCACGGCGATCATCATGACATCTGGTGGGCAGCCGACGGCGAACGCATCATCAATGGCAACGACGGCGGCGTCGCGATCTCGCAGGACGCGGGCGCATCCTGGGAGTGGCGCAATAATTTCGCGATCGGACAGGCGTACCACGTCGGCTACAGCCGCGACATCCCGTATCAAGTCTGCGGCGGTTTGCAGGACAACGGTTCTTGGTGCGCGCCCAACGTCGGCGCATGGGGCAGTTCGATCGAAACGCGCGATTGGGTCAGCGTCGGCGGAGGAGATGGCACGTGGGTGTGGCCGGATCCGTCGGACCCGTATCTTGTCTGGAATGCGGCAGGCGGCGGCAATAGTGCAGGCGAGCTGTCGATCTTCGACGTGCGTTCGAATCAGAGCTGGGATATCACCCCGTATTTGCGCGACACCAATGCGCGCGAGATCGCATCCCTTCCTTATCGCTTCAATTGGGAAGCGCCGATCGCGTTTTCACCGCAAGATCCGCACACCGCGTACTTCGGCGGCAACGTCTTGCTGCGCAGCAACGACCGCGGCTATCATTGGACGCCGATCAGCCCGGATCTCACGCTCAATGTGAAATCGCACCAGCAAGTCTCCGGCGGTCCGATCACCCTCGACGTCACCGGCGCCGAATTTTCCGACACCATTCTTTCCATTGCGCCGTCGCCGCTGCAAGCCGGTTTGATCTGGGTCGGCACCGACGACGGTGTCGTGCAGATCACGCGCGACGGCGGGCGCAATTGGTCGAACGTCAGCATCACGGGCATCGGGCCGTGGGGCCGGATCGACTCACTTGACGCGTCGCGCTTCTCGCGCGGCGCGGCGTACGCGGTTATCGATCGGCATTTCGCCGGCGACCCGAGGCCGTACGTCTTCGCGACCGCGGACTTCGGCAAGACGTGGCGCTCGATCTCGAGCGGACTCCCCAGTGACGAGTACGCGCACGTCGTGCGCGAGGATCCGGTCAACAGTCAGGTGCTTTATGCCGGCCTTGAAGAGAGCATCTGGATCTCCTTCGATGCGGGTGCGCACTGGCAAAGTCTGCAGCTCTCGATGCCCACCGCATCCGTGCGCGACATCCAGATCCAGCCGGACTTCGACGATCTGCTCATCGCGACGCACGGCCGGTCGTTCTGGATTCTCGACGACCTCGCGGCGCTGCAGGGCCTCACAGCCGCGCAATCCGCCGGCCAGCCGACGTTCTTCCGCGTGCGCGACGCATACTTGTTCTACACGTTTGCCGGCCAGACAGAAAGCGGCGGATCGAGCGCGTTCCAGGGGACCGATCCCGACTACGGCGCGCTCCTCACGTACTATCAGGCGTCCCCTTCGAGCGGCACGCCGAGCCTGCAGATCATCGCACCCGGCGGGCACGTCGTACGTACGATCTCGGGGACGCACGATTCAGACGGTAAACAGGTCTCAAACGTGCCCAATGCCGCGGGCGTCAATCGCATCGCGTGGGATCTCGCCTCCGACCCGCCGGTCAAGTGGAACGGCGCACCCAAGTGGAATCGCGGATTTGGCCAAGGTCCGAGCGTCGTGCCCGGCACGTACGAAGCGCGGCTGACTCTCGGCGGAAAGACGTATTCGCAGTCCGTCGTGGTGAAAGCGGACCCGCGCGCTCCGTGGACGCACCAGGAGCTCGTGGCGAACCGCGCGTTTGCAGTCGCGATGTACGATGATTTTTCTGCCGTCGACAGCGATCTGAACGGACTGGATTCGATCGAAAAGCAGCTGAACGAACGCCGGTCGGCGGCGGGCTCAAACGCCGGGCTCGTATCGCGCATCGACGCGGTCCGGGCTACGTTGGACAAACTTCGAAGCTCGTTGAGCTCGAATCCGCAAGGCGATCAGGACGACGACTTCATCACCGACAGCCTGCGCGAACGACAGCAATCGCTCATGTTCCTGATCAGCTTCGCGCCGCCGACTGCTGCGCAGCTGGCGGAACAGTCGGTGCTGCATCAACTGTTCCTCGCCACCGATCAATCGTACCGTTCGTTCATCGCCAACGATATCGGCGGCTTGAACGCTGCGATGGGCGGCGCGCATCTCGCGCCGATCAAACTTTGATGGCCGAACTCGAACTCGATCCCCGGACGGCGCTGGTCGTGATCGATTTGCAAAAAGGCATCGCAGGCCGGCCGGCGGCGCACCCGGTCGAAGGCATCGTGGCGAACGCCGCACGGCTCGCGGACGCGTTCAGAAAAGCAGCGCTGCCGGTCGTGCTCGTGAATGTGACCTTCTCGCCGGATTCTGCAGACCGGTTGAATCCGCGCGCCGACGCGCCGCAGCCGTCTATGTCGTTGCCGCCCGATTTCGCCGAACTCATCCCGGAACTAGGCGCGCAGCCCGGCGACATCCGGATCACGAAGCGCCAATGGGGCGCTTTCTACGGCACGGAGCTCGATCTGCAGCTGCGCCGCCGCGGCGTCACGGGCATCGTACTGTGCGGAATCTCTACAAGCATCGGCGTGGAATCAACGGCGCGCTCGGCGTTCGAGCACGGCTATCAGCTCGCATTTGCGAGCGACGCGATGACCGACTTCAAGGAGCTGTCGCACAATCACAGTCTGGAGCATATCTTTGCGCGCATCGGTCAAGTGCGCACGACTGATGAAATTATTGCGGCGCTCTCAGACCTCCATTGACGATTGAAGGGGCGTTTGAAGGGGCCGACGCCAGTCGGCCCTAGCTAAAATAACGAAAACCTGGGCCGACTGACGTCGGCCCCTTCAAGAAATAGCCCCTTCAAAAAGTTAACGGCGTGCGCGTATTCTAGCGGGTGATCGCGGAGCGCCGCTCGCCGAGCGGCACCGCGCCCAGCATGCGCTGTAACTCGTCGGCGTGCGTCGCCTTGAGCATCGCGGTCTCCATCGCAACCGTTCCCGACTGCACGAGTTGCGCGAGGTGCCGGTCTAACGACTGAATGCCTTCGGGCGTGCCGGTCTGCAACAGGTCCGCGAGCTGCGCCGTCTTGTTCTCCCGGATCATCGCGCGCACGGCCGGCGTGCCGAGCAGCACTTCCATCGCGCAGACACGGCCGCTGCCGTCGGCGCGCATCACAAGTGCCTGCGAGAAAACCGCCTCGATCACGCTTGCAAGCTGCACGCGCACCTGATCCTGCTGCTCGAACGGGAACACGTCGACGATCCTGTTGACTGAGTCGGATGCAGAGAGCGTGTGCAGTGTCGCGAGCACGAGATGCCCGGTCTCAGCGGCGCCGAGCGACAACGCGATCGATTCGAGGTCGCGCATCTCGCCGATGAGAATCACGTCGGGATCTTGACGTAGCGTCGCGCGGATCGCATCGGCGTAGGTCTTGCAATCTTTTCCGATCTCGCGCTGCGTGATATACGCCTTCGCGCTCTCGTGCACGAATTCGATCGGCTCTTCTATCGTCACGATGCGCAGGCTGCGCGAACGGTTCAGGTATTCGACGATGCCGGCAAGCGTCGTGGATTTGCCCGCACCGGTCGGGCCCGTGACGAGCACGAGTCCATGCGGCTTAGTGGCTACCTCGGCGACGACCGGCGGCAGCAAAAGATCTTCAAGACGCGGCGGCTGGAACGGGATGACTCGGAACTCAGCGTTCAGCCGATCGCGTTCGTACGAGACGTGCACGCGAAAGCGCGCTACCCCGAGGAAGTCGCAGGCGAAATCTATCTGGCGATTCCGCTCGAGCAGCTCCGATTGTTCGGCGGTGAACATCGGGGCGAGCAACGAACGCGCGTCGTCGGCGGAAACTTTCGGCATCTCGAGCGGAACAAGTTCGCCGAAGCGGCGCACGATCGGCGGACAGCCGACGATGAGATGCAGATCGGACGCATCCATCTCGACAACGCTCATCAAGAGCTCGCCGACAGACTGCGAAAACATGCGCCCCTAGTTCCGCGCCGATCAGCGCCGTTCCCGTGCTCGGTCCTCGTCGTAGGGCAAGCATCGCTTGCCCCGCGCCGCGTAATAGGGCAAGCGATGCTTGCCCTATTACGGGTGACGTTCTAGTGGCTGCCGCCCATCGCGTCCGTCTTCATCGCGAACGGGCCGGTGCCGTTGACCTGCACCACCGTATCGCCCTTCGCCATCGCGTAGTGCCACAGGTGAGCGGGCAGCACGGCATACGAGCCGGCCGGGAGCGCCACGAGCTTCGTCGAGTCGAAAGTGTCGCCGATGCCCGCCATGAACGTTCCCGATATGATCGTCAGGCGTTCGGTGTCGTCATGATAGTGCGCCGGAAATTTCGTGCCGTCCGGAATATTGAGGCGAATGGTGAACGGCCCCGGTTTGGTCGGATCGCCGTCGAGCACCATCACGCCCACGGTCGAAGGAATCTGTCCGGTCCCAGGCATCCAGTGCATCGAGTCCGGAGTGAAGATGGACGGTTTGAGCATCGAGCTTGCGAATGCCACGGTGCCGCCGGCGAGCAATGCTGCCGCTGCAACGGCGAATGCGAACTGCTTCATCGAAACTCTCCTCAAAGTGGAATCGGAGTCTGCAGTGGTGCAGCCTCGATCGTCCGCTTCCGGGGGTTTGGGAATGGAGCCTCTTAGCGCCGGGAAATCGGACCCTCGCCCGGGAGCGGCTGCCGGCGCGGCAACGCGCGGCCGAGATTGAAGGCCACCTGGTTGCGCCCGCCGCGCTTGGCTTCGTACATACGCGCGTCTGCCGCTTCAAGCAGCCGCCCCGCCGCCTGCGGCGAATCGGTCGCGACGTCGTTCGGATAGTGCGACACGCCGATGGAGAGCGTCACCCGGGCGCCGTCGGCAGCCGCAATGCCGAGATGCGACGCGAAATTCGTCAGCTCGACGCGCGCGCGAAGACCCTCGGCGAGCTTGATCGCTTCTTCCTTGCGCCGATCGAGGAGCGCGATGCAAAATTCGTCGCCGCCGTTGCGGCCGGCGAATCCGTGATGTGTCGTCGCGGTCTCGCTGAAGATGTCCGCAAGCGCGCGGAGCAGTTTGTCGCCTGCGGCATGACCGAATGAGTCGTTCCAGAGTTTGAAATTATCAGTGTCGATGAAGAACAGCGCAAGATCGCGGCTCGCGAACTTGTCGGCAAAACGGCGGCCGTCCACTTCGTCGCGCAGGCGCTGACGGAACGCCGCGGGGGTCAACAATCGGGTCAGCGCATCGGTGTTCGACGCATGACGCAAACTGTCGGCGAAGCGCGCGCGCTGCAGCGCGTCGGACGCGAGGCGGCCGACGGTTTCGACGGTCAGCACGTCGCCTTCCGTCAAGGGTTGGTCCTTCGCACGCTCCACGTACAGCACGCCGACGATCTCAAGCTGGCGGCCGGAACCGCGGTCGCGCGTCAACGGCACGGCGAGCGCCCAGACGCGATCGCGGCTGCCCGCGACCGGTCCCACGCCGGACTTCGCCGCCTCCGGATCACGAGCAAGATCCACGACTTTGGGGATGTACGCGGGTTCGGGCCCGACGATCGCCGTGCACGCGTGGTCGCGTACCCAATGCACGATCGTGGCGCCTTCGTAGGCCTCTCCGTCGCGCAAGTAACCGGCGTAACCCGTGCCGGACTTTGCGCCGAGCACGAGTCTGCCATCCTCGTTGAAAAAGCAGAGCTGGACGTCAGCCGGCACGAGTCTGTTGAGGCGATCCAGAATGCGCGTGCAGGTCGCCGCAGTGGATTCGGTGGCGACATCCGTAAGCTCGGGCGCAACCGTCTCAAGCAGATAGAAACGCTGTTCGGCTTGTTTCGCGCGCTGATCGAGCGCGCGAAGCCGCCCGGTTTGACGACGCCAGAGCACGGCCCAGATCGCCGCGAGGACGACGGCGACGGCCCAGCCGATATAGGCGATCGGGTTCACTTCGGTTTTTTAGGAAGTGGTTTCGCCGGATTGCCGGCGACACGCTCTCCCGCGGGCACATCGTGCGTGACGACGGCGCCCGCTCCGGTCAGCGCGCCGCTGCCGATCGTTATCGGTGCGACGAGCGACGAATTCGACCCGATGAACGCACCCTCGCCGATCGACGTCGGATGCTTCTCTTTTCCATCCCAGTTGCACGTGATGGTGCCCGCGCCGATGTTGGCGCCGGCGCCGATCGTCGCATCGCCGAGATACGAGAGATGACCCGCTTTCGCGCCGCGGCCCATCTTCGTTTTCTTCAATTCCACGAAATTGCCGATGTGCGCCCCGTCTTGCACGTCGGTTCCCATCCGCAGATGCGCGAACGGACCGATGCTGACGCCGCGGCCCAACCGCGTCTCTTCGATCACGGACCAGCGCACCGTGCAGCCTTCACCGACTTCGGCGTTGCACAGCTGCGAGCATGGACCGAGCTTTGTGCCGCGCGCGATGGAAGACGTGCCGAGAACGTGCGTCTGTGGGAAGATCGTGACATCTGGTTCGAGCCGCACGCCGATATCGACATACGTGGTCGCCGGATCCACGACCGTGACGCCGGCGAGCATGTGTTCCGTAAGAATGCGCGACTGCATGACGGCGCGCGCCGCTGCCAGTTCGGCGCGGTTGTTCACGCCCATCACGAGACGCGGATCGTCGCACTCGACGGTCTCGATGCGGCCGCCCTCCGCCGCTATGCCGGCGATGCAATCGGTGAGATAGAGCTCGCCCTGCGCGTTGTTGGGCTTCAGAAGCGCGAGCTGATTGCGCAGCGCCTTGGAATGAAAGCAATAGACGCCGGCATTCACTTCGTCGATCCGGCGCTGTTCCTCGGTGCAATCGGTATTCTCCACGATGCTTTTGACGATGCCACCCTCGCGGATGATACGACCGAAATTCGTGGGGAGTGTTACACGGGCGGTGACGAACGTGAGCTGCGCCTGTGCGGCGTGCCGCGCCGCGACCACCGCCTCGAGCAGACTGCTCGGCACGAGCGGCATATCGGCGCTCACGATCAGCACCGGCTTATCATCGCCCGAGAGGGAGGCCATCGCCATCTGGACGGCGTGACCGGTGCCGTTTTGCGGCTCTTGCAGAATAAAGGCGACGCCGAGCGCTTTGCACGTCTCGATCAAATCGGCGTTGACGACCACGGTCAAATCCTTGGCGTTCGCCGCGCGCGCTGTCGCGAGCACGTGGTCGAGCATCGACCGTCCGCAGATCTCGTGCAGCACTTTCGGCGTCGCGCTCTTCATGCGCGTGCCCTTGCCGGCCGCGAGCACGATCGCCCGCGCGTCGATGCTCACGAACGCGGCGCCGGGGTGAGCGCGAGCCGATGCAGGAGCGCGTCGATGCGCGCGAGCGCGACATCGCGACCGAGAATGGATGTGACCTCGAATATGCCCGGACTCACCGCCTGACCGGTGAGCGCGACGCGCAGCGGATGGATGTACGTGGCGGCCTTTGTGCCTTTCGCTTCGGCGAGACCGCGGATCGCCGCTTCAACGCCGGCTGGATTGAAATCGTCGGCGGTGGCGAGCGCATCGCGCACCGCAGTAAGCCGTTCGGATGTCTCCGCCGCGGCGCAATGTTTGCTGAGAGCTTCCGGCGTCGGCTCGGGCGGATCGGTTTCGAAGAAGTACGCGCCTTGCTCGACGATGTCCGCGATCGTGTGGACGCGCTCTGCAAGCAGCGCCGTGACGCGCGCGACGTGCGCCGCGTCTGTGCGCGCAGCATTCGGACGCAGCACGGGCAGCAGCGCCGCCACCATGCGCGCGAGATCTGCCGGCGCGACCCCCTTCATATACTCTTTGTTCATCCAGGCGAGCTTGGCCGGATCGAAAATCGCGGGGTGCTTGACGACGCCGGCAAGCGTGAAATCGCGGATCATCTCTTCGATGGACAGTATCTCGCGGTTATCGCCCGGCGACCAGCCCAAGAGCGCGAGAAAATTCACGAGCGCTTGCGGCAAGAAGCCCATGGTCTCATAGTCGTTGACGAATGTGGCGCCGTCACGCTTCGAGAGTTTGCGCCGCTGCTCGTTGAGGATGATCGGGATGTGCGCAAACGACGGCGGTTGCCATCCGAGCGCCTCGTAGATCAAGAGCTGCTTGGGCGTGTTCGCGAGATGCTCTTCGCCCCGGATCACGTGCGTGATGCGCATACTATGGTCATCGGAGACAACGGCGAAATTGTACAGCGCGCCGCCGTCGCGCTTGACCACGACGAAGTCCGGCACGGTGCCCGGCGGAAACGTGACGTCTCCTCGTATGAGATCGACGACGGTGATCGCGCGCGTGGGGTCCACGGCCATACGCAGTGCGGCCGGTTCGCCCGCAGCCATCCGTTCGAGCCGCACCGCGGATTCGAGCGCGCGGCACGGGCACGATGCCGCGGTGCGATCCGCGGTGCCGGTTTCGCTCGATTGCGTTTCGGGTTCGGCGTCGGAACAAAAACACTCGTAGACGTGTCCGGATGCGCGCAATTTGTCTGCGGCGTCGCGATAAAGCGCCTGACGCTCGCTCTGACGGTACGGCCCGAACGCGCCGCTGATGTCCGGTCCCTCATCCCATGTCAGGCCGAGCCAACGCATGCCGTCGAAGATGCCGCGCTCGAACTCGTCGCGGTTGCGCGCGGTATCGGTGTCCTCCACGCGCAAGACGAAGTCGCCGCCGTTGTGCCGCGCGAAAAGCCAATTGAAGAGCGCCGTGCGCGCTCCGCCGACGTGCAGATATCCGGTGGGGCTCGGCGCAAAGCGCACGCGGATCTTATCGGCCATGAGTTCTCGTCGTTCCCGTCGCGCTCGTCGTTCCTGTCGTTCCCGTCGCGCTCGTAGTAGGGCAAGCAACGCTTGCCCAAACGCGACTAGACGTAATGGTCGCGCTCAGGCCCGCGCGCGCTTCCCGCATGCGTCGCGCACGAATTCGATCGTCGTGGCGATCGGCGTTCCCGGCGTGAAGATCGCAGCGATGCCGGCTTCGAGCAATGGCTTCACGTCTTCGTCCGGTATGGTACCGCCGCCGAAGAGCACGATGTCGCTCGCGCCCTCGCGGTCCAGCAGTTCTTTGATGCGCGGAAAGAGCGTCATGTGCGCGCCGGACAAGACGGACAAGCCGATGCCGTCGACGTCTTCTTGGATCGCGGCTTCGACGACTTGCTCGGGCGTCTGATGCAAACCCGTGTAGATCACCTCGACGCCCGCATCGCGCAGCGCGCGCGCGATCACCTTGGCGCCGCGGTCGTGACCGTCGAGCCCGGCTTTGGCGACGAGGATGCGAATCGGCCGCTCGGTCATCTACACAAACGCCGGTTCGCGGTAGCGCCCGAAGACCGGCACGAGCGCCTCGGAGATCTCGCCGAGCGTGGCGTGGCTGCGCACACAGTTCAGGTAGTGCGGCATGAGATTCTCGGTGGTTTCGGCCGCGCGTTTGAACGCCGCAAGCGCTTCCTCGACTTTTGTGCCGTCGCGCCCATCGCGGAATTCCGCGACGCGCCGGCACTGTTCGAGTTCGACCGCGCGATCGATCTTGAGCAGCGAGATCGGCTGCTCTTCGTCGGTGAGAAATTCGTTGACGCCCACGATGATCCGTTCGCCGCTCTCGATCTCGCGCTGATAGACGTACGCCGCGTCTGCGATCTCCTTTTGGAAGAAGCCGGCGTGGATCGCGGGGATGACGCCGCCGAACTCCTCGATACGCCGGAAGTAGTCTTCTGCCGCGCGCTCGATGTCGTCGGTGAGCTTCTCGAGGAAGTACGATCCGCCGAGCGGGTCGATGACGTTCGTGACGCCCGTCTCGTACGCGATGACTTGCTGCGTGCGCAGCGCGATCTGCACGTTCTTCTCGGTGGGCAGCGCCAGCACTTCGTCGAGCGAATTCGTGTGCAGCGACTGCGTGCCGCCGAGCACTGCGGCGAGCGCTTGGAACGCCGTGCGCATGATGTTGTTGTCGGGCTGCTGCGCCGTGGCTGAGCAACCGGCGGTCTGCGTGTGGAAGCGCATGGCATGCGAGCGCGGATTTTTCGCGCCGTACTTGTCGCGCATGTGACGCGCCCAGATGCGCCGCGCCGCACGGAACTTCGCTATCTCCTCGAAGAAATCGGAGTGCGAGTTGAAGAAGAACGAAAGTCGGGGCGCGAAATCGTCAACGTTCAGCCCGCTCTTGATCCCCGCTTCCACGTACGCAAACCCGTCGGCCAGCGTGAAGGCGAGCTCTTGCGCAGCGGTGCTGCCAGCTTCGCGGATGTGGTAGCCGGAGATGGAGATCGTGTTCCACTTCGGCACGTGCTTCGAGCAGTACGCGATCATGTCGATGATGATGCGCATAGACGGTTCCGGCGGATAGATCCATTCTTTCTGTGCGATGTATTCCTTGAGCATGTCTGCTTGCAGCGTGCCGCCGAGCTTGTCTTGCGGAACGCCGCTCGCTTCTGCAGCCGCGATGTACATCGCCAGTGCGACGGGCGCCGTGCAGTTGATCGTCATGGATGTGGTGATCTTGCCGAGGTCGATGCCGTCGAACAGATCCATCATATCTTGCAGCGTCGAGATCGCGACGCCGCATTTGCCGACCTCGCCGAGCGCGCGCGGGTGATCCGAGTCGTAACCCATGAGCGCGGGCATGTCGAACGCCACGGAAAGCCCGGTCTGACCCTGAGCGAGGAGGAATTTGTAACGCTCGTTGGTCTGCTTTGCGGTGCCGAAGCCGGCGAATTGACGCATGGTCCAGAGCCGGCCGCGGTATCCGGTCGCATGCAATCCGCGCGTGTACGGATATTGCCCCGGGTAGCCGAGGTCGTTCTCGACATCGAGTCCGGCGACGTCTTCGGGTCCATAGAGCGGTTTCAGCGGGTGGTTGGAGATCGTGCGGTCGTTCGCGCCAGGCAGCTTCTTGCCGGCCTCAAAGGCGCTGCGCCACGCCGACTCCTTCGAGTTCGCGCCGTTCGTGCGAGCGGGCGTTTTTTCGGACATATTGTCGACGGTTTTCGCCACGAAATTCTTCCTACAGTGCTGGTGGATGTCAGACGTTCGCGTTACCGGGACGGTTCGCGCCGAAGCACGGACTGGCCTGCGCTCGCGGCGAACGACGGACGCGGCGGCGGCCTGTAGCGGGCGCGCTTCTTTATGCCGGCCGGCGGGGGGTTCGCGTTGTACTTCCGAGAGTTCTACGACGAAGGTCTTGCGCAAGCGTCCTATCTCATAGCCGACCCGCACGCCGGCGTAGCGCTCGTCGTCGATCCGCGCCGAGATGTGCAATCGTATCTGGACGTGGCCGAGCGCGAAGAACTCCGCATCATCGCGGTCACCGAAACGCACATCCACGCCGACTACCTGTCCGGATCGCGCGAGCTTGCTGCCGCATCCGGCGCGACGCTGATGTTGTCCGGTGAAGGCGGTGCGAACTGGTCGTACGCCGGCTTGGACGGCTCTGCGCACCGGCTGCTTCGCGACGGCGACGAGATCGCGATCGGCGATGTCCGCGTGCGCGCGCTGCATACGCCGGGGCACACGCCGGAACATCTCGCGTTCGCGGTGTACGACGGCGCGGCATCTGCCGACCCGATGCTGCTGCTGAGCGGCGACTTTGTTTTTGTCGGAGACGTCGGGCGGCCGGATCTTCTCGAGCAGGCAGTCGGCGTCGCCGGGTCCGCAGACGCGGGCGCGCGCCAGATGTTCGAGAGTCTTCGATCCAAGTTTTTGACGTTACCTGATTTTGTGCAGGTCTGGCCCGGTCACGGCGCAGGTTCGGCGTGCGGCAAAGCGATGAGCGCTGTGCCGAGCACGACGGTTGGATACGAACGGCGCTTCGCTTGGTGGGCGCCGTTTCTGCGCAACGGCGACGTCGACGGCTTCGTGCGCGAGCTGCTCGACGGTCAATCAGATGCCCCGTCGTATTTCGCGCGCATGAAGACGATGAATCGCGATGGCGTGCCGGTGCTCGGCCGTTTGCCGCAGCCCGCGCAGATGGACGCGGAAGCTGTTGCCTCGGCTCTTGCCGGCGGCGCAACGATCCTCGATGCGCGCGATGCGGAATCGTTTGCAACGTCGCACATCAAGGGAGCGGTCAACGTTCCTGACGGGGATCGCTTCTCCGCGTGGAGCGCATGGATCGTGCCCGCCGACAAACCCGTGCTCCTTGTGGCGCCCGCGACCCGCGTTGCCGATCTCGTGCGGCGTCTCGTCCGCGTCGGCATCGACACCATCCGCGGCTACGTCGCTCCGGACAGCGACGGCTTGCCGCATTCGAGTCTGACATTTGTCGACGCCGGCCGCGCGCATGACTTGTGGCAATCCGGAGCGGCCGTGATTCTCGATGTTCGCAATCGCGGCGAATACACCGCGGAACATATTCCCGGTGCCGTGCAGATCGCCGCCGGACGCATCGTACGCGAGATCGATCGTGTGCCGCACGATCGGGCGCTCGTGGTCCACTGCGCGAGCGGCGGGCGCGCTGCCGTTGCCGCGAGTGCGCTCGCAGCGCGCGGCTTTGAGAACATCACCTGCATGACCGGCGGCATCGCCGATTGGCACGAGCGCGGTTACCCGCTCGAGTCCGGCCTCGTCGCAATGTAGGGCGGACCTTTATGGTCCGCCGCTCACTTCCGGCCTCGTCGCAGTGTAGGGCGGACCTTCATGGTCCGCCGCTCACGCCCAAAGGACTTGCAATCCCATTTACTTTGTGATACAAAGTATTCAGCACGGTAACTTTGTGAGGCAAAGTAATGGTCAAGCACCTCATCGCGCTGCTCGTGATCCTACTCGGCGCGACGGCTTCATGGATGATCTTGGGCGGCACCCTCTACGATCGGACCAATCAAGCCACGACCGAAGAACAGACCGAGATCCAATCGCTGTGGGGGCCCGACAACAAACAGGTCGCGCCGACCGTGACGTACGCGGCGAGGAAGTCGACTCGCCAACTCGCCCTGGACGCGAGCACGATCGACGTGAACCTCGCACTTGAAGAACGCCGCAAGGGCTTGCTGTACTTCAACGCCTATCGCGTCGATTTTGCCGGCACGTATACGATCACCAATTCCAGCAATGCGCACCTTCTGGTTTTCTCGTTACCCTTGCCGGCGCAAGACGGCGTATACGACGATGTACGTCTTTCTGTCGACGGTCGCCCGACCTCCGCTTCGATCGAGAATAACGCGATCATCGGCGCCATCTCGGTGCCCCCCGGCCAGGCGATCGAAGTGCTCGCCGCATACCGGACGCAGGGCAGCGGCCAGTGGCTCTACGATTTCGGCGATGGCGTGAATTCCGTCCACGACTTCGACCTCACGATGCACACGAACTTCGCCGCGATCGACTTTCCGGCCGCGACGCTCTCTCCGACATCGGAGCAGCAGTCGGCGTCGGGGTGGCGGCTCGAGTGGCGCTACAAAAATCTGATCACGGGCCACGACATCGGAATGGTCGCACCCGAACCCATGCAGCCAGGTCCGCTCGCGCAACGCATCACGTTTTGGGCGCCGCTCTCGTTGCTGTTCTACTTTTTCGTGATGGTCATCCTGACGACGGTGCGCCGTATCGATCTGCACGCCATGAACTATTTCTTCCTCGCCGCGTCGTTCTTTGCGTTCCATCTGCTCTTCGCGTGGACGGTCGATCGACTGTCTATCGGCGCGGCGTTTGCGCTCTGTTCGGTCGTATCGATGACGATGACCATCACGTATCTTCGGCTTGTCGTCGGGCTGCGTTTTGCCGCGGTCGAAGCCGGCCTCGCCCAACTGTTCTATCTGATACTCTTCTCGCTTGCGCTCTTCAACGAAGGGTTCAGCGGACTCGTGGTGACGGTCGGAGCGATCATCACGCTGTACCTCTCCATGCTCGTCACGGCGCGGCTGAACTGGCATCAGGTGTTCCAGACGAAGCCGGTGGTCGCGGAATGACCATAAGCGTCGGCGCGGACGGTCGACGCCGCTATTGCGCGCGGTCGATGCGATCGGTGACGCGGACGTGTTGACCCCACGGCGTCGTAGCGTGCCAATAGTAGACGCGGACTTTCGTCTTTCCGATGATCATGTCCGCGGGCCAGCCGCCGTCACAGACGATGGGATCGTCCATGTGACCATTCAATGGCGGGATCGCGCAGCGGGTCTGCTTTCCGTCGATATACATGGGCCAGCCGGTGAAGAAAGCCACTTCACGGCCCGATGCGTCGCGAATCGCCGCACCGCCCGAACGAAGCGAGGGCCGCGATCGAGCGTGCGCTCGAAGGGCCCTCGCGTATCCGCGCGATGCGGAAAGACTCCGGGCTAGCGCTTCTTTGCGAACGGGTTCTTAAAGCGCAGCACTTTCGAGAGATCGATTCCGCGGATGATGCCCACGCTATGATAGGTCAGCCCCCACGAATCGATGGACGAGAGATCGGGGAAGATGCACGCCTCTAGCGTTTGATCGACCGTTCCGAGGTTCACCCAGCCGCCGCCGGCGCCGGTCGTTCCGCCGAACTGGTCCGAGCCTCCCAACAACGAGCAGTAGCACGATGCCGGGTTGCCGCCGCATTGGCCGACCGGCACTTGCGCGTAGTAGGCGACCGCGGCGAGCGTCGGTTTTTGCGTGTAGAGCGTGTCGAGGAAGAGATGGATCCGCGAACCGTCGCGCGCCTTGTAGCGGCAGAAGCTGCGATCGCCGGCGAGTTGGAGCGGGTTCGGTCCGTTCGTGCCGTACCATGCGGTGCGCGTCTCGACGGCGCCGCCAGTCTGCACGCAATATGCCGCCGCGAGCGTGGGATTGAAGTCTGGGCTGACGCCTTGTGCGAGGTTTCCAGGACCGGCGGCAAATGCGGCGCTTGCTGAAAGGACAGCAGCCGCAACGACGCCGACAGAAATGATCGAGAGTTTCACTATGATCTCCTGACATTCGAAAAAACTACGACCACGGTGAGCGATGAACGCTCCCGCGCGAGTCACGTAGCGTTCGATGCCGCGAGAAGCGATGCTTGCCTTCGGCAACGCTATGAACCGTTCGGCCCATGTCAAATCCGTGCACCTTCACAGTGCTTTCAGACTAAGGGGCTACCGTTGGTGTGCAGGGACATTCGGCGGACATCGTTCGCCGGATTCAGCGGCGGGCTGCGGCGGTGCCGGCGGTCTCCTCGGTCGGGCCGCCGCTCGGTCCGGCTCACATATCGTGAGCCGACCTACCACGATGGCCACGCTGAAAGGGCCGACATCATGTCGGCCCCTCCATTGTTACGGCGTGTATATCTGCGTATCGTTGAATATCTGGCGCTTCGCGTTGTTCGTGTTGGTGCCGTCGAAACAATAGAGCAAGCCGTTCACTGTTGCCGACGCCGTGTAGAGTGCTGCCACGGGCATCGGGGCAAGGCTGGCCCACGTGTCGGTCGCGGAATCGTAACCATCGAGACGCGTCTGCGCGTTTGCAGTTGACACACCAGACTTCGCCCCGCCTGCTGCGTAAAGGATGCTGCCTATACCGGCCGCGCAGCCGCCGTATCTGTTCGAAGGCATGAGGCGACGCGCTTTCCACGCAGTCCCTCCTGACTTGTAGAGCTCGTTGTCGGACGTCGTCTTATTGGCGTTCGTGTATCCCCCGGCTGCAACGATGTCGGATCCGACCGTGCCGACGTACGCCGATTGCTTTGCGACGATGAGATTCGGTGCGTCCGACCAGGAGTCCGAACTCGGATTGTACACATAGACGGCGGCGAGTCGCGATCCGCCGTTGAATCCTCCGACGACGTAGATGAGACCGTTCAATACGGTCGCTTCCGTGACATAGTCTTGCGCGGGCAGCGATGTCTTTGTCGACCATTTGTTTGTCGTGGGATTGTACGCCTCAACCACGGCGGTCACGCTGTTAGTGGAATCAAAGCCTCCGATCGCATAGACGATTCCGTTAACGCCGGCGGCCGCCAGGCCTGTTCGTTTCGTCGGCATCGGAGCACCGGTTGACCACGTGTTGGATGCGGTGTCGTAGACATCGTTCTTGCCGACCGTGCCTGTCGCGCTCATTCCTCCGAGAACGTAGACCTTCGTGCCGACAACGGCCGCGGCCGCACCAAGACGCTTAAGCGGGTCCGGTGCACCCATGCTCCACGTGTTGCTGGTGAAAGGCCGCGCCGCAGAAGTGTACGGAGCTTTCTGTCCGCCTGCGAGCGGCATGACGTGCGATCCGCCGCCGCATCCGGTGCTCAGTACTGAAATGGCGACTATGAAGATTGCGCAGGACGATGATCGAAAAAACATTGAGGACTCCTATAGGAATCTGCGGCCGATTCAGACCAACCTGAGTCGAACCAATTGGTCGGCATTTCGCGCGCGCGAGCGCCATACCGCTGCGCAGGCGAGAAATGGGCCTTTCCCCCTAGCTGCGGCGGCTTGGGCAAGCGCCGCTTGCTCTGCTACAAACCCTTGATAAGGTGGCCTTTGGGGCAAGCGATGCTTGCCCTACTACGAAACGTTCCGATGCGGGACGCCTTGACCCGAGGCACTGAAATTCGGTATACTACGCGAGCAGTACCCCTTCGCACCGGCCGGCGCCGCAAGGCTGCCAGACCGGTCCGAAAGACGAAGGCAGTTCGCATCTCCATCGTCTTTCTTCGGGTAGCCTGCCGCGCGGTGGGCTTTTTCGATTGCCGGCCGCGACAGAGCCGAACCAATAAGGAGCACTCGCACATTCAAAGATCTTCATCGCAACCGCACGGGGTAGCGTTCGATTAGCCGGCCGCTCCGCGTAAACGAACAAATACGGATTCCCCAGGTCCGCGTCATCGCGGACGACGGCGCTCAACTCGGCATCATGATCACGCGCGATGCGCTGGCGTTGGCACGCGAACGGGGAGTCGACCTGATCGAAGTCTCGCCCAACGCCGTGCCGCCGGTCTGCCGTCTTTCCGATTACGGCCGGCTCAAGTACGAACAGGCGAAAAAAGACAAAGAGACGCGCAAGAAGTCGCACAGCATGGAGCTCAAGGAAGTCAAGCTTCGTCCGAAGATCGAGGAGCACGACTACCAGACGAAGTTCCGCACCGCCGAGCGGCTCCTCATGGGCGGCGACAAAGTAAAAGTGACGATCATGTTCCGCGGACGCGAAGTCACATACGCACAACACGGCCGACGACTGCTGGATCGCGTCGCGGCGGATTCGAGCAAAGTCGCCGTCGTGGAACGCGAGGCGCGGCTCGAAGGACGCAACATGTTCATGATCATCTCGCCGCGACCGGAGATCGTCGCGGCGGCGCAGGCCGCGCACGCGGCCAAACAACATCAGCCCGGTGCGCCTGCCGCGCATAACAGCAGCGACAGCAGCGACAGCAGCGCGAGCAACGATAGCGGCGAGCCGAGCGAACCGACAGAAGAGTAGGAAACAGACGTCATGCCCAAACTCAAAACGCACAAGGGTGCCGCCAAGCGAGTCAAAGTCACCGGCACCGGCAAGTTCATGCGCGAGGCCCAGTTCTCGGGCTGCAGTCATATTCTGACGAAGAAATCGCCGAAACGTATCCGCAAGTTCCGCAAGCAGCGCGTCGCCGACAAGACGGACACTCCGCGCCTGAAGCGCAAGCTGCCGTACGCGTAACCTTCGCATAACGTTCCAAGAGGAGATCGTCAGACATGGCACGCGTCAAACGCGGAATGATGTCGCTGAAAAAGCGACGCAAAGTACTCAAAGCGGTCAAAGGCTTTCGCGGCGCGCGCGGCCGCAACTACAAGGCCGCCAACGAAGCGCTCCTGCATTCGCAGATCTACGCTTTTCGCGATCGTCGCGTGCGCAAACGCGACTTCCGCGCGCTGTGGATCACGCGCATCAACGCGGCGGCGCGCCAGGAAGGCCTCACCTATAGCCGGCTCATGAGCGGCCTGAAGAAAGAAGGGCTGAACATCAACCGCAAAGTGCTCGCCGATCTCGCCATCAACGACGCGAGCGCATTCTCCAAGCTCCTCGCGCTTGCGAAGAAGCACGCGCCGAAGGTGGCCGCAGGAGCGTGACCGGTGGCTAGCGGCACCGCGGGTTTTCACCACCCGCTCGTGCGCGCGGCGAAGGCACTGCATCACAAGAAGCACCGCCGAGAAGAGCGGTGCTTTCTCGTTGAGGGGCCGAACCTCGTCGCCGCGGCGCTCGACGCGCGCGCCCGCCTGCGCACGATCTTCTTCAATCCGCGCGACGCCGCAACGCCGATCGCGGAGCTCGCGGCGCGCGCGAAGGAAGTCGGCGCCGACGAGATAGCAGTAGACGAGCGCACGCTTTCCGTTCTATCGACCACGCGCAATCCGCAGGGCATCGTCGCCGTCGCCGAGTTCGTGGACAAGCCGATCGAAACACTCGCCGCTCTCGTTCGCGACACGCCGCGCTCGCTCGCATTGGTCGTGCACGACATCGGCGATCCGGGAAACGCGGGCACGCTCGTGCGCAGCGCCGATGCGTTCGGCGCGTGCGCCGTCTGCTTCGGGCCGGATGCGGTCGAGCCGTATAACGACAAACTCTTGCGCGCAAGCGCCGGCGCGTTTTTTCGCGTGCCGATCTGCACGTACGACAACTGGGCGCAGATGGCGTCCGCCGCACGCGCCGCCGGCATGCAGTTGTTCGGAGCCGAAGCGGGCGCAGCCGATGTGCGCGCGGTCACAGCGCCGGCGCGCGTCGCGCTCGTGGTCGGACACGAGCGGCACGGCTTGACCGGCGTGTCTTCGGGAGACCTCGACGTACGCATCGGAATTCCGCAAAGCGCGCAGTCCGATTCGCTCAACGCGGGCGTGGCGGGCAGTCTCGCGCTGTACGAATTGAGCCGCCACATCGGGACCTTAAAACCTTAGGAGTGAGAACGAATAACCCGGAAAAGTCAAGCCTTGTCAAGCCTTGTTCGTCCCGCGACCCTATGCTATACTTTAGCCCAAGCGGCCACGATGGCTATGAGGGGGTCGGCAAAGACGATGCTTTCTCAAACATTTTTCTGGACGTTTTTCAAGACCACGGGATCTGTCCAGGCCTATCTGCTGTATAAGCACATGGCGCCGCAGGCGTCGCACTCGTAGACGCACGGTCGGCCCCGGCCGGCCTCCATCGCTAGCAGTCCGGCAGGTGCCGGACTATGAGAATCCATCACGGTTGGCCGCACTTCTAATGCGGCCGATTTTATTGCGGGGGACGATGTGAGCGACCAACTCGCCGAGCTCGAGGCATCGGTTCTCGCGCGGGCGGCGACGATCACGACGCGCGCCGATCTCGAAAAGTTGCGCACCGAAACGCTCGGCCGCAAGGGCGGCGCGCTCTCGCGCGCCATGTCCGGCTTGGCCAAACTTCCACCGGCCGAAAAAGCGGAGTACGGTCGCCGCGCCAACGAGACGAAGCGCGCGATCGAGTCGGCCTTGGATGCCGCACTTGCTACCATTGAAAAGGCGGAGATCCAGGGCGACCTCTCCCGCACCTACGACACCACGTTTCCGGGCACCACGCCGCGCTCCGGCAGCCTGCACCTCTTGCGCCAGACGCTGGACGACGTCGTGGATTTCTTCCGCAGCCGCGGCTTCGCTGTCGTGTTGGGTCCGGAAGTCGAGAGCGAATACTACGCGTTTGAGGCCGTCAACATCCCGGCCGAACATCCGGCGCGCGACAACATGGACACCTTCTACTTGCCCAACGGTTCGCTGTTGCGCCCGCATACCTCGTCCATGCAGGTCCGCGCGCTCAAGGCTAATCCGCCGCCCATCGCCGTCTTGGCCCCCGGCCGCGTGTATCGCCGCGATGCGCTCGACGCAAGTCACTCGTTCATGTTCCATCAGATCGAAGGCTTGCACGTCGATCGCGGGGTGAATTTCGGCCATCTCAAAGGCTTCGCGGCCGACCTCTGCCGCCATCTGTTCGGCCCCGACCGGCGAACGCGGTTCCGCCCTTCCTATTTCCAGTTCACCGAGCCGTCGGCGGAAGTGGACGTCTCGTGCGGCGTCTGCGGCGGGCGCGGCTGCCAGACGTGCAAAGGCACGGGCTGGCTCGAGATGGGCGGCAGCGGCATGGTGCATCCCAACGTGCTGCGCGCAAGCGGCTACGATCCCGAAGAGTATTCCGGCTGGGCCTTCGGCCTTGGCACCGACCGCATCGCCATGCTGCGCCATGACATCCACGACATCCGGACGCTGTTCGAGAACGATCCGCGGTTCTTGGAGCAGTTCGCCTGATGCACGTCTCCGTCTCGTGGCTGCGCCGCTACCTGAAGACCTCCGCGTCGTCGGCCGACATAGCCAACGTCTTGACCGCGCGTGGCTTCACGGTGGACGGCATCGCCGAGCAACCGATGCCCGAGCATGTCGTCGTCGGCAAGATCCTCTCGCTCTCGCGCCATCCAAATGCCGACCGCTTGCAGGTCTCCGAAGTCGACATCGGCGCTGAAAAACTGCAGATCGTGACCGGCGCGACGAACGTCGCCGTCGGCGACTTCGTGCCGATCGCGAAGATCGGCGCGGTGGTCTTCTCGCGCGAGCCGTCGACGGATGGCACGCGCAAGACGCTGCCGATCAACGCGTCGACGTTGCGCGGCGTGGCATCCAACGGCATGATGTGCTCCGCATCGGAGCTCGCGCTCCCCGGCGAGTACGACGACGGGATCGTCATCCTCGATTCGGACGCGGTCGTGGGCACCGACTTTTGGCAGGCGGTGCGCTTCGGCGACGCGGTGCTCGACGTGGACGTGCCGAGCAACCGCCCCGACTGCCTTTCGATCATCGGCTTGGCGCGCGAAGCGGCGGCGGGTCTCGGCGCTCCGTTTGCGGCGCCCGACTTTGACGTCTACGCTGGTTCAGATGATCCGGGGATCGCCGTCAAGATCGCCGACGCCGCGATCTGTCGCCGTTTGGAAGGTCAGCGTTTTTCGGGAGCGGGCAACGGCCGCACGCCGTTCTGGATGTCGCTGCGCCTGCAGGCATCGCGCGTGCGCAGCCTCGGACTGCTCGTTGATATCTCCAATTTCGTGCAGCTGGAGACGGGCCAGCCGCTGCATTTCTACGATGCGTCGAAGATCCGCGGCGGCAGTATCGTCGCGCGCGGCGCCGCCGCCGGCGAAAAAATCGTCACGCTTGACGGTGTCGAGCGCACGCTTGCCGCGGGAACGCCGGTGATTGCCGACGCCGATGGCCCGGTTGGCATCGCCGGCATCTTCGGCGGCCAGCGCGCGGCCGTTGACGAGTCGACGACTGAAGTCTTCCTCGAATCGCCCAACTTCGTCGGCGCACCCATTCGACGCGCTGCGCTTGCGCTCGGACTGCGGACCGAAGGCGCATCGCGCCACGAGAAAAATCTGCCGCTCGAACTCGTGGAATTGGGGCGAAGGCGCGCAGCGCAGCTTTTGCTCGCGGCCGGCGCAAAGGCATCGGCGGTGGTGTCGGCAGGCGAAAATCCAGGCCCGGCGCGATCGATCACAGTACGGCCGGATAGAGTGAACCACGTGCTCGGATCGTCGCTGCTCGCCAAAGACATGCGCGCGGCGATCGAACCGATCGGCTTGGCGGCCGAAGGCTCCGATCCGTTCGTGGTCTCGATCCCATATTGGCGTACCGACCTCAACGAAGAAATAGACATCATAGAAGAGGTCGCGCGAGCGATCGGCTTCGATAAGATCCCGGAACGGCGAGTGGCCGCGTCGCCGCAATCGGTCGACGAGGACTTGTTCGTCCAGGATTCGATCCTCGCGCGTTCGTTCGCGGCGTCGGGTTATGCGGAATGCGTCACGATCGCGCTCGGCGGTTCCAAGATGAAGTCGGCATGGGAGCGATCGGGTCTGCCGTTCTGGTCGAAGCTGGTGGAAGTCACCAACCCGCTCTCCGACGATCAGCGTTTCTTGCGCCCCAGTCTACTTCCGGGATTGCTGACCGTCGCGACGCGCGCGTGGGAGCGCGCCGACGGCGCGGTGCGTCTGTTCGAGATCGGCCACGTCTTCCGGCCGCTCGATTCATCCGACGAACCGAAACCTGCGGCCGGTTCCGGCGCGTTCGATGAGAACGGCGTGCTCGAGTGGCCGTCGCTCTGCGGGCTTGCCATGTATCCGCCGGCCGATTCCGCGGGCTCCTTGGATCGTCGGCTGCTCGAGGTCAAAGGCGATGTCGTGCGCGCGATAGAGACGCTGACGCGCGAGCCGTTCAAGACCGTGCCCGCGCCGCGCTCGTATTTCCACCCTGGAGCCTCAGCCGATCTCGTCATCGGAGAACGCACCGTGGCGAAGTTCGGCCGCGTGCATCCGTTGCTTGCGCGAGCCTACGATCTCCCCGCCGACACGTACGCGTTCATGCTCTATCTCGAAAATCTGCCGCAGCGCAAGCCGGTGCGCACGTTTGAGCCGTTGCCGAGGTATCCGGGGACGACGCGCGACATCGCGGTGGTCGTCGCCGAGAACGTGAGCGCGCAGGACTTGACCGAAGCGTGCCGCGCCGCCGGCGGAGATCTGTGCGAGAGCGTTCGAGCGTTCGATGAATACCGCGGGCCGCAAGTCGAGGCCGGCAAGAAGAGCATCGCGTTGAAGATCGCGTTGCGCCGCAAAGACGCCACGATCACTGACGCCGAAGCCGACACCGCGATGGAAAAAATCCTCGCAGGCCTGCGCGATCGCTTCGCCGCCTCGCTCCGCACGTAGAACCTTCCTTAGGGACTGCTACGTTCTCGCGGCCCTTCATCGGCCGCTGGTGCCCCGCGATGCCCCTTGTCCCGACCGCAAATCTGCGGTATGATGACAGCAGAAAGGCAGTGTGGTCGTGAAGGTGCTCATGGCGCAAGTGATCGACGTGCTCGGCGGCAAGAACGTGATCCGTCAACGTATCGGCAGCGAATCCGACATGCAGAAGTTGATCGAGCACGGGCTGCCAGGCCGGTCGCTGCGCGCGCTTGGGCTTCGTCTCGAGTTGACGAACAAGGAATTAGGCGACGCCGTCCTCATACCGGAGCGCACGCTCATCGCGCGGCAGAAGCGAGCCACCTTGCCGGTCGACGAGAGCGACCGCGTCTTCCGGCTGGCGCGCGTTGTTGCATCGGCGCTCGCGGCATTCGACAACGCCGATAAGGCGAAGCGGTGGCTGCGCAAGCCCAACCGGTCCCTCGGAGGGCGGACGCCGCTCGATGCGAGCCGCACTTCGGCCGGCGAACGTCAGGTCGAAGACGCACTCGGCCGGATCATGTACGGAACCATCGGCTAGGTGCGGTGCTGGCGCATCTGCCGAGTGAAGTACAAAACCCGCGCGCTTGACGGCAACGGCGCGAAGGAAAGGCCGGGGCGCTGGAATTCTTTCGGTGTGCCGGTCGCGTACTGTTCGTCTATGCCGTCGCTGGCGTGTCTCGAATATCTCACCACCGTCGATCTCGAGGATATGCCCGACGATCTCGGCATCGTCGGCATCGATCTACCCGACCATGCCGTTGCGCGCGTAGGCGTCCACGAACTCCCGCCGGATTGGCGAGCAGTGCCGGCGCCCGAATCCACCCGCACTTTCGGCGATGACCGGCTCGCACGAGGGCGTTCGCTTGCAATAGCGGTGCCGTCCGTCGTCTTGCCCACGGAAGATCCGACGATCGAGTGGAATGTTGTTGTAAACCCAACGCATGCGGATTTCGCGAAGATCAAGACGTCCGAACCGAACAAGATCGACCTGAGTCGCTTCTTCTCCGGGGAAAACTAAACGGCCAGATATGAACTGGGTTGACATCCTCGTCGCGCTCACGCTGCTCGCGGCGTTCTGGGGCGGCTACAGGAACGGGCTCGTGCGCGAAGTCATCGGTCTCGCAGCTGTGGTTCTAGCGTGGCTTGCAGCCACGGCATTCGCAGGCGCCGCAACCGACTGGATCTCGGCGCAATGGACTGTGGCGCCGGCCGTCGCGCGCGTCGCGGCGTTCTGGGCCGTGTTCCTTTTGGCGTTCGTCGTGGTGCGCGGACTCGGCTGGCTGCTCGAGCGTGTCACCAAACTTCCGGTGATCAGCATCGTGAGCGGCATCGGCGGCGGTCTTGTCTCGGGCGTGAAAGCACTCGTGCTTCTCTGGGCCGTCTTGTTCGTCGCGCTGTTCTTCCCGATGGACAAGCAGGTTCGCGAGGCGCTGCGCCAGTCGCCGAGCGCGACGCTGATCGAATCGTTCGACGGTCCGGTCGTCGCCGCGATCGATGCCGCGCTGCCGAAAGTGACGCGGCCGGTGTGGCATGTGGTGATGAAAAAGCACAAGCTGTGAAACGTGGGCCGACTGGCGTCGGCCCCTTCGGCATTTTATCGCGGGCGTGGAAAATGTAGGCCGACTGCCGTCGGCCCCTTCGGCATGTCCCTTCAGCATCTGTGGGCGAGTTATAAAAAAGAGGGCCGACTGACGTCGGCCCCTTCGGATTAGTTTTCCAGCGGGGTAGTTCTTCCGCGCTAGCGTTGTGGGAGCGGGGTGCGCTGCGGATGCGGGATGGGCTGCGGCGGCGGAGCGTGCGGACGACCGTGCACGACTGCCGACTTGCGGATGATCACAAACGGGTTGTAGCTGACGCCGGTGAACAGCGTGCCGGTGGTGTCAACCCAGTTATTGCTGCCGCCATCGAGGAACGTGAACGCGACGTGGTCATTCGATTGGATGACGCCGCCGGGCGCCAAGATCGTCATCGTGGTCACCGCGGTGGGGGTCGGCCCGTACGTGACGTTGCCGAGCGTCGAAAGTTTCAAGAACGTCGAACCCTGCGACGTCAGCTGGACGTAGGCGAGCGATGTCTGATTGGCCGGATCGAAGAGCGTTGAATCAAACGGCTGCGAGAAGGTAAAGGTGAACGTTATCGGCGGCGAGAGCGGGGTTCCAACCGTTTGCAGATTCGAGACTGTGAACAGACCGCCGCTTCCCGTACCGGTTGGCTGCGGGTTGGCAGCTGCCGGCGAGCCGCCGTGACCGAGCGCGAGCAGCGCGATGCCGGCGCTCAAGATGATGTAGAGCGGGTTGAATCCGGATCCGCCGTTGCTCGGCGGCGGAAGAATTGCGGGCTGCGCGTTGAGTCCGACAAGCCGGTCGCCGATCGCGGGTTTGTATCCGGCGGATGCGTTGACGATGCTGACGACAGCATACGAACCCGAGATCTGCGTGATGTCGGCTTCCGCAACTTTCTGGCCATCGCGCAGGACGTTGAAGTGCTGACCGAGCGCGAAGCCCTCGGCTGAACCTAAGTCCGCGTCGAGTTCGCCGTTATACGTCGAGTAGATGGTCCCCATCGGCGTGCGCGGCGCTTCGAGCGTGGCGATGTTCGAGGCAAAGGCGGCCGGCATCGCGTGAGCATCCGACGGCGGGTACGACTGCGTGAAGACCTGCGAGCGCACGAGCATGACGTTGTCGACGCGATAGACGCTCAAACTATAGTAGGCTTGCCCGTTGGCGTACTGCACGATGTTGCCGACGACGACTTCATCCGCGCCGGCTTTGGCTGCCGCGTCCAACGCTGGTCCGAACGATCCGCCCGCCAGATCTTGCTTGATTGCGAGCGGGCCGCCGCCTATCGCCGTGTATGCAGGCGACGACGAGATGGACTGATAAAGCGCGGCGCTCATCGCATTCACGACCGATGCGGGAGCGGCGGCTTGGTTTTGGAACATCGATACTGCAAGGCGCACAGGCGCGGCGCCGCGCGCGGGCATGGCCGCCGGCGCTGACACCGCGGCGATGAGTGCACAACCAGTCGTAATCGAAACGATTCGGAAAAAGAACGAGCGAATGCCGGCGAAACTGCTCACTGTCGCACAACCCTCTCAAGGTACGGCCGCGCGCGGCCGCTTAGGCCAGGGCGATGATCGCCCTTCCATATTTACAAGTTATCGGCCGCGTGTTCGACCCGCCTTACCCGTCCCACCCTGCGGGGAGAATCGTTTTTCGTAGTAGGACGAGCGTTGCTTGCCTGGCCGGCGCGGACTTGGGCCGACCAGCGTCGGCCCATTTCAAACAACATGCGTTGCATGCCGCTCACCGATTACGTGGGTGACGGCGACGACGATTTCTCACGCCGTCACGAAATGACGTCGAGTGTTGTCCTACGCGCATGAGCCCGGCAACATTGGCGGCGCAAAACGTCCGAGTCTACGACTCCGGCGGACCGATCGAGATCGAAAGCGCGTCGCTTGCGGGTGACCACGGACACGTCCGCCTCGTCATCTCCTACCGCAACCGCGGCAACACGGACGTCCAGCGCTTCATGGTCTCGGCCGCTTGCCCGGGCTCCGGCCGAAAGCTCTGTCTCGTCGGCGCTTCGATCGGCCCCGGCCATTCGTGCGCCGCGTCGGTCGAACTCTTCCAGCTGCGCCACATCCCCGCGCATCTGACGGTCGCGGTGACGCGTGCGCGTTACGCCGACCGCTCGCTCTGGACCCTCGACCAGACATCCAAGAGCGCCTAAACGCCGTACAGTAAGGCGTAGAAACCCCCAAACCAGGGACCCTTTCGAGCCGCGCCCAACGGGTTTGCATTCGCTCTGATCACGCGTGTCACGTTACCGGAGGCCAACATTGAAGGCGCCTACTGCTGTTTCATCGCCCGCTGAGCTCGACCAGCTCTGCATCAACACCATCCGCACGCTTTCGATGGATGCCGTCCAGAAGGCCAACTCCGGTCATCCCGGCACGGCGATGGCGCTCGCGCCGCTTGCCTATGCCCTGTGGACGCGCCACATGCGCTACAATCCCGCAAACCCCCAGTGGCCAAATCGCGATCGCTTCGTGCTCTCTGCCGGCCACGCGTGCATCCTGCAGTACACCATGCTCTACCTGACAGGCTACGACGTGAGTCTCGACGATCTCAAGAGCTTCCGCCAGTGGGGTTCCAAAACGCCCGGCCATCCGGAATACGGCCATACGCCGGGCATCGAAGCCACGACGGGTCCGCTCGGCCAGGGCTTTGGTAACGCGGTTGGGATGGCCCTGGCCGAGCGCATGCTGGCGGCGCGCTTCAATAAATCTCCCGGCGCGGCGGTGCCGGTGAATCATTTCACCTACGTCATCTGTTCCGATGGCGACTTGATGGAAGGCGTCGCGTCCGAGGCGGCGTCGCTGGCCGGCCACCTGCAGCTCGGACGGATCATCGCGGTGTACGATGATAACCGCATCACGCTCGATGGCCCCTCCGCGCTCTCATTCAATGAAGACGTCTGCGCGCGATTCAACGCCTACGGCTGGCACACGTGCGCGGTGGAGGACGCAAACGATCTCGACGCGATCGACGCGGCGCTCAACGCAGCCAAAGGCGATCCGCGGCCGTCGCTCATCCGCCTGCGCAGCCACATCGGTTACGGCGCACCGCACAAACAAGATACGAATGCGGCGCACGGCGAGCCGCTCGGCGCAGACGAGATCAAATTGGCCAAGAAATTCTACGGCTGGCCGGAAGACGCGCAATTCCTCGTGCCCGACGAAGCGCTGGCGCAGTTCCGCAAAGCGTTGGAACGCGGCGCACAATACGAAACCGAATGGCGAAAAGAATTCGATGCATACGCCGGCGCCGATCCCGAACTCGGGCGCACGTTCACCGCGCAGATCGCGGGCGAACTGCCGAAGGGCTGGAGCGACGGCTTGCCGACCTTCAAGCCCGAAGATGGGCCGATGGCCACGCGCGACGCCTCGAACAAAGCGCTCAACGCAATCGCTGCGAAAATGCCCGCGCTCGTCGGCGGCGCAGCCGACCTTGCGACGTCGAACAAAACCGACATCAAGGACGGCGGCAGCATAGAGGCCGGCTCGTTCGGCGATCGCATCCTGCACTTCGGCGTGCGCGAACACGCGATGGCCGCAGCGTTGAACGGCATGACCCTGCATCGCGGGTTCCGCGCGTTCGGCGCGACGTTTCTCATCTTCTCGGACTACATGCGGCCGTCGATCCGGCTCGCGGCCCTCAGCCGCATCAACCCCATCTACGTCTGGACCCACGACAGCATCGGTCTCGGAGAGGACGGCCCGACGCACCAGTCGATCGAGCAGCTCGCGAGTCTGCGCGCCATCCCGAACATGACCGTCCTGCGCCCCGCCGACGCAAACGAGACCGCGATCTGCTGGCGGCTCGCGGTCGAACACACGGAGGGCCCGGTGGGCATCGTCTGCACGCGCCAGAAGATTCCGGTCTACGCGGCTGAAAGCGTGCGCGGCGCGGAGCGCGGCGGTTACGTCTTATCTCGCGAAGCCTCCGACGATCCCGCCGTGATCTTGATCGGCACCGGTTCGGAAGTGCAGTGGTGCGTTGGCGCGCAGAAGATACTCAAGGATAAGGGCGTGCACGCGCGCGTGGTGAGCCTGCCATGTTTTTCGCTCTTCGACGCGCAAGACCAGGCGTACCGTGACTCCGTCCTGCCGCCAAGCGTCACCGCGCGTGTGGCTATTGAAGCAGCAGCCCCCTTCGGTTGGGAGCGATACGTCGGCATGAAGGGTACGATTATCGGTATGCGGCGTTTCGGCGCGTCGGCGCCGGCCGACACATTGTTCAAAGAATTCGGCTTCACGTCCGAGCACGTCGCCGATGCGGCCGAGAAGGCAATCGAACAATCCAAAACGGTCACTGACCTTTATCGCCAATAAGTAAAAGGCGGACGCTCATGGTCCGTCGGCGGACCGTAAAGGTCCGCCCTACAGAAAGAAATAACGAATGAATCCGCTCACCAAACTCATCGACTACGGCCAGTCGTTCTGGCTCGACAACATCAGCCGCGGTTTCACGCGCGCCGGTTCGCTCGCCGATCTGATCGCGAACGACGGCCTGCGCGGCGTCACGTCGAATCCCACGATCTTCGAAAAGGCGGTTGGCTCTAGCGACGATTACGACGACGCCATCCGCGAACTAGCCGCGCAGAGCAAGACGCCGGAACAGATGTACGACAGGCTCACGACGGACGACATCCGTGAAGCCTGCGACACGTTCCACGGTCTCTACACGCAGACCAAAGGCGGGGACGGCTTCGTCTCCATCGAGCTGCCGCCGCATCTCGCCAAAGACACGGCCGGTTCCATCGCGGAAGCGCGGCGTCTGTGGCCGCTCATCAACAAACCCAACGTCATGATCAAAGTGCCGGCGACCGATGAAGGCATCCCGGTGATCCGGCAGCTCATCTCCGAAGGCATCAACGTCAACATCACACTGATGTTCGGCGCCGAATACTACGAAAAAGTCATCGACGCGTACTTCGCCGGCCTTGAAGATCGCATGGCGAAGAATCAGCCGCTGAGCGGCATCGCATCGGTCGCCTCGTGTTTCGTGAGCCGGGTCGACACCGCCGCAGACAAGCTCATCCAGGCTGCGGCCGACGCCGCAACCGACGACGCGAAAAAAGCGCAGCTCACCGCGCTGCTCGGCAAAGTCGCCATCGCGAATTCCAAGCGTCTCTACACGGTCTTCTTGCAATCGATCGAGAGCGCGCGCTGGAAGAAACTTGCCGGCGCCGGCGCACACAAGCAGCGGCCGCTCTGGGCGAGCACGTCGACGAAGAATCCGAAATATCCCGACACGTACTACGTTGAGGCGCTCATCGGACCGGACACGGTGGACACGATGCCGCCGGCCACGATCGACGCGTTCCGCGATCACGGCAAACTCGGCGCGCATCTCGAAACCGGCATGGAAGAGGCCGAGGAGCAGTTGCAGTCGCTTGAATCGCTCGGCATCTCGCTCAAGAAAATCACCGATGACCTGCTGAACGAAGGCCTCGAATCCTTCGACAAATCGTACGACGAACTGCTCGGCGTGATCCAGAAAAAGGCCTCGGCCTTGGCCGGCGCGGGCGCGGGCGAATAATGGCGTACGGGAGAACCTCCGCCGATCTGCAGGCGCTTGCCGATCGCGTTTGGCAGCGCGATCCGGATTTCTGGAAACGCGGCGACGCAAAAGCCGCGGCCGTCATCAAAAACCGCCTCGGCTGGCTGACGGTACCGGAGCTCATGCAAGGTCGCGTGGGCGAGATGAACGCGTTCGTCGACGGCTTACGCCGCGACGGCATCAGCCAAGTCGTGGTGATGGGAATGGGCGGCAGCAGCCTTTGCCCGATTGTCTTGGCCATGACGTTCGGCCGGCGCGACGGGTATCCGACCTTGCAAGTGCTCGATAGCACCTCGCCCGAGACGGTGCGGATGGTCGAGAGCCATCTCACGCTCGAGACGACGCTCTTCATCGAGTCGAGCAAGTCGGGGACGACGCTTGAACCGCGCTGCTTCGGCGAATATTTCTGGGCCAAACTCTGCGAGGCGATGGGCACGGCGAAGGCCGCGCAGCACTTCGCCTGCATCACCGATCCAGGCACGCCGCTTGAAATCCAGGGACGCGAGCGCGGCTATCGCGGCGTGTTCATCAATCCGCCGGACATCGGCGGGCGCTACTCGGCGCTCTCGTACTTCGGACTCGTGCCCGGCGCGTGCGCGGGCGTGGACATCAGCGAACTGCTCGCGCGCGCGGTGGCAATGGCGCGCAGCTGCGGCAGCGGCACGACCGACGAGACCTCCAATCCCGGAGCAGCGCTCGGCGTTGCGCTGGCGCACGGCGCACTCGGCGCGGGCCGCGACAAGATCACGTTTGTGACGTCGCCCGGCATCGCCGGCATGGGTTTATGGCTCGAGCAGCTCATCGCAGAGAGCACGGGTAAGGAAGGCAAAGGTCTGATCCCGATCTCGGGCGAGCCGCTCCTCGCGCCGAGCGCGTACGGCAACGACCGCCACTTCGTCGCATTGACGCTCGCGGGCGACACGTCCAACGACGCGAAGCTCGCCGACCTCGTGCGCGCGGGCCATCTGGTCACGCGCATCGCGCTGGCCGACGAGCTCGACATCGGCGCCGAGTTCTATCGCTGGGAATTCGCCACTGCGGTCGCGGGTGCGATGCTCGGCATCAACTCGTTCGACGAACCTAACGTGCAGGAGAGCAAAGATAACACCAATCGCATATTGGCCGAACACGCCCAAGCAACGGCAACCGATTACGTGGCGCCGGACGATGCCGCCGCACTCGAAGCTTTGCTCAAACAAGTGCAGCCGGGCGACTACATCGACTTCGCTGCCTTCATCGCGGTCAAAGAGAGCCGCGACGCGCTCATCACCCAGAACCGAAGATCGCTGTGCGAAGCGCTGCGCGTGGCGACCACCGCCGGCTTCGGCCCGCGCTTCTTGCACTCCACGGGCCAACTGCACAAAGGCGGTCCGAACACCGGCGTCTTCATCCAGTTCGTCATCCCCGACGGCGGCGAGACGCTGCCGATCCCCGGCCAACCGTTCGACTTCGGCACGCTGATCCGCGCGCAAGCGCTCGGCGATCTCCAATCGCTACGCACGCACGGCCGACGCGCACTCGGCGTGAAGTTGGAACCCGACGTAGACAGCGGGCTCGCCACGTTTGCGCGCACGCTAAGCGCGGCGCTGTCCGCGCAGGGGAGCAAAGTCTGATGCAGCTCGGCATGATCGGTTTGGGGCGCATGGGCGCCAACATGACGCAGCGTCTTTTGGAAGGGGGCCATTCGGTAGTCGTCTACGATCGCTCGACCGATGCGGTGGCGAAGTCCGCCGCCGCCGGCGCGAAAGGTAGCGGGTCGCTTGCCGACCTCGTCAAAGCGCTCGCGCCGCCGCGTGCCGTTTGGGTCATGGTGCCGTCGGGCGCGCCCACGAAGAGCACGATCCAAGAATTGGGCGGCCTCTTGCAATCCGGCGACGCGATCATCGACGGCGGCAACTCGTATTGGAAAGACGCGCAGGCGCAAGCCAAGGAATTGGAACCGAAAGGCATCGCGCTGATCGACGCGGGGACATCGGGCGGCGTTTGGGGACTGAAAGAAGGCTACTGTCTGATGGTTGGCGGCGATACCGCGCAATGCAGGCGCCTCGAACCGATCTTCCTCACGCTTGCCCCGAAGGATGGATATCTCTACACCGGCCCCGCCGGCTCCGGGCACTTCGTCAAGATGGTGCACAACGGCATCGAGTATGCAATGCTGCAAGCCTATGGCGAAGGGTTTGAGATCATCCAGGCATCGGAATTCGGCAAAGGCGTGGACTTAGGACAGTTGAGCCATCTTTGGAATCAAGGCAGCGTCATCCGCTCGTGGCTCTTGGAACTGGCGGAACTTGCATTTAAGGAAGATCCCGATTTGGAACGCATCGCCGGCTACGTGGACGACACCGGGGAAGGCCGCTGGACGGTGCAAGATTCGATCGACCTCGCCGTGCCGGCGCCCACGATCGCGCTCTCGCTCATGATGCGCTTCCGCTCGCGGCAAACGGATTCGTTCTCGGCCAAAGTCATCGCCGCGTTGCGCAACCAGTTCGGCGGCCACGCGGTGAAAGCCGAACCCGCCGCCAACGGCGCAAAATCGTCGTCTGAAGGGGCCGACGCTAGTCGGCCCAACGCGAAGTCATCCGAAGGGGCCGACGCTAGTCGGCCCAAGGCCTGATCGCCTTGGCGACTTCCACGATCGAAAATCCGTTCGCGCAAGGCGTGACGCAAGACCGCGCCACGCAGCCTGCGCAACTCGTCATCTTCGGCGCGACCGGCGACCTCACAAAGCGGAAGCTACTCCCCGCCGTCTACAACCTGGCGCAAGCGCAGCTGCTGCCGCCGGGATTCTGCATGGTCGGATTCTCGCGCGACGACTCGTGCAACGACGAGACATTTCGCAAGCGGCTGTCCGACTCGGTGGCCACATCCGGCGACGTGCGCGTGCAAGACGCCGCCGTGCTCGCAGACCTCTCGGCGCGGACGTACTATCTCTCGGGCGACTTCCACGACCCGAAGTGCTACACGCAGCTGAAGGCCGAACTTGCCAAACTCGATCCCAAGTACGGCACCGCCGGCAACCGCATCTTCTACATCGCCACACCGGCGAGTCTGTTTGGCGACATCGTCCAGCAATTGCACGATGCCGGCATGATCGAGGCCGCCGACGCATCGCAAAACCGCGCCTTCACGCGCATCATCGTGGAAAAACCGTTCGGCCGCGATCTCGCGTCGGCAAAGCAGCTCAACACCGAGATGCTGCGCTACCTCGGCGAAGATCAGATCTACCGCATCGACCACTATCTCGGCAAAGAGACCGTTCAGAACATCTTGGTCTTCCGTTTCGCCAACGGCGTCTTCGAACCGATCTGGAACCGGCGTTATGTGGATCACGTGCAGATCACGGTGGCCGAGAGTCTCGGCATCGAAGGCCGCGCGAGTTTCTACGAAGAGACCGGCGTGGTGCGCGACGTCATCCAGAACCACGCGCTGCAGCTGCTCTCGCTCGTCGCCATGGAGCCGGTCACGTCGTTCGATGCCACGGATTTCCGCGACGAGAAGGTGCGCGTGGTGAAGGCGGTGCGCCCGATCGCACCGCACGAAGTCGACAAGTACGCGGTGCGCGGTCAGTACGGCCCGGGCTTCATCGCCGGCGCCGATGCGGTGGGCTATCGTCAAGAGCCGGATATCGCGCCCGATTCGTCCACCCCCACCTATGCCGCGTTCAAGTTCGTGGTGGACAACTGGCGCTGGGCCGGCGTGCCGTTCTACGTGCGGTCGGGCAAGCGCATGGCCAAGCGCGTGACGGAAATCGTCATGCAGTTCAAACAAGCGCCGCACTTGCCGTTTCGCAACGCGCAGATCTCCGAATTGGAAGGCAACGTGCTCGCGCTGCGCATCCAGCCCGACGAAGGCATCACGCTGAAGTTCGGCGCGAAGGTGCCCGGCCCGAACATGCGCATCCGCTCGGTCAACATGGATTTCGGCTACGGTGCCACGTTCGGCCGCGAAGACTCGTCGCCGTACGAGCGGCTCATCTTGGATTGCATGAAAGGCGTGCAGACGCTCTTCGACCGCTCCGACGGCGTGGAAGCGGCCTGGGCCCTCATCGATCCGGTGCTGACCGCGTGGGCCGAAAAACCGCCGGCGAATTTTCCGAACTATGCGGCCGGTTCGTGGGGACCGCCGGAAGCGGACAAACTGCTCGCCGATGATGGCCGCGAGTGGCGGCGTCTATGATCGCACAAGACGGCAGCGCCAGACCCGCGCCGAACGGCTTCGAGCCGGTGGAGGTCTCTGCGGTCGAATCCGTATTGGCCAAGCGCTGGGAGCGCCCGGCCGGCAGCGCCACGCCCGCTCCGTCGCGCTCGTGCGCGATGAATCTCGTCACCTACCTCGAGGATCTGCACGACGCGCCCGCCATCTCATCCGTGGTCGCGAAGCTTGCGGCCACGCATCCGATCCGTTCAATCGGCATCGCGATGGATTTTGCCGCGCCCGAAGATCAGGTGCTCGCGTGGGTCTTGAGCCAGTGCTCGGATGCGGGCGAGGACTCGTCGGTCTGCAGCGAGCGCATCGTGCTGCTCGCGCACACCGATCAAGCAGCGCGTCTTGCTTCTACCGCCATCAGCCTGCTCAGCCGCGACCTGCCCATGGTCTTGTGGTGGAACGGCGGCTCGCCGTTCTCCACCCGGCTCTTCCGTTTGATCGCGCCGCTCGCGACGAAGATCGTGGTGGATTCGAAAGATTTCGGCGATGGCGCCGCCGCACTCGACACGCTCCGTCGTCTGTCCGAGTTCCACGGCGGTTCGACCGCGGTGGCAGATCTGAACTGGAAGCGCACGACTGCGTGGCGAGAAACGATCGCCGCGTGCTGCGATGATCCGGTCGTCACGGCGCTCATCCCCGACTTCGATCACTGCGTCATCGAGTGCTCGGCTTCAGCCGATGGCGTCGTGCCGCCGCCGGCGCGCGCGCTGCTCTTGGCAGGCTGGATCACGACGTGTCTGCCGCGCCTATCCGGTCACGGCTCGATCGTCGGCGTCACGAACCACGGCGGCGATCTCGGCTCAGTCACGCGGCTCACGTTTGGATCGTCGAAATCGTCGGCGGCGCTTGACGTCACGTGGGATGTAGATGCGCAACGCATCGAAGGGCGCGCGTTCGATGCACGCGGCGCGGAAGTTCGCCGGCTTGCGTTTGCCGCCGATCCGCAAGAGGAAGCCGTGTTACTCGACCGCTGCATCGGATCGCTCGATCGCGACGCGCGCTTCGACGCCGTGCTGCGCGCCGAATGAGCAAGACCTCCACGCCAAACGTGCGCGTGCTCGAGTCGCCCGCGGACGTCGCCGCAGCGGGCGCCGAGGCGTTCGTGCGAGCGGCCGGGCTTGCGATTGCGGCGCGCGGCCGGTTCGCCGTGGCGCTCTCCGGCGGATCAACGCCGAAGGCGATGCTCGCATTGTTGGCTGAGGCCCCGCACGCGGTCAAGGTGGACTGGCGGCACACGCATCTTTTCTGGAGCGATGAGCGCTGCGTGGGCCCGGAAGATCCCGACAGCAACTACGGCATGGCGCGCCACGCGCTATTGTCTGGCGGTCTCGTCCCCGATGCGAACGTCCACCGCATGATGGGTGAACTGGAGCCGCACGTCGGCGCGCTCGATTACAATTTGCGGCTGCGGTCCTTTTTCGGCGTCACCACGCCCGTCTTCGATCTGATCTATCTCGGCCTCGGCCCGGATGGCCACACGGCGTCGCTATTCCCACACACAGAGGCGTTGAAGGTCGCGGATCAACCGTGCGCCGCAAATCGCGTGGATTCCGGCGTTGCTTCGCCATGGCGGCTAACGCTCACGTATTCAGCGCTCAACGCGGGCCGCGCGGCGGTGTTCCTCACGGAAGGTTCCGCCAAGGCAGAGATCTTGCAAAAGGTTCTTTCGGGTCCTGTCGATCCCGCATTGTTACCCGCGCAAGGCGTCGTGCCTAAGCGCGGCGCGCTCACGTGGCTCGTGGACCGCGCCGCCGCCTCCCTGTTATGAACGTAGGGCGGACCTTTACGGTCCGCCGGCATCTTGTCCGCAGGGGCCGACGCTAGTCGGCCCACGTCATTTATGAATGCCTCGTTGCGGCGGCTTGAGATTCGGCATCCTACGCATCTCAGGATGCGGCGGCGGCGCCGGCATCACGACCGTCGGCAGCCGTGCCGAATGGTCGCCGAACGGCTTGGCGATGATCCTATATTCGAAGCCGAGCGTGGAATGGCCGCCGCGCAGTTCGCGCACCTCGAATCCCATCGATGATTTCGCCGCGATGTAGAGACCGTTGCAGTCGCCTTCCGGCATAGCGAAGACGAGATAGTTCGCGCTTTTGTCGATCACGTTCGCAAAGGCAGAATCGAGCGCGATGCGCGCTTCGCCGTTGACGAGCTGGCCTTCCCCAAAGTCCTCTATCGTGGGCTGGCTCTCGCGCGGCGCGTATGAGATGACGCGTTGTTGGCGCGGGCCGTGTGCGATGCAACCGCTGCTGCACATTCCGGCGGTGAAGATCTTACCAGCGATGGTGACGTTGCCCGCGGCGTCGACGATGAATGTGTCGGCCGATCTGTTGACTCCGAGAAAGAGCGGCCCGCCTGCGGTGAAGGCGTTGATAACTGCATTTGTCGATGACGAATTGGTCGTAGTAGCGAAGAGTGCATATTGGGGCGACACCACGTCGAGCGCCGGGTCGCAGCACGCGTTATCGAACGAAGCGGCAGTTCCAGACACGAAACCTTCGGTTTCCACGTTGCCGCTTCCGTCGACGATGAATGTCAATTTTCCGCCACTGAAGCCGGTGTAGAAGGCGGAGCCACTGGAAACCGCTTCCACGGCAGTGTCCGCCGCGTTGTTGTTTCCTATGGCTTGAATTGCTGTTGGACCGGAAGCCTGCAGACCGAAGCTCGCACCGATTGCCGCCACGCCGACGCCGTCGGCTCCGTTTGCGACTGCAACCAGACCGGTCCCGTTGCCTGCGCTGTCGTTCGCGATCGCGAGGACACCCGCGGCATTCCCCCTTCCCTCGACGCCGGCGGTAGAACCGTTACCCAACACGCCGACGTTCGACGAAGTGCCGCTGACGCCGAAACCGCTATTGGCGACGCCGTTGACGCCGATTCCGCTCTTCGACGTACCCTGAACGCCGTCACCGCTCACCGACGTGCCCTCCACACCGATGTCGAACTTGCCCTTCGTCGACGAATCGGTGCCGAGCACGCCGGCGGCGAACTTCGTCTTCGACGTGCCGTTGAATTTCGTCGTGCCCGTCAACGCCGTGCCACCGACGCTCGTGTTCGCGCTCGCCGGACCGCTGCCGTTGTTGGTGGTAGACGTGCATGGCGAGCTGCTGTTGCAGGCCGTATTCGGCGACAGATATTGCTCGTAGACCTGCGTCGCCATCGCCGGCAAGTGCAGCGCGCTTCCGAGGGCAAAACTGCCAAGACAGAGCGCCGAAGCGACGCCCAGTTGACGGACGTTTGGAACTCTCATCATCTCTCCTCATGCCGGACATCGCCGGCTTCCCGGGAGAAATGTAGTATCCAAACGCTGGGTTCCCGCTTTCCGGCGTGCTTGCGGGACTTTCGGGCACACGCATAAGCATGGAGGGCGGCCCATACGGACCGCCCTCCATGGCGGCTTCAGCCCCGCGTGGCCGGTTTGAGGCGCGGCATCGTGTGGAACACGCTGTTGTTCGCCTGCGACCGCAGTTCGACCATAGGCAGCCGCGCCGAATGATCGCCGAACGGCTTCGCCACGATGCGGTACTCAAAGCTGAGCGTCGAATGTCCGCCGCGCAGCTCGCGCACATCGAACCCCGTCTTCGACTTCGCCGCGATGAAGAGTCCGTTGCAGTCGCCCTCCGGCATCGCGAAGACCAAATAGCTCGCATTTTGGTTCATCACGTTTGCGAACGCGGGATCGAGCGCCACGTGCGCTACGCCATTGACGAGCTGGCCTTCTCCGAAATCTTCCATCGTTGGCTGGCTCTCGCGCGGCGTATACGACACGACGCGTTTTTGGACTGGACCATGCGCGATGCAGCCGCTGCTGCAACCTCCACCCGTGTAGATCAGACCGTTCATGAAGATGTTGCCCGCACCGTCTGCTGTGAACTCAAGGGTGCTTCCGTTGTACCCCTGCATGAAGGGACCGCCCTGCGTAAAGAATCGGACGGCTCCGGTTGCAGACGACGGATCGGTTGTAACTGCGTTGATCGCACCCTCCGGATTTCCGGCACTGAGGGTCGGAACTCCGCCGCCGGTTTCGTTGAACGAAGCGTTAGCCCCCGACAGGCCGCCGTTGGATTCGACGTTCCCGAATCTGTCGACGACATAATTTAAGGTTCCATTCAGGTAGCCGGTGTAAAACAATCCGCCGTTGCTGTCGGCCTCGAACGCCGAACCGCTATTGCCGCCTTGCGCTTGTACTCCGGTGACGCCCGTCGCCTGCAGACCAAAACTCGCGCCATTTGCCGACACGCCGACACCGCCGGTGCCGTTGGCATACGAGAGTATGCCGGTGCCGTTCGTGGCGCTGACGTTTGAGATCGCTTCCAATCCTATTCCGCTATTGCCGCTACTTTGGGTTTCTGCGGCCAAACCGGAGCTGCTCGCGTACAGGCCCGTGCCGGAGGTTGAAGTACCGACCAAACCGGTTCCGCTCGTGGAGACGCCGCTCACGCCCGTTCCGGTTGTCGCCACACCGCTCACGCCGGTTCCCGACTTCGTGCTCCCTAAAGCGCCGGTGCCGCTCACCGACGTGCCCTCCACGCCGGCGTCGTATTTGCCCTTCGTGGACAAATCGGAGCCGAGCACGCCGACGGCGAACTTGGTCTTTGAGGTGCCGACGAATTTCGTTGCGCCGGTCAGCCCCGTGCCGCCCACGCTCGTGTTCGCGCTCGCCGGACCGCTGCCGTTGTTCGTGGTCGTGGTGCACGGCGAGCTGCTCGTGCAGGTCGTGTCCGGCGACAAGTATTGTTGGTAGACTTGCGCCGCCATCGCGGGCAAGTGCAGCGCGCTTCCCACAGCGATGCCGCCGAGGCACAACGTGGAAATGCCGACGAGGTGAAAGGACTTAAGAGATTTCATGATTCCTCTCCAGGCCGGTTATCGCCGGCCCTATAGAAGCGATGTGATGTGTCCAACTAGTGGCGCGTCGCCGGTTTGAATTTCGGCATCTTGTGGATGAGGTTTTCGGGGAATTGCGCCCGCGACGCGATCATCGGCAGTCGCGCCGAATGGTCGCCGAACGGCTTGGCGACGATGCGATAGTCGAAGGTCAGCGTTGAATGGCCGCCGCGCAATTCCCGCACCTCAAAACCGGCGGTGGATTTGTGCGCGATGAAGAGGCCGTTGCAATCGCCTTCCGGCGATGTGAAGACCATATAGGTTGCGTTTTTGTCGATCACGTTTGCGAACGACGAGTCCAGCGCGACCTGTGCCTCACCGTTCACGAGTTGCGCTTCGCCGAAGTCTTCGATCGTGGGTTGGCTTTCGCGTGACTCGTACGATACGACGCGTTTTTGCTGCGGACCATGCGTGATGCATCCGCTGTTGCACGAGCCTGCTGTGTAGAGGAAGCCGCTAATGATCTCATTGCCGGAACTGTCGACGTAGAAGACCTGCGTTTCGCCTTTGTATCCCGCGAACAGCGGGCCGCCGTTCGAAAAGGCCCGAATGGCCGGGGTGGTGGATGACGAGTCCGTGGATATCGCTTCGAACGCGGATTCCGGGCCAATCGCTTGCAGTGACGGGCTCAAAGTCGTCGAGCTGATACCGGCTGAGTTTGCTTGGATACTTCCAGTCGTGTCAAGGTCTCCGAGCTCATCGACGAAAAAGGTCTCCGTGCCGCTGTTAAATCCGTTGATCAAGATCCCGCCGCTCGAATCGAGTTCAAGTGCGGTGCCGGTTGCAGTGGTGGCCTGAACGGCTGTACTGCCGCTCGCCTGCAGACCGAAGCTGTTGCCGTTCGCCGACACGCCGACGCCGCCCGTGCCGAGCGCATACGACAGCACGCCTGTGCCATTTGTGTTGCTCGTGGACGAAATCGCTTCGACACCGGTGCTTCCAGTGGCATTGCCTTGCCCGAGAATACCGGCGGTTTGGCTCGAACCTACAACACCAAAGCCGGTCGTCGATGATCCGGTCACGCCGAATCCGTTTGTGGAAACGCCGCTCACTCCGGTTCCGGTCGTCGCTACGCCGCTCACGCCCGTGCCCGACTTCGTGTTGCCGAGCGCGCCGGTACCGCTGACCGACGTGCCCTCGACGCCGACGTCAAATTTGCCCTTCGTCGATGAATCGGTCCCGAGGACGCCGACCGCGAACTTCGTCTTTGAGGTGCTGTTGAATTTCGTCGTGCCGGTCAGCGCCGTGCCGCCGACGCTCGTGTTCGCGCTCGCCGGACCGCTGCCGTTGTTCGTGGTCGTCGTGCACGGTGAACTGCTCGTGCACGTCGTGTCAGGCGATAGATATTGCTGATAGACCTGCGCCGCCATCGCGGGCAAGTGCAGCGCGCTTCCCACGGCGATGCCGCCGAGGCAGAGCACCGAAATGCCGAAAACATGAAGCGCCTTTGCGGCTCTCATACATCCTCCCCGTGCCGGTCATCGCCAGCCCTATGGTGGAGAGTGTAATAGTCGGCCGTCTGATTTGCGTCCGACCGCAGTCGCCAATTCACTGTGCGGCGCACGGCGCATCCGTGGGACTTTCGGGTAACCGCCTGCCCCGAGCCGCAATTCTCCGTACACTCGCCGCCAATTCCCCGTGCTTCCCCGGATTCGGCCGCCTAACCCAAACCGCTACGATATCCCCATCAACTGCTGCTCGCCACGGCGAGCGAAATGAAAGGGGACTATCATGGAAGAGTTCAGAGCGAAGGTCAAACCGACGTACCCGATCGCGGACGAGGCCGACGAGAACGATGGGCGCACGCGGTTGGTCAGGATCCCGCGGGGCGCGGATTCAAGCATCTTCGGAGGCTGGGGAGTGAAGATCTAACGTGACGACAACTACGGCGAGGCCTGCGCCGCTCCGGGCAGGTCTCGCCACTTCGCGATCAGCTCGGCTCGATTGCGAACCTCAAGCTTTGCGAAGATCGAAGCCAAGTGCGTTTCGATCGTCCGGGGGCTCAAGGTGAGCGCATCGGCGATCTCCTTGGTCGAGCGGCCGGCGGCCGCGAGCGTGGCGATCTCCCGCTCGCGTTCGGTGAGCTCAGATTTTGTGCGTCCGCGACGATTGACCGGGTCGAGTATTTCTTTCAGGCGCTGGACAGAACGCACGTCTCCGGTATGTTCGTATGCGACAATTGCGTCTCGAAGCTTTCCGCTTATCTCCAACGAGCGCGCCACATGCCAGCGCCAACCCAGCTTCTCGTACAGATCGCGCGCCGATTCGGCACGTGCCGTTGCTTGTGCCGTATCGCCGGACCGCCGCGCCAGAACGGCGTCGTAGAGCAGTAAGTGCGCCGACGCGATCTTCGACTTCGTATCGTCGACGTAGCGAGCGACGAACGCTCGCGCCGTCCGAGCGTCGGAATCAGAGCTGTGGAGTGCGGCCAGCACGAACGCGCCGTCGTCGTCACGCGCGAATGGCACGGCCGCGTATGCCTCTACGACACGGTGAATCAGCGCTGCGCCTTCCGTTGCGCGGCCGAGAGCGATTTCTCGTTCGGCGAATGCAAGCGCCGTCACGAGCAGCGACTCGTTGCCGGGCGAGAGAATCGATTCGAGCTCGCTGGAACTATCGAAACGACGGGCGAGCTCATCGTCCATCGTCCGAACGCCGATGAGCAGCGCCGCCTGCGCCGCGTAGGAACGAAGCCTCAGGCTATCGGTCGGGAATTCAAGCGCGCGAAGAATCAACGTCTTCGCGACGGGAAGATCGCCGAATTGCACGTTCGCCCACGCGTTTTGCCGCACGCAGACCGCGCAATCGAGATCCCATAGTTCTTCCTCTTCCATGAGCGTTGCGGCCTCGGCGAAGGCCCGCAACGAGCGAGTCCGCTCGCCGAGATCCATCAGCTTCAGACCAAGATTACCGAGGCACCGCACGGCCAGGGAGACGTCGCCCTGTTCTCGCGCAATTCTGTATGCGTCGTGGAAATTTGCAGCCATGGCGTCGACGTCGCCGAGCTGCCCAAGCGCAAGCGCTCGGCATTGATGGAAGACGAGCGCGTCATTTGGCGCGCGCACTCCCGTATATCGATCGGCCAGACGGAAGTGCTCCCGGGCGGCGTCGCCGTCGCTATCCGTCAGCATGTATCCGAGATACGAATGAGCGCGGAAGAACGTCGGGCTGTTCTCATCAACGAGCGTCAACGCGAGCTCGCACGCCTTTATCGCGTCGCCGCTGCGCCCTTCGGCGAGGTAGAGAATTCCGATCTTGACCGATAACCGTGCGATCGCTTCGACGTTCCGCCGCGACTCGTAAAACTCGCGCGCGTCGAAAAAAGCTGCCTGGGCCGCTTCTCCCAGACCTAGGTGATAGAGGGCGTCGCCGCGGCGTTCTTGGATCGCGGCAGTACGCTCCGGCGCGCCCGACCCGAGGCTGCGTAAAGCCCGCTCGTAGTTCTCTGCTGCGACGGAGTAGGCGCTAAGCCGGAAAGCCCGGTCCCCCGATTCTTCGTTGAAGTCTGCCGCCTTCACAGTCTGCGCGGCCATCCAATAGTGATAAGCGAGGTCCGCGATACGCTGCGGCGAATCCGGAGCGGACTCCAACGCCGCGGCGACGCGCGCATGCAGCGCCTGCGCCTCGTTCGGCAAGAGATCATCGTAGATCGCGCGGCGCACGAGTTCGTGCCGGAAGTGAAACGACTTACCATCCGCATCCGGCTCGATGAGTTGGAGTTGGACGCCCTGTTTCAGCGCCGCGAGAACGTCAGCCGCCGACTGCTGGGCGATCTGCTCGACCAATGCCGGTGTGAAGCGCCGACCAATTGCGGCGGCGCAGACGAGCAGTCGGCGCTCGTCTGGCTCGAGGAGCGCGATTCGTGCGAGGGTCGCCGCCCGAACGCTCACCGGCAGCGGCAGCGTCTCCGTCCGCTCGATGGTCGCCGTGCCCGCGGCCTTGAACAGTTCTTCTGCGAGAAGCGGATTGCCGTCGGATTGCTGCGCCACGATGGCGATGCGCCGGATATCGTCCGACGACGTGGCCGCCTCAACGGATCGTAAGATTCCGCGGATATGTTCCTGAGAAAGCGGGGATAGTTCGCTGTGGAACGCGTTCGCGCCCCGCGCGAGATTCGCGAGCGCTCTTCGCAGCCTATCGCTTTGCTCGGTATCGCCCGACCGGTAAGTGGCGACGATGACGAGGCGCGACCGAGGAACATGCTCCGCCAGATATTGGACGAGGTCCAGCGTCAGGGCGTCTGCGCAGTGCAAGTCGTCGAGCGCGAGAAGCACCGGTCGCTCTCGTGCGTACGCATCGATCGCGCCCCTTACAGCGGTGAAGAGTTTGCGCTTATCGAGGTTTTCGATGGCCGCTTCGTTCGCCGCCGTTGAAGTTAGGGCGTCGACGACGGTTCGAATGTCGGGGAAGCGCTCAAGAGCATGCTTGTCCTTCTCGTGCAGATCGACAAGGATATCGGCGACGGGTCCGAGTGGGCTCTGCAAGTACTCATAACACTGCCCGACCGTCGCGATTGCGCGCAGCGACTCTGCCTGATACACGATTTCGCGCAAAAGGCGCGTCTTGCCGATCCCGGGTTCGCCCGAGATCAGCACGACGCTGCCCTGGCCGATCGCCGCGGGGGATAGCCGCGACGTTATTAGGCTAAGTTCGAACTCGCGACCAACTAGGAGTGACCGTTGCCCCATTCATTGCCGTTTGGATCGAACGTCCGCCGACCGCCCCCGATCAACCTATCGAATACTGTCTCGAGCCACTTATCGTCGGACTTGCTTATCTCTAATTTGAATGAGAAACCGTAACCTGGTGCGTCTTTCTTCGTTTTCGAATGTCCTCTCGGAGGCATACCGTGCGGTGGACCGACGTGTACTCCACCGCCGTCCAAGATAGTTTTCGACTTTAACCCGTATGTGGCGACGAGCGTGTCTGCGAGATTGTTGGCAAGAACAACCACGGCGTCGCGCGTGCATCGCTCATTTAGCGCGCCTTTTCGAACTCTTTTTTGAGCCATTTTCCGCTCCCAAAAACATCAACGGCCGCCAAGCAAAAGGCGGTGGCGTGGGCACGCGTTATTCGCGGTTTGGAGGCCTGACTACCTGGCGTGGACTAACCGGTTGGGCGTGTTCTGAGCTCCTGGTCTTGGCCGATCGTCAATAAGGCGATGAGCGCGCCACCCGCCGCGAGCGCCGCCCCGATCAACGCCGCCACGCGAAATGAGAACGCGAACGAATCATTCATGGCGCTTCGTACTTGATTTCGGACTTGGGCGTTCGCGCTCGCCGGAATCTGCGCCGCTGCCATCTCGCCGCTTTGCGCCCGCACTTGCTGGACGACTTCCGCAGGAGATTGAATCGCGCTTAGGCGCCGATCAAGCTGCCCCGCGTATACGGCAACTACGATAGCGCTCATCGCTGCAATCGCGATAAGCCCGGCGACTCTCGATACCGCGTTGTTGATGCCCGACGCAATTCCAAGGCGGCTCTCGTCGACCGCGCCCATGACAGCAGTTGTGAGCGGCGCAACGGTCAACGCCATGCCGAGTCCGGCAACGACGTTGCCCGGGAAGAACGTCGTCCAATAGGATCCGTCCGTGCCGGCCAGCGAGAAGAGCGCAAATCCGATAGCCGCGACCGTGGGTCCGACGATAAGCATCGTGCGCGTGCCGACCTTCGCGACGAGGCCGCCCGCCCAGCGCGACAGCGTCGCGATCAAGACGATGAACGGCATGAGCGCCAATCCAGCCTGAGTCGGCGTGTATCGATGCACTTGGATCATGTCGAACGAAACGAAGTACAACGCTTCAGATAGTGCGCCGTACAAAAGAAGCGTGACGAGATTGACGCCTGAGAAGACACGTGACTTAAACAATTGCAGCGGCATCAAAGGATTGGACGCGGTGCGTTCGGACAGGACGAATGCAATTAACAAGACGGCTCCGACGACTGACCACGTAATCGTCTGACCTACGTTGGCAGCCGTCGAGCCGGCCAGGATCAAACCGTAAGTGACGGCTCCGAGCCCTGCCGTAGCGAGTGTCGCCCCGAGCCAGTCTAGGCTCTTGCCTTGTTCTTCCTCGTTAAGGCTCTCCGGCACGAACAACAGCGTTAGGATGATCACCGCCGCTCCGATCGGCGCATTGATGTAGAAAATCCACTGCCATCCGCCGTGGTCCACCAGCCACCCGCCTAGAGCCGGTCCGACCGCGGCGGTAACCGCGGTTGCGGCGGACCACGTGCCTATGGCCTTCGCGCGCGCATCGCCCTCAAAACAAGCGCTCAGGATCGCAAGACTAGCCGGCGCCATCAGCGCGCTTCCGATTCCCTGAATAGATCGTGCGATAGCAATCGCAACGATTCCGTGCGAAAGAGCGCAGACGATTGATGACGCCGTAAACAGCGCGGTTCCCACAACGAATATCAGCTTTCGTCCGTAGCGGTCGCCTAACGCACCGCCTACAAGTATGAGCGCCGCGAGAAAGAGCGAAAACGCTTCGACAACCCATTGAATGTCTGCCATTGAAGCTTGTAGATCGCGCTGCATGACCGGAAGGGCAACGTTTACCGCAGTCCCATCTATAAATGCCATGCTCGAGCCAAGGATCGTTGCAAGCAGAATCATCGCATCGCTGGGCCGCTCCCGCATCATCCACTCCCCTGTCGGTAAGGGCATCCCCGTTGGCATCCACGCGCTATAACGTGGTTTTGAGTGCCCTAGTAGCGCCTTCCGGTCCAGACGCTCAGCGGGGCTCCGCGAAACTTTCCCTCAATTCCCCATATAGCTTCACAAGTATCTGTAGCCTAGCGAGGGTAACCGCTACTTGCCTGGATTTTTTCCTGACTACGACTGGAGCGGCCTTCGGCACGCTTGCCCTAAAGAATATCTTGAAAGGCGGGATCGAACTTATCGCCATGAACTCTTCGACGCTATACTCGTCAAAATTCCACGCCCCGTTGAGCTTATACGCAACGACGAAGGTATACCGGTGGGGGTTTAAGACCGCTGCCTCCCACTCTGTAAGGGTCGCCGCGCCGAAATAATGCTTTAGCCTCCGAGTGAACTTTATCTCAAAGTGATGACGTTCAGAACCCTTGAACGCTACGATGTCCGCTGGCCTCGAGCACACCTTTACGTCTACATAACCTCGTTTCCGAAGCAACGCGCAGTATGCCGCCTTGGCATTTACATCGCTTTTGAGGTTGACTTCAAGCCGATTTGGTTCCAATTTGGCGTCCGTTTCATTAAAAGTTAAAGGTCTTAATCAATCGGGCTCAGCGAACCAAGAAAGACCTTCGACCAGAGTTACGACGATAAACGTGGACGCCCTACGGCAAGATATCCAGTGTGGATTCGAATCCATTCCTGACGGGCCAAATTACACCTATCATCTCAACACCCGCAAAATCTAGCAAGTCCCGCTTCGGCTTCGACGGCAACAGTATCGCGCAACGTACGCGCGGGAGGTATCTCCGATAGTCTGCGATTTGTCCGATTGCCATCCGAATTGCGCCTCGCTCACAAGACCCTTTTGCTTCAATTAGCAGGTCAAGCTCCTTTACGTATATGTCGGTAAATAGTGGCTTTGCTTCGCCGGCCGGCACAATCTTGTTCCGAATCGGAGTCAGGCTATTTCGTTCCGCGTAGTTCTTGAACAATTGAACCAACGAGGACTCTTTGCGCTCGGCTTCGGTGACCTGAGCGCGCGGGTTTATGAACATCCGTTCTGTAAGCTGAGCTTCAATTGGCACTTCAGTAACTATCAACGAGTAAGGCGGCGCCTCTTCTACGATCATACTTCGCGCTACATCGCCGACGGGGCGCAACCTAAACATGATTACGGTTCGGGTCGGGCCATCGCCGGTTTCTGGCGCATCGGTAAAGTAGAACGGCTCATCTGCATCGACCTCAAACTGCCCCATATACGTCACCGTGCCTCGGCTCCCGTCGAAAAGTCGGAGCGGTCGGCTGCGCTTTTTATGCGTTAAAATGGAGGCATTTCCAGATGTCATTTCTTGATCGCCGCGCTGCCCCATGCCCGTATAGTGAAAACAACCGTCGCTTTTCCAACCATCGACATATCCGTGCTGAAGCCCGGTTGTCGGATCCGAAAAAAGAAACACGTTTGAGCTCCTGGTTGACGGACTTATGCCTCCTTGTCCGCTGCCTCCGAACTCCCGATGCAGATCGGTCCTTCGGACCTCCTCGCCGACAGCCAGCGAAAAGACCGGCACGTAAGCGGCGTCACGGAGCTCCCAAACGCCAGCTCCCAGTCCGTTGACAGACCTAAACAAGTCCGGGAGACGTCGTCGCGACCAGATAGTTGTATCTGATGAGTGCTCTTCGATTGTGCGCCGTACGACAGCTTGCCACTCGCGAACTAGCTTACGCTTCGGATTCGCTTGAATGTGCTTGTAAAGCTCAGAGTAATGCGCTCTGTTTCCAAGCTCGCGAAAGTAAAGGACAAGATCATCGGCCCAAGTTGGAGCGGCGGACTTAGCCACTGATCGCCGCGCCTCTCATATTAGCGTTCGGCTCTCAGCCTCCGACATTAGATCGGAAGGCTGGATTCGCAGTGCACTCGCGATCGCAAATATGTTACGAAGACTTACGTTGCGTTCGCCCCGCTCGATGCTACCAACATACGTCCGATGAAGGCGAGCAAGTTCACCCAGGCCTTCCTGTGACACGCCCAATTCTAAGCGGCGCTCCCGGACTGCAAGTCCGAAGGCTTCCTGTTCAGATAGCTTCGGCTTGGTCTTTGCCTGGCGCGTGCGTCCGGTCAGCTTGTTCATGCAGCTATTTAACGAGTTTATAGCGCTGATGACGATGAGTCTACAGACTATAAGTGGCGGCGTTGAGAGCGCGATATCGTTCCAACTGCGAATGGAGCCCAAGTGCCGATCCCGCAAACCGCCGTGTCTCTGACCCTGCACTGCCGGCTGAGCTGTCAGCGCGCACGAATTTAGAGGCGATCTGGAATTCGACGCTTTAGCGACCGCCGGAATCGCTATCTGCGGGTTAGATTCAAAACCGAATGCGCGATAGCGTGATAAAGAGCTTAGATCGTACTCAGCGGCGCGCTGCTGCCGGCAGCTTGTTACCGTTCCGTCGTCCGTTGACGACGACCGCCGGCGAAATCAGTTTCTCGCCGAGCGCGGCTTTCAGGACCTGCGACAGCTCGTCCGCGTACGTAAACTTCATCACCTTGCGAACTTCCGGCGGCACGTCTTCGACGACATCGGCTTCATTTCGGAGCGGCAAGATGATGTGCTTGATCCCCGCGCGGCGAGCGGCGAGAACCTTCTCTTTGACGCCGCCGATTGGCAGTACTTGACCTGTCAGCGTCACTTCGCCGGTCATGGCAACGCCCGAATCAACTTTCTTGTTGAGCATGGCTGATGCAAGTGACGTGGCCATAGCCACTCCGGCTGAAGGGCCATCCTTCGGCACCGCGCCGGCAGGCACGTGGATGTGAACGTCATGCTTGGAGAAATAATTCTTGTCCAGGCCAAGCTCTTTCGAGCGACTGCGCAAAAACGACAGCGCAGCTTGTGCAGATTCTTTCATGACGTCGCCGAGTTGACCGGTTAAGGTCAACTTGCCGGAGCCCGGCATAACCGTAGACTCGACGAACAAGATGTCGCCGCCAACCGAGGTGACTGCTAGGCCTGTCGCGACACCCTTAGACGCTGTGCGCTTTGCGACTTCCGCGAAGAAGCGCTGCTTGCCCAAGTACTCGTGCACGTTCTTGGCGGTGACGACTGCTGTGAATTTCGGATTGGACGCCACTTTGCGCGCGATTTTGCGGAAAACAGTCGCGATCTCGCGTTCGAGGTTGCGCACACCGGCTTCGCGCGTGTAGTTGCCCGCGATTTCGGCTACCGCGTCGGTCGTCATGCGGCATTTCTTCGCCGTCAAACCATTCGCAGCAAGTTGCTTCGGGATCAAATACTTGCGCGCGATTGCGATCTTCTCGGCCTGCGTGTAACCGGCAAGAGGGATGATCTCCATGCGGTCGAGCAGCGGCGGCTGGATCGTATCCAACTGGTTGGCCGTCGCGATGAACAACACGCGGCTCAGGTCGAACGGCAGATCGAGGTAATGATCGCGGAACGTGTTGTTCTGCTCCGGGTCCAGCACTTCCAACAGCGCGGATGACGGGTCGCCGCGGAAATCGGCGCCGACTTTATCGATCTCGTCGATCATGATGAGCGGATTGGCCGAGCCCGAATCGCGGATGGCGCGGATGAACGAACCTGGCATCGCGCCGATGTAGGTGCGGCGGTGGCCGCGGATCTCGGCTTCGTCGCGCACGCCGCCAACGGACAAGCGCACGAACTTGCGCCCCATCGCACGCGCAATGGATTTACCAAGTGACGTCTTGCCCACTCCGGGCGGCCCGACGAAGCACAAGATGGGTCCGGACAAGGTGTTCTTGAGCTTGCGCACCGCCAGATACTCGAGGATGCGGTCTTTGACTTTCTCTAGGTCGTAGTGGTCTTCGTCTAGGATCTTGCGTGCTTCTTCGATATCGAGGCTGTCCTGCGTCGTCACCGACCACGGCAGCGTGACCAGCCAATCCAAATACGTGCGGATCACCGAGTACTCGGGACTAGCGGACGGGATTTTACCGAGCCGGTCCAGCTCGCGCATGGCCGCTTTGTTCGCGTCTTCAGGCATCTTGGCGGCTTCGATCTTCTCGCGCAGGTCTTTGATGTCGGCTTGCGTGGGATCGGTCTCGCCCAATTCGTCTTGGATGGCTTTGAGCTGCTGGCGCAAGTAGTACTCGCGCTGGTTCTTGTCCATCTCTTTTTGGATGTCGGTCTGGATCTTGTGACCCAGTTCCAATACATCCAGCTCGCGCGACAAGAACGCGGTGAGCATCTTCAGGCGCTCGAGCGTGTTGCGTTCTTCCAGCACCGCCTGCTTATCGCCGACGTCCAGCCGCATGGTGGACGCGACGAAGTACGAGAGCAGATTCGGATCGCTGATGTTGTTGACTTCGAGTTCCAGCTCTTTCGGCGCCGACGGCAGGTAGCCGAGCAGACGCGTGTACTGGCCTGCGAGGTTGCGCGAGAGCGCGGTGAGCTCGTCGGACTCGGGCGTGATCTCTTCCAACTGCTCGACGTGCGCGGCGAGATACGGCTGCGCTTGGCTGAACTCTTCGATGCGGAACGGCACCGTGCCGGAGATGATGCAGCGCAGCGTGCCGTCGGGCACCTTGATCATCTTCTGAATGATCGCGACCGTGCCGACGAGATGCACGTCGTCCGGACCGGGCGGTGAGGCATCGCGGTCCTTCAAAGCGACGACGCCCACCGGAAGGCCGGCTTTGAGCGCGTCTTCTACTAATTTGATGCCCCACTGCTTGGTCACGGCCATCGGCATGACGGTGTTCGGGAGCAGCACGCCGTCCTGCAGCGGCAGGATCGCGAGTTCGGACGGGACGTTGCTGGATTCGCGCGGGGTCTTTGGCATCAGGCGCGCGCCTTGCAGATCATGCGGATCTCAGTGCGGTCGGCGCGACCGATGCGTCGCTCCGCGGCTATCGGCAGAACAATGGTCAGCATGCCGTCGTTGTACTCGGCTTTCGCGCCGCCGACGGCGACGGGGGACGGGAGCTGGATCTTCTTGAGGAAGTAGCCGTAGTCGATCTCCTTTTGCAAGATGGCGTCGGCGCGGCGCGCGTCGTTTACACGGGCGCCGGCGAGGTAGAGCGTTGCGCCCTCCACGACGAGCTTGATGTGGTCGCTGAGCACGCCGGCCAGTTCCACGCGCACGAGCACCGTGCGGCCGCCGTCGGTGAGCTGCACGTCGGCGTTCGGATTGAACGAGCCGCGGCGCGCGTGGCTCGTCATCGGCAGGCTTAGCTCGGCGAACATGCGGTCAAATTCGCGGAACAAATCGTCGGGATACATCGGCTCTGTATTCCTCGTGTTTTGGGGGGACGGATGCGTTCGGCCTGAAGGGGCCGACCTCATGTCGGCCTACGTTGGGGCGGCTCCGCACAAGCGCTCTAGCCGTCGATCTTTGAGCACAAATATTGACGAAGGCGCCGAATTCGCGATAGTTACGGCGAGAATCGGGGCGCGATCAGAAGCCTTGTATCTCTAACGTGCGCGGGCTGAACGAACTCTCAAAGATCCCACGCAGGTACTTGCCGGGAATACGCATAATTGTATATACCGAGTATATACATTGAGGAGCGGACGTCTTGACGATCTTCATTTCCAAGTGGGGAAACAGCCTCGCGGTTCGACTGCCGAAGCAGATGCTTGAACGGGCGCGGATGAACGAAGGTGACGAACTTGATGTCGAGGCGTCCGGTCAAGGGCTCGTCTTGCGACCGCGTCACCGAAGAAGTCTTAAAGAAATGCTCGCGCAGATCACGCCTGACAACCTCCACGGAGAGATGTTCGCAGAAGGTCCGGTAGGTAACGAGGCTTGGTGACCCGCGCACGTGCGGGAGACATCCCGGATGCCGGCGATATCGTCTGGCTGACGCTCGATCCGCAAAAGGGTCACGAGCAGGCCGGGCGACGCCCAGCCCTCGTGTTGTCACCCGCCGAATATAACGGGAAAACGTCACTCGCAATCGTCTGTCCGATCACGGGCCAACCGAAAGGCTATCCATTCGAAGTCCCGATCCTGGGAAACCAACACGTCACCGGCGCAGTTCTATCGGATCAAGTAACGTCGCTTGACTGGCGAGCGCGAAACGCGTCGCGCAAAGGCCGCGTGAGCTCGGGCGTCATCGATCAAGTCTGCGAGAATATCGGAAAACTGATCGGCCTCTAGCGAGAGAGATCCGACCTCGATGCGCGCCTCGTCGCTGATCTTGACCATCCTTTCTTCCGAGATGGCAGAGCCAGCGGTTGCACGTCGCGTTCCACTGTGCCGCCAATCTGATCATCCAGTACTTGAAGATCGTGCGCGGATTACAGATTCAACCAAAACTTTGCGCTGGTGGCGAAGAACACACCAAGGCGCATCGCCGTCTCCGGCGTGATCTTGCGTCGGCCGTTTAGCACCGCCGCGATTCCGTCGCCGGCACGCGCAGACGGATGGCAAGCGCGTTGGCGCTCAGACCAGACGGCTTCATGAACTCCTCGAGAAGGATTTCACCCGGCGTTACGGGCGCCAGCCTCATGGTCGATGACATAACGATCCTTTCAGTGATAGTCAACGATTTCGACGCCGGCCGCGCCGTCGCCGGTCCATCGGAAGCAGATGCGGTTCTGGTCGTTGATCCGTATGCTATGCAGCCCTTTTCTGTCACCGCGTAGCGGTTCTAGAACATTTCCGGGCGGACTTGCCAGGTCGCCAAGTTCGGAGGCCGCGTAGGTTCAAATTGACTTGCCCGGTGCGATTCTACGCAATTCTTGCGTAGATTAGAGCATCTAATCTACGCAAGACCGCCTTAGGGGACAGAACGGAGGGCCGACTGGCGTCGGCCCCTTCAGAAAATACGATCAGGGCGCGGGGATGGAGCGGGCCGCGTGCACGCGCGAGCCGTCGGTTTCCAGCGCCCACACGGAACCTTTTTCCCAGCGCGGCTCGCCTTCCAAGACGACGCCCGCTTCTGCGAAATGTTCCATGACGCCGGCGATGATGTCGCCGTGCGAACACAAGACGGTGGAGCTTTGCGCGGCTTCGTCGATGATCGCCCGCGCTGCCGCGGGATCCGAACCCTCGGCAAGCGCGTCGGACAACACGACGCGGAGCCCCAAGCGGCGCGCGATCGGTTCGACCGTCTCCAGGCAGCGCACGTGCGGGCTCGACATGATGCGCGTGACAGAAAATGCGGCTAAGCGCTCGGCCAACGTCTCGGCCTGTTTCAGACCGCTCTTGGTGAGCGGCCGCATTTCGTCAGGACCCTCCCACTCTTCGCGGTCGCCGGCTTTGGCGTGCCGAACGAGATAGACGGCGCGCAGATGCGGTTGGTGCGGCAATTCCATGCGGCCGTCGAGCCGCCCCAAAAGACCGCGATCGTGTTCGTATGTCATGAGATCGGCGGCTTTGTGCGGCGCGACCCAGCGCAGTTCGTCAACCTCTTTGTTCGGAGCAAAAAATCCGGACAGCGGCCGCATGAGCCAATAGTGCACGACCTTGCGCCGGCCTTTGTGATCCAGATAGCGCGTGGTGCCGAGCCAACGCTCCAAGCGGCAGCGTAAGCCTGTCTCTTCCTCTATCTCTCGGACTGCCGTGTACTCTTCGATCTCGCCGGGATCGAGTTTGCCTTTGGGCAGCGTCCAGTCGTCGTAGCCCGGCCGATGCACCAACGCGATTTCGACCGCGCCGCCGGGCAGCGAGCGCGACACCACGCCGCCCGCGCCGCGTACGAGGCGCGTGCCTGCGAGAACGGGCGCGTCGACTTGCCGAACGCGCTCAGCCAACTGGCTCGGCCTGGCGCTGCACGCGCGACAGAGCGATCTCTTGGAAGCGGCGCTGGCTCGGCACGCCGTGATCGCCGTTGATGCGCCGCCACGAACCGTCCGGTTGCAGCGTCCACGCGATGGCGTCGTGGGTCAAGTTGACGGCCAGGACGTCTTCGAGCCGCGCCTGCAACGCCGGGTCGGCGACCGGCACGAGCGACTCCACGCGGCGGTCGAGATTGCGCGTCATGAGATCCGCTGAGCCGATGTAGTACGCCGCGCCGCTGCCTGCCGGTCCGAAGCGATAGACGCGCGAGTGCTCCAGAAAACGCCCGACCACCGACCGCACGCGGATGTTGTCGGAGACGCCCGGCACGCCCGGCCGCAGGCAGCACATGCCGCGCACGATCAGCTCGATGCGCGCGCCCGCCTGCGACGCCGACTCCAGCACGCCGATCATCTCCGGATCGGTGAGATGATTGATCTTGATGACGATCTCGCCGCCGGGCTTTGCCTGCGCACGGATCATGTCGTTCAGGCGGCGGCGCAAGCCGACCGGCGAGACGAGCAATTTGTCGTATTCGCTCTGCTTCGAATACCCGGTGAGGTAATTGAAGACTTCCGCTACGTCGTTGCCGAGCACGGGATCGGCGGACAAAAGCCCGATGTCTTCGTACAGTTCCGCCGTCTTCGGATTGTAGTTGCCGGTGCTGGCGTGCGTGTAGCGGCGCAGGCCGCCTTCTTCGCGCCGCACGACGAGCAGCAGCTTCGCGTGCGTCTTCAGGCCGACGATGCCGTAGACGACATGCGCGCCGGCTTGCTCCAACGCGCGCGCCCACTCGATGTTCGCCGCTTCATCGAAGCGCGCGGTCACTTCCACCACCACCACGACTTGCTTGCCGGCTTCGGCCGCGCGGATCAGCGATTTGATGATGCGGCTTTCGCCGCCCGACGTGCGGTAGATGGTCTGCTTGATCGCCATGACGTTCGGATCGCGCGCCGCTTGGTCGATGAACGCTTCCACGGATTTGGCGAACGAGTCGTACGGATGGTGCAGCAGCACGTCGCCGTTGCCGAGCACGCGGAAGAAATCGACCGGGCGATCCGGTTCTGCGGGTACGAGGCGCGGCGGCGTCACGGGCATCCACGGGTCGAACTTTAACTCGGGGCGGCGCAGCGCGTACATGCTCCAGAGCGAACCGAGATCGAGCGTGCCCGGCACCACGTAGACGTCGGACGATTCGATTTCGAGTTCGTCGAGCAGCAACGCGCGCACGGTGGGCGTCATGCCCGGGGCGATCTCCAAGCGCACGGCGTGCGGTGAGCGGCGGCGCAGGCGCAGAACTTCTTCGACGGCCGCGAGCAGATCTTCGGCTTCGTCTTCGAGCGCGATGTCGGCGTTGCGCGTGACGCGGAAGAGGTGCGTGCCCAAGATCTGCACGCCGGGGAAGAGCGCGTCGAGATGCGCGGCGATGACTTGCTCGAGCGGCACGAACCGTCCGACATCGCTCAAGTTCGAGCGGTTGCGCTGCGTCGGCACGAAGCGCGGCAGCGAGCCCGGCACTTTGATGCGGGCGATGCGCGGCTCGTCCCCCTCCGCTGCGATCACGACCGCAAGATTCAAGCTCAGGTTGGAGATGTACGGAAACGGATGCGCGGGATCCACGGCGAGCGGCGTGAGCACCGGGAAGATCTGATCGGCGAAGACCGACGACATGTGTTCGCGTTCGGCTTGGTCGAGCGCGGCGAACGGCACGATGGCGATCTCGGCTTGCGCGAGCGCGGGCACGATCGAATCTTCAAAGGCGCGTGCGGCTCGCGTGACGAGCTCTTCGACGCGCGGCCGGATCTCGACCAGCTGCGATTGCGGCGTGACGGCAGCGGCGGACGTCGCGCTTTCGCCGGCGCTGATCTGCACTTTGAGACCGCCCACGCGCACTTGGAAGAACTCGTCGAGATTCTGACTGCAGATGGCCAGGAAGCGTGCGCGCTCGAGCAGCGGCAGGCGGTCGTTTTCGGCAAGCGCCAAGACGCGGGCGTTAAAATCCAGCCAGGATAGCTCGCGGTTCAGGTTCCCGGTCACGTTTTGTAGTTGTCCTTGTCCTATACGAACGGACGGTCGTATGACTCTGGTTTCGAGGGGGCATAGAGGCGTCCGATTTTGGGGATTCGCTCGCTTGCGCGTCCCACCCTGGATGATGCGGAAACCGCGTGGTTCTGACGATAACACGACTTAGCGAGCAAGCAAATGGCAAAGAATTTAACCGTAGATTCCGCTGATAAGTCCGTGCGCTGGTACATCACGCCAGGGACGGCTTCCACATACGACCTACAAGTGCACAACGACACAGACCGAGCGGTTTTGTGCCGCGTCACAGTTGCGTCGCACCTCGAGACCGCATCCGTCAAGCCCCAGTCGCTCACCCTCCAGGCGCATGAGACCCGCACAGTCGCCGTGACCTTCGGGGCCGACGCCCAGCTGCCGCGCGATCGCAAGGCCGTGATCACGGTCAAGGACGCGGCCGGTCAGACATTGAGCACGATCGAGCGCGAGCTGGTCTCGGGCGCAAGCACCGACGCCACGCTGGTGCTCTCGTGGAAAGAGCCTATCGTTGAAGAGGGCGTGCTGCGCGGCTTCATCCTGTATTGCAACATCCGCAGTTTGAGCGGCACCGCCGACGATTTCACACCCGACTTCACGGCGCATCCGGCGCTGACGTTCCCGAAACACGAGCCGGTCTGGCTCGAGCCGGGCGCCACCGCGATGCTCGAATTGCCGATCCGTTGGGATCGCGCCAAACGCGATAACGAAGGATGGAATCATCCGCGCGCCATCGAGGCGTCCGTCGCCGTTTCGCAAGGACGGCGCAGCACGCGCATGGTCTGGGATGTCGTGCAGCGCGCGGCGGGAGATCTGTTGGATCGCGCGGACAAATCGCCATTCGTCGAGCGGCGTGCAAGTGCACCGGCGTTTGTTCCGAGCGCGGCACCGCAGCCCGCAGCGAACACCGACGCGCCGAAACCCTCTGCCGAACGGACCCCTGCCGAAAGGATCCCTGCCGAAGCGGCCGACGTCAGTCGGCCCGCAGTCGCGGCTCAGATCTCGAAGAACGGCGTCGCCAAAGCCGCTGAGACGCCCGCGAAGGACTCCGCGCCCGCGAAGGATGCCGCGGTTTCGAAAGATTCCGCGCCCGCGAAAAACGCGGCGTCTGCGAAAACTTCCGCGGCCGCGAGCGATGCCGCGCCGACGAATGGCTCGGCGCCCGCGAAGGATGCGGCGCAACGAAACGATTCTATCGAAAAGAAAGATTCGGGGCAGCAGCAAGTTGCCGCGCCGACGCAAGTCGCCGTGCCGCCGCAAGCTGCCGCGCAGCAATCGGATGCACCGCAGTCGCTCGTCATGGCGTTACCGTTAGAGCTTCCCGCTTCTGCGCCGCAGCCCGCGGAGATCGCGGCATCCGCCGCGCCGCCTGCGCCGCCGCCCTCACCCGCGCCGACGACGCCGCTCGAACAGCGAATTTCTGACTACCGCGAAGACATGCGGCCGGCGCCGGCTGTCGAGCATGCGGATGTCCATAAATCGGTGCGCGACATCAAGAGCGACGTCGAAAAGAATTTCGAAGGCTACCATCCTGCGTTCCAGATGGGTGCAGTTACCGCCGCCGCCGTCCGACCGCAGACCGGCCTCTCGCTGCACGACGACCCCGCGCACGCTTCAACCGGCTCGTTGGTCGCGGGCGATCTCGACGGCTCCGTCGTCATCACGGGATCCCACTCGATCTATCATCCGATCACCACGCAACCGGAGAAGCCGAAAGTGCCGATCGGGCGCGGCAGCCTCTGGGTTGCGGGCGGCGTGGTCGCGTTGGCGCTGATCGTGCTCATCTCGCGGCCGCATGCACCGACGGACACAGCGCAAGTCTCGGCACCGGCTGCGGTTGCCGCCGCACCGGCGGCTGCACCCGCATCGCAGTCCGATTCCAAACCCGTCGTAGGGCAAGCATCGCTTGCGCACAAGTCGCAGCCCGCGCGCTCGAATTCCGCGAACGCAAAAGCGAAGTCCGCGACGCCGGTAAAAGTCGCGCCTTCAGCGGCGCCCGTGCCGACGCCGGCAGTTCAAGCGACAGCCAAACCCGTAGCGCAGACGAAGCCTGTTCAAGCATCGCCGGCCACGGCAGCGCCGGGCAGCTTTGCGGTGTTGTCGCCGCGCGCGATCGCCCGAAAGGTTGCCCCGCGTCCTGCGCCGATCGATCGCAGCGCGCTGCCGGAAATCGACTCGGTCGACGCGACGTACACGCGGCTTGGCCGCGCCGTCGTGATCGCGTGGGCGTCGTACGCGCAAGCAAACGCCGCTGTTCAGTTGACCGACGCGCGCGGGACCTTGATCGCGCAAGGCGGCGTCCGCGGCATGCGTTCGCGGCTGCTCTTGCCGCTGCCGCGCGGCTACCACGGCGACGTCTACGTCCAGGTGAGCGTCACTGGATTCCACGACGAACGCGTCGTGCAGACGTCTTCGCTCCCGCCGTTCTGACACGTTAGGGATAAATCGAAGGGGCCGACGCAAGTCGGCCCTTTTATTTGACGGGGCCGACGCGAGTCGGCCCTTTTGCGCGATTCAATCCCGGATGTTATGAGGAGTGGCCGTTGATCGAGATGTCGCCGCTATCGGTGGTCACGTTCACGGTCGCGTGGCCGTCGCCGATCGTTCCGCTCGCATCGGCGCCCGAATCGTTCTCGTGAACCGGCAGTATATCAGAATCAAGGCTGCCGTTCGAAGTCGATGCGCTGATCTTCGCGCCGGCGCCTGAAGGCAGCTTTAGTTCGATCGAACCGCTATGCGCCTGCATGTGCACCGTGCTCACGCCGTCAAACCGCGCATAGTTGGCCTTGATATCACCCGACGAGCTGACGAAATCGACGCTATTCTCAAGACCGCTCGCGTCGATGTCGCCTGATGAATTGGCGACCCGAACTGTGCCTGTCACGTCGGTCAACGATGCGTCGCCGCTGTCGAGATCAACGCTCGTGGGGCCGCTGTCGTCTTCGAGCGTGACTCCGCCGCTCGAAGCCTTGACGGTGATGATGCCGTTCGTGCCCGTGATCTTCACATCGCCGCTGTCGTCACTGACAGCGACCTGCGCGCTTCGCGGCACGTCAATCGTGTACGAGATGTCGCAGTTCATGCACATGCTCGGGTACTGCGATTCGATCGCGACGCCGCCGTTGTACGCGCCGATTTGCGGCACGAGCTGTTCGAGCTGCGATCGGTTGTCGGCGTGTTTGGTGACCGTGATGTCGATCGTGCTCACGTTGCTGTCGGAGCCGTGGATCGTGACGTCGCCGCTCGCGTCGCTGATCTGTAGCGTGCCCTGCGGCGCGAAACGATACGATCCTTGGGATTTCTCCGTCACGCCGTCGTGCGGCCACGACGCGAATGCGAAATTCGGCGCCGACGGCACGTGCGAAAGCGCGATTGCCAACACGACAAGAACGATGACGACGATGACGACTCGGGACATACGTGCGCTCCTGCGTGGGCGGTGGGCGACCGCTGTTCGCCCTACTGCGGGCTCTCGTATGGCAGGCATCGGTTGCCCCGCCTCATGTTCAGTAGTACCGTTTCGCGGCCCGTTAGTTTCAGGCCCTGGCGCCCGCAGGGCGGCGGCCGCGTAGGGCTAACTGCGGGCCATGGGCAGCGCTTTAGGCACGCCGAACCCGGCTTTGGCCGTCATCTCGGCCATGCTGACACCGGCTATCCTCATCCTCGCAGCCGGGTCCCTTGCCAATTCGACGCTCGTGCGGCTTGCACGTACCGTGGATCGCACGCGCCAGTTGATCGTCGAAGGCGATCTGTTCCACCGCGCTGGCAATATGAAGGCCGCGTCGATCATCGGCGAGCGGCTCGACGTGCAGGTTCGTCGCGCCGAACTTGCGAGACGCGCACTGGGCGGCTACTATCTTGCGATCGCGATGTTCTTGTTGGCGAGTCTGATCATCGCACTCAATCAGATCTTAGGCGACCGATACCCGTACGCGGGGCCGATCATCGTCATCCTCGGCGGATTCGTGTTGTTCGTCGCCACCGCGACGATCGTCGTGGAGGTGAACATCTCAGCGGGCACGCTGCGCGAGGAAGTGCGACAGTATCACGCGCGCGAGCTCGAGCCGTAAACCGCGTTCGCGCCCAACCGGACACGAACGGTCCGTACATAGCCGCTACGCTGTAAGAAGCTTACATAACATCTGCAGGTAGGCGTCAGCGCACGCACGTACCGCGTAGACCCCGGCGTCTCTGACGAGCGGGGCATTTCGGCATTTGAAGAGGAGCTCTTATGCGAAAGATTCTCCTAGTATTTGGCGTGTGCGCGCTTTGTGCGAGCGGCTGCTCGAGCCGGAGTTCGATTCCGATCGGCGGTTCGCAGCAAGGCCCGTTGCACAGCGGCGGACCGTTAGTACGCCAGTCCGGCGAAGTTCCGGTTCAGTGGCGGACGTTCGCTTGGGGCGGTTTGAACTCCGCGACGCTACCCGACATTGTCGTAGGACCTGACAACAACGTCTGGTACACCGATCTTAGCGACGCAAAACTGATCAAGATGACGATGACTGGGCACACGCAATCGATCGCGCTCGCATTCTCCCCCGAAGGACTGGCGGTCGGATCGGACGGTAATTTCTACACGCTTAATTATTCCGCATCGACAACCGTTGTGGGAGTTGTGACGCCGGGCGGCGTGGTGAAGACGCACACCGCTCCGAGCGGTGACACATTCGGTACCGCGGGCCTCACTCTCGGATCAGATGGCAACATTTGGTTCGGCGAATATGGTCATGTCGGGAAGATCACGACGTCCGGCACTATCACCGAATATGCGTATGCTGGCGGCAGCACCTCAAACCCCTATGCAAACCTCGCAGCTGGGCCTGATGGAAATATCTGGGCGGTTGAATACAGCCCCGGCTCTGTCGACAAGATCGTGCCGTCGACCGGCGCGATGACCAACTATCCCCTCGGCTGTTCTCCCACAGATATCGCGGCTGCATCTGACGGCAATCTTTGGATAAACTGCTCGCCCTACATCGCGAAGGTAACCACGTCGGGCGTTTCAACTCTCTACTATGTGGGCGAATCCGCTCCAAACAGTCCAGAGACAATTGTAAAGGGACCGGATGGCAACCCGTGGTTCATTCCGTTCTTCAGCAATAACATAGCGGAATTTGCCACAAAAACCAACACGGTCACGGTCTACTATCCGCCGACAAACTATGGCGCGGAACAAGCGCTCGTCACCGGACCTGACGGCAACATATGGTCGGTGGACAACGTCGGCGGCATAAACGTCTATATCCTTAACATCATCGGCGTCAGTCCGGCAAGTCTCAAGTTTACGGGGACGGGCCAGATGCAAAGCGTTACCGTGACCGAGAAGGGCACGACAACCTGGACCGCCGTCAGCAACAACACGGCCGTTGCGACAGTCGCGACCACTTCGAATCATTCGGTCTTCAACATCACATCGGTTGGCGCTGGAACCACAAAGGTCGTCGTCACCGATGCCATTGGCAATAGCTTCGCCGTGCACGTCGTTGTGCAATGAGCTGGAAAGGTAACGACATGATCAAGCGATTCGCTCTCGCGGCCGCGGCGTTCGTCGTCCTCGCCGGCTGCGGCGGCCATCAGGGACTGACGGGAATACCGGGTCACACAATGGCTCAAGGCGCGCGACCGGGAGTACTTCAGTCCGGTAAGACGCCGGTGAATTGGACGCAGTTCAAATGGGGCGGTGCCAGCGGGCCCCAGGAGCAGGGCATCGTCGCCGGACCGGACGGCAACATGTGGTACACGGACTACTCCGACTCGGACCTTATCAAGATGACGATGAGCGGTGCCACACACGCATTTCCTCTACCGTCCGCGGGGCCGATCGGCATCGCAGTTGGCAGCGATGGAAAATTCTACATGGGTCTGTACGGTCAGGCCAAAATCGGCATAGCTACCACATCGGGCTCGTTCTCGACGGTCGCGATCCCAAGCGGTGACCGGATGTACGACGGCAATCCGGCGCTTGGACCAGATGGCAACATCTGGTTCGCGGAGCTTGCCCATATCGGGCGGATTACTCCGAGCGGAGTAATTACCGAATATCCATACCCCAATGGCGAAACGGGCAACTCTGAAGGGGCTGTTGCGGCAGGACCTAACGGCGATGTCTGGGTCAGCGATTCCGGCTCAAACGTTGTCGACGACGTCGATCCAGAGACCGGCGACATTGTCGCATACCGAATTCCCTGCACACCGAACGGACTCGTGGCCCCGTCAGACGGCAATCTCTGGACCATTTGCACAAACGATACACTCGTCCGTTTGACGCCGGGCGGAAACACGACCTCGTATTTTGTGCCGTCTGCGCCGCAATATCCATCGGGCATGACAGTGGGCCCTGACGGAAATCCTTGGTTTGCGTTTGGGTCTGGCAATGCTATAGCGGAGTTCAATATCGGTCAAACGACGTTGAACATTTATCTTCCTCCCACGAACTACGCGTTCGACTACGGCATCGCCAGCGGTCCGGACGGCAACGTCTGGGCGGTGGATTCTGCCGGCAAGATCGACGTCTACATCATCAAGACCATCTCCGTCGCTCCGAAGAACCTCACGTTTACCTCGCTAGGTTCGATGCAGAATATCACCGTCACCGAGAAGAGCGCGAGCGCTTGGACGGCAGCCAGTTCCAACACATCCGTCGCGACAGTCGCGCAAGGAACTCCGGCGAACACGTTTGTCGTGACTTCTGTCGCGGATGGAAAATGCACGATAACGGTAAGCGACGCCATCGGCAATAGCGCGGCGGTCTCCGTCACCGTGACTGGAGCAGTTGGAGCGAGAACGTCAGAACCGAGACGATAACGGATCACGAGAAACGACGGGCCGTACTGACTACGGCCCGTCTTTTTTTGGCTCAGCGATATTCGTGCCGGTCAGATGCTTTTCAAAGAAAAGGCTCGTCGCAATCGCACTCGGCGCCATCGATTTGTAATCGTGAAACGCGGCGCAACGCTGAAATCCGGCCCGCTCGTACAGCCGAATCGCGGCGAGCTGTTTGTCGCCGGTCTCCAAGCGCAACTCGTCATGGCCGCCTTCGATCGCCGCCGACTCGATGCGCAAAAGTAGCGCGCGCCCGATACCCTGACCGCGCACGGAATCGCGGACGTACATGCGCTTGACCTCGGCGAAATCTTCGAACAACGCGACGCCGCCGCAGCCCACAGCAACACCATCGAGGCGAGCGAGAAAGAAGCGCACGTGCGGTTGGAAGATCGCCTCGGGTCGCAAGCCGTGTTGTTGCTCGGCCGAATACTCGCGCGCGAGCGTCTGATCGAGTTCACCGATCAGCGCTCGAACTTCGTCTGTAAGTGATCCGACGGCTTCGACAGTGATTTCGTTCATTTCGTCCGGTTGCATATGAGAAGCCGCATAGCATTTGGCTTCGAGATGCTAGGAACATCTCCGTAGGTGGCGAGAAGCCTCGGCGCATTATCGGGATGCGATATGCTCGCGCCCCGATGTTCAAATTGGGGGTCACCGTGAATAAAGCCATCCGAGCGGTCGCGGCGACGGCAACCGTCGTCTTTGCTATTCCCTTGCCGTCATTCGCATCGTGCACATCCGCGCTTGTGGCGACTCCGACCGTCGCGTCGACCGACGCAACCCTTTCCGGCGTTGGCGGATCGGGCGATAGCGACGTGTGGGCGGTTGGAGGCTCATACGTTTCCCCTACGTCTCTGACGCTCATTGAGCACTATACCGGCAATTCGTGGGCGATCGTGCCCAGCCCAAATGTTCGCGGCTCCACGTCCGACAATCTCGACAGTGTCACCGCGGTTTCACGCAACGATGCGTGGGCGGTTGGAACGTGGTGCTCTAGCGGTTGCGGTTCTTCGAGGCAGCTCGCGGAACACTGGAACGGCGTCACATGGACGCTGATCCCGAGCAATTCGTTTAACGATCTGCTTGCGGTATCGAGCGTCGCGGGTGATCCAGAGAGCGTCTGGGCAGTTGGGCTCTTCACGTACCCTCCGAATTGCCGCGTGCCAGCGGGTTGCGCCTTTCCTATAGCAATGCGGTGGCAACCGAAAGGGTCGCGTTGGGTATCGGAACAGGTGCCGGTCGATCAGGATCCCGGGGTTGGTGAACTGAATTCGGTCGTTTCCCTCCCGGACGGAAGCGCGTGGGCTGTTGGCTCAGACGAAAAGCGCGACTACTCCAATCGACCTCTGGTTGAACGGTGGACCGGGCGCGAATGGACAATAGTACGGAGCGCCGTCACGAGCGGCATATTGACGTCGGTTGCGGCCACAAATAACTCGGACGTGTGGGTTGGCGGCGTCGTCAACTTTCACTACGGTAGACACCTTCGCAGCTTCGTCGAGCACTGGAACGGATCGACGTGGACCGTGTTGGACCTGCCGGAGCTGCAAGGCGTCTTTCTCACCAGCGTGGAGGAGCTGTCGCCCTCAAACGTTTGGATTGCGGGTCACTACAACCCAACGCTTGTCACCAATTCAGAACTGCCGTTTCTCGAGCACTTCGACGGTTCTTCGTGGTCGGTCATTGCGACGGCCGCAAATGGGCTTCAGTCCGAACCGGCTGGGCTTTTTCACGCCGCGCGCGGCGTCTGGGCCGTCGGATCGGCGCTGCCTTCAGAGGGTGACGACCTCATAACGTACGCGACGTTAACGCGCTGCAAGTGAGATGTCCGAGAGGACATTCAAAAAGAAAGAGAAGGCCGGCATTGCGCCGGCCTTCTTGTTTCTCCGTTGTCCCCACGCGGGGATTACATCATGTCGTAGCCGCCCATGCCGCCGCCGCCGGGCATCCCGCCGCCGCCGTTCTTCTTCTCTTCCGGCTTCTCGGAGATCAGCGTCTCGGTGGTGAGCAGGAGCGCAGCGATCGACGCGGCGTTCTCGAGGGCCGAGCGCGTGACCTTAAGCGGGTCCACGATGCCCATCTTGAACATGTCGCCGTACTCTGCGTTCTCGGCGTTGAAGCCGTGGTTGCTGTCGAGCGTCTTGACCTTCTGCACCACGACAGAACCTTCGTAGCCGCCGTTCTCGGCGATCTGACGCAGCGGCTCTTCGAGCGCGCGGCGCACGATGTTGATGCCGACCTGCTCGTCCGGATGTCCGGCCTTCGCTTGGTCGAGACCCTTGAGCGCGTGGATGAGTGCAGCGCCGCCGCCCGGCAGCATGCCCTCTTCAACAGCCGAGCGAGCCGTTGAGACCGCGTCTTCCATGCGGTGCTTCTTCTCTTTGAGCTCGGTCTCGGTTGCTGCGCCGACCTGGATGACCGCGACGCCGCCCGACAACTTGGCGAGGCGCTCTTGGAGCTTCTCGCGATCGAAATCGGAATCGGTGTCTTCGATCTGGCGCTTGATCTGCTCGATGCGGCCTTTGATCTCTTCCTTCTTGCCGGCGCCGTCGACGATCGTCGTGTCTTCTTTGGTGATCTTGACGGTCTTGGCTTTGCCAAGCTCGTTGATCGTGACTTTGTCGAGCTTCAGTCCGAGCTCTTCAGAGATCACGGTGCCGCCGGTGAGGATCGCGATGTCCTTGAGCATCTCTTTGCGGCGATCGCCGAAGCCGGGCGCCTTGACCGCGACGCACGTGAACGTGCCGCGCAGCTTGTTGACGACGAGCGTGGCGAGCGCTTCACCCTCGACATCTTCTGCGATGACGACGAGCGGACGCTGGACCTGCACTACCTTCTCGAGCAGCGGAAGGATGTCGGCGATGGCCGAGACCTTGCGCTCGGTGATGAGGATGTACGGATCCTGCAGCACGGCTTCCATGCGCTCCGGGTCCGTCACCATGTACGGCGAGATGTAGCCCTTGTCGAACTGCATGCCTTCTTTGAGTTCGAGCTCGGTCTTCGTCGTGCGCGACTCTTCGACGGTGATGACGCCGTCTTTCGTGACTTTCTCCATCGCGTCGGCAACGATGTCGCCGATGGCCTTATCTTTGGCGGAGATGGATGCGACTTGTGAGATGTCGGCTTTGGTCTCGACCTTGCGCGACATCTTCTTGAGCTCGGCGACTGCCGCTTCAACGGCCTTCTCGATGCCGCGCTTGATGGCAAGCGGGTTCGAGCCGGCGGTGACGTTGCGCAGGCCTTCGCGGATGATCGCTTGCGCGAGCACCGTGGCGGTGGTGGTGCCGTCGCCGGCGATGTCGTTGGTCTTGCTCGCCACTTCCTTCACGAGCTGCGCGCCCATGTTCTCGAAGTGGTTGGTGAGCTCGATCTCTTTCGCGATGGTCACGCCGTCGTTGGTGATCGTCGGCGAGCCGAACTTCTTGTCGATGACGACGTAGCGGCCTTTGGGGCCGAGCGTCACCTTGACGGCATCGGCGAGAGCGTTGGCACCGCGCTCGAGCGCGCGGCGCGCGTTCTCGTCGAAGAGTAATTCTTTAGCAGCCATGTGTGTTCTAGTGCTCCTTACGTGCTGGTGGGCAAGCTAGCGTTTGACGATCGCGAGAACGTCTTTTTCGCTGACGATGAGGTACTCTTTACCGTCGAGCTTGATCTCGGATCCGGAGTACTTCGAGTAGATGACTTTGTCGCCGACTTTGAGATCGATCTTGATGATCTCGCCTTTGTCGGTCTTGCGGCCCGGTCCGACGGCGATGATGATGCCTTCTTGCGGCTTCTCTTTCGCGGTATCCGGGAGGATGACGCCGCCGGCGGATGTCTTGGCCTGCTCGACGGCTTCGACGACCACGCGGTCGCCGAGCGGTTGCAATTCTGTTCTCGTCGCGGTTTCGGGCACGGAGGTTGCCTCCTTCTGAGGGATGCGGTGTTGGCGCATGACGTCCGCGCAGACAACTTAGCCGCCTACGCATCTCCCTCTGATAGAGGGGAGGCGCGCAGGGCGACGGCAAGAACCGGGGTGCTGGGAAAAGGCTCGTCAGCGGCCGGTCTGCGACGTCTTAGCAGTCTTGGCACTTGAGTGCTAAAGGCATTATATCCTGCCTCGTTCGCTTTGACAAGGGGGTTTTGACGTGCGGCCCTGGCTCGAGATCAGCCCCCGTGCACTAGCAGCGAACGCCCGTGCGATAAGCCTTCGAGCCGCTCCGGCGAGCCTCTGCGCGGTCGTGAAGTCCAATGCGTACGGTCACGGCTTGATTCCGACCGCCCGGTCGCTTTCCGAGGCCGGCATCCCTCATTTGAGCTTCGGCGTGTTCACACCGCACGAGGCGATTTCACTACGAGATGCGGGCGTCTCCGAGCCGGTTCTGCTGCTCGGTCCCGTGGCCGACGCCGATCTTGAACCCCTCGTGCGCGAGGGTGTGGAAATCGCGCTGCTCGATGCTTCCGACGTCGGCCGGATCGGGCGCGTGCGCGCAACGGTGCACCTGAAGATCGAGACGGGAACGCATCGTTTCGGATTGCAGTGGGATCAAGTGAGCGCGGTTGCCGCGGAACTGCGTGATGCCGGCGCGCGAATCGTCGGCGTGTATTCGCATCTCGCCGATTCGGAAGAACTCGACGCCGCGTTCGCGCGCGAGCAACTGGCGCGGCTTCTTGATTCGGTGGAGATCGTCGGGCTTGCGAGCGGTTCGCGGCCGCAACGTCACATCGCGGCATCTGCCGCCGCGATCTTGTGGCCGGAGTTCAGGCTCGACATGGTGCGCGGCGGCATTGCGCTGTACGGGCTCTGGCCGTCCGAAGGCGTGCGCGAACGGATGCGCGAGAGCGATCCATCATTTGTGTTGGAGCCTGCGCTGCGGTGGTTTGCGCCGGTCGTGCACATCTGCGATGCGGCCGCCGGCGAGACAGTGGGCTACGGCTGTGAGTTCAAATGCGCACGCGCGTCGCGCATTGCCGTCCTCTCTTTGGGCTATGCAGACGGCTTGCCGCGCGCCGCCGGCAATGAGCGCGGGCGCGTCCGCTTCGGCAAGTCGTACGCGCCGATCGTCGGTCGCATCTGCATGAACGCATGCATGGTGGACATCACGGACCTTGAGCCGCCGGTGCGGCGCGGCGATGCAGCCGAGTTGGACGTAGAAGAAATAGCCGCTGCGGCCGGCACGATCGCATACGAAATCCTCGCGCGATTGCCGTCAGAAATGGAGCGACGCTACACCTGAAATTATCTGCCGAACAGCATCGAGAGTCTTGAGGCTAGAAGCTTCCACATAAATCCGGCGGGGTACATCTCGGAACTTGGAACATCCGTCGGAATCTCGGCATTATCGGGCTTGAACTTCGTGCAAATGCGCCATTGCACCGGAGGGATATCGCCCCGAAATCGGGTTCGATACACTGGGACCCAGTGCTTCGCATCGTCAAATCGCATGACCATGGCAGAATTGCAGCACGTAGCGACTACTCGACTCGTCGCCGATTTCTCGTCTATCTTGTAGCCTTTTAGAAGCTCGGCGCCCTTTGAGTAGTGTATGCGATCTTTACGGTAAAGAATATAAGCAGTTCCGCCGTCTGGTCCTAAGACTGGGGCTGCTTTAGTCAATGCCTCGATCTGCCGAGAGCCTTCTTGACAAGAATCGCAATAGCAGACAACGCTCGTGATCGGCGCGCCCACGGCTTCGATTTCCACCCTTCCGCACGCACACCGGGGGGATTGCATAATGCCGCGCTTCTCGGCGATTTGTATCGACACCCGCAAGAGGTTGAGGAACGCGCCTGGGCCAGACCGAATCGAATTCTGCCTGATGCACAAGCGAATATTCGTTTGCGCGGTCATCGCCGTACTCGTGTGCGGCTGTTCGCACGTTTCCGAATCCACCAATTCCGTGCGTTCGTCCGGAACAATTCCTGGCGTGGTGCGCGTCTCGCGGCCGGATTCGCCGAACACGCTCAATCCGCTGATCGGCGGCCTCTACATAGAGAATTATATCCAAGAAGCGATCTTCGATGGCTTAGTCAAGCTCGATTCGAACGGTACCGTCTTGCCGGATCTTGCACAAGTGGTTCCTTCGCTCTCGAACGGCGGCTTGAGCCGTGACGGGAAAACGATCACCTACCGCTTGCGACGCGGCGTGGTCTGGCATGACGGCGCGCCGTTCACGTCGGCGGATGTTGTTTTTACATATAAAGAGATGACAAACCCCAAAGTACCGTTTCCGGCGGCAAGCACGTTCTCCGACGTCGCGTCCGTAACTGCACCCGACGCATATACCGTGGTCGTGCGTTTGAAGAAGCCGCTCGCGATGGCGCTCAACCAACTCTTCTGCGACGGCGAGAACGGGCAGATCGTGCCGAAGCATCTCCTCGACCACTCCAACAATCTGTTAACCGATCCGTTCGGCAACCATCCGATAGGCACCGGTCCGCTGGAATTCTCTCGTTGGGAGCACGGCACCGAAATCGTGCTCGTGCCGAACCCGCACTATTTTCTCGGCGCGCCGCAGCTTCGAGAAGTCGATATCTTCACGATCCCCGATGCCAATACAGCGCTGACGATGGCGCGCTCGCGCGAGATTGACGTCGCACAGCTGACAACCCCATCGCAGGCGGTCACACTGCGCGGAGTTCCCGGCATCAATGTCATCGCGGCGCCGGCGTATTCGCTGACCTACGTGGAATTCAACGTTCGGCGCCCGCCGTTTGACGATCGCTCGGTGCGCGAAGCGCTCGCGCTCGCGATCGATCGTCCGGCCATCGCACAGCGCTCGTACGATGGATTCGCGGTCGCGGCGGATTCAGTCATCCCGCCGTACAGTTGGGGCTATACGAAGGACAACGGCGCGCCGCCCTTCGATCCTGCGGCCGCGCGCAAGCTGCTCGATGCGGACGGATACGTCGCGGGTCCGGACGGCGTACGCGCGAAGAACGGCATCCGTCTCGAGGCGGCGATCTTAGTGGACGCGGCGAGCGCCTCGGGCTTGTCCGGCGCGCAGCAAGTGCAGGCGTACTGGCGCGCGGTTGGTGTCGACGCCGCCGTCAAGCCGATGCCGCTGAACGTCATCCGCGGTCCGGGCGGCCCGGCCGAAAACGGCACGTTCGGTGTTTTCTACGCGACGATCGGCTTCGACGTCGATCCGTCGCGCGACACGCTTCTGAGCCGCCAGTCCTTTCCGCCGAAGGGCAACGATCTTGCTCGCTACAGCACGCCGCAGGTGGAGCGCCTGATCGATTTAGGCGCCTCGACGTACGATCGCGCGCAACGGGCGCAGTACTACGCGCAGCTGCAGCGCCAAGTCAATTACGATATGCCCGACATCCCGATCGCTTGGCCGCGCTTCATCTACGCCGTCAACACCGACTTGCGCGGATTTATGCCCGAAACAGTTAACTCCGATTTCTGGAACGTTCAGAATTGGCGAATCTAACGAAGCGGAGGGTGTGCATGCGCGGTTGGCTTTTCGTGTGTGTCGCGTTGCTCGTCGGTGCTCCGGCTTTGGCCGATCCGCCGGCGCCGCTCGATAAAGTCGATCCTCTGGTTGGAACGTCCACGACAGCCATCGGCGGACAGATCGATACGTTCCCTGGCGCCGACGCGCCATTCGGCATGCTGCAATGGAGCCCGGATACGCCATCCCAACCTGCAGGCGGCGGCTACAACTACAACGATGGCACGATCACCGGCTTCAGTCTCACGCACTTGAGCGGTCCCGGATGCAGCGTGGGCGGCGATGTCAGCATTCTGCCGTTCGTCGGGGCGCTCGGACCGCCGGACGCACCCGACCTCTCAAAGCTGCAGCAGCCATTCGCGCACGCATCCGAAGTCGCGCAACCCGGATATTACCAGTCGCTCGTCGGCGCGCAGCCGATCCTGTCGCAGCTCGCCGTGACCACGCGAAGCGGACTTGGGCGATTCACGTTCCCGTCATCGCCGATGGCGAACATCATCATCAATGCGTCGTCGGATCAAGGCGGGTCGGGCGACACAACCGTTCAGCTCTCAAACGGCGACATGTTGACGGGCTCGGTCAAGACCGGCTGGTTCTGCGGCATGCCTGATACGCACACCGTGTATTTCGCGCTGCAGTTCAATCGGAAGTGGGCGACATCGGGCACGTGGATGCTCGGCGGCACGAATCTCACGCCGAACTCAACCGCCGCGCACGGCAGCGGCGTCGGCGCGTGGGTCACCTTCGACACCACGCAAAACCCAACGGTTGAGATCAAGGCGGCGATCTCGTACGTAAGTGTGGCCGGCGCGCACGCGAATTTGCGTGCCGAGGCCACGACGTGGAACATCGACCGCGTGCGCAGCGTGACACAGTCCCTCTGGGCGCAAGAGCTTGGCCGCATCAGCGTGAGCGGCGGCAGCGATAAGGATGAGCGGATTTTCTACACTGCGCTCTATCACACGCTGCTGCATCCCAACGTCTTCAGCGATGCCGACGGTTCGTATCGCGGTTTTGACGATCAGATCCACAAGACCGACGCGGGTCATGTGGAGTATGCGAACTTCTCCGGTTGGGATGTCTATCGCACCCAAATGCCGCTGATCGCCATGCTTGATCCGATACGCACGAGCGATATGATGCGTTCGTTCGTGCATACCGCGCAGGCGTGGGGCTTTCTGCCGCGCTGGTCGCTCGCGAACACCGAGAGCGGCGTGATGGGCGGCGATCCGGCAGATCCGTCGATCGCCGGCGCGTACGCATTCGGCGCACGCGATTTCGACGCGCACGCAGCGCTCCAAGCCATGGTGAAAGGCGCGACGGATATCTCGTCGCCGCCTGGCCTCGGGTGGTACGTGGAGCGGCCGGGGCTCGACGAATATCTCACGCGCGGTTACGTCGTCAACACGCACACCACCAACGTCTCGCCGGTGCCCAATGGGGCGTCGCTGACCTTGGAATACTCCCTTGACGATTTTTCCATCGCCCAGTTCGCAAAAGCGATCGGCGATCGGACGACCTACGAGACGATGATGCGCCGCGCGCAGAACTGGGCGACGCTCTTCGACCGCTCGACCGGCCTCATCGCGCCGCGCGACGCGGACGGCGCGTTTCAACAGACGCCGGTCACCGATGCAGGCCAGAGCGGTTTTCAGGAAGGCAACGCCGCGCAATACACGTGGATGGTTCCGCAGAACTACGCGGCGCTGATCGGCGGTATGGGCGGCGATGCGGCCGCGCAAGCAAAGCTCGACGATTACTTCAGCCAGATCAACGCCGGCCAAGACAAGCCTTTTGCGTGGCTTGGCAACGAACCGAGCCTCGGCAGCCCGTGGGCCTATCTATCGGCCGGCGCGCCATATAAGGAAGAGACGGTCGTGCGCGCCGCGCTCGTGCAGTTGTACGGCGATACGCCTGACGGCATTCCCGGTAACGACGACCTCGGTACGATGAGCGCGTGGTACGTCTGGTGCGCGCTTGGGCTGTACCCGCAGAATCCGGCTGCGCCGGTGCTCGATCTGGGCACCCCGCTTTTTCCGCACGCTCGTATCGCCGTTCCTGACGGCGCGCAGATCTCCATCGATGCGCCGCAGGCTTCCGACGATGCCGCGTACATCGAGAAGGTCGCTGTGAACGGCAGCCCGTGGCAGAGGAGCTGGGTGCCGTTCGCGTTGGCACATCCGATGCATCTTGCGATTGCGGTCGGCACGCGGCCGAACACGAGCTGGGCCGCGGCATCGCAGGACGCGCCGCCATCGTACGCGCTTGGACCGGTGTCTTTTCCGCCGTCATCGTCGGCGACGGTCGAATTCAGCCGGCAGGAAATCGACATAGCGCCTGGAGGCTCGGCAAATGTTGGCGTTTCGGAAAGCATGCCCTCGGGTCCGCGTATTCCAATTGCGGTATCGTTCACCGGTGTGCCCGGCGTACTCACCGTGGGTCCAGTGGCGCACCTGGGTCCGGTCGGCGATACGAGTGACGTGACGGACGTGCAAGTGACCGCCGGCGCACGATCCGGACTCTACCGCGCCTATGCCACGGGGAAAACCGATGACGGCGCATTGCTGCCGCGCTCTTCCATCGTCGTCCGTGTGGTGCGCCCGGGCGAATCGTTACGTCTCGGATACATCGCGAACTTCTTCGGCGATTCGATCACGCCCATCGATCCCAACACCGATGTGACGGGCGTAGATATTCCCGTGGGTTTGAATCCCCGCGATCTTGCGCTCAGCCCGGATGGCGCGCGCGTGTATGTCGCGGACAACGGGTCGAACGACGTCAGCGTCGTGGACACTGGATCGCAGAAGACGATCGCCACCGTTAAAGTCGGCAATGCTCCGTGGGGCATCCGCGTGACGCCCGACGGCAAAACCGTCTGGGTCGCGAACAGCGGCGATAATACCGTGCAGCCTATCGATACGGCGACGCTCCTCGCCGGCGCGCCGATCGCGGTTGGTGCGCAGCCCGGCGGGATCGCGATTGCACCGAACGGTGCCATGCTCTACGTCGCCGACCAGTCGGCCAACGCGATCACGCCGGTGGACACGCGCGTCGGCAAGGCATTGCCTCCGATCCCGGTGGGCGCGCAACCGCGTACGGTGCTCGTCTCGGCGGATAGCGCGACGATCTTTTCGAGCGACAAGGGCGGCAATACCGTGACGATCGCAAGCGCGTCCGGCACCGGAAGCGCAGCCGTGAGTTCGTTGGCCGTGCCGGTCGGCGTTTTGCCGAAAGCGTTGGCTCTGTCACCGGACGGGAAGCAGCTTTTTGTCGCGAATTCCGGCGGCAATTCGGTGACGCCGATCGACCTCGCAACGCGGACTGCGCTCGCCCCGATCGTCGTCGGTTACGAGCCCGTCGCGATCGCCATCAGTCCCGATGGCGCGAGCGCGTTCGTCGTCAACCTTGGAGACAACGACTGCGTCGTCGTGGACGTAAGAACGCACGGCTTGTCCGAACCGATTCCGCTCGCCGCGTGGCCGGTTGCGATCGCGCTGCCCTGACCTTCGCCCGGCCTTTTGTTGCTGAAGGGGCCGACGCTAGTCGGCCCGGGCGAACATAAAGTGGGCCGACTGGCGTCGGCCCCTTCAGGAAGCCCTAGGCAAGTTCCAAGATGAAAAAGCAGGGGGCGGCCGCGCGCGACTCGCGAAGACCGCGGGCACGGAGATCTCCCGCCATGCGTTCACTCCACTTCGTCGCCCTCGGTCTCGTCCTCGCGCTTTCTTTTGCGCGCGGAACTGCCGCGTCAGCCGCCCCGCCGACCATTCTGATCGACGGCCACGAGACGAGCACCGATGTTCCCGCGATCGGCGACGGCGTGCACATGCTCGTGCCGCTCCATGTCCTCGAGCAGCTCGGCGCGACGGTCTCGTTCGATGCAGCCTCGGGCTCGGCCGACATCAAGTGGCGCGGCGTCGATGCGAAGATAAACGCCGGCTCGCTTATCGCAACGGTCGATGGCGCGCGAATGGTCATGGACGTCGCACCGCGCGTCTTCGCAGGCCGCATGGAAGTGCCGCTCCATCTCCTGAATGAAGCTTTCAACGTCAACGCGGACTACGATGCGGGAACGAACACCGTTGCGATCGTCACCGGTCAATCGCACGGCAATTTTGTCGCCACGCTCTCTGGTCCGGCCAAGGGCTCGTATTCGCGCGCGAACGCAACGGGGTCGGTGCCGACTTTGCCGGGGTCGGATTCATCGGTGCCGAGCGCGCCCTCGTCGTACTCGTCGCCGCCCACGATCAGCGACGTGCAGCCCGCTCCGCAAAGCGTCGTAGGCTCCACGTATCCGCAGATCTACGCGCGCCTCGGTGGCGGCGACTCCTCCATCGATCCGTCCACCGTTCGACTAGAAGTGGACGGCGGCGACGTCACCAATCTCGCGACGATCTCTTCCGCGTACGTCGCCTATACGCCGAGCGCCGGATTGGCGAACGGCTCCCATAGCGTGACCGTGAGCGGCGAAGCGCTTGACGGCACGCCGATCTATCAGACCTGGACGTTCACGGTCGATGCCGGCAACAGTTACGACTATGCGTCGTCCGTCATCGGTTACTATCCGCAATCATACGGCTACGGCTATCGCCGCTACGGATTCTGCCCGCCGGGATTCTCGCTCTATTCACCCGGGCCGCTCTGGCTGTACGGCGGCAACGTCGTCGAAGTGATTTTCTTCAGCCGCTTCTTTCCGTACGGAAATGGCTTTATCACGATCGGCGGCTTCCCAGGATCGTATCCATTGCAGCCGTGGTATGGATATCCGGGATACTACTTCGGCATGGTACCCGTACCGTTCGGCATCCACCCGCGATTGTCGGTTCTGGCCGCCAAGTTCAAGACGGATGACGGGCGCACGGTCGTGGTGCATTCGACTGCGCCGTTGCATGTCGATGGCACGCGCCGTTCTGCGCCGATCGATCTTCGCTATGCCGTCATGCCGTCGATCGTCAATCGACCATTGTCACCGCGCGTCGCGGTTGCGTTCCATACGCTGCCGATCGAACGTCGCGCCCCGATAGAGGTGCGGATCCCGCGCGTCACGGGTTTGCCGGTGGGCCGTCATTACGATCCGATCTTATCGCGGCCCATCCCGACAAATCCCAAGCAAGGCCGCGTGATGTACCCGGGCGGTTCGGTTTTCGTACGCCCGATCGCGATGCCGTTGCCGACGATGCCTTTGCCGACGATGCCGATCCCGACGATGCCGATGCCCCGGCCGGTGATGCCGCATCCGATCCCCCATCCGATGCCGCCTCCGATTCCGCATAAGCCGCAATAATATTCCCATGAAACGGCACACAACGCTCCGAGCTTTCTTGGTTGCGATCTTCGCACTCACGGCATGCGGACTACTTCGTGCGCAAGCCGCACAAGCGGCGAAGTACGTGACGTTCACGATCTACAACGACACCAATGTTCGGATCGTCGAGCTCTATGACCGCAAGTCCGGCCAATCGTTCTGGGGTATCGACGATTTGACTAGCCCGGTGCTGCCGGGTCATTCATTCTATATACGCCTCGAGCAGAACTCATACGAGCATTGCCCATCGGTCTATCGCGACGTGAAGGTGATTTTCGCAAACGGTGCTGTCAAAGTATTGCCGCGCATACCGTTTTGCGAATACAACGAAGCGCACATAAACAAGACGTGAGGCGGACCGTATAGCGCCGCCCTAAATCAGGCGTACGCGGTTTGGCTGATCTTATCTAAGAGCCACGGGGCGCCGCCGGGCGTGAGCGGCGTGCCGCAGAACGGGCAGACGGTCGCGGTGGCCGGAGCAGGCGCACCGCACGACGGACAGTGCGCGGTGCCTCCTAAAGCGGTGGTTTTCGGCGTCACGGTTCCGGCCGGTCTGGTGAAGGTCGCATATTCGGTGAACATCTGACTGGCGATGTTGCCCTCGGCGACAACGCCTGAGCTTATGTCTTTGGTGCAACGCACGCTCGATCCCGTGATTCTTACCGTCAGGAACTGCGCGACACCGTCGATCGAGACCTTGAAAAGTTTTGTGCCATCGATATTCAGTCCGCTGACGACGCGGGTGTACCCCTGCGATTGCCAATCGGCGATGCGCGCGGCGAGCCGGTCGTGGAACGCCTGCGTCGCGACGTCTTTCGCATCGTCCGCCGACATCGCGCCCTCGGCTTCGATGGCTTTTGTGTACGCGGACGCAGCGGCCGAAAGAAACGCGACTTCGTTGAAGTCCGGGTCCATCTGCTGCAGCGAACTGATCTGCGCGTGCGCCTGATCGGGGGGCGACAATGTTCCGGACGGCATTTCCGGAGCAAGCGGTGTGAGGGCAATGCTGCCTGCGGAGATCGTGTCGTCGGTGAACATCGCGGTGAGGTTGTCGCCGCGCGTGTCCGAGAGGAAGAATCTCAACAACGAGAAGAGGAAGCCCAAGTTCCCTCCAGCGCGTGACCCCGGCTACGCCCCCTGCAAATGCTCCTCGCGCAGGCCGAACTCGCGGCCATCGCGCCACGCCTCTAGAATATCGGCAGCTTCCGCGGGCGTCCGCGCATACGCATCGGGCTGACGGGCGGAAAACGCGTTCTCGCTCACAGGCCGCCACAGTGCCGCGATCGACCGCACGCCGGCGCCGTCCGCAGCCTCCACGTCCAACGGCGAGTCGCCGACGTACGCCGCTTCGCCCGCTTCGGCTTCGAGTGCGGCGAGCGCATACAGCAACGGGTCGGACTCAGGCTTGTGGCGCGCGGTATCTTCTTTCGCGACGATCACTTCGAACACGCCGTCCAAGTTGCACAGCGTCAGTCCGCGGCGCGCGGATTCGCGCAACTTCGACGTCACGACGCCGAGCCGCAGGCCGCCGTTGCGCAGTCGCCGCACGAGTTCGGCGACGCCGGCCATTTGGCGCACCGCCTCATCGTGCCGCGCGAGATTGTATTCGAGATACGTGCTCATCGCTTCGCGCAACTCGCTGCCGCGGAAATGCTGCGCAAGCGTATCCTGCAGCGGCATGCCGAGCGCTGCGCGGATCTGCTCGCCGTTGACCAGACGTCCGTGCGCGCGGTAGGTGTGTTCGTACGAGGTGATGATGAGGTCGGTGGAATCGATCAGCGTGCCGTCAAGATCGAAGAGCGCGTATCGTAGCGCGGCCCGGGATTCTCGGATCATCCGGCCACCGCCGTACGCGCGAGCGCCGAGCGGACAAGACGTTCCACCAGCGCCGCGTAGCTGATGCCGGCGGCTGCGGCGGCTTCCGGGAACAAGCTGAACGCGGTGAGGCCCGGCAGCGTGTTGCATTCGAGCGCGAAGATACCACTGTGCTCGTCGAGCAAGAAATCGGTGCGCGAGTAGTCGCGTGCGCCGACCGCACTGTGCAGCCGCATTGCGTAGTCTTGCATCGACATCGCGAGGCTTGCGTCGACCTGCGCAGGCACCTTGTGCGTGCTGCCGCCGGGCGTGTATTTCGCGGCGTACGAATACGAATCGTCATTGGGGATGATCTCAACGATCGGAAGCGGTTGTTCTTCCAAGATCGCCGCGGTGAATTCGCGGCCGGGGATGTATTGCTCGACCAGAATTCGCCCACCGAACTTCGAGGCGCCGGCGATCGCGTCGGCCCAATCGGCGCTCTCGCTCACGATGCTTACGCCCACCGACGATCCTTGCGCAGACGGCTTTACCACGCACGGACAGCCGAGCTCGGACGGAGGCGACGTCGGAAGCGGCGCGCTCGCTTCGAAGACGCTAAAAACCGGAGTCGGGATGCCGTTTGCGAGCATGAGCGCTTTGGTCATCTCTTTGTCCATCGCGACTGCGCTCGCGCGCACGCCGGAACCCTGGTAGGGCAGGCGCATCCAATCCAGAATCGCTTGAACGGAGCCGTCTTCGCCCGAGCCGCCGTGCAGCGCGATGAAGACCGCGTCGGGCCGCCGTTCGCGCAATCGGTCGACAAACGTGTCATCGTATTCCAAAGAATAGGTGATATACCCGAGGCCTTCGAGCGTCGCGGAAACGCCCATGCCGGTTTGAAGACTGATCTCGCGCTCGGCAGAGCTTCCGCCCATAAGCACAGCGATAGTCGGCTTACTCAACGGAACGTCGTATTTGCGAACGCGTGTGCTGATGCCTACAAAGCGAAGTGGTCTCCAGTCGGCCGCCTTCCGCTCGTTGCCCATGGCCGCGCGGACGTGATAGACTCGCAATTGACCAAAGCCGATGCGAGAAATCACACTGCCGGAGACAAAACCGGCGTCGGAGTGGATCAACGGGCGGGCTCTTCAAAAGGTGAGTCCGCGGCGCAAGCACGCCCGCGCCCAGGGCCGTTTTTTTGCGGCGCTCGATGCGTGGGCGCAGACGAACGACTGCGGCGTGGTCGGAACTGAATGGGAATTTCGTATCGCGCCGCCTGGCGAAGTACGCCGGCCGCTTGTGCCGGACGTGGCGTGGCTTTCGTACGCGCGGCTGCCGCACGACGTCCTGGAGGAGACAGATTACCCGCTCATCTCCCCCGATGTCGTGGTTGAGGTACTCTCTCCCGGCGATAAAGCGAGCGATGTCGAGGAGAAAATCCGAGTGTATCTCGCGGCGGGAAGCTTGGTCGTGTTTCTCGTCGATACCGATGCTCGCACGGTTACCTCGCGCGAGTCAGAAAATGCGGCCGTTTTCTCTTTCGACGACCTTGTGACGCACGCGAGCCTGCCTGGATTCGTGCTGCGCGCGCGCTATTTATTTGAGGCGCGCAAGCCAAACGCATAGAGGGCCGACGAGCGTCGGCCCCTTCAGATAGCCCCTTCTATCTCCACGCGGAGAAATCAGAGTAGGTGGACTTCGAGCTCTAGTGACACGCCCTGGGATTCGAGCACGTGCGCGCGGACGCGCTCGATCAGCGCCAGCACGTCGGCGCACGTCGCTCCGCCCGCGTTGACGATGAAATTCGCGTGCTTCTCGCTCACGACGGCGCCGCCCACGCGCCAACCTTTGCAGCCCGCCGCCTCGATCAGCCGCGCGGCGAAATCGCCTGGCGGATTGCGGTAGATGCTGCCGGAGTTGGGCAATTCTATAGGCTGGGTGGCCCGGCGGTGGTCGATGCGCCGGCGCAATTCTTCCTTCAACTCTTTGGGATCACCGTGAGTGAACTCGAGTTCGGCCGCACAGACCACCGCGCGCGAGTCCAAAGTGGAGCGGCGGTACGCGAACTCCGGCCGCGTGAAGGTCTGCGCCTTCTCGCCCGCGATCACCACTTCGACCCGGTCGACGAGATCGCCGATCTCCACGTCGGTGCCTGCGTTCATGCGCACCGCACCGCCCACGGTGCCCGGGATACCGACCAATGCTTCGGCGCCTGCCAACCCGGCATTGGCCGCATCGCGGCAGAGCGACACGATCGGCACAGCGCCGCCCGCGCGGATGCGGGTGCCCTCAATTGCTATCCGCACAAAGTCGCCGGCCAAACGCACGATCAGGCCGGGGAAACCTTCGTCCGGCACGAGCAGGTTGGAGCCGAGGCCGATCACGCTCCACGGGATGCGCTCGCTCGCGCAAAAACTCAGCGCGGCGACGAGCCGCCCGACTTGTTTGACTTCTGCATACGCGCTCGCGCTGCCCCCGACGCGCATCGACGTGCGCGCGGCGAGCGGATAGTCGAACGCGATGTCGCCGTCGAGCAGCGCCGCAAGCGCGCCGCGCTGATCGGCATTTGGCGCTTTACCCTGCAGTGATGCTCGCGTGGTCACCGCGACGGCGCGACGCCGGCATCGGAAGCGGACAGACCCGCCGCCAGCTCGTGCGCGACGCCGCCGATATCGCCGGCCCCAAGCGTGAGCACGAGATCGCCGTTGCGCACGGAGCGCTGCAGATATGCCAGCACGTCCGCGCACTTGGGCAGATGCATGACGGGTTTATCGCGGTCGATCTCGCGCACGCACTCCACGATGGACTCGGCGCGCACGCCGGGCAACGGCACTTCGCCGGCGGCATAGATATCGCTCACGATCACGAGATCGGCGCTGGCCAGCGCGCGCGCGAAATCGCGGATGAGATAGGCGGTCCGGCTGTAGCGGTGCGGCTGGAACGCGACGACGATGCGGCCGGGCCAATAGGCGCGCGCGGCGGCGATCGTCTCTTGCACGGCTGTCGGGTGATGAGCGTAGTCGTCCACAACGCGCACGTCGGGGCTCTCATAGAGCACTTGGAAGCGCCGCGCCACGCCGCGGAAGCGGCCGAGCGCAAGCGCGATCTTGTCGAACGGCACGTCGAATTCCAGGCCGACCGCCACCGCGCACAACGCATTGAAGACGTTGATCCTGCCGGGCACGCGCATGACCGCTTCGCCCAACTCGACGTCGCCCGCCCGTACGGAAAAGCGCGAGCCGAAATCGGCCAGCTGTGCGTCGTACGCGCGAACGTCGGCGCGCACGTCGAACCCGACCGTGATGATCTTGGCATCGCCGTAGAGTTGCGGTTCCGCATGCAGACGCCGGAGCACTTCGGCGACCACGGTGCAGTCCGCCGATGCGATGATGCGGCCTTCGGGCGGCACGCGCCGCGCAAACGCGAGAAACGTTTCGATGAGATGTTCGATGTCGCGGTAGTAGCCGAGGTGATCGTTCTCGATGTTCGTGATGACGGCGCACCACGGCGTCAGCCGTAAGAACGACGCGTCGCTCTCGTCGGCTTCGGCGACCACCACGTCGCCCGAACCCAAGCGCGCATTTGCGCCGAGATCGTTGACCTCGCCGCCGATCAAAACTGTGGGCGCGAATCCACCGGCGTCGAGCACGGCCGAGATCATCGACGTGGTCGTCGTCTTGCCGTGCGTGCCGGAGACCGCAACCCCGCGCTTGTCGGCCATGATCTCGGCAAGCATCTCTGCGCGCTGCATCACGGGCGTGCCGGCGCGCTGCGCTGCGATGACTTCCGGATTGTCCGGCGGGATCGCCGATGAGATAACGACCGCGTCTGCGCCTGCCACGTTGTCGGAGCCGTGCCCGAGCGTCACGTGCGCGCCGAGCGCCTTCAATTTGTCGAGCGTGGAGTTGGTCTTGAGATCGGAGCCGGAGACGGAGATGCCCATGGCGAGCAGCACGCGCGCGACGGCGCTCATGCCGACGCCGCCGATGCCCACAAAATGTACGTGCCGGTAGTCTTTCATCCGCTCACTTTTGTTAGTTTCACCGGCTGCCTATGCCTCCCGTGAGGATGCGTTCGACCATGTGATGCAGTGCACGCGGTTGCGACAAACCTCGCGCCGCGGCGGCCATGGTCTCGCGCTTGTCGTCGTCGAGCAGTTCGACGAGCGCCCAATAGAGCGCGTCGGCGTCGAGCCGCTCGTCGGCGATGACGAGCGCGGCGCCGCGTGAGACAAACGCCGCCGCATTCTTGGTCTGATGGTCTTCGGCTGCGTGCGGATACGGCACGAGGATGGACGCGATGCCCGAGATCGCTATCTCCGCGAGCGTGGAGGCGCCGGCGCGCGAGACGATCGCATCGGCCGCGGCAAAACCAAGCGCCATGTCGTCTAAGTATGGAAGCACGACGTAACGGTTGTCGTTTGGCTCGGATCGGCGCTCGGCCGCCATCCATTCGAAGTCGCGCTTGCCCGCCACGTGCAGCACTTGCCAGTCCGTCGGGAGGCGCCGGCGCGCCGCCATGGCGCTGACGGCGACATTGATCCGGCGCGAACCTTGGCTGCCGCCGAAGACGAGCAGCGTGCGGCGGTCGGGGTCGAGGTTCAGGCGCCGCCGGGCGTCGGCCTTTGGGGGCGGCGCGTAGAACTCGGGCCGGATCGGTGTGCCGATGCGCACGAATTTTCCGGGGAAATATGGACCCGTCTCCGCATACGTGCCCCAGACTTCGTCCGCCACTTTCGCAAGCGTGCGGTTCGCCAGGCCGGGCATTGCGTTTGGCTCGACGATCGCTATCTTGACTTTCGGCAGCCGGCGCGCGGTGCGCAACGTCGCCGCGGCGGCGACGACCGGAACGCTGGCATAGCCGCCGGTCGCGATGACCACGTCGGGTTTGAAGCGCGCCACGATCGGCAGCGCCTGCATGACGCCGACCGAATTCGCGGCCAAGCCGCCCGCGGCAGCGATCAATGACGAGCGTGAAATCGGTCCGCTGGCGACGCGCGCGGTAGCGATCCGCGTCTCGGCCAACACGCCCGCGTCGAGCTCGGCATGGCTTGAGACGAGCAGGATCGACGGCGCGCCTTCGCGCGTTTCGAGGTCGAGCTGCAGCTCGATCTGCGGTATCGTCTCGCCGGGTTTGCACCGGCCTGGATCAGCGGGCGCGCCGGAGAGCGCTCTGGCGAGTGACAACGCGGGGTACAGATGACCGCCGGTGCCGCCTCCCGCGAGCAAAATACGCATCGTCGTCCTCACGCGCTTTCGTGTCGGCGGCCAATGCCGCCCGCGACCGACCGCGCGAAACGCCGGCGATAATGCCGACGCCGAACAGACTGATGAAGAGCGACGTGCCGCCGTAGGAGATGAACGGCAGCGGCACGCCGGTGACCGGCCACGTCGAGGTGACGACGCCGATATTGACGAGCGCCTGCAGCACGATCGACGCGGTGATGCCGATAGCGAGGTAGAATCCGAAGCGATCGTCCGACTTCATCGCGATCCGCACGCCGCGATACGCGAGCGCGAGGAAGAGCGCGAGCACGATCGCCGCGCCGATGAAGCCCAATTCCTCGCCGATGATCGCGTAGATGAAATCGGTGTACTGCTCGGGCAGATAGCCGAATTTCTGACGGCTCTCGCCCAACCCGAGTCCGTGCCAACCGCCCGATCCGAGCGCGAGCAGCGACTGGATGATGTGGTAACCCGTGCCCTGCGGGTCGTTCCACGGGTGCAAGAACGCGGTGAACCGATCGCGGCGATACGGGCTTGAGTAGACGAAGAGCAGCAGTGTGGGGATGCCGAGGGCCATCATGGTCAAGAGATGCGTGATCTTCGCGCCCGCGACGTAGAGCATCACCGTAGCCGTGATGACGAAGAGCGATGCAGTGCCGAAATCCGGCTCGCGGATGACGAGACCGAAACAGATCCCCACGCAGATCAGCGCCGGAAAGCCTGCGCGATTGAACGAGAGCGCGCCGTCTTCGCGGTCGGCGAAGATCTTGGCGAGCATGATCACGACCGCGAGCTTTGCGAATTCCGATGGTTCGAACGAGAACGATTTGAACGCGAACCATCGTTGCGCGCCGCCCTCCATAGCGCCAAAGCCGGGAACGAGCACGAGCGCGAGCAGCGCCACTGCGATGCCGAACAGCCACGGCGCGGCTTTGCGCAGACTGCCGTAGTCCATCTTCATCCCGACCCACGCCGCCGCGCCGCCGAGAACAAGCCAGAGAAGATCGCGCTTGAGGAAGTAGGCCGGGTCGTGGAAGTCGGTCATGCCTTCCACCGATGATGCCGAGAAAACCATGATCGCGCCGATGGCGACGAGCGCACCGACCACGGCGAGCAGGTACGGGTCAGCCGCCCGCCGCTGCATCATCCCGCGCGCACTCCGTTGCCCTCGACACGGCCCTTTACAGCGGCGGCAAATTTTTCGCCGCGCTGTTCGGCGCTGTCGAACATATCAAACGATGCGCAACCCGGAGAGAGCAGCACGACGTCGCCTGACTTCGCAAGTCCGAATGCCGCTTCGACCGCTTCGTCCATGGATTTCGCATAGGCCACAAGCGGACCGCGCAGCGCGCGCCCGATCAACTGCGCCGACTCGCCGATGAGCACGGCGGCCTTCACGCGTTTCGATATCGCGCTGCACATCGAACCGAATTCCGTGTTCTTCGGTTTGCCGCCGGCGATGAGGACGATCGGTTCGTCGAACGCGTCGATCGCTTTGACGACCGCGTCGGGATTGGTGGCCTTGCTGTCATCGATCCACGAGATGCCGTCCGCGTTCGCGATCGGCTGCAAACGGTGTGGTAAAGGAAGAAACGAGCGCAGCCCATCGCGGACCGCCCTGACGCTCGCTCCGGCGGCGAGCGCTGCAAGCGACGCGGCGAGCGCATTCTCGATATTATGCGCGCCGCGCAGGTGCAGTTCTCGTGCGGCTATGAGTTCGCCGTCGGGCCGTACGCCGTCGCCGCGCCAGTGCAGCATGCCGTCGCGATAGAACGCGTCGGCGCCCTGCTGGCCGGAGAGCGAGAACCAGAGCGTCTTGCACGGAATCGTGCGCACGCCGGCGCGCAGGCGCGCACCGGTCTCATCGTCCATGTTGCCGACGAAGACGTCGCCGTCGCCCTGATTGGCGAAGATGCGATACTTGGCTTCGCCATATTCTTCCATGGACGGATAGCGATCGAGATGATCCGGCGACAAGTTGAGCAGCACGCTGATGCGCGGTCTGAATTCGCGGATGGACTCGAGCTGGAAGCTGGAGACTTCCGCGACCACCCAATCGTCGTGACCGGCGGCGACGGTTTTCGTGATCAGCGGATCGCCAATGTTGCCGCCAACATGCACTTTGCGGCCGTCGGCGCGCAGCAGATGACCGATGAGCGCGGTCGTGGTGGACTTTCCCTTGCTGCCGGTGACTGCGATGATCGGCGCATCGCAGAGCCGGTAGGCTACTTCGATCTCGGAGTAGACCGGCACGCCCGCTCTGGAAATCGCGAGCACGGCCGGATGGTTGAGCGGCACGCCGGGTGAGAGCACGGCGCCCGTGGCAGCGCCGATGGCTTTGGCGAGCTCGCCGGAGGCGAGCAGCGGAACGCCCAGTTTGGCCAAGACGTCGCGCTCGCGGTTCAGCTTTTCCGGCGGCTTGTCGTCGAAGGCGACGACCGAGGCGCCGCGGGCGCGCAACACTTCAGCCGTGGCCAAACCGCTGCGGCCGACTCCGATGACGATGACGGAATCCGTTGCGTCGAACATGTTCGAACGGGTGTTCGTCATCGACGCTCTGTTGCCTCGCGCCGCATCAGGTGAGCGCCATAGCCGCGCCGACGGCGAGCATCGCAAGCCAAGAGATCGCGACGAACGTTCGCGTCACGCGCTTCTCCGGCCAGCCTGACAATTCGAAATGGTGATGCAACGGGCTCATCTTGAAAATGCGTTTACCCGTGAGCTTAAACGACACCACCTGCGCGATCACTGAAAGTGCTTCGACGACGAACACGATGCCGAGCAAGGGCAACACAAGCAGCCAGCCGCTCTGGATCGCGGCGCCGGCGATGAGCGCGCCAAGCAAGAGCGACCCGGTGTCTCCCATGAATATTCTGGCCGGATAGCGATTGAACCACAGAAATCCGATGCATGCGCCGGCCACCGCAGCCATCGGTGCGTTCAATAGGTCGGCCACGATGAGGGCGAAGAGCACCGGCAGCGCCGCCCCTGCCGCCAGCCCATCCAAGCCGTCGGCGAGGTTGACGGCGTTTGCCGCGCCGACGACGGCGAGTGTCGCCAGGATGAAAAAAAGCGCGGGTGGCATCGAAAAGTGCAGGCCAAAAAAATGCTGCGCTTCGGCCCACCAAGGGCCCATGCCCACAAAACGGAGTGGATCGTTACCTTGCCCGTACGAATAATGCCAGGCGAAGATCGCGCCGACGATTGCAAGCAAGAGAAACTTCCAGCGCGCCTTGAGTCCAAGCGGTCGTTTCTTGATAATGATGAGCAGGTCGTCGACGGCTCCGATACAGCCGGCGCCGATCGCTAGTAAGCTGAGCGCGACCTCGTCAGGATCGTGTTTGAACAACGCGAGGAGCAGCGCGGCGGCGGCGGCGATAAGGAACACGAGACCACCCATCGTGGGAGTACCCTGTTTCGTAACGTGCGATTTCGGGCCGTCTTCGTAGATCATCTGGCCCAGCGCACGCCCGCGCTGCCAGGCGATGAGGATTGGAATGAAGATAACCGCGATGAGTATGCCGCCGAGGAACGCTTCATAAACCCACGACGGGTGCGCGCTTGCTGCTATGACCCACAATGGGTGCGTGCTGCCTTGTATGACTCTAGCGAACGCGAGGTGGACGTTATTGCTCTGCATCACGAGAGCAGCGGTGACCGCGGCGCCGACGCAGGTTGCGGTCGGTACTTGAGCACGACGATCGGCGTTTGTTGATCGCTGTTGCCATGCGGATTTTCGCGCAGACATGCGGTGACCGCGTCAGAGTTAACGCCGGCGCTTGCGCCGAGGATATTCACTCTCGCGAGATCGTTGACGTCCACGATGACGACGTGCGCGCTGCACGCGTTCGCGATCGCGACGGCCGCTTCGCCAGGCCGCTCGGGACCGAACACGATGTGCCGCTCGTAGGGCGGCATCGTGCCGGTGTAACCATCGATCTCGGCCACCGCTGATCCGAGGATGCGATAGAAATCTCCGTGGCGCCCGATAAGCTTGCCGGCGGCCGACGCGGCGGACGCATACAACACTTTCCACGCGCCCACGTTGTCCATCACGAGTTGCATCGATTCCGGCTGATTCACCGTGGCATAGGGCCCCGCGCGTTCCGCGAGCAGCCGCGCAAGCAGCGTCGGGCGCACAAACTCTGCGGCGACGGATCTTCCTTGTGCGATAGCCACAGCAGTCTCGGAGACGCAGACGACATCATCGCTCGACGCGATGCCGCGAACGCATAGCGCGACGAGCGCCGGCAGATCGTCGCCCTTGCGTACGAGCGGCGTCCGAACCGGGATGGCGACGATGCGCGGCGGCAGCCCGGGCGGTGAGACGATGAATGTGCGCCGGTTCATGACGCGCGCTTCTCGCCGGCCAAGAGCGCCTGCAGTATTTCCTCCATGCGTTGCACGCGCGAACCCTTGAGCAGCACAGCGTCACCTGATCGGAGCGTGTTCGCGAGCAGGTCGGCGATCTCCGCATTCGACTCAAAGGAATGAACAGACGCGGCGGGCATGCCCGCCGTCTGCGCACCCTCGATCAATGCGCGCGCATAGGGGCCACCGCAGTACAAGGCATCTAGTGAGGCGCGTGCCGCAGCCGCGCCGGTCGCGCGATGCATTGCTTCCACTTCTGGACCGAGTTCTGCCATGCTGCCGAGCACGGCGTAGCGCCGGCGCGCCGGAACGTCGGCGAACGCCCGAAGCGCCTGGGCAACCGATGTCGGATTCGCGTTGTAGGCATCGTAGACGCACGTCGCACCCGACGGCAACACGTGCTGTTCGAAGCGGCCCTCTGGGAGATGCAACGCGCCAAAGCCCGCGATTGCGTCTTCGAACGGTACGCCGTACCCAATCGCTGCGCCGGCGGCGAGAAGTGCATCGCGCAAGTGATGCTCACCGGCGAGATGCCATTCTGCCGACGCCGCGTGGTGCGACAAGTATGTCACATCGACGAGCCCGTTTTTCGGATGGTCAGCCTCAAGCGTATCACCGGGCGCTTCATGATCGCCGGCGATACGAATCCAAAGCGCTTCGATCTCGAGACCATACTCCGCGGCGAGTTTCCGCGACCACTCGTCGTCGGCATTGCAGACGGGAAGAGCGTCGCGGAAGAGCGCGAACTTCGTGCGCGCGAGTTCTTCGCGGTCCTTGAAATATTCGAGGTGCGCCTCGCCGATGTTGGTCAGTATGCCGATATCGGGCGCTGCGATGTCAACGAGTTGCGCGATCTCGCCGGGATGCCGCGCGCCCATCTCGACGACCGCGACATCCACATCGTCGCCGAGCAGATAACAAATCTTAGCCACACCGAGCTCGTTGTTCTCGTTCTGCGGCGTCGCAAGCGTGCGGAAGTGCGGCGCGAGTAACTGCGAGGCCATTTCCTTCGTCGTCGTCTTCCCATTGCTGCCCGTAATCCCGATGACTTCTGCATCGGAAGCGCGGCGCGCGGCGGCTGCACCGGCGAGATACGCTCTCTTGGCATCCTTGACGACCATGTAGGGAACCGGGCTCGGGTTGGGCACCGCGGCCGCATCGTCGAGGACCAGCGCGCGGCAGCCGCGCGCCAACGCCGCCTTTGCAAATGCGTTGCCGTCAAACGATGGACCGCGAAGCGCGACAAAAACTTCACCGAGCGCGAGCGTGCGTGAATCGGTGCTCGGACGAAACGGCGCGTTGAGATCGATCGCTGGTCCGCGCCACGTCGAACGCGCGGCTTTGGCGAAATCCGCGAACGAGAGCATGCTCACCGGCCGCGCCTCTCAAGCGCTTCGCGCGCGACCGAGGCATCGGAGAAGGGCAGCACGAGGTCGCCGATCAGTTGGTAAGGTTCGTGGCCCTTGCCCGCGATGATGACCGCATCGCCATCGCGCGCCGACTCGATCGCGCGATCGATCGCCGCGGCCCGATCGGCAATCACCTCGAACTCTCCGCCGCGGATGTCGCGCATGCCGGCGACGATCGCTTCTCGAATCAAAGATGGGTCTTCGCTGCGCGGATTGTCGTCGGTCACGATGACGCGATCCGACAGCTCGCGAGCGATCGCACCCATGAGCGGCCGCTTCGCAGCGTCGCGATCGCCGCCGCAGCCGAAGACGCAGATGAGTTGCCCATTCGTAAGCGCCCGCGCCGCGGTCAGCACGTTGCGCAGCGCGTCCGGCGTGTGGGCGTAGTCCACGTAGACGCCGAGCTCGCGGGCGTCGACGCGCGACATGCGCCCCGGCACGTCGGTCACGCTTTCGATGCCGTCGGCGATGGCCTCGACGTCGACATCCAAAGCGCAGGCGGTGGCGATTGCCGCCAGCGCATTGGCGACATTGAACGGGCCGGGCAGACGAACAGAAAACGGGGCCGGCCGCAGAGAGGGAACGGAAAACGTCGAGCCGTCGCGCTCGATCGCGATGTCCGTCGCGGTTAGCACCGCATCGGTGTTTTCCACGGCGTAGGTCAAGGTGCGGCCGCTGGTCATCGCGAGCCGACGGCCTTCGGGATCATCGAGGTTGATGACGCGCACACCGGGGCTTTTTCGACCGCCTCGAGTCACGCCCTCGAAGAGACGCGCTTTTGCCGCTCTATACGCATCAAAAGTCTTGTGGAAATCGAGATGATCTTGCGTGATGTTGGTCAGCACGGCGACATCGAAATCGACATCGTCCACGCGATGCTGCACGAGCGCATGGCTCGACACTTCCATGATCGCGCCGCGCGCGCCGGAGTCGCGAAACGCAGCGAGCAAGCGCTGTAACTCGTGCGCGTACGGCGTCGTGTTGGCCAGTGAGGTCTCAAACGCGCCCATCAGGCGCGCGCCGAGCGTGCCGATGAGACCGAACGGAGTGCCCGCCGCGGCCATGATCGCTTCGAGAAAACGCGTGGTCGTCGTCTTACCGTTTGTGCCGGTGACGCCGATGACGGTGAGGTCGTCCGAAGGGTGACCGTACAATTCGGCCGCTACCGAGGAGAGCGCGGCGAGTGTGTCCGGAACGAACGCGATCGGGATGTCCGAAGCGATCGCAATGGTGGGCCGACTAGCGTCGGCCCCTTCTGGGCTGTTGGGCCCTTCAGTCATCGCGAGGACGGCGCTCGCGCCGGCGGCGACAGCTTGCGCGGCGTGCGCATGCCCGTCGGAGTGCGCGCCTTGCAAGCAGACAAAGAGCGCGCCGGGTTCGATGCGCCGGGAATCGACGGAGATCGAAGAGATGGGAATCTCGGCTTTGCCGCGGATCCGGACGCCGTCCACTCCGGAAAGCAGTTGCCGCAACGGCACCGGCATCACCGGAGCCATTTACTGCTGCCTTCCGTTGTTCCCTAGCAGGCCGGGTTCGCCGACCGCCTGACCGCCCGCGCGTTCGGGATCCGTGATGGTGCCGAGGTCGCCGCGCGGCACGACGCTCTCGCGCCAGAACACGCGCCCAGCAAGGTCGCGGAACGCGGGAAGCGCCACGATGCTTCCATAGTATTCGCCCTGCGGCCGATCGAGTTTCACAAAGATGACGTATTCCGGTTTGTCGGCCGGAATGATGCCGGCGAACGACGCGGTGTAGGCGCCGGGAACGTACGAACCGTCGATCACCATCTGGGCAGTACCGGTCTTGCCGGCAAGTTCGTAGCCGGGCATCTTCGCGGCGGTGGCGGTGCCGCGCCGTACCACGTCGCGCAAGATCGTCATCAGCGCAGCCGATGTCTCTGGCTTGATCACGCGCCGGACTACCTGCGGGCTGAACGACTTCACGATCCGGCCATCGGGTCCGACGATCGCATGCACGATGAGCGGCTTCATCAGCACGCCGCCGTTTGCGATCGCGGCATACGCCGTCGCCATCTGTAGCGCCGTCACCGAGACGCCTTGTCCGAAGCCGATCGTTGCGAGCCGCGAGCCATACCAGTCTTCCGGCGACCCGAGAATGCCGCCGCTTTCGCCGGGGAGATCGACGCCCGTCGGATCGTCCAACCCGAACTTCTTGATGTACGAATACATCGTCTGCGGACCGACGCGCATCGCGATCTGCGCGGCGCCGACGTTATGCGAGAACGTCACGATGTCGTCGATCGTCTCGTAGCGGTGGCCCGACGCCATCATGCCGTCGTCGGCGTTGTGGATGATCCGATTGCCGACTTCGATCTCGTCGCGCGCGGGGAACGTGTCATCCACCGTCATCTTGCCGCTGTCGAGCGCCGCGGCGGCAGTGATGGCTTTGAAGGTCGAGCCCGGTTCGAACGGATCGGTGATCGCTCGGTCGCGCCACGTGGACGGCGGCGAATTCGCAAAACGGTTGGGATCGAAGTTCGGATAGTTGGCGAGCGCGAGAATCTCACCGGTCTGCGCGCGCATGATGATCGCTGACCCGTCGGCGGCGTGATAGCGCTCGGCTGTCGCGCGCAAGATCTCCTCGGCTTCGTACTCGAGCATACGATCGATCGTCAAAACGACCGTATCGCCGACGACCGCCGGCTGGACGACGCGCGCACCGAACGGGATCGGCCGGCCGTTGTTGTCGGTCGCCTCCATGACTTGGCCGGCTTTGCCTTCGAGCACGTCGTTGAACGCGACTTCGACACCCGCGAGACCTTGGCTGTCCACGCCGGTAAAGCCGACGAGCGTGCTTCCCACGCGGCCTTGCGGTTCGACGCGCAATCCAAGCGCTTCGTCGGACCGCCCGATGCCCGCCAATCCTAACCGGTCTACGCGATCGGCAACGGACTGCGGCACGTTGCGCGCGATGTAGATATAAGAAGCGTTCTCGTGCAGCACCGACTCAATATCGGTCACGGAATAGCCGAGCAGCGGGGCGAGCAGCCTGGCCGCGTGATCGGCGTTCTTGACTTGGGCCGGCTGCGCGTAGATCGCGCTCGCCGGCAGACTCGTGGCAAACGCGACGCCGAAGCGATCGACGACATCGCCGCGCCGTCCGCTGATCGGGAAGGTGGACCGTTGCTGATCGCCGGCATCTGCCGCGAGCGCCGCGCTCTCGTTGATCTGCACTTTGTACAGCCGCGCGCCGAGCAGCCCGGCCACGAGGAGGATGAGCCAGAATAGAACGCTCGCGCGCGTGCGGAGACGGCGGCGTTCCTTTTCCTTCACCTGACGTGCAAGAGACGCGCTACGAAGGCAAGCGCTGTGTTCTGCGGCTCCGGTCTCGGCGCGCCCGGCATCATGAGGACGGAGACGGAATTCGGAACCGTCATGTGCAGTTTGGCCGCCGCAGCTTCGAGCCGGCCGAGGCTCTCAAGCTGGCCGACTTGCGCGCGTAGCTCGTTGTTGGCCAGCATGAGTTTGGCTTCTTGCGCGCGATCGGTGGATAATCTATACGTTTGCGCAGCGAGCTGCGCGGTCAATCCCACGTACGCGATGATCAGCGCGAGCGGCACGCCCACGAGCACGCTCGTGCGCAGCGTCGATGGCACGGCGCGACTGGCACTGCGGCGTGCTCTGCGGCGCGGCGCAGGCGCTGCGGGCGATTCCTTGGGCTGCGCGTATGCCCGAGCCGTCATGCTCATATCGTCTGCGCCTCCTGCGCATCGCCGATCATGCTCGCAGCGCGCAGTTTTGCACTGCGCGACCGCGGATTTTCGGCAAGCTCCTTTTGGTCGGGGCTGAGCGGTTTACGCGTCAGCAGCTCGCAGCGGCCGGCTTTGTGCCATGCGCGAAACTTCGATTTCACGATGCGATCTTCGCCTGAATGAAAACTGATGACGACGATGCGGCCGCCGGCCCGGACGCGCGTTGCGGCTGCATCGAGGCTGCGCTCGAGATTGCCGAGCTCATCGTTGACGGCGATGCGCAGCGCTTGAAAGGTGCGCGTCGCCGGGTGCACGCGGCGCCGTTCGCGACTCGCGTCTCGCGGTTGCGCCGAGAGAATGGCGGCGACGAGATCGGACGTCGTGCGTAACGGCGAACGCTCACGGCGCCGCACGATGTGGCGCGCGATGCGCCGCGCATGGCGTTCGTCGCCGTATTGGAAGATGAGATCGGCGAGTTCCGGCTCGGGCATCGAGTTCACGATCTGTGCGGCGGTCTTGCCGTTCGATGCGCTATCGAGCCGCATGTCGAGCGGCTCGGTTCCGGCAAAAGAAAATCCGCGGCTTTCATCAGCCAGCTGCATCGAAGAGAGTCCGAGATCGTACATTATCCCGTCCGCTTGCCGTACCGCCTGCTCGTCGAGAACATCGCCGAGCCGGCCGAAGTTCGCATGCACCGCATCCAGGCGCCCTGGAAATCTCTTCTCGAGTTCTCTCGCTCGCTCTACCGCCGCCGGATCGGCATCGAGCGCGATCACGCGGCACTCGCGCGACCGCTGTAGCAGCGCTTCAGTGTGCCCGCCGCCGCCGAACGTGGCGTCGACGAACACCGGTCGCCGGCTTTCTCCGGCCGGCAGCAGCATCGCCATGCTCTCCTCGAGCATGACGGATGCGTGATCAGTAGAGGCCAAGCTCCGTCATCAATTTGGCCATGCCGTCCGGCGGTTTGCTCGCCGCCTTCCAGCCCTCTGCCGGCCAAAGCTCGATCCGCGTCAGTGCGCCGACCAGGATCACGTCGCGCTCCACCTTTCCGTACTCGCGAAGCGGAGCGGGCACGATCAGGCGTCCTTGCGAGTCGAGCGACACTTCCTCGGTGTGAGCGAAGAGATGCCGCACGAAACTCCGATACTGGTCGTCTTTGCGCGCAGCGGCCTCGAGCTTCGCGCAGAACTCAGACCAAGCAGACTCCGGATACATGGCAAGACATGGTTCGGGCGGCGCTATCGTCAAGACGAAGTGATCGCCGAGCCGGGCCCGAAACCGCGCCGGAATGGTCAAGCGACCCTTGTCGTCGAGGGTATGCTCGAACCGCCCCGTGAATTTCGGGAGTCCGCTCATGGATGCGCCACCAAGCCCCACATCGAGCCATTTTTTACCACTATACCCCATCTATCGGCCGGAAGGCAAGCGAAAAGAGGGACAGCACACCCGTTCGATGCGGGGACGCATGTAGGGCGGACCTTTATGGTCCGCCAGGCCGGCGGGCTAGTTCGGCCACAAGAAAACGGGGCGGACCTTAAAGGTCCGCCCTACGTTGGCGCGATCGAGAGAGGCGGACCTTAAAGGTCCGCCCTACATCAGGAGGCGGTGACGGTCACCGCGGCGCGAGTGGTTTTCGCGCTCACATGGACGCTCGCGGTCGACCCCTGGGTCGTCACGCTCATCGTCCACGAGCCGCCGGCGCCGGCTAGCGGCACCATCTGCAGTTCGATCCGCTGCGAAGCGCCCGGCGCCAGCGTGACGGCGCTCTTGAACGGGTCGCAGACCTTCTGGTAGCAGAACGAGAGCAGCCAGTGTGCCGGCAGGCCGAGCGCAGCCAGATGCACCGTGCGCGACTCGGCGGACGGATTATGGATCATGACGTAGAGTTTGGCGGGCACGGTTGCGGTCGAAGTCGTGGACGAACTTCCGCTCACGGCCATGCGCCACGGCACCGGATTTAACGCGACATACTGTTCCTCGGCCTGTTGCGCGACGATCGTGCCGGGCGCCGTGCTGGTGGCGACCTGCAGGACAGCCCGCGCTGCGCTCACGTTCCCCGCGAGGAGATACGTGCGGCCCGTCTTCAGCCAGACGCGGCCGAGTTCGTATGCCAGATCCTTCTTCGTGGGATTCGCGGCGTACGCCGTCGCTGCGATCGTCAGCGCCTTGCTCTCCGCAGTGAGCGCTGCCGGATAGTTCTTCGCGCCATTGTTCGCGGATGCGAGCGTGAGCCAGTTTTCCGGATCATCCGGCGCGATGTTGGCCGCGGACTGCGCGTAGCCGACCGCCCGCGAATATTGCTTCAGATTGTAGGCCGGCAGATAGGCGTTTGCATAGCCGTCTACGACGTCGGGCGCCAGCGAGATCTCGAGGTCGAATTGCTGCAGCGCGTCCGCATATCGTTCCTGATCCGTATACGCCTGACCGCGCAGATCCGCTGCCTGAGCCGAGTCTTTCTTCAAGTTCGGATCGGGCGGATTCGTGGCGGCGGCGCGGCCTGCATAGGCGTCGGCGAGCGCAAGGCTCAGCGCGTCGCGCAATTGCGTGCTCTTGAAGTAGTCGATGGTCGCCGAATCATCGGCGTTCGAAAGCTTGTCGAGCTTATCGTTGGCGGCCTTGCCGCTTGCGATCGCATCGTCGAATTTGCCGGCCTGAACCGACGCGTTGACCATGGCGGTCGCAGAGGAAGTCGTCGTGTAGAATGCGGTTGCGGTCTTCGAGTCCGGCACCGGCTGGCCCGCGACGACGGAGTTGAGCGCAAGCGTCATCGTGGGAGAATCGAGTTGATCGACTTGCCGATAGCGGATGACGCCGTTGCGGTCCAGCACGTAGGTCGTGGGGATCGCGCGCACATCGTAGTTCTCTTCGATCTTTCCGTCGCCGTCGAGCGCGAGGCGATAATGCACGCCGTTGCTCTTCGCCCACACCGAGACGAGTTGCGCGCTTTCGCGATCGTCGACCCCGAGGAAGATCACGCCTTGCGGACCGTAGTGCTTCTCGGCCGCGATAAGATCCGGCGTCTCGGCGCGGCACGGCGGGCACCACGTCGCGAAGAAATTCACGACGACGACGTGTCCGCGGAGCCGGGCGAGATCGACGCTCCCGCCGCCCACAAGCGGCAACGCGAATGACGGCGCCGACATACCGGTGGCCGGTGCCGCGGCGAGCGCAGCGCTGGATAACGCAGCGGCTGCGATACACGCAGATATCAGAGCGACGAATGAGGCGCGAGCGGTCAACATGGCGGCGAGACCTTCCTTAGAACGAGCGTGCAGAGGAGCGACGACTCGTTTGCTTTTTCATGGTGGAAGTGTTAGAGTCATTTTGCGGATGCGGCCACGTTCACCATGGCTGCAGGCCTGTTTTCTATTTTCGATTGGTGAAAACCCTGAGGATCTCGAGCTTTGGCACTGCAGGACCGTACGATCAACTGTCGCGATTGCTCCGCCGACTTCGTTTTCACCGTGGGCGAGCAGGAGTTCTACGCGCAAAAAGGCTTTGAACACGAGCCCACGCGTTGCCCGACCTGCCGCCAAGCGCGTAAGCGCGGCCGCAGTGAAGGAGCTCAAGGAGCGGAACGCACGCTCTATGATGCGGTCTGCTCGGAGTGCGGAGGGGCGGCGCAGGTGCCGTTTTCGCCGAGGCCGGACAAGCCCGTCTACTGCGCCGATTGCTATAAGAAGGTTTCGCCCCGCCGTACCCGCGCTTGATATGACGTAGTTCCCGTCACGATTTCATTAGCCGGCCGTGAGAACGGACGGGCGCTTTCGCACGTCCGCAGGCGGCCCCGGCCATGGCGAGAAACCCCTCTTTAGCCGATACGTATTCATAGGGTAGAAACTCCTGGACGTGGCCGGCGGAACTCGCCGGCTTCGAGGATGGCGGATGCATTTGAACGGGCGCGCGCTGCGCCGTGCGATCGTTGCGATAACTCTCGCTAGCGCCTCGTGTCTTGCTGGCTGCAGCGGTTATGGGTTATTTCCCGATGGCGGCGGACCGCATGCCATGCCCGGGCCTGCGCTCACCCAACTCATCAATCTCAACGCGAAGACGTATCGTTTGGCACCGGCGCTCGTTCGCGCCGTCATCGCCGTCGAATCCGGCGGCGATCCCTCGGCGGTCTCTGATGCGGGCGCGATGGGCCTCATGCAGCTGATGCCGGGCACCGCGCAGACGTACGGCGTCGGCGATGCGTTCGATCCTTCGGAGAACGTGGCCGGCGGATGCGCGTATTTGCACGATCTTCTCGCGCGCTATCACGGTGATCTGAGCTTCGCGCTCGCAGCGTATAACGCTGGACCGGGGGCGGTGGACAAGTACGGTGGCATTCCGCCGTATGCCGAAACGCAGAGCTACGTTCAAAACGTAACAGAGTTGTATCGCGAGGCTATCGGATCGTCGCGGGCGCTCCGGTAACCACATAGGAAGTGGCCCGCGTGACTTCACGCTTTCTCGCGCTCGCGCCATCTCGAGGCGAGATGCGCGCCTTGCGCCAACCGGTGGAAGTGGACGCCGCCGAACCCGGCGAGCGCCTTGACTGGCTCTCGGCCGGCCATGGCTACCGTTCGCCCGAGCAGCCGCGCGGCGGATTGGGTTTTCTCAGCCGAATCTCCATCCTCGATCGCTATCTCGTGGCGGAGATGCTCGGACCGTTCTTCATCGCGCTTGCGGTCATCACGCCGCTGCTGCTCATCAACCAGTTTTTCCTCGCTGCCGACTACGTCATCAACAAAGGCGCGCCGACGCTGCTCGTCATGCGCTATCTCGTGCTCCAGCTGCCGGCGCTGTTCTATCTCGCGTTTCCGTTCGCAACGCTGTGCGCTGTTCTGCTCGGCTTCGGCAGGCTCGCCGGGGATAACGAAGTCACGGCGATGCGCACGAGCGGCATCAGCGTGCATCGCATCGCGCTACCGTGCTACGTGCTCGGCCTCGTGCTTTCGATCGCATCGTTCGGCATCAACGAGTCGCTTGCGCCATACGCCGACCGGCACGCCGAAGACACGTTCCGCCAGATCATGTACCACTCGACGCAGCCGATCATCGAACCGGATCAATTCATCCGCACGCCGGACGGCCAGCACATGATCTACGTCGGCTCGATCGACTCGGGCACCGGTGTCATGCACAACGTCGTCATCGAGACGATCGGCACGAGCCCCAACCCCGACTCGATGCAAGCCGAGACCGGCAAGCAGGTCGACGGCAATATCGTGCTGCAAGATGGCATCTACACGAAGTACGGCGCCGACGGATTCGTCGCATCGCAGAGCAAGTTCAAGACGATGCAGTTTCCGCTTGGCGATCCGAGCGTGCTCTACGACGGCGCATTCTCGCCGTTCGCGGAGAACTCGAACCAGTTGCGGAATGAGATCAAGAATCTCAAGGCCAGCGGCGAGGACACCCGCAACCAAGAGATGATCCTCGCGCAGAAATACGCGATGCCGATCGCGTGCTTGATCAGCATCCTCATCGCGCTGCCGCTGTCGACGATGTTCGGCCGCTACGGGCGCGGCGTCGGCGCGCTGATCGCGGTCGCGGCGGTGATTCTGTACTATGCCGCGATGGCGATCGGCGGTGCGCTTGGCAAGAACGGAGCGGTTCCGGTCTTCGTCGGATCCTGGTTGCCGAATGCGATCATGGCCGGAGTGGGGGTCACGCTGCTGTTCCGAGATAGGCGCTGATGCGCGCCGCCCAGGCATAGGGTCGAATTCTTGACTCGTCGACGCACGCTGCGCCGGATCGCGCACGGTGCCAGCAAGACATTTGCGTTGGCGCTCTGCTTCATGCTTGCGATGGGCCCGGTAGTAGGGCAAGCAACGCTTGCCCAAACGCTTTCGTCGGCCGACCATCAAGGACCGGGCCGACTAGCGTCGGCCCCTTCAGCAAGTTCCCAGACGCCCGCTTTGTCGGGCCGACTAGCGTCGGCCCCTTCAGGAAGTTCCCCGACAGCCGCCGTGCCGGGCCGACTAGCGTCGGCCCCTTCAGGAAGTTCCCCGACAACCGCTTTGTCGGGCCGACTAGCGTCGGCCCCTTCAGGAAATTCTCCGACGCCCGCGGTGTCGCCGTCTCCGCCGCCTCCCGTTTTTGCGACCACCGCGCCGAACAGCGATGAATATCCGACCACCGGCAACGCGCCCGAGTCCGGGCCGCAACCGTCGCAAACATTCGCCGTTTCGCCGAACGCATCACCGGGCGCCACGCCTCTGCCCCCCGACGTCGTCCTGATAACGGCAGACCGTGTCGTGGGTAGCCTCAAGAGCGACATGACCGCCGACGGCCACGTGCATCTCACGACGAACAGCGTGGACATCAGCGGCGATCAGGCGGTGTATACCGCAAGCGATAAGATCGTGCGCATGACCGGGCACGTGCATTTCGTCGGCGCCGACGGCGATACGGCAACCGCGTCGTCACTTGCTTTCGACACGGTCAAGAGCACGATCGCGCTCTACGACGTCGCCGGCCAGACGTCAGCCGTCACATTTCAAGGCGCGCCAATACAAGGCTACGTCTACTTCAAAGGCAAGGAACTCGACGTGGCCGCGAACGGCAGCTCGGTGCTGCATCACGGCTGGGTCACGACCTGCTCGCTCGATCACGTCGCCTACCACATCTCGGGCAAAGAGATCGACATCCATCCGGGCGATCGCGTGGTCGCGCACAGCTCGGCGCTCTATCTCGGGAATTTTTTGGTGGCGGCGCTCGGGATCGTGGTGCTGCCGCTCTCCGCGGTCGCCGCGCACCGGGAGTCGGTGATCGCGCCGCGCCTCGGCTATAACGCGACCGAAGGCGTGTTCGCGCGCACGTACATCAGCTTCTATCGCAGCCCATACTATTACGGCACCTATCACGTCGACTATTTCCAAAAAGTCGGCGTTGGTCTGGGAATGGACGTGTACTTCGCCCGACAAGACGGCAAGGGCAGCGGCTACGCGAGTTTCTATACACTGCAGAACAACGCGTACCAGCGCAGCCTGACCGGCCAGAAGTCGTCGGAGCAGGTCACGCTCAACGTCGATCAATTGCTCGGACATCACGTGAGCGGATCGCTGCAGTTGAGTTACAGCGGTCAGAGCGTCGTGGCATCGAGTATCCCATCCACCACGACCGCGGGCATCAACTTGACGCACTCGGGAGCGAGAAGCACGACGTCGTACGTGGGCAACGTCTCAACCACCGGATCGTCGAGCAGTCTCGGCGCGAGCGTCAACCACATCATCAACTTCACGCCGACGTTCAGCCAATCGATCGGCCTGCAGTTTCAAGGCAATACGAATCCCGGCTCGTACTCGCGCCAGGTCAACTTCACCGCCGACACGCATTTCACGGCGCCTCTTTTCGACGGCGATCTCGTGATCGACACGTCGCACGGCGAGCAGATCACGGACCCGCAGCCGGCGCCGACCGCCGGCGCGACGCCGATCCCGGGCACGGTTGCGGACACGCAAGGATTTCAGAAAGTGCCGGAGCTGACGTTGCGCTCGCGGCCGTTTCAGATCTCGTCGTTGCGTCTGCCGCTCACCGTCACCGTGACGGACGGCATCTACAACGACCAGTTCGATTACCGGCCGACGGGCATCAAGACGTCGCGTTTGGACATCTCGTCGCAGATCGGCAGCGCTTTCTTCCCGCTCGGTCCGAATTCCGACATCACGGCGACGGGAACGATCCGCCAAGACATGTACGGAACAGGCGATCTCTTGGGCACGATCGGCGAGTCGGTGGAATTGCGCACGCTTTTCGGCTCGCATGCGGACAACACGCTCTCCTACGATGAGCTGAGCGTGCGCGGCTACACGCCGATGCCGTCGTTCGATTCGGCGTCGGGTCAGGACCAGCTCGGCGAGGTGCTTAACGTCTACAGCGGCAGCACGTATCGTTTCAGCGCGTCGACCAACTACGACTTCCATCAGAAGCTGCTCAGCCCGGTCTCGTATCAGTTCTTATGGCAGCCCACACCGGTGACGAGCGTGAGCTTAGGGACCACGTACGATCCGAACGGCGTCGCCGGCGTGCAACGTCCGGGTTACGGGCCGACGAACATCTCGCTTGCTACGCCCATCGGCAAGAACGATTACTTGGAATTCCAAGGCGATTACGACTTCAAATTACACGGCCTGCAAAACCAGTCTTATTTCCTGACGCATACCGTCGAGGATTGCTATCAGATCCGCGTGGCGTATCGGCAGGCGTTGAAGGAAGTGGACTTCTCGCTGAACTTGCTCGCCTTCCCGAATCAGGCGGTGAACTTCGGCATCAACAACAGCGGCCCGATCATCAACCAGAGCTTCGGGCAATGATACCGGTGCAGCGGTGCCGCTTAAGCAGACGGCGACGGCGACGGTGCTGGGGATGGCGACGAGGAAGCGCCCGGCAGCGGAAAGACGTCGATTTCGCCGCCGTAGATATACAAGTTTTGATCGGAGGGACCGCCGCCGGGTTTGTTGGCGCAGGCCAGAAACGTATAGGACTTGCGGACGGACAGGCTGATGTTCGGAATCGTGTCTTGGGAATTCAATCCGCACGACATCTGGTCTTGAGGAACGCCGTTGGTATCGACGGTGAAGAACTGGACATAGAGATTGTCGGGTGTGGGCGCGGGCGTGGGCGACGCGGACGAACCGGGGATCGGCGTGGGCGATGGGCGCAAGTTCAGCGCCGTGATCGGAATCGTGATCTGCATCGCGTTGCCGGATCCGTTCGAGAAGCTGTTGTTCGGAAAGAAGAGATACGAGTTCGGCGGATTCTGCGTGATCGTCAACCACTTCACGGTGTTGGAGCCGCCGCCGGTGAAGGCTTTGAACGCGTACAAGAATTGATTCGCCGGCAACGTCGGATTGCAGAAACCGTTTGCGTTTTGCCCAAACGGGCACGTGCCGTAGTAGAGTTCTTGATCCCAGTGCGCGTACGTCAGCCCTTGCGCCTCGGCAAAGGTGGGATAGCCGGGTTGTTCCGGCGATCCGTACACGTTGTTCGGCCCCTGATTGATGTTCAGCCCGATGATATACGCGCCGTCACTCGGGGCGATGCTGCCGTTGGTCAAGTCGACGTAGAACTTGAACGTGATCGAGCCGACGGGCGGGCCCGAGACGGTCGGCGGAAAGACCGGGCCGCGGCCGCATGCGGCGACGGCCGCCACGGCGATGGCCAGAGCGGCGGCCGCGAAGCGCCACTTGCGAGTTATGCTCGTGAGTAGAGTCAATCCCGAATCCTTGCCGGCGACGCTGAAGATCGCGATCGCGCTTCTCGCGCCGATCGCGCTTGCGTGTGCTTTTCCGAAAACGAATTGGTGGCCGTTCGCGTTCGTCGCGGCCGCGCCGATGTTCTGGCTGTGGTCCAGAGCGCCCTTGCTGTCCGCGTTCTGGTGGGGTTGGCTCTCCGGTGCGATCTACTTCGGCATCACGATGGATTGGGTTCCAAATTCGCTCGGCGACTATATCGGCGCTTGGAAGCTTCTCGCACTTGTGCTCATGGCCGCATGGCAAGGATTCTCATTTGCGGCTGTGGCCGCGCTGATCTCTCTGATGTCTCGCCGCGGTTTCGGCGCGGCGGCGGTGTTCGCCGCAGCCGCCGCCTGGTTGCTCGTGGACTTCGTGCGGACGCGCGGCACGATGGGCGTGCCGTTTGGCTCGCTGGGTTTTGTCGGCGCGCATCTGCCGTGGCTGCTGCCGCTTGCGGCATACGCGGGCGTGTATGGCCTGACCGCGATCTTTGCGCTCGTCAATGCTTCGGTGACAGGTCTTCTGTGGGGCACGGACACTGGTCGACGCGCGGGTGCTTGCGCGCTCGGCGTGCTCGTGTTGCTCACGGTACTCGGCGATGCACAGCGTTCGCACATCGTGCTGCCGCCGGCGAAGTTGCGCGTCGGTATCGCCCAAGGCAACATCTCGCAGCGCGTGAAGTGGAGTCCGGAGATCTTCGCTCACACGCTTGAACTGTACACGTCGCTCACCCGTAAGGCCGCAGCAAGCCGCGCGCGCGTCGTCGTTTGGCCGGAGACGGTCGTCACGGCGTATCCTCTGCAAGAGCCGTGGCTGCTCCACGATCTGCAGCAAGATGCGGCGTCCACGCACGTCTACATTCTTGCCGGCACGCTCGATAAGCTGACACCGCGCGGCTATCACAACGCCGTTTTGGATCTCACGCCGGCCGGCAAACTCGCCGGCGTGTACGACAAGCATATCCTCGTGCCGTTCGCCGAATACTTGCCGTTCGATCGCGTGCTGCGGCACTTGCCGCTCATGGATCAGGCATCGGATTTCTTCCCTGGACCCGGACCGCATTTGCTCTCGGCTAGCGGCATGTCCGCCGGATTGCTCGTCTGCTACGAATCCGGATTTGCGCCGTACACGCGTGCTACCGCGAACGCCGGCGCGTCGACGCTCATCATCGTCACCGACGACGCGTGGTGGGGCGACACCGCCGGTCCCTATCAGCACTTCGATATGGCGGTAGTCGACGCGGTGCAGACGGGCCGTTGGGTTGTCCGCGCCGCCGCGACAGGAATCTCAGGGATCATCGATCCGAGTGGCCGAATCGTAGCGCAGCTGCCGCTCGACGTCGCCGGCTCTCTCGTCGCCCCGATCGGCGCGCCGGTCGAGACGCCGTACGACCGCTTCGGGGCGCTCTGGCTCGTGTTGCTCGCTGCCGCTGCTTTGCTCATCGGCCTACTGCCGGCGCGGGTACGGGCGACGGGATGGCGCTCGGCACGCGGGCCGGCGTGAACGTGCGCGCGGGTCGTTTTCGCCCGACGTGGCGGACCTGGCTGTATACAGCGATCGCACTCGGGGCCGTCGCATACGTCTATCTTTTCGTCAGCGCAATACTCGCGCCGACGTTGCCGCCGGTCAGCGGCGGCAATCAAGTCGCGATGCAGTCGCTGCAAGTGCAGGGACAGCGCGGCACAAAGCTCGGCTGGAAGTTCGGCGCGGATTCGGCGCAGACGTCCACGGACGGCGGACAGACGACGTACGTCGGCGTCCACAACGCGACGTACTACGAGAAAGGCAAGCCGGCATATCGCTTGAGCGCGGACTCCGTCACACTCGACGCGCGCTCGCAGAACTACTCGGCCACGGGCAACGTCCATGTCTGGGCGCTCTCCGGTGCCCAGCCGCGCGACATCCGCGCGGACAACGTGAACTGGAATCAGCCGCTGCAGACGTTGACGTGCCCCGGCGCAGTCACGATCGCGTACAAGAAAGCGCACTTCGTCGGCAACGATGTCAGCGTGGATTTCCACGATGGCTCGATCCGTACCGGCTCCTCCACGGTCAAGGTCCACTCATGACAAATCAATGTTGGGCGGACCTTTATGGTCCGCCGTGTGGGGCGGACCTTTATGGTCCGCCGTGTTGGGCGGAGGCTTGGTGCCGTAGATAACGGCCGCTGTCCGTCCGCTGGAACTTTATCGGCCGTAGAGCGCAATAGCAATTAGAAGCAAGATAACGACTATGCCCGCGAAAGCCCACAAGAGCATCATGAGAACGTTTAAGCTGACAATTGCCGCCATTAGATTGGCGCGACCCTCTAGCCGACGTTTGTCCTCTTGCGGACTATTGTTCGGTGGGTCGCCCACGTTAGACGTTACCCGTTAGATTTTCGCGAGTTGTTTTTTCAGCCAGTCGATGGCGGCGACAGGGGTGGGATCCTCGCCGTAGGCGAGCGCGAGGTAGCACGACGCGAAATCGCCCACGTAGACGAGCGAGAACATGCGCGCGAGCGCGCTCTTACCTTTGGCCCATACCTCGTCGATATGCACGTGACGATCGGCGAGCAATTCTTTGGTGAGCTCAACGCGCCGGACGATATGCGACGGCTCGGTTGAATCGCGCAGCAGCGTGACCGTGAGATGCTTCTCGACTTCGGCTTGGCCGTGCGTGCCGCTCCACCCCACGGTCTCGTTATGATTGAGTTCGGGGAAGACGTTCGCAACGGCAAGCGCTTTGGCGTTCTCCGAGATCTGCGTCTTCCAGCGGTATGCGACGACGCCGCGCTCGCCTTGCGATCCGTAGATGAAGGGGATTTTGCCGAGCCACGCGTTAGCAAGACACTTCGCGAGGTTGCTCTCGACCGGAATGTCGGGGCCGCATTCGGTGCGAACGGTCCCAAGCACGGTGACCGCTTCGTCGATGTCGCCCAGCACCGAGTCCGGGAGCAGACCGACGCGCGAAAATGCGACGACGAGCGGCACAAACGAATAGCCGACGGCCGCGCGCGGCTGAAGCCCTGTGACCGGCAACGCGATGCATGGCACGCCGTCGGCCTCGGTGAGTGAGTCGAGTTTGCCGCCGGTCGTCGCCGCGAGGATCGAGGCACCGGCCTTGCGCGCTTGTCCGTACGCGCTCAACGTCTCTTCGGTATTGCCGGAATTGCTCGACGCGACGACAAGCGTGTCGGGTCCGACAAATCCCGGAAGGTCGTAATCGCGAACCACGACCACCGGACACTTCAAGACCGGTTCGAACACCGCGCGCAGCAGATCGCCGCCGATGGCGGAGCCGCCAAGCCCGGCGATGACGACCGATCCGAAACGTTTGCCTTTGAGCGCGCCCAAGTCTGCTGCAAGCGCGACGCGCTTTGCTTCCGCGAACTGCTCCGGCAATCCTAAAATCGCGCCGATCATATCATGCGGATCATGCGCTTTGAGATGCGCATGATCCGTGAGGGCGTGCGGCGTCATGTAAACTTAAAAGCCCCCTAGCGTTCGGCGCGCTTAGCCTCTTCGATAAGGCGTTTGACTTTTTGACCGCCCTTATGGCCGATCTCTTCGTAAAAACCTTGGCCGTACTTGTCCTTGACGGCGTTACCGCCCTTTTGGCCGATGTTCTCGTAGAATTCCGGGCCGTGCCGCTCCTTCGTCTTCTCGCCGCCCTTGCGGCCGATCTCTTCGTAGAACGTCGGACCGTACTTATCGCGGACCGCGTCGCCGCCTTTCTTCCCTGCCTCGCGGACCGTCATGTCTCCGTTGACCTCTCGTGTTTTTTGGATCATGCTCACGATTAACCCCGTGATCTGCGGCGACGTGCAAAGCGGCACTCGGGCACCACCCAAGCGCTGCCGGGGGTCTTTTACCCGGTTGTTCGCATGCTAAACAACAAGACGCCGGTTTCCGCAAGGCGGCACACGCGCGAGATATGAAGACTGAAAGCGTGCTCGACGTCATCTTTGAACAAGCTCTCGTCCTTGATGGGACGGGTGGTCCAATTTTCACCACCGATGTCGCGCTCGTCGGCGATAGAATCGCGCGCGTCGGCGACTGCGTGGGCCGCGATGCCGTGCAACGCATCGACTGTCGCGGATTGGCGTTGTCGCCAGGCTTCATCGACATGCACGGTCACTCCGACGAAGCGCTCTTCGCATTGCCGACGGCGGACAGCAAGATCATGCAGGGCGTGACCCTTGAGATCGGCGGCAATTGCGGGATGTCACCTGGGCCTTTCTCGCCGGCCACACTTCTAGAACGCCGATCGGAGCTTCGGTCGCATTTCAATATCGAAACGACATCGGAAGACCTCGGCGGTTTCTTGGACGCGCTCGAAGCCGCGCCGCCGGCGATGAATTTCGCGTGTCTCGTGGGGCTTGGAAATTCGCGGTCCGCGGTGGGCGGTGTGCTGCCCGGACCACTCACGAAAGAAGCCCTCGACCAGCAGTGCGAGCTCGTCCGCGCGGCGTGCGAACGCGGCGCGATCGGCGTGTCGTCGGGTTTGATCTATCAACCCGGCAGCTTCGCCGACATCGCCGAACTCGCAGCGCTCGCAACCGCTGCCGCAAAGGGCGGATCGCCGCTCTATGCATCGCACATCCGCAGCGAGGGCGACCGGCTCGTCGAAGCCGTCGACGAAGCGCTCGATGTGGGCATGCGAACCGATGTCGCGGTGCAGCTCTCGCATCATAAAGCGTCGGGGAAGCGCAACTGGGGTAAGGTGCACGACACGCTCGCGAAGGTCGAGAAGGCGCGCGGCTTCGGTCTCGACGTCGTGCTGGATCAATATCCGTACAAAGCGTCCTCCACCGGACTCGACGTCATCCTCCCGGCGGATGTGAACGTCGGCACGCGTCGCGAGATCGCCGACCGGCTTGCCGATCCGTTCTACTTCTCGCTTACCACGCGGCGCGTCGACGCCGAATATCGCGAACGCTGGCACGAGGTGCTCATCGCGTCGGTCGGCTCGGATGCGAACCGCCGTTTCGAAGGGATGACCGTTGACGCGATCGCCGCCGAACGAGGCATGCCGCCGGCGGAAACTGCGGTCGGCTTGCTGCGCGACGAAGCGCTTGACGTCGCGGCGATCTACTTCACCATGTGCGAAGACGATCTGCGGACGGTGATGGGTTATCGAGAGACATGCATCGGAAGCGACGCAAGCGTGCGTGCGCTCGAAGGCGTGACGGCTCGCGGCAAGCCGCATCCGCGGGCCTTCGGCACGTTTCCACGCGTCTTCAAATACTACGTGCGCGAAGCGAAAGTCTTATCGATCGAGGAGGCGGTGCGCCGGAGCTGCGGGCTGCCCGCCGGAAGACTCGGGTTACGAGAACGCGGTCTGGTGGCGGAAGGCTTTTTTGCCGACCTCGTGCTTTTCGACCCCGCGACGATCGCCGATACGGCGACGTATGAAGATCCGCACCGTTATCCAGATGGCATACGGTACGTTTTTGTGAACGGCACGGCCGTCGTTCGCGAGGGTCGTTTAACCGGTTTGAGGCCGGGGAAGGTGCTGCGCAGGGGACGAGACCTCTAAGACTTCGTATGCGACCGGCGCCTTGACCGGAGATAATGCTGCGGTATAATCAAAGATGATGACGTCGCCGCTTTCGCCGGTACGAACAGCGCCCGGCTTTGTGCTATGGGCCACCGCCGCACTTGCGTTAGCGGTGTTCTCGCCTGCTTCAGTGTTGGCGGCCAGCCCGGTGACTGTTGGTCAGCCGCTCATCGCCGCGCCGCGCCACGCTCGCATCGCGCCGTGGACGGAAGGCGTCGATCCGGCGCTCGAATCCGCGATGTTCGCAGCCACCTATCGAGCGCTGCCGTCGCATAACGTCCTGAAGGTCTACGCCTTTTCGGCGGCAGGTTACGAGTCGGCCGGCATCCGCTTTTCCGCTCGCGTGCCGCACGAAGCACGCGACCTCACCGAGCCTGAGATAGCAAGCGAAGCCGTCACCCTCATCCGCATCACATTCGACGACTTTCCGTCGGTTGAGGAAGTCGACATCTGGGGCACGGTACCGGTCGCCGTCTCCAAGATGACGGCAGTCGAGAACACGGTGTTCTCCGTCTCCGCCGATCGCGAGACGTATGAACAAGTACGCCGCCAGCCGGGCTTGCGCAACGACTTCTTCCTCGCCGCATTCGGCCGCGTCTGGTTCGCGCCGCAGGTTCCGCGATGAAGCGGTTCGCGAGCTTCGTTGTCGCGATCGCCCTTTTCGCGCTCTTGCTGCCGCAGCCGGCGTCTGCATCCAGTTTGGCCAAGCGCACGGTCGCATCGGATGGCTCCGCCACGCTCCATTCCTACGTCGGAGCCGACGACCGCGTCTGGCTCGTTCACACGCAACGCAAACTCATCGCGCTCACGTTTGACGACGGACCGTATCCGTTCTACACGCCGCTCTTACTGCACGTCTTGGATCGCTCGCACGTCCACGCCACGTTTTTCTGTGTCGGTCGCTCGGCGCAAGAGTTTCCCGACCTCATGGATCGCATCATCGAATCCGGGGACGACGTCGGCAATCACACGTTCAACCATATCAAGCTCAGCGGGCTCTCGACCACGCAGATCGCCGATCAGATCATCGAGGCCGATGCGATCTTGGCCTCGTTCGTCGGTCACCGTATCGATCTGTTCCGCCCGCCGCACGGACGTTACGACCGGCGCGTGATTGAGGTCGCCTCGGCCATGGGTTATCGCACAATTCTTTGGAGCGACAGCCCGGAGGATTATAAGGATATCTCGCCCACGGTCGAGGTCGAGCGCGTCATGAAGCAGGCGCGGCCCGGCGCGATCGTGCTGCTCCACAGCGGGCAATATCGCACGATCGAAGCGCTGCCGGTGATCATCGATCGTCTGCGCGCACAGGGCTACACGTTCGTCACCGTCGATGAGCTCTTAGCAGCCCAGCAGATTTAGGCCGATTTTCGTAGTAGGGCAAGCATCGCTTGCCCTGTTTTGCGCGTTTAGCCTCTGCTAAGGAGCTTGGAAATCCGGCCGCGTGATGTGAATCTCCGCGAACGGTGCGGCTTTAGTGAAGCAATCCATGTGACAGAAGAATTGTTGGCGTCTTTTCTTCGCTTCGTCTTCCCAGTTCGCGACGAGCACAACAGCCGAGATATCGAAGCCTTTGCGCTCGATTTCGTTGCCGCAGAACGAACAGCGATACCGAATACGTCCCTTTGAGTCCCTAACTATTCCCATTACCGCGGATATCGTCCGCCTAACGATTTGTCCTGTTCCAATAAGTGGGGCAAGCGATTTTTGCCAGGCGGACCATAAAGGTCCGCCCTACATTCGTATTGACGACCAGACCGCGGCGACATCGCGGCTGAGTTCGTTCAGGTCTCCGGTGTTGCGAATCACGAGATCGGCGCGGCGTTCGTATTCCTCGTCGGGAAGCTGCGCGGCGATCCGCGCATCCGCGTCGGCCGCGGTTGAGCCATCGCGTGCCATCAGACGTCTGCGACGCTCCTCTGCGGGAGCGATCACGCTGATCGTCTGATCGCAATGCTTGTCGAATCCGGATTGGAAGAGCAACGGCACGACGACGATGATGGTCGAGCCGGCCGGCTCGGCTTCGATCAACTCCAGCGTGCGTTCGCGAATGGCCGGATGGGTGATCGCATTGAGCCGCGCGATGCGCTTCGGGTCGCCGAAAACCATCGCAGCCAACGCGCGACGATCGAGGGTGCCGTCTTGCTGGATGATCGACTGTCCGAACTCAGCGGCGAGGGCGTCGAGAACCGGGCTTGGCGGCGCCACGACTTGGCGGGCGATGACGTCCGTGTCGATCACGAGCGCGCCTTCACGCCGGAAGAGATTTGCAACCGTGCTCTTTCCGGCGCCGATGCCGCCCGTTAGACCGATGACCATGGCGCAGACGTTCCGTGGACGGGCGAGCGATGCTTGCCCGGGCGACGATGACGAAGGTGGGCCGACATCAAGTCGGGCCCTTTCGAAAATTGAGGTTGGGCCGACTAGCGTCGGCCCCTTCGGAACTGCCGGGCCCTTCGGAACGGCCATGAAATTGGGCCGACTAGCGTCGGCCCCTTCGGAACTGCTACGGCTCGGGTGTGGGTTCGGTCGACGGCGCGAGCGCGTCGCCAATCGTCATGCCGGTCGGCGCTTCCGGTTGTTCGGGTTCGGCCACCGGCAGCGTGGCGTTCTCCGCGCCCTCGGCCGCTTTCACAAGACTTGCCGTGATGCGCCGCGTTCCCGTATTGATGGAGAGCAAGCGCACTTGCACGGTCTCGCCTTGTGCCGGCGCGGTAGCCGGATCGAACTCGGACTTCGGCACCATGCCCGTGACGCCGGGCAACACTTCGACCAGCAAGTAGTTCTGCGTCGCTTTGATCAAGACGGCCGGCACGACCGTGCCTTCGACGAGTTGATCGGGCACCGTCTTCCACGGGTCTTCAAGCGAGTGTTTGACCGACAGGCTGACTTTCTTGGCCTCGGTATCGAACTTCATGACCTCGACCATGACTTTGTCGCCGATGGTCACGACTTCGCTCGGATGCTTGATGCGCGACCACGACAGTTCGCTGTTGTGGATCAGCCCATCGATGCCGCCTAAGTCCACGAATGCGCCGAAGTCGGCCAGACGAACGACCGTGCCTTCGCGGATTTGGCCCGCTTGCAAGGTGGAAAGCAATTCTTGCTTCTTCTGATTCAGTTCTTCTTCGAGCACGACGCGCTGCGAAAGAACGACGCGGCGGCGCTTGTGATCGAGGTCGATGACTTTGAGCCGCAATTCCTTGCCGACCAACTCATCGAGATTGCCGACCGGATGCCGGCGGATCTGCGATGCGGGCACGAAGCCGCGCATGCCGAGATCGACGAGGACGCCGCCCTTGACCACTTGCGTGACGGTGGCGTTGATCGCATCGTTGCGCTCGTGCGCCTCGAGGACTTTCTCCCACGTCTTCAGCGCGCGTGCGCGCTTTTCGGAAAGGTACATCGTGCCATCGCCATCGCCGTCGATGCGGTGGACGAGCACTTCAAGCGTGTCGCCGACTTTGAGATCGGAGATCGACAGACCGGATGACAATTCGCGCGACGTCACCACGCCTTCGGATTTTCCACCGATGTCGACGAGGAGTTCGTCGTTGGATTTTGCGACGATGAGACCTTGGAGCACTTGGCCTTCGTCGAGGGTCTTGAGGCTTTCTTCGTAGAGCCGCTGCTCGAGAGCGAACTCGTCGTCGGGTGCTTGCGCTGGTTCGATGACTTCGGTATCGGCCATTATGGGGAATTCACCTATGCTTTGCTAAATTTCGACCACATACTCGGTCGATCGCCCTTGAGCGGATCGATGCGCGGCACACACAAGAAGACGAATCTCGATGTTATCGCTGGCAAGTGGAGCAGTAGAACGTGCTCCGTTGGGCCAGAACGATGCGCCGTACCGGACCCCGGCATTGCAGACAATGCAAGCCGGAACGCCCATAGACGGAGAATTGCTTCTGAAAACTGCCCTCCTTTCCTTCAGAATCAACGTAATCGTTCAGACTTGAGCCGCCCGATCGGATCGCGCGTCGAAGCACGAGACGCAAACTTTTGAGCAAGCCAGCGCATTCAGCAGATGTGAGGCGGCCGGCCGCGCGGCGCGGCCTGATGCCCGCGAAAAAAAGCGCTTCACTCGCATAGATGTTTCCTATACCAGATAGTCTGCGCTGGTCAAGCAACCAGACCTTTACCGGTGTGCGCCGCCCCGCCATCATTTCTTTCAAATCGTTGGAAGTGAGTTGCGGATCAAGCGGATCGCGGCCGACAGCGAGTTGCGCAGCGGCATCGCCGCGCAGCAGACGCATGCGCCCGAATTTGCGCGCATCAGAAAACGTGAGAACGCTCGCGTCGCGAAACGTGATGCGCGCGCGCTCGTGCGCGTGAACCTGCACATTCGGCGAGCCCACGAGCAACCGGCCCGTCATGCGCAAATGCACCGCGAGCGTGAAGCCGCCGCTCAGTTCGATGGCGACAAACTTCCCGATGCGGGTGACGCCGTTGATCTGTTTGCCCGCGAGCGCGGACAACGGGAGGCTGCGCGCATCGACGGTGCGCTGCCACGAGATGCCGATGGTCGCGATGCGTTTGCCGCGCACGCGCGCATGCAGACCGCGCGCGATCGTTTCGACTTCTGGAAGTTCCGGCACTACACGTCTACGCGATATCGCCCCAGGTGGGGCCGGACTTGAGATCGACGACGAGCGGCACGCGCAGATTGAGCGCGTGTTCCATCGCATCGCGCACCGCGTTCTCGAGCTGCGGCAACGCAGCGGGTTCGACTTCGAAGATCAATTCGTCGTGCACCTGGAGCAAGAGTTGGGCGGGCAACGCAGCGCTTTCGATCGCGCGCGCGATCCGCAGCATCGCGAGCTTGATGAGGTCGGCGGCGCTGCCTTGCAACGGCGCGTTCGTGGCGATGCGTTCTGCCGTCGCGCGCAGCATCGGGTTGGCGGCCTTGAGACCGGGCAAGTAGCGGCGCCGCCCGATGATCGTGGAGACGTAGCCGTCCACGCGCGCCTGACTGATCGCATGTGCGATGTAGTCCTTCACCATGGGGAAACGGGCGAAGTACGATGAGATGAACTCCCGCGCCTCGCCGCGCGAGATGCCGACCGCCTGCGCGAGGCCGAATGAACCCATCCCGTACAGGACGCCGAAGTTCACCGCTTTCGCGCGCCGCCGCAGCTCGGCCGGTACGGGCTCGCCTTCGGGCACGTCGAACACGATGCGCGCGGTGTAGGCATGGATGTCCTCGCCGCTCGCAAACGCGGCGAGAAGCGTCGCATCGTCTGCGAGATGCGCGAAGAGGCGAAGCTCGATCTGCGAATAGTCCGCGGCCAGCAATATACGGCCGCGTGTCGGCGCGGTAAACGCGCGCCGGATGCCGCGACCGATCTCGCTGCGAACGGGGATGTTCTGCAGATTCGGATTGTTGCTCGACAGCCTGCCGGTGGCGGCGCCGAGCTGGCCGAACGTCGTATGCAGCAATCCGCCGCTATCGATCTGCAGCGGCAGCGCGTCGACGTAGGTGGATTTTAGTTTCGTCGCTTCGCGATAGTCGAGCACGCGGCGGACGATCTCGTGTTCTGCAGCGAGCGGACCGAGCACTTCGATGCCGGTTCCCCAGCCGGTTTTCTTTTTCGCGCCGCCGCCTATCCCGAGCTTGTCGAAGAGAATGGCGCCGAGCACTTTTGTCGAGTTGATGTTGAACGATTCGCCGGCGAGCTGATGGATCGAAGCGGTCGTTTCGTCGATGACCGCGTCGAGCTTCGTCCGAATGCGATCGAGCTCCACGAGGTCGAGCCTGAAACCGGCGCGCTCCATCGCGCCGAGGACCGGCGCGAGCGGCATCTCGACTTCCGTGAACAGACGCATCATGCCGGCGTTCGTGAGGTCCTCGCGCAGCGGCACCGCGACTTGGGCGATCGCGGCCGCTTCCGACGCTTGCGCCGCGGTAACCGTTTCCCCCGATCCGAACAGTTCTAACGAAGCGTTCTGCGCCGCGGCCGGTGCGGCGCCGGAGACGCCGTACGCGGCGGCGATGTCAGGTAAGCTCACGCCGATACGATCCGCGTCGAGCAGACCGTATGCGAGACTCGCGTCGAATACGAGTCCGTTCAAGGTGAAACCGGCATCCGCCGCCCAACGCCACAGCCGCTTGACGTCGAGCGCGACGATTGCGGGCAGCGGTGACTGCAAGATATCGGCAAGCGCGGCGCGCGTGGGAGCGTCTGCTTTCAGCACGCTCGCCGGCACGATGAACGCTTCTTTCGAACTCGGTAATGCGATCGCGATGCCGTCGGGTTCGCCGCCATCGCCCACGAGAGCGATCGCGATCTCGGGCTCGAGCGCCGCGCGCGCGATATGGCTGCGCGCCTCATCGGGCGATGCCGTGAGCGTGGTGCGCCAGGCCGGTCCGGCAGCGATGCGCGCCGGTCCGGCTGCGGATTGAGCCGGCGCGGCATCGAGCGATTCCGTTCGGCCGAGCAGCGTGCGAAATTCCATTTCGCGATAGAGCTCGATGAGGCGCTCACGCTCGGGCGGCGCATACTCGAAATTCTGCCAACCGACTTCGATGTCGAGCGTGCGCTTGGCTAACGAGACGTCGCGACAGCGCCGCGCGAGGTCGGCGTTTTCGGCGAGCAGGCGCCCGATGCGATCCGGCTTTACTTCGCTCGTGTGCGCGAGAAGCTCGTCGAGCGTGCCGAACTGCGCGATCAGCTTGGCGGCCGTTTTTTCGCCGATGCCGGGCACGCCGGAGAGATTGTCGGACGGATCACCTTTGAGCCCGCGATAGTCGGCGAGCTGCGCCGGGCGTAGCCCATAGCGTTCGAATACGGCCGCTTCGTCGTAGCGGACCAGATCGCTCACGCCGCGCTTCGGCGTCAGCACCGTACAGTGCTCGTCCACGAGTTGGAGCAGATCCATGTCGCCGGAGACGATGACCGACTGAAAGCTGTCCTTGGACGCGTGATCGGCGATGGTGGCGATGCAGTCGTCGGCTTCTTCGCCTTCGATCTCGACCACCTTCACGCCGTAGCCGTCGAGCACGCGGCGGACAAGCGGGAATTGCGAGCGGAGCTCGTTAGGCATGTCCGGGCGGTTCGCCTTATACGTCGGCATCAATTCCAAACGCTCGGGAGGGATGCCGGCATCGAAGCACGCCCCGACGTGGGTCGGCTTCTCTTTGGTCAGCACAAGATTGAGCATGCGCTCAAAACCGTAGACCGCGTTCACGGCGGTCCCGTCAGAGCGCGTCAGCGGCGGCAGCGCGAAGAACGCGCGATAGACGAGCGCGTAAACATCGAGCAGCATCAGCTTGCGTTCGGAAGGCGGATCCGAGGAACGCGGGCGGGCGCTCATCAGCGCAGGCGTGCCGGTTCCGGCAGCGGAGCGGCTTGCAGATCGCTCGCGCGCCGTGCGGCGCCGGCCGGTAAGAACGCCGTCAAAACGGTGCCGGCGACCGCGATACCGACAAGCACCCAAAGGACGATGCGCAACCCCGCGAGGTCGGCGAGCCCGCCGAGCAGCGCGACGCCAAGGCCGCCGAGCCCGGACGTGAAGCCGATGACGAGCGAAGCAGCGAGCGCGAGGCGCCCGGGCATGAAGTCTTGGGCCATGACGACGCTGATCGACGTGGTCGAGATGATGCAGGCGCCGGCCAGCGCTAACGCGGTGACGCCCATCGCGCCCGGCGAAATGATGTACGTCGCGAGCAGCAGCGGCACGAAGGCGAGGCTTGTCAGCATCGTGCGCTTGTTGCCCACGCGATCCGCGATGGCGCCGCCGACGATCGTGCTGAGCGCGCCCGAAGCCAAGATCGCGAAGAGCAGCGGTCCGGTGAACGATGTCGGCCGATGCAGCACGTGCACAGCATACAGTGGAACGAAGACGAGTACGCCGCTGTAGATCATCGAACGCAGCGCGACGACCGCGATGAGCAACGCCATCGGCCGCCTATCGGATCGTATTCTGCCAGGCGGCGCCGCCGCGGCGTGCGCTGACTCAGCGCGTCCGATCGCCGGACCGGCGAGCAGCACAAGGCCTGTGGCCACGACTCCCGGCACGATGTAGATCCACGTGCCCCCGGTGCCCGCCCATGCGACGATCGCCGTCACGACGAGCGGACCGAGCGCCACGCCGATATTGCCGCCGATCGAAAAATACGACATCCCGGTAGCGCGTGCCGTTCCCGAGACAAAGCGCGCCGATTTCGTCGCTTCCGGATGGAAGATCGCGGAGCCGATGCCGGTGAGCGCAACCGCGGCGAGCACGAGACCGTAGGTGGGCGCCTTGCCGAGCATCGCAAATCCGCCCGCGGCAAGCAAGACCCCCATCGGCACGAGATAGCGTTTCGCGCCGCGGTCGGAGACGATGCCGAAGATCGGCTGCGCGATCGACGACGTGACCTGATACGTCGTGGAGATTGTGGCGAGCAGCACGTACGAGAGCGCGAACTCCGACTGCAGATAGGGCAGCATCGCCGTGAGCGCACCGGCGGTGACGTCCACCGTGAGATGTCCGAAACTGAGCAGCGAGAGCGCCCTACGTTTCACGTCTTCGCGTCCGCCCGGTTCGCGATCAATTCTGCGACGACGGCCCTCGTGCGCGGCGCGGCCACGCGAACGTGGCGATCGAGATACTCCGCCAGCCTGCGCAGATCGTCTGCCGTTCGAACCGAAAAATTCCCGACGAGCGGCGCGCAGGAGAGGCCACGCTGTGCCGCGGCGACGACGAGGTCGGTCGCAGCGTGATCGCCTTCGAAGGCGACGTCTACGAAGATCGGCGTCGGCTTGTTCACCGCAGCCACGTAGATCGTATCGCGATCTCCGGCGCCGAACGCCAGTCCGTACTGGTCGACCTGACCAAGCGCGCCGTAGACGACGTCGGCCGGCACGTGCGGCGCGTCGAGTCCCATCACCGCGACGTGGGTGAACCCGCGCGCGAATGCGGCGCGCGCGGCATGATCCCAGCGCGCACCAATGGTGCCGCCCGCGATGTCCGCGACGTCGCCCGCGCCGGATGTCAAGGTGGTAAAATCGGAGGCCGCATCGGCCGGCACGCACCAGAGCAACGAACAGGCGGCTTCGGGCCGGCCGAATCGCTCCGCAAGATCGCCGATGACGGCGCGCGCGAACCGAGCATCGGCCGCGCGACCGATCTCCGTTTGCAGTGCGGAAGGCGTGCGCCGATCCGGATGCTCTGCGACGATCGCGAGCACCGCTTGCCGTTTTCCGATGGTCACGTACGAACGAACCTCGAGCGGGCGGCGGCGCTTGCGAAAGGTCCGCCTGGTGAATGCGTGGCAGTTGGGGCGCGGATGCATTTTATTTCGCTTGGGTTTTCATCGCGGCCTGCGACGCTTGCGCTCTTCGCGATGATCGCTGTGTTGCTTGTCGCTGTTCCTATTGTCGCGTATTGGCGCTCGCGATTCGATGATCCCGACCGCGCGGAGGAACGCCGCGTCAAACACGCCCGCTACGCGCGTTCGCTCGTCGTGATCTGGGCGATCACCGCGCTCGCGCTCTATGCCTTACGACTGTACGGTATGGGTGTTGCAGACGTCGGCGTCCGCGCGCCCCACGAGCCGTGGCAATACGCGTTCGGATTCGCGGTGCCGGCGCTCTTCGCGCTCGCCAACTTCGGACGCACGAGCATCTCGCCGGAATATCTGCAGCGGGTGCGGCGCGTGATTCCGGTGGATGCGTCGGATTGGGTCTGGTTCGTGCCGGTCGCGCTGACCGCCGGGATCTGCGAAGAGTTCCTCTATCGCGGCTACGCGCTGACCCAAGTGGCAGCGATCACCGGCAGCCTGCCCGCGGGTTTCGTCCTCTCAAGCGTTGCGTTCGGTTTTGCGCACATCTATCAAGGCCGCATCGGCGTGATCGGCACGGCTATCACCGGCGCGCTCTATGCGACCGTCTTCCTCGCCACCGGGTCGGTCGTGCCATGCATGATCGGGCACGTCGGTCAGGATATCGTCGCGGGACTCTTGTATTCGCGCCGCATCCGAGCCATAGATGCGAGCGCGCCCGACACGGCTTGAGACACGTGTCGGAGTGAGCGGTAGGGCCCACTATCGGGGCGCTCGAAGATGTCCTGACTCTCGAAGGAGGCCAGTTCCACGTGACCTACGTCATCTGCGAGCCCTGCATCACCGTCAAAGACAAATCGTGCGTTGACGTCTGCCCTGTCGACTGCATCCACGGCGGCGACGAGGATAAGATGCTCTTCATCGATCCGACGACGTGCATCGACTGCGGCGCATGCGTCGCCGCGTGCCCGGTCACAGCGATCTACGCCGAGAGCGAAGTGCCGGAGCAGTGGACGGATTATACGAAGATCAACGCGGAGTACTTCGAGAAGAAATAACTGGTCGTTCGTCGCCATTTCCGTAGAGGGGCAAGCAACGCTTGCCCCTCTACGTTTTTTTAGAATGCGTAGAACAAATTTGGTGAGGCGGACCATAAAGGTCCGCCCTACATCATTTGCGGACGAATTTCCAACCGAAGCGGCCCTTGATGCACAAGTGACCGTGCGTCACGTCGTGGTCCGCGGGCGAGGAAACCTTGACGATCTCGCCATCTTGTGCGTGGACCGTGAGCGTGCAGCCGACGCCGCAGTAGCCGCAGATCGTGTCGGTCTTCGTCTGACGCGCTTCGTCCCACGTCCCCGCTTCGCGCATCTCGTGTTCGCTCACGAACATCAACGCGCCGGTGGGGCAGACGCCGATGCAATTCCCGCAGTAGACGCACGCCGAATCGGGCAAACCGACGTCGAACTCCGTTGAGATGTGCGCGTCGAACCCGCGACCGGCCGTCGCGATCGCGAACGTGTTCTGAGCGTCTGTGCCGCAGGCTTCGACGCATTTATAACAGAGGATGCATTTCGAATAGTCGCGGACGTAGAGCTCGTTGTCCACTTTGACCGGCTGCTTCACTGCGCGCGCAGCAGCCCCGAATCGCTCCGCCTTTGCACCGTAGCGCTCCATCTGGCGCTGCATGTCGTCCGCCAGCGACACGTCCACCGACGACGCCAAGAATTCCAGCACCATCCGCCGGCTCGCGCGCACGCGATCGCTGTCGGTGCGGATCTTCATGCCGTCTTCGACCACTCTGGAGCACGCGGGCACGAGGGTGCGTGCGCCTTCGAGCTCCACGACGCACACGCGGCAGACATTGACCGGCGTGAGCGTCTCCAAGTAGCAGAGCGTCGGAGTTTCGACACCGGCGGTGCGGCAGACGTCGAGAATCGTGGCGCCTGCCGGCGCCGTGGTAGCGACGCCGTCGATCTCGAGCGAGACGCTCACGCCGGTATCGGCCGAAACGCTCACGCCCGTCTCCACGCACCGAAGACCGGGATTTTTGCAAGCGCCGATTCGACCGCGCTCGATGCGGTCTGGCCGAGGCCGCAAATGGACGCGTCGCGCATCACTTGGCCGATCTCGCGCAGCAGACGCATTTCGTCGTCCACGCTTGTGCCGCTTGCGAGCGCGAGCCGATCGAGCGATTCTTCCTGACGAACGGTGCCGATGCGGCACGGCACGCACTGTCCGCACGATTCGTGGCGGAAGAATCTCGCGATGCGCCGCACGATGGCCGCAAGATCGACTGTTTCATCGAAGACGATGACGACTCCAGAGCCGAGCGTAGCTTTCACTTCGCGCATGCCGGCGAACGTGAGCGGCGCGTCTAACTCATCGGGCAGCACGAATGCGCCGGCCGCGCCGCCGACCAACACCGCTTGGAGCGTGCCGCCGCCTCGCACGCCACCCGCTCGATCGATGAGCGCGCGCAACGTCGTGCCGAACGTGACCTCGTACAATCCGGGGCGCGCGACATGGCCCGAGACGCAGAACAGCTTTGTTCCCGCCGCGTCGGGCGTGCCGATCGCCGCATATGCCGCGCCGCCGCCGGTCACGATGTCGAGCACGTTGACCAATGTCTCGACGTTGTTGATCACGGTCGGCTTGCCGAACAATCCCTTGCGCACCGGGAACGGCGGCTTGTTGCGCGGCTCGCCGCGAAAGCCTTCGATAGAATTGAAGAGCGCCGTCTCTTCGCCGCAGATATATGCGCCCGCGCCGCGCCGTACTTCGACGTCAAAACGCAGACCGCGGTTCATCACATCCGCGCCGAGCAGACCGCCGTCGCGGGCAGCTGCGATCGCGGCTGCGATCCGTTCGAGCGCGCGTCCATACTCGCCCCGTATGTAGATGTAACCTTGTTCGCTGCCGATCGCGAACGCGGCGATCGTCATCGCCTCGATGATCGCGAACGGATCTTCTTCCATCAAGACGCGATCTTTGAACGTGCCCGGCTCTGATTCGTCGGCATTGCAGACGACGTAGTGCGGGCGCTCGGGCTCGCGCGCGACGGCTTCCCACTTCCGTCCGGCCGGAAACGCGGCGCCGCCTCGCCCGATCAGTTTCGATGCGAGGATTTCGCGGATGACGCCGTCCGGTCCGAGATCGAACGCGCGGGCCAGCGCGCTGTAGCCGCCGGCGCCGCGATACGCAGCGAGATCAAGCGGATCGCCGTGCCCGATCCGGCGCAACAGACGCAGCTGCGGTTCGCCGTCTTGCGGCAACGTGCACGGTCTATCGGGAACTACTGCGGCGGGATTGGCAAGCACTGTTTCAATGGAAGAAAGCGTGGCGGGAGCCAATGCCCTTATGTGCGGTTGCAAACCCGCGGCCGTGAACAGCGCCGCCGGCGCTTGTTCGCAGAGTCCGAGACACGGGCTGCGCAGCCACGCGGCACCGCTATTCACCGCACCTTCGGGACCAAAGCGTTTCTCGACGTCGCGAATCAATGCGTCGCAACCCGCTGCCATGCACGCGACGTCGTCGCAAATGCGCACGGTAAGCGGCGGCAACTGATCGGTGGAGAGCAGATCGTAGAAACTGACGACGCCGAACGCTTCAGCCGGCGGCACGGTCAAACGCCGGCAGATGTAGCCGAGCGCGCCGCGGCTCACCCAACCTACGCGATCTGCGGCGGCGTGCAGCGCCGGCAAGAGCAGATGGCGGCGACTTCGCGCCTCGCGGCCGCTAACGCCATTCTCAAGGTGCGGACCGAGCAGCGCGTCGACAGCGGCCCGCTCATCGTCGGTCGGCTCGTCCGTGAGATGATGGAGATCCACGCTTACTCCCCGGCGGTCGCTGCGCCGGTCGCGAGCTTATCTATCTTCACCGCGGTCGCCTTGAACTCGGCGGTGCCGGATTTCGGATCATTCGCCTCGATCGTGAGCATGTTGGTCTGCGTATCGAAGTGAAACGTCATGAACGCAAGTCCTGGCCGCACGGTATCGTCGATGCGCACCGGTACTTCCACGGAACCGCGGCGCGAGCTGACCCGAATGCGCTCGCCGTCACGGACGCCGTAGCGCCGCGCATCTTCCGGGCAGAGGTCCAGCGATTCGCCGCGCCGCAGCGGCGACGAATACTGACCGGTTTGCACGCCGCTATTGAACGAGTCCAGCCGGCGACCGGTGGTCAGCAGCAACGGATATTCGTCCGTGACAGGGTCCGACGGCGGCTCGTGCTCGACGACGCTGAACGGCGCGCGCGGGCCGCGAGCCGGTTTTTCCCACAGCCGCGCGTGCAAGAATTGCTCGCCCGGATGGTTCTCGTCGTAACACGGCCAGCGCAGACCGTCCAGCGCCTCCAGCCGCGCGTACGACATGCCGGCGTGCATCGGGCTCAACGTGCGCAGCTCATCCCAGAGTTCTTCAGCGGTGGGCGAACCGAGATCGCGGCCAAGCCGGCGCGCCACTGCACAGACGATGTCGATATCGTCTCGCGCGTTGCCCGGCGGATCCACCGCCTTGCGCACGCGCTGCACGCGCCGCTCGCTGTTCGTCACCGTCCCCTCCGACTCGCACCAGCCGGTCGACGCCGGAAAGACGACGTGCGCCAATTCAGCGGTCCGCGTCAAGGTGATATCCTGCACCACGAGATGATCGAGCGATGTGAGGATGGATTCCGCGCGGTGGCGGTCCGCTTCGGAGACGGCGGGATTTTCGCCGACGATGTAGAGCGTCCGCAGCTCGCCGCGTTCGGCGGCGTCGAACATCTCGTTGAGGCGCCAGCCTCGTTCAGACGGGATCTTCACGCCCCACGCCTTGTCGAATTTCGTCCGAGCATCGTCGTCGCTCAGCGCTTGAAATCCGGGCAAGCGATCGGGAATCGCGCCCATGTCGCCGCCGCCCTGCACGTTGTTCTGTCCGCGCAATGGATTCAATCCGCTGCCGTAGCGGCCGACATGCCCCGTGAGCAGCGCGAGGTTGATGAGGGCGAGGACGTTGTCCGTGCCGTTGTGGTGTTCGGTGATGCCAAGCGTCCAGCAGATGATCGCTTTGTCTGCGGTCGCGTAGTCGCGTGCCGCACTGCGGATGACCTCGGCGGAAATACCGGTGATGGATTCGGCGCGTTCCGGCGTGTAGGCTTGCACGCTCGCGCGATACGCTTCAAATCCGGTCGTCGCATTTGCGATGAAATCGCGATGTTCCAAACCGAGACGGATGATCTCGTTTGCCATCGCGTTTGCTAGCGCGATATCCGAGCCGACATTGATACCAAGCCAGGTGTCCGCCCACTGCGCGCTCACCGTCTTGCGCGGATCGACAACGAGAAGCTTCGCACCGCGGCGCACCGCCGAGAGCACGCGGTGGAAGAAGATCGGGTGTGTCTCGCGCGCGTTCGAACCCCAAAGGAAAATACAGTCGGTTTCCTCGACCTCTTGGTACGAATTGGTGCCGCCTCCGGCACCGAACACCGCCGCCAGACCGGCGACGCTAGGGGCGTGTCAGGTGCGGTTGCAGCTGTCGATGTTGTTGCTGCCGACGACCGCCCGCGCGAACTTCTGCGCGAGGAAGTTGAATTCGTTGGTCGTCTTCGAGCAGCTGAACATGCCGAACGCCTTTGGCCCGGACTTACGCAGGACGTCCGAAAAGCCGCGAGCAGCTCGATCGAGGGCTTCATCCCACGTCGCCACGCGCAGAGCGCCGCCGTCACGGACCAGCGGGTCCGTGAGCCGATAGGCTCCTTGTTTCACGCTTGAATCGTGCCTCCGTGCCGGGCGAGGTTCATCGCCCGCGGCGCCTTGTCCCACTTCCAATTCCAGGCGTTCGGACGCCCGCCGACTCGGCAGGCCGATTAAGGCGCGCCTCAAAATCCGCCGATACTTTTAGAGGATATGGGCGGGCACACAGGAGTCCGCCGGCCACCGGTTGCGGGAGACGGGGTTTCAGTTTTACGACGTGCGCGACGAAGTGAAGAATCGCTTCGGCTGGCTGCTCCGTCTGATGGGCAGCACTTCTCCATTGCCGCCTGCCGCTCGCGACCGCGAAGAACAACTCGGTCCGCTTCCCCTCGGTCAGGCCGAAGAACGCCTTCCGTCGTCGGCCGGCGCGTCCGAGCACGAAGACGATTTCGAAGCGCTCCTCAATGAAAACCGCATCCGCACCGTCTTCCAACCGATCGTCTCGCTGACCGACGGCACCGTCTTCGGATACGAAGCGCTCTCGCGCGGTCCCATCGGCACGCACCTCGAGAGCGCAGACTCGCTCTTCCAAGCAGCGCGCACTCGCAAGCTCACACGTCAGCTCGAACGCATCTGCCGTTTCAAAGCGATCGCGAGCGCATCGAGTCTGCCCGCCGGATGCTACCTCTTCTTGAACATCAGTCCCGGCGTGCTCGAAGAACGCAACGCGGGTTTGTCGCGCGACGTCATGGACCAGCATCGCCTCGCGCGCGAGCGCATCGTTTTGGAGATCACGGAAAAAGAAGCGATCAACGACTTCGATCTTTTCAAACGCACGCTGCTCCATTACAATCGCCAAGGCTTCAAAGTGGCGATCGATGACGCAGGCGCTGGTCACAACAGCTTGCGCGCCGTCACCGAAGTGCGGCCACACTTCATCAAACTCGATATGGCGCTCGTGCGCGACATCGACCGCGATCGCGCAAAGAACGCGCTCGTCTCTGCCATCATCATGTTCGCGCGGCGCATCGATGCGCGCGTGCTGGCGGAGGGAATCGAAACCGTCGAGGAGTTGTCTTCGCTGATCGAGATCGGCGTGGACTACGGTCAAGGGTATCTGCTTGCCCGCCCGGCCGCGGCATTCGTCGAACCAAAGCAGGAGATCGCAGCGTATATCCGCGAGCGCGCGATCGCCAGCCGCACGATGCCGGCGCCCAAACGCCTGGCGATCGGAACCATAACGAGGCGCGCGCCGGCACTTCCCCCGAGCGCGTATACGAGCGAAGTGCTCGAGATCTTCGACCGCCATCCGGATCTGGACAGCGTCGTGTTGACGGAGTTCGGCGCGCCCGTCGGTCTCGTGAGCCGGACAAAACTCTACGAACGGCTCTCGCATCAGTTCGGTTATTCCATCTATTCCAAGCGCCCCGTTCGGCTCGTCATGGATGACTCGTATCTCTCGGTTGACGCGAAGGATTCGATCGACGACGTCGCGCGCAAAGTCGTGCACCGCCGGCGCACCGAGCTCTACGATGAGATCGTCGTCTTGGAGAACGACGTCTACGCGGGCGTGGTCTCAGTGCGCGATCTGCTGCACACGATGACGGAATTCCAAGCCTCGGTTTCGCGCCACACGAATTCGCTGACTGGATTGCCGGGCAGAGCGCTCGTCCAAGCCGAGATCGAACGGCGCGCCGCGTCCGGCCGGCCGTTCGCGCTTCTCCACGTGGATATCAACCATTTCCGCACGTACAACGACCGCCACGGCTACGGCCGCGGCGACGAAGTCATCCGCGCGCTCGCCGACTGTCTGGTCAGCGCGGCACGCGACAGCGATGCGGCGAACGGGTTCGTCGGTCACATCGGCGGCGTGAATTTCGTCGCGTTATGCGCCGAAGACCGCATCGAGCAGATCGGCCGGCACGTCCTCGAAGACTTCAACCGGAAGATCGCTGCGCTTCACGTGTCGCGGGATCTCGCGATCATCGGAGAAGATCCGCTTGCGGGTCCGACTGAAGTGACCTTGGCGCTGGTCGGCATCACCGCAAACAATGTCACCGCGCCGTCGTACGCAGGCCTAGCCGGCCGCGCGCAGCGCTATAAGCGCATCGGCCGCGGTACGGCGCACGACTCGTTCGTATTGGACGGCAGATTCGTCGTCGGAAACGCCGGCAACATCACAACCCTCGGCCGCCCCACCGCCGGTTAAATTGATGGTCCACCGGCGGGCCATGAAGGCCCGCCCTACAACGGTACGCCGGCGGGCCATGAAGGCCCGCCCTACATTGGTTACGGGAGGCGTTGGACGGCGAGCGGGGTTTCAACAGCGCCGTTTGACGAAGGTTCAACGCGATACGCCGCACCCGTCGGCGTCGCGCTGACGATCGTTTGCAAGACCCCATCGACAAAGTGAAGCGCCACGCCGTCGTCGGTCGCGATGCCGGCGGGGAGCGCGCGTTCAGAGACAAGACGGTGAAACGCCGGCCGGCGCTCGGGCTCGGCGTCGTAGTGCGGACAATTGCTTCCGCTCAGAAAGC